>Ga0182021_10000001_pt1 | contig 392205 bp, 284 predicted proteins | sample 612E3MmetaG_FD_120493 | JGI IMG/M metagenome (GOLD analysis project Ga0182021, IMG submission 120493) | Permafrost microbial communities from Stordalen Mire, Sweden - 612E3M metaG (Illumina Assembly) | ecosystem: Environmental > Terrestrial > Soil > Wetlands > Permafrost | place: Sweden... | reverse complement strand
CGATGCGAACGACGCCGCATACGGATCACCTAATGACGTCCAGTTGAATCCACCCTCGATGATCTGCGCAGCTGCTTTGTATTGACCGGCATCAACGGGAAGACCGCACTTGACGAGTTCGTCCGGGTGAGATTCTTTCCACCATTCGGGAGCGTAGGGGTGCAGGCGCGGAAAGAGGAAGGCGTCGGGAACAAGCTCCAGGAGTTTGGCGAAGTAGTTATCGAACCGCCCCCAATCGTACTTTCCGGGACCTATCCAGCCGTCTTCCAGTCCGATCAGCGGATGCAGGAATCGCAATCCCGCCTTGCGATAACTCGGCGCGGTGTGAAGCAGGCTCGCGCTCACTGCGAAGAGTGGGTATTCTTCTTTTCCGTTCAGATAGAGGCGCGCACCTCCGCGCTCCATGGCTATCGTGCAACGGCAGGCGGGCTCACCCTTGAGCCGACTTAGCTGCTTCAGCGCGTTGTCATCAAGTTCTGGTGATCTGTGCTCGAACAGATCGGCGGCGTTGAGCTGGGTGAATGGAATGGTACCGAGTGCTGCTCCGGCAAGCTTCAGTGCGTTGCGTCGGTTCATTGGAGCCTCGTGGAAGATTGTAGGGCTGTGATTGGTTACGGGAGTTTATCCAAAGATCCATCGAAAAGAAACGGAAATCTTGAAGGTCCCCCGTACCGACGATCTCCCCAAACGGCAAGACGTTTGCGTCGTCTGATTTTTCTTTAGCGCCGGGGGTGTCTGAGAGCTTGAATAAGCACGTTCGACTAATTTCTGGCGCGCAGTTCATCCGGTCGGTCTGGGACAACATCGCATATCCTTTGATGTTTGATACGCTGGTCGCTCGAATCGATTTTGTGCTTGACAATTCAACAATCCGGAAGAATTGATGCCGGGGCCCCACCCAGATGTATTTTGCGCCGATGGGGCCGCGTTGCATCATGGATCAATAATTGCTAAATTGTGCCATCGTGATGGGGGTGTCATCCCGTCCTGCTTTCGCCGCCCGAGCCGCCCACCAGCCTCAGTAGGAATTTGTGCGTGGCTCGATTTGTTTGTACACCGATAGATTGCGGAACGATTACCCCGTTTTTTCGTCCAATATCAATACGGAACTATTTTAGAGTCAACGACTTAGGAGGATTGAGTGGACATCAAGACTATTAACGAAATGATACAGCGTGAGAGCGCTTTCGTCGACACGCTGACGAGCGAGGTGTCAAAAGTGATTGTCGGCCAGAAACAGATGGTCGACCGGCTCCTGATCGGCCTCCTCTGCAACGGACATATTCTCCTTGAGGGTGTTCCGGGTCTCGCCAAGACGCTTACCATTAAATCGCTTGCCTCCGCCATCAGCGCGAAGTTTCAGCGAATCCAATTTACGCCGGACCTCCTTCCCGCTGATCTTGTCGGCACGATGATTTATAATCAGAAAGATGGAAAGTTCTTCACCCGACGCGGACCGATCTTCGCCAATTTCATCCTGGCAGACGAAATCAACCGCGCACCGGCCAAGGTCCAGAGCGCTCTGCTTGAAGCCATGCAAGAGCGACAAGTGACTATTGGAGAAGAAACCTTCAAGCTCGACGAACCCTTCCTGGTGCTCGCCACGCAGAATCCGATCGAGCAGGAGGGAACATACCCCCTCCCCGAAGCACAGGTTGACCGGTTCATGCTGAAGGTGAAGATCGGCTATCCGTCTCGTGAAGACGAGTTGGCGATCATGCGCCAGAACGTCATGGGCAGCCAGGGAGACATTAAACCCGTCGTTTCAACGAAAGACATTCTCAGTGCCCGCAATGCCGTCAAGAACGTGTATATGGATGAGAAGATCGAGCGATACATTCTAGACATCGTGTTTGCCACGCGCGAACCGGCGAAGTTCAAGCTCGAAAAGATCGCCCCGATGATCAGCTACGGTGCCTCACCGCGCGCATCGATTAACCTCGCCCTTGCATCAAAGGCGCATGCATTTATCAAACGACGCGGGTATGTAATACCCGAAGACATCCGCGCAATCAGTCTCGATGTTCTTCGACACCGCATTGCCGTCACGTACGAAGCAGAAGCGGAAGAAGTGACCTCGGAGAGCGTCGTGCAGGAAATACTGAACCACATTGAAGTGCCCTAGCATTTCTGATTGTCGATTTTTGATTTATGATTACGCGATAGTTTCGTCTTCCGTCTCACTTCTTAGGCCTTACGTTCTCGGACATGGAAACTAAAGAGCTTCTCAAAAAAGTCAGGCAGCTTGAGATCCGAACGCGGGGATTGGTCAACCAGGTTTTTTCCGGTGAGTACCATTCCGTGTTCAAGGGGCGGGGTATGGCTTTTTCCGAGGTTCGCGAATATCAGATCGGGGACGATGTCCGCACCATCGATTGGAACGTCACGGCGCGGTTCGATCACCCCTTCGTCAAGATCTTTGAAGAAGAGCGCGAGCTCACCGTCATGCTTCTTGTCGATCTCAGCGGATCGCAGTTCTTTGGTTCACAGGGTCAAACAAAGCGCGATATTGCGGTCGAGATCAGTGCAATACTTGCCTTCTCTGCCATGAAGAACGGCGACAAGGTCGGCGCGATGCTCTTTTCCGACCAGATTGAGCGGTTCATTCCGCCGCGAAAGGGTCAGTCGCACTCGCTGCGCATCGTGCGTGAGCTGATCTCCTATGAGCCCAAGCGCACTGCCACAAGCATCAAGAGTGCGTTGGAATATTTGAATCACGTCTTGAAGAGGCGAAGCATTGTGTTCGTCATCTCCGATTTTCTGGATAGCGGCTATGAGACTGCTCTCCGGATCGCGGGGAAGCGACACGACCTCATTGGCATTCGGTTACTTGATCCACGCGAGCAAGAACTGCCGAAAGTCGGCCTCATTACAATGAAAGATGCCGAATCGGGCGCACAGCGCTGGGTCGACACCGCAGATCCGCGGGTCGTTGCAGCGTATCGCGCATACCGGCGGTCGGCAGAGGATTCACGACATTCGACGTTTATCAAGGCAAAGCTCGATAGTATCGATATTCGCCTCGACAAACCATACATGAAACCCCTCGTCGATTTCTTCCGGCTGCGGGAGCGGCGTTGGTAGCTTGCGTGAAGAATACAAACAATCCTGTTGAGAATTTGAACCGATCCTTTTGTCTTATAGTGTTGCTATCGTTCGCTTCGCTCGCATGGGCGCAGGAACCGAAGATCTCCGCGCATACGGATTCGGCTCAGTACAAGGTCGGCACATGGATACTCCTGCACGTCGAAGCGGCATTACCGCCTGCCGTGGACTCTCTTGCCGTCGCCGTCAAGGACAGCCTTGGCCCTTTTGAAATCCTCGCCGTTGAACCCTCCCTCGCACAAGCCGGCCATCAACAATGGTTGTTTCGACTCACAATATTTGACACGGGGAAGGTCTACGTTCCGCCGGCCATCTTCGCTTACAAGAACCGCGGCGACACGCTCACCCGGGTTGTCTCCTCAAATCCGATTCCACTCACCATCGTCGGTATTTCCGTCGATTTGAAGGGTGACATCAAAGACATCAAGCCTCCCCTGGATGCTCCATGGAAGTTTGAAGACTTCTTGCCATACCTTATCGCTCTTGCTGTCGTTCTTCTTCTTGGCCTCGCGTATTGGTACTATCGCAGGGTGAAGAAACGGCGCGAGGCCTCCTACGTTCCGCCCAAACCGGACATACCTCCGTGGCGGGTTGCCCTCGCAGCGCTCCACACGATCGAGGATCAACGGCTCTGGCAGCAAGGACGCGTAAAGGATTTCTATTCCGAGACAACCGAAATCATTCGAAGGTTTCTCGAGGATCAATACAACCTCCTCGCTCTCGAGTCAACGTCGGACGAAATCGTTGTGCAGCTCAAGCTGGTTCCCGAGGCACAACCGCTCCAGAAGGAGTTTCGTTCTTTCTTTACAACCGCGGACCTTGTGAAGTTCGCAAAGTACCTGCCAACTCCCGAGGAAAACGAACAAGAGCTTACATGGGCATTTCACTTCGTGCGCACGATGACACCGCATCCGCCGGCTCAACAGGTCGATGAGGTTGCACCGAGCCCCGCGTCCGTGACAAACGGAGAGCAGGAGGCTGCGAATGTTCGGTGACGGCTTCGCATATCCATGGGTGTTGTGGTTACTGCTCCTGATTCCGGTCCTCGCCTTCGTTTACTGGAGACGAAGGAAGCGCATGGTGACAGAGGTAACCTTTTCATCGGTTCAGCCTTTCGATCATATTCCGGGTTCGTTACGCGAGAAATTGCGCGACGTACCGGTCGGGCTCCGGCTGCTCGCCCTTGCGCTGTTTCTTGTTGCGCTTGCACGCCCGCAGTCGGTTACCAATAGAGAGAATGTTTCCACCGAGGGAATTGACATCGTTCTCCTCATCGACATCTCCGGAAGTATGCTCGCGGAGGATTTTACCCCTAATCGCATGCAGGCGGCAAAGCAGGTGGCCAACGAATTCATCGATGGGCGCACAAGCGATCGTATTGGGCTGGTCATTTTTTCGGCCGAAAGTTTTACTCAATGCCCGCTGACAACAGACTATCCCGTATTAAAGACGCTTCTCGGCGAGGTCAAGAACGGAATGATTGCCGACGGCACCGCGATCGGGCTTGCGCTCGCCAATGGAGTCAACCGGCTCAAGGACAGCAAAGCGAAGAGCCGGGTGATGATCCTTCTGACGGACGGTGTCAATAATAGAGGAGAGATCGATCCCATCACCGCTGCTAAAATCGCTGCAACGTACGGCATTCGTGTTTATACGGTCGGGGTCGGCGCGCAGGGTCAGGCCCCCTACCCCGTCGAAACACCGTTCGGCATTCAGCGACGCCTGATTCCCGTTGACCTCGACGAGAAGACCCTCACGGCGGTGGCGGATATGACGGGCGGCAAGTACTACCGGGCGACAGACAACAAGACGCTGAAGGCGATTTACAAAGAAATTGACCAACTCGAGCGAACAAGGATAGAGGTGACCGCCTACAAGCGCTATTCGGAGAAATTCTACAACTGGCTTCTTGTTGGCCTGGTTGCTTTACTTTTTGAGGTTGGTTTGTCATCGACGGTTTTAAGAAAGATTCCCTAACAAGATACTATGCTACGATTCGCACATCCCGGTTATTTGTGGCTACTGCTCGTGCTTCCCGCTTTGACGGTTGGATTCTTTGTCCTTCATCGTTGGCGGAAGCAATTGATGCGCAGGTTTGTCTCTGAGCCGCTCGTTTCACAATTGGCTCCGGAGGCAAGCACCGCAAAGAGAACAGTGAAGCAGGCCATTTTTCTTCTCGCCGTTGCCTGTCTCCTTGTCGCTGCCGCCAATCCTCAGGTCGGCACGCGGCTCGAAGAGGTCAAGCGCGAGGGAATTGATTTGTTTGTCACTCTCGACGTCTCGTTGAGCATGAAGGCGGAAGACATCCGCCCAAGCCGTCTCGAGAAAGCGAAGCGTGATGTCTCCGACCTGTTGCGCAGACTGCAAGGTGACCGCGTTGGACTTGTGGTCTTTGCGGGCGAGGCTTTTGTCCAGTTCCCGCTCACCGCAGATTATTCTGCGGCGGATCTTTTCATCAACGCTGTCGACGTTGAGGCGGTCCCCACGCCGGGCACGATGATCGGCAGCGCCATAGAGAAGGCCCTCGAGTCGTTCAGAAAAGATCTTCCGACACAGAAAGCCATTGTTGTGGTGAGTGACGGAGAAAACACCGAGGGTGATGTCGCTGGCGCCGTTGAAAAAGCTCGAAAAGAGGGAGTGCGCGTCTTTGCCGTTGGTATGGGCACTCCCGAGGGAAGTCCAATTCCTGTGTACGCTGCAAACGGCGACCGCGTCGACTACAAGCACGATCATGCGGGAAATATCGTTCTTACGAAACTCGACGAATCTGCCCTTCAGCAAATTGCACTGTCAACAGGCGGGAGTTATCGGCGGGCGACGAACGCCGGAAACGAAATTGACGAGATCTTCAAGGAGCTATCCACTCTTCAAAGAACCGAGATGGGCAGTTTACAGGTGACGGGATTTGAGGACCAGTTCTATTATCCCCTGGCGATCGGCATTTTTCTTCTCATCATCGAAATGCTTCTTTCTGAGCGGCGCGGACGCCTGCTCGCGCGCCTCGCCAAATTGATTCCGGCAACTAGCGTTCTTCCGTTATGCTTTCTTTTCCTCTTCACCTCCGCCTCAGCTCAAACAGTGCGTTCACACGTGAGTCGCGGCAACGAGGCTTATGCGGCCACAAAATACGGTGACGCCGAGGCCGAGTACAAAAAGGCGCTGCAAAAAGACTCTACCGCACGGGCAGCCCACTTCGATCTCGCGAACGCTTTCTATAAGCAACAACGTTTTGATGAGGCGCAACGCGTGTATGCCGCCCGGGTGGCCGCGGCCGGCAAGGGCTCTTCTGACAAAGAATTAGCATATTACGATATAGGGAATACCTTCTTCAAATCGAATAAACTCGAAGAGAGTATTGAATCCTATAAGCGTACGATGCGGCTGAATCCATCAGATGAGGATGCGCGGTACAACTTCCTGCTCGCCAAAGATCGCCTGAAGCAGCAACAGGATCAGAAGAAACAGAACAAGCAGGACAAGAACAAACAAGACAAGCAGGATCAGAAGCAAAACCAGAATAAAGACCAGAACAAGGACCAGCAGCAGAACAAAGATCAACAGAACCAAAACAAGGATCAACAGCAACCACCTCAGCAGCAGCCGAAGCAAGACCAGGCCAATCAGCAACAGCAGAAGAACCAGATGCCGAAGCAGCAGGCCGACCGCATCCTCGATGCGCTGAGAAACAACGAAAAAGACATTCAGAAACAATTGCGCAAGCGGGCGGCTTCACGGGTTATTGTCGAGAAGGACTGGTAATGAGGTTTGTCTCACGATATAGCGTTCTTGCTTTCGTTCTGACGATGACCGCCGTTGCGCAGAATGCTACGTTTGTTGCGTCCGCCGATCGCACGACGGTGGGAGCGGGGGAACAATTTGAAGTATCTTTTGTCGTCTCTGCTTCCGATGTCAACGGCGCGAAGAATTTCAAACCGCCAACATTGACGCCGTTTACCGTCATGAGTGGACCAAATCAATCCACCAACATGCAGTTCGTGAACGGTCAGATGTCGGGATCGATAAGTTTCACGTACTACCTGTATACGCGCCAGACCGGCAAATTCACAATTGGCCCGGCGACTATCGAGTACAAGGGCGCTCCGCTCAAATCGCAACCCCTGCAGATTGAGGTCACCCAGGGCAAACCACCCGCCCAGGGAAAAGAGCCGGACAACGCTCAGAATGTTGCCGACAACCTTTATATTCGCGCGGTTGCAGACAGGCCGCGGGTTCGTCAGGGCGAACCTGTTACAATCACCTACAAACTGTACACGCGGTTGCAGGTTTCGGCATATGACATTGCAAAAGCTCCGGTCTATCAGGGATTTTGGGCTGAGGAAGTTGAGCAGCCCAAGCAGCCCGTTGTAACGACAGAAACCATCGAGGGAAAGCAATTTCGCGTAGCGACGATCCGCAAGACGGCGCTCTTCCCCACGCAGAGCGGCAAACTGGTCATCTCGCCGCTCGAGGTGCGATGCGCATTCCAGCTTTCCTCACGAAAGAAGACGACTGATCCATTCGACTCTTTCTTCAACGACCCGTTCTTCTCCCGAACTCAGACGGTCGAACAGGATCTTAAGTCAAACGCTTTATCTGTCACTGTTGACCCTCTTCCCGGAAGTCCACCGGCGGGTTTCACGGGAGCCGTCGGACGTTTCTCGTTCAGCGCCACCGTCGACAAGAAAGAAGTGAAGACCGGTGACCCCATTACATTGAGGTTGACCATCTCCGGCGCGGGAAACGTCAAGCTTCTGACGCCGCCAAAGCCCGAGCTTCCCGCGGATTTCGAAGCGTATGATCCAAAGATCTCCGAAGAGGTGGCACGCGACGGAGGCGTCATTCGCGGAAAGAAAATCGCCGAGTACCTCGTTATCCCAAGAAATGCCGGCGACCGGGCAATCGAGCCGATCGCATTCTCCTACTTCGATCTGGATCGCAACGCCTACAACACGTTGCACTCGCCACGGTTTGATTTCAAGGTCATCCCCGGAAAAGACATGAGCGGTGGCGCTGCTATCGCATCGAAGTCGAATATCCAATTGCTTGGCGAGGATATTCGTTTTCTGAAGCTCTCCCTGGGCGAATCGCGCGACCTTGACGAACCGGTGTTTCCAAACACCCTGCTCTTGACGTGTCTTGTTCTTCCCCCCTTTGTTTTCTTTGCTGCTTTTGGATATCGCAAACGGCAAGAGAAGCTCTCCGGAAAAGTTGACCAGTTGAGGTTCGCCAAAGCGGGCAGGGAAGCTTCAAGGCGCCTCAAGGGGGCCAGAAAGCTCCTTATGCAGGGAAATACAGAGAGTTACCATGCAGAAGTCTCCAAGGCAATCTTCAGCTACCTCGAAGACAAATTACACATCTCAAAAGCCGCCCTGACCATGGATGAAGCCGCCAGACTTCTCAACCAGCGCGGGGTCGCCGGCGATACAATTGAATCGCTGCGAGCTTGCATTGAGCGGGCCGAGTTTGCGCGCTTCGCCCCGGCGAGTGACACCCGGGAAGCCAGAACCGAAATCCTCGACGCTGCCACCGTTATTATCAACAACATCGAGAAATCGTTGAGAAAAAGATCTTGAGCATGCAACGCACATTCTTCCATATCCTCTTTGCGATCGTATGTTCGGGCTCAGTCTTGGCCCAAACGGCAGTGGATGAATTCGAACGGGGAAATGTGTTTTATCGCGATGGAAAGTACGATCAGGCGGCTGCTTCTTATGAGTCTATTCTCAACCAGGGACTCGCCAGCTCGTCCCTCTATTTCAACCTTGGCAACTGCTATTACCGGATGGGAAAAATAGCTCCCACCATACTGGCGTACGAACGGGCCCTTCGCTTGCAACCCAATGATGCCGACACAAAACACAACCTGGCTCTTGTCAACCTGAAGACACTCGACCGAATCGAACCCCTGCCCGAACTTTTCTTCATCGAGTGGCTTCGCTCCTTCTCGGCGGTTGTGCCTCTTCATACGACTGCCCGAATCTTTGCTGCCTGTTGGCTGTTGTTGTTCGCCAGCCTGTCAGCGTTCTATCTGCTGGCAAACCCGACCGCACTTCGATTGCTCCGTGGATTCGCAATTGCTTCGGCCATTCTTCTGATTCCCCTCGCGATCGTGCTTGTGACACAAATCGTCGATTCTCGAAACCGATCCGACGCCGTCATCACGGCATCGGTGGTCACCGCAAGAACGTCCCCCGACGCACAGAGCGTCGATGCTTTTGTCGCGCATGAAGGTCTCAAGGTCAAACTCAGCGATGCGGTTGGAGAGTGGATGAAGATTGTCCTGCCGGATGGCAAGGTCGGGTGGGTCAGGATGCAGGATTGTGAGCGGATATGACGATAGAGAAATGTGGCGTTGGTAAAGAAACGAAAGGCCCGGTGTTTTTGCCGGGCCCTTCTGTTTCTGGAACATCAAGGGGGTGAACCTTATTTTTTGCGCTTATAAGTGATCACCATAATCGGCTTCTTGTCACCGAACGAGGTCACGTCGTAGGTCTCGAAAACCTGTGTGTCTTTGTCGACAAAACGGGTTACGTACTTTACCTTCTTGCCTTTCTCTCCGGTCGCCGGCTCGTCCATTTTTCCCCACATCGTCACGCTCTTTCCGTCCTTGTCCAACACACCGTCCATTGTGGACATCCCAGTGCTCATGTTGTCAATCCAAAAACTCACGTACTTCTTCTTGAAATTGTCGTAGCCTGTGAATCCCGTTCCCACGAAGGGCTGTCCCATCATCTCCCCGGTGAAATCCTGTTGAAGGTATCTTCCCCCAAGGACCATTTTGCTTTCGCTTGTTCCCTTTGAGACCATGGGCTCGCCCTTGGGCCCATTCATCCACATCTTGACCTCCGCGTCCCATGTTCCTACGCTCTCCTCCAACATTTTATGCTGAGCGCCCGGCGTCATGGACTCCTGCCAGCGCTTCATCATTTCCGCCTCGCTCGGCATCTTCTTGGGGCTCTTCTTTTTCTCCTGGCTGAATGATTCGCTGCTGACGACCAGCGTCAACACAAGTATGAACACCCCCAAAAGCATAGCTACGCGTTTCATTGTGCACTCCTTGTTGGTGATTGGTGATTGTCCCTGGACTCGATATTCATTGTGTTGTTCAATTCATAAGAACCGACCGCCGGAGTGAACAGTTCCGGGGTGATTTTCGATGCGTCCCGCTTGTGTTTTTTTCGATCCTCATTCTTCGGGAATCAGCCTGGTCCCCGGCGTGTTATCTACAGAGATGGGACCACAATTTATCAAAAGGGGCGGCTTATGTCAAACTACGACTGGAGTAGATTCAGCGCTCGCATCGACGTAAAGACAAATGTCAACGATGTCTATGTCGCGTGGACAACGCGTGCTGGTCTTGAGCGATGGTTTTTGCGCGTAGCGGAATTCACAAAACCCGATGGTGAGATCCGTGACGCCGCAGCAACAATCCAAACGGGAGACCGCTATCGCTGGCTGTGGCATGGTTACGATGACACCGCTGTCGAGCATGGTGTGATCGAGGAGGCGAACGGCCGAGACTCCCTGCGGTTCACATTCGCCGGGAGCTGTCTTGTCTTCGTGAGCATGACCGTTGAAGAGGGCTCGACCATCGTCGAGTTGCGGCAGGAAAATATTCCCGTCGACGAAATTTCGCGCGCCAAATACCATCTTGGCTGTATGACCGGGTGGACTTTCTATCTCGCCAACTTGAAATCAGTCCTCGAGGGAGGCCTCGACCTGCGCAACAAGAATGCAAGACTTCAGAGGCTTGTGAATGCATAGGTTGGTGAAGGAGAGGTTTCGACGGCGATTTTTGTCCTTTCACGGGACCGCCAAATTCGCGAAATTACAGGCGTTCGGGATTTGATCGGCGCGGAACCGTGCGCCGCATCTTTCTGTTATAGGACACGTGGTAAGGCTCAACCGGGCATATCTTTCCAGTCATACAACCTGCAGGATTTTCGATCATCATGGATAATCAACAAGCCGATCTCTCGGCGCTACGCATAGACAGGTCGCGGCCAGAGGGCTCTCCCCCTGGTCGATCGAGAACCATCGTCAGATTCGCGTTTACTGTTGGAGGCGTTGTTCTCCTTTTTCTCCTCGGCTACTGGGTTGTGCCGCGGGTATTCGATTCCGCGGTCGACGTACAGCTCGCCACTGCATCCCTTTCGTCTTCGTCGCAAGCAAACGCGGTGTTGACCGCAAGCGGATACGTTGTCGCACAACGAAAAGCCGCTGTCGCATCAAAGGCAACTGGACGGCTTGAGTATCTCGGTGTTGTTGAGGGAGACAAGGTGAAAAAAGGACAGGTCCTTGGCCGCCTCGAGGATACAGACATGAAGGCTTCGCTCGATCAGGCGAAAGCGAATCTCCGGCTGAACGAAGCGGATCTGAAAGATGCTGAACAATGGCTCGCACGCCAAAAAACCCTCCTCGAAAAGGGTGTGTCAACACAATCCGATTATGACGCCGCCGAGGCACGTTACCAGCGCACCGTGGCCTCGATTGGCGTTGCAAAGGCAATCGTCGCTGGTGCGGAGGTTGCTCTCGAGAACACGTTGATCCGCGCCCCGTTCGACGGCACGGTGCTCACGAAGAATGCCGATGTCGGTGAGATGGTTGCACCCATGGCGGCGAGCGTGAGCTCGCGTTCTGCTGTTGTAACACTCGCAGATATGACTTCTTTGCAGGTTGAGGCCGATGTCTCTGAATCTAACATCGAACGCATTACACTTGGGCAACCGTGCGAAATCACTCTCGACGCCTATCCGGAAACACGATATGAGGCGTCCGTAGCAAAAATCGTCCCAACCGCGGACCGCGCCAAGGCAACGGTGATGGTGAAGGTCGCTTTCAAACAGTACGACGCAAAAGTCCTGCCGGAGATGAGTTCGAAGGTATTGTTTCTCACAAAAACGGCGGAGACTGTTCAAGCCGCCGTTCACTCGATGCTGACGGTCCCGTTAAGTTCGGTCGCCACACGAAACGGCAAAAAAGTCGTTTTCATGGTTCGTAATGACCAGGCGGTGGCGGTCCCCGTGTCCACGGGAAAGGATGCCGGCGCCCTGGTGGAAATTACGCAGGGGATTTCCGCGGGAGACCACGTGATTACCGGGCTTACCGATCGCATCGTGGATGGCCTGCGGGTGAAGGTAAAATAGTATTGGTTTCAATCGACGATCACAAGAAGGGTGGTTCTATGGATTCCATTATTCAGGTTCAGGCTGTTTCCAAATCGTACTGGCGCGACAGTTTTGAAATTCCCGTGTTGAACAATGTTTCGTTCGAAATCCCTGCGGGAGAGTATCTTGCGCTGATGGGACCCTCTGGTTCCGGGAAAACAACATTGCTGAACCTCATCGCCGGCATCGATCGCCCGGACAAGGGGCAGATTTCTGTCGCCGGCACCAATATTGGTTCTCTGAGTGAATCCCAGCTCGCCAAGTGGCGGTCGACCCACGTTGGTTTCATCTTCCAGTTCTACAATCTGATTCCTGTGCTCACGGCGTACGAAAATGTCGAGCTGCCGCTGCTTCTTACCTCCCTCTCAAAAAAGGAGCGCCGCCAACACGTTGAAGCAGCGCTGACGGTCGTTGGCCTCCAGGACCGGATGCAACATTATCCGAAGCAGCTCTCCGGCGGCCAGGAACAACGCGTCGCGATTGCACGAGCAATCGCCACCGACCCGACCATTCTGGTTGCTGATGAACCTACCGGCGATCTGGACAAGAATTCTGCCGACGAAATTCTGAAGCTCCTCGAACGGCTCAACACAGAGTTTCACAAAACCATTGTGATGGTCACCCACGACCCCCGGGCAGCTGAGAAGGCAAGGGTTGTCCGACATCTCGACAAGGGCGAATTTAAGCGGAGCTGACCAATGAAAGTCTTCAAGCTCATATTCAAAAACGCTCTCCGTCATAAGCTCCGGACGGTTTTGACCGTCGTCGGAATCGCTATCGCCGTTATGGCGTTTGGGCTTCTAAGAACCGTTGTGACGGCCTGGTCTTCCGGTGTTGAAGCTTCAGCCGCGAACAGGTTGATCACCCGGCAGGCGATCTCGTTTATCTTCCCCCTTCCATACTCCTACCGCGATCAGATTGCAAAGATTCCCGGGGTCGACAAGGTGACATATGCGAACTGGTTCGGTGGCACGTATATTGACAAAAACCAGTTTTTTGCCCGGCTTGCCGTCGACGCTGAGACGAATTTCGATCTCTACCCGGAATTCCTCGTTCCAGCTGATCAGCTGACAACATTCAAGCGCGAACGAAATTCGTGCATCGTCGGCTCCGACCTCGCGCAGCGCTACAAGCTGAAAATAGGCGATGAGATGCAGATGGATGGGGACATTTATCCGGGCACGTGGAATTTTGTCGTTCGGGGAATCTACAAGCCGCGAGACAAAAGCACTGACGCAACGCAGATGTTTTTCCACTGGCAGTATGTTGACGAACGCATGAAGCAGGACACTCCCGGGCGGGCCGGCAATGTTGGTTGGTATGTCATCCGCATCTCTGACCCCGCAAGGGCTGGAATAATCTCCGAGCAAGTAGACGCTTTGTTCAAGAATTCGCGCGCGGAGACAAAGACAGAAACCGAGCGGGCATTTCAGCAGGGGTTTGTCGCCTCGGCGGGCGCGATCATAACGGCAATGAATTTCATTTCCTTTGTCATCATCGGTATCATCCTTCTTGTCGTTGGAAACACGATGATTATGTCCGCACGCGAGCGAACGCGCGAGTATGCCGTCTTGAAAACCCTCGGATTCTCGGCGGGCCATCTTGTTGGACTGATCCTTGGCGAATCACTATTCATTTCGCTGCTTGGCGGCGGGCTTGGGCTCTTGGTGACATACCCCTTTATCGCCGGCTTTGCGGCTGTTGTACCCAAGGGATTCTTTCCGGTCTTCAACATCGAGCCCATAACAGTCATTCTCGCGGGATCCTCGGCAATCCTGGTCGGACTGCTTGCTTCGCTGTTTCCCATTCAGCGCGCGCTCGGCACCAAAATCGTCGACGGCCTGAGACACATCGGATAGACTTTCCACACAGAGACGAGAGACTGTTGCATGAAAATTCCATTCAAATATATCGTTCGAAACCTCGGGACCCGGAAATTGACGACAGGAATCACCGTGCTTGGTGTTGCTCTTGTGGTTTTCGTGTTCGCCGCCGTCCTGATGATGGCTTATGGTGTGCAGAAGACGTTGGTCGCGACGGGGTCAGATGAGAATGTTCTCATTGCCCGAAAAGCCGCGAATGGTGAAATTTCGAGCATTATTGACCGGGTCACGGCCGATATCATCATGACTCTCCCCAATATCGCGAAGACTCCGGATGGAAAACCTCTCGCGTCCGGCGAACCGGTGGTGATCATTAATCTGGAAAAGATCGGGGCGGGGGGCGTCAGCAACGTTACGGTGCGGGGCGTCTCGCCTCAAGCCTTCTCGCTGAGACCACAGGTGAAACTCAAGGCGGGGAGAATGTTCAAGACGGGCGCACGAGAGCTCGTTGCGGGGACCGCCATTGAATCCCGTTTTGCCGGAGCAAAAATTGGTGACGCGGTGCGTTTTGCCGGAGACAACTGGACGGTCGTCGGAACCTTTGACTCTGATGGAAGCGGCTTCGATTCCGAAATGTGGGGCGACGCAAATCAACTGCTGGATGCATTCAATCGAAATTCTTTCTCCACGCTTACCATCCGGCTCGAGCGGCCGGATGCATTTCCCGAGTTTGCGGCAGCGTTCGAGAAAGATCAGCGCCTGCAACAGTTTGAGGCAAAGATCGAACGACGCTTTTTTGAAGAACAATCGGAGATGATGGCCGGCTTTATCAGGATCCTCGGCATTTTTGTCACAGTGATTTTCAGCGCCGGGGCAACGATCGGGGCAACGATTACCATGTATGCTGCTGTAGCGAATCGAACCGTTGAGGTCGGCACTCTGCGTGCGCTCGGTTTTCGACGCCGGAGTGTTCTCGCCGCATTTCTTACCGAGTCGTTAGTGCTTTCACTTGTCGGTGGTTTTGTCGGGTTGTTCTTTGCCTCCTTTCTGCAGTTGTTTTCAATCTCCACCCTGAACTTCGGATCTTTTTCCGAACTGGCCTTCTCGTTTGCGTTGTCGCCGTCTATTGTGATCTCTTCACTTTTGTTCGCAGTCGCAATGGGTTTAATTGGTGGATTCCTTCCGTCGGTGCGGGCCGCGCGCCTCAACATTGTCAGCGCCCTGCGATCATCGTAAGCGCGAAACCGATCTTCCCGCGGTTATACTCCCCCTTGATAGATAGAATCACTCTGTCTATATTGTAGCACGGCTATTTCTTCCCACGTCGGTCCTTCTCAACAGTAAGGGCGGTTGAACTCATGTTTTGGCTACAAATCATCAAGGGTTTTATTTCGGTCCTTCGTTCCGGACAAACCCCACGGCAGATCGCCGGCGGTTCTGCGCTCGGTGCCATTGTGGGGCTTATGCCATTTTTCACACTCCAGGGGTTACTGCTCTGGCTGGTGATTTTTGTGCTTGACGTGAACCTGTCCGCGTCTCTTTTGGCCGTTACCCTCTTTGCGCTCATCGCGTACATTTTAGATCCTCTTTTCCACGCATTAGGGTATTTCCTGCTTGTGGACAGTTCCTTTCTGCACGCACTCTGGACGTCGTTGTACAACGCCCCTTTTGCCCCCTTGACGCGGTTTAACAATACCGTTGTTCTCGGCAGCTTTGTCGCCGGATTCCTGCTCTTTGCTCCTGTCTATTTTGGAATGCATCGTTTTGTAATCGCGTACCGCACCCACCTGCACACAAAGGTGGAGAAGCTCAAGCTCTATCAGGTTATCAGCAAAAGCTCGCTCGTCAAGTGGTACGACAGAATCAAAAATCTGGCATCCTGAATATGCGCAAGAAGTTCGTCTACTTTATCCTTATCCCCGTCGTTGCGCTCTGCATTGTTGTCTATCTATTCATCGATCGGTGGGTTGAATCGGGACTCGAATCGGCCGGCGAGGCTGCCGTTGGCGCCAAAGTTGAAATCGACAACCTTCGACTCTCCCTTTCCCCGATTGCCATACAGTTCTCAAGGCTTCAAGTGGCAAATCCCAAGGACCCCTGGAAGAATGTGTTCGAAACCGGCAAGGTGCGCTTCTCGCTTGACTTCGGGCAACTGCTGAGGGGAAAATACATCATTGAAACGATGGAGGTCAACAACCTCATCCTCGGCACGAAGCGAACGACCGACGGAGCGCTGCCGAAGCCTCCCCCGCCACCAGCCAACCAGACCTCTGCTGTTGCCGAACTCACGTCAACCCTGAGCAATGAGGCGCAGAAAGCTCCCGTCTTCGATCTGAACAAAATCCGCAAGGAGCTGAAGATCGACAGCCTCTTGAATGTGCAGAATCTCCGAAGCGTGCAATACCTTGATACACTGAAGCTGCAGGTCCAGGACGCGAGCCGCCAGTGGCAAACGACGCTGAACGACATCGAAAAATCAAAACAGCGCCTCAACGACGTGCAGACAAGTATCAACGCTATCAACCTCAACGAACTCAAAACGGTTCAGAGTATTACCGCCGCTCTCAACAATGTGAACAACGCTTACAAGGGCATCAACGATATCAACGAGACTTTCAAAAATCGGCGGACCGCGGTCACAACACAGCTTGACCGCCTCACGACGTCTGTAAACGCACTCGACAACTACGTGCGGTCTGATTACGAAATGGTCCGGCGGCTTGCCCGCGTACCCGACCTGAGTACGCAGGGTCTGGCAAAGCTCCTCCTCGGCAGGGATATTCTGCAGAAGGTCGGTAGCTATCTTTCGTGGATCGAATTTGCCCGCACGACGATTCCGAAGTACGTATCAAAACCAGACAACGAAAAACCGCCGCGCTTCAAGGGGCAGGATATCCACTTCCCCGCCGACAGGGCGTACCCAAAATGGTGGATAAAGAAAATCGCCATCTCGGGGGGCGAAGACAAGGCGCAGAACCCCGATTATTTTTACGCGAACGGTGAAGTTCGCAACATCACCAATGATCAGCGGATAACCGGATATCCGTTCACCGTTTCGCTCGCCGGCAGCAAGGCGGGCGGAAGCGCTTTTACCTTCGACGCATCCTTCGATCGTCGGCCAGAGGTGCCCGTCGACAACTACAAGGTAACCGCATCGAATATCCCGGCGTCCGACATCACATTCGGCCAGGCCGATTTTGTGCCCTCTCGAATCACCAAGGCAATCATCAATTCGTCCGCCTCGGTCACTGTGCCCGGCGACCGGTTCGATTCCGAGATCATGCTTACCTTTCACGATCTCACGCTCATCTTTGATCGCGACCCACAAGGTGATCTCGAGCGCATCACCCGGGAGGTGATTGCGGGAATTACCGGCTTTAACGTTGGACTGCGCCTGTGGAACACAACCGGCCCGTTGGACGTGGCTCTTACCACCGATCTCGATGACCAATTGACCGCAAGGACGAAAAAGGTTATCGGCGACGAGTTTGCAAAGCTACAGAACGACATTCGCGCCAAGGTCGATCAACGCATTGCGGAAAAGAGGGCCGAATTTGAGAAGCTTTTCAACCAGAAAAAGGATGAGGCCTTATCGCAATTGAAAGGATATGAGTCTCTCGTAAATCAAAACTTCGCGCTGCTCGATGGAAAGAAGAAGGAGCTTGACGCCCGCATTGATCAGGAAAAGAAAAAGCAGACCGATGCTGCAAAGAAGCAGATTGAAGACGCCGTTAAGGGGCTCTTCAAAAAATAGCTGGTCACTCAACGCAATCCGGGGTCCGCTCTCATGGGCAAGAAACACGATCAGATACACACTATAACGACAAGCAAGAGGGGAAGCAGCGGCATCATCGCTCTTGTCGGCACGATTCTTCTTATTCTCGTTCTTATCGCGGTTCTCACTATTTCACCGGGTGGAAAATCCGAATCGACATACAAACCACGAACAGAACCATCACAACCAACGGCCTTCATGTTCAAGAAACAGGGAGAACTGCGCTTTCTCACCCCGAAGCAGGACTTCATCGCCGGCATCGATATTGAGCTCGCGCAGGACGAGTCACAACGACAACTCGGGTTAATGTATCGCGATACGCTGGCCGAAACCCAGGGCATGTTGTTCTTGTTCGACAACGAGGAGGTCCGGGCGTTTTGGATGAAGAATACGGTTCTCTCTCTTGACATGATTTTTGTCAACGCCCGCAGCGAAATCGTCACCATTCACAAATATACCACGCCCTACTCGGAAGAGACGTACATGTCCACCAAGCCTGCAAAATATGTTCTTGAGGTAAATGCTGGTTATGCGGATAAGCAAAAAATCTCGGTGGGGGATCGAATTTCGTGGAGCCGCTTCTAGCCTCTGTTTGAATACGCCGGTGGCCGCGCACATTGCCGCGGCCACCGATTCAAAACGCTCGTTTTACTTCTTTGTCTTCTTCTGTTTCTGCTTCGGTTTCTTTTCTTCTTTCGGCTTGACGACTTCTGGTTTCTTCGCTTCTTTTAGCGCCGGCGTTACCGGTGACGGCCCCGGCTTACCGTTCTTTATCACACTGCTTTTCTTTTCGGATTCCTTTTCGGCGAGCTGCTTTTCTTCTTCCTCTTCCGCCATAACCATCGCAACATCTGCGATCGCATCGCCCTCGTGCAGCTTGATCAATCGAACGCCCTGTGTATTTCTCCCTGCAACCCGGATGTCGGAGGCGTGCTGACGAATGATCATGCCGTTCGTCGTGACAACCACCACATCGTCGCTGTCGAGCGCTTCTTTGATCGTCACCATCATTCCGGTCTTGTCCGAGGTCTTGACGGTGATGATGCCTTTGCCGCCGCGGTGACTTACTCGATACTCGTCTTCTTCGCTTCGTTTGCCATACCCGCCTTCGGTGGCAATCAGGATGGTCGTTCCCTTTCTTCTGAGGTTCACAACACCCACAACCTTATCCTTCTTGGCAAGGCTGATGCCTCGAACGCCGGCGGCGCTGCGACCCATCGGACGCACTTCGTTTTCATGGAAGCGGATCGAAATACCGTCGTGTGTGCCGATGATAATGTCCTGTTTTCCGTCTGTGAGCCGTGCATCTTTCAGTACGTCGTTCTTTCGCAGTGTCGTTGCGGTGATTCCGCTCTTCCGCGGGTTGCTGAACTCCGAAAGCAGCACTTTTTTCACAAGACCCAGCTCTGTCACCATGAAGACATAATGCTGGTCATCGAACTCTTTCGCAGTAATAAACGCGTTGATGGTCTCGCCGTCAGCTTTTCCGATGAGGGCGTTAATCGGTTTCCCTTTCGCCATTCTGCCGGCCTCGGGAATTTCAAACACCTTGAGCCAGTAGCAGCGCCCCGTATTGGTGAAAAAGAGAATATAGTTGTGCGTGCTCGCCACGAACATGTGCTCGAGGAAATCGTCCTCTTTCGTCGCTGCGCCCGTGACCCCCTTCCCCCCGCGAGACTGTCGCCGGTACCCAGACACCGGGAACCTCTTGATGAAGCCCTGGTGGCTGATGGTAATCACCACCTCTTCTTCGGCGATCATGTCTTCGATGCTGAACTCCTCGGCCTTGTAAACGATTTCTGTCCGTCGTTCGTCGCCGTATTTCCTCTTGAGTTCGAGCAGTTCTTCTTCGATAATCTTCATCTGCAGCTGCTTGCTCTTCAATATTGCTCTCAGCCGTTCGATGAGTTTAATGGTTTCCCGATATTCATCCTCAACCTTTTTCCGCTCCAGGCCGGTAAGCCTCTGCAGCCGCATATCCAGAATCGCCTTTGCCTGGATCTCGGAGAGTTTGAATTTCTTCATCAACCCAAGTCGCGCCGCGTCCACATCCTTGGATTGTTTGATCAGTTTGATGACGGCATCGATGTTATCGAGGGCGATGATGTACCCTTCGAGAATGTGCGCCCTCTTTTCGGCCTCATCCAGTTCATACTTCGAGCGGCGAACAACAACCTCGTTCCTGTGCTCGACGAATTTCTGAACCATCTCCTTGAGCGTAAGGATGCGCGGGCGTCCCTCCACCAGCGATAGCATGATGATGCCGAACGTCGTCTGCATCTGGGTATGCTTGTAAAGATTGTTCAACACAACCTCTGCGTTCGCATCGCGCCGCAACTCAATCACCATGCGCATGCCATCGCGATCTGATTCGTCGCGGATATCGGCAATGTCTTCCAATTTCTTGTCGCTCACCAGGTCGGCAATCTTTTCGATCAGGCTCGCCTTGTTGACCATATAGGGCAACTCTGAAACGACGATGCGCTGACGGTCTCCTTTGCCGGTTTCAATGCTCGCTCGTGCTCGAACCAGAATGCGCCCCCGGCCTGTGGTGTACGCTTCTTTTACTCCTTCGTATCCATAGATGATGCCGCCCGTTGGAAAGTCGGGCGCAAGAACGTGCTTCATCAGCTGCGCGTTTGTAACGTCTCCATCCTTGATGAAGGCGGTGCACGCATCAATCACTTCGTTTAGATTGTGCGGCGGAATGTTCGTCGCCATGCCGACGGCAATGCCGCTCGCTCCGTTGCAGAGGAGCTGCGGGAACAATGCCGGCAGTACGGACGGTTCTTTGAGGGTATCGTCGAAGTTCGGTGTGAAGGCTACCGTGTTCTTCTCGAGGTCCTTCAGCATCTCTTCTGCTATTTTCGAAAGCCGCACCTCCGTATATCTCATCGCCGCCGGCGAGTCGCCGTCCACCGAGCCAAAATTGCCCTGTCCGTCGACAAGCGGATACCGCAGGGAAAAATCCTGCACCATGCGCACCATACTGTCATAGACCGCCGAGTCACCGTGTGGATGGTACTTGCCAAGCACCTCTCCAACGATGCGAGCGCTTTTCTTGTACGCCCTGTTGCTTGCCAGGCCAAGGTCCTGCATTCCATAGAGCACGCGCCGATGAACCGGCTTCAGACCATCGCGCACATCGGGCAGGGCCCGGGCAACAATGACCGACATCGAATAATCGATGTACGAGCCCTTCATTTCTTCTTCGATATCGACCGGTACAATTTTCTCGTTCAAATTCGCCATTCGTTTTCCCGTTTAAACTGTTCTACAACCGAATTTTGTTTCCGCTACACGTCCAGGTTTCTCACATACTTCGCATTCTTCTCAATGAATTCCCGCCTCGGCTCAACTTCGTCTCCCATGAGGATCGAGAAGGTGCGATCCGCATCGGCGGCATTTTCAATGGTGACCTGGAGAACCGTGCGGGACTCCGGGTTCATCGTTGTGCTCCACAGTTGCTCCGGATTCATCTCGCCAAGCCCCTTGAACCTCGAGATGATGATCCCATCGCTGTTCACGACCGCACCCTCCTCTGTCACCGCTGCCGCCACTTCCTCGTCTTCCTCTTTCTGGATCTTTGCGGGTTTCTTCTCGCTCTTTATTTTCTTGATGATTTCGTCGCGCTCGCCTTCATCAAACGCATAATGTTCCTGCTTTCCCTTCTTCACCTTGTAGAGCGGCGGCTGTGCAATATAGACATGGCCCAGCTCAATCAACTCTTTCATGTAACGGAAGAAAAGCGTCAGGAGCAGTGTTCGGATGTGTGATCCATCGACGTCCGCGTCGCACATGAGGATGATCTTGCCATACCGGATTTTTGTGGCGTCAAATTCTTCGCCAACACCCGCTCCGATGGCGGTAAAAATGGCTCGAATCTCTTCATTCTCCAGAATCTTGTGCAGGCGGGCTTTTTCCACGTTGAGGATCTTTCCCTTCAGCGGTAGGATTGCCTGAAACCGCCTATCGCGTCCCTGCTTTGCGCTTCCACCCGCAGAATCTCCCTCCACCAGGTACAGCTCGCAGTGTTCAGGATCGTTAATCGAACAGTCCGCCAGTTTTCCGGGCAAACCGCCTCCGTCGAGCGCGTTCTTGCGGCGCGTCAGGTCTCTGGCTTTGCGCGCGGCTTCGCGTGCTTCCGCTGCCCGAAGCGTCTTATCGATGATCCGCTTGGCATCCGGTGAATTCTCTTCAAGCCACGTTTGCAGCTGGCTTCCAACCACCGACTCCACAATGCTCTTTACCTCGCCGTTGCCGAGCTTTGTTTTCGTTTGTCCTTCAAACTGTGGCTCGGGCACCTTAACGCTGATGACCGCTGTCAAGCCTTCACGAAAATCGTCGCCAAGAAGCTGAACGCCCGCTTCTTTGATGAGGCCATTCTTATATCCATAGTTGTTGAGCGTTCTCGTCAAGGCGGTGCGGAACCCAACAAGGTGTGTGCCGCCCTCGTGTGTGTTGATGTTATTGACGTAGCTGAATACGTTTTCGCTGAATTGGTCGTTGTACTGAAGCGCAACCTCCACCTCTACGCTCCGCCCGTTCTCGTCTTTGTCCTGACCCTTTGCATAGAATATCTTTTTCGTGATTGCCGGTCGCGTCGAGTCGATGTACTGCACAAACTGGCGCAGTCCTCCTTCGAAGTGGAAGACCTCCTCATCACCGTTTTTTGTGCGCGCGTCTTCAATTCGCAGCACAACATCGGGATTCAGGAATGCCAGTTCCCTCAGGCGCTCAGCAATTGTCTCAAACTTGAATGTTCTGTTTTTGAAAATTGTATTATCGGGGAGAAACGTGATCGTCGTGCCGGTCTTTCCCTTCTCGGTCTTTCCGATAACCTTCACCGATGCAACGGGAATCCCCTTCTTGTACTTTTGGTAATAAACCTTCCCATCTCGCCGAACCTCCGCTTCGAGCCATTCGCTCAACGCGTTTACGACCGAAACTCCAACGCCGTGCAATCCGCCGGAAACCTTATAGGTGTTTTTGTCGAACTTTCCGCCGGCATGCAACATCGTCATGACAACCTCGAGAGCCGAGCGTTTTTCCTGCGGATGCATGTCCGCCGGTATCCCTCGACCGTCGTCTTCAACGCTGACCGCTCCCTCGGGAGTAATGGTCACGGTGACGGTTTTGCAGTATCCCGCGAGCGCCTCGTCGATCGAGTTGTCCACCACTTCGTACACAAGGTGGTGAAGTCCACGCGTGCTTGTATCGCCGATGTACATCGCTGGTCGGAGCCTGACCGCCTCCAGACCTTTCAGCACCGTAATATCGTCGGCTGTATAGCCTCGCTCACCGTTTCCAGCCTTCGCCGGTTTTCCGGGTTTTCCTGCCGCCGCTTTCTTCTCGTCCGTCGTCTTTTTCTTGTCAACCGCCATTCGATTTTCCTATTGAAATTTGATGTCTTTCACGATTTCGCCGCCCAGGAGCTCGTTGATTCGACCAACAATTTCCTGTTTCCTCATACTAAGTTCATTACGCCATGCACCGGACTTTACACTCACGATCAGCGTTCCCCGAAGCATGCGCGTTGGTGTTGCTATCTTCGCTATCCGCTCCCCCACGGCTTCATCCCAAACCACAAACGCATCCTGTTCGTGGAGTTTTTTCTTGATGCCGAGCCGTGCAATCAGTTCCTCGATTACGTCGCCCAGAGATTTAGTTCGCGAGAACCCGCGCGCCTTCATGCTCCACCGTCCCTCTGTGCACAACAAAACGCTTGTTTGCATTTGCCCAATTAAATTCTGTCGGGAAGACGCTGTCGCTTGTTGTCGAAATAAACGACTGACCGACCGAGTTCGTCAAGGCCAGCAGCCTCTTTGCGCGGTGCGCATCAAGTTCTGTGAAAATATCATCAAGCAGCAAGATAGGTTTCTCGTTGCGCTTATTCTGCAGGTAGAGAAATTCTGCAACCTTCAATGCAATGAGAAGTGTTTTGTGCTGCCCCTGTGATGCGTGGGAACGCACCCCCAGATTGTTGATTTCGAGCGTCACTTCGTCCCGATGCGGACCCACCAGTGTGATGCCGAACCTCTTTTCTTCGCCCGCTTTGCGCTTGAGTTCGCTGAGAAACCCCTGCTTGATTGCCTCCTCCGATGTTGATTCCTTCCCGTCCACCGATGGTTCATAGGTCATCATCGGTCTTTCTGTTCCCCCGGCAATAGACGCATAGGATTCCGTCACCAGCGGCTGAAGTTCTTCCAGAAACGCGTGCCGGCGATGCACAATCCGCGTTCCACGATCAACTAATTCCTCGTTCCATGGCTCCAGGAGATCGGTGGCATCAGTTCTTGACACCTTGCTGTCAAACAACACTTTGTTGCGCTGCCGAAGCACCCGCCGGTACTCCAGCAAATCTTCCAGGTACACCTTGCTGGATTGTGAGATCACAAAATCCAGGAATCGACGTCGATCTGCCGGACCGCCAGTCGTGATCGCCCCAGATTCCGGCGATAGAACAACCACAGGAAACTGGCCCACGACGTCTGAAAATTTCTCCACCCTTGTTCTGTTGATGAAGAACTCTTTTGTCTTCTCTGCGTGCTCATACGCCACGGCAACATGGTACCGGATACCGGTGTCTCCCTCGAGTTCTCCCGATACCTCGAATCTATTTTCTCCAACCTGGAGTACAACACCATCCGTGCTACCAAAGAAACTCTTCGTAAGACACAGGTACGAGATCGCCTCGAGAAGATTTGTTTTTCCCTCACCGTTTTGACCTAACAGTGCGTTGACGCCCTCACTGAAGACGGCGTCGGTCTGCGTATGATTGCGGAATTTTCGTACGTGGATGTCGCGGATCTTCACGTTGTCTGATGGCGCTTACAATGCGATAGCCCCGCTCCCGTTATGCGAGATGGGGCTACCTTCACAGAATCTCTCCCACAATCACGTGCGTCTACGTGTTCAACCGCATGGGCATGACAAGCATAAGGACGTCTTCGTTCGGGCGTTGATGCGCCGGTGTGATGATTGCGGCGCGGACAGATGTTCCAAGTTTGAACTCGGCCTCATCACCGTCAAGATGCGAGAGAATGTCAATCAAATATGTTGAGTTGAAACCTATCTCCAATTCCTCACCACTGTAGTCACAGGGAACTTTTTCCTTCGCCTCACCACCGAAATCAATATCCTCCGCCATAACTCTCAGTTCATTCTTGCGGATCGAGCAGCGAACCTGGTGTGTCGTCGAACTTGAATACAGCGCCACGCGACGAACGGCAGCCAGGAGGAGGTCTCTCCCCACGGCTAAGCTCTTATCGTTATCCAGCGGAATCACAGATTCGTAGTTTGGATAACTTTCTTCGATGACGCGCGATGTTAGTGTCGTCGTTCCAAATGTAAATTGTACGTGTGTGCCATCCACAGAAACTGTATTTGTTTCGTTGTCGACGGAACGAGAAACCAGATTAAGTGCCTTTGCGGGCACAATGATGTCCCATTTCAATTTGGGCTGTTTCAATCCCGTGTATTGAATTCGCACGAGTCGATGGCCGTCAGTTGCTACAGCTCGAAGATCACCATCCTTCACCTGAAGAAGCACACCCGTCATGGCCGGCCTGAGTTCATCACTGCTCACGGCAAACAAAGTCCTATGAATCATATTTTTCAACATTTCACCGGTCAGGGTAATTTTTTCATCACCCTTTACTTGTGGTATAGTCGGAAATTCTTCGCTCGATTCCCCCATCAACACATATTCACCCATATCGGTAATCATCCGAATTTTGTTGGATGAAACGTCGGCATTGAAGAGAAGTTGAATTTCTGGCAGCGCCCTTATTGTTTCCATGAGCCGCTTTGCAGGCACTGCAATAGATCCATCATCGTTTCCCTTCACATCAATCGATGCCGCCATCGAGACTTCGAGATCTGTCGCCGCAAGTTGAAGGGTATTCTTTGTCAGTTTGAAAAGAATATTTTCGAGGATGGGGAGAGTTGACTTCGAGGGAACAACACCACTGACTTTGGCCAGGGCTTTTTGAAGTTCATTACTCGAAACCGTAAATTTCATTCCAATCTCCTTTTCTGTCGAGAGGCAAAAGGGCTTTGATACCTCAAAATAGTAATAAAATAGCCCATTTACAACATTTTTTGAAGAGAGGTGTGTGAGGTCAACCCTATATACTAAGTATATCTTTAAGTAAAAATAGTTGTACTAATTAGGGTGTGGAAACTGTTTATAACATCATTGGCAGATAAAAATATTCATGCTGGGCAACACTGTTTTGGGCACCAAGGAAAAATAAGCTGTGAACAAAATGTTGATGATAGTATTGTTTATGAACAACGCGGAGGTCTATCGAGCGGAAGTCCAGAATGATCCTCAGAATGAACAACAAAGAAACACCAATCCACAGGATATGAGAAGGGTTGTCAACAACCAGTTTTTGCGGATACGTCCGTCAACAAAGGGTCTAAAGTGTATTTTTAAGAGTGAATGATAGCTCCTTAGTGGGCACCAACCTCAACACGTCTACGGAGTTGATCGACAGTTTGTTTGAATCCGGCATCGCTTGTGATTCGATCGTGGATGGTCTGACAAGAATGGATAACCGTGCTGTGGTCTCTTCCCCCAAAATGCAGCCCGATTGTCTTGAGAGAAGAATTTGTGAGCTCTTTGGAGAGATACATGGCAACCTGCCGCGCATTAACGACCTCTTGTTTTCTTGTCTTTGCCCGCAAGAGGTCTTCGGGGATATCAAAAAACTCGCAAACGATATGTTGAATTTGATCAATGTTTATAGGGGATTTTGATTCATTCACAACCATCCGGAGCACTTCGCGGGCGAGTTCGACCGTTATCTCCCGGTTGTCAAGCGAAGCGCGGGCGATGAGGCTGATCAAACAACCCTCAAGTTCACGAATATTGCTTGTGACGTTAGTGGCAATAAAATCAACAACATCCTGGGGGAGTTCAAACCGATTATCTTCGCTCTTCTTGCGAAGGATCGCTATTCGGGTCTCCAGATCTGGCGGTTGAATGTCGGCTGTGAGTCCAGACTGAAACCGAGAGATTAACCGTTCATCCAACCCCTTGAGCTCTTTGGGGGGCACGTCAGAAGAAAGCACAATCTGCTTGCCGAGTTGGTACAGCGTATTAAACGTGTGGAAGAAGTTGTCTTGGGTCTTCTCTTTTCCGGAGAAAAACTGAATGTCATCGACGATCAACAAGTCAACGCTGCGATAAAAATACGAAAACTCGTTTACCCGGTCAGATTGAATTGACTCGACAAACTCGATGGTGAATTTTTCACTTGAAACGTACACAACACGCTTTGCCTTACCTATCGCGATAGCATGATTTCCGAGGGCATGCATAAGGTGTGTCTTGCCCAGGCCAGTACCGCCGTAGATAACCAGGGGGTTGAAGGAGGTGCCCCCGGGATTATTGCCAACAGCAAGGGCCGCTGCTCGGGCCAGCTGATTACTGTCACCCTTGATGAAATTCTCGAATGTATAGCGCGGGTTCAGGTTGCTCTGAGCAATCGGTTGATCGGCCTGTCGAAAAGCCGTGCGCGGTGGAAAAAATGGTTGTGCCGGTGGTGCTGCAGGCGAAACGTAGCGGTTGGATGTGGGCTGGCTGAGGGTCCTCTCCTCTTCCCGCAGAGCGGGTTCGACATCCTCCGAGGCAATTGAATAATACAACTTTGCCCCCTCCCCCAGGACGGAGGAGATGGTCTCGCGAATCAGCGCATTGTAATGCTGATCAACCCAGTCATAGAAGAATTGGCTTGGAACCTGGATCGTAATGTCTTTTTCCACCAACTTGACGGGAACGATAGGCTGAAACCATGTTTTGAAACCTAGGCTGGTAACACGCTTTTGAATTCTATCCAGGCATCTTTGCCAGATATCCTGCACCGCAGCGTCGGCGATCAAGGAATTGGCATGGGATTCGAATACGTCCATAAATAAAGACCCAATTCAACACTACAATATTCGCAAATAATAACACGACTTATCAACAGGAAATAAACATAGCACTCAACAGCTCGACAAAATTCCCGATAATGTCTTTAGGCTAACTGGGAACTTATAAACATTACATGACCGATGGAACTCGTTGAACGCACGACCAATTCCAATGTTAAGAACACACTTTTCAACACAAATGTTGATACCCGGAAGCCCTGAATTCAGGCTGGATTTGGTGCCGTGGTTGTAGTGCGCGGTTTATGCACAAACTGTCAACATTGGTATTGTTATCAACACTCAACCTGATTATACTGTGCAAGAAGCCGTTGTGCAAGGAAAAAAATTACAAATCGAGAGCTGGCAAGAACAATGCCGCCCCGGATCGTCGAAAGCCGTCGCTGCAAGCGAACCGATCTGACGGTGAGAGGTTGTATCTGCCGTGTAAAATGCTTATTTTGCATAGCTTGGGAATAGTATACATTAAAATGCTGGAGCGCTGAAGTGAAAAGGACCTATCAACCGCATCGCAAGAAACGAATCAACGCGCACGGATTTCGGGCGCGGATGGCAACCAAAAACGGCCGCAAGGTTTTGTCCAGACGAAGAGCAAAAGGACGGCGGCGGCTTACGGTGAGCGACGAGAAATAGACTGGACCGGCCCACGGTGAATCCGTTGAGGTTATCCCTAAAGAAAGCAGAAATCCTTCGGGGGTACAGGGTTTTCTCTCGCGTCATCGCGGAGGGACGTTCGTTTCAACGTGGTGTCGTTCGGTGTTTTGTGGTGCGCGACGCGCGACAAAACGTCTCATTACGAGTGGGGTTCTCCGTAAGCCGGGGTATCCGGAATGCAGCTGATCGCAATCGCGCACGACGCTGGATGAAAGAGTCATACCGGAAAAATAAAACACTCCTTGCGGCAGAACTCTTGCCGCCGACGCAAACCGTGATGCTCGTCTTTCTCTGTACCGCACACCCCCGGTCAGTGCACAATGCGGCCGCACACTCACCAGTCGAACAATCGATTATTGCGTTGCTTAAAGAGTTGCACTCTCAGTTTGCTGGAAAACCATGAGACGCCCACTCATTTTACTCATACGACTGTATCAACGTCTTCTCTCCCCCATTCTTCCATTCAACAATTGTCGCTTCTATCCGTCGTGTTCCGAATACGCAGCCGAAGCTATTGGGAAACATGGTGCGTGGAGGGGCGGGTGGCTTTCGCTGAAGCGTCTTGGGAGATGTCACCCGTTTCATAAACATGCCGGCTTCGATCCGGTACCGTAAACATTCTCGTTGTAGGAAGAAACCATGGACCGTCAGTCAATACTCGGCTATATTCTGATATTTATCCTGCTTGTCGTTTGGATGTGGATGAGTTCGCCCAAGCCTGGCCAGCAGACAGAACAGCAAAAAGCGGTTGCCACGCAGGCGGCACAGCAAGACTCTGCGCGCCGTGTCGCGGCGGCAATTGTGCAGCCACCCATTCAGGCGCCAACCGAAAAGTCTGCCGATCCACTGGGAAAGTTCTTCGCCGGGCGGGATAAAGGCGAGGAGCAAACAATTACGATTGAATCTGATCTCTACATCGCAGAGATTTCTACGAAGGGCGGCGTCGTGAAGCGATGGGAGCTGAAGAATTACAAAACCTGGGATGGCAAGCCGGTGCAACTGGTGGATTACAAGAAGAGGGGAGACTTGAGCCTCTTGTTTGCGACCGCAGATGGCCGGCTGATCAATACGCACGATCTTTATTTTGAGCGCGGTGAGAGTGGCTTTGCGCGGCGAGTTATTGCGGGCAACGAAGAAACCACCGTGAGCCTTGTTCTTCCCACCACGAATGGTGGGCGAATTACGAAGACACTACGGTTTAAGAACGGAGAGTATGGATTCAACACGGACATCGCATTTTCGAAGATGGGTGATGTCATTGCGAATTATGAGTATCAGCTTGTATGGGAAAGCGGATTGCGGTACGCCGAGCACAACAGTGTCGATGAATCAAATTTTGCATCAGCGTACGCGTATGCCGGCAAAGAATTGACCGAGATCGACGCATCGTCGACAGAGAACAAGCCACAGAAAAATGTCTCGGGGGTTGTTGATTGGGTTGCAGCGCGGACAAAGTACTTTGCCTTTGCGATTATTCCAAAAGAGGGCACGAGTGATGGCGGCTACCTCGAGGGCGCGCGCGTGGCCGCTCCGGACAAAGGTGCGGTTGAATCGTACGGCATTGCAGTCAAGATGCCGTTCAAGGGGGGGCAGGAGGAGGGGGGCTCGTTCAGGATCTTCTTTGGACCGGCAGACATCAGCGTGCTGAAATCATACGGGGTCGGGCTCGACAAAATTGTGGGTTTGGGTTGGACGTGGTTGATTCGACCGATCTCAGAGTATGTGATGTTGCCAATACTTAGTGCACTGCACTATATCGCGCCGAACTGGGGCGTGGTCATCATCCTGTTCTCAATTATTATCAAGATTGGATTGCACCCGCTGTCGCGAAGCAGCATGCGGTCGATGAAAAAAATGCAGGCGCTGCAGCCACTGATGGACGAGATCAAGGCGAAGTACAAAGACGATCCACAGAAGATGAATCAGCAGGTGATGAACCTGTACAAGGAATACGGTGTGAACCCGGCGGGCGGCTGTTTGCCGCTGCTACTGCAGTTTCCCGTAATGATTGCCCTGTACAACGTGCTGCGCGCAACGATCGAGTTGCGCCAGGGAAACTTTGTTTGGTGGATTACGGATTTGTCCATCCCGGATCGGATTTTTACTCTTCCGTTCGAGATTCCGTTCTTTGCCATTCGGGACGTCAGTGGGCTGGCGTTGCTGATGGGCGTGACGATGTTCATCCAGCAGAAGATGAGCGTAAAGGATCCAAGGCAGAAGGCCATGGTATGGATGATGCCGGTGATGATGACGCTGTTGTTCAACAGCTTCCCATCCGGACTCAACCTGTACTATTTCGTCTTCAACGTTCTTTCGATCGGTCAACAAGTTATGATTAACCGGCAGAGCGAGGGCGAGCCGCTTCGAAAGGTGGAACCGAAGAAGAAAAAGAGTGGGGGAATCTTTGGGAAAATTGGAAAAGACCTGCCGAGACTAAAACGATAGCACCCCCCAAACAAAAACCGAATTTCGTAAGAACCCCGCCGAGAAGAAGGCGGGGTTTTTTGTGTGCATCCCGGCGGTTGTAAATAGGTCGGCGATTTTGTACATTCAACTCCTTCTTAAAACCACCCAAGAGACGAAACGTGTCGCTGGCCTACGAAAGTGATACCATTGCTGCAATTGCCACACCGGAGGGCGAGGGGGGAATTTCTGTGATTCGAGTGAGTGGAGACGCCGCGATCGACGTCGCCAGCCGAGGCTTTCGCGGATCGACGCCTGTTGACAAAATGTCATCACACACGGCACACTATGGCAGGTTTGTCGATGAACACGGACATACAATTGACAACGTCTTGGCTTTGGTGTTCAGAAAACCAAATTCCTTTACCGGCGAGGACACGGTTGAGTTAAGTTGCCATGGAGGGCGGTACCTCACAAAGAGAATTCTTGAGGCTACGATTCGATTTGGAGCTAGGACCGCGCAAGCCGGAGAGTTTACAAAACGAGCATTCTTGAACGGAAAAATAGACCTCACTCAAGCCGAGGCAGTCGCGGATCTCATACACGCTAGGACGGAGAGGGCCCATCAATCATCGCTATCGCAGTTGAGCGGGGCGCTATCCGAAAAAATCGGAGATCTCCGGAAGAAGCTCATAGAAAGCATCAGCCTTCTCGAGCTTGAGCTGGACTTCGCTGAAGATGGATATGAATTTACCGAGCAATCAAGAGTTGCCGGGCAGTTGAGGGAGGCAATATCCCAAGTCAACGACCTGCTGTCGACGTATTCCATTGGGAAAATATATCGAGACGGAGTAAGGGTTGCCATTGCCGGCGCTCCAAACGTTGGAAAATCCAGCCTCTTAAACGCACTCCTCCAAGAAGATCGGGCCATAGTCACAGATACACCGGGAACAACGAGGGACATCATCGAGGAGTCTGTCACCATTGGTGGACTTCTCTTCAACCTCAGTGACACCGCCGGAATTCGGGAAACGAAAGATCCGGTCGAACAAGAGGGTGTGCGAAGAGCGGAAGAGCGCTTGTCAAATTGCGACATTCTCGTGCTCCTACTGGACGGCACCCGTTCGGTAGGACAAGAAGAGGCGATGGCAATTAATCGGCTCGCGAAGGCGGTTGAGTCAAGGGGGGCAGATTGTATTTTTGTTCTAAACAAGATAGACGCCATGGATCCACAAAAGAACCCAACCCTTGGGTTGGAAAACACAACCAAGAAACACGACCTCGTAGAGCTCTCGGCAAAGACTCACCAAGGGTTAGAACTTCTCAAGGAAGCTCTAGAAAAAAAGGCGCTTCGTGGAATGTCATCCAGAGCTGATGGGGGGGTAATAATTACAAATTCCCGCCATTATTCGGCATTGGAAAGAACGGCGGGTAGCTTAGTGCTTGCCCTGGAAACCGTCGAGTCTCGAAGAAGCGGTGAATTTGTAGCCGTAGACCTGAGGGCTGGGCTTGACTCCCTTGGAGAGATAACCGGCGTCACAAGCACAGAAGACATACTAAACTCAATATTCTCTAGGTTTTGTATAGGAAAATGAGCACCGTTTCACGTGAAACATCGGCCAAGAAATGAGTGAATTTGGAAAAAATGCAGATGTCATTGTGGTTGGCGCTGGGCACGCTGGTATCGAAGCAAGCCTAGCCGCCGCAAGGATGGGGTGCAGCGTGTTGCTCGTTACGATGAGTAGGGATGCCATCGGGAGGATGTCATGTAACCCGGCAATTGGCGGAACGGCTAAGGGACACCTTGTGCGCGAAATTGACGCACTTGGCGGAGAGATGGGTAAAATTGCGGATGCGACAGGAATACAGTTCAAGCTACTCAATAAGTCAAAAGGCCCGGCCGTCTGGTCGCCACGTTGCCAAAACGATAGGGAATGGTATTCAAGGGAAGCCGGCGAGCGTGTCCAGGCTCAGCCAGGATTGATGGTTTACGAAGGCTCGGTCGTTGGAATTGAAACGGACAACCGGGATCACGACAAAAACCCACGAATTCTTGGGGTTGTCACCGATCGTGGTGATACCATCCTTTGCCGGTCTGTTGTGTTGAGCGCCGGGACATTTCTCCGCGGATTGATGCATACCGGCATGAGTAATCGGGAGGGAGGTAGATATGGGGAGCCACCTTCAAACGGGCTTACTGAGAATCTCGAGAAACTCGGCTTTGTTAGCGGGCGGCTGAAAACTGGAACCCCACCAAGGATTGACCTCGCATCCATAAACCCCTCTCAGCTGGAAGAACAACACAGCGATAATCCTCCGAAGCCATTTTCGCACTCTACCCAGGCGATTACGAATCGCTTGATTCCGATGTATTTGACATACACTAACCGAAACACCCACAACATCCTGAGAAAGGGATTTGATCGATCTCCGCTGTTCACTGGGGTCATCAAGGGTGTGGGTCCACGATATTGTCCTTCTATCGAAGACAAGGTGGTCCGCTTTGAAGACAAAGAGCGCCATCAGATCTTCCTGGAACCCGAGGGATACAATTCAAATGTCGTCTACGTAAACGGATTTTCGACGAGCCTCCCTGAGGACATTCAAGAAGAGGGACTTCGGTCGATCGCCGGGTTGGAAAAAGTGAAGATGTTGAGACCCGGCTACGCGGTAGAATACGATTTTTTTCCTCCGCACCAGGTGAAACTTACGCTTGAGACAAAGTTGATAGACGGCCTCTTTTTTGCCGGCCAAATAAATGGTACATCGGGATACGAAGAGGCTGCGGCTCAGGGTTTGATGGCGGGCATCAACGCGGCCCTCACCGCCCAGGAAAGGGAGCCCTTTGTCTTGAAACGCTCCGAAGCCTACATTGGCGTTCTTATTGACGACCTCGTGAACAAGAGCACAGAAGAACCATATCGGATGTTCACCTCAAGGGCAGAACACAGGCTCGTGCTTCGGCAAGACAACGCAGACCGCCGCCTGATGATAAAGGGGCACAAACTCGGCTTGGTGAGCAAATTCATGGTGAATCGTTTGGAGAAAAAGGAGACGCTAATCTCCGCGGGGATGGCGATGGCCACACAGCACGCCGTGTCGCCCGAAGCGATCAACTCGTATCTCGACCGTATCTCTGAGGAGAGGATCAATGAGAAGGAGAAACTGGCGAAACTCCTCAAGAGACCAAACGTTCGCCTCGTAGACCTTGTGATGATTGATTCGTTGGCGAGCGCGCCGGCGATGAAAGAAATTTTGGGACTTCCGGAAGAACGACTCAAAACCGAAATTCTCGAGCAGATTGAAATTGAATTAAAGTACGAGGGTTACATACAAAGGCAGGTGGAACAAATCGCAAAGTTTGATAAGTTTGAAGACCAGAAGATTCCCATCGGCTTCAACTATGGTCGGGTCAAAGCGCTTTCCACCGAAGGAAGAGAACGGCTGAGCAAGATAAGACCAGAATCGATTGGACAGGCATCGCGTATCAGCGGTGTGACGCCGTCAGATGTATCCGTGCTCATGGTCTATCTGCGCAGATAGCGTTTTCACGTGGAACACCAGCTGTAACTCATTATTACACAACGGTTTATGGGAACAGTGGACCCCGTATCATTTCGGACGACATGCGTACAAAACGGCCTCTCACTCAGCGACGAACAACTTAAGCTGCTTGGGGAATACGCCCTTCGCCTTCTCGAGTGGAACAAAAAGATCAACATGATCTCAAGGCGTGACGAAGAAAATTTTTGGACAAGACACATTCTTCACTGTTTAGGTCTGGTCTTCAAGCTGGAGATTCCCCGGGGAGCGAAGATTTTGGACCTTGGTACCGGCGGAGGGCTTCCGGGCATTGTGCTGAAGATTGTTCGTCCCGATCTTCAATTCACCCTCCTTGATTCTACACAGAAAAAGATAAATGTTGTGAACGACCTCCTTGGCTCTCTTGGGCTTGACGGGATTCACGCCGTCTGGGGAAGAGCAGAAGACATTGGAAAGCAACGCGAGCATGCGGGTTGTTATGATATCGTTGTTGCCCGCGCCGTTGCACCGTTGAAAGACCTGGTGCGTTGGGCCCACCCATTCTTGAAACGAAACGCGATGGGGATGAGCACTGAAAGAAGAGATGAACCGGGCGCAACGAAGAAGCGAATCAACGGATCTGCCCTTGTAGCTTTCAAGGGGGGAGATCTCGAGAGTGAAATTGGACAACTGCGAAATGAATCCGGCGTCGGCTCCATCTCGACCGTCGAACTTATACTGAAGGGCTCCGCGCAGCTTGACGACAGCGACAAGAAAATTGTTGTCGTGGAATATATGCCGAGTAACAAATAGAAAGTGGAGTGAAGCGTGAGTGATCAGAAGAAGCTTTTCGAACAACTGACCCGATTGAGCACTGAACAGCGAAACCCGGCGAGCATGGATATCGACGCTCGGTCGACAGGTGAGATACTACAGATCATCAACTCTGAAGACAAAAAGGTGGCCGTTGCTGTGGAGGCAGAGTTGGAATACATCGGCAAGGCGGTGGAAATTGTCGTTCGCTCACTGAAGACCGGCGGGAAGCTCCTCTATGCCGGGGCCGGGACGAGCGGACGATTGGGGGTTCTTGATGCCGCCGAGTGTCCGCCAACGTATGGAACGCCTCCGGAAATGGTTCAGGGCATGATTGCCGGTGGAGAGAAGGCTATGTTCAGATCCCAGGAGGGGGCCGAAGACAAACAGGAGAACGGAGCTCGGGATGTTAACGAGAGGGGCGTGAACGAAAAAGATGTCGTCTGTGGAATAGCCGCCAGCCTGAGAACGCCCTATGTGATCGGGGCGGTAAAGCGAGCTAAACAACTTGGCGCCAAAACCCTCTATATTACAACAAACCCCCGCAGTAAATTTTATTCGCCGGAATTTGCGGAGATTGCCCAGGTTGTTGATGTGGCGATGTGCCCCGAGGTCGGGCCAGAGGTGATCATGGGTTCAACGCGAATGAAGTCCGGCACAGCCCAGAAGCTTGTGCTGAACATGATTACCACAGCAGCCATGGTGCGCCTGGGAAAAGTGTATGAGAACATGATGATCGATCTGCAGATGACAAACCAGAAGCTCCGTGAACGATCCAAGAGGATCGTCATGACAATTACTGGTGTTGGATATGAAGAGGCGGCCGATTATCTCGAAAAAGCAGATGGTCACGTCAAAACGGCGCTTGTTATGATCAAGGCCCACGTAAACCGTGAAGAAGCTCAACAGCGCCTGGCGCGGGCCGATGGATTTGTTCGGGCGGCCATTGACGACAAGGAATACAAAATAGCGTAACGGCAGGAGTATCGATATGGCAAAAGGAAGAGAGATACCACTTTCGGACCTGGAACTCTATCCACCGTTCAGCGGTTTTCCGCGCGACGGCATTGATTTCATGAAACGCCTGAAGCGAAACAACAACCGCCCATGGTTTGAAAATCACAAAGAAGAGTACGAGATTTCTGTCAAGTTGCCAATGCAGTCTCTCATTGTAGCGCTTCAGCCGCACTTCGAAAGGTTTGCTCCGGAATTCGACATTCATCCAAAGAAATCATTCTTCCGCATCTACCGAGATGTCCGCTTCAGCAAAGACAAAACGCCCTACAAAACCCACGCGGCAGCACACTTCGTTTTGCAGGGAAAGCCAAAAGGAGTTGAAGGCTCGGGATACTATCTGCACATCGAGCCCGGAGAAGTTTTTCTGGGGGGTGGTGTCTATATGCCCAACGGCGATCAGCTGAAAAAGATCCGAAAGGCAATCGCCGGTCAACCGGATAAATTTCTTTCGATCATGGAAGAGAAAAAGTTCAAGAGGGTGTTTGGAAAACTTCAAGGGGAGAAACTGCAAAGGGTGCCCCAGGGATATGAGGCCGACCACCCAATGGCAGAGTGGCTGAAATACAAACAGTTCTTCGTTGGGGTCGAGTGGCCGGAGACGAAGTGCGTCAAGGCAAGGTTCGTCGACAATGTCGCCGGAGTATTTGAATCAGCCACACCGATGGTCCGCTTCTTGAATGAAGCAATGAGCTAGCGGGTATCGCGCAGGTTTGGAGATTTCTCCTCGCAGGCAAAAACGGGTACAGCCGTCGCCTTGCTTCTCCTGCCATTTGTGGGTATATTTTCTCCACACGACAGTGTCCCGACACCCGGGACTCTTTTTGTTTTAGGGACGAGAGCGAAACAATAGACACGATTATGAGCGAGACCCCAGTAAAAGTCAGCGATGCGACCATAGAGACCATCGACAATATACCGACGACCCTCCCGGTGCTTCCCCTGCGAGATGTCGTGGTTTTCCCCTACATGATTTTTCCCGTGCTGGTTGGTCGGGAAAGCTCGTTGAAGGCAGCCAACGAAGCACTGGAACGCGGAAAGAACATCTTCCTTGTTGCCCAAAAGAGCGCGGCGGTCGACGAACCAACGGTAGATGACATTTACCAACAGGGAACCGTTGCGAAGATTATCCAGATGCTGAAACTCCCCAACGGACTGATGAAGATTCTGGTGGATGGGGTTGTTCAGGCAACCGTAAAGAAATTTGTCCCGAACGCCGCATTCATCGAAGCGGAAGTAATCATCAATAAGGCGGAGTCGCCAGCAGGGCACGACGTCGACGCCCTGGTGAGGCATGCCGCCACGCTCTTTCAGGAATATGTCAAATTGAGCAGGAATGTGCCCCCCGAAGTCCTCATGGCATTTGACGGGATAAAAGAGCCCGCCAGGAAGCTCTATTATATTGCCGCGAACCTGGTCCAGAGTGTGGATGTAAAACAACGGATCTTGCAGACGCAGCATCTCAGGGAACAGCTCTATGAACTGTCAAAAATCCTGACAACCGAGATTGATATCCTCAAGATCGAGCGCGAGATCGATACAAAGGTTCAGGACAACATCCAGAAATCTCAGCGGAAATTTTTCATTCAGGAACAGATTCGAATCTTACAGGACGAGCTTGGTGAAGACGATGCGTCGCCGGAACTTATCAAACTCAAGGAGCAGATCCAGAAGGCAAAAATGCCGAAAGAAGCCGTAGACAAGGCGATGGAAGAGTTTAATAAACTCAAGAAGACCTCGCCGATGTCGCCGGAGTTCACCGTGACGCGGAACTACCTGGATTGGCTCATTGCTGTTCCGTGGGCGAAAAGAACAAAAGACAACCTTGATGTGGAACACGTGCAGAAGATTCTGAACGATGATCACTTCGGACTCGAAAAACCGAAAGATCGAATCCTCGAGCATATCGCGGTTCTCAACCTTGTCAAGGAGATGAAAGGGCAGATCCTTTGTTTTGTTGGTCCCCCGGGTGTTGGGAAAACCTCGTTGGCGAAGTCCATCGCTCGCGCGCTTGGACGCAAGTTTGTTCGCATCTCACTTGGCGGCGTCCGGGATGAGGCTGAGATTCGTGGTCATCGGCGCACATACATTGGATCAATGCCGGGCAAGATTATTCAATCCATGAAGCGCGCCGGTGTTGTCAACCCCGTTCTCCTGATGGATGAAGTCGACAAGATGAGCATGGATTTTCGCGGCGATCCGTCTGCGGCGCTGCTCGAAGTTCTTGATCCCGAACAGAATAACACCTTCACCGATCACTACCTTGACGTCGACTACGACCTTTCGAAGGTCATGTTTATTACGACGGCGAACGTGCAGTACGCAATTCCGCTCCCGCTTCAAGATCGTATGGAGATTATTGAGCTACCGGGCTACCTGGATTACGACAAACTGGAAATCGCCAAGAGGCACATTGTTCCAAAACAGCTGAAGGCGCACGGGCTCCCTGAAAAGGACATGAAGTTCTCAGAGGCGGCAATAGAGAAAATCATCAACGAATATACGCGAGAGGCTGGTGTTCGAAACCTCGAACGGGAGATTGCTTCGGTCTGCCGGAAAGCTGCAAAAGAAATTGTTCTTGCGCGGAGAAAGAACGGCGCTGCGAAAAAGAAGAAGGCCTCCGAAGGCATCGCGATCACACCGGAGAAGGTTGAGCAATACCTCGGTGTGCCGAAATTTCGGAAGAAAGAGGCAGAGCGAGAACCCCGTGTCGGTTCGGTGACCGGATTAGCGTGGACAAGTGTTGGCGGCGACATTCTGAACGTTGACGTTACGATTATGACGGGGACTCAGAAGCTCACACTGACGGGCCAGCTTGGCGAGGTCATGAAAGAGTCCGCACAGGCGGCACTGAGCTACATACGCTCCAATGCAAAACGGTTTGGAATAAACCCAGAGTTCACAAAAGGGAAAGAAATTCACATTCACTTGCCGGAAGGGGCCATCCCGAAAGACGGACCCTCTGCGGGTGTGACGATGGCCATGGCCATCATCTCGGCCGCGAGCAATCGACCGGCACGCAACGACATCGCTATGACGGGTGAGATAACGCTTCGGGGGAACGTGTTGCCGATTGGTGGGCTGAATGAAAAACTCCTTGCGGCGCAGCGCAGCGGCATCAAAACGGTGATCATACCGAAAGAGAACGTGAAAGATCTCACCGAAATTCAGGAGAAAGTAAAAGAGGGATTGAATATTATTCCCGTAGAGTCCATTGAAGAAGCTGCAGCCATTGTGTTTGCGAAGAAAGCAAAACGGCCTTCTTAAGTCATTGGCGTCCTTCCCGGGGCGCCAGTTTGTTTTTTCGAGTTTACTTCTTACTTTCGATCCAGCATGTCCTACCAGGTTACAGCCCGTAAATGGCGTCCGCTGGTTTTTGAAGATGTTGTCGGCCAGTCGCACGTTACAAATACCCTTCGCAACGCAATCACATCGAAGCGGCTTGCGCACGCATACCTTTTTAGTGGCGCTCGGGGCACGGGCAAAACAACGACAGCGCGCATCCTTGCCAAGGCGATTAACTGTTTGTCACCGAAGGATACGAATCCTGATAACGAGTGCGAACTGTGCAAGGAAATTACAGCCGGCCGAAGTCTCGATGTTATTGAAATTGACGGAGCGTCCAACAGGGGCGTTGAAGAAATTCGCAATCTCCGAGAATCGGTTCGCTACACGCCCACCCGTGGAAAATACAAGGTCTACATCATCGACGAAGTGCACATGCTCACGAAAGAAGCATTCAACGCACTTCTGAAGACCCTCGAAGAACCCCCTGAACACGTCATCTTTATTTTTGCAACGACCGAGGTGCATAAGATCCCGATGACCATCCTCTCCCGGTGCCAGCGGTTTGACTTCCGGAGAATATCCATTGAAGAGATTACCGGCAACCTTCGTGCGATTTCCAAGGAGGAGAAAGTGACCATCGACGAAGAGGCGTTGATGATTGTTGCCAAGAAGGCCGATGGGGCGCTCCGCGATGCGCAGAGCATTTTCGACCAAATCCGGGCTTTTTGTGGAAACGAAATCTCAGCTGCAGACGTCCTGAAAGTACTCAACGTGGTAGATCAGGAGCTGTATTTCCGCGTTACCGACCTGATCAAAGCACAAGATGTCAAGGGTGGCCTGGAACTCGTGGAGGAAATTGTCAAGAGCGGATATGACCTCCGCGAATTTCTCGGTGGACTGTCAGAACACCTCAGGAACCTGCTGGTGGTTCTGACAACGGAAGCGACAGAACTTGTGGAGGCATCCGAGCCGTACCGAAAACGCTATCAGGAAGAAGCGAAGCAGCTCCATCAAAACGACATTCTACGGTTGATCAAACTGGTGAACGATCTGGAGCAGTCAATTCGGTGGTCACCACAACCCAGGTTTAAACTGGAAGCCGGATTGTTGCAGATGATCAAGCTTGAACGCTCAGTGCAAATTGACACATTGCTGGGGCAGATTGACGAATTGAAAAAAAAACTTAGTTCCGGCGGAAATAGCAGCACGGGTAGCGGTTCGGGACTCCGGACGGCACCGCCATCCGAATCGCCCACAGAATTAAAAGTCGTTGGTCAGGTAAGCGCCGGAAGGTTGCGAAGCTCATCGCTCAACGTGACCGCCTCGGCTCCGCTTGAGGAGCCCCGGCAGTCATTCTCGCCTCAAAGCACCACTATTACCACCGTTGCACCACCCGCCGCTCAAGCGGCTCCACCCAGCGGCTCTGAAACCGCCGGATCGGCCGAGCCAATGAAGAAAATTACAGCGGAGGAGGCGTACGAACAGTGGCAGCAATGGGTGACCGAGGTGCGGAAGGTGAAGATTGGCATTGGAACGATTCTTGGGGAGAGCAGCATTCTTGACGTAACCGACGGAGCCATTCGGATTGCATGCCCGGATGATTATCACTTCTCCTCATTGAAGCGTCACAAAGAGTTTCTTGTCGATTCCTTCCAAAGGGTTACCGGTCTGAAGCTTCGCATAGAGCCCGTCTTGTATGAGTCGTTGGGGGGCAATTCCGCGACATCATCGTCGGTTGTCAGACCGGATGTTTCAAAGTCTCCGACGACAACTCCGTCGTATAAACCTAACGGCGGTTCCGGTGCTGAGCACCCCATCATCCTGGCGCTTCGGCGCGAGCTCGGCGCGGAACCCATCGAATAAACAGCTTCTCCATTTTTTCCAGAAGATCAGCCTGGTTGTATTTACCCGCGCGATGATTTTTCCTGCCAATTGATTAGCCGCAAAAATTCCGAGTTGTTCCGCAAAAACACTTGACACGGGTTTTGGAATTCTGTAGATTGCGGCGGGCACTCCGTATCATTTACCCTCGAACCGTTTCCACTCAACATCACCCGCAGTACGAGGCGGACGATGGACGCACCTTCTCCAGAAACACCGACAAATCAGCCAAAGCAAGAGCCCCTCATTCGGAAGATTGTTGCGGTCATCGGCTTGGTGGCCCTACTTGCTGTTCCCGTGTTCCTTCTTGTTGTCCTTCAGCGTTCAGTGAATTCGCGGCTCCTTCGCAAGGGCGATATTATTTCCACTGCCGCGTTGGTCGGGGTTGCCCCGGGAGAAGAGCTGCTTGCGAGTACGAAAGGAAGACCCTCCGCCATTTTGTTCTTCAGTGTTGACTGTCCCCACTGCCAACGAGAGATCCCGATATTCAATGAGATGGTGCGACGCTTTGGGTCCAAAGTGGAATTCGTTGCTGTTGCTTTCAATGATCGGCAAAAAGCCACGATGTTTGCGCGAACAAGCACCATCCCAACAAAAATGATCGTAGATGAAAAGGGCGTTGTTGGAAGGATCTTTGGCGTATCGGAACTCCCCATGTTCTTTCTGATCAGCCATGATCAAAGAATAGAGTGGATTGGTGTGGGCGAGCAACCAAAGGCGGAGTTGATGCGTCGCCTGTCGGAACTAACGCAAGGCGCGGAAAACAACCGAAAGTAACTTCAGATGTTTCTCATTCAGATCAAAACAGTCGTAACCATCAGCGTCATGGTTCTTCTGGGTGTTGGGTTCACCCTCGCGGTGAAGGCACGATTATCCGATCCGACGAGCGGTTATGAACTCGCAGCCCGAGAGCGGGGTGGGGTGTTTCTGGGGGTAGAGGGGGTCGTCATGCAGGACCGGGGGAAGACCTGCGGACCGGCATCGTTGAAAATGATTCTGGATGTTTACGGTAAAACGGTAACACTGCGAGATTTGGAGAAAGGTGCCACAGCACCCGAAGATGGTTGGAGCATGCAGTCGCTCAAAGGTCTTGCAGAGCAGTACGGATTGGTGGCAGAGGGTTGGAGGTTGGACTTAGAATCTCTTCGCAGAAGCCAATTTCCCGTGATCCTTTTTGTGGAGAAGCGACATTTTATGGTGGTCGATGGTGTGGATACGTCGGGATGTTTCTTAGTCCGCGATCCGGCGATCGGTCGGATGAAAATCCATCGTCGGGCCTTGGGCAGACTCTGGACGGGAGAAACGCTGGTGTTCAGAGAGAATCGATCTACAAATGAGTAAAATCGAGCAAGTGAGAGTAAAATTGCTCGCTGGTCTGTTGATTGTGAACGAAGGTAAAGCGCCTGGCCGGCCCCCGGGCGTGGATCCGCGTTCATTGTCACCGGGCGGGCCGCAGCGGGCAAATAGATAACCATGTGCAACAGTAGTATTGAAGGAGATAGCCATGAAAACGTTCATCATTGCAACAATACTCTGCGCCGGTGTTCTTCTGCAGCCCCAAATGGTGCAAGGCACCAATGCGCAAATTGACAACACGGCCGTGACGGTAGCCGCCGGAAGCCAGACAGCGCCGCAACCTCTCGACAAGACAACTCTGAATGCAGCCGTTGGTGGAATGATCAGCTGCTTTGGTGAGATAGGCGAGAACGGGACCAGTGTCTACCAAACGTGCTGCGCCAATTTCTGGATCATCAGAATTTGCGTGTCGGTCTATTTGGGAGAAGTCTCGCGTCCGCTAACCGAAAAATGATCGCGCAAGCGTCCGCCACACTGAATATGCTAAGATGCGGATCATTTTGGTCTGCATCTCGATTCATCCGAGGCAAGCAGCGGCTTGCTTGAATGAGGCATTTTCAAGGTAAGCGGTAACTCTCGTCGTTTGGGTCGCGGTTCATCGCGGCCGCGGCCCAAACCTCATCAGGCAGAAAAGAAAGGAAATGACGATGAACGCGAAATTTGTTCTGTGGTCGCTCTTGCTGGCGAGCAGCATCCCCGCAGCGCAGTCTCAAGTGTTAACCGGTGATGCACAGTTCTCGGCTCTGCATGATATCGGCTGGGGAATGTCTATCAGTGAAATCCGGAGTCTCTATGAGAAAAACCAAAAATTGATGAGCACAACGGACAGTTCGTTAATCCTTAACACGGAATTCTTTGGCGTCCCCGCCCCAACCGAAATTCGATTCCAACAGAATAAGGGGGGGGCCGCCTTCATTCACATCAAATTCAGCGAGCCGACAAAAGCGCTCGTTGATACAATTAGCAACCACTTTACGCGATTGACGCAAAAAGCCCCGGAGACATCTACCACGGAGAAAAAACTATTCATACTCAGCCTCCGAATGGAGATAGCAAAGTGGAAGACCGAGAAAGAGTCTATAGTGTTGACAACCGCTCTCCGAGACGGAACCATCGGTGATGTGGGCCTCATCATTTCCCGTGTGGCCAACTAAAGAAATGAACCTTCCAAACCACCATTGAAATACGCGGGGCCGCTCATGCGAGAAACAATGGATATACTTGCAACCCCAGACGAGGCGCTAAAAAGAATAGCAAATAACCCCAGATCGCGGCTTGCAGTCATGATCTGCATTGGGGTTTTCTTTCTGCTGGCATGGTTGAATGGGTGTTGGCAGAATTTTACTGAAGCATTCAACTGGTCAAGCCTCCTGGGTCCCGCCTTGATTTCACCCCTGATTGTTGGTATTGTCTCTCTGGGAACAACCTCACTGATCTATCTGCTTCATCTGATTCTGAATGAGAAAGGAGAGCGACCGACAAGGTTCAAAACATTCTATTCAGTGAACATCCACTGTGCGGTGATCTTTCTCCTTGGCGAGGTGGTGAACTTTCTGCTTGTTCGGACAAACCTCCTCGCCGACCATCCGGCGCCCCTGCGGGGTCGATTCCCGGTAGGATTAGATGTTTTGTTACTTGGGAGCGACGACCCGAATATTTACCTGTCCATTGTTCTTCATAGCACAAGTGTCTTTCTGATTTGGTATCTTATTGTGTTGTCGTTGGGGATTCGCGTTGTCACGGGGACAAGCAAGGCTAAGGCCACAATTATCGCGGCGGCACTATGGTGCACCGTTGTTCTGTTGGCGCTGGGGGCGGTGTATGCAGCCGGGGGCGGCACCACAATTCGCATCAGGTTTTAAACCGGACCACCACAATAGAGATGACTAATGAACAACCGCCAGACAACAACCCTTGACGTCAACAGCTTGGGGACGCCGGTGCTTCGGTGCCTCATTCTGTTTTTCCCGATGCTGTTTGTGGCGTGCGGCACCAGCGGGCAACTCGGCGTTGCGGGCAAGGGAGAAGACCTCGTTGTTGTCTATCAACCCTCGCATCAAAGCGACACTGGCCTCAATTTCAATGAGGCGTTGGTGTGCAATGCAATCGTTGAGGCAGCGATGGCTGCGTCAACCGGTGTGGCAGAGGTTCACAAAGTGTGGAGTTACAATGTTGACGGGTTACATCATGCCCGGGAGGGAAGTAATACAAAGATTGACCACACATCGGCGACCGATTCACTGGGACGAATTTCAGGCTATGCGTACGAGGTCAGAGAATCCAACAGGCTAAATCCCAATGTCTTTGTTGCGATACACAACAACGGCGCCACAAAACGGAATGCATGCTGGGGGTTTGTGCATGAAGGCGACAATCAAGAGCCCGGCAACAGAGATCTGGCGAGGGAACTTGTAGAAGCTGTCTGCAAAGCAAGTGGATTGGAAAACGGCGGTGTTTTTGGGGATAGCTCACCAAACCGGAACGATTATCGCTGTAAGAACACCGGAAAACTCTCCTTCTATAGCCTCGACGAAAACGTCAATCGTTGTTCAACTCGCGTGCTCCTCGAAATTGGTGACAACAAAGAAAGTTACGATCTCCTTATGAATCCGGACATTCAGAAGAAAATTGGAAGTGCAATTCAGGGAGTGATCGAACACCGATATAGCAAACAGGGAAGCCGCTGAAACTCAGTTGCACGGCGGGCGTAGAAAGAAAGCAAAACAACCATGCGATTGGCGATTGTTCAGACAAATCCGACATTCGGCAAGAACGAAGTCAACATTCACACCGCAACAGAACAAATGCGCGAAGTGCCGGCGGATCTGTATGTCCTTCCTGAACTTTTCAACACGGGATACAACTTCACGACGATGGATGAAGTGGATCGTGTGGCGGAAAAGTCTGATGGGGCCACGTTCCGCGCGATGGTGGGATTTGCTCAACGAAATTCCTGCTACGCCGCTTATGGCTTCGCCGAGCGCGCCGATCAAATATACAACTCTGCAGCCCTTGTCGGTCCATCGGGACTTCTCGGCATCTACAGGAAGGTACACCTGTTCGATCGGGAAAACCTCTTTTTCAAACCCGGGAACCTCGGTTTCCCGGTGTTCGATCTGCCATTTGGAAAGGTCGGCCTGATGATCTGCTTTGATTGGATGTATCCAGAGGCCGCACGCTCGCTTGCGCTGAAGGGGGCGCATTTGATTGCCCATCCCTCGAACCTCGTCCTGCCGCACTGTCCCGACGGAATGATAACACGATGCCTTGAAAACGGGATCTTCGCGGCGACTGCCGACAGGGTGGGTCGTGAGAATCGCGGAGACGTCGACATCCGGTTCATCGGAACCAGTGAGATCGTATCTCCCCGGGGGGAAGTCCTTGCACGGCTCGGGAAAGAAGAGGAGGGAATTATAGCGGTGGAAATCGATTTGAAGGATGCAGAAAAGAAAAGGATCAACCAATACAACGACCTGCTCGCCGGAAGGCGACCCGAGCAGTACGGTTTCTAACAAAAAAGTCCGGCTCCGGGGTGGCCGTACAGAAACAAATTTCCCATGAGCGCAGTCGCTATTCTTCCAACGTAAACCCCGCCTTGATGGTTACCTGCCACTGAATCACCTTTCCGTCCTCAACCTGACCACGGGTTTCGGTAATCTCCATCCACCGCATGTTGCGTACGGTTTTCGAGGCGCGGGCAATCGCACTTTGAACAGCATCCTCAATAGAGACCCTGGAAGTGCCTGTGAGTTCAATATGTTTGTAGACGTTGTTCGGCATGGATGGTCCTTCACAAATCCGAGTTTAACTTCAAGATCCAATCATTTGCATTAAAATGTTTGATTTCAACCTCGGGAACAATTGTGCGCGCGACGGGGTAGACGTCTTTGATAATGCGCATGTGTGTTGCCGGTACATCTTCAGAGCATCGATCGCAATGCAATGGCAGGGGCTGCACAAAGCCGGTTGCCACGGTATCAATTGACCAGGCAAAGAGATCATCTTTCGTGACAACGCGGAAATCGGCTCTTTCAATAAAATGTCCACAACGACCGTGCTGTGCCGAGTAAAGAACAAAAAAATGAGGGTCGTAAGATTTTTCCATGTAGACAACGGAAGAGTGTTTCGGGAAGAGTTTGCCGCCCCCGCAGAGCCCCCCGCACAACCTGACGAAGCATAGCAGATTTTGTCTGGAAAATCAATACGGGTCCCGCTGAAATTGGTACCGCGCGGGCGTGCTTGACAATCACTTCAAATTTCTCGTATCTTGGTAACAGAAAGGACAAGAGACTATAGATCGTTGTTAGAGCCTGCGCCACTTTGAAACAGCTGTACGGTGAGACACTCTAACAATGCACGCAGGCCGAATTCATTGCGTTAGAGTGAATTCGGTTTTTTCATTTATGTCCTTTCAACTCAAAGCGGAGCGTCAAACATGAGGACGTACCGACAAACGGCAGTGTTCTTCGTGCTCTTCGCCTCTTCGGCGAGCGCACAGACCATCGCGAAATATGCTGGCGAATTCATGGCTATCGGCGTTGGGGGACGCGCTCTCGGAATGGGTGGGGCGCATGTTGCCCTCGTGAACGACGCGACGGCCGGATACTGGAATCCGGGGGCCCTTGCGCGCATCGATTACCCCGAAGCGATCGTCATGCATGAAGAGCGATTTGGCAGCCTCATCAACTACGATTTTGCGAGTGTAGCGATTCCTTACGGTGCAGATGTTAGCTTGGGGTTGAGCGTGTTGCGGCTCGGGGTCGATGGAATTCCCGATACACGCAATGCCTGGATAGACAACAATGGCAATGGTGTCTTCGACAGCGCGGACCAACTGGACTATAACAAGATCACCTACTTCAACTCGGCGGATTGGGCTCTCTACTTTACCTACGCACAACGATCTGCTTCTGGTTTACTGTATGGTGTAAACGTCAAGCTGATTCGGAGAACCCTCGCGGATCAATCGGCCACGGGGATTGGATTCGACATCGGCGCCGTTTATTCGCCCACGGCAAATCTCTTTTTGGGAGTGAACGCCCAGGATGTCACAACCACACTGATTGCATGGAGTACAGGCCGAAATGAACTTGTCTCCCCAACACTGAAAGTCGGTGCCGCCTATTCGATTGACCTTCTGGGTGGGCATCTCACGCCCGCCGTCGACGCCGACCTGCGTTTCGAAAACAGGCACTTCGCGTCGATTGCCAGTATGGGGCCGGTGAGTATTGATCCGCACGCCGGACTGGAATTTGATTATAAAAACACCGTTGCGCTGCGTGTTGGATATAACGATGTCAAGCAGATGAGTGTGGGAGCCGGTCTCCATCTTCGCATGCTGGATATCGATTACTCGTTTGCGAAGTTTGCGGCGGACGAATCGCTTGGGAATACGCACCGAATTTCGATACGCTTCATGCTGCAAAACGATCAGTTCGGTCGAACAGCGGCACAATAGGAAAACGCTATCAGCTCACCGATCCAACGGCACGAACATTCTCCACTTCGTGCTGCACGCCGGAATTGAAGCAACGCGGATCCCGCCCTTCTCGGAATTTACTCACACCACCATCCCGGACAAACCCCGGCTTCAAAGAAGCGCCATGGGCGTGTACTTGTTGTTCGCACAGAAACAATGAAGCCGGAAACTATCGCGTTTCCGGCTTCGTCCCCACAGTTGCCCGGCACAGTGTTTACTTCGTCGTCATCACAAAGACACCATTCCACTCGGCTGGCGGCGGATTGATTTGGTACAGGTTTGCCCGCTGCTCATAAATATCTGCCACATGGCACGTGGGGTCGAGCTGTTTGGATTGTTGAAAATAGGCGATAGCCTCCTGCCAATTTCGTTCGCGGTACAACCGAAGTCCTTCATGATAAATCTCAAGGGATTGCTTCTGGTTATCTGACATCAGCATGTCGGATGTTCCGAGGAGTTCCCATACCTTCACCGGTTCGGTTTTGCCTTTTACCTGGATGAGGTCGAGCTCGCGAACCTGGACCTGTCCCTTGACGTGCTGATACGTGATGTCGCTGATCATGATGTTCGATCCATACTGCTTGTTGGCTCCCTCAAGCCGGGACGCAAGGTTTACGCTGTCGCCAATGACGGTGTAATCGAATCGATCTTTTCCGCCCATGTTGCCGACGATCATGACTCCGCTGTTGATACCGATGCGGACCTCGAGGGCCGGCCGGCCCTCTTTTTTCCACTTTGGACGCATCGCTGCGAGCCGTTTCTGCATATCGAGTGAGGCAAGACACGTTCGAAGAGCATGATCCGTTTGAGCGATGGGCGCTCCCCAAAATGCCATAATTGCGTCGCCTTCGTATTTGTCGAGAGTTCCCTCATGTTTCAGCACAATCCCGGTCATCTCATCGAGATACTCATTGAGCAACTCAACGAGGCCTTCGGGCTTCGTGTGAAATTGCTCGGAGATCGTTGTGAACCCGGCGATATCAGAGAAGAAGACGGTGAGTTCCCGTCGATCGCCGCCGAGTTTTGCTTTTTCCGGGTTCGCCACCAATTCGTTGACAACAGCAGAGCTGATGTACTTGCTGAATACATTCTTGATCAACGCCTTTTGTTGCCGTTCAGCGAGATACTGGTACACAACGGCCCCAACGTAGGCAAGAACGACGGCAAGCGATGGATAAACAATATTGATCAATGTGCTATTGTTCATGAATGAGCGAACAGCGATCTCGAAGACGCCGAAAATGAAGAGCGCAACAATCAGCACCGAGGCAAGCTCGAGAATGACCACGTAACGGATCTTTATAGTCCTGACGGGCATAACAATGAGGGTCACCACGAGGGCGAGAATAATGATCAGCGCGAACTCCAGCGTCGGATCTGCCCTCTGGATGTAGTTCTGATCGAGGATGTTCTGTATGGCAGTGGCATGAATTTCCACCCCATTCATGAACGTCGTTCCGTCGGCGTTGAACAGCGGAATCGAATGGTAGTCTCGCTCTTCCGGCATCGTCGAGCCAATCAGAACGATCTTATCCTTCAGTGAAGCCTGAAGCTCGGCGTCTGTATCAAACTGGTCGATGTCCGCGCCGTATTCGAGTTCCTCTTTTGTCTTGAACGTGGAATCGTCAACAACCTCAGTGAATTTGATATAGCGGAACGTATTGCTGGGACCATAGTAGTTGAGGAGGAAGGAGCGTCCGTCGTAGCGGGGAATCAGCCGATTCCCCAGGACGAAGTTCTTTTCGCGCAACTCGACAACCGCGGTATCATTGAGGCCAAAAACGGAATTCAGAAGAGCGAATCCAAATGTCGGGGTAAGGAAATTGCCGACATAGATCATGGGGAGGTACCGCCGCGCAACATCGTCACGATCCTTGCCCGCGATACTGACGACGCCGACGCGCCTGCCGGGTTGATAGAAGATGTTACTGTAAGACCGTTCAAGTGTGCTCAATCGGTATTTTCCGCCGCCGGTCGATTCTTCGTATTTCGCAGCAAGAACGATGTTGTTGTATTTTTTCAGGGTGGCATCAAACGTTGCATCGGACGCGCTGTCACGCTTGGACTCGAACGTGACATCAAGACCGATGGCCCTTACGCCACAGCGCTCAAGGTTTTCAACAATGTGAGCGTAGTAGGAGCGTGGAAACGGGAAGGATTCCGGCAGGGACTTCATATCGTCCTCGCCGATACCGATAATAACAACATTGGCGAGTTTCTTCGCGTCCCACAGTTCGCCGCTTGCCTTCAACCGTTCATACCGCTGTTGATACCGGTAGTCAGTCGAGAGGTGATCGACGCTTTGGATGAAGCCCGGATCCCACAGCCGGATGAGCGCAACAAGAATTCCTATCCCCAGCCCGATTCCAACCCTGACAAACCATGTCAGGGCCTTCTTCTTGAATGTGGAGGAGGCCATTAGACGCCTTTCAGATGTCAGACTTAGAAGTTGAACCGATAGATCAGGCTTGCGACGTTGTCGTTCTTGTAATCGGAATTGACGATGTAGTCGTACTCAAACGCCAACGCGTGATTGTTGGTGATAGTGTAATCAGCGCCAACCTGGAAAAGTGTCCGCTTGACATCACCTGTCGAATTGCTCACTGTCCCGTTGAGGCGCAGTTTCTCCTCCAAGAGGCGGTACTGTGCGTTGAGCGAAATGGCCGTAATGTTAAATTCCTGCAAGGGAATCCCCGAGAGCGGTACAGAAGCCAGGGCAGAACTCTGCGTCATGTTCGTGTTGAACGAAATCGTTGTCTGCAGGGGAATCCGGAAGAAAGTCGTGAGAGATCCAAAATAACTGTTGTTCTTCTGCTCGCCGCGATTCAGATTGACCGGAAGATTATCCTTTTTGTCGGACAGGTTCGCGCCAAGTGAAAGATTATGGCGCGCGCCCAGCGTGAAATCGTAATTAACTTGAAGCGAAATCCTACCGGTCTGATCGTCTGCAGCATAGAGTTGCTGAAGAGTATCTGTCAGGCTCGCGTCGCTTGAACGTGTGAGAATTCCGTAACCGAGAGTAAGCGATGGCAGGTCGGCCGCCGGGAATACCGTCAGCGAGCCGTTCGCATTGCCGTACTTTGTGGTGGCAACTTTTGTTGCAGCGGTGTTGTCCTGTCGTTGCTCGTACGAGAGGCTTAATAAAACCCGGTTCTGGAACATTCGAATACGGTCGGAAAGAGCAAGTCCTCGGATATCGGCCTGGAGGAACTCATTGCCAAAGGAGAGGTATGCTGCGCCGCGCTGATAGTACTGCGCCCGGATGAAGTTGTTGAAATAGTTCAGCGAAAGGGCGCCGTCGTAAGCGACACCGGGGAGACCCGTTCCAACGGGATTGAGCGGGAACAGATTTTCGTTGATGGTGATGAATTTTCCACCGAAGTCGGCAATCTTCTTTAAATCATCAGACGTTTTCTGTCGATCGGCTTGTTGGCTTGGCGTCAGGGTTGGATCACCCTTTCCCGCAAGGAGATCGTAGTCTGCATCGGTAAAGTTGCCCTTGCCGATGTCGCGATTTGTCAAGCTCAACGAGGCTTGTCCGTCGATACGGAAACGTTGTTCATCGAACGCAATCAGGATATCTGTGCCCGCAACAAGGTTTTCCTGAGGAGTAAGGCCGTAGGTGATTGATCCGACCTGGTCTTTCGCATGCATGTAAGTGAAGCCGAGCTGAAAGTTTTCGCCGGAGCCGAAGCTTGGGCGAACCGCAAAAAAGTCACGAGAAAAAGTCCCCGGGGAGAAAAGCGAATAGGTCGTGCCGGATTTCAGAAGAGTATTGGAGGGCCGGGATTTTGCCGCATTCGTGTCGGGCTTGCCCTGGGCGTCCCTAAAAGTTGTATCACCCAAGACGATCCCGTCGATGCTGCGCATGGTTTGACCATACGCTACATCGAGATTGAAGAACTTCAGGAGAAGGCTTCCTGAAACACCCCGTACGCGCTTGCCGCTTACGATGTTGGTCGGAAATTTCGGGAACGCATCTCCCAGCTGAAACTTGAGGACATCGAGGTCGCCGTACGCCATGAAGCGATCTTGCGGCTGGCGGTCCGATTTTTCCTCGTTGGTGATGAAAATGTTCGACCCAAAACTAAGAGACTTGTACATGCCGGCCGCTTGTAGTTGCCCCCTGAGAAAAGTGTTCTTGGTGGCACCAACATCTTCATTTCGAAATTCTGCCGAGCCATTTACACCAAACCGAAGCCTGGATTCTTCCGCCGCGATGGCGGCAGCTGTAGAAAGGCTGAAATTTGACTCGATTGTGTGGTACAAGGCGCCGCTTTTGTCGTAAAGCTCGATGCGAAGGAACTGAACGCCGAGACTTAACGGACGAGGGAACGTTGCGGGCGAATACAGAATAACATCGTCAGAGAATACCGCCTGTGCTGTAACGTCGACACCGTTGAGGAAAAGTTTCGTGCCGCCTTTGTTTACGTTGTCGGTAGCGTAGAAGAGCGAAATGGCAACGACAAGATCTTCGTTTGCTACGGTTTCCCCCTGTTCGGGGCTGAGAACGCGCACCTCGAGGGATCTCGGATCAACGGGTTTCACCGTGGCCTTGAGGGGTGTTGATTCGGCATTCTCGATTGGAAAGGTCTCAGACCGTCCGTTGGAGAGTAACACCTGTACGTAGTATTCGACGTATGGCGGCAAAACGTATTCGGCCGCCAGCGTTGCGGTCGCAGAGTTGCCCGCCATGAGCATCTCTTGTTGGCGGTACTCACTTTCCCCGAACCCGCGGTATCTGAGGAAAACGCGCTCGACATTGCCGCTGGGGGTGAACTCGGCGCTGATCGGCAAGGGTTGGTTTTGACTCACGATGGGCGCGTTCACGCGCAGGACGACAGAACTCACTTGAGCTTGAGCCGTAGGGAAAGCCGTAAACATGAAGCAGATAACGGCTGCAAGAAAAACAAGAGAGCGATTCATGAGGGGTCTCCTGTGATAATATTAGATGGTGACAGGGAAAGGCGAATTGACAGATTGATCAAAAAGCAGACGGCAGGTCTCTCGACCTGCCGTCAAGGTATTAAAAGCGGCTACGAAAAGCAATAAACCGACATCGCGGCCTCATCGGGCTCACTCTTCGTATGAGATCTGCAGGAACCGCGTCTCTCCCGTGGGAGTTGTTATTGGGATCTTCATGTACACTACCCTCGGTTTTATCGGAAGAGTGTACGGAGCGGTTTCGGGGGTTGCGTCGGGGAACGAGTAGGTCTTTCCGTCCGAGCCCGTCATGGAGAAGTAGTACTCAAACATCTTTGTTGTTCCGGCCTTGATGTCGGTCCCCGGAATTGTGCCGGAGAGATTGAGACCGCTGATTGTCAACGCCAATGTTTTGAATGATGGCTCACCCTGGTTTCGGTAGCGTATGGTCGCAGCGGTGATATCGACCGGCGGGTTGGTCAGAGAAATTCTGAGCGCTACACCTTGACCGGACAGGAGCGTTCCCGTCAGGGAAGAGTTCAGTGAAAATGATGTTGAAGTTGATGTGCCAGAGCCCGTACCGCCTGAGCCCCCATTACCTTGATTGAGATTTGAGTTGGGGTTGTTGTTCTGCAGGGACCCTTTTGACGCCGTGTCTGCTTTGCAGCTTCCCGAGCTGTCGACGATTCCTGTTTGACCGGCATGAACGATGATCTTACACTGCGACCGAGTGCTTGAGAAATCACAAGACCCCGTGATGAGCGTGATATCAGAGATGGTGGTTCCGGGATCGAATCCTGTTCCCCCCTCTGTGCCGCGGATTGAAGCCACGGAAATCGGCGACGTGAAGCGGAATTGCTCTGTATCCTGTTTTTTGATGTTGAAGATTGCTCGCCCACGCTCGATATAAACATCACGGTTCAGGATCTTATTACCCGAAACCTCTCCTTGGATGGTGATGATCGATTTTTCGCGCACCGCAACCTTTGACTCATCTGCGAACTTGATCATGGCAAGTGATTTTTCCTGCGTTCGGACTTCATAGCCGGCCTTCAACTCGGAAAGAAGCACCGCCTTGCTCCAGCCGGACGTTGACGACGATCGTCGTTCAACATCCTTGACGACCTTGATAATATAGGCTGCGATCGGCTTCTTGTCCTGGAAATTCCACGCCGGTGCCGCCAGAAGAGCGGCGACGATGACGATAACCACAAGAGCAAATGAACGATTCATTGGAAATTCCTCCATCCAGGATGTTATTGGGTGACGACGGCGTTGATTCGGACGTTACGGCGCGCGAGATCCGCAAGCCACGCCAGCACCTGTGAAACATCGATCGCCCGAGGTGTCCCATTCTCACCCTCCTGCAGAAAGATCGGGTTGGAGCTTGAGAAGGCGAGAGAGTACCCGGAATTAATCAAATTGTTGAATGTCGAGCCGATGGGATCCGGAGAACTCATTAACGTCGAACCGAGCTGTGCAAGAACCGGATCGTTCGATACCAAAGAGAACGACCACACCGGACTGCGCCGCACGTCGCTGGAACCCGAAACGGATCCAAGAAACAACCATGAATATTTCTTTCCAGCGGTCCAGCCACGAAGGGCAACGCCCGGATATGTGGCGTTCACCTGATTGCTTCCGCGGGAAGTGACCGGAACATCGAGCATCTTCAGCGGCGAATTGAGGTCGCGTGTGGCGTCGTCTTGTGACTGTGTAAGCGAGGAATGCTCAAACGCCAGCAATCGCCCCGGGATAGAGTTATCAAAACTGAAAACCACGCTTCCGGTTGACGGAACCTGATCACCGTTCAGCGGAGAAGAAAGATTGAGTATTGCTTCGTTCGTCGAAGCTCCCGAGATCTGGATTACAGCCGGCTGGGCGGGATCGTTCACGTTGAGGACTTTTCCGGTCGAGGCGTCGTTCAGAACCGCGCTGATGGTGTATATGCCGGCAGGGATCGAGAAAACACCGCTCGTCATCTTGTCTTTCAGAGCATCGATGCAGGGTTGGTTCTGACTCGATGACTGCACGCCAATAGCGGAGGCTCCAGTGAATGCAGCCGAGCCGAGGTCGCGCCCAGCGCCAGATACTTGAAACGCCCTTGTGGTTGCCCTTGCAATTTCCGTGTTGCATTGCGTTGTAGAGGAGCCCGATCCAGAAACAACAACGGTCAGGACTACCGATTTTGGCTGTGTCAACGGCGGTGTCACCGTTATGCGGATCGTCTGACCCCCAACATCAGGCTTGAGTTTTCCATCGAGACCGATGTATTGAGTCAAATCAACACTTCCCGTCGGGAGACCTATAAACTGAGCTGTATAGGTATTCGTTTGGGCGAAAGAGGAGGGAGCGAGGAACAGCAAGACTCCCAACGCGGCGAGCACCGCGCAGAAACGTAAGAAACCCGCCCCATCAGCCAAGAGAACTTTTTTCATAGAGATCCCTCCTTGTTAAAAAATGGTTTGCTGAAAAGCTAAGGCACAACGTCTTGAGCAGGAGTGACTAAAGTCACACGGGGAGAGACTAGAATCGAATAATGTCATTATACAGAACGAAGGCCATAAACACAAGCAGAAGGACGAAACCGACCTGCTGAATGGCAATTTTCACCTTCGCCGGTATCTCGCGGCGGAAAATACCCTCGTACACCAGAAACACAGCGTGGCCACCGTCGAGGGCAGGGAAAGGAAAGAGATTGAGAATTGCGAGGTTCATACTCAACAACGCCATGAAACCAAGAAAGCTCATGATGCCCACTTCCGCCGAACGAGTCGCCATTTTTGCGATCATGATGGGACCGGCGACCGACTTGGAAAACGATACATGTCCGACCAAGATTTGATAGATGCTTTTGAGATTCATCCAACTCATATTCCAAGCGTCAGACACGCCCTCGGGTAACGCCGCAAGCAGGGAGTAGTGAACTTGTTCAACCGGTCCGGTGTAGACGGGTGAGAAGCCAACGCCAATTTTTCCATCAGGGGTTGGTGTAATCCGAGAATCCTGAACAACCTCACCCCTTTTCCAGCGAATAGCGACCTCTTTTCCTGAGCTTCGCTTCACAGTCTCTTGTAAGGACTGGAAGGAAATGGCCTCTCCGTTGACACTGACGATCATGTCGCCGGGTTTGAGACCAGTTCTCTCGGCTGGCTTTCCAGACTCAATCGTTGTGACATACGCAGCCATTCCTGTGGGATAGAGGCCAAAACGATCCTCGAGAATTGCAGAAGCAAGGGGCTGCGTCATCGTGATCGTCATCGGCTCACCGCCGCGCTTGATATTCAACAACAGGTTTCCGGTAAGCGCCTCTGAGTAGACGGAGTTCTCAACTCCCTCCCAGTGAGTCACCGCCTTGCCATTCACGCTCTCGATAACGTCTCCAGCATGAAAACCGGCTTTTGCCGCGGGACTCTCGGGGGCAACATACCCCACCTCGGTTACCGGTCGTACGGTTTTGCCCTGGTAGTAGATGATTCCCCAGAAGATGACAACCGCGAGAATAATGTTCATGGCGACGCCGGCGCAGATGACAATCATTCTCTGCCAGATTGGTTTCGCGCGGAACTCCCAAGGCTTAGGATCCTCATTGAGGAACTCGGTATCAAAGCTCTCGTCCACCATCCCAGCGATTTTCACGTAACCGCCGATGGGAATCCATGAGACACAGTAATCTGTGTCACCGATTTTCTTGCCAAAGGCGCGTGGTGGAAAACCGATGCTGAAACGATCCACGCGCATGCCAAAGAGCTTGGCGGCAAGAAAATGTCCCAGCTCGTGGACGAGGACAAGAACGCCTATGGTCAGAAGGAAATAGAATGTTGTCGGCAGAAAATCCATTGATATCCCGGATGACAGCGAAAATGCGAAGGTTTGGAGGCTAATCCCCCCTAGTAATACCGAATTTCTTATGAAAGAGTTCCCATGGATGCCCGGACTTCGCGATCGACATCTATGATATCCTGTAGATCCGGGCTTGGCCGCGTCTTGTGCAGTGAAAGAGCACGCTCGATGATCACGGGTATTTTGTCAAACGATATCCGGCGCCGCAAAAAAGCGTTGACGGCCACTTCGTTTGCCGCATTCAAAACGGCAGGAGCAGTCCCGCCAAGTGAAAGGGCGCTGTGAGCGAGATCAAGGCAGCGAAACTTCACGCGGTCTGGCTCGAAGAATGTCATTGACCGTAAAGCGGGAAAATCAACCCTCGCCCCGTTCATCGGCCAGCGTTCGGGGTACGAAAGGGCATATTGGATGGGCAACTTCATATCTGGCAGGCCGAGCTGGGCTTTGATCGATCCGTCCACGAACTCAACCATGGAATGAATGATAGACTGGGGGTGTATCACAACCTGAATCCTCTCCGCTGGCAGGCCGAACAGCCAATGGGCCTCGATGACCTCGAGGCCTTTGTTCATCAGGGTGGCGGAATCGATCGTGATCTTGTTCCCCATCTTCCAGTTGGGATGGGTCAGGGCATTCTCGACAGTCAGCGTAGGAAAGGACTCGGCCGGGGTGTTGAGAAACGGTCCACCCGAGGCCGTAAGAATAAGCCGTGTTACCAGGGAGCGGTCTTCTCCGGCGAGGCATTGGAGTATGGCGCTATGTTCGCTGTCCACGGGGAGGAGGTCGACACCGCACTCCCGGGCAAGCGACATGATGAATCCCCCGGCGACAACGAGGGTCTCCTTGTTCGCGAGGGCGATGCGTTTGTGGTGTTGAATTGCGGTGACAGTGGGCCTCAGTCCGGCAAATCCGACGAGCGAACTGATAACGATATCAACATCATCGCGCGCCACGACTTGCATCAATCCATCCTCCCCGCTCAACACCTCCACAGAGCCATTCACGCGGTTCCGAAGAGCTTCAGCGCGCCCCCCGTCCAATACAACGACACCGCGCGGATGAAAGAGTCGAATCTGTTGCTCGAGGAGATCGATATTGGTATTTGCCGTCAGGTACGTTGCCCCGAAACGATCAGGAGAATTCCGGATCACCTCAAGGCTGTTCTGTCCGATGGATCCGGTGGATCCAAGGATCGCGATGTTCTTGTGTGTTGGCATGGGATCACAAAAAGTTACACAAAATCACGTGGCAAAGCAACCAATCGATGTAGACCCGACATCGTGGAACGTTGCAGTGTGATCTGTGTGTTGGATAATGACATCCGCGCGTTGGTTTGATTAAGCAGGGGTTTTTTGATATGTTGTTGAAAATCATATGACGAAAACTGATCGACAAATCTTCCACTGGCATATTTCCCGTTCGGCTCGACGAGCGCTCTGCACCCTCCTTTGCGCGTGGTTGCTCGGATCTCCGGCATTTTCACAGCAGGACGATTCTGCCGCAAAGCTCAAGCTGGCACAAAGCTTTGAACGAGCCGGTGAGTGGGAAAAAGCCGCGACGATTTACGAATCGTTGCTGGAAATTGACCCGGAGGGTTTTGTTGTTCTGGATGGATTGCGCCGATCATACACGGAGATGAACGAGTACGACAAAGCAATCAATCTTGTTCATCGGCAACTCCGCGAAAATCCGTCAGATGAAAGTTTGCTTTCGGCGCTTGGGGGGCTCTACGATCTTGCGGGCAAAACGGCAACAGCGGACTCTGTTTGGCATGTTGTTCTTGGAAGAGACAGGCAGAACGCAAATCTCTATCGGCTGGTCGCCGCTCAACTCATCGATCACAGGGAATACGAACGGGCGATTCAAATTTATCTGGAAGGGCGGGAAAGCACAAAGAACCAGATGCTCTTCCTCGAAGAACTTGCATCGCTGTACGGTGCGCTTCATCAATACGAGGCGGTTGCAAGCGAGTACGTGAAACTTATTCGATCCAATCCCCAGCAGGTGAGCACCGTGGAGGCGCGGTTGTCGTCGTTCACCGGACGCGAAGAGGCCCGGCGTGCCGCCTTGGTGGTTGTCCAGAAAGAAGTCAGGCAGACGCCCGAGCAGATCCCGATCCTCTCCCTTCTCGCATGGCTCTACATGGACGGGAAGGAGTATGATGCCGCCCTTGAGCAATACCGACTCATTGATCGGATTACTAAGGCCAACGGCCATGAAATCTTCCAGTTTGGTCAACGTGCGGCGCAGGAACGGGCCTATGCGGTATCGGCGAAGGCATTCCGGGAAGTCGTTGAGAAACATGAGCGACAAGATATTCTTCCGCTTGCACGACTTGGCTATGCGAGAGCACTCGAAGAGCTCAGCGCTGAAAATGACACCGTGGCTCAACTCTTCCGCGGAACCTCAACAACCAGCAGCGAGAATGCCAGAGTGTCTGAATCGCAGCAGACATTTCAAGGGGTGTTGGCGCTCTACGGTGGGCTCACTCGGGACTATCCCAACACAGACATTGCAATGCAGGCCTTTTTCCGTATCGGGACAATACGCTTTGATCGCTTCTTCGATCTCAACGGCGCATCTGCAGCGTTTGACACAGTGCGAAGGCTCCCGCAGAACGGAAACCTGGTGTATGAAGCAACAATGAATCTCGGGGAGATCCAGACTGCCCGGAATGACCTCGTTCGGGCACATCGGGAGTACGGGCAACTACTCAAGATTGTACCGGAACCGTATCGCGACCGCGTTCTGTTCCGGATTGCCGAGCTGGATTACTTTGAAGCCCGATTTGATACTGCTGCCGGTTCTCTTCAGCGGATAAGCATGAATCTTGCCAACGATCTTGCCAATGACGCTTTGCAACTTCTCTATTTTATACAGGAGAACAGGGCGGCTGGACAGGAAGCGTTGGCTGAGTTTGCACACGCAGACCTCCTGGCCCGACAGAGGAAATATTCAGAGGCACTCGCGCTGTTCGAATCTGTAACCAAGCGGTTTGCAGCAACACCGCTTCTCGACGATGCGATGATGAGAACCGGAGATCTTCACCTCCTGCTGAACGAAACAGATTCAGCACTTGTTGTCTTCGGCCGGATTATCAATGACATGCCAACCAGCATATTGCGGGATCGCGCTCAGATGAAAATTGGAGAGGTCTACGAGGTGAGACTGAAAGACAAGCACAAGGCCATTGAAGCCTACGAAGCCGTTCTCGCAAACTACCCGACATCGCTCTTTGTGGAAGAAGCTCGAAAGAAAATACGAGTTCTGCGGGGAGATTCAATTTGAAAGACGTCAACTCACGAGACGCATTTGTGACGAGACTGAAAGGCCGCCTTCTGGCCGCCATCATGTCGATTCTCGTCGTTGCCATCCAGGGCATCGCCTTCGGCCAAGCGAAGCTCTTGATACCGATGGATCTCAAGCAAACCGATCACCTGAAGGCATACGGAGTTGCCTTCTGGGTCTTGCAGCATAACGGTACGGTCGATTGGCTCCTCAACTACCGCGGCGGGTCATTTTTGCTGGACTTCAGCGATGTCGCTGCAAGGGAATGCAGAATCCGGGGAGTTCTCTTCGAACCGGCATCTGCGTCTGACGCCTCATCGATCTATGCGGAAGTCCAGAGAGAAGACAACAACATGGATGTCGTGCGCCTCGAGAAGGTCCCCAAAATAGCCGTTTATGTTCCGCCGACATTCAAACCGTGGGATGATGCTGTCACCATTGCGCTTGAATATGCCGAGATTCCGTACACAAAAGTGTGGGACGAAGAAGTGCTTTCCGGGAAACTCGCCGACTACGATTGGCTCCACCTCCACCACGAAGACTTCACCGGACAGTACGGCAAGTTCTATGCGAACTATCGCTATGCACAATGGTACATTGATCAACAAACCATGTATGAGAAAGAGGCAAAGCGTCTGGGTTTCAGGAAAGTTTCGGATGAAAAGAAAGCTGTTGCGCGCGGCATTAAGGAATTTGTTGGCAACGGTGGTTTTATGTTTGCGATGTGTTCTGCGACCGACAGCTATGATATTGCGCTTGCTGCCGAGGGCGTTGACATTTGTGATGTCATGTTTGACGGCGATCCGCCGGATCCGGATGCGCAAAGAAAACTGGACTTCAGCAAGACGCTGGTGTTTGAGAACTTCAAACTCGACATGAATCCCTTGAGATACGAGTACTCCGATATTGATATTCCGCCCAGCGACCCTCCTCCGATTCGCGATCCGAACACAGACTACTTCACACTGTTTGAGTTCTCCGCAAAATACGATCCGGTTCCGACCATGCTCACGCAGGACCACGTTTCCATCGTCAAAGGGTTCATGGGGCAAACAACGGCGTTTCGCAAGAGCCTGATCAAGCGAACGATTACCATCCTGGCGCAACGGGAGGGCACGGAGGAAGTCCGTTTCCTTCATGGCAACTTTGGCCGTGGCACGTTTACATGGTACGGAGGACACGACCCAGAAGACTATCAACACGCAGTCGGTGATCCCGCCACTGATTTGTCGCTTCACAAGAATTCCCCCGGCTACCGGCTTATCTTGAACAATGTGCTGTTTCCGGCTGCGAAGAAAAAACAGCAGAAGACCTGAAATGGCAATTGGAAGACGTCACGGAGAACGTGAGCGCTTGTTCTCGTCGTCCGTGGCGTCTATGCCGATCACAGCACCCACAGCACATTCTGCACAACGTCCCTCAAGACAATAGTACTTGTACAGCTGAATCACCCCCTGTTGACTACTGACCGATGTCAAGGCAACACCCCCGCGAAGGAGATGTTTATCCATCAACTTCGTTATGGAATTTTCTGCCGCGGGAGGTACGGCGGAGAAGAGCCGGAGCGCGTGTTCTCGAACGAGCCGATCTTTGAATATTCTCGCGTAGAAGAGAACCAGGGGAATCACCGTATTCGTGATCAGATCGCTGATCCGTTGGGCTCCGAGGGGTTGTGTCGGTTTTGTCGTCGGCTGGTCGAATTGATAGTGGTTCGACCAGAACGGAAGGGGTGTTACCATGAGCTGTTCGCGGATGGATTTGAACGCTTTGACTCCATCCTCGGCGGTTTTCAGCGTCTCGATCAGATTTCTGAAAAGATCTTCGCAAAGAATTTTCTTCACGAGGACACTTGCGGCGGAAATTCTGAGTGTAGGGAAGTTGCTCGGACGGGTTGGAAAGAACTGCCAGTCTGCGGGGTGGAGAATTGCCGAACGATACACCTTCTTTCGGGCCTTCCATTCTCCCATCAACACGCGAATAAATCTCCGAGATTCGGAGTGATGCACTTCTTTTATTCGCGGAAGGAGGCCGGCGGCACCCAGCAAAAGCGCTTGAATCGCAACCTCATTGTCCTCGATATGCTGAGCGCGGAACTCTTGAAGCGCGACACTTCGGGACAAGCGCACAAAGGGATCGCGATTCTTGCTGTATCCAAGCCCTTCCATGAATCCCTCATACAGAAGTTGGTCCCAGTATTCTCGTTTTGCGAGGTCGCGCTGTGAAAGTTCTCGCTGCGGTAGTGGAACGTCGTCTGAATTACCCTCGATACGCCACAAGGCGGAATGGGGATGTCGCTCGCGAACAGTATGGAGTTGAAATTGAGCAAGCTCTCGTATGCGTTCGTCAAATCGACGCAATTTCAATTCTAGGCGCTCCACGGAAAGGCGCTGTATCCAGTTGCTGAGAAGTTCTTTGGGGACGGCATGATTTCTGTCGGCGCACGGGATAGCGCTCCTGGAATGGAGACGTTCGTCAAGAATGGTCTTTCGCCACAAGCTATGGATAGATTCGGCGAGAAAGAGTTCAAGGACGAGAACGGGTATTTGTCGGCCGCTGGGAACCACGGTCATCTCTCCGATGGACGGGCGTTCGAGAATGACGTGTAACACCACCTTGTTGTACCGCGGATCTTCATGATGCTGATGGCGGACCCAGTCGACAATCGTGCGATGGATTTCCACATCACCACGGAATGTCACACCACCTATTTGGAGCACAGCATCCCGAACGTCCGGCCCACCATCCGAATTCAACTGTCCCGCATGCAGAACGCGCAGCGGGCGCCCATCATCGGTGTGCAGCTCTTCACGGCGAAGGTATTGCCTGCTCCAGATGTGTCGGAGAAAGCGCTCGTGGATATTGAGCGTGCGCGAGCCCATGGAGAATGGTCCTGGAGAAGAAGAGTTCGGCAGAATATGAAGAACGTGTTGCGGAATTACGAGAAGAATTTGTCGCGGTATTTTTGAATCTGGTCGCGAAGCTGCAAAGCCTCGGCTCGTGCGGCCGTGGCAAAGTCTTTGCCGGTTGAAGCGTAGAGAATACTGCGGCTGGCGTTAATGAGTGCGAGCTTTCCGTTTTTGTCGGTACCATAACGAACGGCAGACTCGAGATCACCCCCCTGCTTACCAATCCCCGGAATCAGAATTGGCAAACTTGGTGCGAGTTTGCGGATGGGCTGCAATTCTTTGGGGTGCGTGGCCCCGACGACGAGGCCGACATTCTTTTTGGTATTCCACTTCACGCTCGCCTGCACGATTCGCTCGTACAGCGGGCGCCCCCCGATGTTGAGTCGCTGGAAGTCGTTGGAACCCTCGTTCGATGTCAAGGCCAGAACAAACGCACAGTTGTGATCGCTTCGGATAAACGGTTCCACAGAATCAAATCCCATGTAGGGATTCACCGTCGCTGCATCGAAACCGAAATCCTCGTACAACGCTTGTGCATATTGTTCGGCAGTGTTGCCGATGTCCCCCCGTTTTCCATCGCCAATTGTTATCACGTTTTGCGGAATGACCGCGAGCGTCTCACTGAGGGTTCGCCAACCGCGCTCGCCGAGTGATTCATAGAACGCGAGGTTGAGCTTATACGCGCACACCAAATCGCTTGTCGCTTCAATGATCAATCGGTTGAACTGTACAACGGCTCCCTTTGAAGCACCAAGGGATTTCGGCAGTTTGGAGGCATCCGTGTCGAGTCCTATGCAAAGCAGCGAGCGGTTCTTCCGCTGAACCTTGTGAAGCTTATCAAGAAATTTCATCGGGCAATTCTTTCGATGGCGTTCTGGGCGATGGTATCCGTGAGCGAGTGCAACGATTCGGTCGTGGTTTATTGAAGCGAGAACACGAGCTCTCCTAGCAACATTGCAAAGACAACAAGGGCAACAATAACAAACGTCCGGTCTTTTTCAGCAGCGAAGCCCGCCGCGGCCGTAAGAACACGGAGAAACGGAGTTAACATGAGACACAAAAGGCCGGCAAACATCACCATCACCGGGTCGAGCGATCCGGAAAGAAGGCTGTGAAAAACATCGGCTGGATGCGGGTTCTCACTTGGAAGGCGGAGTGTTCCAGGGGAAGACCACGCGAGGGCAAGACCGAGCGCCATCAGGGTTGCGCTTCCCCAGACGCCAATTCTCAGGGTTCGTCCAATCCATCGCTCAACAATATGTCGGGTTGCTACAGATTCCAAGAGTATCACCGTCTTTTTGTTGTCGCTCTATCGCCAAAACATTTTGACAGAAATCAGGAACAACACCGCCGCGAAAATCCAAGTCAAGTATGCACCCTTGATCCGACGGTTGATACGTACGCCCAGAAAGGATCCCAGGAGCACGCCAAGCGCAGCGGGCGAGGCAATGAGCGGATTGAGGTGTCCGTGTGCAAAATAAATGAAAGCGCTCGCCGCCGCAGTGACGCCGATCATAAAGTTACTCGTTGCGGCTGCCGCTTTCAGCGGTATTCCCGAGATCATATTCATTGCCGGGACCTTGAAAATTCCACCCCCGACCCCGAGAAGGCCCGATATATTGCCCGCGATCAACGAAATCACCATCACCCAAGGTACGCGTGCAACAGAGTAGGAAATCACTTCACCGGAGGCTTCATCGGTGAAGCTCGCTGGGAATGCGCCGGCCTCCACGGGAGTAGAAATTCCCCGGGAGTGTCTCATTCTCCAAATCATCATGAAGGAGACACTCAGGAGAAGCACTGCAAAGATTTTTGAGAGGATGTCTCCGCTGAGAACATTTGCCGTCAGGCCGCCGAAGATCGCGCCGATCACGGTGGCGACCTCCATGGTCATTCCGAGGCGGAGGTTAACAATCTGGCGTTCCACATTCATCGCGGCGCCCGCGCTCGACGTAGCAATAACAGCGAGAATACTCGTAGCGATAGCCTGGTGCATGGGCAGGTTGAACACAAGGACAAGAAAAGGGGTCAGAAACACGCCGCCACCGAGTCCAAGCATAGCTCCAATCGTGCCCGTTGCAACGCCCCCTGCGATGAGAAGAAGAAACGACCCTGCTGACATACTATGGTTCTGACTGGTTGTGAAGTGGAATCAGGATACTAAAAAGAGGGGTGAGTTTCAACGAAAGGATGTTGGCAAAAGATGGAGGACGTCTCAATGTCGCGGGACAAGCCTAATGTTCTTTTCTGTTGGAATAGAAGTTCATGAGCAAACCCACCATCGTCATGTTGGCAACGAGAGCAGACCCGCCGTAACTGAGGAACGGGAGAGGAATACCGATAACGGGGAGCAGTCCCATGGACATGCCGATATTGATGAGTACGTGAACGCCGAAGATGCCGGTGATCCCTATGGAAGCCGCACTCGCGAATTTGTTCTTCGACAGGCCCGCAACGTTTACTCCGTGAAGCAGAAGGCCGGCGAAAAGGCCAATCACAATTGATGCGCCAACGAAACCAAACTCTTCCCCCGGCACGCAAAAAATAAAATCTGTCCATTGTTCCGGAATGAAGTTTAATTGCGTTTGTGTTCCCTGCAGGTACCCCTTTCCGAAAAATCCGCCCGAGCCAATCGCAACCTTCGACTGATACACATTATAGCCGGCTCCTTTTTGTTCGGAGCCAGGATTCATGAACGTGGAAATGCGCTTCTGTTGGTACGAGGGGAGTCGTTCGTACACCGCTTGCACCGACAATCCAATGGCAAGCGTCAGAGCAAAGGCGACCGCGGCAGCGAAGCGATTCTGACGAGCAGCATAGAGCAGCGCGCCGCTGATCACAAGAGAGACAAGGAACACGAGGGTTCCGAAAAGTGCTCCGGCCGCAGCAATCAAAGGTGCAAGAATTGCCGCGAGCACGAAGTTTGAAGCACCGGCCCAATAGAGTACCGGCAGAAGCATCAGGAAAAAGACAATAGACGTACCAAGGTCGGGTTCGGCAAGGATGAGCAACATGGGCAAAGCAACAATGCCGACCGCGAGGATGAGATGTTTTGGATTTGAAAGCGATATAGCTGTTCGGGCGAGAAACGCGGACAGCGCAAGTACAGCGGTAACCTTCGCGAACTCGGACGGCTGGCCGCCGAACCCCCTGGCAACGCCGAGCCAACTCTTCGATCCAGCGACGGTGTGACCAATCACGAGAATCACAAGCAGGACGGCGAGCGTAGCAATATAGAGGGGAAACGAAATTCTCTGTAGTGTCTTCAGAGGAAAGATTGCCGCGAGCACAAGCGCTGCGAATCCGATGCCGGCCCACACAAGCTGCTTGTCAAATGCAGCCGCGGCCCCGACGTCGTATGTTGCGCTGTAGACAGAGAGCAAGCCGACCGCAACAAGGCCCAGACAAATCAGCAATGCCTTGTAGTCAAAATACTCTTTGAGATACTCAAGCATACGTCATCTCGTGTTGAGGTTATCTGTTCGCGCAGCGCGCAATCATCGTACAGCCTGTGTGATCGCCTTCGAAGAACTCTTTCGTGCCGGCGCAGGTTTCGGCACGTTGCGGATCAATTGTCCATAGAGATACCGTTCCATGACAAGTCCGGCAATCGGAGCAGCCTTTACTCCTCCATACCCTGAATTCTCGAGCAGGACAGCGATTGCAATCTTCGGATTGTCAAACGGCGCGAATCCAATGTACCACGCGTGGTCCTTGCCATGTGGATTTTCGGCAGTCCCAGTTTTGCCGCCGGACAGTACACCTTGAATTCTTGCCATTCCTCCCGTTCCACCGGGGGCCTGTACGACGCGTTCCATCCCTTCCCGAATCAGACCCATAACGTGCGGGGAAAGACCGACGAGCGTTGAATCATGGCGGACCGGGTCAACATTGTTGGTCTCTTTATTCCGTATAAATTCAACCGCATGTGGGCGGTACACAATTCCACCGTTCGCCAGGGCCGCGACGTATCGGGCCATCTGGAGCGGCGAAACACCAACTTCTCCTTGACCAATCGCGAGGCTAAGAAGAAACCCCTGTGTCCATTTACCCTTACCGTAACGACTGTCATAGTACTCAGTGGAAGGCAACAGGCCTGTCGTCTCTTCGCCCGTATCCGTGTTCGTTGACTGGCCAAAACCAAACCGCCGACCATATTCATTCCACTTGTCGAAACCAACTTTCAGCATTAACTGATAGAAGAACACATTGCAGGATTTCTGTATGGCTTCGACGATGTTCACCGAGCCGTGAACGTGAAGGTCTTTGAAGACCCTGTTTCCAAAGCGGAACCCACCGCTGCAGTTGATTCGATAATTCTCGTCAATAACCCCTTCTTGGAGAGCCGCCGCCGCAAGCACCATCTTAAATGTCGATCCCGGGGGATAGCGTGTGAGACTCGCACGATTGAACAGCGGTTTTTCGGAGTTTGTTTGAAGTTCGGACCACTGATCTGCGGGGGTAACACCGCTCATGATGGAAGGATCGTAATCGGGTTTGCTGACAAACGCCAGGATACCGCCGTCGCTTGGATCCATGGCGACCAAAGCACCGCTGTAATTTGTCATCAGCGATTCCGCAAAGGCCTGGAGGCCGCCGTCGATACTAAGGAGGAGATCATAACCCTCCTTAGCGATTTTGTCGCGCCTTCCGTCTTCAAAACTCCCGATGATCTGTCCCCTCGAATTCACGGAGACATATTCGAATCCCCGCTGACCCCTCAAGCTCGGTTCATAACGTGCTTCAAGGCCTGCAACCCCAACAAGATCTCCGGGCCGATAATAGTCACCCCCCGCTGCTAACTGCGCGTCTGAAATTTCTCGTCGGTATCCAAGCAAATGAGACGCTCGCGCGAGGGTTGGATAGATCCGCTTGGATTCCACCTGATAGGTCACCCCCGCGAGTACGGGGAGATGTTCTTCGATGGCAGCCAGCGTTTTCATATCTACATCCCGTTTGATGCGAGCCGGGAGAAACGGAGAGTACGCGCGGGCGCGGGCAATCCGGTCCTCGAGAACCTTCGGTTCCATTTGCAAAATGGAGGAAAGAAGTCCGATGTTCTGTTTCTCGAATTCTGCCGGAATAAGCGTCACGGAGTACGATGGACCAACGTCAACCAGGAGCCTTCCGTAGCGATCGTACATATATCCACGGACAGGATCCTTCGTCAGCGCGCGAACACTATTCTCCTCAGACTTCTTGTCGAGTTCGACGTGGAAGAGAAGTTGGAGTTGGTACAGCCGGAGCATGAGAACGGCAAACACGAGAAGGATAATGATCGTGAGTGACCGTCGCCGCTCCGGCGATCCAAAGGGTTCGTCGTGGATCATAGTGATTGAGAGAACCGATACTTTCGTACAAACGTGAACATTGGAAAAACCCCCATCAGCGCGGTGTACAGACTGGCGGCGATACTAAATTCGACCATCGTCGTAAGCAGGGCGTCCTGGATACCCTGCAGGAAAATGCCGTAATAAAGAATGTTATGAACGAAGGAAGACAAAAACGTGACGAGAAGAAACCGATACGATCCGAGGGTCTGTTCCGTGAGGTTGTCGTTGAAAAAGTAACCGGCGACAAATCCCGCGAGCGTTTTTGTGAGCGCACTCAATCCGAAAAATTGACTCGTGACAGCATCCTGCAGAAGCCCGACCGCGAAACCGGTAATGGTTGCCTCCAACTGGCCACGCGTCACAGCAATGTAAACGACCCAAATGAGCAACACATCCGGCAGAAATCCGCCGATGGAAAGAAACGGGACGAAAGTCGTCTGCAGGAGAAGCAGAACGAGAATCGCGAAGACCGATCGAACATAATGTTCCATGAAAGACCTTTGTGAGCCTTGTGCGCGAAACGTATTGAGAAATCACCCGAATTGCAACGCGCCCGCGGGCGTTACGACATCAACAACTTTTTTACTCTACCATACTCTGCCGGAATTCTTGTGCTCTGCTTTGTGCGCTGCAGCGCTTCCTGCAATTGTCTCGGAAGCGGTATTGTTATTCCCAACGCTTTTGTTACTACCGCGGGAAACTTTGCCGGGTGCGCGGTTCCCATGACGATGGTCGGTCCGGAAGAAGCTCGCGTTGCCTTGAGTCTTCGTGTCGCCGCGACACCAACAGCCGTATGAGGGTCGAGAATTGTGCCCGAGTGCTCGTACGTGCGGCGCATTTCGACAAGAGTTTCTTCGTCCGAAACACTCGTCGATGAGATATCGTTCTTCATTGCGGCGAAATTATTGTCGTAAAGAGACTGTAGCCGAGCGAAGTTGCTCGGATTGCCGACATCCATTGCGTTGGAAAGTGTCTGCAAGGAAGGCCGGGGTCTGAACGAACCCGTTCGGAAAAAATCGGGGACAACCTCGTTCGCATTCGAGGCAGAAAACAGGTTGGTAATGGGGGCTCCCATGCGTTTGGCGTAGGCGGCAGCAGTGATGTTTCCAAAATTTCCACTTGGTACACACACATCAGCCGCAAGCTTCCGGTCTATCTCCCAATCCGCTTGTCGTTGAAGCTCGAGCAAACCCCAAACATAGTAGGTAATCTGCGGAATGAGTCTGCCGAGGTTAATGGAGTTTGCGGTCGTGAGGTTGCGCGCACGGACGAGTTCCCGGTCGGCCAACGCCGTTCTCACAAGGTGCTGGCAATCATCGAACGTTCCCTCCACTTCGACGGCGTGGATGTTGCCACCAACAGTGGCAATCTGCTGTTCCTGAAGAGTGCTGATTTTGCCGGAAGGGTAGAGCACGAATACAGAAATGTGCGGAATGTTTAAGAACCCCTGAGCAACCGCGCTACCCGTGTCACCGGATGTTGCAACGGCTATCGTGAGTTCCCGATGTTCCTGTTCGAGGAAATAGGAAAGGGCCGATGCCATGAAACGCGCACCGACGTCTTTAAATGCAAGCGTTGGTCCATGGAACAATTCGAGCAGGGAAAGGTCGTCCTCGAGCTTGACAAGAGGAATCGGAAAGCTGAATGCCCCGTCGACCATTCTCTGAAGTTGTTCAAAGGGGATTTCGTCGATGTAGAGACCAAGCACCTGAGCGGCAACGCTGGGAAGGGTGTGCGCGGTGTCTGGGTTCATCGCATCCGCCGGAAGCGCCGGGATCGACTCGGGAACGTACAAACTTCCGTCGGGTGCAACGCCGCTGAACAACGCTTCGCGAAAGCTCACAAGGAGAGAGCCGTTGAGAAGAGAACGGAATTTCATGAGCCCCTTCTCCAGACAATTCGAGCGCCGATCACGTTCGTGCGCGAAACATAACCAGTGCTTTGAATATTGGCAGCGAGACGAAACGTTTTCGTCATCGCCGCTCCAATCAGACGAGCCCTCGCCATGGACGACGCTATCGCGAAAACCGATGGACCTGACCCGGAAATTGAGCATCCAAGGGCCCCCGCAGCAAGGGCCGCCTTTTTGACATCGTCGAATCCGGGGATGAGTTTTGCGCGCAGCGGCTCTGCCACAACATCTTCAACGCAACGCCTGATAAGATCCCGATTGCCTTCAGCCAACCCCATAACAAGTCCCGCGACATTTGCCCATTGGCGAATTGCTGAGCGCAACGGTATCTGTTCCGGGAGAATTGTGCGCGCTCCCTTTGTGAGCACTTCGGTATCTGGATGAACGACAATCCACACGAGCGAGGAATCAATGGGAAACGGCACCACGTCCAGCGGGTCATAACTTCGGATGAGGCACCCCCCGCCGAGCAAGCAGGGGGCAGCATTGTCTGCGTGAGCGGAGCCGCAGGCAAGGCGCTCTCCCTCCAGAATGAACGGCAGCAAGTCTGCTTTGCTGAAGGGTTTGACAAGAAGGGCGTTCGTTGCCACGGCGGCCGCCACACTGCTGGCAGCCGAACTACCGAGTCCCGACCCGACGGGCATCGACTTGTGGAGAATCATCTCGACGCCGAACGATGGGTGTTTTTCGTTTATCAGAAGAGTGGAAACATAACTGGCGACGTTTTTTTTGATGTCAAGCGGGACGCCGGCGTTGGTGGTGACAACGGAAAATCCGAGACCGGGCTCTGATCTCCGGCGAGCGACAACGGTATCTCCGGGGGCGTTGATAGCGACACCGAGAGTGTCGAACCCTGGTCCGAGATTAGAAATTGTTGCCGGCGCATATGTCTTGACTGATTTCGGTTTCATGATTTCTTAGAGAAGACCTCGATGAACACGGAACTGGATTCTTAAGGCAAATAGTGCAGGAGCTTGAGAATATCAGAGAATACCCCCATGGCCGTAACATCAGCCCCGGCTCCCGGACCTTGCACCACAAGCGGCGTTTTGGAATAGCGGTGTGATGTGATAGCGATGATGTTATCACTCCCCTTGGTTCCCGCGAACGGATGACTGGGCAGCACCTCTCTCAAGCCGGCAACGGCAGTGAAGTCTTCGAGGATTCCCACGTATCGAAGCACAGCTCCGTGAGAGCGCGCATCCTCCAATCTCTGCTGCATCCGTGCGTCCATTTTTGTGAAGCGGGAAAACAGATCTGCTGAAAATGTTCCACCTCTCAACGAAGGTGGAACCAAGTTTTCAAACCGGATGTCCTTCATGTCAAGTCGTAAGCCGAGATGCCGTGCAACGATGAGCAGTTTGCGCGCCACGTCGCCGCCCGATAGATCTTCGCGGGGATCGGGCTCGGTAAATCCGAGCTCGTGGGCCTCACGCAACACATCGCTGAACGGCCTTTTCCCGTCGAAATGATTGAAGAGATAACTCAACGTTCCGGAAAAAATGCCCTCCACTTTGATGATATGATCTCCGCTCGCGATAAGATCGCCCAGCGTCGAAATAACCGGAAGTCCTGCGCCGACATTGGCTTCATACAAAAAGTACTTTTGCCGCTTCTTCATCAATTCCATCAGGGCGGTGTATTGTTTCCACGGCAACACGTTCGCCTTCTTGTTCGGCGTGACGATGTGGAGATTCGCGTTGACAAACTCAGGATATGCTTCCGCAATGTCGGGACTGGCCGTACAATCTACGAGGACGGCGTTGGTTAACTCGAGTTCCGCAACCTTGTCGGCGAACTGGCGCGCGTGCATCCTGGAACGTGATCGGCCCAACTCATCCTGCCATTTGGAAAGATCGATTCCCGCCGCATCGAGAATGAAACGCTTGCTGTTCGCTATGCCGCACACCCGAACGTCAAAACCTTGGGTGAGGAGAAACGAATGCTGTTGATGAAGTTGCCGGAGCAGGGCAGAGCCAATGTTCCCGACACCAATGACGATGACGGCAAGGCGCTTTCGTTTTTCGAAGAAAGCTTCATGGATCACATTCAAAGCCCGCGTACGGTGGACGGAATCAATGACGAAGGAAATGTTCCGTTCCGAAGCCCCCTGAGCAATAGCGGAGACGTTCACATTGTTTCGACCAAGAGCCTGAAAGACTTTTCCCGAAACGCCGGGAGCACCCTTCATGCCTTCGCCGACAATCGCAACAATCGTCTGATTCGGCCGTTCGTCGAGCGACGTTAACTTGCTTTGGAGTTCGTAGCGAAACTCTTCGGCGACCGCTCGGCGTGCGTGGGCAAGATCGGATTTAACGACGGCGAAGCAAATCGTGTGCTCGGATGATGCCTGAGAAATCAGAATGACATTCACGCGATGCGATGCGAGGGCGCGAAAGAGCCGCTCTGCCGTGCCGGGAACACCAACCATTCCCATCCCGCGCAACGTTAGTAACGCTATTTCGTCCACAGAAGTTATTCCCTTTGCAGCCCCTTCCCAGTTTTCAACACCTTCCGAAATGAGTGTGCCCGGTGCCTCGGGATGAAATGTGTTCTTGATGAGGATCGGAATCTTCTTTGCGACGGCCGGCGCAATGGTTGCCGGATGAAGGACCTTTGCACCAAAATAGGAAAGCTCCATTGCCTCTTCGTATGACATTTGGGGAAGGACGAACGCGGTCGGAACAGAGCGCGGATCGGCGCTGAGGATACCGTCGACATCTGTCCAGATCTCGATCTCGGAAGCTTTGAGTGCAGCCCCCAGGATTGCCGCAGTGTAATCCGAACCGTTGCGACCAATCGTTGTTGTACGACCGTCCTCTGTCGACCCGATGAACCCGGTCACCACGGGAATAACCTGTTGGCGGCTCTTTTTGTGCAAGCGGTTGAAGTATGATCGGATCTTACGGTTTGTCCGGTCAAACAAAACAGAAGCATGAGTAAACTGATCGTCAGTGACGATGAACTGGCGAGCATCAACAGCTTCCGTGCGATGCAACTGTTGGAGGTAGGCGGCGATAATCATGGTGGAGAGTCGTTCGCCGAAACTCGCGGCTAGATCCAACGCGCGTGGCGGGCAGTCGCGAAGGAGCGACATGCCGTGAAGAACATCCTCAAGTTCTTTCAGCCGTTCATCAAGGGTTGCAAGCGCCTGTCGGCGGTTTTGTTTCTTGAGCAGCTTGCCGATGGCATCGCGATGCTTTTCTGCAATCTGGGTGAACAGCGTTTGGTATTCGGCACTCCCCTTTTCTGCAAGGTGAGCGCACTGAAGCAATTGATTTGTGATCCCCTGAAAAGCTGACACCACCACAACAACACGGTCCTTCTTGGCCGCGGCTAACACAATGGTCGCCACACTGCGAATGCGCTCAGGGTCGGCGACCGACGAGCCGCCAAATTTCAGAATTTTCATTGTTTCCTACGTGCCTTTCAAAAGAGGTGCGAGGCCGGTCGCCGAGGTTACCGTCTCGACTTCTGTTGCAGAGATTGTTCTAAGTCCATTCGCTCCGAATCGGGAACAAAGGAGACGATAAAAACTTCTTCAAGCTTCACGAAATCCACCCCCGGTAAAACGAGAACCCGTTTGAACAACGATCCTTGCTGCTCGGCAACCCCGCTGACGGTGCCGATGCGGATATTCGGTGGGTAGGTGCTGCTGTAATCAGAGGTGACCAGCGTGTCCCCCACAACAACATCGAGATTCTTGGCCACGTTGGTCAGGAGTAAGTCATCCCCGTCCCAGGCAAGAATACCATCGACGCGAGCACGTTGGTTCTTGGCGCTCGCCCGGAAGTCGGCGTTGTAAAGAATTCGCACGACGGAATAATGATCGCTGACATTGGAGACAACCCCAACAAGTCCACCGTCACCGACGACGGGCATGCGGGGCATGACCCCATCTAATTTTCCTGCGTTGAGTGTAAGCGTATTTCGGAGAAGCGTCAGGTTCTTCCCAACAACTTTTGCCGCCACCAGAGGGTAGCGAGAGGTCTCTTTGACTCCAAGGAGTCGCCGTAGCCGATCATTTTCCAGTTTGGCCTCGCGGAGTTGGCTTGCTTCATCGGCAAGATCAACATTCGTGCGGCGAAGGAGATCGTTCTCCCTGCGCAACGAGAAGTACCGTGGAACAAACGCCAGTTGATTCTGGGCAATGCCAAACGCAACAGTCGCTACACCCCGAACATGCCGGATTTGCGTGTTGTCGTTGAGAGCCATGAGGACGAGCGACACCACAAGGAGAAGGGAGAACACAGCGTACTCCTTGAAGAGCAGCACGAAATTATAGATGCGTTTGAACATGCTGGTGACTGTGCGTTCTGTCAGAGAGGAATGTCATTGTTGGCGGGGTCGGTTCGCATGCCTCTATCAGCGAACCGCTTGTATGCTGCCTAGTATCGCTTACTCTTGATAAGCACTTTGGAAAAATGCCTGAGATCTTCCAGAACACGCCCTGTTCCCCGCACAACAGCAGTCAGTGGATCTTCTGCAACGTGGACCGGAAGATTTGTTTCGAGCCTGATGCGTTCATCGAGCCCCTTGAGTAGGGCCCCACCGCCCGTCAGCATGATGCCGCGGTCAAGGATGTCGGCCGAAAGTTCGGGGGGGGTGCGCTCGAGGGTGACCTTGACCGCTTCAACGATTTGCGAGATGGGCTCATTGAGCGCCTCACGAATCTCGACGGAGCTCACCTCGGTTGTCTTTGGAACACCGTTGACGAGATCCCGGCCCTTGACCTGGATCGTAATTTCCTCTCGGAGAGGCATCGCCGATCCAACCTCACACTTGATCGCTTCCGCCGTCCGCTCTCCAATAAGAATGTTGTGATTTCGTTTGAAGAACTGAATGATGGCGTTGTTCTTTTCGTCACCGGCAACACGAATCGATTCTTCTGTCACAATTCCCGAAAGTGCAATCACCGCGATCTCGGTCGTTCCTCCGCCGATGTCAACAACCATGTTGCCGACAGGGGCATCCACATCGAGACCGATGCCGATAGCCGAAGCCATCGGTTCTGCAAGAAGATGAACTTCTTTTGCCCCGGCGTGTTCGGCGGCATCACGGACTGCACGCTTTTCCACCTCGGTAATGCCGGAAGGAACGGAGACAACGATGCGCCGGCTCGGAACCCACCCAACGCTCGTCTTGCGGATGAACTCCCGCAACATTCCCTCGGCGATTTCAAAATCAGCGATCACCCCATCTTTCATGGGCCGGATGGTGCGAATGTCCCGATGTGTTCGACCCAGCATCTCGCGAGCTTCGTGTCCAATGGCAATAATCTTTTTCGTGTTCCGGTCGAACGCAACAATGGAGGGTTCATTGAGGACGATCCCCTTGCCCTTCATCCAAATAACGGTGTTTGCTGTCCCGAGATCGACAGCGATGTCTGCAGAAAAAAGAGAAAAGAGGCTCATTGCCAGGTTGTGCTCTTAATAGTGGGAGATCGTTAGTGTCTGAAATGTCTTATGCCGGTGAAAACCATTGCAACATTGTGTTCGTCGGCCGCTCTGATCGCTTCGTCATCGCGGACAGAGCCGCCGGGTTGAATCACGGATGTCGCGCCCCCCCTCACAGCCTCAAGCAATCCATCAGCGAAAGGGAAAAAAGCATCTGACGCAACCGCACAACCCGCAAGATCAAGGCCTGCTTCCGTCGCCTTCATGACGGCGATCTTCGCCGAGTCTACCCGCGACATCTGGCCCGCGCCGATACCTAGTGTGCGGTCCTTGCGCGTGTAGACGATCGCATTGGATTTAACGTGTTTTGCCACGCGCCATGCAAACATCAACGCTTCAAGCTCTTCTTCTGTGGGCTTGCGCTTTGTGACGACGCTCAAACCTTCACGACTGATTCTGTGCTGGTCATGGTCCTGAAGGAGGAGCCCGCCAATGACGCCCCGAACATCAAAAGCCTTGGCAGACCGTATATCAATCACCTGCTGAATGAGGCGCCGGTCGCGCTTTTTCATCAAAAGGTCAAGAACGCCATCAGCATAGCTCGGAGCTACAATAACCTCAGTGAAAATCTCGTTGATAGCACCCGCCGTTGCCGCGTCCAGAGATCGGTTTACACAGACGATGCCGCCAAAGGCAGATTTCGTGTCGGTCGCCAATGCTCTCTTGTATGCATCAATGAGCGTTTCGCCGGAACCCACACCGCAGGGATTGTTATGTTTTACTATGACGGCTGTGGGCTTCTCAAACTCCGCACAGAGAAGCGCTGCGGCGTTGATATCGAGAATGTTGTTATACGAAAGTTCTTTTCCGTGAAGCTTCTTGAAATAGGTGTTGAACTTTCCGTACAGGGCCGCTGATTGATGAGGATTCTCACCATAACGGAGCGTGTCAGACTTCTTCATCGAAAGGGTAACGACGTCGGGCAACGCGGTGTCCGACTGAAGACCGCTGAAGTACGAAGCAATCATGGTATCGTACGTCGCCGTGTGTTGGAACGCTTCGCGGGCAAGCTCGAAACGTGTTTGAAATGACACGGCTCCGTTGTTCTTCGCCAGTTCTTCTGTGAGAGATTGATAACGATCGGGATTGACGACCACTACCGTATGGCGATGGTTCTTTGCTGCGGCGCGGACCATGGTCGGTCCGCCGACATCGATGTGTTCAATAGCCTCTTCAAGAGTGGTGTTTTCACGCGCGATTGTCTGTTCAAAAGGATAGAGATTGACGACGACCAAATCGATCGGTTCAATGTGATGCTCGTGCAGCTGTTTCAGATGCAGTGGGTTGTCTGTGGCGGCGAGGATGCCGGCATGAATTGCCGGATGAAGCGTTTTGACGCGCCCATCGAGAATCTCCGGAAACCCAGTCACCTCAGAAACGGATTTGACGGCAACGCCTGCGTCTTTGAGTGCCTGGTGTGTTCCGCCGGTCGAGATAATTTCTATGCCGAATTGTCGGAGAACTTTCGCCAGCTCAACGATTCCGCGCTTGTCAGACACACTGATGAGCGCACGCCGGATATGTAACAGAACCTCCTCCTTGGTTTCGCGAGTTGAAGTGTGATTTGCCGCCGGTGTCTTCAATTGTGTTAAGGTATCCACACAGACCTTTCATACAACATTGTTTTCTTTTTCAGCAAACGCTTTCAGCGCGAGGGGGAAAATCTCATGCTCGACTTTCAGCACCTTCGCCGCGAGTGATTCGGGGGTGTCGTGCTCATCGACAGCAACGGTCTTCTGAAGAACGATGGGACCGCGATCGTATTCCTCGTCGACAAGGTGCACCGTTGCGCCGCTCAATTTTGCGCCAGACGCAAGAACAGCTTCGTGAACATGATGCCCATACATACCCTGGCCGCCGAACGACGGAAGGAGCGCAGGGTGAATGTTCAGAATGCGGTGCCGAAATTCCCGCACAACGATCGTTGGAATCTTCTTGAGATAGCCGGCAAGCGCAATAAGCTCTACGTGGTGATTCCTCAAGACTTCAAGCATCGCAGTCGCGTACAATGCCTCGTCGGCGAATTGCTTCTGGCTCAGATGGACGGTGGGGATGGAATATGCCTTGGCGATCTCGAACGCGCCCGCATCGCTCTTGTTGCTCAACAAAAGCGTCACGTTCGCAGAGAGAACTCCACGTTCGATTGCGCTGAGAATAGCTTGGAAATTTGACCCCCGTCCGGAAGCAAAAACCCCAATGTTCATCAAGCGAGAATGACGTCGCGATGTTCAAGGATGGAGAAAATGTAACGATAAGTTGAAGGATAGTCAATGAAGTACAACGACGATGGGCCCACAGAGAGTTCTTTGGTTAGCGGACCGCCCCCTCGGACACGTTGAGAGACCCGGTTCGAGTATCAAGGGTTGCCCGCACGCCGAACGGAATCGTGAGCTTCTTCGCGATGTGACCGTACTGGAGGTTCGTCAGGACGGGGCAGCCAACAGCGGCGACTGCCTCCTGAAGAACTTGTTCAATCGTGAGGTGTGGTTTTGAAGGGTCGCCCGGAACACAGTCGGTGAACTTTCCGAGAACCAAGCCGGCAATGTTTTTGAGAACGCCGGCATGCCGAAGCTGGGCGAACATCCGGTCGATACGATGGGGAGCCTCGTCGACATCTTCGAGGACAAGAATCGTCTTACGCAAGTTGGGCAAGTAGGGGGTACCCATGAGCGAGGCGAGCAAAGAGAAATTTCCACCCACAAGGATTCCCGAAGCTCTCCCTTTGTTGTGTGCCCGCAGCGGCTCATCGTCGGGATTCTGGAGACCGCCGACGCGGGATGCCGATGTGATAACCCGCCAGAAATTCTCTTCGGTGAAGGGATCAATGTTGTCCCACATCTCCACCGCGACCATTGGACCGGAGAATGTTACCAGCCCGGCCTTTCGAAGTAACGCAAGCTGCAAACCGGTGATGTCGCTGTATCCGACAAGGATCTTTGGATCCCGCCGAGCGGCTCTGTAGTCGACTAAATCAAGAATCCGAGGAGTTCCATAGCCGCCACGGAGAGCAAACACAGCCCTTACAGCTGGATCGCGCAACATGTCGTTCAAGTCAGTAGCGCGCTCTTTGTCCGTGCCGGCAAGATAGCCATACTGTGCCATCACGTGGCGTCCGATTTTGACGCGGTATCCGAGACCTTCAAGATAACGAACACCCTTGTCGACTTTCTCCTGAGCCGAAGGCGTACTGGCGGGCGATACAATTCCGATAACATCGCCCTTGCGGAGGCGCGGGGGTTTGAGAGTCTTCATGCTGTACCGTTCCGGTTTGTGAAATGTCGATCGCGTCGGAAAGATAAGAAGATAATGACAGAAAGCAACGCATCCCCCTGAATTCGCAGATCCCCGGATCCGATAAAAAGACTGGGTATACTCGCCCTTTTCTTGTCAGCGGGCGAAGACTGCAACTTTCTTGCGGGAAGAGACGTCTCAGAGAGAGGCCACCATCCCCCCATGACCCACGGGCACTCGGAAGAAACAAAGAAATGCTTTGCTTCGCAGACGAGTTGACATCGATCATCACAGAAAGAGTTCACGCATGGCCGCAACGAAGCCAATAAAGGCAATCATCGTTGACGATGAACAGCCGGCGAGAAACAAGATCCGGGAACTCCTGAAAACCGATCCCGACGTTGAGGTCATCGATGAATGCTCGAACGGGCGCGAGGCAGTGCAAACAATCACGGCAAAGACTCCCGATCTCATGTTTCTCGACATCCAAATGCCGGAGCTGGATGGTTTTGGGGTGATCGAAGCCATTGGGTTGGACCAACTCCCCGCCGTGATCTTCGCGACAGCCCATGATCACTATGCAGTTCGGGCATTTGAAGTTCACGCCGTTGATTATCTGCTGAAGCCCTTCGATCGTCAGCGGTTTCAAACGGCCCTCGATCGCGCCAAGACGCACCTCCAACTCGATCACCGGAAAGAATTGAATCAATGGTGGAACTCAATTCTTCGCGAGCTCAAAGCGCCTGTCAGGCGCGACGAACGATTCGTCGTCAAATCCGGCGGTCGCGTATTCTTTCTGAAGAACGATGAAATCGATTGGGTAGAAGCTTCCGGGAATTATGTGCGCGTTCATGCCGGGAAGGAGACACACCTCCTTCGGGAAACGATGAACGCTATCGCCAAAAAGCTTGACCCGGCGCTTTTCATCCGCATTCATCGGTCCACGTTTGTGAACATCGAGAAGATCAAAGAATTGCAGCCCTGGTTCCACGGTGAATATGTCGTCATTCTTCGCGACGGGACGCAGCTGACCATGAGCAGAAGTTATCGCAATAACTTGCCAGAACTCCTGGGCACAAGCCTCTAAATCCAATGAATCACAGGCGGGAAGTCATTGGAGTTGATTGATTTTCAGACTTCAATTTCGTTAATTCTCACTGAGAAGACCTAATACACAAAGGATGTTCCAACCTGCTCATTGGATAAAACACTGGTGTCGCCCGTCGTTTGAACAGCAGGGCCCGCGAGGTTTCTCGAGGGCCTTGTTGCTTTTGGCGGCGAACAGCCCAAAAGGACATACCATGAAAACAACAATCTACCTCAGCACACTCTTCATGATGACGATGTTGTGCTTCGGCCAATCAAAACCGGAAAACCCTGCTCTCACATCGTTGGTGGAAGCGGAGCGAGCCTTTGCGCGCACCAGCCTCGAGATCGGCGCCCGCCCGTCATTCATGAAATTCTTTGCCGACGATGCAGTGGTGTTCCGACCGGGTCCGGTCAGGTACAAAGAGGCGATGAAAGATATTCCGCTTCCCGCCAATCCACTCGAGACCAGCCTCCAATGGGAACCACTGTTCGCCGATGTGGCCGCGAGCGGCGATCTCGGGTACACCACGGGACCTTCGGTCTGGACGGATCATTCTCCAGCCACGCGCCCCCCATACTACGGATTCTATTTTTCCGTTTGGAAGAAACAGTCGACGGGAGAATGGAAAGTCGCATTCGACATTGGAACCGAGCAACCGGGACCCTACACAGGGTCGCGAACATTTCATGCGTCCACAGTGATTGAGCGGAAAGAACCGACGCCGGCATCAACCCCCGAGGAACATATTGTCAGTCTGATGAACGCGGAGCGGGAATTTCTTGAGGCGGTGCAAAAAGATGGTGCGCTCAACGCCTTCACGCGCTATGCGGGAAAAGAAGCGCGCGTGTATCGCGAAGGAAAAACTCCCATCATCGGCATTGATTCACTCCGCGCACACTTTTCCGCCAAACCATATATGTCACAATGGAACCCGATGTTCTGTGATGTTGCACTTTCAGGCGATTTGGGTTATGCGTATGGGGGCTACGAAGTGGCTGCCCCCGCAACCGCGCCCGACCAGGTTGAGCACGGATTTTACCTACGCGTGTGGAAACGCGATGGGATCAATGCATGGAAGTTCGTCGCCGATGTGACAAGCGTTCTTCCGCCTCCCCCCCCGCCGCCCAAATAACGCGGGAATATTCAAACAGCAGGTGCACCAATTCTCTTTTTCATGAAGAAGAAAGGTCCTCCCGTGGATCATGAGGTCAATGCAGGCGTCAACGTTTCCGTCGGTGATATGCCACCGGAAGAATTTCGGAAGTACGGTCATCAATTGGTGGATTGGGTTGCCGACTATCTGCAGAATATTGAACGCTACCCGGTGTTGCCGAACGTTCTGCCGGGTGATGTTCGACGTTCTCTTCCCGCTTCACCACCCGAGGACGGTGAAACGATGGACAAAATTTTGGCCGATGTCGACCGGCTCATCATACCCGGAATGACGCACTGGAACCATCCGCGATTCCACGCGTACTTCAATTCGTCCGCCAGTAGTCCCGGCATCCTCGCCGAGTTCCTCAGCGCTGCGCTCAACGGCAACGCGATGGTATGGCAATCGGGACCCGCCGTGACGGAACTGGAAGAGGTGACCGTTGATTGGCTTCGGCAGATGCTTGGTCTTCCCGCCGATTTCTGGGGAATGATTCTGGATACGGCATCGACCAGCACCCTGCACGCGGTCGTTGCTGCCCGCGAGTCACTCGCTGATTTGAATATGCGTGAACAAGGTTTGACGGGTCGTAAAGATATTCCACGGTTGAGACTCTACACTTCCGAATTTGCCCACTCGTCGGTTGAGAAAGCAATGATGACGCTTGGCCTCGGCCTGGGGAGTGTGTGCAAGATACCGGTGGATGAGCAATTTCGTATGCGACCCGACGCCCTTGCGGAAGCCATCGCACGGGATCGGCACAGTGGAATGCGGCCGTTTTGCGTGGTCGCGACGGTCGGTACAACGTCGGTTACGAGCATCGATCCCATTCCGGCTATTGCCGATATCTGCGAGCGGGAGGGACTCTGGCTCCATGTTGATGCCGCCTATGGCGGAACGGCAGCGATCATACCGGAGATGCGCTCCATCCTCGCGGGCTGTGAACGTGCGGATTCGCTTGTCGTGAATCCCCACAAATGGATGTTTGTTCCGGTTGATCTCAGCATACTCTACACACGAAGGCCCAAGATTCTGCGACAGGCATTCTCCCTTGTGCCGGAATACCTTCGCACAGCACATGATGATGTTGCACGCAATCTGATGGATTATGGAGTACCTCTTGGTCGAAGATTCCGCGCGCTGAAGCTCTGGTTTGTCCTCCGCTACTTTGGAGTGAACGGCCTCGCCAACCGGCTCCGCGAACACCTGCGTATAGCACAAAGCTTCAAGAGCTGGATTGAAGCGGATCCTGAGTTTGAACTCCTGGCCCCCGTTCATTTTGGGGCGATATGTTTCCGGGCACATCCTCCGGGAGTTGACGACGAGAATCAGCTTGACTCGCTGAACGAGAGACTTCTGAACGCGGTCAATGAAAGGCGAGACATGTTTCTCTCGCACACAAAACTCGGCAGAACGTACGCGCTTCGCATGGTCATTGGTCACCTGCGCACAGAAGAGGTGCACGCGAAAAAAGCGTGGGAACTCATTTTGCAGGAACTGAAACGCCTTCGTGTGTAGACAAACGACCACCGATCGAACTCCTTGACAACACCACGAGTCTCCGGCGGCAAACCGGAGATTCGTGTTTTAGGGGAACGCACTCCTCAATCTCCGCTTTTCTCTTGTCGTTCTTATCGCTATCTTACATCATTGAGAGCGCAGCGGTGCCTGTTCGATGCTGGCAAGGAACCGCCTGGGGTGATTCTTCGTTCTATTATAGAGGCAGTTGCTTTCCAATAACAAGAGGCAGGTGAATGAAAAAGAAGTTTTCAGCATGGATGATTGCAGCGGTAATGGTTGCGGGAATGATTCTCGGATTTCAGGGAAAGGACCTCATCTCTGCGGACAATATCTATGAACAATATGGGAAGTTTCGGGACATCCTGTCCCTGACCGACAAGTTCTATGTCGATCCCGTGGACACCAAGAAGTTGACGGAGGGAGCCATCACCGGAATGCTGGAAAAGCTCGACCCGCACTCGGTCTATTTTCCCCCGAAGATCTTTGAGAAGGCTTCAGAGGAAATGCAGGGCAACTACCAGGGTGTTGGATTGACGATTCGGGCATTGAACGACACCATCATTGTCATCGAACCGATGGGCGGCGGACCCGCAGCGAAGCTTGGCATCCTTGCCAACGACCGAATTGTAAAGATCAACGATAGCACGGCTGTGGGCTTCACGTCAGAGCAGGCATCAAAGCGTCTGCGCGGGCCAAAGAGTACAAAGGTCAGAGTCTCGATTGCCCGCCCCGGGGTCAAAGAGTTACAGCTCTATGAGATTACCAGAGCGGAGATTTCCATTGTCAGCATTGATGTAGCGATGATGGTGAACAAGGATGTTGGTTACATTGCGGTCAACAAGTTTTCCCAGAAGACCAGCGAAGAAATTCTTGCGGCACTGAGGGACCTGCGCGGCCAGGGGATGAAGAGACTCATTCTCGACCTCCGTTGGAATCCGGGCGGGGTGTTGGATGAAGCTGTTCACGTAGCGGATCTGTTTCTTGATGGCGGGACGAAAGAGAAACCCAAAAAGATCGTCTATACAAAAGCCCGTGCCGCCGAGTTGGAAGAAACCTTTTACGCCAGCGATGGGCAGGAATTCGAAAAGCTGCCCATTATCGTGTTGGTCAACCATGCCTCGGCCAGCGCAAGTGAAATTGTAGCGGGAGCTATTCAGGATTGGGATCGGGGACTCATTGTGGGGGAAACAAGTTTTGGCAAGGGGCTTGTCCAGCGGCAGTGGGCGTTCGCTGATGGCTCCGCCTTCCGGCTAACGATCGCGCGGTACTACACACCAAGCGGTCGACTCATTCAGCGGTCGTACGAAGGAAAGGCGAAAGAGGACTACGAGCGGGAAGCCTTCGAGCGCGATGAGACGGAGGGAGACAACCTCGCTCATACGAAAGATATCAAAGCCAAGGGTGATTCACTGCATCCGGTGTTCCACACAAATAGCGGCCGGGTTGTGTACGGAGGCGGCGGCATTTCTCCGGACTACATCGTGAAGCCTCCGTCAGCCTCAGAGTTCATGCAGAACCTTGTGCGGCGAGACATGTTCTTCCAGTTCGCGACAAGTTATCTGGACTCCCGCAGCCAGGCAATCAAGGCAACGTATGGTGACGATCTGCACCGATTCGTCAGCTCCTATGCCATTTCCGACGAGATGATGCAGGAATTTCGGACATTCGCCAAGACGAAAGGGATGACGATTGAGGACAAAGATCTGGAAAAGGATGTCATCTATGTCAAAGCAAGGATCAAGGCAGAGATTGCATCCGTCTTCTGGGGAAACAGCGGGCGATACCGCGTCATTCTTGAAGTTGATCCGCAATTCCAGAAAGCAATGGTGCTTGTTCCAGAAGCAGTGAAGTTTGCGAAGCTGAACTAGAAGCCATCTCAAAAACCAACAATACAAAGAAAAAATGTCACGCCCGCCTCACCGCATTTCACGAGGCGGGCAGGCAAAGGCGCAGCGCAACGACAAACGAAACGCTGTCATTCCCGAATGTTTCTATCGGGAATCTAGGACCGAGCTTTACAATTGCACATAGCCGATGCAGTCCACGTTCTGCCTGCCCGCCAAACCAGTTCAACTGAGGCAGGCGAGGATCCCCCGCCAGACCGCGTGGCGGGCTGGCCGCTTAAAATCTGCGGGGATGACAAAAGAAGTCACTTCCCGTAAAGGTTCATCGGATATCTCGGTGAACCTTTACTCTTATATAGAGGGGGCGCCGACTTCCGGAATTGAGAACAATTCCCACAATATTTCGAGAATTCACACATCACGTCCTCAAGACCTTCGAAGGATTGCCGATTTGTCATTGAAGGCTTGACTTCATTCCCAGAGTTGTATAACTTCGATCTGCATCCTATAAGTACCGTGTGTGTTAGTGCCTACACGGCAGCAAGCCTTCAAACACACAGTTTTCCCCTTAAAAGCACTCAAACGAAGAATTCTTTAGTACCCCAGGGTCGGAGATCTCCCCCCGGCCCAATCTTTTTCACGCACAAATAGTGGAGGCTTCCATGAAACGTTTGGTTCTCATTCTCACGTTGGTGTTGCTCGTTGTTGCAGTCTCGTTGGCGCAACAAGCACAGATGACGTCGGTGACAACGATCGCCGGAGATTCGGTGAAACTCTATCAGTTTAGATCCGTTGAATACCTGCCATCCGGCGTCATTTGGCTCCAAGCCGCGCCCATTGCGTACACGGGTGCTAACTATGTCTTTGTTTCGTCAGACAACGGCGTAACCTGGTTTAAGAGACTGGTGTATACAAATTCCGGTCTTGGCAGCCCGGGCATCAGCATGATCGCGGCGAAAGACGCGAACACCGCATTCGTTGCCACCACCACTGGTGAAATCTTTCGGACGACCAACGGAGGTGTGAAGTGGGATACGGTAACCAAGTACTCAACGCCCGATGTGGCCTTTGCCGATGGAATAAAGTATGTCGGACAAGATTCGCTCGTGGCCTACGGAGACGCAGCTGACGCACAGGGTGTATTCGTGACCCGAAGTTTTGACGGTGGGAACACGTGGACGCGATTTACGAATTTTTCGAATGATTCGTTGAAAACTGATGGAATTTATGCGGGCTCTGTGTCGTACGGGGGCGCCATGGATGCATATGGCAAGACTGCATGGCTCTCACTCTACAATACTGCAAACGATCCACCGTCCCTCTTAAAGTCAACAGATGGCGGCACAACATGGTCGTGGTTCAGGGTTACGCTTCCGAGTGGCCCGGCGAACAATTATTCCATTTTGTCTCTCACCTTTAAGGATAATAATGTAGGTTTTGTGGTTTCAAGGCGAGCCTACGCATCGGCAACCACCAACAGCAACTATCTCACCCGGACAACCGATGGCGGAAAAACGTGGAGTGACACAATCAGTGTCGAGCCCGGCAAAGCGCATCCGGACGCAAAACCGATGACAGTAAAAGGAATTCGTGGAACAAACACCGTCATCGCTGTCGGATTTGGGAGTTCGGGCTCCAAAGCTTGGATGTCAACCGACAATGGGCTGACGTTTTCGGCCCTCAATCCGCCCTCCCCGAATTCGGGTTCTGATCTGAGAAATCTTGCTTTTGGCTCTGCCACGCAGGGCATCATGGTCGGCTATCAAAATATTGTGAGAATTACCCTGCCGACAGCCGTCGAGAACGAACACAGCACCATTCCAACCGGTTTTGCGCTTGAACAGAATTATCCCAACCCCTTCAACCCCACTACGAAGATCAGCTACTCGGTTCCGAAGACCTCGGTTGTCGAACTAAAGGTCTATGATCTTCTTGGTCGAACGGTCGCCACGCTTGTCAACAGCGAACAGACGGTTGGCACGCACACGGTTAGTTTCGACGCGAAGGGACTTTCGTCAGGCGTTTACTTGTATACCATGAAAGCAGGCGATTTCACAGCAACGAAATCGCTTTTGCTGATAAAGTAGCGTAGCAGCTGTCATTCGAATCACGTTGTTCCGCGCAGGGTGACCCCCGTGGGCCATCCTGCGCGCTGTTGTGTTACCAGACAGGATCGGATGGAGCTGCCCGTGCGGCCTCTCCGCGTCAAGACAGCACTACCATCCCCCCTTCTCCTCGACTCTCTCAGATCCTACTGTATGAGGATACTATGAAAAGGTACTTGTGTCTTCTCCTTCTTGCGTCCCAAGTAGTATTGGCAGGAACAACGGGAAAAATTGCCGGAAGGGTCATCGACGCTGCAACAAAGCAGCCGCTTCCCATGGTGAACATCCAGATTTCGGGAACAACCTACGGAGCCGCAACGGATGTCGATGGAAACTACTTCATCATCAACGTACCGGTCGGCACATATTCCCTGCGCGCGTCGATTATCGGCTATGCGCCGAGGAGCACGTCGAACGTCAAGGTGATGCTGGACATGACGACGACGATCGACTTCGCGCTTCAGTCTGCGGACGTCGAGATGAATGAGGTGGTTGTCGTAGCAACCCGGCCCCCCATTCAGGCCGACCTGACGTCGACAAAGCATATCATTGAATCCGACGCGATCAACGCTCTGCCCGTTGACGACTTTCGCGAGGTGGTGTTTATGCAGGCCGGCGTGAACGGAAGCCATTTCCGCGGCGGCCGATTCAATGAAGCGCTCTTTCTGGTCGACGGGATGGCGGTGAAAAGCGCCATCAACAGCTACAGCGGAACAACGACCGCGGGATTTTCAACGAACCTCCCCGAGTTCAGCGTATCAGAAATTCAGGTGACGACAGGAGGATTCGAAGCAGAGTACGGTAATGCGCAGTCGGGCATTGTGAACACGATTACGCGTGACCAGACCCGGTTCGGCGCAAAGTTTCGTGTTCGCACCTCAGATTTTCCCTGGTCGAAGATGCAATGGACTCCCTACACATATGGCACCGGTCAGCCGGACTGGAAGGACTACGAGGCATATGTCAGCGCTCCGTCCGTGGCCATGGCGGGCATCAATTTCTTCCTGAACGGATCGGCAAACATTGCGCTGCAGAACCGCGATTTTCTGCCCCACGAGGACTTCTATTCTCAATCATATCAGGCAAAACTGAGAGCGGTCACCCAGAATACCCGCGTGACGTTGAGCGGACTCTATTCCTGGGACAGAACGAACTCCTATTATCACTCATCCTCGAAGTACGGTCCATTGAGCGAAGGATACGAGACGAACCTGTTCCAGCAAGTCGCCACCGTCAACGGAGTGAAGACACTGCAGCAATACATCTTTGTGTCGGATCCGCAGAACTACCACAATGCGAAAAAGCCTGACTCTGCGCTCTATGCTGGTGACGGCTTGTGGTATAAGAGCGTACAAAATATCTATCAGGCGGGAATGCAGCAACACATCTCTCTGCCGATTAATAAAAGTTACAATATCGGTTTGTCTGTCAATCAGACCATCAACAACCAATCGTTCATCGACATCAAGATCTCGCAGTTCTGGACAAACTTCCGGGAGATCGTGCGCGACGTGGACGATCGGAACCTCGATGGCAGCACCTCAGACGAACTGCACTGGCAGTTGAACGGCAGCACCGGCGGGTACCTGAGCCATCTCAGCACAGGCGGCTATTGGTACTATACCGGCGATGAAGGCTGGTATCTGAACCAGATCTCGCGTACAACGAATCTGCGAGCCGACTATTCGAACCAACTCAACTCCTCGAATTTGTTGAAGACGGGCATCGAAGCAGATTATATCAAGGGTGATGTGGAGAAGGTGACATTTGAATCGCCATCCAATCCCCGCTTTGATCTCTGGAACCAGGACCTTGTTGATTTTGCCGTCTACGCGCAGGACAAGATTGAAGTTCGCGATGGATTCATCGTCAACGCCGGCATTCGATTCGATTACTACAATCCCAACGGGCTTACGGGTGATGTGCTCTATCCCGGCGATCCCACAACCCTGCCGCAGCACAAAGATGGCACGGGTTTGACGTCGGCTGACATGGTGCCGGCGCGATGGCAGATCAGTCCGCGTATCGGTATTTCGCATCCGATTACCGAGCGGGACAAGATCCACTTCTACTACGGTCACTTCTTCCAGCGTCCGGATCTGCGGTTCTTGTATGAAAACATTGCGCTGAACTTCCGTTATACCACGAACGTTGATGTCGGCAATCCGCGGCTTCTCCCGGAGAAAACTGTTTCCTACGAACTCGGATGGGATCATCTGTTCTCGGATTTCCTGCGGATGAATACCACGCTCTACTTTAAAGACATCACGAACCTCATCGGTGCGACGGATTACGTCATCACGGGATCTCCGGATTCGTATCAGGCGTACACGAACATGGATTACGCGAATGTGCGCGGCCTCGAGATGACACTGGAGACCATGGGCACCCGGGGTATCGGCGGGAGCGTGAATGTGAGCTATGCGTTTGCGAACGGAAGATCGTCTTCCGTCTTCCGTTCCAACGGCGAGATTGTGCCGCGTCGCCTCGATCCACTCGACTGGGATGTACGGTGGAGAATTAATGCGAACCTGTTATTCACATCGACAGGTGCAATTCACGACTTGATTGGCGATGCCGAGGTGGCCTTTGTGTTTGTTGCGCACTCGGGCTATCCGTATTCGTCGAATACACGTGACGCCTTCCCGTTGTTCGTTCTCCGGAACGATGCGCGCTTGCCGTGGGCGAGCAACGTTGATATGCGGGCGCGAAAAACGTTTCTCGTCGCCAATCTCGAGTTTTCGGCGCTGGCGGAGGTGAAAAACCTGTTCAACTCGCATAATGTGTCGTACATCTCCGGCGGACGTGACGGCCTCGTCGAATATGAAGCCACGGGTAATCCGACCGGTCCCTATAACGATCCCCAAGCCTATAGTCCTCCCCGTGTGTACCGCCTCGGGTTGCAGGTCCAATTTTAAGGTGACGCCATGAAGAAAACAATCATACGCATCTCACTCTTGAGCATTCTCTTCATCGCGGTGACATGGGCCCAGGATGGTCCCAAGCCCCGAGAGAAAATGTTGATGAAAACATCCTCCATCAACGCCGTGAATCCGATGGGCTTCAGTCACAAGATGGGAAGGTTGTGGACCCAGATCACAAACTACGGATTTTACGGTGACCGTAATTACGAAGAGCCGAATTTCGAGTGGCCCGGGGGCAGCGGCAATATCTACGGGTGGCTCACCTCCATTTGGATTGGCGGTATTCTTGATTCCCTGGGCTACATGTCCTCCGGGGAGAACAACCACTTCCGTCCTCTTGATTCCATCTATGTGAAACATGCCGCCGAAGGATCGCTTTCAGCGGAAGACACATACACGAGATACACGGATGTCGATCCGGCCAGCCCGTCGGGAGTTCACGTTAACCTTGGTGTTGAGGTCACCGAACGGACGTACGTCTGGGATCAGTCGTACAATGAAGACTTTATCATTTGCGACTACTGGATCAAGTATGTGGCATTTGACCGAAATAAGAACGGCGTCATTGATGATGCCGAGAAAAAACTCACCGGTGTCTATGTCGGCTTCCGCATGGATGCCGATGTGTCCGGGTTCATCGGTACCAGCACCCCATCAACATTGTGGGACACCGATGACCTCGCGGGATATGATTCGACGAACAAACTTACGTTCATTTACGATTCGGACAGTCCAAGCGTTGCGGGAGATGACACCGGTAATCCGGATCCTGTGACAGGGATTCTCAGATCGCCCGGGTATATCGGCGCACGGTTGTTGTATGCCGATAGTGCCCATTTCGTCGGCAAGTACACCGGTAAGCCAACGATGGCAACGCCGTCGTACAGGAATTTTGAGCCACTGACTGCGCAAGCTCAATATGAATTTGTCGCCGCGGGCACGATCACGTCGAACATAACCGTCATCCGAGATTACCGGGCCATCTTGGGCATCGGGCCGTACACCATCAATGGAGGGGATTCGATTCACATCGTGGTCGCGTGGGTTATTGGTCCTGGCCGCCAAGGAATCATCAAGAATTCACAGGTCGCGCAGTCCATGTTTGACGGCAACTATCAGAGAGCCCCATCCGCGCCCGATGTGCCAACGTTCACGATAACACCGACGACATCCAGCAGCGTGCCGGCTCTGGCTATTCGCTGGAAGCGCAATGCAGAGTCGAGCCGCGATCCACTGACTGGTGCACAGGATTTCGCGGGCTATGGAATCTATCGAACATCACGCCAGGACGCCGGCGGTAACGCCATCTGGGATACGTTGGGGATCTATGTGAAGAACAATGCGGTGGATAAAGTGAAGGACTCACTGTGGTATGGACGTCCTTTCCTGAAGTCCTGGCCGCCACCCACGGTTGTGCAGGGGACGGATACACTCTATCAGCTGATCGACCCGAACACACCGAATGGACTCATCTACACGTATGCAGTCACTGCTTTTGATTCTGGCGATTCCACCTTGGGGATCGGAAGACTTGAGAATCAAATCGGCCGGGGCAAACTGTCCACGAAAGTCTTTATGCCGAACGCTCCTGCGACGGCGAGCACCTCAAACATCCGCGTGGTGCCAAACCCCTTCATGGGTTCAAGCCGATTCAATAATCCGAACCCGGTGGATACGAATCCGTGGGTGAACCGATTGCGTTTCATTAACCTGCCGCCCAATGCGAAGATCTCGATCTTTACACTCGCCGGAGACCTCATCAAAACCATCAACAGCGGTGACGTGGTGTACCAAAGCCGCGACGTAAAGATCACCGGAGATTTTACGGGCGTTGCAGAGTGGGACCTTACCACCAGGAACAACCAGGAAACCGTGAGCGGTCTCTATATCTATGTCGTGGAGTCTTCCGCCGGAACCTTCACGGGTAAATTTGTCATCATGCGCTAGAGGTGCCCCATGAAAAAAATCATTCTGCTTCTGCTTGTTGCTGTCCCTCTTGCTGCTCAGCAGTTTGGGCAGGTTGGCACCAGCGGTGCGCAGCTCCTCAAGATCAACTTTGATCCGCGTGCCTCCGGGTTGGGGAACGCCGCGTCATCCATTGTGAACAATGCTGCGGCGGTGTACACCAATGTCGCTGGACTCGAGGGTGTTCAAAATGGGGAAATTGCGTTCACCTATGCTCCGTGGTTTGCCGGTATCGATATGGTCTCCATCGTCGGAGCGTATCGGCTCGAAAATATCGGGGTGATCGGCCTGCAGGCGACAGGATTCAGTACGCATGAGGAAATCACAACGATCGAAATGGAAAATGGGACGGGCCAAACCTACACCATTCAGAACGTCATCCTTGGCCTCTCCTTTGCCCGGCACATTACAGAGAAACTCGTGATCGGAGCACAAGCAAAGTATATCCGTGAATCATATTTTGATCATTCGACGTCAGGGCTTGCCTTTGATCTCGGCAGCAACTATGATCTCGGCTTTTCGGGAGCACGCCTGGCGATGACGCTGCAGAACTTCGGACCCGACCTTGATCCCCTTTCGGGCAATTACAATGATTACAGCGACGGCAACAACCAAAAGGGATTTCTGCGGACGCCGCTGCCCGTGACGTTCCGGGCGTCATTCTCGCTCGAGCCGGTGGTCGCGGAAGCATATCGCGTCCGGGTCATTGCGGATCTCATCCATCCCAATGACAATGTCGAGCACTACTGTCTTGGGAGCGAGGTGCTTCTGTATAATTTCATCGCCATTCGTGGGGGTTTAAAATTGAACTACGATGACGAAAAATTTGCCTTCGGCATAGGACTCAAAGGTTCACAATTCCTTGGTCAGGACGTCCGGTTCGACTATTCGTATGAGCAGTTCAAAACACTCCCCTCAATCCAGAAACTCTCCCTCGGAATCGGTTTCTAGGGGGTTCACAGAGGGAAGCGGGGAAGCGAGAAATCCGCATCTGTGTCCAAAACCCGATGGTGCAGACAGCCATCGGGTTTTTTAACATCATTGAAGGATCCATGAGCAAGAGCATTATCATCGTTATCACCGTCGTCGTCATGTTCCAGTCGCTCCGGGCGGACGGTCCCACACTTCTTGGAACCGTGCGCGACCGGCATACCGGTAAGGTTGTGTCTTTGGCGACGGTTCAGATCGTTGACCGGCGCGGGGTGCAGCTTGGGATTACCTCGTCGAACTCTCTGGGTCAATGGCGATTTACGATACCACTGACGGGAGTAAACGAAGCGGATGTCCCCCGGACGTTTTCCATCGATCAAAACTACCCCAACCCTTTCAATCCATCGACGAAGATTCCGTTTTCGGTGGGACACGAAGGCACCGTGCGCATCAGTGTGCACAACGTTCTCGGACAACAGCTTGATGCCCGGGAGTTTTTGCTGAAGCCCGGAAGCTATACCGTCGATTGGAATTCCAAGGGAAGCGCCGGGGTTCTCTTCTATTCCATAGAGATGGACAACATCCGCTTCACAAGAAAAATGGTTCAGCTTGACGGCGGCAATAAGAACGGGCTGGGGAACATCCTGCAGATGACACGAGCTTCGCTCTCACGCGTGTCAGCAGAAGTGCTGGCTGATTCCTGTCTGGTCATTACGTCGTCTCTCGTATACGAGACAGATACAACCACCGTCGCCCTGGTCGACTCCGCCACTGTGAACATCCTTCTGGACAGCATCCATGATCGAGCGTTTGTGATCGATCTTCACAATGATTTGATGGAAATGATCTCGGGGGGCGGTTTCAAGTACCAATTGGCCGATCGTCACACACCCCCGAATGGCCAGACGGACATTCCCCGGCTTCGCGATGGTGGTGTGGATGCCCAGATCTTCGCGATATGGATCAGCCCAACAACGTACGCGTCATCAACGTGGTTCTCAACGTCGGTACGGTTCCTCGATACCTTGAAGGCGCAAGTCGGGCGGAACTCCGCAGACATTGGGTTGGTGACCCGAGCAGATTCTGTCGATGCTCTCAACCAGCGGAAAAAGATTGCCGGAATCGTTGTGGTTGAAGGAGGGCATTCCATTGAAGACAAAATTGAAAACCTCAAATTCTTCTACAATGCCGGCGTCAGGGTCATGACGATCACATGGAACAACAGTACCTCGTGGGCTGTTTCCGCACAAGACGAATCTCAGAAGGGGATCAAGACCGGCCTGAACGAATTCGGCAAACAGGTGGTGAGAACAATGGACTCTCTGGGGATGATTATTGATGTTTCCCACGTTGGCCCATCAACGGTTGACTCCATCCTGGCAACATCGAAGAATCCGATCATTGCGTCACACTCTGGAGCTTACGCGCTCCGAAGCCATTACCGCAATCTGACGGACGCTCAAATTCGTGCAATTGCTGCACGCGGCGGCGTTATAGGGGTGGTCTTCTATCCTACGTTTCTTGTGTCATCGGGTACCGCGAGGCTGTCGGACGTGGTTCGGCATATCGACTATATCAAGAACCTTGTCGGCGTTGACTATGTCGCATACGGATCTGATTTTGATGGGATGGACGGGGACTCTCCGGTGGGACTCGAAGATGTTTCACATTTTCCCGCACTCACCGAGGCATTGCTTCAAAAGGGATACACCAGACAGGAAGTTCGGAAGATCCTTGGGGAAAACTTCATGCGGGTCTTCCGAACAGTCTGCAAGTAGTCAAAAAAGAGGTCCCGAACAGAAACATTCGGGACGACGGTCTCCTTGAATTATCGTGATATTTTTCTTCCGTTTTTCCCCTCTAGCGACGCCCGCTCTTTCCGAGAGAAATCGTGATTCCCCAACCCTCAGGGTCATCAGGCGGTGTGTCGTTCCAGTCGTCATAGGCATGCGTGCCGTCCGTTTCGTAGAAGACGGTGTACCGGCCGGCGGGCAACGTAATCGTTCCTTCAAAGAGTCTGTTCTTCTCTGCTCCACCGGCATGTTCGGTCTTTCGGTACTTCATTTCCCACATCGTCTTCCCCGTGTTGGAATCTTCAATCCATCCGTAGTCGAACATCTCGCCGCCGCGCCCTTCACCGACAGCATAGATGTGAACGTCGCCTTCCCGGGAAAGAGAGAATTCTTTCCGCCGCCGCTCATCATTCCCGACGCGCACGATGCTCGCCAGTGCGGAAGGATTTTCCCGATCCTCATATGCGCCCACATCCTTTGGATCGAACTGCTCACCGGAAGCCGCGATCGTGATCCCCCAACGCTCGGGCTCGTAGGGAGGGGCAGAGTTCCAATTATGGTATGAATGCGAACCGTCGGTAACGAAGTGCACAATGTAGCTGCCCCGGTCCAGACGAACGATCTGATCAACCATGCGATTCTTCTTGTCTCCTCCGGCATAGCCCGTTTCATTATAGCGCATGGTCCAGACCTTCTTGCGTGAGGAAGCGTCCACAATCCAGCCGTAATCATCCATCTCGCCATCACGTCCCTCGCCGACAGCATGAATATGCACATCCATCGCTTTTTTCAAAGTGAAGGATTTTGATCGAGACTCGTCGTCGCGCATGCGAGTGAGGTCAACGATAATATTTTTCTCATCAATGGGCTTGTATTCATAGATCTTTGCAAATTTCTTCATGGATTCGTCCTTGACCCACACGGTCACCCCCCAGAAAGATGGATCGTAGGGGGGAGGGGCGTTCCACTCTTTATAAGAGTGTGAATCGTCAGTGACGAAGAATGCTGCATACTGTCCGGCGGGCAAGGAAATGGTTTCACGGGTGTATCTGTTCTTGCTTGCGCCGCCCGCGTATTGGGTTCCAGTCTCGGTCATTTCCCAGACCCGAGCCCCGGTTTTCGTATTTACAATCCAACCATAGTCGTAGAGGACATCATCGCGACCCTCACCGATGGCGTACACAACCACGTCAGCGGGTTTTTCGAGTATGAATCCCTGGTGTTGATATTCGTGATCCCAGAGGGCCGAAAGAGAGAGAACCGCGTTCTTTTTGAGATCCAGCTGCCATCGGTCGACCCCCTCCTTTCCGACGTGCTGCCCGCGCCCATGAATCGTGAACTCCAAATCACGGTATTCGCGTGTGTGCCGGCCACCACTGAAAATCTTTCCCGCAATGAAATCCATGAGCTCCCCAAAACTCTCGATCCCATCAGTCGGCTCAGGATATGCGGCGTAGTATGCTTCGTACGATCCCTTGGGGAGCGGAATCACTTCTTCGTAGTCTGCGAGACCCCGGCTGCGCGTGCGTCGCGGAGATTGTTTCAATTTCCAAACCACCTCGCGGGAATCCTTGTCCAGAATCCACAAGGCTGTCCCCACTCCCCGGAATCGATCGCTTGCCGCGACCGCGTTGATGGTAACATCCTGTTTGGCATCGAGCGCAAAACCGTCGCTCTTGACCTCATAGGAACCGACGTTGCGAATGTCTGTGAGGAGATCTTGCTGGGCGTGCGAGACGGAGAGACACAAAAGGAACAGACACGAGAAAGTGAAAGCGATACGTTTCATCGGCGGACCTCCATTGAAGGAACAAGAGCTGTTCTAGAACAATGCGCTGTTCCTTGTTACGGCAAACGGAGGCCTTTTGTTTCTGCAAATCGTTCTCAAAAAACACTTGAAACAAGGGAATTGTCTCAAGCCAGGCGCCAAGGGCAAACTTTTCTTGTGATAATCAAAACTTCACAGTCATCCCCACGGTGGGTAAGATCGGCCAGAGGGTCACTTGCTCGACGTACGGATTTCCATTGCTGTTGAACCGGTAGCGGTACGACTGAACATTGGTGAAATTGAACAGATTGCTGACATCGAAATAAGCGAGTGCAGAAAGTTTCCACAACTCGAATTGTCTGCTGACCCGAATGTCTACGCGGCGATAGGGGGGAAGCGTCCCGCTGTTCTTGTTACCCTGGACCCAAGACCATTGCCGAGTTTGCGAGTTGTAGACGGCGGTGGAGGGAGTGTAGGCGTAGCCGCTTCCATATTGAGCTCGCACGTTCGTTCCCCAGGAACTTCCCAGGTTCCAGTCGCCGACGAGCGAGACGGTATGTCGTTGATCCGTGTAGCGCGGGTATTCTCCGATCTTATCATTTAATAGGTCTTCCCGACTTTCGAGGAATCCATAACTCAGCCATCCGTAGAAGCTGGAAAGATTCAAGGCGATGTAGAGGTCAAAGCCCCGCGCCCAACCGGTCGCATCATTCTTGCGCGAGTAGGTAATGCGTCCGCTGCTTGTACGGGCGGATGAGATCAGTTGATCGTAGAGCTTCTCATAGGCTTCAATTTTCAGAGTGAGGGAAGAAGCTGACAACGGATCGAACGGGATCACGCGCTCCAAGCCGAGAATGTAGTGCGTTGCCTTTTCGCCTTTGGTGTTGGAATCGGATGCCACGGAATAGGCGAGTTCGCTGTAGATCGGTGATTGGTAGAAGAATCCCCAGGCCGCCCGGAGTGTTGTCTGATCGGGGAACCGATAGGAAAGATTGAAACGGGGGCTGGCAGACCAGTCTTTATTGAAATCGAAGTAATCGACCCTCCCGCCGACATTCAGGATCAAATCGTCATTGAGTTGGAAGACATGCTCAAGGTATGATGCGAACTTGAAAGAGCGGGCAGAGACGAATTCGTTTGCAGCATCAACGGAACTATCGACGCGATAGGTGTGCGTTGTGTCCGGATATTGGATGGTATTTGTTGTCTCCGTGAACGGGCGGCGATCGAGAAGCTGCTGGTCGTAGAAAATCGTTTGGTAGCTGAGTCCGAAATTGAGCTCATACCATGGAGTTGCCTGGAGGCTAAGAGCACTCTTGGCTTCCAGGGTCCGAATCTTCAAATCGTTGGAGTACAGGTGCTCCTGCTTCGATCGATAGAAATAGTTTGGCGTCGAGGTGATATCCCGCGAGTAATCCGTGGAGTTGTAACTGTACTCTTCTTCGATCTGCTCATAGTAGGATAATTCACCCTTCAAGAAGGCGGTGGAACTGAGGATGTTCGAGCTCTGAATGTCAAAAAGATTACTGATGTAGCGGGCGTGTTCCTCTTCGTAGGAGCTGGAAAACTCGTGAAAGTTAGCGGGCGTTCCTTTGTATTGTCCCGTGTAATCAAACGGCCCGCTCGGACTTGTGCTTGGATCAAGCAGGAACGTATCACCGGAATGGATGAATTCGAGTTGAAGTTTGTCGCGCGGCGTTATCGTGTAGGTCACAACGCCCTGCACATCATAGAAGGAGGGGTGAACATCCTGATCGATGTGCAGGAAGGACATCGCATACTCCACATAGCTCTTGCGCCCACCGAGGATAAAGGTAATATCTGAAGTGAGCGGGCCTTCTATCAGAGCGTCGACATTGGTCATGCTGACGGTTGCAATTCCCTTGAACCGATCGCGGTCCCCTTCCCGATACTGAATGTCCATGACGGAACTCATCCGGTCGCCGTACTTCGCGCTGAAGCCGCCGGTCACCAGAGTCACCTTCTGCATCATATCGATGTTGAAAATACTGATGCTAGCGTTGGGAGCTTCCTTGACGTGAAAGGGTTCGTACACCTGTGCGCCGTTGACCAGCACAAGATTCTCGTCGTACGTTCCGCCGCGCACGCTGAACTTCGCACTGAACTCGTTGTCAGCAGAAATTCCGGGGAGAGATTGAATGGACCGGAAGACATCCGGAATCACGCTGGTGACCTCCACCAGCCGTTCGCTGGGAAGAGACAGGGAACTCACCTCCGTCTGTAGCGCTTGTCCGGGCGAGCTTGAGTAGACAGTAACCTCCTGAAGCAAGATGTCGGTCGGAAAGAGTCTCACGTGAAGTGTCCGGTCGACTCCCTCCATCTGAATCTGTTTTGTCTCGGTCCTGTAGCCGACGAAACTGATGACGAGTTCACAAGAGCCGGGCTTCAAGGGAAGCCGGTACGATCCGTGTGCGTCTGATACCGTCCCGGTATTCTGTCCTTTCACCGAAATATTTGCAAACGGCAAGAGTTCGTTTGTTGACCCGTCGCGAACAGTACCGGAAAGCACATTCTGCTGCGAAAACGACGTTTGGAAAAAGCCCAGCGAGAGTAGGAGAACCCATGCGAGCAAGGTGCGATGAGAGGATCGTTTGTTCACGCTCATTCCGGATGCCTGCGAAAAAGCAGTAATACTTCGTAAGAACGCCGGGAGATAGCTCGGAATCTGAGAATTGCGGTTCATGCGCGTACAAACTCTTCTCATTAGCATAGATAGGACGAACAGCGATGAGGCGGGGAACCTCACGACATCCACAAATTAACGGCTTTTTGCCAAAGATTCTTCTGTTCTTCCGGGATTGATGCTCTGACATTTGAGAAAGTGGAAAAATTGCAGAGAATTGTCGATACTCCAATCGGAGGAGTCGAACCAATCACCTTGACATTCCCTCCAAAAAGTTTTATACTGGGCCAGGTGAAACTCGGTTTCACTAATGAAATCAAGGGTTTCTCTCCTCCTGCCCACCGCGGCCGCACCGTTCTTGGGTCCGCGAATGCAAGAGACCTCGAACGTAATCGCAAAACCATCATGGCGCTGTCCGTTCTCCCGCTGGATCAATTTCGCACTGTGGGTGCAGGCAACGCGCGAGTTTTGATCTCATCGCCCATCACTCATTAAAATAATAGAGACCACGAAGGGAGGTGTTGAGACAGACCAAAGTGCTACAAGGTGCTTGCGGTATCTCTCTAGTACCATCTATACCGCTTTCTCCTTTCTCTTCAGAGCTCCTCTTGTATTTCTCTGACCATATTCTAAACCACTGATATATTTCTACATCCAAGGAGCAACATCATGAGATCCTCTTGGTTCAAAGTTCTCCTGATTCTCTTGATTAGCCTGTTGCCCGTTACGCTCCTGTTTGCCGGGAACGGAAAAATCTCCGGTGTCGTGAAAGATGCCACGGGGAAAGAAGTCGTTCCGGGCGCGAACGTGGTGATTGTTGGAACAACCATGGGCGCAGCGACAGACGAGCAAGGGCGATACTTTATTCTGAACGTTCCGCCTGGAACGTACACCATCCGGGTAACGTGCGTAGGATATGCACGCACAGAGATCGGAGCGGTTCAGGTGCGCGCTGATCAGACGACAGACCTCAACATCAACGTGCAGCAGGAAAGTATCGAGTTGAAAGAAGTCGTCGTGCAGGCACAGGCTCGAGTTGTCGATAAGTCCCAGACCTCATCAAAGGCCATGGTGACAAAAGATGAACTGGCCAACAAACTGCCTATCACCTCCGTCATCGAGATCTTGAACACGACCCCCGGTGCATTCAAAGGGTTCATCCGGGGAGGTAAAATAACAGAATCAAAGACCATCGTGGACGGCGTCGATGTGAGCGACCAGTACTACGCTATCGGCGGCGACCAGGCGAACCAGAATATTCTTTCCACCTCCGGCGGCTTGGTGCGATACAGACAGTATCAACTGAGCAGCAATGCCTCCGTTAACTTTAACTCTATCGAGCAACTCTCTGTCAATACCGGAGCAGTCGGAGCTGACAATGTGTCGTCCAGCGCCGGTCTCATCAACTACTCCCTCCGTGAAGGACGCGGAAACATGACAGGGAGCTTCTCTGCAAAAACGAGCCAGATGGACGGTCTCAAATACGTCGGACCGGATCTCTACTGGAATGACTCGGTCTACTTCGCCGAGCAAACAGTAACAACGACTCGTCTCGCAGCCAACAAGGCTTTGCAGGCCACGTCCCCAACGGCCGCCCGACAGCTTCTGATTACGCCGGATAGCATCAAAGCCCTCAAGTACACCTACTACAAAGGAAAATACCTGAACCAGGACAAGCCGCAAATGGACATTGACGGTATGATCAGCGGCAGCATCACGGATAGCTGGGGATATTTGATCAGCGGCCGGTTCTTTGATTCCCATGAACGACTTCCCAACGAGCATGAGCGGGAAGCCGACGTGACAGTGAAATCGACCTACAACCTGGGGAGCGCATTTAAACTCACCGCTTTCGGAATCCTCAATGATAGAGGCCGACTGTTCGGTTGGAAGAACACATATTACAACGACCAATGGCGGTATTTCCTTGAAGGCGTACCGAAGAATGACGGTGTTACTGCCACAGGGAGCCTCAAGGCAACACACGTGCTTTCCCCGAGTACTTTTTATGAAGTGCAGTTGAGCTCAACCTACGCCAATCAGCGTTACGGCTATTCCGATGATAACGGCGACGGTTTCTGTGCACTGAATGAAAATGGTGAGTTCCTGACTTTGGAAAAAACGGCCGATATTGATAAATACATATCACGCTCGGGCATTGACCTGTACAAGTTCTTCCGTATTGGCGACGAAGCAGGTCCGAGTTTTATCACTCAGCCAATGACTTCCGGCAACACACAAGTCGGGATTACACGCCCGCAATTCATCTATGAGAATACCAGAACCTTGACCAGCACAGCGAAGGCCGACATTACCAGTCAGATTGACTATAACAATCAGCTCAAGGCCGGTCTCTCCTTCCAGTTCAACGATATCAGCAAGATCGAGAGAAACTCCGGACTCGGTGCTGACGCGACGGACGTACGAAGAAGACTGCTCGTTGAGGATTGGGATTTCCATCCGACCCTGTTTGGTGGTTACCTACAAGATCGCATGGAATATGCTGGTCTCGTGATCAACCTCGGTGCGCGTATCGACCGATGGGATCCTAAGGCAGCGGACTGGGCAAGCTACTACAACCTGTTTATCAACCAGCCGGCGATGGTGGATGATAGCTTACGCCAAGATCTCATTCCACTTCGAAGCTCGAACAACGTGAAAGCGTACTGGTTCTTCTCACCGAGCATCGGCGTGTCACATCCGATTTCGGATGAAGCGGCGATGTATTTCTCTTATAAACGCAGCTACACTCCGCCGCCCTACTCCCGCCTCTATGGGAGTTACGCAGAAGTGCTCGGTGCAGCTGGCGGGCTTCCACAGTTTGCCAGCCTGAATCAGCAACCGACCTCATCATCCAACTATGAAATCGGTGCGCAGTGGGAATTTGTCCCACGGAAGTTCGGTTTGACGTTCTCCGCGTACATGCGCGATATCCAAAACTACAGCTATCAGGGAATAACCCTGAACCTGGCCAATGGATCAAACAATATGTGGATTACCGCTCAGTATGCCGACGCCCGTGGTGTTGAATTTGGACTCCAGGCGTTGCGCCAGACCTACTTTGATTTCGTCACCCTCTACGGACGCCTGAACTACTCGTACAGCTACATCAAAGCAACGGGCTGGACAGGAAACGATCCGCTGCAACAGACCACCTTCTCACGCCCCGATACGTTGAAGTACGGTCAATCTCTGCCGTTCGATGATTTCTGGTCGTACAACAAGGTTGAGAACAACGTGACAGGCGGAAACAATCTGTTGACGGGCGGTTATGACCGCGCTCACAGGATTACGTACGTGCTGTTCCTGGAATTCCCATATCAGATCATGCTTTCATCGATTGGTACATTCCAGAGTGGATTCTATTATCCGTTGTCTCTGACAGCTGATCCACGTGTTGCGGGCCGCGCTTTTGGTCAGGCCCCATGGAACAAGCAGGTGGACATTCGGATTGAGAAAGGATTCACGATCGAAAAGATCAAGTTCGCAGTGTACTTCGATATGAAGAACGTACTCAATGCGGTGAATATCCTCGGGTATGACAACACGGCATCCGGTGCGGCACTTTGGGAATACTCCAACGCCGGCATGAAGACGTTGAATGACGGGACTCCTGATCCTACGGGCACCTACAAACGCGCTGTGTCCCTGAACGGAAGCCCCTTTTACGATATCCCGCGTGAGTATTACTTTGGCGTGAGGATCGATTTCTAAGAGAACGACAATAGTTGTGAACAATACTATTATTGGGAGTAACACTATGAACATGACAAGACAAAAAGAATTGCTTCTTGCGATTCTTGCTTTATTGCTCGTTGTCGTTCCGGTTTCATTGTTCGCCCAGACCGCATCCGCGACCTCGACGGTAAACTATCCTGGTGGCGGTGTGATTCAGGCGGGCGATGCGTGGGAATCATTCCTGCCGATGAGCTTTACACCGAGCTACAGCGACGCCGGAACGTACCTAACACAAGGCTACAAAAACTTCATACGCCTGGGTAATTTTGACAGAGCATGGTCAACCCCGGCCACACACTGGCCTGCTGCGTGGTTCTATACGAACTACTGGTACAAGAACGCATGGGTCGGAGCGTTTGATCCAGATCCAACATTCTGTCCGACAACCATTGGCGGCAAAACCAATCCAAGCTACTTCTCCGCCACGGCTGGAGGCAACAACTACGCGCAGATACAGTTTATGCCGACAGTGAACGGCGCAACGGACGCCACCCGCCACTATACCATTGAGCCATACTGGGTTGACGGCGCACGGCGGCAACATGCGGTGTACGAAGCGGCCTGGCCAACCAACCTGGGTATCGATGTGAAGATACGCGCCCACGGTTTCCAGGGACCAAACTGGGATAACCTGAACGACTTCGTCATGCTAGAGGTCGAGTTGAAGAACACCGGAAATCTCGACATGAATATGGATGGTGTCGCGGAGAAGGTGAACAACACGATCAAAGCGCTGGCGTTTAGCTTCTCGGAAGAGAGATATATGTCCGTGAGCAGCTATTTGGGTGGTGGTCGTAACGCGAATGATGTTACACTGACACCGCTCGTCGCTCAGGGAGCATGGATAGATGATGCCGATGCCAATGGTGCCCCGTGGGCATTTGCCACGATGTACCCCGGTGCGTCGGTGTTGAACCCCGCGCCCGGAACTGTCGACATCGGAAACAATACCGGTGCACAGAAAAGGTACACCGATGTCTGGTCCGGCTTTGTCATCATCGATGCAAAGCAGGGTGGTTTGCCGGCCGATCGTTCGAAGACGGTTGTCGGTAATGCTGCGAAGAAAACTATCTATGGAACAGATCCTGTTGGTGTTGGCTCACAGCGGGGGTGGTATCTCTCCTCTGGTAGCCAGGCGCAGATCTGGGGCTCCAGTAACCCGAAGGCACAGTTCCTTACAGCGACCGGGACATGGTTCCTGGATGCCGGGAAGAGCCGACAAACGGACGCGCAGAATTTCAATCTTAATCCGAATCCGAAGTTTTTCGCAAGTGGAACAACGGGTGATATGACAACGTTTGTTCCGTTGGCGAGCCCCGCACGCCCGGATGGAGATTTCAAAGCGTCGGGCATTTTTGACAATCCATCGTATGAAGATGGTACAGCCTCCGCCGGAGTTCCCTACCCAACCGGCTGGGGAAAATGGACCAAAGGAAGCAGCAACACGGAGAACTTCAATGGTGATATGTTCACCGGCATTGGCCCATTCAGCCTTGCCCCGAACGAATCTATGACAATCGTCATGGCAACCGTTGCAGGATTTCGCCTCGAAGGTATCCAGAAGGCCGTTCGTGCAGCACGCTGGGCGTATTCACAGAACTACGCCATCCCCGTGTTGCCGAATTTGCCCAACATGAAAGTCACCAACACCCTGACAAAATCTGTCGCGGTGGAGTGGGACAAGACTGCAGAATCAGACGCTGATTTTGCTGGATACAAGATCTACAAATCCTCGCAGTACGTGAAGAAGTACTGGCTGCAAGAAGGTATGCGTGTCGTCGACCGGTATCAGGAAAACATGACGCCCGGACCGATTCCGGATGCCCTCAAGAAGCCAGTCAACCCGAAGTTCGACGCATTTGGTGTCTTTGCCGCGACTTCAACACAGCATTCCTATCAGCCTGATACATGGGGCACATGGGATCTGATCGCAGTAGTTCCGAAGGCATCGCTTGCCAGTTATCCGACATCCTCGACTACCGGGTATAATTACAGATACGAAGATAAAGATGTAGTCCTCGGCTTCTCGTACTGGTACTATGTTGCTGCCTACAAGGAAGGAACGTATACCGGACCCGATGGCGAGACGACCAATCGTATCGAGACGCACTCAACCAATCGAAATGGTGCTACCGGATTGTGGCAACTCACATTCCCGTTTGCAACCAATAACGCCAACTTTGGAAAACTCGCGCCGACTGACGCCGCAGCAAGCTCTGCAGGATTGAAGGGCATTGGCGCAGTGCAGATCGTGTACTCTGCGCTGGCTCCGGCCGGAAGCGTTGCCACCGTTGGAGTTCGCCCGAACCCGTATAAGAAAGCTGCACTGCATGATAACAGGGCGAACGTGTATGATCACAAGTTGTTGTTCTACAATCTGCCCCCAGCGTGCAAGATTACAATCACGGATGTCGCGGGTCAGGTGATCGATGTGATCAACTTCACTTCTGCCGACGCGAACAAAGGAAGCACATTCTGGGATATGTTCTCCAAGGATGGCCTCGAGTGCGCTAGCGGACTCTACCTCTATATCGTCGAGTCGCCAACTGGTGACAAGAAGATAGGTCAATTCTCGATACTACGATAACAAAATAACTATGAGGGCAAGATCTATGAAAAAGATCTCTTCAATATCTATTGCGGCTTTGCTCCTCGTGGTTTTTGCCACCGGGATCGTGACCGCTCAGACGCGCAAGGCGGGTATCAACGCCGCTGCGTTTCTGAAGGTCGGCGTAGGGGCGCGGCAGATCGGCATGGGATCGGCCGTCACATCCACGAATGGGGACGTGACGAACATGTTCTGGAATCCCGCCGGTGTTGCGCTTCACGATGAGAAAGCCCAAGTGTCATTTACCTACAACTCGTGGATCGGCGGACTTACACAGAACGCTGTGGCCGCGAGCTACAATATGGAAAATATCGGCACCCTTGGTATTGGCGTGATGACGTTCGGGATGAGTGGTATCCCGGCCGACCGTGACGTCTATCCGGGGAATGCCGTATTGCAAGGACTCCAGATTGACCAGGCAACATCAGACACGTACGACTATATGGACATGCTCGCTCAGGTGACATATTCGACGTATGTGATGAACCGGTTGGCACTGGGTGCGTCGGTAAAGTTCATTCATGAGAAGATCGACGATCAGGCTGCCACGGCCATTGGGTTTGACCTGGGATCAGTCTACAATATCGGCCTCTTAGACTGGAACATCGGAGCCCGAGTGAGCAATCTGGGTAGCGACATGAAGTTCTATGACTACCCCTCCCCGATTCCGTTGACGTTCGCCATGGGAACATCCATGGTTCCGGTACGTATCGGATCGAGTTCGGTGATGGTTGCAGTCGATCTCGTGAAGCCCCAGGATGGTCAACAGTACTACTACAGCGGCCTGGAGTACAACTACAATAACACCATATTCCTCCGCGGCGGCTGGAAGTTTAACTACAGCTACCTTGGACTCGCCGGCGACGGCATTGACGAAGGAACGACACTGCGTCAAGGAGTCCAGACGAGCCTGGAAAAAGGATCGTTGGGTGCGGGCGTACGCGTCCCCATGGCAGAGTATATGCTCGCCCTGGATTATTCGTACACCGTATTCACATCCTTCTCCGACGTACACCGCTTAACGCTTCGCGTTTCCATGAAATAAGAAGAGTCTGCCGAATCGCCCATCCTGCGTAGCGGGATGGGCGGGCAGGCGAATCGAAAAAGGGGTGCGGGCATACCTTTGCCGCACGACTCTATGGCGGCGCACGTGTGAACCGCGGCAAAAAGAATTGGGGTAATCTCCTCTTCAGGGTCTCCCCCGATGGTCGGGGGCAGTCACCCGGATAGGGATTACCCCTCTTTTTTTCCGGGTTGTTTGAAACAGCACATGAGGGCAAATCCGAAATCCTAATGTCGAAATACAAGAACTGGTCTCAAAAACCGGTGTCACTCCCGAATGTTTCAATCGGGAGTCCAGAACGCGCTGTCTGGATTCCCGCCTAAGACGTGCGGGAATGACAACCATGCTCATGGAAGGATTCTGAGATGGCTTCTGAGCAAATCCTAGATCAGAATCCTCAAACCGCCGCCTTCGATTTGATCTTAGATTTTCGAATTTCCCAAACATCGCTAACCGAAAGGACCATCGTTTGAGTACGCAAAATCTACCCCTCCTTCCAACAAGCGTCATTGGGAGTTATTCATTTCCACGCTGGCTTGATCAGGTCCGTGACCTTGGAACCAAGGGTGTTTTGACACACGACCAGGTTGAAGAAGCCCACGACAACGCAGTGAAATCTGTTATCAAGGATCACGAACTCGCGGGCGTCGACATTATTACCGACGGCGAGATTCGCCGGGAAACGATGGTGTACTTCTTCTCGAAACGCATCCACGGCTTTGACTTCGAACACACGAAGTTGCATGCTATCGGAAACCTGGACCCATCGATTCAAATGCCGGATCCCGTTATCCGGGACAGAGTGAAGTGGCAGCAAAGCCTCACCATGGACGAGCATTTCAAGTTCCTGAAGGAACATGCTGTTGCGCACACCAAGGTGTGTGTGACGGGTCCCCAAATGCTTGCCAAGCGAGCGACGAACGAGTACTATAAAGATGAGAAAGAACTCATTTTCGACCTTGCGGGAATTCTGAACAGGGAGCTCAAAGGGCTCGTTGCGGTCGGTTGCGACTTCATCCAGATTGACGAACCGGTCTGGGTGGGGTATCCACAGGACATGCCGTGGCTGGTTCAGACGTTCAACAAGCTTGTTGAGGGGGTGAATGCAAAGATTGCTCTTCATGTATGTTACGGCAACTATCAGCTCAAGAAACTCTTCACGGGACAATATGCAGAGCTCTTTCCCGCGATCCTTGAAACGCATACGCAACAACTCTGTTTGGAGTTCGCCGTTTCGGATGGTGTCGGGCTCGAGCTCTTTCAACAGTACAAGACCGACAAGGAAATAGCGATTGGGGTCATCGATGTGAAGGATGATACGGTCGAATCGCCGGAGGTGGTCGCTCAACGGATCCGGCATGCGTTGAAGTATATTCCCGCGGAGAAAATGTCCATTGTTCCGGACTGCGGGATGAAGTTCATGCCGCAGGCGCGAGCCTTTGGAAAGCTGAAGGCTATGGTGGAGGGGGCGCGGATCGTGAGAAAAGAACTGGGTGTAGCATAGACAAAATTCGAATACCAAACCACGAAGGAAATCCGAAATGCTTAATATCGAAACCCTAAACAAATCCAAAACTTTAAATACCAAATTCTAAACCGCGATGCCCGTTTGTGATTTGCGAGCTTAGGATGTAAGGTTTGCGTTTTCTTTGAGATTTCGATATTCGGATTTAGGATTTAAGAGTGGTTTCTTAAGAGGTACACCATTTCAACCTTTCCGTGGTTACGAAATCTCAGCGATTTTTTCGTAGGAAGCCTGCGAAGTGCGAAACATTTCGATCGGGAAGCATACATCCGACAATTGGCAAACCAAGGCTTCACGCATGTGAGCATCAATGGTCTCGGTGTTGATCGGCCGTTTGAGTCCGGACCACCGGGAGATGTGTACTCGTGGTTCTACGACTACAGCCCGGACCTGGACCAGTTCGTGACGAGTAAGCTGATCGAGGGATTCTATCCAGCGGAATACCTCCGGAAGAACCTCGAATTCCTGAAAGCGGGTGCCGATCTTGCATTGAACAACGGACTGGTGCCCGGGCTGCATATCAACTCGCCCCGATCGATGCCCGACGCATTCTGGGGGAAGTATCCCTTTCTTCGTGGAGCACGCATTGACCACCCCCGGGAAAGCTTCCAACCCCGCTATACTCTCGCCATGGCTCACCCGGTTGTTCAGCAACACTATCGGGAGCTCATCCAGAACATTCTGAGGGAAGTGCCGCATCTGGGCTTCATTCACATTTGGTCGAACGACAGCGGGTCGGGATTTGAGTTTGTGACGTCGTTGTATGCGGGTCGGAACGGAGGGCCTTATCTGATTCGCGAATGGAAGAGTGACGATGACATTGCGCGCAAGGCTGCGGAGAACGTACTCACATACTATCGCCTGCTGAGGGATGAAGCAAGAAAGGTGAATCCAGAATTTCGCGTGATTTGCGATCTCGGGCCGTTCTACGCCGAACGTAAGTATATCGCCCCCAATCTTGGCGGAGGTCTTGATGCGGGAGCTTTCGGCTCTTTCGAGGGATCGGAGAGCATGGATGAACGCGAACAGTTGAATGGCGTTGGTGCGATTGTTCATCAGAAACTGGATCTTGGGGACAACAACATCCTGGGGGTGCCGTGTCCAAAACTCACACTCGAGCGCCTGCAACTGGCAGCAAACGCCGGTGCAACATCCGTGCTCGTGGGAGCGACGCCACGCTCGCTGGCTCCCTATGATATCAACGGGGATGTTCTCCAGGCATTTCAACGGGATTCCCAGACGCCCCTGGAGGATGTTCTCAACGCAAAGGCAGAGCAATGGGTCGGTTCAGCGCATGTGGAGATTTTGAGGCAGCTCTGGGATTTGTCGGACACGGCAGTGCGCTCATATCCAGTCGGGGTTCCGTACAGCACTTTTGCGTTTCCATGGTTTCGGCTGTGGGTCCGACCGTTCGTACCCAACATCGAGGCCATCCCGGAATTAGACCGTTTCTATTACGAGCGTGATCTTCTTGCCACGTTCAACAACCCTGCACGCATCGACTTGAACAACGACATGATGTGGAACTTTCTGACGGTGCAAGAGGCTGGAGAAAAGAAACGAGCTATCGACCGGTCGGTGCTTCCGCCTCTTCGTCAAGCACTTACGAGTTTGACAACGATACTTCAGCGCATCGATCACACCACTCCGGCGGGAAAAGTATTTCAGGATCTCCACGACCGCCTTTGGGCCGCGCAGTGCTACTATCGGACAATGAGAAACAGCGTTGCATGGACAGAATCGGTACATGGCGCCATGGAGGCGCGGACGCAGTCCGAGAAGCATGCCTTTCAGCAAATGTGTCGTGACATGGTTGCGAACGAACTGCAAAACGCGAACAACCTTCTGAAGCTCTGGAAAGAAAGCAAGGTTGATTGGGTGCCGATTTCTTCCATTGGTGAATCACTTCATATGTATGGAGAAAACTTCGGCGATCACCTCCAGCGCAAAATCAAGCTCATGGCAGAGCACATCGATGACGAACCGTACATCGATCCGAACTACATGTGGAGAATGCCGAACGGAAACTCCAATTGAAGCTCTGCGTCGACTGAAACTGACAGAAATGAAAGAACGAAATCATTCGTGGCAACACCACCGCTGTGTCGCCCCGACACGCTTCTGGTTGGGACCTCGTTGTTGAGACCCCGAACAAAGGCACTTCGGGGTGACATGTAAATTTCAAGCCAGCGAGGCAATGGCGTCGACCAAAGTCGGCGCCCACAATCGAGGACAACGGGCCAGGATACGACAAGAAGAGATATCATGCTGCACTCGATCAACATACAATACCCACTTCACGAAATGGAGCTCAGCAAGAGAAGGTGGGAAGCGGCATACAGATTCGGATGGATGGACCGAGCACCGGTGTTTCTCGGCATTGAAGCTCGCTATCTGCTTCGTGAACGCCACGTGACGTTCGCCGAGTATTTCAGTGATCCGAAGACGCAGTTCATTCAGCAACTTGAAAATCTGAAATGGCGCATTGAGAATATTCCGGACGATTGGTTTACGAAACCGACCCTCACGGTCTTGCCTGATTTTCAGAATGTCGCCAATGCCAGCGGGTGCGGCTGCGAGATCCTTTGGCAGGAGAATGAAACGCCTCAAGCAATTGACCGGATCCTTACGATCGATGAGATGATTCATCACGAGCTTCCCGACTGGCATGACACGCTGTGGGGAAAGCGGCTGGCGTGGTATCAGGAGATGAAGAGACTCGCGGAGGAAGTCGATGTGCGGCTGAACGGTGAGCGAACCCCCGTCACCGTGACACTTGGGATCAATGCCGATAGTCCGTTTATGACAGCCGTGGACCTGGCTGCTGGGAATTTCTATAACTGGCTCCTTGAAGCTCCCGAGGAATGTAAAACATTTCTGCAGAAGATCACGAATCGCTATATTGAAGTCGAGACCGAGTTTCGTCGCGTGTCGGAAAGGCCGCTTGATGATGGGTTGATGTACTCCGATGATTCGGCACAGATCATTTCACCCGAGCAATATCGGGAGTTTTGTGTCCCCGTTGGTCGCCAACTCTATGGCATATTTGGCAACGGCAGGCACGACGGCAGGATGATGCATCTTTGCGGAAGAAATGTCCATCTCCACGAATCTCTTCTCAACGATCTTCACATCACGATGTTGACAGGCTATGGTTCCGAGAATGCGCCGGACGAAATGCGTCTCCTGGCAGGCAAAATGCTCCTTCATGGAAATATCAATCCCATGACGCTGTTGAGGGGGACACCCCATGGTGTTGCAGAGGAAACGATGATCCTCTTGAACACCCTCGCGCCGTTTGGCGGTATTATTGTTGGAGATGGGTACAATGTTGCGCCGGACTCGCCGCTCGAGAACCTGGGGAGCGTCCGGAAAGCGTGCGAGCAGTATGGAATGCCGCCGACAGTGCATCAATGAAAATTCCGTGTTCGCTGGTCGGTAGTTTTCCTCTGAACAAACAGTGTTTGGAAAAGTGAATCAATGAAAGAAACCTCTTTCCACTGCGGTCACGACAAACTCGATGCTCTCTATCCCCGCATCAAGAATTTCCTCATGAAGGATGTCACCGAATACAACATGTTCGGTGCGAAAGTCCGCGGTTACCGCACTCCGGATACCCCGAGCCTGTGGATTCGCGATTACTCGGACATGATGCGAGGCTTTCGGTATTGGGAAAGTGACATGAAGAGTCTCGTGGACCACTTCGCTGAAATGCAGTCGGCGAAAGGATGGTTGTTTGATTACTTCACGATGACTCCGGAGAAAGTCCCCTGCGAAAAGGAAAATTGGGCCAAGTATGTACGCGTCCCGGTCGAAGCGGACGTCGAATACCGTTTCATCAAGGCGATTTACCTGGCATGGCAGGCGACGGGGGACGACCGGTGGGTGAAGAACCTGCTGCCGCGGATGGAAAGGGCGCTCAACTATATTCTGACGGACGAATGGAGATGGGACAAGAAAACCAAACTCGTCAAGCGAGGTTATACCATCGATACATGGGATTTTGATTACACGGCTGGACGCCATTCATGGCTCAACTTTCAGGTGAATGACGATACCTACTGGGGTATCATGCACGGTGATAACTCCGGGTACTATGAAGCGTTCAACCAGATGGCGACGCTGTATGCTCATCTTGACATGAAGAGCCGCGCCCGACATTGGAGCTCGTATGCGGAAGCATTCCAGCGGCGAGCAAATAAAGTCTGCTTCAACGGAACATTCTATACACATCATGTTCATCTCGTACCGGTCTCCATTGATGGAGTAGACGAAAGCAGGCAGTTGAGTCTCAGCAATCCGATGAATATTAATCGAGGTCTTGCGACGCACGCAATGGCCGTGAGTATTCTTCGGGAATATCAACAGCGAGGTAAAGCGCAGGGAGCCTTTGCTGACTGGTTTAGTCTCGACCCCCCGATGCCGGATGGAATCTATGGTGATGATAAGCTTGTCGCCGGAGCATATTGCAATGGCGGTTTGCTGCCTCTTGTCGGCGGAGAATTGGCGCGGGCGGCATTTGATCATGGATTCGAAGAGTATGGAGTCGCACAACTCCTCAAGTATGAGCAACTCACTGCCAACAACGAAACGTATCTCTGGTACTTTCCGGACGGCAGAAAATCGACCGTGGAAACGAGCACGAGTCCGGATGCATCGCCGACCGACGGGTGGGGCTCCTCGGCAATGCTCTATGCGCTGTTTGAAGGGCTGGCGGGGATTGTCGATGAAGGCAAACTCTTTCAGAGTGTGCGCCTCTCTCCGCGATGGCTTGCTGCAGGAAGAAGTGAAGCGTCAGTCTGCGTGACGTACGGAGCTTCGGGGGCATCGTTTGGGTACAGTTTTGAACACAATGCATCCTCCAAAACTATTGAGATCAAGATAACGGGAAAAGCCGTAACGCGTCTTCACGTCCTTCTCCCCCGGGGAACAAAATCGACGCAAGTTACTCTAGGGACAAGAAAACTGAAGTTTCGCAATACAAAGATGGAAGAAAGTTCTTATGTTGATGCAGATGTCGACGTAAAAAAGAACGCCGTTGTTCTTATCCGATACCAAGAAGAAGTCAACTCATGAAAAGAAGAGATTTTCTCAAAGCGCCAGCAGCCGGAATGCTCCTCGCCCCAGGATTCAGTTTTGCGGAAGGGTCCCCCCGAACGCAACAGGCGCAAGAGCAAGTGAGCTCCGGCCAGCAAATGGTTGAACAGAAAATGCACCCGGATTTTATCACCTTCTTTCCCGGGATTGAATACTTTCTTCTGGGCAACGGCGACATCATGGGCGCGGTTCAGTATTCACCTCTTGATGCGCAGGCATCGTATTTTGGATTCACCCTAATGAATGCTGAGCGTTTTTGCCGCAAGTGGAGCACCTTCTTGTATCATCCCGAGCGGGGTTTTGGCGCAACTCGCATGGGAGTAACGATTGACGAAGAAAGTCCCGCCACTGACACAAAATCCGGTATGTATACAGGGGTCAAGGGTTACGCGGTAGCGCCCGACAACTTCAAATCCATTCAACGCAAGTATCCCGACCACGTCCCTGTAGTATCGATGGTCTGGATGGCGGGGGAGTGTGAGGTGGAGGAAGAATTCTTTGTACCCAGTGAGGGTTCGATACTCTTCCGTCGTGCGACCGTGAAGAATCTTTCCGTGAAGACGTTCAAAGCCGGAGTGAGCCTTTCGCTTTACGCAAATTTTGGTCTGTTCGACGAAATCGCGGTCGACGAAAAAGAAAAGACCGCTCATGCGTATGGCATAGAGAAAATGAAACTGGCTTCTCTCGACAAGGAAGTTACGGTGGCTGGTCGGTACGATGTCAGGGTAAATATCGGCACTTTGAAGCCGGGAGAGTCCAAACAAGCGACCTACGTCTACTCGATCCGGGATGGAGCCGCGATTCTGAAGAAAAAGTCTTTTAGTGCTCTCTGGAAGGAAACAGCAGCGTACTGGTCCAACAAGAGTTTCATCGAAACCAAGAACGAAACCGCCGATCATTTTCTAAACACCTCCAAGGCATGCATGAAAGCCGTGGTGGCGCGCAGCGGCAAGATGGATGCCGGTCCGTGGATGTACAACATGGAATGGGTTTCCGACCATGCTCTGGCCGTTGAAGCATTGCTTCATTGCGGTATGTTCGACGAAGCGAAAACGATGATCGAACGCAACCTGGCGCATGCAATCGGGCCTGACGGACGAACGATTGAATCCAGTCGATGGTTCGGATACGACTATACCGAACTGAATCAGAATGGTATGCTGCTCTATGGGTTGTGGGTATATCTCTGTTGGACGGGCGATCTCGAACTGGCGAGAAAGTATTGGAAGAAGATAGAACTCTGTGCGAATTTTCCGCTGCTGGAGAAGTTTCGCGATAAGCAAACGAAGATGGTCAAGAACAAAAGGGAGTTCTGGGAGCGGAGCGACACGCACGGGATTGAAGAAGGGTATGAGATGGCGTACCAGTTTTGGGTCGCCTTCGGCCTGGAGAAAGCCGCCGTCATCGCCGAGTCGCTCGGCAAGAAAGCCGCTGCGAAACAATGGTCAACCGCTGCGGCAGAGACGAAAAACACAATGCTCAATGATCCAAAATGGAGGTTGATCGAGGACGGTCATTTCATCAAACGGCGGAAGGTAACGGGTGAATGGCAACAGGTGACGATTCCCCCCGATCGGAAACGGATGCCCCCGGGTTCACAGCTCGCACTCAATGAAAAGCCCTCGCTTGAACCAGATGCCGTTGAAATATATCCGAGCATCTATCGATTTGTTGATCCCAGGGGCGAACTGTCGATCAACACGCTCAAGTGGGTGGAACAGACGTGGAACCAACAATGGGAGGGAGGGGGCTATCCCCGCTATAACAGCACCGGAGATGATAATCCCCCATCACCCTGGCCGTTGGCTTCGATGCTGATTGCCCGTGCATACGCCGAGGCCGGGAATGACGAAAAAGTGTGGAGAGTTCTGGAGTGGCTGCGGAGTATTGGCGGCGGGAAGTCCGGTGGGTGGTTTGAGCGAATCGGCCAGAGCATAACGCCGCCCATGCCGCCGGTCGCAGTTGTCAATTGGACCTGGTATGAAATTCTGGCCCTCTTCATTCTTGATGTCATTGGATTCAGGCCGCAGCTTGACCATCTTGAGATAAAGCCGAGACTCCTGAGCGGCCTTGACGAGATTCACTCGCAGTTCAAAATCCGTGGTGCCCGCATCGACCTAACGCTGAGAAGGTCCAAAGACACCAACAGTGCACGAGTCAACGGAAAAGAAGTGACCATCAAGGACGGATCTCTTTCGATTCCGTATCCCGCCAGGGGGACAACAATCATTGATTTCACAATTGCAGGATAACAGATGAGACGAAGCGATTTTTTTAAAACCGCGCTTGGTGCAGCCGCCGTCGCAGGGCTTTCCGGGTTCACACGGAGGGACAACAAAGCAATTCGCCCGGCAGAAGTCTGGCCGGCAATCGACCCAGAAGACGAACAATTCTGGAAATTCGTCCGGACGCAGTTTCCACTGACCGATGAACGCGCGTACCTGAACACCGGCGGCCTTGGTGCATCACCCTACGCCGTCATCGATGCTGTCAAAGCAAAGATGGACGAGCTGGAAAAAGTTGCAGAGACCGGACATTCAGAAGAACTCTGGAAAGAAGTCAAAACCGACGCGGCGCAGTTGTTCGGGTGTGATCCGACGGAACTTGCATTCACCCGGAACGCGACCGAAGGTATTAATATCGTGTGTAATGGATTGCCGCTCAAACGCGGCGATGAAATGATCACTACGACGCACGAGCATGTCGGGAACGCCGTTCCATGGCTGGCGCTGCTGAAGCGGGAAGGGATTATCATCAACCTCTTTGAGCCATCAACGCTCTCGGCCCAGGAAAATGTGGACCGGATCGAGAAGTTGATCACGAAGAGAACCCGGCTCATCAGCGTTCCGCACGCAACGACGACGACAGGGCAGGTTCTTCCGATCAAGGCCATCGCTGCACTCACGAAAACAAAGGGGATTTGGCTGTTTGTTGACGGCGCTCAAACGGCGGGAATGTTTCCATTCAGTCTCCATGATCTCGGATGCGATGCGTATGCGACGAGCGGACACAAGTGGATGCTCGGACCAAAAGAAACAGGCTTCCTGTACGTTCGGAAAGACATGCTGGATGTCGTTCAGCCAAAAACGGTCGGCGCTTACTCGGGGAACGGATTTGATCTGGAAAAGAGGACATTCGATTTCACTCCAAGCGCACAACGTTATGAGTACGGGACCGTGAGCATTCCACTTCGGTTCGGCCTTGGTGCCGCAATCAGGTTCCTTCAGAAAATTGGAATGGAAAACGTGTGGAAGCGGGACCAGTCGCTTTCCACAAGACTTTTTACGGGGTTGAAGTCGATTCCGTATGTGACTGTCCTTTCTCCTGAAAGCAAAACGGAGAGAAGCGCGCTCGTTACGTTCAAGCACGAAAAAGTCCCGTACGGCGATCTTCAACGTCATCTCGACACATATAAACTCCGAACGCGTGGTGTGGGCGAAGGCGGAGTCAACGCTCTTCGAATCTCCACACATCTCTATAATATGCCGGAGGAGGTTGACCGCGCGTTGGAAGCAATAAAATCTGCCTACAAGGGGTAAAAGTCATGTATACATTAGGTTATGACATCGGAAGCTCATTCATCAAGGCGAGCATCGTGGATGTTGAAAAGGGGACCGTGGTTGCGAAGGCGAGCTATCCCGAGAAGGAAATGCTCATCAATTCCCCGAGGAGCGGGTGGGCAGAACAGGATCCTGCAGCCTGGTGGAAAGCCGTCAAAGGTGTGACCGACCTGCTGGCCGCCCAGGCAACGGTGTCGCTGCAGGATGTGCGGGCGATCGGGATCTCCTATCAGATGCACGGCCTTGTGCTTGTCGACAAAGACGGTTCGCCTTTACGGCCTTCAATTATCTGGTGCGACAGCCGCGCGACGGAAATCGGCAGGAAGGCGTTTTCGGCGATTGGTGAAACAGAGTGCCTTCACGAGATGCTGAATTCTCCGGGCAATTTCACGGCATCGAAACTCTGTTGGGTCAGACAGAACGAACCTTCAGTGTATGAGAAGACCTACAAAATGCTTCTCCCTGGAGACTACGTTGCGCTCCGTTTGACAGGAGAATACAGGACAACGATTTCCGGATTGTCGGAAGGCATCCTTTGGAATTTCCCCGGTGCAACCGTTGCAGAAAAAGTTTTGACCTACTACCAGTTGCGGCGAGATCTGCTGGCTGATCTTGTGCCGTCGATTGGATTTCAGGGATATGTCTCCGCTACGGCCGCCGGTGAGTTGGGCCTGAAGGCCGGAATCCCGGTTTCGTACCGCGCCGGCGACCAACCGAACAACGCGCTCTCTTTAAATGTGCTGGAGCCGGGGGAAATTGCAGCCACCGCCGGAACATCAGGCGTTGTCTATGCCGTCAGTGGTAACCTGAACTGTGATCCACAGTCACGCATCAATGCATTCGCGCACGTGAATCACCGGCCTGAGGCACCACGCGTCGGAATTCTTCTCTGTATCAATGGAACGGGGATTTCCAACAGCTGGATTCGAAAACTTATCGGTGAATCCAATCTCACCTACGATGAAATGAATCAAACAGCAGCGCTGTCTCCGGTCGGTTCCAGGGGGCTTTCCGTTCTTCCGTTTGGCAACGGAGCGGAACGCATGCTGGGCGACAAAGAAATTGGAGCACAGATGCACCATCTGAACTTCAATATCCATGCAAAGCCGGAGGTGTTGCGGGCTGTTCAGGAGGGTGTGGCGTTCTCCTTCAAATATGGAATTGAAATCATGCAGTCGTTGAAAATTCAACCGAGTGTCTTGAAGGCTGGAGCGGCAAACATGTTTCTGAGCCCGGTCTTCTGCAAGACACTGGCGTCGGCGGCCGGAGTAACCATTGAGCTCTATAACACGGATGGAGCACAGGGCGCGGCGCGTGCTGCTGCGGTCGGCGCCGGGATCGTCCCTCGTCTGCAAGATGCATTCAAAGGGTTGGCGGCTCTTCGAAGTATTGAACCTGCGCCGAATAGAGACGACTATCTCGAAGCATACAACCGGTGGATTACACCGCTAAAAGACAGTCTTCATTCTTAAGCAACCTCTTCTGTGAGGAACATATGAACAGAGTCTTTCTCCTGTGTCTCTCTGCCGTTGCAATCCTCGTGGTTTTTGGGTGTCGTGGAAAAGATCAAAAGGGGGCGTCATCCGCGGGTGGAACTACGTATACCGTTGGCTTCCTCATGGAGACCTATGATCTTGATCGTTGGAAACGGGATGAGGAATACTTCAGGGAAAAATCCAATTCGCTCGGTGTGACGGTGTTGCGGGCTGTTGCGGACGGTGACCAGGATCGGCAGAACAAACAAGCTGAGACATTCCTGACGCAGGGAGTTGACGTGCTCGTCGTGGTGCCGAAAAACCTCAACACCGCTGCTCGCATCGTCAAGAGCGCACACGAGAAGAACATACCCGTGCTTGCCTACGATAGGCTGATGCTGGATTGCGATTTGGACATCTACATTACCTTTGACAATGAGAAGGTTGGCTATCTCCAGGCGTATGGAATCTTGCAGAAGGTGCCTGAGGGGAACTTCATTCTTCTCGGCGGGGCAGCATCCGATAACAATGCGAAGCTGCTGCGTGCGGGCCAGCTGCGGGCAATCAATGAGCATGAGTTGCAGACGAAGAAGAAGGTCACCATTCTTGCCGATCCATTTCTCGACGATTGGGATCGCGAAGAAGCACGACGACGCATCGGGAATCTGATCACCAAGTTCAACGCAGAAGGAAAGAAAATCGACGCAATCATTGCTTCGAACGATGCAACTGCCGGTGGAGTTATTGCTGCGCTGCAGGCGGAAAAGATGGCGGGAAAAATCGCTGTCTCAGGGCAGGACGCGGAACTGCAGGCATGCCAGCGTATCGTTGAAGGAACGCAAGCGGTCACGGTGTACAAGCCGGTTCGGCTCCTTGCCGAGGTTTCGGCTCAAGTTGTCCAGCGACTTGCGAAAAAGGAGAAACCCGAGGAGATTATCAAAGCGCTTGGATTTACTGTTCATTATCTTGATAACGGCTTCAAAAAAGTGCCGTCAATTTTCCTTGAGCCGGTGTTTGTGACGAAAGAGAACATGGCGAAGACGGTGATCGCCGACAACTGGCATCCGCTGGAAAAAGTTTTCGCGAACGTGCCAAAAGAATTCTGGCCTAAACAGTAAACCGCGCATGTCCCTAGAAGCTATCTCAAAAATGGATGTCACTCCCGAATGCTTCTGTCGGGAGTCCAGAAGAGAGCATAATATTTGCCCAAAGCCGCCACAATCTATGTTCTGGATTCCCGCCTAAGACATGCGGGAATGACAATCCGTCCTTTGGGGGTATTTTTGGGATGAGTTCTAGAGACGCGGTTGATGCGCAAACGCTTGCTGCAGAGGCACCAAGGCCACTATGTCACCCCGAGACTCTTCTGCTCGGGGTTCCCAAAGCGAGGTCCCGAACAAGAGTACCGCTATTGGATTCTGCTTGTAGGCGGGATTCCAGAGAGCGGAACATTTCGGGACGACAACGTCTTTTTGGTGTTGCTTTTCGGCATCGGCCCCCAGAAACAACCATTGTATCGATTGTCCGATGAAAGAACCCAGATTCGGCATACGAGTGAACTTCCGCGTCATGTCGATGATCCTTATCCTCGCCGTGATGTGGATCTTCTTTCGACTCCAGGTCGGGGACTTCTACTTCAGCGGAGAGAGCATCGCGAAGTTGAGCCGCGACATGGTCAGTTGGACCATCCTGGCTGCAGGGATGACGCTTGTCATCATCTCGGGGAACATCGATCTTTCCGTCGGCTCACTTCTCTCTGTGGTTGCTGCATCTGCCGCGTTGATGATGAATCCGGAATATGGTCCCGGATGGTCTGCGAATGTTGCCGTTCCCATCGCATTGTCGATCGGTACCGCTCTTGGACTTCTGCAAGGAACGCTTGTTGCGTACTTTCGGATTCCCTCGTTCATTGTTACGCTTGGCGGCCTCTTTATTTTTCGCGGGATTACACAGAAGATCAGCGAGTTCGACCCCCGGGTTCCAGCGGGGAACTGGGTTGTGTCGCTGGGGTTTGACTATGTTCCGCACGAAACAGCTTACCTCGTCATCGCTGCGTTCGTACTCCTTCTCGCCGTGGTTCTGATCATCAGCCGGAGAAATCGCCTCCAGATGAACCTGCCGTCGTGGAATATCCCGGCACTCACCGGCATACTCTTCGTCGCCGCCGCGGTGCTTGCACTGCTTGTGATGAAGATGAACGAGTACAAAGGGATTCCTAATCAAACGGTGGTGATGGTGATTGTCCTCATCGTGCTTCATGTAATTTCGAAACAGACAACCTTTGGCAGGCACCTGTACGCGATCGGAGGGAACACCGAAGCGGCACGGATTTCCGGAATCAAAGTTGAACGCAAGGTTGTCGCCGTCTTTGCTCTGATGGGGTTTCTGGCCGGCGTTGCCGGCATTGTCTGGATGGCTCAAAATCAGGGCTCGACAAAGAACGGCGGTCAATACTATGAGCTGTACGCCATCGCAGCCGCCATCATCGGCGGCACAAGTCTCATGGGGGGACGCGGAACAATCTTCGGAACGTTCCTGGGAGGCCTCGTGATGGCAACGGTGATCCAGGGAATGGACTATACGAATCTGGAGAATTGGCTGCAGCTTGTTGTGCGTGGCAGCGTTCTCGTGTTGGCTGTTGGGCTGGACATCATGGCGAAGAATCCGCCATTGTGGGCTCGTCGGCTCCAACACAAAGTGTGGAAACAATCGCCCCCGACGCCTTCAACCGCTGAGAAGCATTGACCATGGCTGAAATCGTTCAATTTGATAGAGTTTCAAAGCGGTTTGGCGGAACCATTGCTCTGAACGGAGTCAGTTTCTCCATTCGGGAAGGGGAAGTGCACGCCGTGATAGGAGAGAACGGTGCCGGCAAATCAACGCTGATGAAAATTCTCGCTGGCGTTCTGCAGAAGGATTCGGGAAAAATCTTTGTCGGCGGTTCGGAAACGGTGTTTCGCCTGGCAGGTGATGCGCAGAGAGAGGGGATCAGTACGGTGTATCAGGAACCCCACCTCGTCCCGCATATGACCGTTGCGGAAAACGTGTTCCTCGGGCGCGAACCTATCAAGAAACTTGGGTGGATAGACTTCAATACCCTGAATGCCCGAACACAAGAGATCCTCGCTCAATTGGAGCTGGCAATATCCCCAACGACAACACTTGCGGACCTGAGCTCCGCTGACATACAACTCGTTCAGATCGCGAGGGCAATAGCGTTCTCGACAAAAATTCTCATCCTCGACGAGCCGACCGCCTCGATCACCGGGCGGGAAACGGAAATTCTCTTCAGCCTCCTCAAGAAGCTGAACGCCAAGGGCCTGACGATCGTCTATGTCTCTCACCGGCTCAAGGAGATCTTTGAGCTTTGTCATCGTGCGACAGTGCTTCGGGATGGCAAATATGTTGCAACCGTTGATGTTGAGAAGACCAACGAGCGTGAAATTATCAGCATGATGGTGGGGCGGGAGGTGGAGGAGACTCTCGCTGTTCCGAACGAGAAGAGAAACACAGCGGTGAGCCTCGAGCTTCGCGACATCAGCGTTTCAGAATCGGCGATTCCAGTACGCAATGTCTCTCTGAAGGTCCGGAAGGGGGAAATCGTTGCTCTCGCAGGGCTGGTTGGCTCTGGTCGGAGCGATGTGGCAAAAGCAGTGTTTGGGCTGAACAGAATCAGTGCAGGCAGCATCCATGTTCACGGCGAACGCGTTAACATCAAGAGCCCGGGGGATGCTATACGGCGGGGGATCTCTTTCGTGCCGGAGGACCGCAAGAGTGAGGGCCTGATTCCCATTCAATCGATCAAACACAATATCTCGCTGACGGGGTTGAAGCTGCTCGCGCGATTGGGATTCATCAACGGTTCCTCGGAGACAAACCTCGCGCGCACAAGTTCTGCGCAGCTCTCCATCAAATCCTCGTCCGAAGAGGCCGAGGTCTCGACACTGAGCGGCGGCAACCAGCAGAAAGTCGTTCTGGCGAAATGGTTGTGGCTGAAACCGACGATCTTGATTCTTGATGAGCCGACCCGGGGCATTGATGTCGGCGCAAAATCCGAAATCCACAGCTTGATCACGAATCTCGCAAAGAACGATGTCGCGGTTCTTCTCATTTCGTCTGAATTGCCGGAAGTTCTCCGGCTCGCGGACCGAATTTATGTTATGCGCGACGGAACAATCACCGGAGAGCTTCAGAGATCCGAAGCAAGCCAGGAATCCATTATGCACCTGGCAGCACTTGGTAAACAAGAAACGGGAGGTATATGAAATCGGTTAATACGTTTGATCTTGTCGTCGTCTTCACCTATTTCCTCATCATCATGGGCATTGGTCTCTTTTTCATGCGTGTCAACAAAGGAGGCAAAGAGTTCTTTACCGGCGGGAGCATGATACCGTGGTGGATGTCCGGCATCTCCCTCTACATGGGAAACTTCAGCGCGTGGCTGTTCACCGGTGCCGCCGGCTTCGCCTATACCACCGGTTGGTTCGCAACGCTCTATTTCGCGGGCAGCCCGATTGCGTATCTGATCGGCTCGAGTCTTACAGCGGCGAAATGGCGAAGAACGCGCTCAATTTCTCCGCTCGAATATACTGTGACGCGTTTCAATATCACGACGCAACAATTCTTGAGTTGGGTGATCGCCACAAATTTCACGCTCTCTGCCGGAGTTCAACTCGCGTCGACCTGCAAACTGTTTGCACCAATCATCGGCATCGATCTGACGGCCATTGTGCTTATGATCGGGTTCATTGTGATGCTTCACAATTTTCTCGGCGGACTCTGGGGTGACATGGCTATGGATGTGGTGCAGGGGGTGATCCTCGTTGGAATTACCTTCATTGTGATGCCGCTGAGCCTGAATCTTATCGGTGGCATTGGGACACTGTTCGACAAACTGCCTCCATTGTCGTTTGATCACACTTACAACAACGTGCACTATACGGAACACTGGCTCCTGTCGATCCTCATCATTACAACCATCGGGTTTGCATCCGGAGGAGCGCAGCGGTTCTACTCCGTGAAGGATGAAAAGAGCGCCAAGCGTGTTGGCAAAATGGCGGCAGCGCTTGCTCTCTGTACGCCTCTGGTCTTTGGAATCCCTCCGCTGGTTGCGAAAATCTACTGGCCCGATCTGAGTCAGGTTGAGTTCTTCAAGCCCTATCTTGCCACCAACCCCCAAGATCTCGTCATGGTCGGTCTTGTGCTGAAACTTCTTCCCCATGGATTGATAGGTGTCTTCATCGCAGCGATGCTGGCGGCGACGATGACGACCCTGAGCACAGTCTACAATATGGTCTCATCCATCGTGTCGCACGATATCTACAAAGGCGTGTTCCGACCGAACCTTACGGACAAGCAGTTGTTGAAAGCGGGTCGCATCACGGCCATGACGATTGGTATGATCGTGATGACACTGGCGGTCTTTTTTGTCAAGAGCAAATTCGGGATTTTCAATCTCATGCAGGCATTCTTCACGCTCTTCAATGTTCCGGTGATCGTGCCCCTTGCGTTCGGCCTCATTTTCCGGAGAGTTCCAAAGTGGTCAGCAGTTGGGGCAATCACCTGGGGATTGATCGTGGGCGTGACGACGCGATACGGCCTCGGGTGGGATATCGGCCCGCAGGTGTATTTGGCGTTCGCAATGACATTTGGAATTTTCAGCACATCGCATTGGACAGCGAAACTGTATCGTGAGAACAAATTTGCCCTTACCTCCATTGCGGCATTCATTTCGATCGCCATGGCAGCTCTCTTCTATCTAACGCCCGTTGGGCAGATTGAAGACTGGCAGAAAATGTTGGCGTTCGTGAGTGCTGTTGCTTTGGGTGCGAGCCTCTATGGCTTTTCGAAATTGTTTGCCATTGAGAAAGAGGAAGAGAGGAAAGTTCTTGATGCGTTCTTCAAGAAGCTCGACACTCCGATCGATGTGGCGAAAGAGGTCTATGCCGGTGGACGGAAGCAGGTCTCAACGATGCCGCTGGTTGGCCGGACGGTTATCTTCCTGGGTATTCTTGTTTCGATGTCGTTTTTCACCAAGCTCGAAGGTCTTGAGATCTATGCTGTGGTAGCGATGGTGGCGATCCTTCTGGGTTTTGGCGGGACACTCTGGATTATGGGGAAACGCACCGAATGGAAAGAGGAGCAGGAACGGATAAGGCTTACTCAAGCAACATAATGCGCCTGGCACCTTGGTACAGACAGGAATTGACGGAGAATGTATGAGAGAGGTCACATGAAGATTCGCCTGGCCTACGGGAAAGAAGGACTTGAGGTGGAGGTGCCGGAGAAGAATCTGGCCAAGATCCTGACAATGAAATCAACACCGCCTCTTGCTGAACCGCTCCGCGCAGTGAAAGAGTCGCTGCTGCGTCCGATCGGCTGTCCGCCGCTAGGCGACATTGTTCGCACAGCAAAGAGTGCGTGCATTGTTGTGTGCGATTTCACGCGACCCGTACCGAATCGACTGCTCTTGCCTCCCATCCTCGAGATCCTTGAGACGAACGGTCTCCAGAGGCAGAACATTATGATACTCATTGCCACAGGACTTCATCGGCGGAGCACACCGACTGAACTGGACACAATGTTCGGTCCGGACATCCTCCGCCGATACACCGTGGTCGATCATCGGGCGTCGATTCTTGAGGAACAGCGCTATGTTGGCCGGACCAGGCGGGACACGCCGGTCTATATCGACGAGCGGTATTGCTCGGCCGATCTGAAGATCACTGTCGGGTTCATTGAGCCTCATCTTATGGCAGGATTCTCCGGCGCGCGTAAAATTGTTGCCATTGGGTGCGCCGGGGAAGAGACCATCAAAACACTGCACAGTCCGGCGTTTCTGGATGATCCGTTGTGTCGAGAGGGATCGATCGACAAGAATCCCCTCCACCACGAACTGCTGGAAATCGCTTTCATGGTAGGGCACGATTTCACCATCGATGTTGCACTCGATGCAAACAAGTCTATCACTGGAGTTTTTGCAGGGCATCCGCAACTCGCCCACGCATCTGGCATAGAAGCAGTGAGGAAATCTGTAGGGGCGACACTCCCACTACCGGCTGATATTGTTCTGACGACGTGCGCTGGATTTCCCCTGGACCTGACGTACTACCAGGCGATCAAGGGAATGACGGCAGCTCTTCCCGTCTTGAAACAGGGGGGCGTCCTAATTCTCGCTGCAGAATGTGCAGAGGGATTGGGAAGCGAACGCTTTGTTTCTATGGCTACCCGCTTTCGCACCTCGGCAGAATTCGAACAGTGGATTCACAGTCATCCGGTTGAGGTCGACCAATGGCAGCTTCAGGAATGTGCGAAAGCCACGCAACGCGGCGAGGTTGTCGTCGTCTCAAGCGGCATTCGGCGTGAGCAACAAGAGAAACTTTTCGTACAGACGGCAGTCAGTGTTGAAGAGGCTCTTCAGCAGGCACTTCAAAAGGTTGGGCCAAATGCGTCGATTGCTGTAATTCCCAAAGGTCCCTACACCCTTGTTGACATTGATTCCGGTGCGATTTAGCAGGCACCCGCAGAACTTTCAAAAATAGGAAAACAGCAACACCCTTCTGGCTTACCAGTATCACCCCGGCGAGCGGCGCAGAGGCCGCGATTCTTGACATCCGATTCATTAACCGTTATACTCACATATACCTTAATTAAACGTCATTCAATTAGCAAAACATCACCCTATGGCACTCAACTATACGGTACCCGCCGTCGATCGTGCAATCAGGGTTCTCGAACTCCTTTCCGCCGCGCGGAACGGTTTGTCGCTTGCTCAATTGGCATCGCAGACAAAAGTCCCCAAGAGCACAATGTTTCGCATTCTCCACACACTGCGGGAGCATCAGATCATTCTGGAGGATAATGAACGCAAGTTGTTCACCTTGGGCATGAGGGTTCTTGGCTGGGGAAATGCTGCGCTGGAGCGAATGGACTACAAGGCGATCGCACACCCCTATCTTGTCAAACTCGCGGAGGAAACACGCGAAAGTTTCTACCTGGCTCTTCTGGATCACGACGAGGTTATTCTCGTGGACCGGGTGGACACCCCGGAAGTGTGGAAAATGGTCACTCGGCTTGGCCAGCGTTCGCCGTTTCATTGCACAGCAACGGGCTTGATTATTGCGGCGGCAATGAGCGATGACGACATTGATGAAATGATCGATCGTCACGGACTCAGGAAGTTTACTCCGAAGACCATCACAAATGTCGTACGGCTCAAACGCCGGTTGAAAGAAGTCGATCGGCTTGGCTATGCTGTGGCTGATGGAGAATACAAGCCCGAGCTGTGCGCCGTGGCTGTTCCTATCTGGGACCACGCCGGCGCTGTTGTGGCGTCGCTCATGACCGCTGTTCCGTCTGCGCGCAGCCGCAAGGACAAAAAGCTCGTGGTCAATTTGATTTCGGTTCTGAAACGCGAAGCGGCGCAGATTTCTAAAAGAATCGGATATGAAAAAGGATCTTTCGGCAACTGAGTTGCCCTTCCCTCAAGAAACAATACAGGAGCCGTATGCGCCGTCTTGAATTTGGCATAGTGAGCGATGAGATCTCGCCGGATTTCGATGAAGCTGCACGATATGGGGGTGAATGGGGCATCTCGATTTTCGAGTTGCGCGTCCTGAGAACCGGGCGCATTCCCGCGGTTGACCAGGCTGAGCTCCGGGAAGTCCAGGCGTTGGTGAAAGACAATGGGCTGAAGATCACGGCATTGTCGCCGGGCATCTTCAAGCTGCCGTTGTCGCAAATGGCGAAGCTTGAAGAGGAGCTTGCAACAACACTGCCCAAAACACTGGCGCTGGCGCGCGAGTTTGGAGCCTCTCTCGTCATCGCTTTCGGTTTTCAGCGAGAGCAGAACGAAAAGCCGGAAATGTTTTCGCGGGCAGTCGATTTTATGAGCCGCGCAGCCGAAAGAGCGGGAAAAGAAGGAATCAAAATCATCATCGAAAACGAGCCGGGGTTCTGGTGTGATTCGGGCGCCAATACAGCGAAATTGATTCAAGCAGTGAACTCATCATACCTGAGAGCCAACTGGGATCCGTGCAACGGCTACGGCACGGCAGAGCGCCCGTTTCCGGAAGGGTACGACGCGGTCAAACAGTACATTGCCAACGTTCATGTGAAAGATACCAAAGAGGGATCGCTGATTCGTTGCGTTCCCGTTGGTGAAGGAGCGCTCAACTGGAAAGGACAGCTTGCAGCGTTAGTGCGGGATGAATTGGTACACCACGTCACGATAGAAACGCATTGTTTGCCACTGGTGGAGAATTCGAAACAAAACGTGGAAACACTGAAAAACTACCTCGCTGATATCTATCTCCAACAGGAGACTGCATCATGAGTCTTGAACGACGCGACTTCTTGAAATATGTCGGCGTAGGAGCCATTGCGACAACCATCCGTCCTCACCTCGATTCTCCGCAGGACGTCCCACTCGTGAACGAACAGAAAATTCATCCGGATTTTCGTTCAAACAACCACGGGGTGGAATATTACATGCTTGGCAACGGTCTGATCCTCACAGCCCTTCAGGTCTCGCCGAAGCCCGAATCCGGAACACATTGTGGACTGCTCGTGAGTTCCTCGGAACACTTCTGTCGAAAACTCAGCACGTACCTCTTTCATCCGGAACGCGGACTTCAGAACACTCGGTTCACTGTCAATATCGATGGAAAAGGATACAGTCCGGAGTATGACAAAACCGCTCTCCGGTGGGAATATCCCGACAAGGTACCGACTATTGTCATAGAGTGGACTGCGGGGGAATGCGCTGTTCGGGAAGAATTGATGTGTCCTATCAACGACTCCGCCCTTGTTCGGACTGTGACGATTCAAAATAGGTCTTCCGTTGGCGTAAAAGGAACCGGCGCGATCCTTTTGTATCCCAATCTTATGTTCTTCGATGAATATCATGTCGATCGTGATAAGGGAACCCTGGCGGCCACGGGATATGCTTCCATGGAGATGTTTTGTCTCAACGAAGCAACTCCCGGTGATCGACATCTGAATGTGATGTTCGGGGAAATCCCTGCCGGCGGTACGAAGACTTCCACCGTCGTTCTTACGGTGAACCTGACGCGAGCGAAGTTTGAAAACAAGGGTCTGGCCGCCATGGAAAAGGAAACGCAGCGGTACTGGAGCCAACGTGCGACCTGCGAGACGAACCACGACGGACTCAATCATCTTTTTCACAGTGCCGTAACGGGCATGCGCTCTGCGGTCTCTCAAACAGGAAAGATGGATTCAGGCATCTGGCAGTACAATTTCGAATGGGTGCGGGACCAAAGCATGATGGCGGCCGCGAGCTCCTTGTGCGGTTATGCCGATATCGCCGAGACATCGCTGCTTCGCATGCTCGATCGTTCCATTGATGATGAGGGGCGAGCCCGGGACGCAAGCCGTCACAGGCCGCCGGAGACAATTGAGCTCGACCAAAACGGGGAATTCCTCTACGCAGTCTGGACGCACTGGATGTGGACGGGCAACGACACCATCATCAAACAATTTTGGCCGAAGATCAAAGCCGTCGCGGACTTTGTGCTCCGTCCGGAGTTTCTGGATTCTGCGACGGGCCTCGTGAAGAACTCACGTGAGTTCTGGGAACGTGATGCGGGGTTTGGAGTCAAAGAAGGGTATGAGCACACCTATCAGGTCTGGAACATCGTCGGCCTTGAGTTTGCGGCTGACCTTGCACACCATATGAAAGAGCCGGCAAGTGCACAGAGATGGATGGACGCTTCGCGGAAGATGAAGAACTCCTTCCTCAATGATCCCAAATTCTCTTTCATTGACAATGGTGTGTTCATCAAGCGCCGACTGCTCAATGGTGAAGTCCAGCGCACTTTCGAACCGCCGAATCGAAAATCCATGGCCCCGGGCGTGCCGCTGAACGTCGAAAAAGTCTCCTACGTAGATCCCGATGCCGGTGATGTCTACCCGATCATGCTGGGACTGATTGATCCAAAAAGTCCTGTCGCTCTCAAGACGCTTGAGTCAATGGAGTTGTTGTGGAATCAACGGTGGACGACGGGCGGATACGCCCGCTATAACGTAACGTCGGAACCCGATTCGCCGGGCTCGTGGCCGTTTGCGACGATGTTCCTGGCGCGCGCGTACTTCGAAGCCGGAAACGACGAAAAGGTGTGGCGCGCGCTCAATTGGCTGCTGCATTGTCCCGGAGGCAAGGCTGGTTCATGGTTTGAATGTCACGCTGATCGACCCGTACCGCCGTTGCCGCCGTTGGGCATTGTGCCGTGGACGTGGGCAGAACTGGCAGTCTTCTTTGTTCATCATCTCCTCGGCGTTCGTCCAAACAAGAATGAACTTGTCATCCGGCCGAGGCTGTTGACCGGACTCGACAAAGCAAAAGCATCCCTTACTCTTCGCGGTCAGCAAATCGACCTGACTGTTACCCGCGCTGAGAAGGAAGCGGTGGCTGTTGTGAACGGAAAACAGGTTGCACTGGTCAATGGGGAACTCAAACTGGCGATCCCGACGAAGGCGCAAACCATCGAAATGAAAATCTAGGAAGAACTCTCCGGGCGGACCATGGCAACATTGTTTGGCAAGAACTACAGCCGTCGCGAGCTGGAACAACGCGTTGGTCACCTTTCACAGATCGCGGGCGTGAGATTGATGCAGTTGCTGGAGGGGAAGGAAACCGATGTTCGCACCGCAGATGTCCGGAGTGGATCGGGACTGCGGTTTCAGATATCGCTCGATCGAGGAATGGATATTTCTGTTGCGGAATACAAGAGTATGTCGCTCGCCTGGCGGTCACCTCAAGGGGATGTCCACCCGAGTCACTTCGATCCGAAAGGGATGGGATGGTTGAAATCGTTTCCCGGTGGATTGATGACGGGATGCGGATTGACATCAGCAGGTGCGCCATGCTCTGATGCCGGTGAAGAGCTGGGAATCCACGGTCGCTTGTCGAACCTCCCTGCCTCCGACATTCAGGCGAAAACAGAATGGAATGGCGACCAGTGCGTTTTCAAGATCAGCGGAGTCATCCGAGAAAATGTCATCTTCAAAGAGAACCTGGCTCTCTACAGAACAATCGAAGTTGAGCTTGGGAAATCTATTATCACCGTGCGTGACAAAGTAGTGAATGAAGGATTTCGGCAGGCACCGCTGATGATGTTGTATCATATCAATCTGGGGTGGCCGCTGCTCGACGACGGAGCCGGGGTGCATCTCAATGCCCGATCAATGAAGCCGAGAGATGCCGAGGCTGAGAAAGGGGCAGCGTCGGCGGCCAGGATGCCGACCCCCATGGCAGGATACAAGGAACAAGTTTTCTACCACGACCTGATTGCTGAAGACAACGGCTTCGCCTCGGCGGTGCTTGAAAATAGAAAACTGGGACTTGGCCTGTTTGTGCGCTATAGACAGGAGGAACTGCCGAAGTTTATTCAGTGGAAAATGGCAGCTGAAGGAGAGTACGTCCTCGGATTCGAGCCAGCGAACTGTCTGGTCGAGGGACGGGCGAAGGAACGCGAGCGGGGAACACTGCAATTCCTCGAACCGGGCGAAACGCGGGAGTTTCTCGTTCACATCGGCGTGCTTGACGGCAACACTCAGATCGATCAATTCAAAAGCGAAAACAAACTCCAATGACTGAAAAAAAAGTACGAATTGCGCAAGCAGGCATAGCGAATCACGGACGGACGATTGTGAACGCGACCCGCGATGCCGGAAATCTCCAACTCATTTCGTGTTTCGACATCAACACGGTTGCGAACGAATCGGTGGCGAAGGAGTTTGGTGCGACGGCGGCCACAGGATATGATCAACTTGTTCAGGATCCGACTGTCGACGCGGTTTCGTTGGTAACTCCGAACCATCTTCACCTCGAACAGATACAAAAGGCTGTCGAGGCAAAGAAACACATTTTCGTGGACAAACCAATCACCAATACCGTTGCCGAAGCACAGCAGGCGATTAACCTGGTAAAAAGAGCAGGCCTGATCCTGATGGTGGGGCACAACACCAGACGCCGCCAGGTCTTCCGGCGCGCAAAAGCACTTTTGACGGAGCAAAGAATCGGCGACATTGTAGCGGTCGAAGCGAATCTTTCCCGTCCCGCCGGCCTGCAAGCAGGGCTGCCGGCATGGAAAGCCGATCGTCGCACCTGCGCGCTCCTGCCGATGATGCAGCTCGGAATTCACTTTGTTGATACTGTGGAGTACCTGATCGGCCCCATCGAGCGGGTCAGTTGTTTTGCTGGCAATATCGCAATGCCCAATCAGGTTCTCGACTCAACGGCAGCAATTCTCCAGTTGAAATCAGGCATTCCCGTCTCTCTTACATCCTACTACGTTTCTGCTGACGCCTACTTTCTACGTATCTATGGCACAAAAGGGACAATTCATTGTTCTCCCCTGAAACTCCGTCTGGACATTCTGCACAATGGAGAATTGAAAGATACAATAGAAGAGGACTTCAGCTCTGAAGGAGCGGGAAGTTATATCCTGCAGATGCGGGAATTCGGGGATTGTGTTCTGCGAGGGGTTCAGCCGGAAACAGGCGGCAACCAGGGCTTAAAAGCGTTGGCTGTCATCGAGGCGATGGTCAAGTCAGTTGAAAATCATTCGGTTGTTGAACTCAGCGACATCTTAAAAGAGGAGCACCCATGATACCATCTCGGAGGAAGTTTCTCAATACAGCTGCCTTGACAATGGCGGGCGTTGCCCTTGCCCCACGAAGGACACTTGCGGCGTACGTGCCGGATGATCCAATACTGAAGAAATCAAACACGCTTCTCTTCGATCAAAGCGACATCGCGCGCATACAAGCGACCCAAAAACTTCCGCGTTTTGCTTCGTATTGGAAAACAATGATGACGGCAGATTTAGCAGCGGACACAAAATTTCTCCGCGCCGAACTGAGACTCAATAATCACGTTGCCGACTTGCTCCGTGCACGTCAGATTCTTGAAAGATCTTCCTTTGTCTATGCGATCAGCGGCGACAAGAATCATCTCGAGATTTCAAAACTCGCCATTGACCGTATCCTGGAATATAAAAAGTGGGATTACTTTTTAGAGGCGGGAGAATTTACCTTTGGCCTGCAACGCGCTCCGGAGACAACCATTGCCATGTGTTTTGCGCAGGAGTGGCTTGGCGATGCGTTGAGCGACACTACGAAAAGGGAAATCGAAAAGCAGATCGGAGAAAAGGGAGCACCGGCGTGTTATCGCACGCTCTACGGAATGAAATATCCGGATCGCGTTCGAGGATGGGGATTTGACCCGGAGAGCGACTATGCGTTTAAGATCGTCGACATGAGCCGTTGGCCGTTGATCCTCAACGCAACGAATCTCAAGGTTATTCCGATCGCCGGTCTTGGAGTCGCCGCTTGTCTGCTGTACAACAAGCATCCGCAAGCGGAACAATGGCTCAACCTTGCGCGACAGAGCGCCCGAGCCTTTGCTCCGATGTTCGGTTCTGACGGGTGCTATGACGAAGGGGTCAGCTATTGGGGATACACAGCGCTCTATTATACACTGTTCCTGGAGGTCATGTATCGAACGTTGGGGATTGATGAGCGAAACCTCATCAACTACCCTGGAACCGTACGCTATGGACTCCAGATGTCGATGCCAACAGAAGGCACGCCGGATGACTGTGTAAATTTCGGTGATGCGAGCACTGTGGGCGATGTCTCGGTCGCAGCTTGGGTTGCTCGACGGCACCGCGATCCAATCGCTCAATATGTTGTGACGTCAATCAGTGAAGTAAAGACCCATTACGGAATGGTGTGGTACGATCCGACGGTGGAGGTGAAGAAACCCGGCCCAGAGTTGTATGATGTGCGCTTCGACAACGATATCGTTGTGTCCAGGACGGGATGGGACAAAAAGGACTCGGTGGTTGGTCTGCGCAGTGGGGGGCCGGCCAACCACGAGCATGCAGATCGGAACAGCATAGTTTTCAAGGCGTATGGTGAGCGATTGCTTCACGATCCTTTGCACGCCGCCTATCCTTATACGCTTCCACACTGGATATTACGACTGACGGCAGCGCACACGGCAGTCTTGATTAACGGCAAAGGTCATCAATATCATGATGGTCATGAAGGGACCAACGCTTCGTGGGCGGAGGCAAAAGTTGTTCGCTATCAGCCGTCGGAGAAGCAGCTCGTTGTCACGAGCGACGCAACGGACGCATATCGATTGGTAAATCCCGACGTCAAGTCGGTGCTGCGTACGTTGGTTTTCCTGAAACCCGACATCTTGCTGGTCTTCGATAGGGTGACGTTGAAGTCAGTGAAGTCAAAAGTCCAGCTTCGCTTTCAAGTCTATAACGGCGATGGAAAGGGAGAGTCGGATGTCAACAAGGGCGGATTTGTCATAAAGCGTCCGCTGGCCTCTCTCCGCGGAACGATTGTCACCCCGGCGCCGTTTGAAGTCAAGTCGGGGACTCATGCAGTCCCAAAAGATATCGGCGTCTATCCATTTGTTGAAGTTGCGGCAGATAAGTCTCTCGATCATCACATTCTGACCGTGTTTACTGCGCAGCAAGCAGGCAAAGAGCACGGAAAAGTAACCTCGACTTCCAAGGGTTCTGTGTGGACTGCAAGAATTGAGCACAACGGCCAGGTGAAGAGCGTGAGCATCAATGTTGACGAAGATATTCCGGCGGTCAATATCGCATAGATGAAGAGCGAAGTGACAGACATGAAAATCTCTGACAGGCATTTTCAGGAAGCCTTGAAGTTAATTCCTTGGGGGACGCAAACGAATGCCAAGCGTCCATTTCCGCAGTTCGATGATGTCATGCCGAAGTTCATCGAACGCGGCAAGGGATGTCGCATGTGGGACATGGAGGGAAAAGAGTACATCGACTTCCGGTTGGCACTCGGCCCCATCACTCTGGGGTACTGCTATGATGAGGTGGACGATGCGGTCCGTGCCCAGATGAAGAAGGGTGTGCTCTTTAGTATGGCGAGTCCCCTGGAGCTTGAGTTGGCGCAGTTACTGCACGAGACCGTCCCGAACGCAGAAATGGTGCGGTTCATGAAGACCGGCGAGGACGCTAATCTCTGCAACGTGCGCATTGCGAGGGCATACACGCAACGCGACATGGTTCTCACGAGCGGTTATCATGGCTATCCCGACTGGTTTGCCGTTGACGACAGCCCCAAGAACGGCGTGCCCGTGATCTTAAAGGACTACGTCAAGGTGATTCCGTGGGGAGACTGTGACGCCGCAGAAAAGCTCATTCGCCAGTACAATGAGCGCATCGCGTGTGTTGTGTCGATCCCGTACGACATGAATGAGGATGTCAGTGGAAGCTACATCAAGCATCTGCGGAAATTGACGAAGGAGTACGGAATCCTGCTTGTGCTCGATGAAGTGTGGACCGGCTTCCGTCTGGCGCTTGGTGGAGCGCAGGAGCTCTTCAATGTCGATGCGGACCTGGCAAGCTACGCAAAAGCAATGGCGAACGGATATCCAATATCGACATACCTTGGAAAGCAAAAGTATCTGGAAACGCTCAACACGTTTCGCATGACAACAACCTATGCCGGCGAGACGCTTTCCATTGCCGCTGCCATTGCGACGCTGAAAATCATGAAGCGCGAAAAGGTCCATGACCATCTCTACGCCATGGGTCGCAGATTGATGGAGGGATTCAATCGAATTGCAGCCGAATGCGGCGTTAAGGCGTACGCGGCCGGTCTGCCGCCGTCATCCTATCTCAAGTTTAACACCCCGGACAAGGCGTACAATGAGCGGTTGGAGTACCTTTGGTTCAGAGAACTCTTCCGAGAGGGAGTCTTTGTCGTTCTTCGTTGGTTCATCTGCTATTCGCACAAGGCAGCAGACATTGATGAAGCTTTGGAAAAAGCAAAGACGGCTTTGAAGAGAGCTCTCGAGGCAGAACCAAAAGAGCGCGCAAGTATCAAACCATTCTATTGGTAACAAACAGCCACCCCCGAAGGAAGTGACGGTATGAACAATCGCCTCTATATTGACTCGTACGCGATGATTGGAAGGCGCGGAGCGAAGGACATTGAAACACGCTATGAAACAGAAGATCTCCTTGAGGAGATGGAGTGGTGTGGGATCCACGGCGCGTTCGTTGCACATGCCACCGCCAAGGAGTACGATCCGACGTTCGGCAACAAACTCCTTATGCGTGAGCTGAAGAAAAGCCCGAGGTTGTATGGCGTCTGGACCGTCATGCCGCATCACACGGGGGAAATGGCTGAGCCCAAAGAGCTCGTGAAGGAGATGCGCGACCATGGCATCCGAGTCGCGAAAATGCATCCGCGCATTCACCGGTATCCGTTTACCATGGATTACTGCGGTGCTCTTCTCAAAGAGCTGGAGCGAAACGAAATCCTCCTCATGCTCGAAGGAGGACACTTCTACAATCTTGATGTCCTCGAGTCGAGTAATCAGGTTCTCCTTTCAGAACTTGATGTTGTCCTCACAAATTTTCCCAATCTGAAGGTTCTTCTCCAAGGATCACGCTGGGATTCGACGCGTTACACCCAACCGTTAATGAAGAAACACAAGAACCTCTACCTCGAGCTCTCAAGCCATCAAGGGAACCGGGCCATGGAGGTTTTTACCGAATGGTACGGTGCCGATCGCATCCTTTTTGGCACGGGGGCGTTGGACAAAGCGCCGGGTGCAGCCAAGGCGTTTGTCGACTACTGCACGCTCAATGATACAGACAAACAGTTAATAGCGGCCGGGAATATCTCGCGGCTCACAAAGCTCGAGACTCCGCCCTACCCGTATAAAGAAGAGAAGAACTCGGATTGGATCGTCGAACGCGCAAAGGAAGGCAAGCCGTTGAGGGAAATCCTTGTGATCGATTCTCATGCTCACATTGCGCACGACGGGGCTGCCGGGGTGGGATTCATCCATATGCCCTACGGCGATGCCAAAAGCATGGTTGAGCGAGCTAAGTTGATGGGAATTCGAAAAATGTGCGTCAGCAGTTTTCTGGCGATCTGGGCGGACTTTGATGAGGGGAACGCAATTGTCTGGGAGGCCATGAAACGCTATCCCCGCTTCTACCACGGGTATGCGTCGCTCCAGCCGCAATATGTGAAGAACTGGAAAAAGGAGCTACAGAAAGTCCATGGCAAATGGAAAATGGGAGGATTGAAACCGTACCATCCTCGCACGAATATTCCTTACAACGACAAGCTCTGGGATCCATGGTACGAATATGGCAACCGCATCAATGCCTATGCGCTCATTCATCCCTCACCCAATGTTGTTGAAGAGGTGAACGATATCGCTGCCCGCTATCCAAATATCACCTTCATCATCGCGCACTGTGGTGGTTCATACCCCGATGCGCGCAAGGGCATCGAGATCGCCAAAAAGAATCCCAATGTATACCTGGAAATTACGCTCACCGCCGTGACGTACCGAATCATCGAGTTCATGGTACAGCATGTCGGGGCCGACCGCGTTTTGTTCGGAACGGATCAACCGATGCGTGACCCCATTCCTCAGTTTGGCTGGATGGCGTACTCCCACTGCACGCCGGAAGAGAAAGAAAAGATGTTCGGTCTCAACATGCAAAAGATCCTGAAGAGAGTAAAACTCTAAAACTGTCGCTAAACAGAGGAGAGGGATCCCCCTGTGTGATGCTTCTATAATTACACAGAGTTCCACGGAGAATCACAGAGTGCCACAGAGAAAATCTCTCTGTGTAACTCCGCGCTCACTCTGTGTTTCTCCCCGCCTGCCCCTGTTGATTCTCACGGGCGGGCAGGTGTGAAACGCTTCTCATCTGATGCGCATGACCGAACTCATCGTTCGGTGGGATTTTTGACAAGGACTCTAGTCTCTTCGAATGAAATCTTCTTTTCCGCTCATACTGCTGTTGACCGTCGGTGTGCCGGCTCTTACTGCCGGCACCGTACAGGATCCTGATCGGACTGAAATTCAGAACGAATCGATCAAGATCGTGATCGAGAAATTCAACGGCATATATCGGGAGACGTACTATGCGCGCCAGAACGATTCCTGGCGCACAATACTCGAAAGTGGCAGCGATCAGAGGCCAGAACCGGCTGTGAGGCAGAATGGATCAAGTATTCCTTTCGCGTATCGGATTGTGATGATAGAGCGGACAACTGATGGCGTTCAGAGAGTGGTGCTCGGTGGGTCGCTGGAAGGTGCCACGCTGGTGAAATCCATCAGTCTTGTCCCGGGCAAACCGTACGCGAGAGTTGATGTGAGGTATCGAATCCCAACGAAAGTTCAACTGCAGGCACTCTGGTCGACATACTCATTTGCCCCCGACAACAAACTCTATCGGGAGTATAAACCACTCGACTTTATCTTTACACCACAGCTTCGGCCGGAAAAAGAATATGTGATCGCCGACCACATATTTCGCTCGCCGGCGCTAATGATGCAGAAGGGACAAGACTTCGTCGCCCTAGTCCCGATCTTGGAGAATGTCGACGGCAATAAACGAGCGATCAGGACGGTTGCGGATATGCAAGTTGAAACGGCCGACAAACCGTTTATCTCCATTGGCCTGCAGAATTTCACGCCCGAACCCTACGCTCTTCACAATACGCACGTTTACTACGTGACTCCGGATTCGCTCGCCGCGACACTGAAAGACACAACAGTGTCGCTCGGATATCTGCTTTTCCTGCGTGCCGATGCTCCCGAAAGAGAGGGCTTTCGAGACGTGGTGAGGTATCATTGGGCGGCATCGGGCTCAGAGTATATGCAGCGGGTGATCGGACCGCAAGCCGAACCATTTTCAGGATATATCCAGAAAGCATGGTATCAGTTTCTTCCTCAAGTGGCGCTGGATACTCAGTACGATGGACATTCGGTAACGCTTCTTCGTCAGGCGCGGTTAGCCTGGAGCAACAAACTGCACAAAGCTGCCGATAATGATAGCTGGTTCAATGTGTGGTTTAATGCCCTTCGGACTGCGTACGGAATGTTTCTTTACGGAAAACAAATCGGTGATAGGCATCTCATGAATGAGGCCGAGAATGTTCTCAACCTCGCGCTTCTTGCACCCCAGAAGGAAGGAATCGCCCCTACCATCTTCTATATGGACAGCGCCGGGGGGCATTGGGTTGCCGACCATGCATGGGGCGGGATTGATGATGGCAGAGATCTTCCGATGTTCCATAATGCTTGGACCTGCTACTGGCTCCTGCAATGGATCGACCTTGTGCCGGAGCGAAAAGCCGAAATTTTCCATTTCACGGGAGCCTTCGCCGGTTTTCTTCTGTCGCACCAGCAAGCGAGCGGAGTGATTCCATCCTGGTATGATCCAACGACTCTCGCACCCGTCGAGATATTCCGGGATGAGAATGCAGAAACTGCCGGAGCGGCGCTGTTTTTGGCAGAATTCTATGCGAGGACGAAAGAAGAAAGATACTTGGCTGCGGCCGAGCAGGCGATGCGATATGTTTTTACATCCGTGGTGCCTCAGCGGAAGTGGTTCGATTTCGAAACGTATTTCTCATGCTCTCGCAAGCCCTTAGACTTCTTCGACAAATATACACAGCAATATCCGCAGAACACATTGTCGATGCACCAGGCAGCAGAAGCGTGCTATGAATTGTACAACCTGACGGGGAAGCAGCAATACAAGGAGCGCGGTCGTGAAATCATCGACTACCTCTGTTTGTACCAGCAGGTATGGAGCCCGCGTTGGCTGTCGTGCGAACTCTTCGGCGGCTTTGGTGTGCAAAACACGGATGCGGAATGGAGTGATTCGCGGCAGGGATATTTTGCCGTGACGTTAATGAACTACTACGAGTTGACGGGAGAAAAGGAATATTTTGAACGGGGTGTGGCTGCACTGCGCGCAATGTTTTCGCTGTTTGAATCCCCCACATCTGCCCGCACGGCTGAGAACTATGGCCACTCGGGCATGGACAGGCCCGCAGGAGTCACAGGTTTGCATTGGGGAACCGGCAGCTCGGTTGTCTCTCTCCACCTCATCACAAATAGATACGGCGACGCATATGTTGACGTAGCGGGAGGCTGGGGTGTCGGCATCGATGGGTGCAGGATTCCAAACGTGAAAGTCACCGAAGGGACGATCAGCGTTGATGTGCTGGATAACCTGTCGGCTTCCCGAACAATCAGTTTGAAATTTGGCAGAGTGGCGAAGGGAGATTACGAAATCACGATCAATAAGAAACCACTTGGACATTTTTCATCGGCACAGTTGACGAAGGGAATCGAAGTTGCGATCTAGCGTGCTCGTGATGTGTTTGCTCATGGGAACCACATGTGTCGAACTTCTGCAGGCTCGGCAGGATACTCTCTTCATGTCTGTTCTGAATTCCCGTAAGCATCGATTGGGAGCCCGGGACAATCCAACCGTTGGGCTCTTTGTGAGCACAGACGGTGGAACAACATGGAATCATAAAGGCTGGACCGGATACATCCGGATATTCTATACAGAAGCCGGTACAGATGGGAACATATGGTCGGCATGCGGCAATGGAGTTCTGCGTTCGACGGACGGAGGAAATTCATGGAGAATCACAACGGGTTGGCAGGTCACCGAAGTGTTGAAGATCAAGGTTGACGCACGTGCGCCGGGCACCGCGTATGCTGCAACAGCTTATGGAGTATTCAAGACGGAGAATGGCGGAGAAACCTGGCAGGAACACAACAGAGGATTTCTGAAACCATTTGTTTCGGACATCGTGATCGATAAGCAACAATCCGCGCGGCTGCTTGCTGCCACTGAGGATGGAGTGTATCTCAGCTCAGACGGTGGCACCGTTTGGCATCGCGCAGGAATCGATGGCAGAGGAGTACGGACTGTCGCACAGCATCCCACCATCAAGGATCTGTTCTTTGTCGGGACAGAGGACGATGGCGTCTTCATTTCCCGAGATGGGGGAAAGAACTGGACTGCTGCCAACAATGGTCTCAAACATCTCACCGTCTATTCCATCGCGTGTGATCGATCAAATCCTGATGTCCTCTATCTGGGAACACACGGCGGCGGAGTGTATCGTTCTTCCGACGGAGGAAAAAGCTGGCAACAGAAGGCGGAAGGTCTGGGCAATCTCGTTGTCCATTCCATTGTGATGCTTCCGTCGAATTCATCTGTCGTCTTCGCCGGAACCCTGAACGGAGGGATTTTCAAAAGTACTGACGGCGGTGACCACTGGAATTTCAACAGTCAGGAAGAAGCACAGGTGTGGGGTCTATGGGCGAGGTGAGCACATCAATGGCGGGAAGAGTTCTTTTGGTGCTGATCGCGCTTGGATCGGTCTCCATCCACTCGATGGCGCAGATGGGCTCATCCCCGGAATCCCGGTTTGAACAACGCCGGTTGCGACTTATGGACGTTGTGAGCCAGGAACGCGACAGAGGATTCTTCACGGTTGCCGCGAAGTTGGCTACCGGCCGAGACAAAGAATTTGCCCTCGCGATGCTCGATTCCCTCACATCCGATGAAAGCATGGGAGGCATGTTCTACTCGTACATGGCGATCGGAACATATCTCAGGCTGAAAGATCAGTTGCCAGATACCCTGTTGCACAAGATTCGACGAGCGTATCGTGAGCGTACGATGTACCGTGGTGACACTGAAAATCATTGGGTTGCATACTACACGGGCCTGTATCTTGCAGCTCAAACGTGGCCGAACGAGGAGCGCTCGCAATGGTTCAACGGCAAGAGCTCTGCAGAGAATTTCAAAGAATCGGAGGAGTGGCTGAGTCGCTGGATGACCACAACGGCAACGATCGGACAAGGAGAGTTTGATTCGCCGACCTACTTCACCGTATTCATCACCCCGATGATCACGCTCTTTGATTTCGCCAAAGATCCTGTCATGAAAAGAAAGGCCCAGATGACGGCAGATCTGCTGCTGGCGGACTTTGCGGCGGAACATCTCGACGGAAACTACTGCGGCGGACACAGCAGAGACTATCCTGAAGATATCATCAACCCCCTGTCTGCCCCCGCTGCATTGTGGGCATGGCTGTACTTCGGTGAACCGAAGGTGGAACTATGGCAAGAGAGCCGGTACCGCCCACGATATCGCGGCGGGTGGGAAACGCTCTTTGGAGCGATGAGCTCCTATCGCTTGCCCGATGTCATCTATAGAATCGCCACCGACCGCTCGAAGGCGTATGTCCACACAGAGACGAAGCGGGTTCGAAACATTATCCGCTTCGGACGGGAAAAAAATCCCCCCGTGTATAAGTACACGTACATGACTCACGACTATGCGCTTGGCTCGCTTCAAGGTGGAATTCTTCAACCGATTCAGCAGCATACGTGGGATGTTACCTATCGATCCGACAAGCCGAACAATACGATTTTTACACTCCATCCCTTCTATTCAGGGAAAGAACTGGCGATGTTCTTTCCGGAGGAACAGAAGTTCCTGGCTGATGATGTGGATCGCTATCATATCGTTTACACCGATCCCAGAAAATGGAACTCCAGCTCTCCGTACGAGCAGACATTCCAGCACAAGAATGCGATCATCGTTCTCTATGACATATACCCGGAAGCGAATCACAAGCATATCGACGGATTCTTCCCGAAGAACCTCGATGAACGCATCGACGACTCCTCGGGCTGGATCTTCTGCCGCGCCGGATCGGTTTATGCGGCGGTTTTCCCTTTGCGGCCTTATGAGTGGATCGAAGAAAAGATCAACTGGCGCTGGCGGAGCGCGGATTTGAAGAATGGAATTGTGCTTGAGGTTGGGTGTTCAGATGAAGACGGCACCTTCGAGTCTTTCAAAAAAAATGTCATACAATCGAAACCCGCTCTGAACAGTTCAAAAGATGACCTCACCGTGAACTACAAAACCCGGAGAGGCGACGCGATGAAATTCACCTTTGGTGGAAAACGATTGCTCAATGGAAAGACGGTCGACTTCAGAGCTTACAAGTTATTCAACGGACCCTTCATCCAGAGTGAACGCGGTAGTGGAGTCATCACCTTAACGGATGGCAACAACGTGCGGATGCTCAACTTCAAGAAAGCGACGATAAAAGAATGGCAGCTATCAAAAAATTAGCGCCCGTGATGTTTCTGGCTCTTCTCATGGGCATCGTTTTCTCAGCCTTCCGACCGGCGCCTCAGGAGAAGAGTGAGGGGAAGACCTACTATGCGGCCGTCTTTCTCAATCGGGGTCACGTCACGGGTGGCACACAGAGCAATGTCGGGCTCTTCAAGCGCGCCGCCGGCGATACCGTTTGGACGAATATCTATCGCAGAAACCTCCTCAGCTTTGGCCTTGGTATCTGGGAGGGAAAATCGGGGAGGCGGTACTACATTGCAGCGGGTAACGGTCTCCACCGGTCGGTCGATGGAACAAAGTCATGGCGCGTTCTTACAGACTGGCACACCGAAGAAATTCTTTCAGTCGCCCCCGACCCGATCGATTCCTCCATCATTTATGTGTCGACGCCATTCGGTGTCTTCAAATCTATCGACGAGGGACGCCACTGGGAAAAGAAAATGACAGGGATGAAGAAGTGGTTCGTGAAGAAAGTTGTTCTGGATGTGAACGATCGAAAGAAGCTCTTTGCCGTTGGGGAAGACGATGTATTCCGCTCAACCGACTCAGGTGATCACTGGGAAGCCCTGCACGCAGGACTCTCGGATGTTCAGTCGTTTGCGCAGGATCCCGCGTCCCCGAACCACTTTCTGGCTGGCGGTGAGGAGAACGGTATTCGTCTCACCCTCGATGGCGGTAAAACATGGCAAACCGCCCAAGGAGTGCCGAAAGAATCTTTTTATGCGATCACCATTTCGCCCGATGGGCGCACGGCGTATGCAGGCGGCTTCAAGACAGGGTTGTGGACAAGCACAGACGCCGGGATGTCGTGGAAGCTTCTGTGGAAAAATCCCGAGATCGAAGCGATTTCCACGATCTTTGTACACAAGAACGACCCGAGCCACCTGATGATCGGTACAAGTGGCCAGGGAATCTATGAATCGCCGGATGCGGGCAAGACATGGCGCTGTGACGGACTGCAGGGATGTCAGGTGAGACAAATCGAACTCTATCCTTAAGAGAAGGCATCTTCTATGATTGATCAATACGAAACATTCGGGCATCACAGGAATGTTGCACGGTCTCTGTTGATTCTCATTTCACTCTTGGCCGTGGTCGTAATAATTCCGGCAACTCTCTTGTCGCAAGAATCAACTGTCTACGTCTCGGTCTTGTCGACAAAACTGTTTGTCGTCGGGGCCGCGAATCCTGAAACCGGAGTCTTCTACAAGAAAACCACGGACGACACTGTGTGGCAACACACGGGGCCAAAAAACATACGTGATTTCGGAATCGCGGTGCACACGCCGTCACGGGGTCAACTGATTTGCATTGCTGCCGGGAACGGTCTCCACAAGACAACCGACGGCGGAAAAACGTGGAAGATGACGACGGGATGGCAGATTACCGAGGTCTCGAGTGTGGTCATTGACAAGGACGATCCTCATCTGATATTCTGCACAACTCCCTACGGCGTTTTCAAAACTCTGGATGGCGGCGCAACGTGGGTCGAGTGCAACAATGGTATCAAGCAACTCTTTACGTCCTCCATTCTCATGGATCACTCGAACTCGAGCACACTGTATTGTTCCACGGAAGACGGCGTGTATCGGAGCGAAGATCGGGGGAATTCCTGGAAGCGAACCGGGCTGACCGTTGGCGGTGTGCGAGTGGTAGTTCAACATCCCAAAGATTCGAATACCCTCTTTGCAGGGACCGACAATAACGGGATCTATGTGACTCACAACGGTGGGAAGTACTGGGAGAAATGTGCTGCCGGTCTGGATCATTCAACATTCTACGCGATCGTCTTTGACCCTAACAACCCGCAGATTCTCTACGCCGGCGGATATGTCACCGGCGTCTACAAATCAACCGATGGCGGACAAAGCTGGAAGAGGATAAACGACGGCCTCACGAATCTGAACATTCATTCTCTGGCGGTCGATCCGACGAACAGCAATCGGGTCTATGCAGGAACGCTCTGGAGCGGTGTGTTTCGTTCGCTCGACGGCGGTGCCAGTTGGCACTCTGCAGGGCTAACCGGCTCACAAGTGTGGACAATTACCGTACAACCATTCTAACGAGGAAACACTGACCATGAACATCAAGAAGTTTTTTCTGATCGTGATTCTGTTCGCTCTTCAGAGTGCGAACGCACAAATGGTCTCTCGGGAGACATACCTTAAGGAATTTGAGAAGCGTGCGGCGTTCGTCACCTCCATCTACGATACTGCTCAGTCCGTGGGGTACTACCAGGCTGCCGTGCGGTACGCGCGCGGAAAGGATCTTGCCACTGCGGACAAGATGCTGATTGAGCTGCTTCGCGATCCCCGCGGCGATATGTTCTGGATGATCCCGGCGATAGGGACCTATCTCCACGGAAAGGACAATATGTCCCCGGAGGCGCGTGCGGCAATGCGCAATGCATGGAAAACCTACGCCCCGTATCGCGGTGATACGGAAAATCATTGGTGCATGTACCACGCATCCCTCTTTCTGGCTGCCGAGCAATGGCCAAATCTGCCCGGCTCAGAGTGGTATAACGGAAAGAGCTCCGAGGAAAACTTGCGAGACGCGAAAGAATATCTCATTCATTGGATGAATATCTCGACGACGATCGGTCAGGGGGAATTCGATTCTCCGGACTATTTCCCCGAGTACGCGATGCCCATGATCCTGCTCAGTCAGTACGCCAAGGATCCAGAGATGCGCACCCGCGGCACGATGATGACGGATTACATTTTTGCGGATTTCGCGGTCGAACACCTCGATGGACAATACATCGGTGGGTTCAGCAGAATTTATCAACCGGCGGTCTACAAACCGTTGCTCTCCGGGGCATCCGCATTTGCCTACTTATATTTCGGCACCGGTGAACCTACAAACTCGGGTTGGACCGTGCTTCCAGCCCTCTCCAACTATCGGCTACCGGAGATTATCTACTCCATCGCACTTGATCGGAGCAAGACGTATATCCACCAGGAGCGAAAGCGCGTACGCAATGTCATTCGCTTTGGGACAGAGAAGAATCCCCCCGTGTACAAGTACTCCTACATAACAAAGGACTACGGCATTGGCTCCCTCCAGGGGGGCATCCTGCAGCCGATTCAACAACACACCTGGGGTGTTCGCTATACGTACGGCCGCCCCTACACGACGATTTTTGGACTTCATCCCTACTGGTCGGGTACAGAGGTTGGAATGTTCTTTCCGGAAGAAGTGAAAACCCTCATCGCCGATGTCGTCGCATCCAAGGGGACCTACAATAACCCGGACAAGTGGACCGGCGGTTCGCCGTTTGAGAGAACATTCCAGCACAAAAACACACTAATCGTTCTCTACGATATCGCTCCCGGTACGACCACGGAACACATCGACGGGTTCTTCCCGCGCAACCTCGAAGAAAGAATCGTCGAACCATCGGGCTGGATTGCCTGTAAAGCCGGCGATGTCTACATCGGATGGTACCCGCTGCAGGAGTATGAATGGAAAGAAGAATCCGACGTCAGCATCAATACGCTGAATGACATCGGGCGGCCGCAACTGGAGCGCGTGAAAGAAACCGGAAACTGGCGCCTGAGAAGCCACAAACCGCAAAATGGTTACGTCATCGAGGTGAGGTCAAAGGATGAAATTGGTTCATTTGCACAATTTCAGGCGGCCTTGAACGCCCATACTCCGGCCGCGACATTGCAGCCGGGATCGGTTTCGGTGCAGTACACGACTCTCGGCGGAGACAAAATGGACTTTGCGTTCCCCGAGAAGCGAACGCTCAATGGAAATGCGATCGATCTTTCCAAGACGAAACTCTTTGAGGGCCCGTTTATCAATGCCGAGGTGGGCAGCGAGAAGATGACGATGACCTACAAGAACAAGAAACTTGTGCTCGATTTTAAAGCAGTCAAAATAATCGAATGAAGAATTGGAAAGCGCCCCATGAGTCATCACAAACATCTTGATGTAATCGTTGCGGGCATTGCGCTGACAGATATCATCGGTCGCCCTGTGGATCTTAAGAATCTTCCAAAGCGGGGCGCGCTGAAGCTGATCGACTCGATCACACTCACGACCGGCGGGAATGTCTCGAATGTCGGAATTGACCTGGCGAAACTGGGCTTCAATGTCGGAGCCATTACGCGGGTTGGCAATGATTCGCTCGGGAGATATGTGACGCAGCATTATCGGACATTCGGCATCGACACAGAAGGAGTAATCATCGATGCCAGGGCCCAGACATCTGCAACCATCGTGAATGTCGACAGAACCGGGGAACGCACGTTTCTCCATACGCGCGGATGCATGAAGAATTTTCGCTCGGCGGACGTCCTCTCGCGCCTTGCGCTTCTTCAGAAAGCGCGTATGCTCGCCATTGGGTACCTCGGCCTGCTTCCGGAGACCGAAAAAGATTTTGGGCGATTGTTCCGAACGTTGAAAGAGAAAACATCACTCAAGATACTTCTGGACAGCGCCGCCTCGCCGCGAGTGACTCCCCGGGCGCTGCGAAGTTTCCTGCCGTACGTGGATTTCTTCGTCCCAAGCTATGAAGAAGCGATGCTCATGAGCGGCCGCAGCACTCCGGAATCCATTGTCGAATTCCTGAGACGGTCGGGTGCACCCCATGTCGTCGGAGTAAAGTTGGGAGCACAGGGATGCTATCTCTCTGACGGTCATCGTGCGGCATATGTGAAAGCGCAAAAGGTGAGACGCGTTGTGGATGCAACCGGCGCTGGTGATGCATTTGTCGCCGGTTTCATTGCGGGGACCCTCAAGGGAATGGATGTATTTGAATCGGCTCGTGTTGCCAACGCTGTTGCCGCAAGCTGCGTCTCAGCGGTCGGGGCGTCAACAGCTATCAGGGAATTGCAGAACTATTTCTAAATTTTCTTCACCTGGGATATGCTGCGAACATGACGAAACCAACCTACCATATCGTTTCACATTCACATTGGGATCGTGAGTGGTATTTCCCGTTTGATCGTTTTCGCGCGATGCTGGTGGATATGATCGAAGATCTCATCGAACTGTTCTCGAGAGATCCGGAGTTCAAATCGTATACGCTCGATGGTCAAATGGCTGCCGTGATGGACTATCTGGAAACGCGACCGGATCGCATGGAAACGATTCGCGATCTCGTAACGAAAGGAAAGCTTTTCATCGGACCGTGGTACATTCTGAGTGATGAATTCCTCTCAAGCGGCGAATCGCACATTCGGAATCTCTCTCTCGGATTACGACTTGGGAAGACGCTTGGCGGAGCTATGCGGGTGGGCTATATCCCCGATCAGTTTGGCCACATTGCTCAAATGCCCCAGATTCTCAAGGGATTTGGCATCGATACCGCCCTTATCTATCGTGGTTTCGGTGGTGAACCCGGACAAGAAAAATCCGAGTACTGGTGGATCAGTCCAGATGAGACGCGGGTTTTGATGCACCATCTGCCGAAGGATGGCTACAGCGCCGGATATTTTGGAACGAAGGACAAAGAGATAATCGTTCAGAAATTCGACCGGCTGAAAAAGGAACTCGATGCTCGCGGCACAACGTCTCAACGCCTCTTCTTCAACGGCGGTGATCATCACTGGCCGGACGAAGATGTGACCACAGCCATCACAGTACTACGAGAGCATTATGACGCCGATTTCAAACATAGCAATTTTCCGGACTTCTTCTCAGCCGTAAAGAAAGAACTCGGAACGGGAGACGCACTTCCGAGACTAGAGGGAGAAGCCCGATTCGGTTATCGATACGCGTTTGCCGTACTCGGCGGTGTATTCTCAAGTCGAATGTACACAAAACAGCTCAACGCTGAGTGTGAGAATCTCCTCGAGCGAACGCTCGAACCACTGAACGTGATTGCTGTGCACAACGGCATGAGAAGCAGAACGCCTCAGATTGAGCAGGCGTGGAAATATGTGCTACAAAATCAGGATCACGATGCTATTTGCGGGACTAGTGTGGATGAAGTGCATCACGAGATGGTTATTCGTTACGCGAAGACGAAACAAATCGGCGAACATGTTAAAGCCGAGTGTTTTGCGCATCTGCTTCCATACAACGAGCGAGAGTACAAAGATGAGAGGTATGTTTTTGTTTTCAACCAATCACCATGGCAGCGAAGCGGGATCACCGAAACAGAAATCGAGTTCTATCTTCAAGATGTTGTTGTGGGTTTGAATCCTGAAGTGAAAGTCGATGACAAGAAGCCGCCCGTGAAGGGGTTCAAGCTCTTCGATCCGAATGGCCTGGAAGTGCCGTATCAGGTTGTGGATCGGAAAGAAGCGTTTGGCGTGACGTATTCAAAGCGGGATTATCCGCATCAGACCCTCGTCGATCGATTTTCGATTGTGCTTTCTGCGAACGCCATCCCTCCATTGGGATGGAAAGGATTGACGGTGTTGAGAGCCGATGATATACCGAAGTATCCTTCGGAGATAATGTTTGGAAAGCGAAGCATTGAAAACGAGTTTCTGAAAGTCGAAGCAGACGATCACGGCAAGGTCACGTTGACCGACAAATCAACCGGACTCGTCTATGAAGACATCGGTTCCTTCGAAGATTCGGGTGATGTCGGTGATGAATATAATTACTCGTATCCCGAAAAGGACGGTTGGTACACATCGAATCAGTTTGTCCCGCGCATTTCGATCGAAGAGAAAGGACCGTTGCGCGCTTCCTTGAAGCTTGAGCATCGGATGATGGTGCCAAAGGAAGCCTCGAAAGACGACAAATCACGATCGGCAGAAATGGCGGAGCTGCTTGTCGTCACAACCTTCTCGCTGACGCGTCTGTCAAAGCGAGTCGATATCAAGACGACGGTAGACAACGTGTGCAAAGACCATCGGTTGCGAGCTCTATTCTTGACCGGCATGAGCACGGTTGCATCATATGCGGAAACGCCATTCGCGGTTGTGAAACGCGAGCATCGAACTTATGACACCACTCTATTTCACATCGAGCACCCGGCAATGGTTGCACCAATGCAGCGATTCGTCACGATCCACGACGACTCCAAAGGGATGACGCTCATGGTCAAAGGACTGCCGGAATATGAGCTCAAGCTTGATAAGAAGGGCGAGCTCGCGCTGACGTTGCTTCGGTGTGTGGGAAAGCTGTCGGGAAGGGATCTGACGACGCGTCCGGGTGGTGCCGCGGGCTGGTGGAACGAAACGCCCGAAGCCCAATGTCTTGGCCGCCACACGTTTGAGTACTCCGTATTTCCACACCAGTCGTTGAACAAGGCTCTCTGGACGGCAATATTGGAACAAGTCGAAGATTTCACTACGCCATTGCTTGCCGTGAAACGAAAGAACAAACAGACCGTGTTGGAGAAATCATTTCTCTCTGTGGAGCCAAAATCACTGCTGTTGACGTCACTCAAGAGATCCGATGACGAATCGTCTGTCGTTCTACGGTTGAACAATCCGGTCGATGGAGAGATTCGGGGCACCGTTCACGTGGAGGCGAATGTGAAAGAAGTGTACCGTGGGACCATGAATGAAGATGTGGTTGGACCCATGGAACTTCTCAACGGTCACGATATTCCGGTCACGGTGAAGCCATTTGAAGTGATGACAATTCTCCTGAAGTTGTAACCCGTTGCAGTTGGAATTTCTTACGTCCCATTTTGACATTCATTTTCAATAATCGAGGCTCCTATGTCAACATTACCTGGTAATCAACTTCGAACGAGCAAAATTCTGAATCCTGAGAGCGGCAACGGGATTGTCGTGGCCATCGACCACGGTCTCTTCATTGGACCGCTCCCCGGTATCGAAAGCGCAAGCAAGGCAATCGACGTTCTCTTACCGGGAAAACCCGATGCCATCCAAATGACGCCGGGTACAACCCGAGCGAATCTCGGCAAGTTCTATGGAAAAAATAAGCCGGGTGTCATTGTTCGACTTGATGCAACAAACATCTGGCGGAAGAAGCCGGCGCCCAAAGAAGGGTACTATACGGCTGTCGCCTCGGTCAAGGACGCGGTTCAACTCGGAGCTGACGCTGTTGTGACGTTTCTCTTCGCGGGGTACGACACCGACGCGCAGGAAGCGGATAACCTGCAAACGCTTGCCCGGCTGGGAAGCGAGGCGAAAGAGTACGGAATGCCGTTTATCGTGGAACCATTAGCCATTCAGAAGGGATCCAATGTCGTCAGAGATTTTGACATCATGAAGCTTATCATCCGCATGGCGTCCGAAATTGGGGCAGATCTCATCAAAGCCGATTTCCCCGAATCAAAGAAGCAGTTCGAAGAACTCGTTGGAGTATCCTCGGTTCCGATCCTTGTTCGCGGCGGACCGAAAATGGATTCAGACAAAGAAATGCTTCAGATGGTTAAAGACGCCATCGATGGTGGAGCAAAAGGAATTGTCTTTGGTCGAAACGTGTGGCAGCATAAAGAGCCGGCGAAAATTCTCCGCGCCCTTGCGGCGATTGTGCATGAAGGGCAGGGCGTCGCGAAAGCGTTGAAGGCAGTCTCATGAGTTCTTCCGGGAAGCACGCAAAGAAGAACGGATCTGAAAGGAATGGTAGAATGCAGAAAGAAATCCGTATTGGCATGATTGGCTTCGGCCAGATGGGTCGCATTCACAGCTACGCCTATCGTTCGATCCCACTCTATTATGATGGCAATCCATGCAAGGTCACGCTCAAATGCGTCTGCGATTCGAATGAAGCGCTGGCGAAGAAGGGGGTTGACCAAGCGGGGTTCGAATCATTTACGCGGGATTATCGAGAGTTGGTTGAGCGGAAAGACATCGATGTTGTGAACATTTGCACGCCCAACAAGATGCACAAAGAAGCCGTTCTCGCCGCACTGGCGTCCGGCAAGCATGTCTACTGCGAAAAGCCGCTTGCGTTCAATGAAGCGGAAGCGAAGGAGATTGTTGCGGCGGCGGACAAGTCCGGTCTCAAGCACCAGATTACGGCGGAATATCGCTTCATTCCGGCCGTGATGAAGGCAAAGGAGTTGATCGACGCGGACTTTGTCGGGAGGGTATTCCATTTCCGGGGGCTCTATCTTCATTCGGGCTATATCGATCCGAAGCGGCCGCGCGAATGGCGACTCCTCAAGGAAGTCATTGGCGGTGGTGTTCTTGTGGATCTTGGCCCGCACATCCTCGATCTCATGCATTATCTCGTGGGGGATGTCGACGAAGTGTCGGCGAGCATGGAGACGTTCTTTCGGGAACGTCCGTTGCCGGAAGACCCCAAGAAGATGGGAAAGGTGGATGTTGAAGACGCTATTTCGGCAATCTTGAGGCTGAAGAATGGTGCACTGGGATTCGCTGAGATGTCGCGCGTCGCCACAGGGGCAGAAGATGAGCTGCGTTTTGAAATTCACGGGCAAAACGGAGCATTGGCATTCAATCTCATGCAGCCCAACGAGCTTCTTGCATACAACGCCAAAGATCCAAAGGGAATGCAGGGGTTCAGAAAGATCAGCACTGTTCAAAAGTATCCGGCGCCGGCAATGATGCCGGCCGCGAAGTTCACCATGGGGTGGGTCCGTTCACACGTGGCGGCACTCTATAGCTTCCTGGATTGCATCGTGAATGACAGGAAGCCATCACCGAACTTCCATGACGCATTGAAGATGCATCACCTTATGGAATCCATGTATCGGGCGGCGGAGACGAAGAGCTGGGTGAAGGTGTAGTCCTCGATCAAGATCGTCTTTCAGGGACATCAACGGAGAGGTAGGAGAAAGGATCAGTACGCATGGCAGGCACGTTCACCGTTCAACAGAATCTGGAACTCCTCGGGAGGTATCGGTATACGGAAATCCAGCTCATGGAGCTTATGGGAAGTTGGGCTTGCACGATGATTGATCCCGAGATCAAGATTGGCTTTGGGCGTAACATGTTTCAGGATTCTGTGCACGCCGACTTGCTGGGGAAGAGGATTCCGGAATTGAAAGGCCGCTCTCAGCATTTTCATTCGATTCCGCCGAGCGATGGTTATGTTCGGCTGCTGGAGAAGATCTGGAATACATCGGATGAACTCCTTCGGCTGGTTGCTCTCTATCAGGTAGTGAAACCGGAACTTGTGACAGTCTACCGCCGACACCTCGAACGCATGGAGCTTCCGGCGGATGAACCAACGGGAAACATCATCCGTCTCATTGCCGATGAAGAGCAGGATCATGTTGAATGGGGCAGGAAAATGATTGACAGGATTCTCGGATCATCGAATCGCTTGGAAGAGGCTCGCACCTGGAAAGAGAGCCTGTTGAAAGAATTGAACGACGCGGGCGGAGTGTGGGGCGATGGAAGACAACCGGGAACCTATTCATTTAAAAAGACGCATCCGTACAGCAAGCTGCCCGTACGAGACAGCCGATGGAATGTCATGCAGCACCCGGAAGAATTTAAGGAAAAGGATTGGTCGTTTGATACCACCGAGGGAAAGCTGCACCTGCTCCACGATCTCCTGAACAGCGAATTTATTACGGTCGAAAGGATGGGACTTATTCTCTCGGACTTTCCCGAAATTCCGTGGCAGATGAAGATGGATATGGCCCGCCAGGCTTGGGACGAAGCGCGGCACGCGGAAATTGTTCAACGACGCCTGGAAGAACTGGGCGGTCATGTCGGAATGTTTCCGACCAGTTGCTTCGGTTGGGAGCAGGATGTCAATCGTCCGGATCCCCTGGAGCGGCTGGCGCTGTCCAACATGACTTTTGAAAGTGAGAGCTGCAAACATTTGCGCGACTGGATTGCGAAGGCCAAGAAAACCGGCGATACTCGTTCGCTGCAGCTGGTCGAGTTTCTCCTCGCTGATGAAGTCAATCACGTCCTGTACGGGGTGCATTGGATTGACGAATTGACAAAGGAAGACCCCGAGCGGCGAAAACGAGTTCTGGCGTACCCGGACAAAGTTCTTGCGGACCAGCACCCGGTCGGAGTCTATTTCAAAGAAACGAAAAACGCGTGACATGAACCCACCACAAGGAGTATTGCGATGAAGGTTGCACAGTTCGAAGACTCGCAGGGGTATTGTATCGGCCTCTCAACAAACGGCGGATGGATCAACTACTCTGATGCGGAGGCTGCGTATACAGCGATCACACAGAATGTTGTCGTCGAGCCGACAACTACCATTCTCCGGCTGCTGGAAGACGGGAGATTTGACCCTGCGGAGTTCAAAGCCGTGCTCAAGTTTCTCAAGCGGCACAAACTTGAGACGCATTATCCCATTAGCAAGGAAGCGATTTTGAAGGCCCCTATTCTCCGGCCGCCAAAAATCGTTGCGCTGGGCCTCAATTACGCGCTTCACGCCAAAGAGGGGAATGCGGCAGTCCCGGTGGAACCGATCATATTCATGAAGGCGGGTTCGTCTGTTATTGGTCCCGACGAGACCATCCTGCTCCCCGGAGGCCTGGGCCGCATGGATCACGAAGTGGAACTTGCCGTCGTCATCGGACGCCGTGCTACGGCAGTGAAAAAGAAAGACGCGATGAACTTTGTCGCCGGCTTCACGATCCTCAACGACGTAACCGCCCGTGAGCTGCAAGCAAAAGACCTGGAGCAAAAGCATCCATGGTTCAGGTCAAAGAGCTTTGACACCTTTACTCCGATCGGGCCGTGGATTGTCACCGTCGATGAGATTCCGGCACCAATTCGGCTTGGCCTCGAATGCCGTGTGAATGGCGCGGTTCGCCAGAAAGCGAACACGAGCTCGATGGTGTTCGACGTTCCGACGCAGATCGAGTTTATTTCGAAACACATTACGCTGGAACCCGGTGATATTCTTTCGACGGGAACGCCAAACGGTATCGGGCCGATCGAAGATGGAGACCAGGTCTTATGCCGCATCGAGAAAATTGGTGAATTGAAGAACCCCGTGCGTGATCGATGAAGATTGATCAGATCATACTGACGCATGTCCGCGTTCCGCTGACTGAGCCGTTCAAAATCAGCAACGGGGAAATCACGGAAAAGGACGCAATTCTGGTGGGAGTGCACAGCGAAGGCCTGGTTGGGTACGGGGAATCTTCGCCAATGTCGGGGGCATTCTATTCGGAAGAAACACCGGAAAGCACATGGGACTGTCTGGTCGGCGAGTTGATCCCCAGAATACTCCGATCTCATCCGGCAAACGTCGAAGAGGTGAACAGGCTTCTTGACTCTGTCGCAGGCAACGCGTTTGCGAAGGCCGGGATTGAGACTGCCTTCTGGGATCTTGCAGCGCAGAAGGAAGGCGTGCCGTTGTACAGGCATTTGGGTGGCAAGCGGAACAGCGTAGAGTCTGGACTGGCGATGGGCATTGTTCCCTCAATCAAGTATCTTCTTCAATCGATCGAACAGCATCTTGATGAAGGATACAAACGACTCAAGATTAAGATCCAGCCGGGGTGGGATATCAAACCGCTGGCTGAGATCAGAAACAAGTTCGGATCGATTCAGCTTATGGTGGACGCGAACTGTGCCTACACACAGGCGGATCTTCCTCATCTGAAAGCGTTAGACGACTTCGATTTAATGATGATCGAACAACCGCTCCCGAAAGATGATCTTGAGGGACACGCGAAGCTGCAGGCGATCAGCCGAACTCCCGTTTGTCTCGACGAGAGCGCAAAAGATGTACCAACCGTGCAAAAGGCTATCGCGCTGAAGAGCTGCAAGATTGTCAACATCAAGATTCAACGCGTAGGCGGATTGCTGAATGCAAAGCGAATCCACGATCTCTGCGCAGAGGCGGGCATCCCGGTCTGGGGTGGGACAATGCCGGAGCTCGGAATCGGCGGTGCACAGACGGTGCATATGGCAACATTGGACAATTTCACGTATCCGACAGATGTCGAATCATCGAAACGATGGTTCGTTGAAGATATTATTGACCCGCTCATCGAGGTTCATGACGGAATGATTACCCTTCCCGCCGGGAACGGTAATGGGTATTCACTGAACACCCGGGTGATTGCGCGGTACAAAGTTCGAGAACAGCACTTTCGTTGACGTGGTTTTGTCGCATCGGGAGAGTGGAGAGCCGGAAACATGAGATTGAGAGAACTGAAAAGAATTATCACATTCCTATGTGCATTTGTGCTGGTGGGAATCATGAATATGCGCGGACAACAAAGCAGGTGGGTTGATTCGACACTTGCCACCATGACGGTGGAAGAGAAGGTCGGACAGCTCTTCGTGGCGGATCTCGTCGCGGTCTATTCAAACAGAGAAAGTCCAAATTTCCAGCTCGCTCTTGAATGGGTGCACAAATACCATGTTGGAGGCTTCGTTCTTGCCGGCGGCATTGTGACGGATATTGCGTTGATGACAAACGCTCTTCAGCGTGAATCCAAAATCCCACTCCTCATTAACGGCGATTTAGAGGGAGGGCTCTGGTTCAATCATCCTTACCGGTGGCAGAGGGGAAGAGCTCCTGAGTTGCCTAGATTCATTGGCGGTGGAGGCACATCGCTGCCGTCCCTGATGGCTATCGGAGCGACGGGTAACCCCCGGTATGCGTACGAATTTGGCAGAATAACGGGTGAAGAAGCTCGGGCAGTCGGCATTCACTGGACGAATTCGCCGGTTGCAGACGTGAACATCAATCCGAATAATCCCATTATCAACACGAGGTCGTTTGGTGAGAATCCGGCTGAAGTCGCGAGACTTGTTGAAGCATACGTACAAGGAGCGCAGTCGGCCAGATTGATGGCGACGGTGAAACACTTTCCGGGACATGGAGATACACAAGAAGACACACACATGAAACTGCCGCTGCTGCCGTTCGATCGAGCTCGGCTTGATTCGGTGGAATTTGTTCCATTCAAAGCTGGAATCCATGCAGGCGTGAAAGCTGTGATGACAGCACACATTGCGCTGCCGAACATCGACCCGACGAACCGTCCTTCCACACTTTCACCCGTGATGATGACAGAGATTCTTCGTGGATCCCTGGGGTTCAACGGTGTCGTGGTAACCGACGGAATGACCATGCAGGGAGTGACGGACAATAACACCCCTGATGAAGCGGCAGTCAGGGCAATCGAAGCGGGGGTCGATGTTGTGCTGGTTCCTGAAGATCTCTCCAAGGCATATGATGGAGTTCTTCGTGCGGTGAAATCAGGCAGCATTTCTTCGCAACGGTTGGATCAATCTGTGCACCGGCTTCTTGAAGCAAAGTTGTGGGTTGGGCTTGACAAGCAGCGAGTCGTGAATATCGAAGACATATCGAACATTGTCGGTTCTCCCAAGGCAGAAGTGATCGCCGACTCGATGTTCAGAGATGCCGTAACCCTTCTGAGAAACGAAGGAAAAGTATTGCCGCTCAAGAAAAGGGCACGAATACACATTGTGTCGATCACTGATGAGCCCGATGTCTTTGTCGGCGAAGCCTTCGGTGACGCAATGCGAAGCGGCGTTCAATCTGCAACGATGTCGAGACTCTGGAATGGCTCGGGGAAAGAGGATATCAACCGAGTTTCAGCGGAGCTTCGAAACACAGACGTGATCGTCCTGGGAATTTACGTTTCTATCGGTGCGTGGAAGGGTGAAAACAAATTCTCAAATGATCTAGAGGAGTTCTTCCAGAAACTTGCACGGGGCAAGAAACCCGTGGTGACCATCGCGTTTGGCGATCCGTATGTATTGAGCAAGATGCCTTTGAGCGATGGCATGATCGCCGCGTATGCAGGACTGCGCAAATCCGAAGAAGCCGTTGGGAAAGCTCTGCTCGGTATGTCGGAAGTAGTTGGAAAACTGCCGGTGACCATTCCAGGGAGATTCAAACGCGGCAACGGTATTCATCTGATGCCGGTGCGTTCCTCGGAGGACCGATAATGTTGTTGACAACGTCATTTGTTGGCCTGACACTGCAGAGCCCGGTGATTGTTGCCTCCGGTCCGGCGAGCCATGATGTGAACCAGATTCGACTTGCCCAGGAGCAGAAGGCGGGTGCCGTCGTACTCAAGACGGCTTGTTCGGACAAGTACGCTCACATGCGCTCCTGGCCGAGGCCCCGCTACAAACTGCTCGATTGGGACAAGCAAATTGCCGGTCGGTCGAAAGCCTTCAGTCTGTACGCATACGAGCAGGGATACAGCGGAACGCTTGCAGATTATTGGCAATTCATCAGGGTCTGCAAAGAACATGCTTCTATTCCGATCATCGGCAGCATTTTTGCCGACGAAGCTCAGGAGTGGCGGGAATTGGCAATGAAGGTAGAACAGAGCGGCGCCGACGCGGTCGAACTCGATATTTCCTCACCGCATCGCCCCGGAAGTTTGGGATTCGAGACAACGTTTGTCGCGGCGATCAAGGCGGTTGTCGGTGCAGTGGTCATTCCCGTACTTGTCAAACTGTCTCCCGGGCCGGATGTTGTGCCGCAATCCCTCAGCGCACAAGAGTGTGGGGCAAAAGCGGTAACACTGTGCAATCGGCTTCGCGGAGTCGATGTCGATATCGAAAACCAACGGCCGATTCTCCATGGTTATTTTGGCGGCATCGGCGGACCCTGGGCGAAGTACTACACATTGCGTCATGTCGCTGAAGCGGCCCAGGCCGTCTCGATCCCCATTAGCGGCACAGGGGGAACGATGAATGGGGAAGATGTTATCAAGTATGTCATGCTCGGTGCCACGACAGTGCAGATCCTCTCCGTCATCATGATCAACGGCTGGGAATCGATCGGACAAATCAATGGGGAGATTGAACAGTATATGACGCGAACGGGCATTTCTTCGCTCGATCAAATTCGCGGCAAGGCGCTTGAAGCAATGACCCACCCTGACGAAATCATACGTTGGTCAGGAGAATCGAAAAAGGGGCCCAGGAACATCTGGACCGACGACAAAACCGCTGAGGAATGACGCCGACAGCAATGACCAACGAACAATCGAAATACCCCGGGCTGCATCCGCTTCCACCCTCGTTTGTCAGGGAGTTTCCTCCGGTTGCCGTGGTGGTGGAGGAGAAGTGCATCGCCTGTGACCGATGTCCGCCACTGTGCTTCTTTGATGCAATTGTGATGGAACATCGCTCTCAGCACAAATACAAGAGGACGGCGGTCGTCGTCACCGAGAATTGCACCGGTTGCGGGCTTTGTTTTGAAGCTTGTCCCGTTGATGCGTTTGAGTGGGTTCCGGACAAGACGCCCGGAGCCGGATCCTCGAAGGCAACGGGAGAATCTGAAAGAGACCTGAGTGCATGAGAGTTATTGATCTGACACATCCGATTACATCTGAGATTCCGGTCTATTTCCCGTGGCATCCGCCGACCGTTCTGGAACGCACGGCGACATACAAAGAAAACCGATGCGAAGTGCGCAGGTTGAGCATCGGTACACACACGGGTACACACATCGATGCTCCCAGTCACGTCTTCGACGGGAAACCAACTCTCGACCAATATGATCCGCGCCTCTGGTACATGGATGCGCAGGTTCTTGATTTCACCCCGAGGGAGCCGGGAAAGGAAATCTCGAAAGAGGAGATTGCAGCAAAGCTCAAGATCAAAGGAGTTGGGGTAGTCATAAAGACGGGATGGGATGTGGAATTCGGCAAGAAAGACTATTACAAAACCTATCCCCCTTTAAGCACACACGCTGCAGAGTTTCTTGTGAAGATGAATGTCCCCATCGTTGCCGCCGATACGCCGTACACGCTCGACGTGCATTATATCTTGCTGAATCACGGCATTCCCTTGGTAACGAATCTGAACAACACCGGGCAGTTGAAAGAGGGAATGATCAAACTCATCGCGGCACCGTTACTCATCAAGGGCAGCGACGGAGCTCCGGCACGCGTCTTGGCAGTGATTGAATAGAAGAATTCATGGAAGCCATCACAAAACTTCTCTCGGATCTTGTCGCAATTCCCAGCATGAATCCCATGGGGCGGGGGCGCCTGGGGAAGGAATACTCTGAGCAGTCCATTGCAGAGTTTGTCGCAGAGTTCATGAGGAAAGCATCGATTGATGCAGAGCTGCAGCAAGTTTCGCCCGGCAGACCAAACGTCATTGGGTTTGTCTCCGCCGGAGCGAAGGAAACGCTGATGCTGGAGGCTCATCTTGATACCGTTTTTGCAGATTCGATGCTGATCGATCCTTTCGACCCTGTCGTTCGCGATGGAAAGCTCTACGGACGCGGGGCGTGTGACACAAAAGGCTCGATAGCAGCATTTCTACAGGCTGTGGTCAGCTCGCTCAAGGCGGCGAAGAGATTGCGCTACAATATTCTCTTGCTCTTTGTCTCGGACGAAGAGTATCGTTTTGCAGGAGCACAATACGCTGTCCGTCAGGGCCTGAATGCAAATTTTGGAATAGCTGGCGAACCAACTCAGCTCAGAATTGTGCGGGCTCACAAGGGCGTGACGCGTTGGAAGATCCTCACAAAAGGAGTCGCCGCTCATTCGGCGTATCCGGAACGAGGAAAAAATGCAATCTACGCAATGGCGAAAGTCGTTGACAGACTGCAACAATACGCAGTCGCGCTGAGAGCGGTACATCCTCATCCGCTGTTGGGAACTCCTTCGCTGAGCGTGGGGGTCATTGAAGGCGGGCAGACGGTCAATATTGTTCCCGATCATTGCTGGATTGAAATTGACAGACGCACGCTTCCCGGTGAAATGGCAGAGGATGTTCTGAAGCCGATCCATTCTCTTCTAAGTACTCTGGAGGAGTGCGAGATTCAACAACCGCATCTCTCCGTGGCGGGCATGGAAGTCGCCGAGAGCTCTCCGATTGTTCAGATTTTGAAAGAAGCAGTAACATCCGTATGCGGAGAGGCAATCGTGGAAGCGGCACACTATGCAACAGATGCCGGCATCTACAATGCGGTTGGAGTGCCGACGGTGGTGTTTGGACCCGGGAACATCGCGCGCGCACACACAGAAGCCGAGTACGTCGAACTTGAACAGCTTCAGCAGGCAACTACAATCATTGAAAGGCTCCTCTCATCGTGATTCTTGGCCTGGACATTGGCGGTACCAAAACAGCGGTTGTGATCGGAACAACTCGCGGAGAGATTCTCTCGCGGAAACAATTTCCGACGATGCCTCAGCGTGGATTTCAACCGGTGTTTGACGAATTGGCCGCATGCATCCGTGAAGTTCTTTCGAGTTCCCCCGGTCGCGTCGATGCAATCAGTGTCGCTATCGGCGGTCCGCTGAACGTCTTGAAAGGAATTGTCCAATCTCCGCCGAATCTGCCCGGATGGGACAACATTCCGTTGAAGCGGCTGCTCGAGGAAAAATTCGACCTTCCCGTCTATGTGGAGCACGATGGAAACGCCGGTGCGCTCGCCGAGTTCTATTTTGGAGCCGGGAAAGGATATCGAAATATCGTATTCCTTACGATGGGAACGGGTTTTGGAGCCGGCCTGATTCTCGACGGAAAACTCTATCGTGGGGCGAATGATACAGCGGGAGAAATCGGTCACATCCGCATTGCTGAGGAAGGTCCGCTCTGCTATGGAAAGGCAGGCTCCCTGGAAGGGTTTGGCAGCGGAACCGGCATGGCAAAACTGGCCCATCTAATGTTTCCCACCAAGTGGAGTGAGACGATCAATGTTCTTGACCTCTATTCGTCGTTCAGAAGTGGATCACTCGAAGCGCGCCAGGTATTTGAACGTGCCGGATTCCACTTGGGACGCTGCTTCGCGATGATTGCCGATCTGTTGAACCCGGAACGCATTATTCTCGGGGGGCTTGGAATGCGGATTGGTGACGCATTTCTTCCCAAAGCGGAGGAGATCTTTCAACTGGAAGCTCTGGCCCAGACAACGCAAGCATGCAAGATTGTCCCGGCACAACTGGGAGAACACATCGGCGATATCGCCTCTCTCTGTGCCGCTCTCGATCAAGGAGTATTGCTTAACAAGTAAGCATCCATGAAATGAATTGCGGCCGGATGGACCTGAACGACCGCCGAGGAATTCGCATGACGACCAGAATGAACAAAGTGCTTCTTATCACTCTTTTCTGTATCAGTTCCACCTTGTCCCAGAAGTCTGCGTATCTGGAGCAGATAAAGAACGCAGCGGAACAGGGTTGGCGCGACAATCCCCGCATCATCGAGCAATGGAAACGCGACTACAAACCGAGTACTCTTTGGGGATACAACTCCCCCGGCTATCCCGTGTATCTTGCCGGAACCATGGGATTTCTGTATGAAATAACGAAAGATGAGACGTATGCGCGCCGAACGGCAGAGTTGCTGGTTTCGTACGGCGAGCTCCGGAATTCGTATCCGAAAGATTACTGGAAAACACGCGCGGAGTATGCCAACGGAATTCCGGCGATCTCGAATTTCTTCTTCATGCCGCCCTACATACGCGCATATCTCAGAATACGGAACAGTGGCGCTCTGACAGATCAGTCCCGTCAAACCATTGAAGAAGACATCGCCGGGAGCGCAGACTTCGTTTTCTTCTTTCCGGAGTGGGGGACGCACAATAGAGCAATGCTTCGGGCCGAGGCGTTAATCTATGCCGCGCAAGCGCTTCCTCATCATCCACATGCCGCGAAGTGGAAACACATGGCTCAGATTCTCGCGGACGACAGTATGAAGCAGTGGGAGATCGAAGACGCAACGGTGTACCACCCGGTTTGGTTGACATCTCTCTACTCCTATGCCGATGCTACCAATCAACCCGATCTCTTCGATTCACCCCTCACAAAATATTACCAGAAATATTTCTTGAAACTCATCGGACCGCACGGCATTGTGCCGGAATTCGGAGACGCTCGATGGGCGTCAGGACTGGAGGGGTTGAGATTCGTTGCGATTTTTGAAAAGGGGGCGGCTGTCTACAAAGATCCGGAACTCAAATGGGCCGCTCAGTCGGTGTTTGAAGCTGCGAAACGAAACAACCCGCAGATCGGTGTGGGAGAGGCGTACTATCTCTCTGACGCATACCGCTGGACAGATGAATCTATACAACCGAGACAACCAAAGAGTCTCTCCCAGGAAGTTCTGGAAGATGTTGTCGGCAAGAAAATGGTTTTCCGCAACGGATGGGATCCGACGAGCACCTATATGTTGCTCAATTATCGTGATGAGGGGGACGGTGGTTGGACGTATCGGGAATTTCTTCGCCAGACGATCTCTGTGGAAGAGGAGAAAATGACTCATGGTCATGCGGATGAGAACAGTATTCCGCTTCTGATGAGCGAGGGTTCACTCCTTCTGCATGACGCTGACTACAGGAGCGATCTGCCGAGCGGCCCGTATGGAGCCTGGCGGCAGGACTATTTTCACAATCGGCTTGTGGCGCGGACGGGCAAGCGGGACAGCCATCAGGCGCTCTTGGAGTTCGTTCAAAACTCCGGCGCTTATCGTGCCGTTCGAACCCAAAAGATTGACTTCCTCAATCTCAAAGAAGTCGACATGAGCCGCACGCGGGTTATTGATGAAGACCTCGGCTATCAATCCGATCGCGTTATCACCTATGTCAAAGAAGAAAACTGGTTCGTCGTTGTCGACGCGGTGAAGATACTCCGTTCAGGATACTACACTTTTTCAACCATGTGGCACGCTTTGAATCTGCTGGCAAAAGGCAAAGACTACTTCGACGTGGCAACAGATTCCATTCAGGGGGTCAAGTTCTCGACGAAGAGTTCGTTGCTTATGGTCTTTCCGGAAACATATGCAAAGACCATTGGCGTTGAACCGATTTCACGAAGCAATCAGAAAGAACAAGCAATTTATCAAACCATCTCGAGTCAATACAAAGCAGGCGACACAGAATTGTTCGTGACCGTGCTGATTCCCCATCGGCGCGACGTCAGCATTGAAGACTTGAAGTCCAGGATCAAACTCGTGGATGTGAGTGCTCCATATCGGGCCGTCGGACTTCAACTCGATCGCAAGGATCGGACCTCCACCCTCTGTGTAAAAGTCGATCAAGCTATGGATATTGCACGAGAAAACATACGTCCACGATATCTGTACGCACTCGGCAAAGTGGTATATGGCGACTTTGAAACAGATGCCCATTTCATGTTCGCGACAGTAAACAAGGGAAGCGTCACTTATTCTGCTGCCAATGTTCTCAAGGTCCTCTACAAAGGAAAACCTCTGATGGAAGCCCTTGCGGACACACACGGCTTGCAGCTTGACGGATCACCCGATCGGGTCGGTTACGTCAAGTGGAGATACTGGGAAGATACCGTTGAACAGAAATGAGTCTGTGATCGAGGACCAGAGATGGTAACGACAGTTACACTGAATCCCATGCTCGATAAAACGATTTACGTCGATCGGGTGGAGCGTGGAGCGATTCATCGTGCCTCCAAGATGGAGATGGTCGCCGGGGGGAAGGGGATCAATGTGTCGCGCCAGCTCAAGCATTTGGGAATCAAGACCGTCGCGACAGGATTCCTGGGGGGCGAAGTTGGTTCCATCGTGTCGCGATTGTTGAAAGAAGAATCGATTGAGCAGGACTTCGTTCGCACGGAGGCTGCGACACGAGAGGGATTTACGCACCTTGAGCCCGATGGGACCTGGACAGCTCTATTTGAACCGGCACTCCCCGTTGAGCAATCGGCTGTTCATGAATTGAACAAGAAGATTACCGAGCTTGCCTCGAAGAGCACCTGGATTGTCTGTGGCGGAAGTTCTCCGGGGAATGAAGCGGATGATATTTTTCATGAAGCACTGCTTCTTGCGCACCGGATCGGTATCTCGAGTGTGCTCGATTCTTACGGTCGCGCGTTTGAGCTGGGACTCAAGGCGCAGCCCACCGTGGTAAAACCGAATAAGCGGGAATTTGAGATGACGTTTCACCAATCGCTGACGACGGAAGCAGAGCATGTCCACGCGGTCCGATTTCTGCTCGAACAAGGCGCTCGGTACAGCATTCTCACCGACGGCGGAAACGCGTTCTATGCCGGCATTCAAGGACACTTCTGGAAAGTCACGCCGCCCCAGACGAAGACGGTAAATCCCACTGGGTCAGGAGACGCTCTCGTGGCCGGCATCCTGTATGGATTTCATCAGGGTTGGAAGTTCGAAAGGTGCCTGATTTTTGGCGCGGCAACGGGGGCAGCAAATGCAAGCATGTGGGGGGTCGCAAACTCAAGTCTGCCAGAAATCTTAACTCTTGAAGCAAATGTCAGGATCCAACGAGTGAGCGTGAAAATATGAACAGAAGATTAGAACAAGCCTTGGAGTGTGAACGCCCCGATCGCATTCCGTTCTTGCCCGCGATCTACGAACACAAAGCCTGGTTTATCGGCGAAACACCTTCAGCTGTGTGTCGGGATCCGCACCTCCTCACCAAGGCCCTTCTCGCTGAGTATGAGCGTGTTCAGCCGGACGCGCTGACGATCGGGATTGATGTGTATAATGTGGAGGCAGAGGCGATCGGATGCAAGGTGATCTACTACGAAGGAGAAAACACGTCGGTTCCTGCAATAGCGCCCGAAAGCGTGGTGTTTCGGGGCTCAGAGGAAGTCGTATCTCTCAAGATGCCTGATCCCCAAAAAGACGGTAGAATGCCGTTGAATCTCGAGGTTGCTCGAAACATCATGAAGGTTCTTGGCAAGGAGATTCCGATCCGCGCTGCCCTCTCGGGTCCATTTTCACTCGCGGCGCACTTGACCGGACTGGAGAATCTCTTCATGCTTGTGTTCACCCGGCCCAATCTGGTCCACGAGCTTCTTGATTTTGCCAGCGAAGTGATCAAGCGATATGGCCAAGCCTTCATTGAACTTGGCTGCGGCGTTGTGGTTTTTGATTCCCAGTCTTCCACTGAGCTTCTTTCGCCACTTGTGTACCGTGAATTTGTCCTCCCAAGAACTCGAGAGTTGATTGAATACTTCCACCAGCAGGGTGTCCGGAACGTTCCTCTGATTATTGGAGGGAATACGACGAAAATGCTGGATGAATATCTCGAGACCGGGGCCAACAACGTGCTGTGCGATGCAAGAGCTGATGTGACGGAGTTTCTGCACAAGTGTTCCGCCGCCCGGAGAGCATTCAGGCGGAACATGGATTCCACCGATTTTCTGACGCTCTCTTCTGAAGATATCTACCACCGCACAGTCGACTGTCTGAAGGAATCGAACGGCTATCCCGGCTTCATTCTTGGCACGGTGATACTACCGTATGGAACGCCGATGACGGCTCTTGATGCAGTTCGGAGCGCACTTCAGGAATACAAACATTTGTGAGACGGACCGGGGCATTATGAAAGAATTGCTTGATCTTTCCCAGCTTATAGAACAGGGACAATCACAAAAAGCGTTGACCCTGACACAGCAATTGGTGAATTCGGGACTCCCCTCGCAAACCATTCTCAATGATGGATTGATTGCCGGAATGGCGGTGGTTGGAGAGAAAATGCGGAATGGCGACATGTACTTGCCTGAAGTTTTGCAGTCTGCCGGGGCGATGAAAGCTTCACTGGCGATACTTAAACCACTTCTTGCCCTTGAGGGAACAAAATCGCGGGGAAAGATCCTCATTGGTACGGTGAAGGGGGATATGCACGACATAGGAAAGAACCTCGTCAGCATCATGTTGCAAGGGGCGGGATTTGAGATCGTTGACATCGGCTGCAACGCGGATCCTCAGAGATTTGTATCGGCCATTGCGGAACACGCCCCGGAGATCGTCGGACTATCGGCAATGTTGACAACGACGATGCTGAATATGAAAACGACGATCGATGCCATTGCGGGGGCAGGGCTTCGATCAAAGGTAAAAATTATTATCGGCGGGGCTCCCGTCAGTCAAAAATTCGCAGACGAGATTGGCGCAGACGGCTATTCACGCGATGCCGTCCTTGCTGTTGACAAAGTAAAACAATTCATGGACCGCACCTCTTAACCAAGACAGATGGAACTCAGCAGATGAAGAAGACGTTCAAGACGCTCGCAATTCCCGATCCACAACAACTGATGTTTGGTCGAACCCCCAATCCCATGACCTGTGGCTTTGGGCTCACGCTGGGAAACGGTCAGGTTTTTCCTGAGCTAAACTTCACACTTCCAACCATGGCGTTGGAACAGACAAACTGGCCTGCCGTCGTTGCCCAGTATGAGGAAATAGGATCAATCATCGAACGGGCTGCAGCAAGACTGAAACCACCGGGTTTGATGGCGGAGTTTGAGCTTCTTCCTCCGATGACAGAACATCCATCGTGGGGGGCGGAGCTGACATCGGTGCTTCTCAAGCATCTTGATCAACTGCACAAGGATACCGGTATTCCATGCGCCTTGCGTGTTACCCCGACGGACATCAGAGATGTCACAAAACCCCCGGAGCTGAGGTCCGGAAAACCACTCGAACTCTTGCTGCAATCCTTCGAACAGTGCGCAGCGGCAGGAGCTCATGTGCTCTCAATCGAATCAGTAGGTGGAAAAGAAGTCCACGATGAAGCCCTGCTGTATGGAGATATCGAAGGGGTGATTTTTGCGCTCGGTGTGCTCGCGTCACGGGATATGGAATTTCTTTGGGAGAGAATCATCGCTACGTGTTCGAAGCACAAGGTTGTGCCGGGGGGCGATTCGGCCTGTGGTTTTGCCAACACGGCGATGCAACTCGCTGGACAAGGAATGCTCCCGGAAGTCCTCGCCTCCGTTGTTCGCGCTGCGAGTTCCGTTCGCAGCCTTGTCGCATATGAATGCGGTGCCTACGGACCATCGAAGGACTGTGCGTATGAGGGTCCGGTGATCAAGGCAATCACGGGGGCACCGATTGCCATGGAAGGAAAATCGGCAAGTTGTGCGCACTTCAGCCCGGTAGGAAACGTCGCAGCCGCGATGTGCGATTTGTGGAGCAACGAATCCGTGCAAAACGTGAGATTGCTCTCCGGCCCCGCGCCTGAAGCATATTTCGAATTGCTCGTCTATGACTGCCGTCTCTTCAATCAGGCCCTGGAGACAAAAACAGAAAACGTCTACCAGAATCTTCTCGTCTCATCCGATATCCATTTGAGTCCTCAGGCATATGTGTTGTCGCCGCAATCGACGTCACGGATCGCTTCGGCCATTGTGCGGGAGTCAGGCCACTACGCCCAAACGCTTGCGGCAGCCAGAGAGGCAGCAACTCTCCTACGAGAAGGAGTTCAACGAAAAGAGCTGCAATTGAACCCGCGAGAAACCGAATGGCTGGAGAGAATCACGCGGGAGTTGAACGCTCTTCCTTCCGATGAGCAACAGATGATTGTGACGATGCAGGACCGGTACGGCCACCTTTTTGCAGCTAATAGCTATGGCTTGTGAACAAGAAATGTCAGTTTGAGAGTACTGTTCCCGTATGCAATTACGTAAATTCTTCTCACCCCAGAACTCATAGCGCAAAGGAATACCATGCCAACGATTTTTGATCTACTGACTCAGACAAAGACTATCCACACCACCGCCTCGCCTCTCAAGGTCGAGCAGACGGTCGCTCAGGAATTGAAGACCCTGATCGGCGGCCGGGTAGACATCAAACAAGTCGCGGGATTGAACGCGCCTTCCGGAACGGTAAGGCTTGCCGTCGTCCCGGAGAAATCCAAGTGGCGGTCAATCCATCCGTCTCTTGATGGGGCGAAGGATTGGATGATGGTGAGAGTGAAGAATGGGGGTGGGGTCGAGATCCTTGCGTCACGTCCACACTTGCTCTTCTACCTTTTCGCTCAACTGACGGAGAATTGGAAGGGAGAAGGCATCGAGAAGTTCACGGATGGCAGGATTCTTCATCCATCCTTCCGCAATCTTCGTCCGGTCTACGATCTCTTCCTCACGCAGCATGCACGAACGGTGCGCAATTTCGATCGTGAAGAACACATTCGCAACCTGGCCCGCCTGGGTTTCTCGCATGCAGAAGTCAACGGACTGGCGTTCGCCGTTCCGTTTGAGCGCGGTCCCCAGGGGGAACTGCTCCATCGGTTCTATACGTACTGCCCGTCCCTGGATCAATTCGTCTCCAGCCGTCTGAACAAAGGCACCTATGATGACGACTACTTGCAGGCGAACATGAACTTCCTGAAGACCAATGCCGCCCTTGCTCAGAAATATGGGCTTGAACCCGGTATGGTGTGCTTTGAGCCGCGGTCCGTCCCTGACAACCTGCTAGAGAAATATCCCATGCTGCGTGGTGCCCGCGTCGATCATCCGATTCGAAGCTGGCATCCACGGTACAATCTCTCTATTGCGCATCCGGTGGTACGGGAGCACTATGCAGAGATGATGGAGAAAATCCTTCGGGAAGTGCCGAGCCTCGGGTACATCTCCATCTGGTCGAATGACAGCGGCGCCGGGTTTGAATACACGAGTTCACTATATGTGGGGCGCAACGGCGGCGGCTATGTCATTCGCGAATGGAAAGGCGATACTGAAATTGCAGAATCGGCCGCCAATAACCTGATGCGTTTCCAACGGCTCCTTCGGGACGCCGGCCGAAAAGTCAATCCAAAATTCCGCTCCCTGATACGGCTGGAACCCTTCTGGGCGGAACATGAATACATTTGGAAGCAACTGGAAGAAGGCCTTGATGTTGAAGTGTCGTCGTTGTTGACGAAGGGCTGGGGACTGGCGTACAAACATCCAAAGTATAAAGAGGCCAGGGAAATTCACGGCACTGCGCTGCACAACAAATTTGTTGACGCTGAAAAGCCGGTTCTTGAAGAACTTCGGCAGAAGAAATCAGAAGCCGATGTCTATTTCAATCCTGGCATTATCTGGAACCACGAACCACTCATCGGCGTTCCCTTCCCGCAACTCGTCTATGACAAGCTGGCGGATATGTACAAGCAGGGCGTAACAACCCCCTGCTACAATGGGAGTGCAACGCCTCAATCGTTCGCACCCTACAACATTAACCAGGAAGTAGTGCGGGCCTTTCAGGGTGACAGCGCATTGAACCTTGAGGCCTTTCTCCACAAAAAGGCGGCAGAGTGGATTGGCGAACCCCTTGCCGCTGATCTGGTGAAAGTCTGGAACCACTCGGATGAGGCCTACCGGTCATTTCCAATCCCCATCTGGATCTATTCCTCATGGGGAAACTGGTATCGTCTCCCGACTCGACCTATCGTTCCAAACGTCGAGGCGATTTCGGAAAAGGATCGCGACTATTACGAAACATTCCTGCTGGCGACATCTCACAACCGATGCAGGGTAGACTTCCGGTATGACGTGGGATTCGATCTCGTCGACCCTGCTCATGCATTGCATTGCGTGAAACTGATCGATCGTGACCTTTTCCCGCACATGGAAGCAGCATTGAAACTGCTTCGCCACATGAAAGACCGAGCGACAACGGACGCAGCGCTCGCCTGCATTACGGACGTGACGGATAGAATGCTGGGATTGTACTGCTGGTATCGAACGCAACGCAATGTGGCAGCATGGGTGGCAGGGGTGCACGGCTATCTGGAATCGAAAGATAAGAAAGTCAGAAAAGAATGCCGGAAACTCCTGAAAGAGATGGTGCTGGATGAAATCGAAAACACGAAACAGTTGCTGGAACTCTGGGAAACGTCCAAGACCAATTGGATGATTCTTTCTGCGGTGGGCGAGACAACGTTTATCTACTACGACAATTTTGGCGAGCAGTTGAAGCGGAAGATCGCCCTGATGAAGGGACATGAGAACGATGAGCCGTATGTAGATCCGAACTTTCAATGGCGTGTGCCGGGATTCACTGATAGGAAGGCATAAAAGGAGGTGTCCTGATCGACCGCCCTGGTATGGTATTGCCGAAGAAAATTATTCTAGCGCCAGATTCATTCAAGAGCTCCCTGACTGCTCACGAGGCAGCTTCTGCTATGGAGCAGGGAGTGTTGCAATTGCTTCCGGATGCTCACGTCATCAAGCATCCCGTCTCTGACGGCGGTGAAGGGCTGGTGAGTGTTGTCACCCCGGCGCTGGGTGGTTGCATTGTGACAACGAATGTTGCAGGACCATTACCGGGTCAGCGCGTTGATGCTCGATGGGGCCTGTCTTCAGATGGATCGTTGGCTATTATCGAGATGGCAGAAGCGGCGGGATTGAGTCTCGTTCCTATCGATCGACGTGATCCAAAAATCACAACGACCTATGGAGTCGGAGAGCTTATCCGGGCCGCTCTGGATGCAGGAGTTTCTTCTATTCTGATTGGAATCGGCGGGAGCGCCACCAACGACGCCGGTGCCGGGATGGCAGAGGCACTCGGTGTCAAATTTTTCAATGCAAGCGGGAAGTCGTTGGATCGCGGCGGAGCAGCCCTTGTTGACATTGTGTCTGTTGATGATCAGGGAAAAGATGCGCGCTTGGACAACGTTGAAATTCTGGTCGCGTGTGATGTCCAGAATACGCTATGCGGCATTGAGGGAGCATCCGCGGTGTATGGTCCGCAAAAAGGGGCAAGGCTGTCCGATGTCTCTCTATTGGACAAAGCACTTCTTCGATTCGGCAAAACGGTTCAGACCGATCTCGGTATGGATGTGCTGAATCTCCCCGGAGGCGGCGCGGCCGGAGGCATGGGAGCCGGACTGGTTGCATTTTGCGGCGCGACATTGAAGCGAGGGATTGATCTTGTATTGCAGCTCACCGGATTTGATGATTGCCTTCAGGGCGCAGATTTTGTTATTACGGGCGAGGGTAGAATTGACCGACAGGTAAGATTCGGGAAGGCGTTATCGGGCGTTGTCGAGCAGGCGAGACGCAGCAACATTCCGGTGGCAGCCGTTGTCGGCTCCATCGAAGGATCCCGCGAGTCTTTTTTAAATGACGGTTTTCTGGATGACCTTGAACCGCTTGTCGATGCCCATACTTCGATCGAAGAAGCAATGCGCAACGCTCAGACGCTCATTGCCGAGAGAACCAAACTGTTGATTCAACGGTATTTAAGTCGTAAGTACAACGATTGAGCGGCTTTTTGTCCTGGAACGAAGAGGGGGGAGTACTTACACTCACCGTATGAAGAAACCATCTCGGTTGGTTGATACGCTTGCTGTTGGTTTTCTTGCGCTGGTATGGGGGTTCGCGTGGCCTGTAGCCAAAATTGGCCTGCGCGATTGTGATCCCTTTTTGCTTGCCAGCCTTCGTAGTATCGTTGGAGGCATTTTTCTGTTCTTTTGGCGGCTCCGTAAGTCCGATAAAGAACAATTCACACGACGCACACTCTGGGTGTCATTCGTTGCCGGGACATGTTGGGTAGGAATCCCCATGGCTTTCACGTCGTGGGCTCTCCTCTACATCAACGTTGGCCTTGGCTCTATTCTTCAAAGCACAACCCCATTTTTCGTGGCAATCAGTGCCTATTTTCTGCTCGATGAGAAACAGTTCTCATTCGCCAAAATCGCAGGCCTTGTGCTAGGATTTCTTGGAATCGTTGCTCTTTTTTCGGACAAGCCGATCACGGACATTACCAGCCTGACCGTTCTCGCAGCGCTTGCTGTCCTGATCCCTTCGGTACTAAACGGCTATGGTCAGGTGTACGCTCGCAAGCACTTCCACGGGAATGACCAGTTTGGATTTATGACAGTCATTTTGATTATCGCGGGACTTGAATCGCTGCCTTTCAGCTTTCTCAACGGTATGCCGAAAGTCACCCCGACCGTCGATCTGGTCTTTGCCGTTCTCTATTTGGGAATTGTCGCTTCAGCGATTCCATTTGCAGTGTACTTTGCGCTTCTTGTTCGTGTCGATGTTGTCATTCTTTCCATGGTGGGGTACGTTATTCCGGTCGTCGCTGTCGCGTCGGGCATGATTTTGTTTGGTGAACGAATGTCCCCACCGGAAATGGCTGGGTCCATTATGGTCATTGTCGGCGTTGTCTTAGCCACGCAATATGATCTTGTGAAGTCTAAATTCCTGTCCCGGCAAACCTCGTAAAGGGATCTCTCATGATTCGCATTGGTCTGGTTGACCTCGATACATCCCATCCAAAAGCCTTCACGAAAATCTTGAACGGAATGCCCGGTGTAAAAGTGAATGCTCTTTGGGACGGCCGCGACGTGTGGCCGGAGGGATATGATGATCAGTTCGCTCGAGAAAATGACATTCCCCATGTTTGCAAGAAGCTCGAAGACATGCTCGAGCACGTGGATGCGGTGATGATCCACGGGGTGAACTGGGATAAACATGTTGACCGGGCGTATCCATTCCTCGAAGCAAAGAAACCGGTTTTGATTGATAAGCCGATGGTCGGGAAGGTGCGGGACATCTACGCCCTTCTCGAACTGCACGTAACTCACGGCACGCCGGTGTTCGGAGGATCTGCGCTGCGGTATGCACAGGAGATTCCTCTGCTTCGGTCGCAGGCGGACCGCATCGGGGAAGTATCGACCGTCGTTGCTACCGGGCCCGGCGACTTTTTCAGCTACGGAATTCATACAACAGAACTTGCGCAAGGAATGATCGGTACGGGCGCGAACTATGTCGAGTACGTCGCTGAGAACAAATCATCCTTTGTCGCCGTCACCTATCACAATGGATTTGTGCTGATGTTGCAGCTCCAGCAGCCTTTTCACGAGTGGTCGATGTGTTTGTATTCTGCAACGGGTATGCATACCGTGCGAATTGATCCCAGCCATATGTATGAGGCGTTTCTGCAACACTTCATCGACATGGTAAATGGAAAGGAAATACCTTTCACGCTCGAAGCACCGCTGGAGGCGGTGAAAATCCACATTGCAGCGAAATTGTCCCGGCAACACGGCGGAAAAATATATCTTTCGGAAATTCCTGCCGAAGAAGGGTTCGATGGGGCGGCCTATGCGGCAGAATATGCAGCAGCGAAACGAAGAGGTGCGTGATTTATGAAAAGAGGCGACCCACGGGGTGTCATTCTCGCTGCCGGCATTTCATCGAGGATGAAATCTCCTCCCATCGATGCGCGTCTTGATCCCGAGCTTGTGAAGCAAGCCGAGGAGAGAACGAAGGGAATGATCAGTGTCGGTGAAGGAGGCAGGCCGTTTCTTGACTACCTCCTCTCGAACATGAAGCAAGCGGGTATTGATGACGTCGTGATCATTGTGGGGGAAAAGGACGAGGTGTTGCGGGGATATTATGGGTTGAAGGATCGCGACAACCCTTTCCATGGTCTTCGTATATCGTATGCGATCCAGCGTATTCCCGAGGGACGAAAGAAACCGTTGGGTACCTCGGACGCGTTGATGCAGGCACTTTTGGTTCGGCCCGACTGGAAAGGGGGCGACTTCATTGTCTGCAACAGCGATAACCTCTATTCTGTTCGCGTCTTCACAATGCTGCTCGACTGTGATGCTCCGAATTCCCTGATCGATTATGATCGTTCAGGATTGGAATTTGCCGAGACAAGAATCGCCCAATTTGGCATTACCAAAAAGGACAAAGACGGGTACCTTCTGGAAATTGTTGAAAAGCCGCCACTCGAAGAACTCGAGCGACTGCGCAGTGCAGATGGGAGTCTCAGGGTGAGCATGAACATCTTTCGTTTGAACTACGATATGATTTTCAATCCGCTCAGAGATTGTCCTGAGAGCCCGGTGCGTCATGAAAAAGAACTGGTCACGGCAGTAACGGCAATGGTGAAACTCCATCCGCGAACATTGAAAGCGCTGCCTCTCAAAGAGCACGTTCCGGATCTTACCTACAAAGACGATATTGCAGTAACAAGTGAATACCTCCGGAAACACTATTCCACTCTGGACTGGTAGTCATCGGTTCGAAACTACACTCAACCCTCAGCGAGCATCAGAGAATCCGTGCAACGAGATCTTTCTGAAGAACTCCGGCAAATCTACAATTGCTCACCTGACGAGCTTCTCCTTCATACTGCGCGCTACGAGCGGCTTCTCAATCTCTATCGCTTAAGCTTTTCCGGACAGAATCCGACGTTCATCGTCCGCGCTCCCGGTCGCGTCAATCTCATTGGTGAACACACAGACTACAACGGCTACCCGGTCATGCCGATGGCGATTGACCGGGACTTCGTCTTCGTCCTTGCTCCGTCATCCAGCGGGGTCATTGATATTGTCAACGAATCCCCCTCCTTTGAGCGCAGAACGATCAATGCGAGATTTCCCGTGCCTCCGTATCAACAAGGAGATTGGGGGAATTATGTCAAGGCGGCTGTTCATGGGATTCTCGAAGCTGGCTGGGTTGATCCGAAGAATGTGACGGGTTTTCAGGCGTTCGTCGGCGGAACGATTCCGGAGTCAGCCGGATTGTCTTCGTCGTCGGCACTCGTCGTTGCATCTGCCCTTGCATTTCTTGCGGCGAATAACACGCAAGTCGAAAAAGAACAGTTGGCGGAACTCCTGGCGCGGGCAGAACGATATGTCGGCAGTGAAGGAGGGGGAATGGATCAAGCTGTCTCGCTGCTGGCGGAACCCGGAAAAGCGCTCAAGATCGATTTCTTTCCGTTACGCACGCAGCCCGTCAGTTTGCCGGAAAACCTGTCGTTCGTCGTCTGTAACAGTCTTATCCGTGCACCGAAAAGTGAGAGCCTCCGGTATGCCTATAACCGACGGGTGATTGAATGCCGCCTGGCAACCGCACTTGTTGCGAAGACTGTTGAGGAGCGTTCTGGAAAGAACAGTCAACCACAACGGCTTGCGGATCTCTCCGGCGAGAAACTTGGGCTTGAGCAGCGAACCGTCGACAAGATTGTGGCTCAGGCAATTGGCGAAAGGCCCCTGTCGCTGAAGGACGTTTCTTACTTTCTGGGGGAAACGGCCGAAGCCGTCCAGCAGCGTTTGTGTACTCTCCGCGACGGAAGCGTGCTCGCCGAACCTCCGGAGGGATTCAAGATTTGGAATCGATACAAACACGTGGTGAGCGAAGCGCAGAGAGTTGAATCGGCCGCTGGGGCGTTTCAAGCCGGCGATGTGTCCGCGGTCGGCAGCTTGATGAATGCATCGCATGTCAGCTGTCGCGATGACTATGAAATCAGCTGCCCGGAGCTCGAGGTTCTTGTATCGGTTGGGCGTGAGGTCGGCGCCGTTGGTGCAAGACTTACTGGAGCAGGGTTCGGCGGCTGCACGGTGAACGCCGTTCCTTCCAATCAAGTACGACAATTCATAGATCGAGTAACCATCGCATACTATCATGAGTACGTAAGGCAGGAAAAAGAAAAACCCTTCACAAAGTACACAAATCTTCATGATGTCGTTTTTGTATGCCGCGCAACTACAGGAGCCGGAGCGTGGCCCAACAGAGGAGATCGTTGAGTGCCCGCTACGCCCGTCTTTAATACTGTGAACCTTCTCGACTACAGCCTGATCGCCCTTCATTTCATTATCATCATCTGGGTGGGCATCTACGCCGCGCGTCGTAACAAAAACACCGAGGAATACTTCAAAGGTGGAGGCCAGATTCCGTGGGTGATCGCGGGTCTTTCCAACTGGGTCGCGGGCTACTCTGCGTTCATGTTCGTTGCCGCCGCCGGATTTGCCTATATGAACGGCATCGGCTCCGCCGTCATCTTTACGTCGGCATTCTGGGCGTACGGCGTGGGCTATTTTGTCTTCGGCAAGTTGTGGCGGCGCGCCCGGCTGGCGTCTCCGCTCCGCTTTCTTACACGGCGCTATTCAGCATCGACGACGTATTTCTATTCGTTGGTTTCGATCATTCCACAGATCGTCGGCATCGGGCAAGGCCTCTACATTCTGTGCATTTTTATCTCAACCGCACTGGGTTTCAATGAGCGAGCATTCGATCTTGGTTTTGTCATGGTCAGCGGATTTCAGCTTTCCATCATTCTGGTCGGCACGGTTATGGTGGTTTACTCCGTGATTGGCGGATTGTGGGCTGCAGTACTTTCCGATTCGGTGCAGGCAATCATCGTTACCATCATGACGCTGATTATCTTTCCGGTTGCGTTTGCCTATTTGGGGGATGGACACGGCCTTATGGCAGGTTTCACCAGATTGCTCAATGAGGCCCCCAAAGGCTATTTCCAACTCAGCGGAGATACAGCGAAACCGTTGTTTCTTCTCGCCTATTTCTTGAACGTGATGCTGGGGTATAACGTCGGTTGGGCAATCGTTCAACGGTACGGCAGCGTTGCCGACGAGCGGGACACGAAAAAGATGGCGATCCTCTGCGCCGTGCTTTCCGTGCTTGGGCCGCTTCTCTGGATTCTTCCGGTCATGGCGGCAAGAGTCATTCTGCCAGACATGTCTGCCCTCTGGCCTTCGATTGCTGTTCCGGCAGAAGCATCGTTCGTCAGCCTTGTGTTGATGCTGTTGCCGCATGGACTGATCGGGTTTGTTGTCTCGGCAATTCTCTCGGCGACATTAGGACAATCGGGGGACACGTTCAACTGGCTGGCGGCGACAGTTACACGGGAAGTGTATGTGCCGCTGACGAAACGCTGGTATAATAGAATTCCCTCCGACAGGAGCCAGTTACGGGTTGGTCGGACATCGATGCTGATTGTCGGCATCCTCGGCGTCTGGGTGGCGTTCTACATTCCAAAATTCGGTGGCGCCTTTCAGTTTGCATTGCAGTTCTATTCGTTGACTGCCGCTTTCATGATGCCGGTCTTTCTGGGAATGCTCTACAGGCGAACTCCGTGGTGGTCTGGAATGGCGTCTTGCAGCGCCGCAATCATCTTCGCGGTAACCTTGATGGCGCTTGGTCTCTGGAACGATCAGGCGTTTGCGCGCAACATGATCAGTGAATCGATTGCTGCCACGATAGTGTTCTTTGGATCCGCATTCTGGTTCAACGAAGACGACCCGCGGCATGCCGAACTGCGTGTTCTCGAGAAAGACCTCAATACGCCCGCACATGGGGAGAAAGTTCACCTGGAAGGCGGGCGTGTCGGAGCGTATGTTCTGATTGGTAGAATCTGTGTGGTCATGGGAATTATCATGATTCTTTGTGTCTTCACCCCCTCAACTCGGGTGGCTCCTGCATCCCTCAATGTTGTCGCGGGAGTGCTCAGTCTGTCGTTGGGTGCCACAATTCTGTACCTTACGAGAGAGAAGGGACAAAAGAACGGAAAGGCAACGCCATGAGTGCCATCATTCGTATCAGCGCAGCTCAACTGCCAACGGTCATCGAGGGAAAATCGTTTGACGAAAAACAGAAAGTGAACCTCGCTCAAATTCTCATCATGCTTGAACAGGCCGGGAAGCGGAAGTCGGATCTTGTTCTCTTCGGTGAATATGTCAATCTGCATCACAGAACCTGGTCCAGCGACAAGAAAGAATACGTTCCCGACCCCATTCCGGGTCCATTTACCGACACGATTGCTGCCGCAGCGAGACAAGCCGGCCTCAATGTTGCCCTTCCTGTGTATGGCACGCACAAAGGCGCTCTTTCGAGTTATGTCGTTCTCCTGAATAGGAAGGGCACCATTGTCGGCTGCTATCAAAAGGCACATCCGACTCTACCGGAACAGGAAATGGGGATCAAGGCTGGCGCTGATTTGCCAGTCTATGAGCTCGATTGTGCTAAGGTTGGCATCATGACATGCATGGATATCGAGTATCCGGAGGTGGCTCAGGTCTTGATGTTGCGCGGTGCAGAAGTCCTTCTCTTCCCGCACGTACAAAGCACATGGGGAGAAATAGACTGGGAGATCCGCTATCGCGCAAGAGCTATCGATACCGGTCTACCGGTGGTTTCCGCCTGCTATGGGTATCGTGAGGGAGAGTGGCTCCCGGGAAAGATGATCGGTCGAACGAGTGTCATTGGGAGAGACGGCCTGATTCTTGCCGACCTGGGACGTGCAATCGACCTTCTGACATACGATCTTGACCTCGACGACAAAAGAATAACGAATTTCTTCTTCGACAAGAAATACGATCGCACATTGGCTGTTACGGCGTCAAGGCGGCCAGAGCTCTATGGAGACATAGTGAATCAGGCGATCAAAGAGAAGGCGCTGAAGGAAATCCAGAGGCGTGAAGCAGAGCGGGAGCAACTAGCGAAAGCGAAGAGTAAGACGAAGAGGAAATCTTAAACTCGAAATTCAAAACCCGAAACGAGCTACCACTTTGAGATTTGATGTCTAAAATTTCGAAATTGTCACACATTAAACCTTACGAACATCACATCCCCATCCTCAACGATGTAGTCCCTGCCGTGAACATGGAGAAGTCCGTGTTCTCTGAGCGCGGCTTCTGATCCCAGTCGGTCCAGATCAGAACACTTCATCACCTCCGCTCGTATAAACCCCTTTTCGAAATCAGTATGCACAACACCTGCGGCCGTCGGTGCTGTTGTGCCTTTCCGCACGGTCCACGCATGAAGCTCTTTGGGATTGACCGTGAAGAAGGTAACAAGCTGGAGAAGATCATAACCCTCACGGATGACTTGATTCAATCCGGATTCCTGCAAACCGAGTTCCTGGAGAAACGGTCCCCTCTCCTCACTTGGTAGTTCTGCCACTTCTGCTTCGACTTCTGCGCTGATGAGGACAACTTTTGCGGATTCCCTGGCAGCGACTTCTCGAACCTGGCCGATGTAGTCTGGCTCGGATGAGAAATGCTTTTCGTGTACGTTGCAGATGTACATCACGGGCTTGTTGGAGAGCAGGTGAAGATCGCGAAAAAGGTAGTGTTCCTCTTCCGTATGGGTGGGATGGTAGCGTGCGAGCCGACCGGTGGCGAGATGAGTGCGAAGCGCCGCGTAGAGAGGCAATTCGTCCTTCGCTTTTTTTTCGCCGGATTTCAGGCGCTTTTCGGTTTCTCCTATCCTGTGGTCAAGTGTGTCGAGATCTTTGAGTATAAGCTCGGTTTCGACAATTTCGATGTCGCGCTTGGGATTGATGGTGCCATCAACATGGATGATGTTGGGGTCATCGAAACATCGGACGATATGGAGAATGGCATCAACGTTGCGTATGTGTGCGAGGAACTGATTGCCGAGGCCTTCCCCTTTGTTGGCGCCGCGAACCAAGCCGGCAATGTCAAGAAACTCCAGCGTGGTGGGAGTGGTTTTCGCGGGCCTGAAGATCTGCGTCAGTCGATCAAGCCGATTGTCGGGGACGGGAACAATGCCAACATTGGGATCGATCGTGCAAAAGGGATAGTTTGCCACTTCAGCCCCGGCGGCTGTGATGGCGTTGAAGAGGGTAGATTTTCCGACATTGGGGAGTCCGACAATACCGCAGGCAAAGCCCATGCTTCACTCATCTCCATTTTAACGGACTATGCAGATTTTCCAAAACTGGCGTGGCTGGACTTATGAATGCGCGGGAACCCCAAATAAACCGACATGGAAACAAGAAAGAACTTGCATATTTATGCATAATCATGTATAATTATGCATAACAAAGAAAGGATGAAAGGCTTGTCGACTGCTCTTCGGGCATCAATTGTTGGGGCTTCCGGCTACTCCGGCGCTGAACTCCTCAAGATACTGTTGCGACACAACTTTGTCAAGGTGGATAAGTTGTTTGCGAACAGCTCCGTGGGAAAGCGGGTGAAAGACATCTATCCGTGGTTCGCAGGGCGAGTGGAAACAACGTACGAATCATATTCCGTTGACGCTGTGGATAAAAGCGACATTATCTTCATCGCGCTTCCTTCAAGAGAAGCGATGAACATCGTTCCGGCGTTGCTTGAACGCGGAAAAAGGATTATTGATCTCGGCGGAGATTTCAGACTCAAAGATCCCGCTCTGTACGAAAAATTCTACAAACATCAACACACCGCCGTCCATCTGCTTCCCCGGGCCGTCTTCGGACTGCCTGAGTGGAATCGTGCCGCGATCAGAACGGCAATGCTCGTCGCAAACCCCGGCTGCTATCCAACGAGTGCTATTCTTCCATTGGCTCCGGTGCTCAAGGAAGGAATTGTCCACCAACACGGCATTACCATCAGTTCGCTCTCGGGTGTCTCCGGCGCAGGACGAAGTGCATCCACCGTTTTTTCTTTTGGCGAAGTCAATGAATCCGTCAGAGCCTACAAAGTGGGGGAACACCAGCACATTCCGGAAATCAAAACGAGCCTCGAGGCAATCACCGGCTCTCCGATCTCAATGACATTTGTCCCGCACCTTCTTCCCATTACGCGCGGCATCTACACCAGCATCTACGCAACGTTGACGAAAAGTGTCACTCCATCGGACGTCCTTGAAGCATTTCGAAAATACTATGGCAAGGAACCATTCGTTCGGTTTTCGGATATATCAATCCCGGAGATCAAGAACGTCAACTACACAAACTTCATCGACATCGGATTCCGCATCTACGCCGACAACAACCAGCTCATCATTCTGTCGGCTATCGATAATCTCGTGAAGGGCGCTGCGGGTCAAGCTGTGCAGAACATGAACATCATGTTTGGTTACAACGAAACGGAGGGACTTCTCTCGTGACAATACCTGCAATGAACGAATGCCCGGGTGGCATCACCGCACCCCTTGGATTTCGTGCTGCCGGCATGTATTGCGGCATCAGGAAGATCAAGAAGGACATCGCCATGATCGTGTCGGATGTGCCGGCGACGGTTGCCGGGGTCTTTACGTTGAACAAGACCCAGGCTGCGCCGGTCCTTGTCGACAAGATTCAACTCAAGCGTTCATCCGTGTGCTCCGCAATAGTTGTGAATAGCGGCAATGCAAACGCCTGTACAGGGGAACGCGGGTTGAATGACGCATGGGAAATGGTCAGGACAACCGCCTTGGCGCTTCACATTCCGGAAACTCGAGTGATGATCTCATCGACGGGAGTTATTGGTCAATATATGCCGATGGATAAAGTGTCCCCTGCGATTAGCGAATTGGCGGGGAGACTCAGCAAAGAGGGGAATGAGGACACTGCAGAGGCGATCATGACAACCGACACCTTCGCGAAAGAAGCCGCCGTCAAATTCACCTTGGGAGGAAGGACGGTAACGATTGGAGGTGTGGCAAAGGGGTCAGGCATGATTGCCCCCAACATGGCGACCATGCTGGCGTTTGTCACAACAGATATTGATCTTGATCAGGCGTTGCTCACAAAAGCACTGCAAGGAGCAAACAATCGGTCGTTCAATCGAATAAGCGTCGATGGCGACATGAGCACGAATGACATGGTTCTCGTTCTGGCAAATGGTATGGCGAGGAACGCCCAGCTCACGGACAACTCGGAGGAGTATCAGCTGTTTGCTGCCGCTTTGGAATATGTGCTTATCAAGCTCGCGAAAATGATTGCAAAGGACGGGGAAGGAGCTACAAAGCTCATCGAAATCATGGTGAAGGGTGCCAGATCGGAAGATGAGGCGGCGCAGGCAGCAAGAGCAGTGGCGAACTCAAACCTCGTGAAAACGGCCATCCATGGAGCCGACGCAAATTGGGGTCGTATTTTGGCTGCCGTAGGGTATTCAGGAATCGACTTCAATCCGGACGATACGGAGATCTCCTTCGGGGAACTGCCGGTCTTGCGACGGAACTACGAGATCGTCCTTGACGAAGAAAAAGCGAAAGAGCTGCTATTGAAAGACACGGTGATGATCGTGGTGAACCTGAATCAGGGAAACCAGTTCGCCCGATTCTGGACTTGCGATCTCACGAAAGAGTACGTTCACATCAATGCGAGCTATCGATCATGATTGACCCTGCCAAAAAAGAAGAAGTCCTTATTGAGGCGCTGCCGTACATTCAGACGTACGAAGGGAAGACGTTCGTCATTAAGTACGGCGGCGCCGTCATGACCGACGATCGCCTGAAGCAGACGTTTGCGAAGGATGTGACGATTCTGCGAAAGATCGGGATCAACATCATCATTGTCCATGGTGGGGGAAAAGAGATCACTGCGACGGCAGAAACCCTCGGTATTCCCACGACGTTTGTGGACGGTCAGCGATACACAGACGAAAAAATGATCGAAGTTGTGTTAATGGTGCTGGCGGGTCAAATCAACAAAGAAATTGTGAATTTGATCAACATAAACGGGGGAAACGCGATCGGTCTTTGCGGCGTGGATAACCTTCTCCTCAGGGCGCGCAAGTTGGTGACGGAGGGAAGGGACCTCGGCTTGGTTGGCGAAATCACGTCCGTGAATGTTCCATTTCTCAGTTTACTGCTCCAGAATGGAATGATGCCCGTGATTGCGCCTGTCGGCGTTGGCGACGGCGGGCAACTCTACAATATCAATGCTGATCTCGCCGCGGGAGCTGTCGCATCTGCGTTGAAGGCTGAGAAACTGGTGTACCTAAGTGACACCGAAGGTATTCTCGTGAAGGAGAAACTGGTGTCTTCGATGACTAAAAGCGAGGCGAGCAGATTCATCGATGAGGGTGATATCTTCGGCGGCATGATTCCGAAGGTCACATCAGCATTTGATACTCTCGCTGCGGGTGTCAACAAGGTTCACATTATCGACGGCCGAATTAAGCATTCGTTGTTGCTGGAGATTTTTACGGACGAGGGAATTGGCACACAGATGGTTCACGAGTCATAACCAACAGGCCTCCGCCTATGAACAAGCAAAACAGACAATTTTCCATCAAACAAATTATCACTCATCAGGTGATTTCGAATCAGGACGATCTGTGTCAGGCTCTCGGCAAAGCCGGGTTTGCCGTGACGCAGGCAACGCTGTCACGCGACATGAAAGAGCTTGGCATCGCCCGGGTCAACACCGCAGCGGGTCACCGGTACATTCTTCATGTCGAAAGTGAAGAACGACGGCTGACGTCAATGATCGGGTATGAAATCGAAAGCATCGATGCGAACGAAAACATGATTGTCATCAAAACGCTGCCGGGGCGGGCTCAGGGAGTAGCGGAGATCATCGACAGCGTGCGTCATCCAGCGGTGCTTGGAACGTTGGCGGGAGATAACACCATCTTTGTGACGCCGTCATCCGTCACAAAGATTCCCGAGATTCACAAGCTGCTCAAAAACCTGATGACCCAAAAGAAACTCGACGTTGGCTAAAACAGGGACGTTGTGATTGAACATTCGTACATGCTTACCTTGAGGAGACAACCGTGAAGAAACAAAGAATTGCAGTGGCATATTCCGGCGGCCTTGATACCTCTGTTATCGTCAAATGGCTGCAGGAAAAATACAACGCAGAAGTGATTACCGTGACAGGAAACCTTGGCCAGAAGAAGGAGTTGACCGGGGTTCCGGAAAAAGCATACAAGACAGGAGCCAAAAAAGTATATGTGCAGGACCTGAGAGACGAATTCGTTGAAGACTACATCTTCCCGGCGCTGAAAGCCGGGGCTCTCTACGAATTCACCTACCCCATGGCGACGGCCATTGGCAGACCGTTGCTGGCGAAATCGCTGGTCGACATCGCGCGCCGTGAACGATGCACAGCTGTGGCACATGGTTGCACCGGAAAAGGCAACGATCAGGTTCGTTTTGAGGCGTCGATTGCCGCATTGGCTCCGGATCTGAAAGTGCTTGCACCGCTCCGCGATTGGGAATTCAAATCCCGTGAAGAAGAAATTGCGTATTGTGAAAAGCACGGAATCCCGGTGGCGGCGACGAAAAAGAATCCCTATTCGATCGACGAAAATGTGTGGGGAACCGCCATCGAGTGTGGCGTTCTTGAAGATCCCATGGCAGAACCTCCAGCGGATGCTTTCCAGAGAACCGTTTCTCCGCAGGAAGCCCCCGACAAAGCAACGACACTCACCATTGAGTTCAAGCAAGGTGTGCCTGTATCTCTTGATGGCAAAAAGCTCTCTGGCTTTGAGATCATTGAGACGCTCAATGAAATCGGAGGTGAAAACGGCATCGGACGGATCGATTTGATCGAGAATAGATTGGTAGGAATCAAATCCCGTGAAGTGTACGAAGCACCGGCCGCGGTCATCTTGCATTTTGCGCACAGGGAACTGGAACGCCTGACGCTTGACAAGGAAGTAACGCATTACAAAGCGAAGATTGCCCAGGATTATGCGAACCTCATCTATAATGGTCTCTGGTTTACGCCCCTGCGAGCGGCCCTGGAAGCCTTCGTCAACGTGACGCAGAAGACCGTCAATGGACTCGTCAAGATCAAACTCTACAAAGGGAACATCGACATAGCGGGGCGGTCCTCTGCCAATTCGTTGTATGACACGAAGCTGGCCACCTATACAGAAGAGGATACGTTCGACCACAAAGCGAGCGAAGGATTTATCAAGATCTTCTCGCTTCCCGCGAAAACGTTCTATCAAGTCAATCCAAGAGGGTTTGTAAAGAAACGCACCTTGAAGCGCAAACAGAAGAAATCCGCGACAAAGTCATGATTTGATTGAACTATCCATGAACAAAAGAAGCCGACGAGCAATCGTCGGCTTTGTTATTGTTGTACGTCACCTCAAGTCGTATGCAAAGGAAGAAACGAACAATCCAGCGGAAAGCAACGGCTCTTCCCCGCCTTGACGCTCAGAGGCATATTCAGTAGCTTACCATGAACTCTTTTGAGGTCGCTGCTATGCGCTGTCGCTTTGTCTTTGATGTTACACTCATTCTTTTCCTCTGTCTGCTTCCTGATGGTTGGTCTCAAGCTCAGGAGACGAACAAGTCCCTGGACAGCCTCATCAGAAAAGCCGATTCGCTTCTTGCAATGCGGAAACCCGCAGCTGCAGAAGAACTCTACAAGGCCGTGCTCTCGATCAACAACGCTTCGCTTCCCGCGATCATAGGGACTGGGAAAGCCGCAATGGCCGAGCGATCATGGTCCACCGCAGTTGATGAGTTCGAGCACGCATCAGAGCTTGACTCGAGCAATCTGGATGCACGGTACTATCTGGGTTGCGCCTATGCGGAACGTGGTCGATCCCGCTATCTTATCGACAAACTGCTGGGATTGTTTTCTCAATCGAGCTTTGACAAAGCAAAATCCAATCTTGATTGGGTGATATCGCGTGATTCACTATTCCGCGATGCTTTGTATCAGCGGGCAATAGTATTTTATTTTCAGCACGAATACCGAAATGCCATTCCGCTCGCCCTCAAGCAGATTGAACTCAAGCCGGATCTTCGCAATGGTCATAGTGGTCTGCAAAAGATTTATCGCGAGGCAATAGCATATTGGTCACTGAGTGATCTGCCGGAGCGTGTGTCTCAACCTGAAAATGACTATGATCGATTCTTCCATGCCGAGCGTCTTCGTCGAAAGGGTCGCTTACAAGAAGCCGATTCGTTCTTGCGTGAAATGCGGGAAAGGCCGGGTATCGTGCGTCCTCAGTTGATTCTCCAATCGTTGGCGAGACTCAAGGCAACGCAAAAAATGCCGGATGAGGTGGAACAGCTTGTCACCGAATCGATCGCTCTCATTCGTACGATGGCTGATGCCGACCTTGTTTTCGAAGATGTGAAGTATCTTGTCTCGGACTCAGAGCTGGCTCAATACGACGCGTTGACGTCAGCGTCTGATGCGCGGCAGTTCTTCACCACCTTCTGGGCGAAGCGAAATCCGTATCCGGCCCAACGGGCAAATGCGCGGATAGCCCAGCATTATGAACGCCTGGCGTATGCTGAGGAGTACTTCGAACAGTTCGGGCGCAAGACATTTGCGGCCGAAACGATGCCGGTGGACTTTCCACAGGCATACTTCCTGAACGAAGAATTTAACGATAAGGGAATCATTTACTTGCGCCACGGCGAGCCTAATCACAGAGTGATGACACTGAGAGCGGACACTTCGAACGAATCATGGCAATACCTCGCAACCCCGGAATACGGAGAAATGCTGTTCGACTTCTTCGTTCCGGTTGGTGGACACATCACTGAATGGCGTCTCACACCGGTTCTGCCCGATCCTGGTATGTGGGAAGATCGCGAGGAGTACTCTCAAAAGTACATGCGCCTCGTACATTCGGCATCAAACGGAGTGTCACAAGAACTGATGCGATCGACAGAAGAAGGCAAGGAGCAAATTGAAAGGGGTATCTCCACAGATCGCTTTTCGTTTACGGACACGGTGCGATACTACGAATCTCCGATCTCGGTGGTGTGTTTCCGGGGGAGCAGGGGGAGAACCGTGATGGATATTGGCTATGTGATTGCCCCCTCGGAAATCGCGAAAACGCTTGCTGATACGGTAACATCGTTCGATGTCGAAGCCCAATGTTCATTGTATACAACATCATGGAAGCGGGTTGTATCTTCGCACAGGAATCATACGTACGGACGAACGAAAGGTCTCGGCGAACTCACCATTGAGCAGTTCAGTGCGAGCGTTGCGCCGGATTCATATTTTGTGGCCTGGCAGGGGAAACCCGTTCGTGGGAACATGATATTCAATAAGGACGCACATGTCCTTGCGCCGGATTTCTCCGGCTCTTCCCTTAATATCAGCGACATCGAGCTGGCGTATATGATCGAGCCGGCGAAGCCTGGTGGAGGATTTACCAAAGGATCACTGTCGGTTGTTCCCAATCCTGTTGGAAAATGTCCACTCGACCATCCACTGTATCTCTATTTCGAGATATACAATCTGGCGAAGGACGCCAACGGTCGAACTTCATACTCGATCGAGTACAAACTCGCATCGGTGCAAATTAACAAGTCCTTGTTGGCGAGTCTCTTCGGCAGTCGCCGCAAAACGTCGATTGCGGTGCCTTCAGAACGAACCGGAAAAGAAAACTGGTCCCCGGAGCACATGGCTTTGGATGTCAGCGAACTCGAACCGGGGCGATACAACGTTCAGGTGACGCTGAAAGATCATGTCGCAGGAACATCGGTGTCGCGATCGGTTGCTGCGGAGATCTATGAAAAAGAATGAACGCGTACTATGAGTGTGGTTCGCACCATGGCATCCAGAGAACTCCGAGTGAGCGAAGACGGTCCGTATGGCGCTCGCGAACTGAAAGCACGCTATCGGCCGTATTTTCTGCGCGGTCTGTGGTTGTCCCTGCTGGTTCACGGGCTGTTTCTGTCAGCATATTGGTTGTCGCAGATTTCTCTTTTCTCCCGCGTAGAGAAGGGGAGGGTTTTTGTCGTGCGATACGCCGACCTCGGTCCTCCTCCGTCGCTGCAGCATGAACTACTGCATGGAATTCCCTCTGCGAAATATTCACTCAAGGACTTTGATTACGGGGTACCGGTGCCGGTTCCGGAGGTGGAACTCAAGGAAGAGAAGCCCTTCCCGACCCAGGAACAACTCAGCCAGACGGGTCCTGTTGCCGGAGAAGGAAATGGCGGTGGGATCATGATTCCAGACAGCGTCCGCGATGACCTCGTCGGAGGTGACCTGGAAGGCATCACACCGGATGTATTCCCTGTTCTCATGAAGATCGCTGTACCGCTGTATCCGGAAGCGGCGATGAAAAAGAAGGTGGGCGGGACAGTATGGCTCAATGTGTTGGTCGATCAACGCGGGAGCGTGAAGTCGGCGAGGGTTTTGAAGAGCGATGCGGAAGAGCTGAATCAGGCGGCGATGGATGCCGCTCGCAAGTATGCGTTTACGCCGGGGATCTACCGAAACAAGCCCATCCCGGTCTGGGTGTCAATTCCGATCGAGTTTCGATATGAAGGAAACTGAATTCGATACGATGTGTCACCAGGGGACGCGTCCCGCGAAAACTTGACGGAAGAATCATCGAGATCATCAAAGCCTATGCGATGTGCCGCCGCTGACCCTCGCCTTGAATCTTCACTCAAATCTTGGTTCATTCAATCGCACCGTCAGTTTGATGCAAAGGCTCATGTTGGTGCTCCGCACCTACCCCCCCTCACGTACCGATTCCTTCCTGTGTGGGAATAACCCTCTGACGATGCCACTGCTTTCAAATCAAACAAAGGAGATTTCGATGTTTCGCAAATTGCTTTCTCTGCTCCTCTTTGTTCCTTGCACTCTCCCGGCAGCAGGAGTCACTCAAAGTGATTCCCTGTACATGCGTTTCGTGTCGCCCGAACATGACTCAATCCAAAGCAATGCACCTCGGAGCAATTTTGCCGCCTGCACTAATCCTGCCGCGAAAGTATTCATTAATGGTAAAGAAGTGAAAGTCTATGGTAGCGGTGCGTTCATAGGATCGGTGAATCTTGCCGTCGGCATAAATCCTGTGCGAGTTGTCGCGCGTGCGATGAACGGTGACTCCCTGGTGAAGCTCTTCGTTTTTACCCGACCCGAGCCGCCGAAGCCGTTGACGCATGAACCGGCGGTGATTGACGCTCAGTCAATCGAGCCGAGGCAAAACCTGTGGCTGGGAAAAGACGATATCCTCGAAGTAAAATTCCGCGGAAGCCCGGGATATCAAGCATACCTCGATATCGCGGAAGTTGAATCAGGGATTCCGATGTTCGAATTGCCCGCGAGCGACTCCATCGCCGGATCCGGAACGTACATCGGGCGATACAAAGTGAGGGAATCAGACAAAGCGCGTGATGTGCCGGTGCGTGTGCGACTGAAGAAAAGCTTCTGGAGCAGCGAAAAAGCATTCTCAGCTGGAAAGGTTTCGATCCTTCCGAAGGAATTCCCGCGAGTGGCAATCGTCACGGGGCGAAGGCCGTTCCTCAACGCCGGTCTCGGCGAAGATCGACTTGGTGGAGCGAAGCTTGGTTACCTCCAGGCCGGTATCAGGGTAACGGTTGTCGGCAAAGTGGGGCGTCAGTACAAGATACAACTGTCAGACGCCATGGTGGGATGGCTGCCGGAAGATTTTGCGCAGCTCTTGCCCGTCGAAACCCCTCAGCCGCGATCACTTGTAAGCTCCATCTCAACATCGGGGAATGCCGCGGAAGATCTCATCAGTGTCTCACTTGATCAACGCCTTCCGTATCTCGCAGACCAAATGGTCGATCCCCCTGCGCTGGTGGTCGATATTTTCGGCGCAACCTCGAACACCAACTGGATTACACACCACCGTTCGGCGACGGGAATCAAGAGCGTCAGTTGGAATCAAATTGGGACCGATCATTATCGCCTAACAATTGCTCTGAACAATTCCCAACACTGGGGGTACGACGTCGGGTACGACCAGGGATCCAACCTGAGAATTCGTGTACGAAAACCACCCAAGGTCGCAAATCCGGATTCTGTTCTTGCTGGTTTCACGATCGCTGTGGACGCGGGGCATGGTGGTGATAACACAGGTGCAGCTGGCGCGACAGGAGTACTGGAAAAGAATATCAACCTCTCGATAGCGTTGCATCTTCGATCGCTTCTTGAGGACAAAGGCGTGAAAGTTGTGATGACAAGGGTGGACGACAGCAGCGTGGGCATGCCGGAACGGACGGATGCCATCATCAATGGAGGGGCACAGATTCTCGTCAGTATCCACTGCAATTCTGTCGGAGCGAGTTCGGATGCAGAAGCGGTACGGGGAACAAGCACATACTACCGCCATCTTGGCTATCAACCTCTTGCCAACATCATGTATGGAAAGATGCTCGAGCTGGGTCTGAATCAATTTGGCATGGTCGGGAGCTTCAACTTTTCGCTCAATGCACCCACGCAGCTTCCGAACGTGCTGGTGGAGACGGCATTCCTCTCGAATCCGGACGACGAGATGAAACTGCTCGACGACAGTTTTCGGAAGGCCATCGCGGGCAAGATCACTTCAGGATTGGAGCAATTCGTGAAAGCGTACGCACGGTCAGCAGAAAAGGGGAAAGAATAGCAATCAGGAGTCAGAAAGCGACGCTTCGGGCAAGAAACGATAATTGTCACCCGGGTCGGAAGTCCTCACAGCACTTCTCGCTAGAGAGGCTGTGCTTGGATTTCTTCCGTTGATAGGCGGTGGATTTTTCAGTATTTTGCTTATGAATGGTTAGCGTGTCAGTCGGCAGCTAACAGTCCCACCAATCATCAATCGAACATCGTCGATCGGAAATTACCGTATGGCACATCGCGCACTCTGGAGCGGGCGGTTCACAGAACCCCTGGCTGAAATTGCGTTAAAATTCTCCTCTTCTATCGAGCTCGACAAACAATTGTATAGAGAAGATATCGCCGGGAGTATTGCGCACGTAGAGATGCTGGGAGCGACCCATATCCTGACGGCGGCAGAAGCCCGCAAGATCCGCACAGCGCTGAATCAGATACAAAGAGAAATTGAAACGGGTAAGTTCCGGCTCACGGAAGAGCACGAGGATGTGCATCTTGCGATTGAACAAAGGCTGATTCACAAGATTGGTCCCTTGGGCGGCAAACTTCACACGGGGCGGAGCCGAAACGACCAGGTGGCACTCGACGAGCGTTTGTATCTTCGTTCGGCCATCAGGGACATCAACAAGCTGATCATTCAGCTGCAGCGAGTGTTGCTGTACAAGGCCGAGAAGTATTTTGGAACGCTCATGCCGGGATACACCCACCTCCAGCGTGCGCAACCCGTCATGCTCTCGCATCATCTCCTCGCCTATGTTTCCATGCTCGAGCGTGACCTCGAGCGCATGAACGATTGCTGTGCACGGCTGAACAAGCTGCCTCTGGGTGCAGCAGCTCTGGCGGGGACATCATTTCCCATTGATCGAGCACGAGTTGCGAAGAAGCTCCATTTTGACGGCGTGGTGGAAAACAGCATGGATGCGGTGAGCGATAGGGATTACGTCATTGAGTTCATTGCTGCATGCAGCCTCGTGATGACGCACCTGAGCCGCATCGCGGAAGAGATGGTGCTCTGGAGCACGAAGGAATTTGGCTTCATCCATATCAGCGATGCCTACACAACGGGCAGCAGTATCATGCCGCAGAAGAAAAATCCTGATATGGCCGAACTTGTGCGCGGCAAGACGGGGCGCGTCTACGGATCGCTGGTAAACATGCTAACCATCATGAAAGCCCTTCCGCTCGCCTATAATCGAGATATGCAGGAAGACAAGCTGCCCATGTTTGAATCGGTTGCGACAACACAACAATGTCTGGCGATCGTCGCGCAAATGCTTGTGCACTCACAATTTGACCGCCACCGCATGGAAGAGGAACTTCGAAACGATTTCTTGACTGCGACGGAGATAGCAGACTATCTGGTGCGCAAAGGATTGCCGTTCCGGGAGGCGCATGCAATAACGGGAAAGATTGTGACACACTGCATCGAGCGGCGCATGTATCTGGGGAACCTTGATCTGGAGACACTGCACCAGTTCTCGAAGTTGTTCGCGCCTGACGTGTTCGATTTCATGTTGCCGCATCGGAGCGTTGAGCAGAAAATGTCTTCGGGCAGCACCTCCCCACATGATGTGAAGCGCCAGATCATTCGTTGGTCTAGGGTGTTGAAGGTGCGAAGGGGGTAGGGAGAGGGAACTCGCAAGGAGTCAGTAAGAAGGTGAAAGCAAAAGGCCGCCCCGGATATCGAGACGGCCTTCTTGTGTGTACGAGTGTTTACTGGCGGACGTAACCGGGGCCGCGGAGCACCCGGCCGGGGAGATTGCCGGTGAACTTTCCGTTTTCCCAAACTGGCATGCCGTTGACGAGGACGAGACTTATTCCTTCGGAGTACTGGTGAGGGTTCTCAAATGTCGCCTTGTCGGTGATGGTCGCAGGATCGAAAACCACGAGGTCAGCATAAAAGCCCGTTTTCAGGATGCCGCGATCCTTGATACCCATGCGTTGCGCAGGAAGCGACGTCATCTTTCGGATAGCGTCTTCGAGAGTGAGGATTTTGTCTTCCCGCACATACTTGGCAAGAATCCTCGGAAAACTCCCAAACGTTCTCGGATGAGGCTTTCCCTGGGAAAGTGGTCCTTCAGTGGCACGAGCCGTAGCATCGGTGCAGAAACTCGTCCAGGTCTGAGCCATTCCCATTCTCAAATCCTCCTCGGTCATACCAAACGTAACACGGCCCGTCTTGCCCGAATCGGCGACGAGGAAGTCGAACATCGCTTCGAGAGGCTCTTTCTTCGATGCAGCGATAACCTCGGTGAATCGTTTTCCTTCCCATTTCTTCAGTTCGGGGTTTGAGACGGAACTTATCAGAACGAGCTGAAAATCTAACCATTTTGCAGATGCGAGTTCCTTCTTTATCTGCTTGCGAACCATGGGGTCCTGCAGGCGCTGCATGAATTTCTCAGTCCCGCCTTCCAGCACCCAGCCCGGCAGCCATGCTTTCAGGTCGTTGGATGAGGCGATATAGGGATATTGGTCGGCTGTGATGTCGAGGCCTTCGTTCCGCTGCTGCTGGATGATCCGTACAACTTCGGGCATCTTTCCCCAGTTGGGTTTTTGTGCGACCTTCAAATGCCAGATCTCCACAGGGATTTTCGCTCCTCGAGCAATATCAGCGGCTTCCAGAACAGACTCGATAACCTTTTCCTGCTCGTTCCGGATGTGCGAAGCGTAGATGCCGCCAAATTCGGCAGATGCTTTTGCCAACTCGATCAATTCAGGTGTTTTCGCAAACATCGCGGGCATATACTCCAGAGCAGAACTGACCCCCATTGCTCCCTGCTGCATGGCGGTTCGGACAATCTGTTTCATCTGACTCAATTCTTCGGTCGTCGGTTCGCGGTTGTCAAAACCAATGACAAATTCCCGCGCGGTTGCGGCCCCGACATACGATCCAAGATTGATTGCCGACCTGTTTTTCTCCACCCGGGCAAAGTAGCCGTTGAAGTCTGTCCAATCAACGGTGAGCTTGTACTCATCGAAATAGGACTTCATCTCTTTGAGAATCTTGTCATTCACGGGGGCCGGAGATTCTCCCTCTCCATTGATTTCGGTGGTGATCCCCTGCGAAATTTTGCTCATTGCGCGGTTGTCGACAAGGATCGCATGCTCAGACTGCCCAAGCATGTCGATGAACCCGGGCGACACGACTTTGCCGCCTGCATCGACGACACGCTTTGCCAGCCGTACATCGAGCTTTCCGATGGAGACGATTTTATCGTGATAGATGCCGATGTCTGCTTGATACCACGGATTGCCGGTGCCGTCGACAATCCTGGCGTTCTGGATGAGAATGTCATAGGGACCCTCGCCAGAAGGCTGGCAAGAGATTCCGGATATGACGAGGAGGAAAAAGAGGGTAGCAATGAGAGGTTTCATGTGGTCACCTAAGGAGTGGGTGGACGATCCTCTTCCGCGAACGGTCACGAGACGCGTGTGGACGACTCAAAAAGCATCTGATGTCATGAAGAGAAGTGCTGCGAGCGCGAGAAAGAGAATCAATGTGACAACGAGAGCTTTCAACATATGTACTTTCTCAGCGTTTTTCATCCCGAAGTAGCAGATGATCCCCGGAGTTCCCCACGCCATGCCAATTAAATTGAGACCGAAGCCGACCTTCGCGAATAATTTCTCCGGATCATTATAAAACATCTCAATCGAAAGGACGGTCAAAACGCATCGCAGAATGGAGGTGAAAATGAGGGGAGCCATTCCCAAACCGACGAATCCGAGGGCATTGGGTAACTCACCGAGTCCGCCCAGAAGTTCTGCGCCAATATGAAATACCATCGCCAATACAACCCAAAGCAAAAATGTGGTGAGTGTCGAGATAAAGAACGACAGGACACCAACACTCATGGTGGAAGTTCTCAGATAGCCCTGAAGGAATGAATCGAGAGAGGTGAAAAACGCATACAGACTGACAATAATGAACGTATCCCCCAAACGCGGTGTATCATAGAGGGATGCCGTCGTGTACTCGGGGTCGAACATCACCTGGAAGATCTGCTGCAGATAGTACATGTTCAACCCTCGAGGCCGGTGCGTGGAAGAGTCTTCTTCAGATGGTACATCATTTGCTCTGGAAAATCAAGCCAATAGAGCGCACGGGAGAAGAGGGTTAGGGCATCGGTGGGGCTCCAACGGTTTTGTCAGCGAGGCGGTCCCATGCTTTGACAAGAAATGGCACGATCAGCAGGGCGATGAACGCGACCACGATGCCAACGACTGCATCGGTGACAAAATGATAGCGCAGGTAAAACGTCGAGACGTACAGGGAAAGCACGACAGGCGTCAACACATAGAAAGTGGGCCGGTGGTAGCGGTAGGCCATCACCCACATGATGGTGGCCGCGGCGGTGTGCGGACTGGGAAGGTTGCCGCCGACGAAGTGAACATTGGAACGCATGAGTTCACCGAAGAATGTAAACGCATATCCCTTCAATGGCACAGTGTACAAGTCACCGATCGTCGCCATCGGTCCGGCGACGGGGAAAAGAATGAATCCGATATCGCAGAGAATATTGGTGAACCCGAGAGTGAAGAGGTAATCTTCCATGGCAACGTCACCGCGCAGGTAATAAATGAGCCCACACAGCATGGGATACATCGGAACGTAAATGACGTAGGCAAACATCATCCATTCGGTCAGGGGAGGCGTTGTGATATGCTGGAGCCAGAGTGTCGGCTGCACTCCAAAAATGTACTGCTCCGCATCCATCACGTACGCATCCAACCATTGGCCCTGAAGAATGAGCTGCAGTTTGTCGACAGCGCCGAAAAGGTAAGCGTACGCAAGAGTTACCGCGACGACACGAAGAAAGAAACGAGGAAACTTCTTCGCTATTTTCTCCGAGCTGAAAACAAGCGCCAGGTACACCGCTCCGACCACGATGTTCTTGATGATCAGCATCCACCACCCCTGAACCGACGGGTAGAAGAGAAGTGCGAGGATGCTGAAGAACGAAAGGGTAAAGAGAATGAGTCCGTCTGTGGCGCGGAGTCGAAAACCTGCGATATGTATTGTCTTGTCAGTCATCCTGAGAGGGATCGCGGTGAGATTCTAGAGTGATGGGAATTCAGTTATCGTAAGAAACAAATCGAGTAGTCCAGGACAACGCCCAGGAGCCAGTGGAGGAGAATGATAAAGAGAATTGACTGTGCCCGGAATGCAATGATTCCCCAGATCAACGCGCCGATCACGGAACTGTAAATTTCACCTGTGGGCTTGCCGATATGAAGAATGCAGGAAAGTGCTGTTTGCACGAGAATTGCTTGCCAGTCGCCAAGCGTTTGACGTAGTCCAAATTGCATGAATCCGCGAAAATATGTTTCCCACCCGATGTAGAAAAGGAGATACGAAAACGCGTGACTGAGAAATGCCGTCGACGAAATACCAGCGCCCTTAAAAAGGGGATACTCGGCAACAAATTCCGGATCATTTCTGGAGAGGTACGATGCGAGGGCAAAAATCGGCGCAAGCACGAGAAATGCCTTCAATCCGAAACGCCAATCTCCGACCTGCAAACCGAATGAAGAAAGACGTTCTTTGAAAACAAACCTGATAATCAGAAACGGAACAACAGCGAAGAGAGCGAAAGCAGACAAGTACGTATAGAGTTCTGCCGTGCGCTGCGGATCACCAAAGAGCACAAGCGTTGATGTGAGGTTGCTCAAGTAGAAGGGTTTGGTGCCGAAATATTTCCACGTGGTGAGAATAAACGGAGTCAAGAGCAGAATAATCGTCGGCTTCTTGTTTTCGCCCGTGATTAACCCGCTCAGCGAAAAAGAGGTCGTGAATCGGCCAACGGAAGGCGGCATCTTCATCGGCTCCTTCTGTCTGTTCGTTGGTTGAGCAGCCACTCATAGGTTATGCGAACCCCCTCCTTGAGTGGCGTAATCGTGTAGCCAAGTTCGCGTTCGGCCTTCTCCAGAGAATACACCCAATCCTGAAGAAACGTCTCAACCCATCCCGGCGTGATTTGAGGATACATGCCGAGCCACTCCGCCTTTTTTTTCTCGAATCCGGCGTAGAAATAGGCGATTCTCGGGGGCAGGTTCATTTGAAAGTGCTTCTTGCCGCTGACTTCATCGACGAGTTGAAACAGTCGCTTGAGTGAGGCATTCTCGCCGCCGAGGATATAGCGCTCTCCAATTTTTCCTTTTTCCATGGCCAAAATGTGACCGCGAACCAAGTCATCCACGAGCGCATAGTTGCCGATGTCTTTGCCACCGTTGAGAAGAACGGGCACCTTCCCCTTGTCGTACATATCGATCATCAGCGACACGGAGTTTCCCTCGGTCAGCTTGCCGGGGCCATAGACACGCGTAGGGTTGACGATCACGACCGGAAATCCTCTTGCCGCGAACTGAAGCGCTTCCCGTTCAGCAGTGGTTTTCGTCTCTTCATATTCTGTGAAATATCGCTGTGTTATCCGTGGCATGTTCTCAGTCCCAATAACACCGGGGAGCGTTGGCCCGAACGCAACGATCGTTGAAGTGAATACAAGACGCTCTACGCCGAGTCCCACAGCGGCTTCGAATACGTTCCGCATTCCACCGACGTTCTGTTCAAAGAACACCTTTGGATTCTTCGCCCAGTTTTTAGCATATGCGGCCAGATGGAACACCCGGTCACAGCCCTCCATTCCCCGCTCGAGCGATTTTCGGTCGAGGATGTCTCCGGTGACAAGCTTGATGCGCTCGTGGGAAAGACCATCAATGTTGCTTGTGCTCCTTGTGAGAGCATGGACAGTATGACCTTGACGGACAAGTTCGTTGACGAGCTTGGTTCCGATAAAACCTGTAGAGCCGGTTACGAAAATGGTTTTTGCTGAAGCCATGGAATATCCTGAAGAATGGGTAACTCACTGGTGAATCATCGGCGGGTCGAACAAAAGCTAAACTAGCGAAAAAAGGGCTGAGTCTCAATGGAAATTCGAAAATCGCCCGCGGCGCCCACCGCCGTGCCGGTCGATACTCCGTAGACCATGGAATCTGCTTATGGAATCGGTTGGGAATCAACCGTTGATGTTCCGGCATTTTTCGATTGCATTTCCAAACGCGCTCCTGTACACTGGAAACGCGCATCGGTCGCATGGGGGCGGGTGTTCTCGCCGGGGTGGTCCCTGCGTCGCAATGAAATTCGAGAGGAAGAGAATCATGAAAACATTCATCTGCGTTTTGTTGCTGGCGTTTCTCCCTTCGTTGTTGTGGGCGCAGAAGATCGGCGTCCTGCCATTCGAAGATGCAGCCAATGCTGGCCCGGAGCTCGGAGATCAAGTGGCCAAATTTATCCGATCCGAGTTCATGAAGAACAAGAAGTACATACCAAAATTCATTCAAGTTCCCAAGCCCAAAGATGAAGAACCCACGCCTGTAGATCTTGACAAAGCCGTGGAGCTGGGGAAGAAGAACGGAGTTGCCTACGTGGTGATCGGGACAATCCTGGAGGCCGAAGTCAGCAAGAGTTCATCGGGAGTGGGAGGGATCACGGTTCTTGGACAGTCTGTCGGGTCTTCGTTGCGGACGGTGACAGCATCTGTCGTTATTCAGGGCGATCTCATTTCGGTTTCCACGCGTGCACTCATCGAGAGCTTCCGTGCAAGCGGGAGCAAAACGGATAAATCCGTTGGTGCAGACGTTTCGACGGAATGGGGAAGTATCAATTCGGACAAGGAAGAGGGGGGAAACACGCCGAACGCGCAAGCACTTCGTGAGGCTGTCGAGGATCTGGTCAAACAGATGTCTGAAAAAATCCAGTAAGCGGATTCGTTCCGCCTCACAACTTCAAACAAATGACCGTCATCTCCTGCTCATGTCGAGGGAAGATGACGGTCATTGTCGTTCATAGCTATTTCAAAACCTGGAGCTTCAGATGCGAGTTCAAGGCAGGCGTGTGATACACGCGTTGAGTCGCCTTCTGGAAATCAGATTCCTTCGCATGATAGATATCCACAAACGTCTGCGGATTACGGTCGATCATCGGGAACCAGGTGCTTTGGATCTGGACCATGATCCGGTGGCCCTTCTTGAACGTGTGGAAGATGTCGTTCAAGACGAATTCGATCTTCGTCGGCTGATTCGGTACAAATGCTTCCGGCTTCGCCATACTATTTCTGAATTTCCCTCGCAACACGTCGCCGCGCACCATTCTCTGAGCGCCTCTCACCTTCGGATCGTTTCTCTGTCCGCCCGGGCCTAACAGCGGGAAGTTTTCCGGCAATACATCGATTACCTTCACGATCCAATCCGAATCTGTGCCGGTCGTTGAAACATACAAACTTGCTGTGATCGGACCGGCCACCGTGATATCGTCTGTCAGTACATCAGTCTCATACACAAGCACGTCGGGGCGAGTCCAGACAAAGCGTTGGTCTTCAAGCGGAAACGCCGCATTGTACCAATGACGTATCTCGGAGGTATAAGGAACCGGTTTTGAAGGGTCGCTAATGTATTCATCGTACTCCGAGGAATGGTCTCCCTGGGTTGGCGGGGTAAACGAAAGATGATTCTTGTCGTCCAGGTACAATTCCGTTGGCTTGACATTCTTCGGAGGCCAGCTATCGAGGAATCTCCAGACATTACTCCCCGTTTCAAAGACCATCGCTTTTGCCAGATTTGGCTGACCCTTGTCTTTCAAATAGAAGTTGAAAAACGGCACGACAATACTATCGACGTAGAACTTTCCTGTTGCTGAGCCCCATTTCATATATCCGAGCGAGTCGCCGTTATCGTATCCCCATTCGCCATGCGACCATGGGCCCATGACCAGCCTATTTTGATTCTTGGGGTTTAGGCTATTGATGGCGGCATAAAGATTGAGAGCGCCGTAGAGGTTTTCGGAATCATACCATCCACCGACAACAAGGGTAGCGGGTTTGATGTTCTTCACGTGCGGCAGGATATTGCGGGCCTCCCAGAAACTGTCCCAAGTGCCGTGATTCATGATGTCATTCCAGAATCCCACGCTGTCTTTGAAATAGCGTGTGTTTGCATTGGGGAGCGGTCCAAGATTGAGGAAGAACTTGTATCCGTCAATCGTTCCGTGATCGAATGGATGGGAATCATTTTCGGTCGGTGTGGGGCGCGGCCAACCGAAGCGGGCAAAGAAATCAAACGCGTGCGGCAGAAGAAACGCGCCATTGTGAAAGAAATCGTCTCCCGACATCCATTTTGAAACCGGTGCTTGTGGAGAAGTTGCCTTGACTGCCGGGTGAGCATCAATGGTGCCGGTGGTGCTATAGAAGCCGGGATACGAGATCCCATAAATCCCAGCACGACCATTATTGTGCCGGATATTCTTGACGAGCCAGTCCACCGTGTCGTATGTATCGCTGCTCTCGTCGATGTCCTTGGGACTCTTTTTGTTCTCGATGTAGGGGCGAACATTGAGGAACGTCCCCTCCGACATGTAGCGTCCCCGGACATCCTGGATGATCAAAATATATCCTTCCTCTGCGAACTTCAGTGCCTGCGTTCCGAGGTACGGCGGGTAAAAGTTTTCTCCGTAAGGAGCGGAGCTGTACGGAGTGCGATTGATGAGGAACGGGTAACTCTTTGTTGTATCTATCGGAGTATAGACCGCGGTGAAGAGCTTGACCCCGTCGCGCATGGGTATCATGTACTCGTGCTTTTCGTAGCGTGATGAAAGAGAGAATGGTTGCTGACTGAGCAGGAGTGATGCCGGCACAATGAGCAAGAAGGCGATGAAGACCGAAAATCGTCGGATCTTAACCATTGGAAATAACTCCTTCGTGGAAAGTGAAAATGTGATTGAAAAGACCATGAGGCTTCGGCTCACAGATGTGCGGCCATCGGGGCTGTCCCCACTTTCTTCATATGCCGCTCAAATGAGATGCTCTGATACAGCCTGGTCTGACAGGCATAGAAACCGGCTTTGAGCCAGAACCGTGCAAGCATATAACACTGCTGAAGAACAAAGAGGAACAGCAGCGGCCAGTACGAATCTTGCGGCACCAACTTTTCAATGAGAGCGTAAAGTGCGATGAGAACAAACCCGACAAGGCACAGAAGTAGATACAACCCGTAGGTGGAGCGGATATTCATGACGGCGAATTTCGTCCCCGCGGCCGATGCTGCGAGCGAACTCGTCCGATCATCCACCACCATGCGAACGCGGACATAGTCAAATATCATGGAGAGGAATGAGAAAAGGAAAAGGACAACGATGTTACGAATCATGTAATAGGCATATGGCACGGTCTCCGATGCCTCTGCCTGCGTCCATCGCGCGATGCTGTTGTTCATCCAGCCGACGACAACATTGAAGAACAAGAAATAAATAAGGAGTGCGACAAGCGTGATGCGGAAGAACTTGCCGAAATATCGTGCCCCCTCGGTGAGGAATTCTGTAAAAGAGAACGGATATTCCTTCGAATAGACGCCGATAAACGCTCCGGAGAGAAAGCTGTTGACGCAGACATACAGAAGACTGAGCAAAAAGAGCAGCGATGTGGAAGCCCTGTTGATTTCCCATCGGAAGAAAAAGTCGTAGAGGAATCCCCCCAGCGTCTTGATGAAAGTGCCGTTCATCTGCATCTCGAGATGATTCACAAAGGGCGCATAACCGAAGACCGAATAATCCAGTGCGCGCACAAATTCGCTGTTCTCCATGTCTGCCCGATAGCTGTCGGCCCATGCGGCATCCATCCGATGCAGGATCTTTTCATCCATGACGGAATTGCGGAGATAGCCGTCGAGTTGGGTGAGTACGGGAAGGGCGAGCGGCATGGCGATCACAACATTGACACACCAGGCGAAGAAAATCATGCGCTTTGTGCGTGAGACTCGGGCGATACCTTGCTTAAACACTGTGAGGATGTTCATAAGATTCTCCTGAGGGACGCGTTATTCGTCGAGAAGATCAAACTGGCACTAGAAAGATGCAAACTCAAAGTAGTTCTGCACCCAGAACATCCATTTGGATGCATATTTTCTGGCTGCAAGCGACCGATAACCGGGTTCCCGCTCAACCTTGCTGTTATTGTTATAATTGATGTCCATCGCGAGTTTCCTGTCGGGGTCGACAATCGCGTAGCTCACCGGTGAATCGGATGGATACGTAAACTTCTTCCACCGATACTGCCCATCCCACTGTTCGCGCTTCTGTTCTCCATTCTTGAAAACGATGAGAACGTCCACTGGTGCGACGGCCTCTCCCAATCGCTTCACGATAACGCTGCATTCGAACGTCTTAGTTGAAAGGAGGGTGGTGCCGCGTGCAGGGTTCCCGTTCATTGAGAAGACGCCCTCAGGTTGTGGAATCCGCTGATTGATGATCTGATCGACGCTGTAGTCGAAGAGGTTCGAGCTGAACCAGGTGTTCTCGAACAGCCAGTTCATGTTCTTTCCGCTGACCTCGTTTACCGTGTTGATGAAGTCCTGGGATGTGGGATGCTTGAACCGGTATCGGTGATGATAGGTTCGCATGACCCTGTACCACATCTCTTCCCCTAAGTACCGTTCGAACGTAATGAGCGAGAGGGCAGGTTTGGTATAGGAATTCAAGCCGTAGGTCTCGTAATATTCCCACCCTTTCCTTGCCATCACATCATTTTTGCCTTGATAGCGAAGCCCGTTGTTTCCGGGGCCCAGGGGGGGCTCATCGATTTCGTTGAACACGAATGGAATGCCCACACGGTTGTAAGCACCACGGCCGCCAAAGTACGTCCGTGCTTCTTTGAATGGTGGCCAGCCAGCGTTCATCGTGCGGTCGGTGGAATACGTATTGAACCCTTCGTCCAGCCAGGCTTCTTCGAATTCGTTGTTCCCGACCATTCCATACCACCATTGATGACCGCACTCGTGGACCGTCACCCCTTCCGGTGATGACTGCTCTTTGGGTGAGTAGCGGCTCGTTCCGCCGGTGAAGAGTGTGGGATATTCCATTCCTCCCGACTGACTGCCGTTTGCAGGATCAACAACGGTGAGAGCATCGTACGGGTACTCGCCATACCACTCGCCATAATAACGAAGAGCCTTGAACGTCGCATCAAAATAGCGGTCGATCATGTTGTCGTGCTGCGGCTGGGTGAGAAGAATGACGGTGACCTCCCGCAGAGGGTGGTGGCGATCGGCGCGCTCTCCCGGTTCAATTGCGATATGCTTGAACTTCCGCACAGTTGGAATCAGATCAGGAGCTGTCACCCAGGCAAAATCGTGAACATCTTCCTGATGAAATCCCTGCGTTGTTGTGCTGTCTTTGTTCGTTTCAATAGTGCGCGGAATTCCTCCCGTTGCGCCGACCACATACCCATGAGGAACAGTGATCTTCACGTCGTACACTCCGTAGTCGGCGAAATACTCCGTGGTCGAATGAAACTGATGACAATTCCACGCACCCTTCCACCACACCCCGATTTTCGGAAACCATTGCCCCACAAAGTGGTACGTCCGGATTGCTCCGGTGCGTGAGAGGGGATGCGGCTGCTTGGTTTCGAACTCAATTTTGAAGACAAGAGATTGGCCCGCGCGCACCGGTTTCGGTATCCTCACCTGACAAACGGTCTGATCGTCGATGTTTCCGTCGTCCGGTTGAATGTATCGGAAGGTATCGGTGATATCCGTCTCGACCTTACCTTCCACCACCCTGATGCTCTTCACATTCGTATAACCGTAGTCGCTCTCCTGCGGCAGTCCCAAATCCCACCCCTCTTCTTTGGCATACGTACTGCGGTTATTCTTCCAGGCATTATGATAGAGATGAAATGGAAACTCTTGCTGAGCTTGACCAGTCGTGTTCTTCCAGTCAAGCGTCTCCGATCCGGTGATGATGTTGGTTTTCGCATCGAGCTTCACGTCCATCGTGTAATGCACCATGCGATCGCTTTGCGACGGGAGTTTCAGATCCTTGTCCCATGGTTCGCTTCCCTGAATCAGCTTCGGAATGAATGGATCGGGAAGCTGCTGCACCGCCGTGTTCTTACCGGGTGGGAGGCCGACAAACGCGACAATAACAACGATGGCAGCAAATATGAATCCGTATTCCAAAATTGACAGGAAAGTCTTTTTCATTGAATTCCTCCGATAACAAAATGACGCGCAGTCCTCTGGCGACCGTGAACACCAGTCACGCGCTGTCAGAATGAAGTGTCATGAAAACACGAAGAGGGTGCTGGCGTGCAGCCTTGAACAACTTTACTCCCAGGTTGTCTTCAGCCAGGACTCAAAAATCGATTTCTGAAGAGGCGTTGGCTGCTCGACTTTGGTCACCTTGTATGAGGGGACATCCTGAAGCCGGAGCGTTATCTCAAAATCCCGCAAATGGTCTCGCCGGAACACCGTGAGCTTGACCTTGTCTCCCGGTTTGTAGTCTGCCAGGCGGTCCGACAGGTCACTGGTTCTGACCCGAAGGCCGTTCAGAGCGATAACTTCGTCGCCGATATCAACACCGGCATCATAGGCCGGTGATCCCGCTGTCAGGCCCGTCACGCGGGTTCTGTTTTCGCGTTCAGCGGTCATCATTCCGAGGGAGATTTTCCGGTCTGAATCTTTCGCTTGGAGGGACAGGCCGGCGTAGCCGAGGTATCGCTCCCAATCAATTGGTGCGGTGCCGTTGACGTAGTCTTCGAAGAACTTTTTCAGATCTGTCCCGCTGAGCTTCTCAGCAATCGATCGGAGATCGTCAACCGTGTAACCACGGTCGCCCAAAGGAAATCGTTTATAGAGGGTGCGCATGACATCGTCGAGGGAGTGCTGGTTGTTCGAGTGTTGCCGGATCTCGAGATCAAGGACAAGGCTCACTTCGGAGCCCTTGCCATAGTAATCTGATTCAGCATTGAATCCCTGCTGGTGTTCCTTCCAGTATTTGACCCATGCGTCGAAACTCGACTCCGAGAGGGACTGTACGCGGTTCCCGGGACGCTGGCGCTCGCCCTGAACTGTGCCGGCAAGCCACTCATAGACAAATTGCGGCGAAGAGAAGCCCCCCCGCTGAAGCATCAATGCACCATAGTACGATGTCGTTCCCTCGGCCACCCAAAGCTCGTAGACATAGTTCTCTTTCATGTAGTCATACGGCGCGATGCCTTTGGGGCGCAGCTGTTTTACGTTCCAGGTGTGAAAATACTCGTGGGAAACGAGGCCCAGAAATCCGCGATAGGAATTTGGGTTCTTGAAACCAAACGGACCCGTCTGCATAATCGTGGAGTTCAAATGCTCCGTACCTCCCCCGCCTTGCAGGCCGAGGTGTAGGAAGAAGACGTAACGGTCATACGGGAGATCGCCCCAGAACTCCTTGTTCATCTTCACGATCTTTCCGATGTCCGTCATCATCTTGTTCGCGTCATAGTTTCCTGTGCCGAAGATGCTCAGCACATGTTTCTTGCCTTCGACATCGAATTCAAAATCCTTCTGGTTGCCGACTTCCATCGGGCAGTCCATGAGCTCATCGAGGTTTTTCGCCTTGAACGCGAAGGGCTTGCCGGGAACGGACTCGAGCCCTGTCGTGACATGCCAGTCTTGATAGGGAGCAACGGTGACGGTGAGGGGAAGAGAACGATACTTCTCAACAAACATGAAGACCGCGCAACCGTCCACGAATGCATGTTCATCGTTCAGACCGCGCGTGCGCTGTTCAAACTCGTTTGCGTACACCTTGTAACGGATGGTGACAGCCGTTGAGCGGCCCTTTTCGACGCGCCAGGTCGATTTGTCTGTTTTGGCCCATCGGACAGGAACACCGGAAGCATCCAACGCCGAGAATTCCTGAACTCCGCCTGAGAAATCAAACACAACATATCGGCCGGTGCGCCAGACGGGCATGAGGAAGTCGATCGATGCCGGAGAAGTAGGCACGCCCCTCACGGTCACTTCTATTTCGAGGAGATGCGTCCAGGGTTTGGACATGCCAACGTTGTATTCGATGGCAGGAGTCTGGGAGAAAATGAGTGCCGGCAAAAACAGGACAACGAAACAACGTACAACGGTTTTCATGAAGGTGACCTCTGGGGTTGAACACAATCCGCTTGACGTCGATGAACGGCGACGAGGCGTGCTGGTAGGAACACCAGCTTTCTCCGCGAACCCTCGGTGAATGCCATCGTCGGGATGCGGACCTTTCATCGCGGGATGCTACGGCGAATGATTTAATGACGGTATTTTTCCTGAAAAACTCCAGAAAAACGGGATCGAAATATCATCTTTCGCTTCAACGGCGGGCAATTCCTGCAACGTCAACAACGAGAGGAGAGAAAAACACCGTGTCGGGATTCCGACGGTGGGAGTTCCAGTCGGCCGTCAGCGCGTCCGCCTGTTCATTTGAAATGACCCCCTTTTCCGCCATCAATGGGATATGCAGGGAAAAAAATCTATGGGCCCACTCCATGACTCCGCTCGTGGGTCCTCCGGAAAGGCATGTCGGAGTGAGATCCGTTAATTCAATTCCGTGTTTTCTGAAAAGTGCAGGGATCTTGCCCGTGACATATGCGTCGCCTCCCCCCGAGCGGTAATAGGCTCGTACCACGTCTGGCATCGTGTCCCAGATTCCACCGCGGGGAAAGAGTGAGAGACCCTCGTAGTAGTAATCCTGTATGGCGATGATGCCTCCAGGACGCAGAGCGTTAAACAGCGGGAGAAGGAATTTTTCCGGATCGGGTACGAACGCAATGACCCATCGAACGAAGATGAGATCATAAAGGTGGGGTGGAAGGTCGGCACTTTCCGCTGTTCCCTGAATGCACTTCACGTTGGTCCACCCGTTGTCGCCAGCCTGCTTTCTCAACCAATCCAGGTAGAATTGTGAAGGGTCGAGTGCGGTCACTTCGCCGGTTTGGCCGACCAACTCCCGTAAATCCATCGAAACAAGTCCCGGTCCCGCGCCGACATCGAGACACCGCCATCCGTTCCCGACATTCAATCGACCGAGGAACTTCTTCGTGACATGGCCCCATACTCCGTGCTGAAACTGAAGTCGTTCCAGTTCCTGCTGGTTCACTCCCAGCAAATAGCTGCCATGGTTGTTGGACTGAGGCATAGGGAATAGAGTCTCTTGAGAGAATTGCGGTTCGGTTAGACTTGATCGTGGGATCAGTGTACGAGACTTCTCATAAAAGGCAAAACGGGGGTGCTCTGCGTTGGGAAAGCATGGTGGGATGACAACGTCTCGTCTTGAGTCAACGAAGCCTCAGCTCAAGCTCATGTCTCAAATTGAAGAGTGATCCCGGGAATTCTCATTTTCAAAACCCTGGATTTGATGCAGGTCACAAATGGAACAATACCGTTGAAGAAATGCGATTGATGCATGATTGTCTGCAGGGTCTTTCCTATATTCCACCAGCATTATTGAATCTGCTCATCTGAGCGCACCGTGATTGTCAAGGCTCAAAAAACTGAGTTGTCATAGTAACCATCAAGGGAAGGTGAAACCATGAAGTTGCGAACCCTCGCCATTGTATTTCTCTGTGTCGTGCTTACCTCGACGCTCCTTGCACAAACCGACATTCAGCTTCTTCAAGGGGGCTGGCGGCCCGAACAGCACACAAGTTATCTTCACAAACAAATCAAGTCCGAGACCGTCGCGGACAATCGCCTGATCTGGAGAACCGACAGTGGTCCGTCTCTGGATAGCTACATATGCGAGGGTTCGGCTTCGGATCCCATCAATTTTGATATTCCTATCAATCAAGACACAAAAGGGCTGCAAAATGTGAAGTTGACGCTCAGCGTGTGGGATGTCGACGAATCGTCGGGCGAAGTCGATAAAGTGTACGTGAATGGCAACTACGTCGGCACGTTGCACGGGGCGAACGACTCCTGGAGTGTTAACTCCTACACCGTAAACGCTGCATGGCTCAAAGGTGGGACAGCAACGAGCCCGGGTCACAACATTATCACAGTCGATTTGACGGTAACCGGGTGGTGTGTCACCGTCGATTGGGGGGCGATTAGCGCAGATGCAAACGTCTTCTCCGTTGCTTCTTACACGCCGAAGAGCGGTCAAGCGCAGGTTGATATCACAGCACCCAATATCACGGTTACGTTCAGTGCAGAGCCGGACATGAACACGATCAACACGACGACATTTCAGGTGGCGTACTTTGATCAAAGCGCGGCCCTGGTTATGGTGAACGGCACCTATGCCGTCTCGGGAAACACCGTGACGTTTACGCCCAGCGGGAGCCTGCTCGATGGAATAAAATACGCTGTGAAGCTGTCGACAGGGACGTCCGGCATCAAGAGTAAGGCCGGTGCGCAACTGGACAAGCAGGTGCAGTGGAATTTTTCGACAACCCCAAATATCGTCATTGACAAAGTTGTACCCGTTCAAACGTCCGAGGGTTCGGATATGATCGCGCTCAAGCGTGGGATGATTCGCGTCTACGCTACGTGGGATCTTAAGCCACAAATTCATTCAAAAGCTCAGGCCGACCGCATCACCGCCACCGTCAGCGTTGAAAGCAACGGTACCGCTGTTGGTACACAGACGGTCACGATCAAGCGGCGTGATCTTATCACGGGTGCGGAAATGAGAACGGGGAGACAGAGCATAAATTTCTTCAGCTGGTTCCCCCCGGTGGGAGGCAATGCACTCAAGGCGACGGTATCAATCACGCAGCACAACTCGACCATCGCCAAGACGGAAAAAACCGGCAGCTACGCGACACAATCCAAATTTGTGGACCTCCGGTTCCAGTACTATGCACTTCAGGTGGGGGCGTGGGCAACAACTCCTTCGTCTGTTCCATGGGCAACCATTAACCTGAACGTGCAGCAGGCGCGGATTTCGATGGAGCAACAATTCCCGATCCAGTCTGCCGCAAGCTCTTCCGGGGGCCTCTTCAATCCTGGATTACCCCAACCGACGCGATATGTGTATCTGTCCGAACTGAACTATATCGCGATGCGGCTGAATGAGCAATGGCAGCGCACCCTGCAGGCAGGTGGAACACAATTCATTGTCGCGTATGTGCCAGCCGGGTATCTTGGTGCGGGCGTTGTGGGTGGTGAAGGGTTCTCACAGAATTTTGTGAATTACGGCGGGAATAACGTTAATGTTCTGACTGAAAGCTCAAACTCCGCAATTCTGCCGCACGAAATGGGTCACGCCTGGACGCTGGGTCACACCGGTTCCTCGCCTTCCATTGAAGGATACGAGATCGACTTGACTGGAACCCGGGGGCGACAGCGCTCCATCAGCGCAGGCGATTTTGTCACAAGCCTGATGGATCCGACACCGAACCCTACGGACGCCTCGTTTATCCAAAACTCGGATTACAACACTCTTCTCTCCACAGCGCACAAGTCAACGGTGCAGGTTCTCTCGCCTGCGGCTTTGACACCAGTGTTCCTGATCGCCGGAGTTTTCGATCCCAGCGACGTGGTGACGCTTGACCCGATCCGCCGTCAGGATTTCACGAACCTCAACGCGCCAACGATCGGGGCGTACACCATCGAGCAACTCAACAGCAGCAGCACGGTGATTGCCACAAACAATTTTGACCCCTCGCTTCCCATCGTTGGAACAGACTCCCGCCTGTACCGGATGTTCAGCGTTGCCGTGCCTTACAACGCGGCTGCGCAACGGATTCGCATCAAGAAAGGTACGACGCAATTGCAGGAGATCGTTCGCTCAACGAATGCGCCGGTGGTGACCATCACCGCACCAACCGCCAGTGCAAATTGGAGCGGGCAACACACGGTCACATGGACGGGCACGGACGCAGACGGGAACGCCCTCACCTACGACGTCAGCTATAGCGCCGATAACGGCACAACCTGGCAAGTTCTTGCACTTGAAACCAGCGCAACAAGCCTGTCGATGAGCACTGACCTCATTCCACAGGGATCGAACTGCAAGCTCAACGTGTCGGCGTCGGATGGCTTCAATACAACGATTGCGACCGTGAGTTTTACGGTCGCCAACGGTCTGAAAGTGATGAGCGCGACGCCCGCAGCGTCAACCTCCGGTGTGCCGCTCACAAGTTCTCTCCAGGCGCAGTTTGGTTCCTCGCTGCGAAGCAGTTCCATTACATCATCGAATTTCACCCTGACGGCGGGCAGCGCCGCGGTCAGTGGCACCGTGAGCTACAACGCCGTCTCCAAAGTTTTCAGTTTTGTTCCGGCCGCTGAGTTGAATTACGGAACACTCTATACGGCAAGGTTGCGGGCAGGCATTCAGGATTCCTCGAACAACTCTCTCGCATCGGATTATGTTTGGACGTTTACCACGGAAACGGATGCATCCTCGCTCGAAGTCACGAGCGTTTCGCCTCAAGCAGCAACGGTCGGAGTTGCGGTGAACGCACCGATCAGCATCCAATTTACGAAACCAGTCAATTCCTCAACGCTGAACACGACCAACCTTCGGCTGGTCTCCCAAACAAGTGCAACGGTCGCCGGATCTGTCACCTACGATGCCGTGCAAAGGATTGCCAGCTTCAAGCCGAATACTTCTCTTGCGCCCAACACGCGCTATACCTGCACAGTCACCACTGCAGTTTCGTCCACGGACGCCAAGGCGCTCTCGGCGCAATATGATTGGTTCTTCGTGACCGGTACCGATTCTACGAGCGCCATTGCATTTACTGGAAAATTTGCCGACCGCACAGTCGACAAAAACGGAAACGGTCTTGCTGACTCGCTTTTGGTGGACATCGAAGTGACTGCCATCACTGCGGGTACGTACTCAGTGAACGGCCGGCTGGCCGATTCCCATGGAAATGAGATCATGTGGGCGGCTGCGCAGAATCTCTCATTGCCGGTTGGTACCAGCACCATCACACTTCCATTCGACGGAAAACTCATCAATGCATACAGCACGGATGGTCCATATCAGGTTACGGATCTGATGATCTACAGCAGTCAGAATACCAATACCAGCGATTGGCTCTCGGCGGCAACAACCACGGCGGCTTACCACTACACGCAGTTTGAGCTAAGTCCGAATCCGGCGGCAGTCGATTTCAACCCATCCGAGGGCGCGTCGAACGTGCCCGTGAATGCGATGATCAGCGTCCGATTCACACGTCAAATGGACCCCTCGACGATTACCACATCGTCCTTCACACTGCGTGATCGTCTGAATACCCTCGTGCCGGCGACGGTCAAGTACGACACCGCCACGAAAATTGCGACACTGGATCCCACGAGCGACCTCCTCGCTGATTCACTTTACAGTGTAGCCCTCACGACCTCTATTCGAGGAGCAGACGGAACGGCACTGATAAAATACTATGCCTGGTCGTTTGCTACGGGCACTGGAAGCGCAGCGGTCACTTCGATTGGCGAGGTCATCAGTTATCCGAATCCGTTCCCGCATCAATCTCTCCCCTCAGGAGGCATGCGCTTCACTTACGTGCTGGCGGGCCCGGGAAAAGTGAAAATCCGAATTTACTCCGTCGCTGCCAACTTCATTCTGGAGATTCCCGAAACAATTGCCCCTGCTCGCCAGGGTTACAACGAAATCGGCTGGAATGGACTCAACCAGGGGGGTACCCCCGTTGCAAGCGGCACGTATGTTTACATTGTCTATTTCACCGATGCGGATAATACCGAGCATCGAGCCACGGGGAAATTCACGGTGATACGATGATGCTTTGAAGTTCTCCAGCGCTGTGATATTTATCCATGTTTGACATAGACTTCGTTCATTCTCTATTGAGGAGTATACAAATGAAGATTCTTGTTCGGACTCTTATCCTCTCGCTCATGCTCGTGTTCGTTGCGTTTACGATGTTGGCGCGAGATAACGACAAAGCTGGCACAACCGGCGCGACGTTCCTGAAATTGGGGGTCGGCGCACGTGCAGCCGCACTTGGCAACTCGGTAGTCGGTTCTTCCTCCGATGCGGGTGCACTCTATTGGAATCCGGCGGCGCTCGGTATGGTTCGGAACACCGACGTCATGATCAGCTACGACCGCTGGTTCGAAAAAATGCAACATGGCTTTCTTGGTATTGCGATGCCCGGGAGCATGGGTACGACAAGCCTCGGTGTCATCTACTTCAATAGCGGCCCGATGACACGCACCGAGGCGGCCCCCGGCGGAGGGTATGTGGACAAGGGAGAGTATTCAAACACAGACGCCGCATTGTTGGTGGGTTACGGAATCCGGCTGTTCGGTGAAACGCATTTCGGCTTGACAGTAAAGGGAGTGTATGAGAGCCTGGCGGGACAATCAGCGTTTGCCTTTGGCGGTGACGCAGGCATCTATTCTCGCATCGGGATTGTTGATATTGGAATTGTTGGCCGAAACTTCGGATCCAAGTTGAAATTCAATGACGAAGCTTATGCGCTTCCGCTGCAAATTCTTGGTGGTGCCTCGGTGCATCTGAAAGAATATGGGCTGACCGTGTCGGCAATGGGAGGCTCCGTGTCAGAAGGCCAGACGCAGTTTTCTGTCGGCGCCGAATTCAATCCCCTCGACTTCATTGCACTTCGGGTTGGGTACAAGACAGGGCTGGGAGACGTGACGGGTGGTATGAAGGGCATTTCAGGAGGGTTAGGCTTGAGCTTTTCCGACGTCCGTCTCGATTATGCGTACAATACGCTTGGAGATCTGGGACCAACGCACCACATCTCGCTGGGTTTCAGTATTGGTAAGGGCGGCTCGTGAACCAACCGCGCTAGGGATGTCCAGTAAAAAAAGATCTCATCCAATCAATGAAATGCCACACTGACACTGAAATCGAAATCGACAAATGCTGTTGTGGTACTGAGATCAATGACATTGCGTGGAACGATGTAGGTGACAGAAGGAGAGAGTCTCACCGGCCCCAGGTCGATTGTGACGGGGAGGGACATCTCGTAATCAAGGATTCCAAATGAGTTGTTCGTTTGAGTTGTGACGCCGATGACCTTCTTTCCTTTTGGTCCCTTGCGTAGCGCCGTCAGGGTGCTATTCTGCTCACCGATGGTTGCAGTCAGTGTTGGCTCGATGGAGATCTTATTATAGAGGGTGAGGGGGATTTCGAATTGGTGAGACGCTGAAGCTGCCAGCGTAAACTCCGAAGCAGTTCCTGTCGCCAAATCTCCGTTAACGGACAATGTCAGAACCGGCCAGTTCAAGGAGAGGCCGCCGTCGAACGCGTCCTTGAAGACCGATTTCGATGACCGGCTGCTATCGCTGAACCAGAAATGATTGTAGGAAAGTGTCCCGCCGATGATCCTTCCCACGGTGAATTCATACGCGAGTGACGCAGCCACTCCGTCCCATGATTTCGGCGTTTGATCGAGCCAATACGATGATATCTGGATGTCGATCCCCCACTTATGATGAAACGCGAGCGAAGGGTTGATCATCTGCTGGGGGACTCCATTGTCGCGGCCGCGATAGGTCGTGTGACTTGAATAGCCTGAGGAAACGGCAAAACGAGTTGCCACGTAGCGTTGGTAGTCAATTTCATCCAAACGGTGATCGATGAGGTTGTCCCGGAGATCGGCCAGAGAATCGCGGATCGTCTCATATCTGTCCTGAAAAGTATCCCTGTGATCGTCCATCAGCGCAGACGTTGTGTCGCGGAAAATTTCATGCAGGTTGTCGACAAAATCCCGGAATTGTTCAAATCGATCATTGAAATCAGGACCGCCTTCACAATTGTCGCAAACGGAGAATGTTTTCTTTCCCTTAGTTAGCTCGCTCAGAAAATTGGAAATGGGTACGATGGCAGCTCCTTTTGCGGTGTCCTCGAACGCAAGAATCTGATGTTGAAGAGATTTTGTGACGAACCGAAGAGTGTCTTTCCGCGAAGCGTCGAGGGAATCATGAGCTGATCTGATCAGAGAGTCTGCCAGGAAATCAATCCCGGCGGTCGTCTTCGTAGCGATGAATCCGAGTGTAGTGACAAGCGAATCCGAGAAGTGCCGTTCGGTCTGCAGAGTGCTGTCTGCGAAATGCTGAATAGAGTGGGTAAGTTTTTGATTCAGCGTTGTGCTGCTGGTTTCAGAGCCCGTCGCCACACTCGGTTTCTTCTGGGCGAAGGAAATGAGAGGAAAAAGAACCAACAGAGAAACGAACAGTGCCCCAACGAACATGTGCCTGACAAATCTCACGAGCAGATACCCTCCCTTGGTAGTCAAATATGAAGTTACGGGCGATTCTTGAAGATACTGCCGCCCTTCATCACAAACCGCACATCCCGAGCGGCTTTGATGTCCTGCGTAGGATCGCCGTTGACAGCTATCACGTCGGCGTACAGATTAGGAGCGATGCGTCCAACGTCATCCTGCATCCGGATGATCTTGGCATTCACGGCTGTGGCCGCCAGTAAGGCTTGTGTCGGACTCATGCCGCCGCGTACCATCCACTCCAGTTCACGATAATTGGTACCGTGTGCGAATACACCCACATCACTTCCCAAACCGATGGTGACTCTGGCATCCATCGCGAGCTTAAAAGCACGCAGGGCCTGTTGCATCCCGGTTGTCAATGGCCCCCCTTGTTTGTATCCATTGAAGTACTCTGCGTAACCTTCTTCTGCAGTGAGAGTGGGAAGGAACGCTGTGCCGTGTTGCGCCATCAGCCTGAACACTTCCTCCGTGCCTCCGTACCCATGCTCGATAGAGTCGACACCCGCCACAGTCGCGCGCCGCATTCCTTCCGCGGTGGTAGCATGAGCGGAAACCGGCCTGCCGGCGGTGTGAGCTTCTGCGACTAATGTGCGTAATTCCTCCTCACTGAACGTTGGAACGGTTCCCCCTACACCATGATGATAATCGGCATAGACCTTGACCCAATCAGCTCCCTGGCCAATTTGTTCTCGCACCGCTTTGATCATTTCGGCTTGACCGCTGACCTCCTGAGCTCCTTTGGGCAAAACTAGATCGGGTGCAAATCCGGCGGGTCCCGGCCCGTAGCTTGCCGTGGCCACGATGGCACGCGTAGCAACCAGCAGGCGTGAACCCGGGATCATCCGTTCGCGGATGGCGCGTTGCACTGAGACATCCGCGAATCCTGCTCCTTCTGTGCCAAGATCACGCAGCAGGGTGAATCCCGCCATCAACGTGCTTTCGCAATGTCGGACTGCTTCGATCGTCCGATACGCGAGCGGCTCCTTTAAGACCTGATCATTCCACAATGTTTCATTATACGGGTGGAGGAAAATATGCGAGTGGATGTCCATCAGGCCGGGAAGCAAGGTCAGCCCCGGGAGTTCGGTTGTCTTGGTACCCTCAGGGGCACGAACCTGAGCGGGAGGACCGACGTCCACAATTCTTTCTCCACGTATGAGAACAACCCACCCATCATGAATTGTTCCGTCTGCAGCGGTGAATACGCGGGCAGGCTTCAGGAGTTGAACAACGTCATTTTGGTTTCCAGTTGACTGACGCCGGACTGCCGCTCTGAGTGTTCCGGGCAAGAGGGACGCGAGAACGACGCCAGCGCTGGAAAATATGCCTCGTTGAAGAAACTCACGACGGTCTATTGGATTTTTCATGGCTCGTCTCCTGAACGTCAGATAGAGGATTTGACCCGCGGCCAGAGTGGCCCCAGCGGGACCTTGGGGTTGCGAACAATGTACATCGGGAGATTGAAATGCATTGGTTGAACATACTCATCCGTGAGCGCTCTATGACCTCTTCCAATGGGAGTACACTCTTGGCGAAAAATAAAGTCTGCTTGTCGATTCGACTACTTCAATTTCGAATTCAGCGTTGTTGTGCCGGACTTCAACGCACGCCGTTCTCCGTCCGGAAGAAGCGCAGTCGCCTCAACTCCTTTGGGAATAGTCACCGTCATGGAGAACGCTTCCTTCAACCGTTTCCACTTTACCTTTATTATGCCGGACGGACCCGCGAATGAAGCCGACGCGCTTTCCAGCGATCCCGGATTCGGAGCAATGAAAACCTTCTTCCAGCCAACACTGCCCGGTTGCTGTTGTATCCCCGCAACATAAGCGTAGTGCCACTCCATCAAATGCCCCAGCATAAAATGGTTCATGCTGTTGCCGGTTCCCGGCTGTGCATCCCAGCTCTCGGGCAATGTTGTGAAGCCCTGTTTCACCATGTACCCGTAGCTTCCACGGTTTTCACGGGCGTACACGCGATGAAGAACATCGTTTCGGTTTCCCTCAGCGAGGGCGCGGATGAAGAACACCTGAAGCACTTCACCCACAGTCTGTTGCCAGTTTCGCTTCTCGAGGTCATCGACAATCGCCTGAAGAACAGCGGCGCGATCCTGTTCTGGAATAAGTCCAACACACAGTGCCACACTATGCGCCGCTTGACAGGAACCGTTATTTTTCAATGTCTTCGTGGCCGTATCATAGAAATGTCGCTGAAAATCTTGTTTGATCTGCTCGAACAGTTTCCCGTACGTCGTTGATTCGGATGTCTTCCCAAGCACCGTCGCCGCCTGCGAAACGGTCTTTGCCCCTAATGCCCAGATGGCTGTTGCGCTAAGTTCGTTCGGCGTCCACTGCGATGGTCCGTCTCCCTTTCCGTGACCGTAGTCATACCAATCTCCCAAATTGCTGTTGATGATGCCATCCTTTGCCGTCGATGAGAGGTAATCGACGAACGTGCGCATGCTTTCAAAATTCGATTGGAGAACGCTCGTGTTTCCGTACCATTCATAGAGATGCCAGGGGACCAGCACTGAGGAAACTCCCCATTCAGGGGCCTCATTCCAGTATCCGTGGGGAGGAATGCCGACAAGGTAGTTCGGACAGTTGGTTGGCACGTGGCCGTCCGGGAGCTGGGTATCCCGCAGATCGTGTGCGATCTTTGTCATCCACTGTTCCGTATTGAACCGATAGCTCATCGCCCTGGCCATATGCCAGTTCTCTTCCTGCCAGCCGTTCTTTTCCCGGTGCGGACAATCCGTGGCGACGTAGCTCATGTTTGATCGGATCGACCAGTCAATCATCCGTTCTGCGCCGTTCTGCAATTCGCTCGAGCATGTGAATGTTCCAACGAGAGGATTCGCCGTGCGAACATGAACGAGCTCCAGCATTTTTACGACGGGAAGCTTCTGCGGATTCGGATAACCCTCCGGAACTGCTCCTGTGACTCCCACGTATTGACAGCCAACATAGCAAAAAAGAATCTGGTGTGACTCGCTGCCGTTTCCAGATGTTGTATAGTCGTCCCAGATATCTTTGTGCGTTCCCCAGGTATAGGTGAACTTGACATGGCCGGTGGCATCCATATATTCGCAGGGCTTGAATCGAATGGTCTTTCCGGCAGCACCTTTGACGGTGAATCGCAAGAGAGCAGAACAATTTTGTGAGAAGACATAAGTGTACTCGCCGGGAGCAGGCGACTCGATCTTCACAGGTTTAAAAACTTCAAACGATTCCATTGCAGGGCCACGGTACTGTTCCAGAGTTGCAGAGGGAGCAGAAATGATCCGGACATGCTTCCAGTCGTGATCGTTGAATCCGGGTGCATTCCATCCGACTGGAAGGAGCCTTGCGTCAAAGTCTTCCCCGGCGTAGATGTGCGAGAAGGTGAGGGGACCTTCCATCCATTTCCATGAATCGCCGCTGGTAATGACCCGTTCCTTTCCGGCCTTTGTCTTGATCCGGGCTTCCAACCACAGAAGGTAAGGATAGCCGGAGGAGAAATCGGGCATTGCGTCAGTCTTGACATACCGCATTGAATCATTCGCCGGTCCTACGTGCCAGAAGGAGTTCCCCAACATAATCCCCCAGACATTCTCTCCCTGGCGGAGAAGCTTGCTGACATCAAATTCCTGCCAGTAGAGAGTCTTGTTGTACTGTGACCACGGCTGCTTGATGAGAGCCTTTCCCACCCGTTGGCCGTTCAGATATAACTCGTAATGACCGAGCCCCACGACCCGCACAATTCCAGTCGTGATTTCTTTTCCGAGCGTGAAAGCTGACCGCATGATCGGGCACGGGGTTTTCTCGTTTGTTTCTCCGGCTGCGTAGGGAGTTATCCAGCGCGCAGAATGAGTACTGGCTTCCTGAGGCACGAGGCGTTGCGAGAGAACACAAGTCGAGATGAAACAGAGGGCAAGTGCAAGGGAGAGGGAGTATTGCATGGGAATGTCTTTCTTCGCTCGTTTCAAATATGAAGGAGCAGTTCCGGGAGAGAGTGAATGATAAAGTCCGGGGTGAGTTGTTCCATCTGTTCTCTCGTGAGTGATCCGTAGGTGACACCGCATGTCGCAATGTTTGCACGCTTCCCAGCCATGATGTCGTTGTCGGTGTCGCCCACCATCAGGCTTTCACCCATCTCCCACGACTGATCTTCCAGAATCTTGGTAATGATGGAAGGATCGGGTTTGAAGGGAATATTGTCGCTCCCCTGGATCTGATCGAAGTGTTCTGCGATCCCAAGATGCGTCATCAGACGAAGTGTGCCCGCACTCAACTTGGTTGTAGCAGTGGCCAGGCGAAGCCCCCTTGCTCTCAACGTGACAAGAGTCTCCTTTACCCCGGGGAAGAGTGTGGTCGTCTCGAGTGAGCGCGGAGGATAGTAGTTCTTGTAAAGTTCTGTTGCTTCGGGAATACGCTCATGAAGATCTTTGGGCAGAAGCCGCGCAAACGTGTCGGCAAGTGGTTTTCCGATGAGTGGGTACAGCTCTTCCGGCTCGTACGAGTGAACACCCAACTGGCCGAGCACCCAATGCTGTGCAGCAGCGATATCGCGCTTGGAATCGACAAGTGTTCCGTCGAGGTCGAAGATGATGTTCTTGATCATGCTATCATGGTGCTCAGAAGTCAGAATCCGGAAATCAGAATAGCGGGATAGTGCAAACAATCATGCTGCTGACCCCCGCCTTCTGATTCCTGCATTCTATCGTTCGCTTCCCACAAATTGATTTTTATATACCTTACCGTCTTTCATTACAAATCCCACATGCTCGAGAGCGCTGATGTTCTTGAGAGGATCTTCCTTTGCTGCCACGATGTCGGCAAAAGCTCCCGGGGTAATTTCGCCGATCTTTCCGCTCATCTCCAGCAACTCCGCCGGCACGGAGGTCGCGGCCTTGATTGCCTGCATCGGTGTCATACCCCATTTCACCATGTAGGAGAATTCTTTCGCTTCATTTTCCGTCCAGTCAAAACCACCGACATCGGTTCCGAACGCAATCTTTACGCCAGCCTTCAGCGCTTTGTTGAAAGTCGCAGGCAGGGTCTGGGTGAATGTCTTGTTCATGGTGCTGCCGGCGGCAGCGCGCCCATCGGCTACCCACTCATTCACATAAATGGTTGGACACCAGAAGATTCCCTTCTCCACCATTAGCTTGATGCATTCATCGTCTATGCCGAATCCGTGTTCTATGGAGGCAGCGCCGGCTTTGATCGCCGGGATGATTCCGTCCCGCGTAACCGCATGAGCAGACATTTTCTTGTGATGCATCGCGGTCTCATCTCCCAGGGCATTGATTTCCTCGGCGGTGAAATTTGAAAGGCTTCGGAACGAACCGTCTGTCAGGCGATAGTAGCTTCTATCGGCGTACACTTTTATCCAGTCGGCCCCGTAGGAAATCTCTTCCCGTACGGCACGCCTTGCTTCGATCGGTCCTGTAATCTCAATCAGACCTTTCGGGACCTTCCATTCCCACGCGTAGTCCCGGTTGGAGAGCGGATAGTGCCCGGTGGAATTTATCGCGCGCCCACCAACAAAGAGCCTTGGCCCGTCGATAATGCCGCGGTTGATAGCCTTTTTCAAATCAACGTCAGCATACATGCTTCCTTCGGTTCCGAGATCGCGCAACGTAGTGAATCCGTTGAGAAGTGCAGTTCTGCACGAGACCGATCCCCGCAATGCTCGGTATGCGATGGATTGCTTCAGGAGTTGAACATCATAATCATCGGAGGTAATGTCTCCCTGCAGCAAGACGTGTGTGTGCGCGTCGATGAGGCCGGGGAGGACAGTCGCGGCGGAAAGATCGATGACTGTTGCACTCGCGGGGATCTTGACGTTCTTTCCAACCTCTTTGATCTTGTTCCCTTCTATCAAGATCACAACGTTTTCCGTAGGGGTGTCAGACCTGCCGTCGATGAGTTTGCCGCATTTTATCGCCGTGGTCTGCGCCTGAGCCATGCCGAATTGCAGCACAGCCAGAATGATGACGATGCGTGTGAGAATTTTCATGGGGCCTCCTTGCGCGAATCCAATGAGGATCGGGATCTTTTTCGCTTTACGTAAAAGAAAAGTGCGATGCTGGCAAACAATACTGCGGCACCAAGAGCAAAGGGGAGCCTGTAGCCCAAATGAAAATCCTGCGACCAGGTCCCGCCAAGATAGTATCCAAGAGACACGAACGTCAGTGACCAGATCAACCCTCCCGTGTAGGCAAATGCAGCAAACACAGGATACTGGAGCTTGGAAGCCCCGGCGACGAGCGCTGTGAAATGCCTCACGCCGGGAATGAAGTACCCCACCGTCAACGCCCACTTTCCAATCCGGTCAAACCATCTGTGAACCCTTTCCAGGCGCTCCTCGGTGAGGTGGAAGCGCGGGCCGTACTTGTGGATCAACCGGTAGCCGCCCGACCGGCCGACCCAATAACTCAACGTGATCCCCGACAGACTTCCCAGGCCGGCGACAACATAGGTGGGCACAAAATGAAATCGCCCTGTGGACACAAGATATCCAAACAGGGCGAGCAATGATTCATCGGGGATAGGCAGGCCCACAACGCCGAACACCAATCCAAAGAACAATGCAGCATACCCGTAGAGGTCAATCCAATGCTGTAGAGTCTCGATGGGCATGGGGGATGAACCTATTTTGTCGGCTGTGCGTCAAGATCCCGCGCTGCAGACTCTATAGTACTTGCCTCGTTCTGAAGAGCGGCTGCCACGCGGATGATTTCTGTTTCGGCTTCCTTCCATCGCTTCAATTCAATTGCTTCCCGTACACCTGGAATTGTTTTGACGCCATAGCCGGTGTAGGCTCCCGGTGCGTAGATCAAATGCTTGAACCAGGGCCGCCCCGGAAGTCCATCGGCATGCGTCAGCATGCGCTCCGTGAGTATAAGCTTTCCATTGACCGCCTTCACTATTTCCGGAGACAAAGGAACGATCGTATGAGAAATTCTCTTCGCGGCCTTGTCGTAGTGTTCCGAACTCCGGCTCAGCGCGTCGAGAGCATTGTCGAGTGGGGCAAAATTGATGTATGGCGGCACTTCTTCCGTTGCAGGAGCAACGAGCGGGTGTTTCGGATCGTCGGTTGCACTGAACACTCCTTCGGCAATCTCCTTGTTACGCTCTTTGGTCTGATCCTGCATCGCCTTGAGCTGTCGCTTCAGATCGTCCACATAATGATGCATCGTTTCGTTGAAGTCTGTGAAATCATAGGGAAGAATGTCAGCATCTGCGAAACGGAAGACGGCTGTGCCGCCGGTCTGCGCGAGTGTGCGACCATACGCGAAATCGGTGTCGGAAAAATGTGTGAACCAGTAGAAATCGTCATAGATCGAGTGATAGATGCCTCCGCCGTCCTCGCCTCCATACCCCATGTTGAGAGAAGCAATACCGAGGAAATCGAGGAACACCGTGTAGTCGGATCCTGATCCCAACGCCCCAATGTGAAGATCAGCGCGCGTTCTTGCTTCATTCCGATCGTCCGGTGTACGAGCCGTCGATATCCGCTGGAGCTGACTTCGCTTCCAAACAGAGATCTTCTTTTCGGGATCTTCGATATCGCGGGCAACTCCATTGATGAAATGTTCGAGAGAGTGCGACCCTTCAACCCCGAGAAACCCCCTGCCGTTGCCATCAGAATTGATATAGAGGACAGCTTTTTGTTTCAGTTCGGCTGCGTGCGTCTCTGCCCACTCTGTTGAGCCGAGCAATCCTTCTTCCTCACCATCCCAGGCACAATACACAATTGTCCGTTTCGGCTTCCATCCCTTCTTGAGCAGTTCGGAGAGCGCACGGAGCTCTTCCATCTGTGCGACGAGTCCTGAAATTGGATCCTCCGCGCCATTCACCCAAGCGTCATGGTGGTTTCCCCGAATGACCCACTCGTCCGGATACTCAGAACCTGGGATCGTGACAATGACATCATGAATGGTTTTGGTATCCCAATTGGATTTTACCTTGAGGTGCACTTTTGCCGGGCCCGGTCCAATCTTGTATGTCATGGGTAGCACCCCTCGCCAGTTCTCGGGGGCGACAGGTCCTGCGAGTTGGGCGAGTAGCGGTTGGGCGTCGGCATAAGAAATCGGTAGAACGGGGATTTTTGTAATCGTTTTTGCTTCTTTCAGAGGGATTCTCTTGGCATCTGCTGTGGCTCCAACGCCGGGCGTCAACGGATCGCCCGGATACATCGGGGTGTCCATGACGCTGCCGCGTTGCACTCCATCCTTCGGTCGCCACGGGCCGTCGGGGAAAACATCTCCGTGATAATAGCCATCTTCTTTGGGATCGGAATAGATGATGCAGCCGATGGCGCCTTTTTCCGCAGCCACCTTTGGTTTGATCCCACGCCAGGAGCCGCCATACCGGGCAATGACAATGCAGCCCTTGACAGAAATGCCCATCCGTTCGAGCTGTTCGTAGTCTTCTGGAATTCCGTAATTCACATAGACCAGAGATGCGGCGACATCGCCATCGATGGAATAAGCATTATAGGTGGGTAATTGTTCGGCACGTTGCCCGGACGTGATGTCGACGATTACTCTGGGTTCTTCCAATGTTGCCGTGAATTTCTTGGGTTCGAGGAGCTCAACGGCGCGTTCTTTCGGTGTGGGGAAAAGGACATCGAATGATTCAATACGCGCGTTCAACCCCCATTGCTTGAAGGTGGAGAGCAGCCACTGTGCATTGTCTTTGTCATATGCCGAACCCACATGATGCGGACGTGCTGAAAGGCGCTGCATATATTCGCGCTGGCGTTCCGGGGAGGGAATGCTTCGGAGCAGCGACTCCCAATCGGTTTTCTGACTCTGTGCAACTATGACTTGTGAACAAAGAACCAGCGCAACAATCAAACAACTCGATCTCATGGCATCCTCCGATGCAAACATCTGGGGTTTGGGCCGAATTGGCGGGCAAAGAGATGAACAACGACGAAGAGAATATGAAGATTCCTCCTCAAACAAGCAAGATGAGAAGGCAGGATCTACTGCGCGGGAGTATACTGAAAAATAAACGATCGAACCGTAAGCACATAATTGCTCTCGTCCATGGCTCCCGGCACGCCCTCGTGATCGGCGCCTGGGACGCGAATGAACTGCTTCGGAGGATTCGCGTTGTTGAAGACGACAGCTCCGTTCTTTTCGATGTCGATGAATTTGCCATCCACACGATGCATCAGAAGAAGGGGTGTATGGACCATTCGTATCCTTTCTGCGTTGTTGTATTCCCCTTTCGTGATGTACGAACAGGGAATGTCCACCAGTGCACCGGACTGGAGAAGCGTCGACATGGAGGTAAACGGCGATTCGAAGCAGAGACAGGATGGTGTAAATTCATAGGCCGCGACATCAATCACTCCGGCAGCGCCATCGTTCCGTGGATGTTGCCGATGAGCGTGAGATTCTCTTTGTAGCTGTGGATGAGGCCGAGGTTCAGGTATGGAGTGGGGACAGTCATTCCGTCGAAAGGGATGAACGGTCCGCCGAGGGACACCGCTGCCTGTGTGATTCCCTGGTCGACAACCCGTACGGGTTGTGTTACGCTGCAGCCGGCGGAAGACACCACAAGGATGATGATGACGAGAGTCCTCGTGGGGCAAGGAGCGAGCAAACATGAGAGTGGGACCATGCTGTGCACTCCATAGTTGCATGAGGGAGCATCGGGAGAATGTTCCCTCCACTGCCAGCGTTATGAAGTGAAAAAACTTTCCTCAGCAGGCAAATCTTTTGCTATTCGATTACCATCGTGGGCGGTGAATTCCCCTCTACGAGATGAACATCACCATTGTCCTCTGTAACGAGTATGCAGTAATGGTAGATGCCCGTCTTGGATCCCACCACAGCGCTCGCTTTTCCATTCTTGCCGTAAATCTCGGTATTGCCGTTGGCGATGGGATTATGGTTTTTGGGGAACCAGATGGTAAAACTGTCTATGCCGCAATGCCAGACCACCTTGGCATTTGGTTGGAGGATCAACGACTTGACGAACCAGTTCGCACCTTTACCACCTACTTTGACGATCTTTACATCGACCTGAGGGTTTACAGGCGTCTTTGGTGTGGCAGCCATATGAAACCTTTCTTGATTGTGGTGGATGATGGAGGAGCACTATGATTCATAGAGGTTTGGGATAGAATACAGTTCTGGCGGAGGAATGGTCAAGGGAGAGAGGGCTGAGAAAGAGCATAGACCAATCCTTTGCCCCTCGTGTTGAACAAACGTACTGTATATCTACCGCACAAGCAAACGCTACTCGATGATCATCTCCGGCGGAGAGTTGCCATCGACGCCAACAAAAGACTCTCCCTCGTGCACAAACAGAGCGTAGTGATACGTCCCCGGTGCCCCATTGAGCTGAACCACAGGCAAAACTGATCGAACGGGCGGTTCCTCCACTTCGGGAAAAAAGAGAACAACCTGAGGTTGAGGATCCGCCGGTTCCCCGCTGTCTCCAAGAACGACCCATGTGACGTTTGTTCCGGCTTTCACGTGGATTGTAGGTACCCAATAGTTCCCTCTGGATTCCTTGTGAATCGAGCAATCGACGGAAGAAGTGGGTCCTGTCGACCCGAGTGCTAATCTTGGTGCTGCTCGGTGGATGATGACAGGTGTTGGCATTGACGTGTTCCTTTTTGATATGCAGCGAGTCTATGGTTGTTCCACCTGCGCCCGTCAAGCATCAGCAGAAGGCGTTGAAACATAAGGGATTTGTAAGCTCTCTGAATCTTGCGAAGTCTCTCGAAAACGATGGTTGGAACGAATATTCCCGCGGATTGTTTTCATCTTCTGAACGACTAGAAATTCTTTCTTTCATCTTCAGGAGGGTGCATGAAGAAAATCCTCAAGGTTCTCAGTTGGGGACTGGGTGTTGTGGTGCTGTTGGTTGGGGCGGGCGTAGGCTATCTGTTCCTGAAATTCCCTGATGTTGGACCGGTTCAGAGCATGACCGTCCAGGCTACACCGGAGCGCCTGGCACGCGGGGCGTATCTGGCGAATCATGTCTCGGTTTGCATTGACTGTCACGCCACCCGCAATTGGGAGTACTTCTCGGGTCCGCTGTTGGCAGGTACGGAAGGGAAAGGCGGAGAAGTCTTTGATGAGAAGTTGGGTTTTCCCGGGACAATCTATGCCCACAATATTACACCTGCATCTCTGGGTTCGGTGAGCGATGGTGTTCTTTACAGGGCGATTACGACCGGTGTCGACAAAGACGGGGAGGCGATGTTTCCGCTGATGCCGTACACGCACTTCACGACGATGAGCGAGGAAGACCTTATGTCGATCATCGCGTACATCCGGACGCTGAAGCCCATCGAGAATACACCTCCGCAGACGAAGCTCAACTTTCCTTTGAACTTGATCGTTCGCACAATTCCCGGGAAGCATACAGAACATGGATCGCCTGACACATCCAACGTCTATGAATATGGCAAGTACCTGGTGAACGCCGCCGATTGCATTGAGTGTCACACGCAGCGGAAAGATGGACGGATCATAGAGGGCCTGGAGTTTGCTGGAGGGTTTGAGTTCCCATTTCCGAATGGCCAGGTTGTCCGCTCAGCAAACCTCACCCCGGACGAAGAGACAGGAATCGGCACCTGGTCCGAGACGGACTTTGTGAACAAATTTAAATTTTATGACAACCCGGAAGGTCGGACCATGCTGGCCGCCAGCATGGAATACAACACGACGATGCCTTGGACAATGTTCGCGGGGATGACTGAGCACGATCTGGGAGCGATCTACAAATATCTTCGATCCGTGAAGCCTCTGAAGAACAAAGTGGAGAAGTTTACCGGACCATCAAAGTAGTTCACAGTTTTGGATGATCAGAAGGGGAGATGCCTCCCCGTCGTTAATTTGCCGGGGGGGCATGTGCTGTCGGGATGATACGCTCTTACGGTAGGTGAAGGTGCAACGGAAATCACGCTTTTGGTCATGACGTTCGTCGGACCACAACGATGGTCATATCATCTGACTGCGGGGTTGTTCCGGTAAAAGTTTTTACTTCTTCAATGATCTTCTCCATCAGCCCGGCAGTCGTCAGCGCATGATGTTTGGCTAATAACGATGCGAGTTGTTCCTCACCGAAAAAGTCCTCTTGTTCATTCATTGCTTCCGGGATCCCGTCGGAATACATAACGATGGTGTCACCGGGGGCAATTGCCACAACATCGTGCTCGAAAGAAAACTCTTCCATCATCCCCAGCGGAATCCCCCCCGCTTTCAGTCGAGATTTCTGCACGCCTCGATTCATCACAAACGGATTGTCGTGCCCGGCATTCGCAAACGTCAAGGACTGATTTCTCGTATCCAGGATGCCGTAGAAGAGGGTCGCAAACTTTTCCGGACTGGTGCTTTGGTACAGCAGTTTGTTGGATCGGTGGAGGCATTCGCCCGGCGGCGCATCGAGAAGGGTTTGCCCGCGCAATGTTGCCTGGAGGTTGGCCATCAAGAGAGATGCCGGGAGACCCTTGCCCGAGACATCTCCGATGCAAATGGCCCAGCGACCTTCGCTGATCGGAATGAAATCGAAGTAATCACCTCCAACCATCTGCGCCGGAATGTTCGTTCCCGCGATTTCGTATCCGGGAATGTCCGGAGCAGTCTTTGGCAAGAGGTTCTGCTGGATTTGCGATGCCAACCGCACCTCTTCTTGCATACGGACGAATGCCTTCTCCTGTTCGTACAAACGTGCATTTTCAATGGAGATGGCTATTTGCGATGAAAGCAATTGCAGAACTTGAATTCGTTCCTGGGTGAATGCCCCTGCAATCAAGTTGTTCTCCAGATACAGCAGTGCGCTGACCTTTCCCTGATGGAGAATGGGGAGGCACAGGATCGATTTTGGCCTGTTCTTTAGAACGTAGGCATCGCTTGAGAATCTGGGGTCGGTGGCGGCATCATTGAGAACAACGTGTTCCTTTGTACGTGCGACGTACTGAACAAGTGATAAACAAAGCCGATCGCTTTGTTCCACCGGAAGAGATTGCAGGGTGACCGCTTCTTTCACTTTTTCCTCTCGTTCCGCAACGATGAAAAGAGACTTTCCCTTTTCCATCAGGAAGCACCCGCGCTCTGCACCGGCGTTTTCGACGACAATCTGCATCATCCTGTCTAACAACTTTCCGAGCACGATCTCGCCGGAGAGCGCCTGAGAAGCCTTGAGAACGGAAATCAGGTCGAGATTTGAATCCAACCCACCTGTATACAGTGTGGTGGTCTCGGAAATGTTCCTGGGTTTCGGCTGATTGGTGTCGTCTTGCAGGAGGTCGGCATGCAACCGCTGAAGCATGGAAACCTTCGCTGTGGCTCCCCAGGTGGTATACGCTCTTCGAGCCTCACGTAGGTAGGGCGCGGCAATCGTGCGTTTTCCCAGCGAAATATAGAATTGCGCGGCAAGCTCGTTGGCAACTGCTTCGTTCTGGGTGAATCCATTGCTCCTCGCAGCGGCGATGGCCTTTTCATACAAATCCATCGCCTCCGAATGTCTCCCTTCCAATCGGGCCATCTCTGCTTCAACGAGCGAAAAGCGATCGGAGAAGTTGTCCGGGCAATGACCGGCCCACCGCTTCATCATGCGTTGGTTCTTCTTTATGGTGCGAATCAGAGTGCGCCGCTCTGTTGCTGATGCGGTCGCACAAAGAGCCGAAGAGATGAGCGACTGATAGAAATTAAACTCGGCCTCTGAAAGCTGTCCCATGAGAGCGTACAGCTGTTTCTGAGAGCCCGCGGCGAGCCGCTCGGCTTCAGCGAACTGACCAAACAAATACATTGTCTGCATCTTCCGGAGAACGTAATACATTTTCGCGACGACAAATTTCATGGCGCTCAACTTTGGGATGTATTCCTCTTCATGAAATTCCGCCGTATCAAAACTCCCGGGCCGGTTCGTTTGTCCCTTCAGGCTCATCACCATCTGTCGGACAGAGATGAATTCGTGCGCAAAGTCGTCAAACTTGATCCTGGTGGTGTACTCAAGGTACTCAGTCGCTTTCTCAAACACCCTGTCCAACGAAGTGCCGATGAACATGTGCACCAGAGCCAAATGCGTGTGCACGCTCGCAACGAACTGCAGATCACCGCTCTCGAGGCTCAACGAACGGGCGTTCGTGAGAAACTCAAGATTGGACTTTGCATGTTTTCGCCAGTGATGAATAACAGCGCCCATAACGAAATTGGAACGCCCCTGATAGAGATGACTGTTGAGCTGCTGGCTTACCGTGATCGCGAGGTTCCCGAACTCATACGCATCTTTGTACGACCGAAGTCCCGCGCCAACAAGCAATCCGTAGAGAGCGAATGCATAGGATGATGCATCGGCAATGCCGTACTTGAGCGTCGTCTTGAGAAGCTTCGTCATCACGGTCGCGCTGAGTTCAGCGCTCGATGAATATGCCACCGTCATCAGGCTCGTCAGGATGTCAATAGCGATCGTCGGTTCCGGTTCTGTCATGCGCGGGAGTCGGGCAAGATCCGGAATGGATTTTCCGCGCAGCGCCCATTTCGACTTGAGGATTTCAATGCCCACCGTAGCCTTGCTGGGATTCAGGGCGAGATTCACTCCAACCAATTTCAATCCTGTCAGTCCGGCGTCAATGGCCAAATCATGCTTGCCGATGTGAGTATAGAGCATGACCTTGGCGGCATACGTTTTCGCTTTGTCGAGATTCGTCGCAGCCCGGCTGATGATGATGTCGAACAGTTCCTCCGATGCGTCGAAGCCACCCGTCAGGTATTCGCACTCGCCGCTCTCACGAAAGAGGTCCAGGTTCAGCTCGTAGTCGGCAGCCCAATCATCGTCGAGAAATGTGCGGCCTGTCGTCAGGTACTTCAAAGCCGCCTCAAATGCCGCTGAATCCTTTGCCTTCTTCCCTGCCAGAAGATTCAATCGTGCAAGCTGATATCGTTGGGGTTTTTCGAGGACTCCGGACGCTCCCAGATTGAACTGATTGACGATGTCAAACAAGCGCTCATCCCGCTGTCCTTCTGCGGTTTTGTCCAGCAGTGTTTTGCCGATTTCCAGATGGAAAGCAGATCGTCGATTCTCAGGAATCAGGGAATAAGCGGACTGACGAACGCGGTCGTGAGCGAATTTGTACGAGACGTCAGTATAATGAGTGGGAGGAACGACGGTCAACGTTGCCGTTTCGGAGTCCGGGTCGTGAACGAACTTATACGCATCACCGATCGGGAGCAACAGTCCTTCCTCGATCGCCGGCCAGAGATCGGTCGCTGTCCGTGCCTGGGTATGCCCGTAGACGAGAGAGAGAGTAAACAAGTCGAAGGTATTGCCGATGCAGGAAGCAAGCTGGATCGCCTTTTGAGTCTGCGGGGGCAGGCGCTGTATTTTCTCTGCCATCAACGTAACAACGTTGTCCGTAATTCCTCTCTTCTGAATTTCTCCCAAATCCCAGTTCCATCCCCCCTCATCCGGGTCAAAGGAGAGGAGCGATTCGTGGTGAAGCGATTTCAGAAACTCGTTCACGAAGTATGGATTGCCACCCGTCTTTTGATGCACAAGCACCGCAAGGGGAGCGGCTTGCTCCGATGAAACCTGGAGCGCATCGGCGATGAGCTGGCTCACCATGGTGGGATCGAACGGCCGTAGAGCCATTTCGTGGACGGGGGTTCCCGATTCGCGAATGGTGGAAAGAGTCTGGCGAAGGGGATGACCGGCCTCGATCTCGTTCTCACGATATGATCCAAGGAGAAGAAAGAACTTCAGGCCGTTGTCTGTCAGAAGGAGCTGGATCACCTTGAGCGATGCCGCATCGGCCCACTGCAAATCATCCAGGAAGAGAACGAACGGATGTTCACGACGCGCAAGTGCGGACACAAAGCTCAGGAAAACATTGTTGAACCTGTTCTGTGACTCTGTCGCGGGAAGGTCCGGCAAAAAGGGTTGCTCCCCCACAACGAGTTCGAGTTCAGGAATGATCTTAATAAGGACCTGGCCATTTTGTCCCAGCGCTTCGTGTAGAGTGGTCTTCCACTCGCCGAGTTCCTCGTCTGTCCGGGTCAACAATTGCCGGATGAACTCCTGAAACGCCTGTGCCAAAGAAGCGTACGGGATATTTCGTTTGAACTGATCGAACTTGCCTGTGATGAAGAATCCTCGTCGACCGGTAATCGGCTTATGAATTTCATGGATGAGGGCAGATTTTCCGATGCCGGCGAGTCCGGAGACAAGCATCATCTCGGAGGACCCGTTGCTCACGCGCTCAAATGCATCGAGGAGTTGTGCGATCTCGCCCTCCCGTCCATATAAATGTTGAGGGATGCTGAATCGATCTGTGGCGTCATTCTCACCAGGGAAAAAATGTGAAATGCGTCCCGTGGACTGCCATTCGCGGAGACAACGATCGAGGTCAGCTTTCAGTCCCCGGGCGCTCCGGTACCGTTCTTCCGCAGTTTTTGCCAGGAGCTTCATGACAATCTCCGAGAGCGATTGCGGAACCTCGAGATTCAGCTCGCTGGGAGGCGAGGGCATTTTTGCTATGTGGGCATGAATCAGTTCCATCGGCTCTGTCGATTGAAACGGGACCCAGCCAATCAGAAGTTCAAACAGTGTGACACCAAGCGAATAGAGGTCTGTCCGATAATCGAGGGAGCGGTTCATACGCCCGGTCTGTTCCGGCGAGATGTAAGGGAGCGAACCCTCCAATCCGTTCAGACTTCCGATGCTTGCGGTTTCACGTGGAAGAAGCGTCGCGATGCCAAAGTCCGTTACTTTCACTTGACCCGTGTCCGGGTTCATGATGATGTTGTTGGGATTGATGTCTTTGTGGATGATGTTACGCTCGTGGATCTCCGATAAGATTTCAGCAAGCTGACAAGCGATCTGAAGCACTGTCAGGAAGTCAAGCCTCTTGGACTGAATGATGTGTTTCAGTGACGTGCCGCCGAAGTCCTCCAGAATAAGGGCATGTATATCGTGATAATGTTCGATTCCGTGGACCTTCACCACGCCGATGAAATCGGCCCGTTGCATCGTTTCATGCTCATGGTGAAGGCGCACAGCGTCAAAGGGGCTGGCCTCGTCGGGCCGGATGGCCTTAATCACCACAGGATGGTGGTCTTTGTTCCGCGTAGCCCGATAGACGACCGTTTTTCTCCCCCTGTGGAGTTCTTCAATGATCTCATATCCGGGAAGTTCGAACGGCATGGTCAGGCTCCTGTCGCCACTGCGTGTTCAACCTTCACCCGGTGATGGAAGATGATCAGGTAGACCACATCGATCACGGGGCAGATGCCGGCGAGAGCAAGAAGAAAGTAATCGGAGGGATAATGAAGGAACATGAATACGGAAATGAGGCCCGAGCCGAGGGTGCGAAGCCACGACACTGCGTACGACGACCAAACCAGTTTGTGATGGCGAAGAAGGAGGATCAAATAGAGAAATGAGATCAGGGCTTGTGCAATATATGCTGAGTGTGCCCCGATTACTGTGTCTAGTCCCTGTAGTTTGAAGAGATAATAAAGAACAGCCCAGGCCACGGCGAGTGATGCTACGATGGGCCGGAAGTACTTTTTGATCTCTGGAATCGAGACCTGCTCAGACCCATATTTCAAAACACCGTAGAAGATATAAAGATCGAAAATAAACCAGAGCCGGTATCCCCAGAGGCACAGCAGGCCCATGTTCGTGAAGGGAGGGATAAAGCTCCAGACGAACTCCCAGCCGAAATTGCTCGCCGCCGCAAACACCGGCATGCCAATCATTTTGTGCCTGTGGATGTTGCGGGCATAGAGGTAGTACACGATCACCCAGAGATAGCAGCCGGTGGCGAAAAAGATCAGCTCCAGCGGAGTGTAGTCGACAAGATTGATGAAGTCGTTCATCGAATGGAATATCCTCTCTTACGAAACTGGCTTCGCTGTCGTATGTGAACTGTGACCAGGGTGTCCGGCATTTGCGATCATTCCCTTCAGGTCGGTGATACTCAGGGGGATCGTGAACGTGACCTCGCCACCGTAGGCTCTATCGATCATCTCTTGGAAGATCATCGCACCGATGCGCTCATGACGCTTGGTGCGAATGTGTTCAATCGGACGCCAGAGGCGAATGAGAGCGAAAAGGAACCATTTGACCAATCCGTACCCGCGTCTCCGTCGGATGCGAATCAGTGAACACTGTTTCGGCCCCATGAGGTCAAGCATATATAATCGCGGGAGAGCGCCAAATCCGAAAAGACGAAGAAATCGGGGAACGAAGTGCTTCAACATCCTGAGGTTTGCCAATCCGAGAGCGACGCCATCGGGGTTCTTGTCAGCCATAACGTAGTGGCGACTTCGGTATGCTTCGTAGAAGGCTTTTGCGTCTTCGACGTCGTCAGGGATGAACTCGAAACTGTCGGGTTTGTCGGACGGATGGATTCCCATCATTTGTGCGAAAACTCGCCAGAGGTACAGAAAATCCTCCTCTTCCTGCAGCGTGAGGCCCGCGTCGAGCTTTCTCATTCCTTCGATCACGAGATAGGAAAATCCCATGACGGTACCCAACATATCTTCCTGATTGACCGGGATGCCATACTGGGGCTCAAAGTCCGGACGGTATTGACGCGTGAGGTGTCGTATGCCCGCATGGAGAAGGCGCAGTTTCTGTGCTGTGATGACAGCCCGTCCGCCGTTTTGAAACCCATGAAATGTGGAGACATTGACAACCGTCTGAAGCGTGGCAAGCAGTCGTTTGTAAGGATGAGTTCTGAGGTTGCCGGAAAGGTTGAGGATGATCGAGAGATTGGGGGCAGCGTATCCTTCAGGGAGGCTCTTTGTGAGTAGGACGAGCGCTGCGGTGAATGCGTTTTCCTGAAACACCTTTTCTCCGCGGCTAATGCGTTGGAGGTCAACACCCGGAGGCAGGTTGTTCGTTGCCGTGAAGAATTCGCTCAGATCCGGAAAGTTCTTCGAAGGAGGAATTTCATTGTTCGAGTCCATCTCGGCGAATATTTTCCGTATGTTCGTCATTTCGTTATCCCGGATGATTCGAGTGAGAAAATCATCTGCGAGAGCATCGCCTTGCTTGCTCATGGAATCGAGAAAGGCGTCAGTCCATCGGTGTGAGGCCATTGGTCCGCCAGAAAATCAGTGGGTGTAAGTTGTTTCGCTATAACAAGGAAAACTGCGAATAAGTTGCGGGGGTGAGGCTAGGAAAAGGCCTGTAAATAAGGGCGAAGCGCGGTGATGGGGTTGCGGGATGAGGAAAATCCCTAGTGCGTTGTCGACGAGAAATCGACCTCCTTGGTGAACGAAACCTGTCCCAAAGGGGTCCTCCGAAGGAGTCCCTTCCCAGGTGGATCACTTCGTGGCGGACCTTCGGAAAGGATTTGGCTGACAGCTCAGCCATCTGATTTGTCAGATGGCGAGCTACTCCGAGTCGGGTCCCTCCGATTGGATGACCTTCTGCAGAATCTCTCCGAACCATGCACCGGCGAGTGAGAGTCCGGCTACAACGGCCAGCGCAATGACCAATCCAAGAATGGACTGAACCGTGAACTGCATGGCCGCGTTGAATTTGAAATGCAGAGCGACAAGGGACAAGATCACGAGGCCAACGGCCGCCGCCGCCGGCTCTTTTATCGTCACGCCTTTCGAGATATATCCGGCGACCGCTGAAATGACGATCATTCCAGCGAAGGACCACACGCCGATGAAAACCGCAGAGGCCTTCGTAACAGCCGTGCCGCTCAGCATTCCGCCGGGCACAAGTGTGAGAGGTAAGAAATAGAACACGATATACATCAGGAGCGATATCCCAACCCACTTCCACTGAAACTGTTTGGGTGTTGTTGATAATTCAGACATGAGGAGACCTCGTCGAAGGTTGGATAGTGATCATGTGTGACATCACCACCCTATGGAGTCATTTCTCCCGGGTGATATTTCTTTTCCATGTGTTTCAGCACATCTTCTTTGTAGAAGAGGACATCCTTGAATTGTCCCTTCGTGTACATCAGTGCCTGATCAGCAAAGTGTTTCGACGATGGGTCGCCGCTCTCTCCGCCAGTCAAGAGTGATTTAGCCCTTACCTTTTTGCCGAACTCGACTGCACAGATAAAGCTCGCTCCGCCGAATCCATACCTCTTACTTGTTCCGGGAAAGGGTTGGCTGCTATAAGCTGCCAACATTCCCCATTGTGATGAAGTGAACCCTACAGGCAAGCTGGGCTGGTTGTCGTCAAATCGTTCAACGACGTCATCCGTCAGACGTTGGTATCGGTTGATCTCTCCCCACGGCATCTTCCATGTTCCAAATCTCTTTTCCAGCTCTCGCGTTGCATTCAGTAATGGCATGGTCAGCTCCTGAATGGATGCTTCCGCTGCAAATTTCTTTGTCTTTTCTACCTGATCTGCATCTCTACCATCGACGCGAATTCTCTGAATTGCTGGCGTCAGCTGCCTCCCCCAGTCAACCGCCAGAGTCGTAGCGATGGATTTTTCACCGGATCGAAAATCCCATTGCTTCAGGACGGCGACGACTTCATTCAGCTGCGCAAAAAGTGAATCGCTCGGTTTCACATTCTGTTCGAATGCTCTGACCAAGGCTGGCACGAGCACTTCAAAGGCTGTCAGTGTGGGATCGTACCCTGCAGAAATGATTCTGTCGAGGGTGAATGCGTTTTCCCTGCTCAACACCCGAACCGCATTGATGGCGCGAAAATTCTCTCCATCCGGCGCCATGTAGACAGGGAAGTTCTCCTTCTTCGGACTGCTGGCCCCCGACACAGTAAAGGGAGTTGAATTGCAGTTCTGTATCCACCCGCTGGAAGGATTATACACGTGGATGATTTCGTCCAGCGTATGCAGCCCCATCCATTCTGTTGCCGGAATCGATCCATCAACGGGTTTCGACCAGTCATAGGACCGGTCTCGCCGTGGCATAAAATCACCTTGCCAATAAGCGATATTTCCTTTGTCATCTGCGAAAACGGTGTTATTGGAGGTGTTGGAGCGCAGTTCCATGGTCTTCCTGAATGAGGCAAATCCCATGCTCTTGGTTCGCTCCCAGCATTGGATCAGGCTGGTCAGCGAGCGATTGTACGATCGCACGCTGAGCCATTCACCGTTTCGTTTCGCCATGATCGGACCGTGATGCGTGAAGTACGACGTAACGGTTTTTGTCCGCAGAGTGTCTCCTGTCTTGTAGCGAAGGACGATGGTTCGTTCGCTTACTGGTCTTTCCGATTTGTCATACTCGTAGAAGATGTGCCCGTCCTTCTTTGTGATTTTTTCAATATACATGTCCGATACGTCAACAGCGCTTGATGTATGCATCCATCCACAATGCTGGTTGAACCCTTGGTAAACAAAGAACTGCCCCCACGTAACGGCTCCGTAAGCGTTCAGCCCCTCTTCACTTACCGTGTGCACCTCGGGGCGGAAATAGAAGGTCACGTGCGGATTAATATAGAGGATGGCGTGTCCGGAAAGGGTTTTCGAAGGAGCGACAGCAAATCCGTTTGAGCCGGTTAATCGTTCCTCCTGTTCCGTCGATAATTCGCTCATAGGTTCGCTTCCGTCCAGATACAGGGCTCTGACATCTCTCGCAGTCACATCGCCGGTGCTGATCGCCCCTATGCTTCCGTCTGTCCACATCAATGGAAACCATGGTTCGAAGTGATGCAGCAGCGCCGGCTTGACGGACGGGTGGGTGAAAAGATAGTAATTGATGCCGTCGGCGTATGCTTTCATCAATTTCTGAAGCCGCGTCGGGCTTTTCTTGAAGTCAGCCACCGCTTCTGCGGAGTCGATGATCAACCGGATATAGAGGTCAGAAGCCAATGCCGCTTCGCCATTCACTTCGGCCGTTCTCCCCAGTTTTTCGATATAGTTCATTTCCACGCGTTTGAAATCATCTTCGCACTGGGCATAGAGCAAACCAAACACCGCGTCCGCGTCTGATTTGCCGTAGATGTGTGGAACGCCCCAGGTGTCGCGAATGATTGTCACCCGGCTTGCTTGATGTTGCCAGCGCGCGATTTCCTCCTTGGAAAAATCTTGTCCAAAGAGAGCGAGAGGGATCAGGAGAAAGAAGGTAAATTTTTTCATGTGCGGGTTCTTCTATTATCGTTGGCGTTCAGTCTACAAGAGACCCCCTCAAACAAAACGTCGAGGTATCAGTGGGGCTTTCATTTGACTCCCGGAACGGATCAGAACATTGATGCGGATGCAAAAACAATGTACCTATTTATTGAGTTGCGGTTTTGGTGACATACCTTCAGGAGTTGCAACCGAGCGAAACGAATAGACAACATATTCACTCAGATCCGGCGGGCCATAGGTGACCTGAAGGGATGGATGGCCCGACAGGGTCATGATGGTCGAGCCGAACGTGAAGATGGCGCCACCACTTTTTAACGACCTGCACACCGGGTTCCAGTCGGAATCCCTGGAGCGAAGAGTCTCCTTGATCTTCTGTTCGACAATGTCGATGTCTCTTTTGGCGAGTCGCGTTTGAAGAGAGGCAAAACGCACATGACTATTGCTGTATCTTCGTTCCTCTGAAGTCATTTGCCTGGTTCGTTGCGCCCACCACGGCTTCAGGTTCTCATTCGCGAGGGGATGATTTGTATGGTAGACGAGACTGCCGCCGACAACAGGAGTGAATTGAACCACGCCGGTCGCAGATGCTTCGAAGTCAAACACCTTGTCGTTAATACCGAGGATGTAGTTCTGTCCTGACGCATGCTTCACGTTCTTGATGAACTCCAATGCAGATTTCTCCGACGTACTGGCAAGTAATCCCCGAACAACAAATGCAACGGGAAGTCCATCGGGAGAAGCGTTCAACTGCATGAATGTATTTACGCAGACGCCAATGGAACTATTGTTCACACCGTTGGCCGCTATGAGCCCTGCCGTAGTGAAGATGAACTGCTCCGGCAATGTCTCCGATTGAAGAACGTGCAGAACCGTCTGCGAGCCATGACGCCACGACTCCAGATCCAGATTCTGTGCTACGTACGCCGGATGAGTCGCGGTCTTGGCGACGCCAAGTCCGCTGCAATGGTGAGCATCGAGCTTGTCGAAATAGACCCATATCTCATCGGGCAATTGATAGGCAAAGATCGTCTCAAACGTTTGTCCTGACCCGTCTGCGATTCCTTTGACTTCATCGAGGAGATCGGGTGTCCATTTCTTGATGGCGGGAATGAAATCTGTTACGTGGAGAAATTCTGAGATGAGGGAGTCTGGATCTCTGTCCCTTGATATCTTGAGGTCTGCCTTGAAGCGCCCGAGAACGTCTGCGATTTGTGGCTTGAGCGCTTTTCCATGTTGCAGGCCCCGCTCGTACCCCGAACCGCTCAGTTCGACGTACAGCGGTTTCTTTGCCTGGTCGCTCTCTTGGGAATTCTGAGCTGATGCCGCGCCCAACAAGAAGGTGAGCAATGGTATCAGAAGCGTCCTTAGGCAAATCATGTTAACCTCTTTTGCTCTGTTGATCATTGGTCAACTGGTTGATTGGTTAACTGGTTAATTGGTGAATTGGCTCCAGACGCGATGGCGCGATTACACGATTCCTTCGCTTCCTCACTTCTTCAAATACTTGTCAAACCACCCAATGTAACGTTCCAACCGATCTTTCACATAGCTTGGCGTTGAGAGGCCGTGGTTTTGATTTGGATAGATCACCAACTCGGTCGGAATGCCTAAGCTCTGCAGTGCCTGATACATTTGCTCGGCTCCCGCGACCGGTACGTTAAAGTCATTCTGCGATCCCATGAACAAGGTTGGTGTTTTGATTCTATCCACATGAAAGAACGGATAGGACACCTTCATCCATTTCTCGGGCTGCTTCCACGGTGTGCCGAGTTCCGTTTCATACTGTGTTACGTACTGATCGACCCCGTACATTGTGAATTGCAGTGCACTGCCGGCTCCGCTCACCGCCGCCTTGAATCGCTGGTCTGTTGCAATGGTAAAGTTGGTGGAGATACCGCCGTAGCTCCATCCGCCAATGCCCATCCGCTTCTCATCGACAATACCCTGATGAATGAGTTGATCCGCCGCACCGACGATGTCGATCACTTCTTTGTTTCCCCAATCAGCGTAAATCGCACGCGTGAACTCAATTCCCCGGCCGCTGCTCCCTCGATAATTCACACTCGCGACCGCATAACCGGCAGAGGCAAGTATCTGACCCATGAGATCAAACCCGAATTCATCCTGTCCGACCGGCCCGCCATGGATATGAAGGATCAGTGGCAGCTTTTGGTCAATACGTGCACTTGCCGGGCGCAGAAGAATGTTGGAGATCGACGTACCGTCTTTGCTTTTCGATCGAAACCCCTCAACGGTTGCCAGCTGAAGCGGAGCGAGAAATGCGTCGTGAATCTTTGTCACCGCTCTGAGCGAATCGTGCTCCAACATAAAAATCTCCGTGGGGTGCGTTGGCGAGCTCGCGAGCAACAACCAACTGTTGTATGGCTCGTCGTACTCAAGCGAGGAGACGCTTCGCTCGCCATCCAGAATGCGTGTGAATCGCCCTGTCGCGACATCGAATGACGCCACCAGTGATTGGCGGTCATCTTTCTCAATGACATGGATTGTTTTCCCATCGGCGGACCATCGGGGATTATTCACAGGTCTGTCCACAGGTTTTGAGAGAAGGCTCGGCGTTCCACCGTTCTTGGGGATGACCGCGAGATAATTTTCTCCGTACATCGTGAAATTCTCGTTGCTGCTGCTCTGCAGGTAGGCGATCCGCTGTCCGTCGGGACTCCAGACCGGAGAGGTGTCATCACCAGGCCAGTCCGTCAGTTTCTGCATCGGCGCGCCCGGTCTTGCGTCCATCACAAAGATATCCGTGTTATCATTCTTGTCGGGATCTTCAGTCCGGTTACTGACAAACGCGATCTGTGATCCATCGGGCGAGAACGCCGGCTGGCCCTCATCGTACTTGCCGGTGGTAAGTGTGTCGATTTTTTTGTCAGCGAGGGTGAACAGGTACAAATGAGTTGCCCTGCGATCGAGATAACCTTCCATATCCTGTTTAAAGTGGAACCGGTCGATCACGTATGGTGTGCGTGTCTTCGTTTTTGCTGTATCGGAAAAATCCTGATCCTTCACAACCAAGAGCAATTTCTTTCCATCCGGTGACCAGCGGTAATCGCCAAGTCCTCCCTTGATATCGGTTGCCCTGATCGCATCGCCCCCCCGCCGGTCGAGGAGATACACCTGGCTGGCCTTGTCCTCGCCTCGTTTGGCGACGAACGAAATGTACCTGCCGTCTGGACTGAAACGCGGCTGACTCTCGCCCTCAGGACTGTTTGTGAGCTGAACATTTTGTTTGCCGTCCCGACTGATCATCCAGATGTCGGAGTTCTTTTTGTCTTTTGTGGAATCGGTGGTCGTGAGAACATACGCAATCCATTCTCCGTCAGGCGAAACCTGAATACCCCCAATGGACTGAAGGCGGTAAACATCACCGGGTGCGATAGGACGTTTGGTGATTGCCGATGGTTGTGCAGCAACCGGGGCTGGAAGAAGTGACAGACAGGCGCAAAGCAAGAGGGACAAGAAGAAAGGTCTACACATAGATTTAATCTCCGGAATGCAAAGGTGCGAATGGCGGGGAATCGACCCCGAGGGTCTTCAAAAATACGAAAGAGAAAGTTGAGAACAAGTATTATCGGGCCATGTTTCTTAGGCCGATCATGAGGGGGAAAGACTGCACGTTACCTGGTTAACTGGTGAATTGGTCAATTGGTCCGTTGATGATGAGTTCATTGATCCACTGATTCAATGGACCGATGAGTCAATTATCCGATCACCCGATGACAGGAGCCCCTACGATTCCGCTACCGTCTTTTTCTTCTTTTTGCTGTAGATCATCGAGATCCCGAGTAACGCACTGCCAACTGCTAGAAATGAAATAATCCGCACCACGGGATCAACGGTCGTCAAATCAACAATAAAGAGGTAGAGGATCGTAAGGGACATGGTCAGCAGTGCCATCCAGCGGTACTTCCGGCTTTTCAGAATTCGGCTTGCACTATAATAGAGCGCAGCAAGAATGAGCCACGAAACGCTGACGAGATGCGGCGGCACTGAATTGTAGAGTGCATACGGGAGAAAGAGAAGCGCACTGGCAAGATAGGCGTTGCGCATAAGCTCGGTCCGCAGCGCGAGTTTGTCTCGCTGCCAGTTGAGTACACGTGCACTGAGCAATGCAACAAGTCCGAAGCTCACGCTCACCGAACTCACCGTTGTGGAGGAACTGAGGAATGCAATGAAGATGATCAGATAGATGATGAAGTTCGCGACAACGATGAAACGCGAACGAAACCATACAGCGGTGGATACCACCAGAAGGCTCTGCCAACAAAGCCAAACAAAGAAATCGGGCATTCGGAATTGGGCAACAATAGCGGCACTTAATGCTGCATATCCAATCATCGCATAGGCAAACGTAGAATAGACGCTTTTCTCGCGTATCCAAAACGTGATGGCGACTCCGAGAAACAAGATGGAAGCAACCAACTGCCAGGCGACAGTGTTGATGGTTGGGTTGCTCAATAACGAGAGAGAGAAAATGACGAAGCCGACGAATGCATTGAGCGCACTATTGAGGATGACACCCGGGCCTTCTTGCGTTGTGTCTTTCCGCAGTGCGATCGCGGCGGCAAACAGCGATGCGTAAATCAAAATGAAACCAAGATGAATCTCTGGAGCCAGTCCGAACTGAAGCTCCCCGGTGAAAAAGGGATTATTCGCCGACCAGAGAAAATGTGTCAGGTACGTGAGGGACATTCCAAACGCCAGGAGGCCATTCGACTGGAACCTCCATGTTAGATACGAAATGCTGGCGGCGAGAAGAGTGAGGAGCGCGAACACGAAGCCGGGCTCACCGCCGATGAGCACGGTGAGAAACCCGAGCGTAAGGTTGAAGCCTGCGAGGTAGATCGATTGGCGCCTGATGGCGATGGTCACATTTCCAAAGACAACAATGAGGAGGAGAGCAAGTTCGATCGTTTTGTTGCTGAGTGCCGGCGAAGGAGTGAAATAGAAGAGGCGCAAGGTTGTAAAATAGAGGAGAAGCAATCCACCACCGAGAAGATAGCGCGAAACTTGTTGAAAGGACTCTCTCCAGAAATGAGAGAGAAAGAAAATGCCACCGACGAGACAATAGCCCAATATACTTGGGAGAAACGACGGAAATCCGTCATAGGGAAGCGTGAGAAGAAAAGCAATCCCGAGGGCAAGTCCAACAATTCCCGCCTTCGCAAACCAGTTTTGACCGAGCTGCAGTTCAAGCTCTTCATCGTCTTCTGCTGCTACGGCTGGGCCGGATGCGGGTTCCGGAACTGCGGGTGAGTCAAGCTCAAGGCGCGATTCAATTCGCGCAATGCGACTCTCGAGCGTCCGGAGTAATTCAAGGATTTTTTCGGAAGAGGGGTTCTGGGAGGAATCACCCATGCAGATGTTCCTTTCCTGTCCATCGAGAGAGACGGTGCGTGCGGCGACGGATTTTCTAGAGCTACGAAACTGCGACTAAGCGGTTGTCGCAGGGTGTATCGAAATCGTGAAACTTGTGCTAAGGTATTTCGATCGTCTCGTCTCGGTACTTCTCAGGAAGCACATGGGTAAATCAGAGGAGCAGGTGTGTATTTACTGAAAAGTCTTGCCACTCACAACATGGTACCCCTTCACGCTGAGATCTTCCGTGGTCGTCACCTGAACGTTGGAGCGCCGCTCGGCGGCCATTTTCCATTGAAAAAGCTCGGAAAAAGTGTGCTGGACCTTCCTGGTCAGCTTTCTGAAAAGCCCGCTGGATTCATAGACATCAGCAGCTTCTTTGCTGTCCCAGATGGTGAGGGAAATGACCTCATTGCGTTCTTCCACACCTTCGGTGAGGAACGCATAACGGCATCCTTGAACGTTCCGGAGCACAGGGAGGATTTCTGACTGGTAGATCTTCGCAAACTCCTCTGTCTTGCCGGACTGAACCTTGACGGAGAGAATCCGGATGTACAGTCGACCCTCCTCGGCAAGCGATGGTCGGTCGGTGGACGGGGTCGTCTCCGTATAGGACCGAACAACGGGCTCTTGCGACACGGGAGTGTATTCAAGTGTCAGGTCTTTGGAAAGCTGGATTTTCCATTCAGACGAATCAGAGAAGTAAGGATGAGCTTCAGTAATCAATCGTTGAAAAGCGCCGCTTTGCTCGTACGCGTCGGCATCATGAGCCGTCTCCCAAAGTGTCAACGAGATGGATTCGTCCGGGTTCGATGAGCTCTGGATAAGGCTCGCGTAGATACACCCGGGTGTTTTCTGAAGCTCCGGAACAATCTGTTGCGCGTAGAGGGCAGCAAGTTTATCTGAACTCTCCGGCTTTACTTTGACCTGTACGAGTCTCATGAACATGATTCTTCCTCCTCCTCTCTTCCACAATCCATTCAGAAATAGAGAGCTAATTGATTCAATGACCACATGCCCGGATATCGCGATGACTCAATGGCTCGATGATCTGATGGCTGATCATCTTCTTATTTCCCTTTCATCAATTCTATGTAACCCGGGTCGTTGCGAAGGCTCTCGAAATCCGGATCCCGCTTGATCCATGCAAAGTTCTCATAGCCGGCAGCGATGCTGCCCCTCAGCGCCGTGGTTGCGAGTTGACTCTCACCGAGGCGGGCATAGAAACAAGCAGCATTATAGAGCATCAGAGGATCGGAAGGGTTCAATTCCAGGGCCTTCGCGGCTTCCCGTTTGGCATCCTCAAATCGCTCCCCCTTTGCCAGATCGGTCGCATAGAACATATGAGATCGAGCATCTTCGGGATGTTTTGAGAGGTAGCGAGGGTACATCCGCAGGCTCTCTTGGAGAGCGTCATCCAGCTTGTCTTTCTCACCGAGTCGTTCGTACATCATTTCCAAGTCCATATGGGCTGAGTAGAAGTCAGGATCGAGCGATATCGCCTTCTTGAAGAGTTCAACGGCTTCACGGTCACGATCCGTGCTGTGGAAAATTCTCCCAAGGATCCAATAGGCAATATGATTATTAGGATCCAATTCAATGGCTCGGTGTCCTGCCTTGATGGCTTCATCAATGGATTCCTGGTTGAAATAGGCAAGGGCAAGAGATGCGTATGCCTCAGAGAGGGTGGGGTCATATGACAGAGCCTTCAGACCGGCTTCAACAGCTTTATCGAGCACGAATGAGTGCCGTTCGAAAAAGAAATACAGGGTGGCATATGCTTCGGCCAGCCCGGCATACGCAGCAGCGTATCTCACATCAAGCTCTATCGCACGCTGGAAAAGTTGAATGGCGGCATTGATATCGTTCTTCGTGAGCCGGGAGAGGAAATTCCGCGCGCGGAGGTTCAAGTCGAACGCCTCCGGGTTGTCGGTTGAGCGCTTTGAAAGCACAACCTTTTCGGTCGGTGTCAACTTCACCATCAACGCATCGACAATCTGCTTTGATACCTGTTCCTGAATATCAAAGACATCGGCGAGGGTCCCCTTGTAGGCTTCTGCCCAGAGTTGTGCGTCGCTTTCCACGTCAATCAGCTGTGCGGTGATGCGAATATTATCCTGGAACTTCCTGACACTTCCCTCGAGCACGTAGCGCGCCGCAAGTTCCTTTCCGATTGTTTTGATATCTTTTTTCGTTCCCTTGTACTGCATACTGGTCGTACGAGATACAACTCTCACATCTTTGAGTCTCGACAAATTCAGAATGAGCTCTTCGGTGAGTCCATCGCTGAAATATTCATTCTCGGCATCGTTACTCATATTGGTAAATGGCAGGACGGCAATCGCTTTCGCTTTGATGCCTGCCGTTGACGTTTCCATTTCAATCCGGATCGCCTCCAATGATTCAAGGACCTCGGCGCAATGTTGATACCGCTTCGAACGATCTTTCTCCAGCATCTTCTTCACGACGGAATCGATATTGAGCGGAATCTTTCGATCAAGCATGCTGGGGGCTGCAGGATCTTCATTCATAATCAGATAAGTGAGTCCAGCGACATGCTCGGCCTTGAACGGAAGTTCCGCCGTGAGCATCTCATAGAGCACGACACCCAACGACCAAATATCCGACCGGTGATCCGCGGAAAGCCCTTGCGCCTGTTCCGGCGACATGTAGGACAATGTCCCGAGCGACGTTCCAGATTTGGTGATTGAGGCGGCCGTTGTCAGCTTGGCCAACCCAAAATCCATAATCTTGATCTGATCATTGTTCGTGAGCATGAGATTGTGAGGCTTGATATCGCGGTGAATAATGTTCTTGTCATGAGCCGCCTTTAAGCCCCGAGTAATTTGCAGAACCCAGTCAAGGGCTTGCTTCACAGGTATACCGGATCCCGTTTTCAGGTTTGAGATATACGAGTCCAAAGTCCGACCTTCAACAAGCTCCAGCACGATGAACATTGATCCGTTGCTCTCGCCGACATCGAACACAGACAAAATGTTCGGGTGACTCAGTGCGGCCGTCGCCTTTGCTTCCTGAAGGAAACGTGCGTTGCTGTCGGTTGAGGCGGAAAGATGCGACGGGAGAATCTTTATGGCGACAAAGCGATCCAGTCTCGTATCTTCAGCTTTGTACACCACACCCATGCCCCCCTCGCCCAACTTCTCGAGAATCTTGTAATGCGAGATCGTCTGTCCGATCATGTGACTACTTTCCTCTCACTAGTTCAATATATTCCGGTTCATTGCGAATGCTGTTGAAATCTGGATCCCGCTTTATCCAATCGAAATTCTCATAACCATGGGCGACCGCGTTCTTGATCAACTCCACAGCCTTGTGCTTTTCTCCGAGGCGAGCATACAAGCAGGCACCATAGTACATCATGATTGGGTCACTCGAGCTTGATTCGAGCGCTTTCTCCCCCTCAGTTCTGGCTTCCTCGTTTCGTTGCTCATATGTCAGGTGTACGGCGAAAGCCATGCGTCGGTAGGCATCATCCGGATGCTGCAGGAGATAGTGGGGATAGATGTCCAACACCTTGTGCAATACCGCGTCATACTTTTCTTTGTCGCCCAGTCGTTCATAAAACATCACCAGATCATCATACGCTTGAAGGAATTCGGGATTCAATGCCACAGCTTTTTCGAGAGCATTTGCTGCTTCTTTGTCCCGATCGGTCGTATGATATATTCTGGAAAGAATCCAATATGCATTGAAATTCTTTGGATCGAGAAGAATCGCCTTCTGACTCGCTTCGAGTGCCTCATCGAGTGACTTTTTCCCAAAATACACAAGCGCAAGCGAGGTATACGCCTCAGAGAGTGTGGCGTCATACATGATCGCTTTCAGGCTCACCTCAAGCGCACGATCAAGCCAGATTTCTTTTCGATCAAAATCGCGATACAACACACCGTACGATTCTCCAAGCCCGGCATATGCCGACGCATATCGTGGATCATGCTGGATCGCCTTCTGGAAGAACTGCACCGCCATGTTGACACTCGTCTTGGTCCGGCGATTCAAAAGATCCCGTGCGCGAAGATTACAGTCAAAGGCTTCTGCGTTCACCGTCGTGCGTTTCGAAAGCACGGTCCTTTCGGTTGGTGTGAGCTTTATCATCAACGCATCGACAATTTGTTTTGAAACTTGTTCCTGGATATCAAACACGTCGGCCAGAGTCCCTTTAAATGATTCTGCCCAGAGCTGACGACCGCTTTCGACGTCAATGAACTGCACAGTGATTCTCAAGTTGTCCTGAAATTTCCGGACGCTCCCCTCGAGCAAATACCGGATACCAAGTTCCTTTCCAATGGTTTTGATGTCTTTCGAAGTATTCTTGTATTGCATGGAATTTGTCCGAGACATGACATCAAAATCTTTGAGCTGAGAAAGACTGACAATGAGTTCATCGGTTAAACCGTCTCCAAAATACTCATTCTCTTTGTCGCCACCGATCGTTGTGAACGGCAGAACCGCAATTGCCAATTTCTTTGCAGAAGGTTGTTTTGATTCAAGATTTGTGTGAAGGGACTTCAGCGCACCAAGCAATTCATCAACGTTTTGAAACCGCTTCTCCCGTTCTTTCTGTAACATCTTCTTAACGACAGTGTCGATAGATTCAGGTAACCTGCGGTCAAGTTCACTCGGCAAGGGTGGATCCTGATTGACGACCAAATACATCAACCCTGCCTCATGTTCTGATTTAAATGGGAGATCGCCGGTGAGCAACTCGAAGAACAATATTCCCAACGACCAAAGGTCGGAGCGATTATCTGCGCTGAGACCCTGTGCTTGCTCCGGTGACATATATGCCAATGTTCCGACGGATGAACCAGCCCGAGTATAGGAACTCTGACTTCTCAGTTTTGCCAGACCAAAATCCATGATCTTCAGTTGACCGGATTTTGTCAGCATGATGTTTTCCGATTTAATATCCCGATGAATGATATTGCTGTCGTGCGCAACCTTCAAACCACGCGCGATCGTCTCCGTCCACTCGATTGCTTGTTTGACCGGTATGCCGGAACCCGTCTTCACGGCTGCGAGATAGTCCTTAAGATTCTGTCCGTCGATGTATTCGAGAACGATGAATGCACTATCACCTTGCTCATCAATTTCATAAATAGAGAGAATGTTTGGATGATTGAGAGCTGCGGTTGCCTTTGCCTCCTGGAGAAAGCGGGCTTTACTCTCCAAAGTTGCGGACGAATTGGAAGGCAGAAACTTGATCGCCACAAACCGATCGAGCTTCATGTCCTGGGCTTTGTACACAACGCCCATTCCCCCTTCGCCCAATTTCTCAATAATCCGATAATGAGAGACTGTTGTTCCAATCATAGTAAGACCCCCGTGGTTGAAATTGGGCTTCCGCCTTCGCACTTCATGCTCCGGCGGACAAGTCGGGGGACAGTGCCGCCCTGCCCGCCGAAACAAAGGTGCAGGCGGGCTTCGCCGACTTGCCCCGACGGCTTGTCCGCCAGTTTTTTGGCGGAAGTCCAGGTTTTCCGGGACGTAGTCGGGGGCTTCTCAAGAATCTTGTAGTGAGAAATCGTAGTTCCGATCATGCCTTTGGTGAATGGTCAATTGGGTAAATGGTGAGTAGTGAGTTCTGAGTTTTGAGTTTCCAGTTTTGAGTTCTGAGTTGTGAATTCTGACTTCTGGATTCTTACTTCTCACTGCTCATTTTTCCACCGATGTCAGGTTCTTTATTTCATCAATCCAGTGCAAGATAACGGCGATATTCTTGTACGATGTCCCACGTACGGGCTGCGTTGTGATGAAGTATTTGCCATCTGCTGTGATATCATAGCTGATGCCGCTGTCAACGTTCATCGCGGGAAAGCCATTGAACAACAGTGTCGGAACACCTGCTGAGAATGTCGTTGCCGTGGAAACCGGAACGGCCATGATTTGCGAATTCTTTCTATAGTAGAGCATTTTACCATCCGGAGACCATCGCGGCTCTTCGGCAACATCTGTGGAGATTTGCCATTTCCCTTCTTTGTTTGGAAATGATCGTACGTAAATCTGATATGACCCAGACTCGTCTGAGAGGTACGATACCCATTTCCCATCGGGGGAAATACTTGATTCATATTCATCCCGCTTGGAATCAAGATACAGCCACGGCTTTTTGTCTCCCGATAAAGGGAGGACAAGGAGATCCGATTGGGCGTTCTGCGCCATATAGTCGACCATCAGAAATTTCCCATCCCGTGACCAGAAATTCAGGTAGAGCCTGTATTCCGCCGAAAAAATCTCCTTCTCATCGCCACTGCCATCATAAGGTTTCGTGAATATCCTTGGCTTTCCATCTTTTGTTCGTTTCGAATAGGCAATCGTTTTGCCGTCGGGCGACCAGAGCGGAGTCCGGTTCAATCCTCCAAACGTCAGCTTGCTGAGGGTCTTTCTCGCGATATCGTACACCCATATGTCATAATCCTGACCTTCACGAATAACCACAGCAATCTTTTTGTTATCCGGCGAAAGCTTGGGCTCCACATAAGGCCGGGCAGTCGAATCCAACACTGTGATAACACCCTTCATGTCGATTTTCACCAGTCTGCGACTTTCGCCTTCGATGGCGCCCGGAAGGTACGCCAGTGTACCGTTCTCTGCGAACACATAGTTGGTGATGCCGGTCGTTGTCTCGCTGTACACACCTTCGACAACGGGGACAGGTTGTCCTTTGAGCTCAAGTTTATCAGGGTCAAATGGTGCGATATAGAGAACACCGGAACGAGAAAAGAGGAGATGGCCGGAGTTAATATATTTGGCAGTACTCGCTCCCTGGAGAATCACCTTTCGCTTGCCCGTTTCTATATCGACGGCCTCAATCGTGGCGTTTTCGTAGTAGTCGGGACTTGAGAGTGTTCCGAGCGTAAACAAGACATGCTTGCCGTCCGGCATGGCCGAAGGCCACCGATGGGTTCTTTCTCCCTTTACAGAATCAACGGTCGTGAGCTGTTTCGTCACGCCTCCGTTTTCGGGAACGATCGACAGACCCGTTGTGGCAATGGGGGTGAAGATAATAAAACCACGGCTGCTCCAGGTGGCGCCTCTGTTGTCCGGACCGTCTGCCAGCGTCACAGGCGTCCCGCCAGCCAGCGATATCTTTTCCAATTTGCCGCTCCGAAAGAATCCAACCGATTTGTCATCAGGTGAGAAGAACGGAGATGAGACGCTTTCTATTCCGGGAATCAGCGTCGGCTCCATCGAATCCATCTTGCGGAGGAAGAATTTGTTGTTCGCTTTGAAGATGAGCTTGGTCCCATCGTGTGACAGGGCAAGGGCTGGATATGAGCCGATGTCAAGCACATTGTCGTCGCCGATATACATTAAGAATTTTGTAACGATCCCGTCGGCAACGGATCGATGAAAAAGCAACCATGTCGTTAGGAGTGCAAGAGCCAAGACAATTGAGACCATCCAGGGGACCAGCGCCGAGCGAAAGAATGATGCCAGATTGATTTTGCGATTCATCAGCTCAAGCGTGAACGATCCGGACGGAACCGTGCTCGAAGTTGGTTCTGCGGGGGCTTTGGCCAAAGCCTTTTGTGTACGGTATGCCCTGCTTCTTGAGTTTCCCGTCGACTTCCTGATCTTTCGGAGATCTTTTGCCAGTTCTTTGGCCGACTGACATCGGTCATCCTTCTCTTTCTCCAGACATTCCAGGATGATGTCATCAAGCTGCGGGTCGATTCCCTCTTTCACCGTTGCGATCGGCGCGGGATCAACGTTCACAATCTCATACATGATTGCAGTTTCGTGCACTCCCTTGAAGGGAGATTCACCGGAAAAAAGTTCATACAGAACAACCCCGAGAGAAAAGAGATCTGTCCTGTGATCGACATCGAGGCCCTGCACCTGTTCGGGGGACATGTATCCGATCGTTCCCATCGTCGTGCCGGCCTTCGTAAGCCGGGAGAGATTGCCGGTGGTATAGAGTTTTGCGAGGCCGAAATCCATGATCTGAACAATGCCATCTTTCCGGATCATGATGTTTTCCGGCTTGATGTCACGATGGACGATCCCTTTTTCGTGCGCTGCTGCCAGGCCTTCGGCGACTTGGATACCCATGTCCAGGATCTGCTTTTCGGAGAGGTTTTCCTTCTTCTCCTTGAGAGATTTGCCGTCCACAAATTCCATCACGATGAATAATTGTCCGTCGTGTTCTTCGATATCGTGGATGGTGCAGACATTTGGATGATTGAGCGCTGAGGCTGATTTTGCCTCCTGGATAAACCGCGCCTTGTCTTCCTCCGACGCGGCGAGATGCGCAGGGAGGAATTTGAGCGCGACGAAGCGATCGAGCTTGATGTCCTGGGCCTTGTACACCACACCCATTCCGCCCTCTCCGAGCTTTTCAAGGATCTTATAATGTGAAACTATTTGACCGATCACTGGAGTAGTTCATTGGTTAATTGGTGAATAGTTAATTGGCCCGATGACCCATTTTCTTCAATGTTTCAATAGCGCCTCGAAGCGTTTGTCACTATGAAGTGATTTCCATTTCGGGTCAAGACGGACAGAGTTTGTTGAAAACTCTGATGGAATCGATAACAGCCGTTGGAGCACATCGATCGCCTTTTCCGGGCTTCCAACCATCGCGTAAATCTGCGCCAGGTCACCCAAGCGGAATGAGCCGCGCCATGCTTCTTTTTCGATGGGCAACAAAGCAACCCCGCGCTCCCCCTCTTTGATCGCTTCGCTCCTTCTTCCGAGTCCTGCGTAGGCAATTCCAAGTGCGCTATGGACACGCTCATCATCGGGAGCCACTCTCAATCTGTGTTCGAGAATGACGCGTGCACTGTCGTAGAAGGCCTTCGCCTTTGCCTCTGCACCATTGAGCGCTTCAAGTTGAGCAGAGAACAGGATGGAGGGGTAACAGACAAACTGATTGTCTATTCCCGCGCCCCTGATTCTTTTCACAGCTTGTGCGGCGGCGGGAAAATCCAATCTCATCGCGGCTACAGTATAATCAATTGCATTGAGTGACTCGTTTTGACGCAAGGTTGAAATGCCGAGGCCTTCGTCGATGATCTTCTGGGCAAATGCCACATCTCCCTTCCAGAGGATCAAATTCTCCGCCCTTTCCAGATATGCTTCTTCAATGTCCGGAGCCAAGTCGATCGTCCGGGCATACACGCGATCGGCCTCCTCGTATGAGCGCGAGAGCATTAACGTCTCTCCGAGTTGACGGACCAGGTCGGACGCGCGGGGATTGCCCGCCACTGCTTTCCGGAATGCTTCGACGCTTTCCTGCATCCGCCCCTGTCGCCGGAAAACAGCTGCCATACCATAATAGGCATCCGTATTGTTTGGCTGCAACGTCAGCGCGGCTGAAAATTCCTTGAGAGCATTCGCATAGTCGAGCTTTGCATGGTAGTAGTACCACGCCATGGCTTCATGAGCAACCGAAAGAGTTGGGTCCAGCGCGAGAGCCTTCTCCACTGCCGTTCGGCATCGTTCGATGCGTTCTTTGCTTCGATCGAAAAAGAACCAATACATGTTCGAGTGACCATAGCCGAGCTTTGCATAGGCTGCGGCGAACTGAGGGTCAAGCTGTGTTGCGCGCTCAAGCAGACGTATCGCGCTTTCATGGTCCGCTTGCAGGTCAGAACGGTCAAGATACGTCACGCCGCGAAGGTAGAGATCGTACGCTTCCGCATTGGTGGTGAGTTTCTGCTCCAGTGACGCGGCTTCGGGCTTGAGAAGCTTGATATCGAGAGCGCTCGCGACTTTGCTTGCGATGTCCGATTGCAGCGTGAACACGTCGGAAAACGGAGCATCGAGCGTCTGCGCCCATACCTGTACGCCTGTGCTCGCCTTAATCAATTCGGGACTCACGCGCACCTGCGAGCCTGACCACCGAACAGTACCCATAAGGATATAATCCACTCCGAGTTCAGCGCTCATCTCTTTGATGGACTTCTTTGCTCCCTTGTAGTTCTTTGCGCTCGATCGGGCGATGACGCCCAGTCCGGACAGGCTCGAGAGACGCGTCGTAATTTCATCAGTGAGGCCGTCCGCGAAATACTCCTTTGTGGAATCTGATTGGTTCTCAAACGGTAACACCACAAGCATTTTTCTCTCGGAAACGTCTCTCGACCAGGGGTGCATTAGAAGTAGCAACGCAACGGCTAGCATGGCCATACCAACGCCCGCACTGAAGATCCACATTCTCTTCCGGTTGCCCGTGGGTTTCTCGTATTGATCGGATGGTGCCACGGGAGATACGGACGACTGAATCTTCATCGCATCCGGCGGCGTGGGGTGAATGCTGCTTGTGTCTCGTTTCCATCGCCGGAGATCAGCCACCATATCAGCGGCAGATTGATACCGCTCGTCGGGGTTCTTCTCAAGCGCCTTCTCAATGATTCTTTCGCACGCAGCAGAGATGTCTGGAAGATGTTTTCGGAGGGTGTCTGGCTGTTCATGAAGAATCGAATACATCATGGCAGCCTCGTGCTCACCACGAAAGGGAAGAGAGCCTGTAAGCATTTCAAAGAGCAGAACACCAAAGGCGAAGAGATCGCTCCGGGCGTCAGCTTCGCTGCCTTGAATCTGCTCCGGTGCCATATAGGCAAGGGTGCCGACCGTGCTGGACGTGCGGGTAAGCTTAAGCGCCCCTTTCAACTTTGCCAGGCCGAAATCCATCACCTTCGCATGACCTTTCGATGTCAGCATGATGTTATCGGACTTGATATCCCGGTGAACGATCCCCTTGCTGTGGGCCTCAGCCAATGCTTCGCCAATCTGAATCGCCGTCTGGATGGTATTGGCGATGGTCGATTTTCGAGCAGAAATGAAGTCACGAAGTGTTCCGCCGTCAACATACTCCATTGCAATGGAGAGAGATCCTTCGTGCTCTTCAATGCCATAGATGGTGCAGATACCGGGGTGGTTCAGGCCAGCGGCTGCCTGGGCCTCCAGCAGGAATCGCGCCTTGGCAGTCTCGTCCTTGTTAATCCTCTCAGGGAGAAATTTGAGGGCGACCGTTCGGTTCAGTCGTATGTCATGGGCCTTATAGACGACGCCCATTCCGCCTTCGCCAAGTTTCTCAAGGATCTTATAATGCGAAATTGTCTGACCGATCATATGTATGGTTAACTGGTTAACTCGTCCTGAGCGAGCGAAGCGAGTCGAAGAATTGGTTCGATCGCCCGATTCCATCTCTCAGTTTTCGCGTTCTTTGCTAGTATCTCGAAAATGAGAATACTGAAAGGGCAACAGGTTGCCCCGGGCTTATCAATGTCGTTTGTGAACTTCTCGGAGTGAACCGTTAGTTCTTTGTGCGTCGCATGACGACAACGGTGATGTCGTCAGATTGGGGGTGGCCGGCCGCAAAGGTTTTGACGGCCGAGACGAGATGATCGATAATTTCGGATGCGGGTGCGAGCTTGTGCTGGTCGATCACAGCTGCGATGCGCTCCTCTCCGAACATCTCCTCCTGCACGTTCATTGCCTCTGTGACACCATCGGAATATGCGACAAGAATGCTGTCGTCTTCGAGTGAAACCGATTCCTGTTCAAACGAAAAGTCAGGTAACATGCCGAGCGGAATGCCGCCGGTCTTGAGGCGCTTGGTTGCTGTGTGGCCGGAGCAAAGATACGGATTGTCGTGACCGGCATTTGAATAATGGATCTGGTGATTCTGGAGATCGAGTATGGCGTAAAACAGCGTGGCAAATTTTTCCGGACTCGTGCTTTGATACAGCAACTGATTTGAACGTTCCAGGCACGTCTTCGGTGATCCGGTGGTGAGTGTCTGTCCTCGCAGGGTTGCCTGAAGGTTCGCCATGAGCAGTGACGCCGGAAGCCCTTTGCCCGTGACGTCACCGAGACAAAACGCTATACGGTGTTCGTCGATCGGAATAAAATCGAAATAGTCTCCTCCGACCTCTTGTGCCGGAATGGATCTTCCAACAATTTCATATCCCGCGATGGTCGGAGCTGACTTCGGGAGCAACTCGGTCTGGATGCGTGCGGCGAGTCGCACTTCCTCCTGCATCTTCACAAGCGTTTTTTCTTTCTCGTAGAGCCGGGCATTCTCGACAACTTGTCCGGATTGCCCGGCGATAATCGCAAGCAATCGTTGATCGTCCTCTGCGAACGGCTTGCCATCCTTCTTGTTATAGACCGTGAGGACGCCGCGCAATTCCGACTTCGCCATCATCGGTACGGCGATGAGAGAGCGAATGGATTCGTCCCAGGGGATACCGCGAAACCGTTCATCGTTTTTCGGGTCATTGATCACGAGCGGCTTCTTGTTGAGATGCATCCATCCAAGAAGAGCCTGGCTGAAATGAAAGTGCTCCTGCTCTTTCGAACTTACCATTGTTCGCACCAGGGTTTTCATCGACTGGTTGGATTGTTCTTCCACAAGCGTGATGACGCCTTGTTCGGCGTTGGTGGCTCGCAGCGAGCGGCGGACGATTGTCTGGATGATCTCCTGTGTGTTGAGTGACGCACCGATTGCCCGGGCGAGATCGTTCAGGATAGACAACTCATCGACGGCGCGTTTGAGTCGTTTGTTCTCATCTTCCAGAAGACGTATGGCTTGATCTTGGGGTGGCATAGTCTATATATGAGTTGGCTACTGAGGGAGAAAAATCCCTTAGATAACAACAACTTAGGGGGGGGAATGATTCCAAAGTACAGAATGGGGGGAGGAGAATCAAACGCACGGAAGAACCAGTAAAGGCCTTTGTTTTAAGAGTATTTCCAGCCGAAAATCTGAGGCATGGCCTGGAAGGCAAGAGTTATTTCGCCCACTTCTCCATTCCCGTTTGAGGTTGCCATTTCGCATCCGGCTCGAAATACTCCCATAGAGTCCGCGCCACTCTTCGAAGGAGAACATTACCCTCATTGTTGTCTTCCCAGCGCTGGTCTGCCTGATTCTTTGTTATCACGGAATAGACGTAGTCGCCCGAAGGAGCGTTCACCAAGACCGTCTCAGACTTTGATGCGTTGACGGCGCCGTTCTTGGTGGCAACGTGGATTGTCGGGGGAATCTGCGAGAGTCCTTCGCCGTCCCAGTACTGCTTCGAAAGTACCCGGAACATCTGCTCGCTTGCCTCCGGGCTGACTGCATGGCCTTGAAAGATCAGTGTGAATATCCGTGCCATCTCGCTGGGCGTTGTCTGACCCCAGCCGTATGCTTCGCGGTCCGCCTGACGTCCCGGTGTGCGTGAGTTGACGCGCATTTGATGGAATCCGTTCTTCTCCAGCCAGTCATTGATCGCCGTCCCTGTTCCCGCCAGCTTCTGCAGCCAGAGAGATGCCGTGTTATCGCTCAGGGAAGCCATAAGCATGACGAGCTCGGAAAGCTGAATCCTGGTGCTGTCGCGGAACGATCCGGTCACACCATCGTCATACTTCATCGAATCAAGGTAGACAAGCTCCTGATTGTACTTCAGCTCACCTCGATTGATCTTATCGAACACGCCACACAGAATCGACACTTTGATCATGCTTGCAGTGGGGAAGAGAGTGTCTGGATGAATTGCCGCCGTCTGTCCCGTTTTCAAATTGTGGGCATAGATACCCACATCTCCCTTGAAATCCCTTACAACGTCTTCAAGTTTTTGTTGCAGATTCGCATCGGGCTTCTCTTGAACGGCCAGCTGTGATGTGCCGCAGGAGAGAAGAAGCAACGAGCAGAAGCACAATGGGACAACCAGCCGGATGAAAAGTAATTTGTTGCTCATAGTCGAACTCCCTGTTTATTGTTTCAAGACAATCTGCTCGCCGACAACGAGGAGCTTGACACGGTCCTGCAATCCCCTCTCTTCTATAAGTGCCTGCATCAACTTCTTTGCGTACCCGACTTCGGGTTCCAGTCCCTGGAAAAAAGTATCGTGGTGCATGGGGATCATGATCTTCGCACCAAGATCCTCGAACGCTTGAAGAGCCTCTGCCGGGTCGGTGTGGACGCGCTTCATGAATGCGCGCGGTTCAACAGGAGCGATGGGAAGCAAAGCCACGTCGATATGAAACCTTTGTCCGATCTCTTTGAAATAATCCGGATTGTACCCCGTGTCTCCGGCGAAATAGATCGACGTCCCCTTGTACTCGATCACGTATCCGGTGAAGGGGCGCGGCGGACCCCAGAGAACATCAAACCCATACCTGCCGCCGAAATGTTGAGCGGGAACCGGGGTGATTCTCAGACTGTCTTCTTCGATCGTCTCCCACGTTCTTGCTTCACGGGTCTTCGCGAAACCGAATTCGGGCGTATACTCTGCGCCACCGGGCGGTATGATCAGCGTGGCCTGCTTCGGGAGCATGTCGAGGCTACCATAGCTGAAATGATCGAAATGAAGATGCGAGATCAGAACAACATTGAGCCGGGTGATTGTCGAGGGATCCAAACCCGGTTCCACAGAACGCTTTGCGAGCAAACCGACAGTGTTCGAAAACACAGGATCTGTTATGATGATTTTATCATGAATCTGAATCAGCATTGTCGCATGTCCGACCCACAAAATGGATACGTCGTTGTCAGAACGAATCGGCGATGCATTCTTCGTGGGTGCCGGGCGAATGGGTTCGCTGAGTTGCTCCATGGCCCGGGTGGTAAACCGCGAAACAAGTGGGTTGCAGCCAGAGAAGAGACCAAGAAGTGCAAATGCGATAAGGCAGACAAAAACATGTCGAGCTTGAGAGTGATTCATTTAGAAAAAGCGGAATTCGATTGTGCCCATCCACATCTGCGGATCAGAGCTGTGCTTGAAGTTGAACTCGAGGAATCCGAAGAGCGTCGAGACGCCGACGACTGTGAACCATGGCGAAGAACCCGCGAGCGCGTATTTCGCCACACCGACATTCAATCCGAGATATTCTCCTCTCTCCATCAGCGGTATATGGCCGATGAGTTGCGCGGAACTGCCAAAATAGGAACTCCCCATCTTTCGTGTGGAAATCTGCCCCGTCGCCTTGAGCTCAATGGAACCTGTAAATCGCGCCGCCTGCGAGACTTTGAATGAGTACCAGGGAGACACAAGCCGGGTCATGCCGAAGGAATACAGGAGCGGGGTTGCTTCCCATTCGAACGCAAATGGAATTTCGCCGGGATGCGAGATCACCATCATGCTGGGAATTGTCTGGAACGCAAGCCATGAGCCGAAGCCAGAGGTTGAATCGCGTTGTTCAATCTGCGCTTGCACGGGAGAGGAGTGAACGATCGTTGCAACGACTATCCACAGCAATGAAATTCGTAGACAAGACGCGAAGTGAATCAAAACTCTGTTGACGGACTTGCTCATGTCATCCAAACGGATCAAGTGATCGCTCGGTTCCTTTGACGAAGGGTTATTGAAAACGGCGGCATCGATTGGAAATGGACGCCTGCCAAAAACCGAAACCCTTCGGGTTTTATGGAAGATGGAGCCGTCCCCGCCAGACCGCTCGGCGGGCTGGCGATTCATCGGATGGCGAGATAGAAAAGTTTTCCCGAAAGCTGTCAGCATCGATTATACAGAAAACAGTAAGGGGCAGCGTGATGCGCCGCCCCTTACGTGGTAACGTTTCTTAGTTGACGATCTTTGCTGCTCTCAACTCTTTCGCAATTCTCTCCGCCTTGTAGATCTTGTCCATGCCTTCGATGATGCCGGAGGAGTGAACAGAGACGGAACGGTTCTTCGTTTCATCGAAGATCACGTTGCCGGGGAGACTCTCAATGTTGCCGTCGAAAATCAAACCGACAACTTCGAGGTTTTTATTCACAACCGGACTGCCCGAGTTGCCGCCGATGATGTCGTTCGTCGAAACGAAATCCAACGGTGTGCTCATCTTGAAGTCGGCCGGTGGATTTGCCCAACGCGCGGGCAGGTTCCACGGGTCCTTTTTACCAAAGGAGTAATAGCGGTCATACATGCCATAGAAGGTCGTGTTGACTGGGGCAATGGTGCCGTTGTAATCGTAGCCCTTCACCACGCCGTCTGCAATGCGCAGAGAGAAAGTTGCGTCAGGCGGAATGCTCGTGCCGTACACATCATACATGGCTTTTCCGAGTAACGCCAGCAGCGGTTGCTGCTTGGCGACGAGGGCACGGACTTCAGTCTGGAGTTCGCTTGAACGGGAAACCGCATACTTTGCGAACGCCACGACCGGATCGGTCGATTTCATGATGTCTTCCTGTTTTCCGGCGGCGAATGCCTCATACTTCTCTTTCGAACCAAAAACGGAACTGCTCATGAGGGCAGCTGCTGCCTGTTCCGGTGTCCGACCTGAAAGAAGCGCATTGAATGCTTCGTTGCTCTCTGCAAAATAACTCTTCATGTAGGTCAGCTGGTCGACGAGCAACATTTTCTCGACCTCTACCACGTAGTTCTTCGGGAACGGGGGCTTCATCGCCGGCCGTCCACGGAAATCCGTTTGTCCCGTTGCGAAGTCAATTAATCCAGAAGCCAGGGAGAATGTAGTTGACCAGTTACGGAGATTGAGAGCACTGGTCTCCGGACGCAGCGATTGGACGCCTCGTTCATAGGCCGCGATTTCGTCCCAGGGATCACCATACTTCGCACTGAGTTGCGGATTGCCGGTCACTGCGGTGCGGAAGGTTTTCTCAAAGTCCACTTTCTTCGCCATCAGAATGGGATCTTTCAAGCCGCCAAGATATCCCGTGATAGCTTTCAGGCTGTTTGCGATTCCGAAAATGGTATTGATGTAGTCATAGCGATTCTCGGGGTGCTTCTCGACATACGTATTCAACGCTTTGAGTCGGCTTCCCAGCATTTCGATGTTGAATGGGAAGGAATAATCACGGAGCGTTTCCAGTTGAGCAACGGTATTCAGACGATTGGTGGATCCCGGGTTGCCGAGTACAAACACTGCTTCGCCTTCCGCAGCACCGTTTTTACTGAATGGGAAGAAATTATGAGTCTTATAGGGCTTGCCGTTTTCGTAGACGCGGAAGAACGACACATCGAAATCGTAACGGGGATACGTAAAGTTATCCGGATCGCCGCCGTAGAATGCAATCTCTTCTTCCGGCGCGAATACGAGGCGAACATCCGTATAGCGTTTGAATCCGTAGAGTGAGTACCGGCCTCCGTTATAGAAACTATACACGGTAAAAATCATTGAATCAGCCGGGTTGGACTGCTTGAACTTCGATGAGAACTTACGCATGATCTCGGTCTGCTTCGCCATGCGGTTTGATGCTTTCGCGCTGTCAGAAGTGCCGCTGTCGAACGCGGCTTGCATATCACTGGTCACATCTTGAATCAGCACAAGCTGATCGACGTACGTCACCGGTGATTTGCGCTCTTCTTCGAGCGTTTTCGCGTAGAAGCCCTCTGTCACAAGCTTTTCACCCTCTTTTGCAACGGCAGCCAGAGCACCGCGTGCACAGTGGTGGTTGGTCATCACCAATCCGTCTTCCGACACGAAAGAGGATGTGCAACCCGGAAGTCTCAGCGCACCGAGGCGAGCCTTCTCAAACCAGGCTTTGTCAGGCGTGAATCCGTAGGTAGCTTTGAAGTATTCGGTCGGTGGATAGTCGAACGTCCACATTCTGCCTGTGTCGAACTTTCCTGCTTTGACCTCGACAGTCGGCGTACTCTTGTGGGATTGGGACTCTACCATCGTTCTGAGGGCGTAGGAGCAACCGCTGAGGAGAAACGCCGCCGCCATCATAAAGACGAAGGATGATTTCACAAATGCTTTGAACATGGAAACACCTCGTGGAAAGTGAACGATTGGGTGGAATTACAGGCGTCAAGAATGTAACAAGAACTCTCCGTTCACGCAATGAAAACCGGCGCGGCCGGTAAAAAGCGACCCCATCAACGTCACAATTGTCCGACAATTCCGAGAAGCGGCAATCACTTCAGGCAGAGGTTGAACTGTTTCCCGTCAGTTGAAACGCTGCCGACAGAAGGGCTCCCGCAAGGATGTACTCCAGCGTGCCGTAGAGGAACCATTGCAGTGCGACGGCGTATGGGATCTGCAGTGTCGCGTAGGAATTGTATGCGTGAGGGAGAACAATCATGAGAGCGGCGTATGTCCCGTAGCGCACACCTTCGAGCAACCCCTTTCCTTCGTAGCCTTTTGAGAAGATGAACACAAAGAAGAAGGAAAAGAAAGCGCCCGTCACCGGAAGCATCCACAATTTGATCTCGGCAATCGGCCGCCAGATCTGCGGAGAGTGGTCATAGGTGGGACCGAGCAGAATGAAACCGACGATTCCCTCGATGAGTTGCGTCGTCACGAAGACGGTGACGAATCCGATCCAGATTCTTTTGTACATCATTTGCCACCTCCATGCGGAGAAGAGTCGATGATCGCCGGGATTCGGATGTCGGTGTGATCGAGGACAATCATCTCAGAACGAAACACGACACGTCAGATGTGAGAAACTATGAAGAAGAGTGACACTTCCGCACAATTATATCAATTATCGTACAAGAGTCAATTCGCAGATTCTTGATCGGAGACCTCCGTTGAATTGATTTTCAAGGTAGATTTTGATAGGTTTGTTCAAAGCACATCATCATTACTCTGGAGATGCCCATGATCAGCAAGAAGGAAGCACAACCCAGCACGATCAAAGAGCGGATCGCTCGATATCTCCGCGTTGCTGATTACATGGTCAAGGAAGGCAAGCTTGAAGAAGCGGTTATCCAGATCGAAAAAGCTCTTCAGCTTGATCCGAAGAACTATTATGCGCGCTCATTTCTCGAACGCTTGCGTTCTCAGATGGAAAAAATCCAGCAGCGTCGGCAGGAAAACGGAGAAGCGAAGACAATCAGCGAGGAGGCGAAACTGGAGCAAATCAGTCTTCTCCTGAGAGCCGCCGACCAGTTTCTTGCCGTGAAGAATTTCAAACTTGCTCTGCAACAGGTCGCCAAGGTCTACGCCATCGATCCCCAGAATTACTACGCACAGGCATATTCTGATCGCATCGATCAACTCATCGCGGAAGATAAAAGAACCATCAATCTTCCTGCGTCATTGAAGCCACCCATGCCTCCGCCGACCGCACCGGCCGCTTCCCGGTTTGAGTGGAGAGCGGGCGAGCGTGCAAGCATCGCAATGTACCGGGAGCTCCTCAAGGAAGTGTGGTTTGATGGAAAGGTCACCGATGAAGAAGCGAAAGAGTTGAAAAAGGTCCGCGATATCTTCAAGATCACCGATGAAGACCACAAAGAGTTGGAAAAACAAGTGCACATCGATGCCTACGTTGAGGGGTTGCGCATTGCGTGGAGAGACGGCGTCATCACGCAAAATGAAAACGATGTACTGCAGATGATGCGGCACAAATTCAACATCAGCATGGAAGAGCATATGAGCGCGGAGGCGAAGATCCTCTGGGCAAAGAATACACCGCACGCGAAGGCGGCCGTCATGCTCGTGGACGATGAACGCTCATTCCTGCTTTCCCTGGCGGCGAAACTCCGGAAACATGGGTACGATGTGCTGACGGCGGAAAATGTCGAGCTCGCTCTCGAACTCCTGCAGCGCTCGCTTCCGGCGATCATTGTTGCGGACCTGCTTTATGGAGAAGGGAGGATGACCGGGCTGGAGTTTTATCAGAAGGTGCGTGAAAATTCCCGGCTCAAGAGCGTTCCCTTCCTCTTGATGAGCGGCATCAGCGATGAATTTGTGGTTCGAGCGGGAATGCGGTTGGGGGTTGATAACTTTATTCAGAAGCCCTTTGACCTTGAGTTGCTTCTCGCCACGATCGAAGGGAAGTTGAAGTAGAAATAGAAGAATGTCCGGAGCTTCAAGCTCCCGTGAGGTGGCGCCGGAGAACGTCCTTCATTGATGCCAGCGCTTTTGCGCGGTGGCTGATGGTGTTCTTCTCCGCTGCTGTCAATTCCGCATATGTCCGGGAAAACCCGTCCGGAAGAAAGATCGGGTCATAACCGAAACCATTTGTTCCTCGGGGCGATTCGGCAAGCATTCCTGAACAGATACCTTCCGTGGTTTCCACTGTCCTGTCACCCAAAAGTGTTAACACAGCGCGGAATTGCGCGCGTCGCCTTCGCGGCGCAACACCCATCATCTGGTTCAACAGCTTCTGGTTATTGGTTGCATCCGAGGCTCCCTCGCCGGCATAGCGTGCCGAGATAACGCCCGGCCTCCCCGTCAGATAGAATACCTCTAGACCCGAATCATCTGCCAGCGCAGGAATTTTCGTGTGCTCAAAGACTATCTGCGCTTTCTGAAGAGAATTTTCCTGGAACGTCGCGCCCTCTTCCTTCAAGAGAGGCACGTGCGGAAAGTCGTTCAGAGTCAACACCTCGAGCGGAAGATCGCTGAGAATGGTCTTGATTTCTTCGATCTTGTGTTTGTTGCGAGTGGCGAGAACAATCCTGGTCATGCAGTTCCTTCCTGCGGTTCTCGCGGGAAAAGCTTATAGAAAATGTTGAGTGCGGCACTCAAGGTCGTCAGCGTGTTCAGGGTTGTGAACACGGGGTCGCCGAGGCTCCAGGCATATACCGCAAGAATGAGGCTTCCCAGAGAAGAGAGAATCAGAAACGTGAGGTTCACAGGGCAGCGCCCCCGCTTGATGGTCTCAATCGACTGGGGGATCCAGCACACCGTCAGAGCGGTGAGACCAACATATCCCATCCACTGCATACGAGTCCTGTCTTAGTAAGGGATCTTGTCGTTCTTCTCCTGCCACTCCCGAAAGGCCACAAGTGCTTCGTCCCGCATGAGCTGGATCATCTGGATCTTGCGCTGGTTATGCGGGCGGGCGAATTCATCATAGATGGTGCGATCGTCAAAACCAATTTTGGCTGCATCGTCTCTCGTGTTGGCGAAGTAGATGGACTTCGGTCGAGCCCAATAGATCGCTCCGAGACACATGGGACACGGTTCGCACGATGTGTAGATGTCGCATCCGTCGAGCTGAAACGATCCAAGGACTCGGCACGCTTCGCGGATGGCAACAATCTCAGCGTGAGCGGTAGGATCATTCGTCGACGTCACAAGGTTTGTTCCGCGGGCGATGACCGTTCCGTTTTTTACGATCACCGTCGCAAACGGGCCACCCTTGCCTTCCTGAATATTCTTGTGCGAGAGGGTGATGGCTTCCCGCATGAACTGATCGTGATCCGTTGTGCCCATGACTCTAACCAATCAGTTGCTCCATTGCTTCATTGACTGTGTGGACACCGACGATCTCGATGCCGTTTTGCCCCTTGACGCCCTTGAGGTTGTTGTGGGGGATGATGACCTTCTTGAAGCCGAGCTTCGCCGCTTCCTGCACGCGTTTTTCGACGTGGCCGACCGTCCGGATTTCCCCGCCGAGGCCGATTTCGCCGACGGCAACCGAAGATGAATCCACCGGAATATCACGCAGGCTTGAAGTGATAGACGTTGCGATGCCGAGGTCGACCGCAGGTTCGTCAATCTTCACGCCGCCGGCGATGTTCACAAAAACATCCTGACTGCCCAGATGAAGGCCGACTCGTTTCTCCAGCACGGCGAGCAGGAGAGAAAGGCGGCGGTAGTCGAATCCTGTCGTGTTCCGTTGAGGCATGCCGTAGCTTGTCGGAGTTACGAGAGCCTGCACCTCGATGAGAATTGGTCTCGATCCCTCAATGCTGGAAACGACCGTTGAACCGGACGTCCCGTACCGGCGCTCGGACAAAAAGGCTTCCGAAGGGTTTTTCACTTCGCGAAGCCCGCTGTCATGCATTTCAAAAATTCCAATTTCGTTGGTTGAACCGTATCTGTTCTTGAGTGCCCGGAGGATGCGGTAGGCATAGTGGGCCTCCCCCTCAAACTGGAGAACAGTGTCGACCATATGCTCGATCACACGTGGGCCCGCGATCACACCCTCTTTTGTAACATGCCCAATGACAAAGATGGGGATGCCCTGGGTCTTTGCCAGACGGAGGAGAAGAGCTGTCGATTCACGGACCTGACTCACGCTTCCGGGGGCGCTCTCTAATCCCGGACGGTACATTGTTTGAATCGAGTCGACGATGATGAGGTCGGGCGGATTGCGCTCGATGACATCGAGAATCAGATCGAGATTCGTTTCGGCTAGCAGCAGAATGCTCTTGGTATTATCGGCTTCGAGTCGTTCAGCCCGGAGCTTGATTTGTCTGACAGATTCTTCGCCGCTGATGTAGAGTATCACCTGGCCTTTGAGTTTCAAGGCCACCTGCATCATCAGTGTCGACTTGCCGATGCCGGGATCACCGCCGAGGAGAATGAGGGAACCCGGAACGAGGCCGCCTCCGAGCACCCGGTCGAATTCGTCGATGTTCGTCTTGATGCGCGGAACATCCTGGCTTTCGAGTTCATCCATCGGAATTGGCTCGATCTTCGAAGCGGCTCCCATAGGCTTCTTTGAAAGTCTGAGAGGAGAGGGGGCTTCCTCGACAAACGTATTCCACTCCGTGCAGTTTGGACATTTCCCAACCCAGCGCGGGGAAACGTAGCCGCATGACTGACAAACATATTTTGTCTGGATCTTGCTCACGAGCAATTTGAGATCATTGATGGGCTGGTCGCAGAACTGAAAAATTGGATTATTACACTCTCGTTCAATATACAGACGGGGTTTCTGAGATTCAACAAATCGATCCGCTCACTTGGGATTTCATAGAATCGCAAAGACAATCTGACATCAGAACCATCGATATGCATTTTTGAGGTAGCTTCTGAGTCGACGATACCACAAACAAAAAACCCCTGAGATGTTCAGGGGTTTTTTGCCTTACGTTCAAACGCAAATCTTACATCTTTCCCCAGCGCTCCTTGGCTTTCTTCACCTTGTCGCTTGTTGGATAGTCCTTGGTAACCTTTTCGTAGGCTTCCTTTGCCTTTGCTTTGTCTCCCGTGGCTTCGTAGCAGCGCCCCAGCATGTACTGGGCATCGGCTTTCTTCTCCGAGCCTTTGTATTGGAAGACCATCTCAAAATGCTTCATCGCGTCTTTGAACTGTCTCTTTCCAAAGAACGACTCGCCGATCCAGTAGTGGCAATTGTCTGCTTGGTCTTCAGCGATTCCCCCCGAAAGGAGCGTTTCAAACATCTGGATTGCATCGTCGTATTTCTTCTCGCCAAAGGCCTTGATCGCGCCTTCATACGTTGCTGCAGGCGGTTTCGGCACCGCCGCAGCTTTCTCCAGCTCTGCTCTGAGTTTTGCTTCGACGTCTGCAATTCGGGCGTTGAGCGTACCGTTGTCCTGCTCGAGCTTCACAATTTTCTGCTTCAAATTGATGTTGTCTGCTTCGAGTGAATCGATCTTCTTTTGCTCAACCGTTGGCCCAGGCGGTGGTGGCGGCGTTTCCGGCTTTACGGCTTCTTCGCTGGCGCAGCCTGCCAAGGCAAAAAGCAGAACCATCAACGCGGGAAGGGAGAGGCGAAGCAGTGTCTCCTTTGATTGTGCAAAACTCATACGGCCTCCGAGCTATGGCGGTGAGAAGAATTGATTGAAAGCACCGGAAATGTATCAATCCCGGCATTGAAAATCAAGTATGAACAGCGCAATTCTTTCATCGATTCATTTAAAGAGAAAGATGAGAAGGGGGCGTCTTAGCTCACAAATTGCGTTTCACCCTAATTTCGCTTCATTTGGGGCAACTTGACTGATCCGAGAGAACGTGAAATCGACCAATGCCTCCGAAATGGAAGAGACAATCCGCTCAGGCACCCCATCGGGATGGATGGATTGGAGCCTCATGTCGCACATCTCATTGACATAGTCGACAACGACGAATTTGTCGACGGAAGTCATCGCAATCTCCGTCGAAAAAAAATCGAGTCCGCAGATTTGCTGGATGGTGATTGCGATCGAACGGAGCGGGTGGAGTCCGAACGCTTCCTCATCGTTTGGTGTTAACTCTTCATAGATATGTGTGAGATCGTTCCACCAGCACGGCAGAACGAGGCCGACAGCGTAGAAAACTCTGAACCAGCCTCGCCGATGGGCCAGCTCGACCGGAATCACTTTTTCCTGCAGGAGGTATTTGTCATTCTTGTGATGCTGGCGCGTCTCGATGACATCTTTGAGAGACTCAGCTCCGAGGACGACACCGACCCCTCCGCCTGTTGTGTTCGCAGGCTTGATAATGAACGGCCGTCCGAGCAACGCCAGCTCAGAAAGCGATAGCTCAACTTCCTTTCTCTGATTGAACGGGGAGATGATGATGGTGTAGGGGACCTGGATGCCGTGGGACAAAAACTCAAGGTGCATCGTGGCCTTGTCTGACGCCCTTCGGAGTAAGTCGTGTGGATTGAGAATACAGAGGGTTTCACGGCGGCCGGAAGTGCGAGCGATCCGATGGATGACGTTGGACAGCGCGAGAAACCGCTCGTCTTCATCAGAGGCGCGGTCGAGGAAAACACGGACGAACAGAGTGTCGTCCCGCAGTCTGGAAACCGTCTCCTCGAGGTTGTTCAGATCGACGAATTGTGTCGTAAGGCCGCGGGCACTTGCAGCAGTATCAAGACATCCAAGAAACTCGCGATCGAATTCCCAGGTCCAGGCAACAGCAATATCAAATCCCTCACGGGCGGCTTTCATTTGACGAAAGATAGCTCCTTTCAGTCCTCTCTGCAAGCCTTCGTTCGACTCCGGGCGCAGGGTAACATCCTTGTTATTCAAAGCCATAATCGATATATTTTCCATACTCTTATGAAAATTACCCTCTCTATTGTCATTGTCGCTCTTGTCACCGTCTTGGTTGGATGCAGTTCCATGAAGGAGACGGCCCAACCCTCCCCGGGAACAAAAAAAGATACTCCGCTCACGGAGCGTGTGAAGGAATACCAGCGCGATCGCGCACTCGCCCGCCTCGTGCAGGGCTCGGTGTATGACGTCACCGGTGACTATGCGAATGCAATTCTGGAATATCAGGAAGCGCTTCAACTCTATCCTCAGGCGGCCACGGAGTACGCGATCTCAAAAGACTACTCTGCTCTGGCGAAGCACGCTCTGGCGGCGCAGCACGGCGCGGAAGCGGTCCGGCTCGACTCCCTCAATATTCTGTATCATCAGAACCTTGCCACGATCTATCTGAACGCGTATCAGCCAGATCTCGCCGTGAAGGAATTCGAACGGGTTGTTCAGATCGACTCGAACAACGTCGAAGGACAGTATAACCTTGCGCGGCTCTATCAAACCACCCGGCCGTTGAAGGCCATCGAGATCTATGAGCGTCTTCTTGATCGCACGGGCGATGAGTGGGAGATTCTCCTCCAGACAGCCGAAACCTACACTTCCCTCGGCCGCTTTGATGAGGCGGCGGAAAAATACAAACATATGTTGGAACTGGATCCCAGCAACAAGGTCCTGCAGCGCCAGCTCGCCGAGACCTTCGGACGGGCAGGGAAGTTTCCGGAAGCACAGAAGATGTTAGAGAACATCCTCGAGACCGACCCGAAGAATGCGGAGGCACTGTCCTCCCTGGCCGACGTCTATATGGAACAGCATCAGTATGACAAGGCAGTCCCGATCTATCAAAAGCTTCTCCTCCAGGAGCGCCAAAACACAGAGATCAAACTTCGGATCGGCATTGCGTACATCGGGCAGGCGGACCATGATTCGACGTTCGTGGTCAAGGCAAAACCGATCTTCGAGCAACTCAACAAAGATATCCCCAACGACTGGCGTCCGTGCTACTATCTCGGAGTTATCGCAGCACGCGAGGCGAAAGACTCCGTTGCCCGCGGGTATTTTGAGCGAGTGACACAGCTTGCGGCGTGGAATGGTGATGCGTGGTGGTATCTTGGATCATCGTACTTCGATAAAGGAGAATACCAGAAGCTCGTTGACGCGATGCTGAAGGCGGAAAAGACGCTTCCGAAAGATTACCGAATGCCGTTTCTCCTTGGACTTGCTTACAGTCGCATGGATCAAAACGATCGGGCTGTGCCGGAGTTGCGCCGCTCGCTCGAACTGAAGCCGGACGACATGAACACGCTCAGTACGCTCGCCCTGACACTGGACGGGCTCCACCGCTATCAGGAATCTGATTCACTCTACGAACGCGCGCTCAAACTGGATCCCAAGTCGCATCTTGTCATGAACAACTATGGGTACAGTCTTGCGGAACGGGGCTTGCAGCTCGAGCGTGCTCTGCAGATGTCGCTCCAGGCAATTGAAGCTGAACCAAACAATGATTCGTACCTCGACACCACTGGCTGGATTTACTTCAAGCTCGGTCGCTTCGAAGAAGCGTTGAAGTACATCTCCAAAGCAATTGGTGCGGGTGGAGCGAGTGCAACAGTGTATGAGCATATGGGGGACATTCAGTACAAACTGGGTGAGAAGAAAAAGGCAGATCAATTCTGGAAGCAAGCGCTGGAATTGAATTCGGCCAATCAGGGTCTCAAAGATAAAATCGCCCGAGGCTCACTCTGATGAATCGTGTCCACGCGGGCTTGCTCTCTCTGGTCGTTGTTTTCCTTGCTGGCTGTGCATCGGTGCCAAAACCGGATCTCGCCGGCAAGACCGTGAATCCGGAAATTGTGCGGCAGATCGTCCGGGGAAACTATGAAAAGGTCCGCTCCATGACCGGTTCGGGGACGATCAGCGTGGAGACACCTGAAATGGCACAGTCCGGCTCGTTTGAGCTCTTTCTGCGGAAGCCCGACTCGGTTCTTGTGAAGATCGAAGGTCCTTTTGGTATTTCGGTCGGATCCATCCTCATCACCCGGCAGGAATTCGTCTTCTATAATAGTCTGGAGAACCAGCTCATTACGGGACCGGTCACCAGCGCCAACCTCAATCGGATTCTCAGAATCAAGTTGACATTCGATGAGCTGCTGACTCTCTTCACAGGGGGAAGTTTTCTTGCGTCGGACGATGCATCACCCGAAACAGTTGCCATCGAAGAGAACCAGTATGTCCTCACGTACAGGAGTCTTGAGGGAAGCAGACGATACTGGCTCGATCCGGCGTCCCTGCTGATTACCAGAATTCAACACCTTGATCCGAAGGGAAAGCTCTATTTCGAAGAACGGTACGAGAAGTTTCGGACGTTTGGAGATGCATCGCTCCCGCGGTTCATCCGCGTTACGCAGCATACAAGCCAGAGAATGATTGGCGTTACATTCTCCTCACTCGACATCAACACCGGAGGTGCTCCTCTGGTGGTTGACATTCCCAAGAACGCAGAACGAATCCGCTGGCAATAATGCCACACAGACGATCACTCATTGTTGGGTTGTCGCTCCTCGTCGTCCTTGCGCTGGGTTTCTCCGCAACGGCTTTGTGCCAGTCAGGTACCAAACAGTCTTCAAAGAAGGCACGAGCTCCGGCAAAATCTCAGCCAGCGAAAAAGAAACCGCAATCAAGCATCAGCGACATGGAAAAGGAGCGGGCGAGATTGAACGCCGAGGCGGCCGAGTATGAGAAGAAATTTAAAAAGAGCAAGGAAAAAGAAAGCGTCACGCTGGCGAATATCAACAAGCTTGAGCAGCAGATCAACATCAAGCGGAAGCTCATCAAGAAGCTCAGCGATCAGGAGCGACGATTGACCGGCGATATTTCGGATGCGCGGAGTTCCATCGGGGATCTCGAGCACCAGCTTGAATCACTGAAAAGCAACTACGCACGCTATATTCGTTCGGTGTACAAATACGGCAGGGTCTACGATGTTGAATTGCTCTTCTCCTCCAGGTCGGTGAACCAGCTCTACATCCGGATAGAGTATCTCAAGCGCTTCTCGGAACAGCGGGCCAAAGACCTGCAGAATGTTGTTCACAAAAAGACCGATCTCGAGGATGAGAACCGGCAGCTGGAAACCCATCTCCAGCGTCAGCATCGGTTGCTTGCAGAGCGGAAGGCCGAAGAATCATCACTGACAGATGATGTCGCGGAACATCGGAATATGCTGAAGTCGATCACAAAGGACACGAAATTCTACCGTGAGCAGGCAGACGAAAAGACGCAGGCGGCAGAGAAACTTGCGAACATCCTCGCTGATTTGATTGAACGCGAAAAGGAACGGAAAGAACGTGAAGCTACCGCCGCCCACAATCGCGAACGCGTCCCGACAACACCCAAAACCAGCCCTACCGCCGAGACCGTGACAGGCACGTTTGCCATGAACAAAGGGAAGCTTCCCTGGCCGGTCGCCCTGGAGAGGAAGCCCGTCATCGCCTCAAAGTACGGCAAACAGATTCACCCGGTGCTCAAAACAGTCCGGGAAAACACCGGAATTGACATCAGGGTCGAAGCGGGATCCGACGTCCTTGCTGTTGCTGATGGCGAAGTATCCATCCTCACATTCATCCCCGGTTTTGGTAATACTCTCATCCTGAACAACTATGACGGATATAGGACGATCTATGCCCATCTTTCCGAGATCACGGTCGTCGAATCGCAGAAGGTGAAGGCTGGTGAAAAGATTGCTCAAAGCGGCGAATCAGTGGAAGGACGGATACTGCATTTCGAAATCTGGCTGGGAAAAGAAAAACAAGATCCCGAGCTCTGGCTCGCCAAGCAACGATGAAGCACATGCACCTTCGAAAGGTTCACAAGCCCTGAGGCAATGACAAAACCCTCAAGCATCAACGCCCGGGGATTCCTCCGGCCTCTCCAACTTACAGCGGTTGTCTTCTTTACAGTGTCAGGCGGACCGTACGGTCTCGAGCCGGTACTGCAGTATGTCGGCGGGGGAGTGGCGTTGATGCTCATCATCGTCACGCCGATTCTCTGGAGTATCCCCGCGATCTTCATGGTGCTTGAACTCAACGGAATGATGCCGATCAACGGCGGCTACTATCAGTGGGTAAAAAAGGGTCTGGGGTTGAAGTGGGGGTTCTTTGAAGGGTGGTGGTCTTGGCTCTTTACATTCACAGATCTTGCGATCTATCCTGTTCTGTTTGTTCAGTATCTGAGCTTCTTCTATCCCGAGGTCGCGCAATATAAGATTCCAATCTGTCTGGTGATCATCTGGGTCTCGGCAGCCTTGAATCTTCTGGGGATTCTTTCGGTCGGCCGAAGTTCACTCCTCCTCGGTTTTGGTGTGCTGGTTCCTTTTGCCATCCTTTTCGCTGTCGCCATCGGTAGAGGGTTTTCGTTTTCCCTCTCCACCGTGTCGATGCAAACGTATGGTCTCGGTTTTACGGCCTTCGGGATGGGGCTGTATACCGTGATGTGGAATTTTCTGGGGTGGGATAACGCTTCCTCGTTCGTTGAAGAAGTGTACCGCCCCGTTCGCTCGTACCTGATTTCCATCATTGCCGCGTTCGTGCTCATTCTCAGCATGTACTTTCTTTCCATCTGGACCGGCACGATCACCGGCATCGATGCTGGAGTTCTCAAGGCACAGGGATTTCCGTCGCTTGGCCTACTCGTGGGGGGCTGGTGGCTTGGCGCTGTTCTCTCGTTTGGTGGTATGGCCAGCGCGCTTGGACTTTTCATTTCGATTCTCCTCGCCATTTCCCGCGTTCCCAAAGCAATGGCTGATGATGGATTGCTCTCCCCGGCACTGAGCAGGATTCATCCCAAACACAACGTTCCGCATGTCTCGATCATCGTCTGTGCGCTTGTTGTCAGTGGAATGATCTTTTGGGAATTTGGCGATCTGCTCATCATTGATGTGACATTGTATGGAGCCGCCCTCTTCCTTGAGTTTGTCGCTCTGATCGTTCTGCGCATAACCAAGCCCGATGCCGAGCGGCCTTTCCGGATTCCGCTCAATGTTCCGGGCCTTGTCGTGATGACGATGTTGCCCGTAGCGTGCGCAGTTGTGGCGCTTGCCGCAGCTCTGTCGGAGGTGAGCATCTATACGAACGCGACACTGTTTGCGATTTGCGCGGTGGGGACAGCCCCCATCGTGTGGATACTTCTCCGTGTCAGGCATTCTGCTCCGTGAGTGAAAAAGTCGCTCATTTCTGTCTATACGTTGTCAAAAACCTTCCCTCACCTCTTCAGGATTCCATTTTCTGCAAAAAATGCTCGACCGATTCATTTATTCTTCCTTCCTCAGTGTGGTTGTCTTGACTTTCGAAGAAAGATTTAGGAAGATAGTTTTCAAGTGAACCACTGGTAAACCGTTACCAGTTATCTCGCCGTTTCGTTGGTTTCAGACTCACCTTTCTTTTCCTCAAGACTGCCTAACAGGGGGGGCTCCGTGGTTCGAGGATGATTAAGTTCCTCTCGTTTTTCGAGACTCGTTCCAGCTTATGTTCCCAAGTTGTGTAGTTGTCTTTCCAATGTTCCATTCCCTTCGTCATCTCCTGACAACAGACAATCTTTGGACAGAACACCATCAGTTCTCTTCTTCTTTTTTGTTTTCCCGAAAGGATCAAAGCGTATGAAAAATCAATTGAGCGTAATTTTTCTTGTCCTGCTCACTTCTTTCTGCACACACTTTCTGTCAGCACAATGGCTGCAAACCATCGGACCAAATGGTGGTTCAGTGTCTTGCTTCACCGTCTCGGGCACGAATCTCTTTGCCGGTACTTATACCGGCGGCGTGTTTCTTTCCACCAACAACGGCACAAGCTGGACAGCGGTGAATGCCGGCTTGACGAACCTTAATGTCACATGTCTTGCCGTCAGCGGCACGAATATCTTTGCAGCGACTAATGGTGGTGGCGTGTTTCTTTCGACCAACAACGGTACAAGCTGGACTGCAGTGAATACCGGCTTGACGGTTCCTTGGGTCTTTGCTCTTGCTGTCTCGGGCACAAATCTCTTTGCCGGGACTGGCTATGGTGGTGTGTTTCTTTCCACCAACAACGGCACAAACTGGACTCCAGTAACTACCGTATCTACGTCTGACGTGCGCACTCTTGCCGTGTCAGGTACGAATCTCTTTGCCGGCGCTGGCCACAGTGTATTTGTTTCCTCCAACAACGGCACAAATTGGACTTCAACCAATTTTCAGAATACCGTCTCTGCGCTTGTCGTCTCGGGCACGAATCTCTTTGTCGGGACGTATGAGGGCGTGTTTCTTTCAACCAACAACGGCGCAAGCTGGACTCCAGTCAATACGGGCTTGAACACGTTTGTCCTGTCTCTTGCTGTCTCCGGCACAAATCTTTTTGCCGGGACTAATGGTGGTGGCGTGTTCCTCTCCACCAACAACGGCACAAGCTGGACTGCAGCCAATACAGGCTTGACGTACCCCGTTAATGCGTTTGCTGTTTCGGGCACGAACCTCTTTGCCGGGACCAATATCGGCGTGTTTCTTTCTGCCAACAACGGCACAAGCTGGACCACAGTCAATACAGGCATGACGATCCTTAGCGCCTATGCGTTTGCCGTCTCGGGAACGAATCTCTTCGCTGGAACTGAAGTCGACGGTGTCTTTCTATCCACAAACAACGGCACGAGCTGGACTCCGGTGAACACTGGGTTGACGAATACTAATGTCTTTGCGCTTGCCGTCTCGGGCACGAATCTCTTTGCCGGGACAGAGGGAGGTGTCTTTTTTTCCGCCAACAACGGCACAAGCTGGACTGCAGTCAATACAGGTTTGACGGTACCATATGTCCTTGCTCTTGCCGTCTCGGGCACGAATCTTTTTGCCGGGACGACTGATGGCGTGTATCTTTCCACCAACAACGGCACGAGCTGGACTGCAGTCAATACCGGCTGGACGAGTCATGATGGCTGTGCGTTCGCCCTCTCGGGCCCCAATCTCTTTGCGGGAACGTACAATGGCGGCGTCTTTCTTTCCACAAACAACGGCACAAGCTGGAGAGCAGTCAACACTGGTATAACGAACACCTATGTCCGTGCTCTTGCCGTCTCAGGCACGAATCTCTTCGCTGGGACTGAAGGCGATGGTGTATTTGTTTCCACCAACAACGGAACGAGTTGGACTGCAATCAATACAGGTTTGACGAATACAACTGCCCGTGCTCTTGCCATCTCTGGCACGAATCTTTTTGCCGGGACTTCTGATGGCGTGTTTCTATCCACAAACAACGGCACAAACTGGACTCCGGTAAACACTGGGTTGACGAATACTTATGTCAATGGTCTAGCCGTCTCGGGCACGGATCTCTTTGCGGGCACGAATCTGAGGAGTGTTTGGAGGCGGCCGCTTTCGGAAATGATCGCCGGATCGGCAAGCATCAGCCCCTCAGCATCTGCGCAGGTTCCTGTCGGTGTGCCATTCTGGATTGATGTGAAGGTGGGAGATCCGACCGCCATCGCAGATCTGTACGGCATCTCATTTAAACTCAAAAGCAACAACGCATTGTGTACCTATGTGGATGGAAGCAGCCAGGCGGGGAGCTTTCTTGGGACGAGCCCGTTGACGATCTTTCAAACTCTGGACGCACAGACCGTAGATGTCGCGGTAACTAAGACATCAGGACTTGGCGTCAACGGAAGCGGAGTCGTTGCCCGGATGCAGTTCAAGACCGCATCAACGCTACCTGTCAACTCAATCGTACAGTTCTCACTTTATGATATCGTTGCGAACAACTCGACTGGGGCCGCAATCACCGTGTTCCCAGGCACATTGTCTGTAACATTCATCACCGCTGCGCAAGTGTGGCCGGGAGACTGCGACAACAATGGGATAGTCGACGCGGCGGATCTCTTGCCGATTGGCTTGTACTATAACCAACAATATGGCAGTGCCAACAATCCTGGAAATCAGTGGCAGGCTTTTACACGCCTGTACTGGACGAACGAGCCCCCCGGGAAGAAAGTGTACGCCGATGCCGACGGTAATGGAACGATCAATGCTGCAGATTTGCTGCCCATCGGGCTCAACTACGGAAGCACGCACCAGGTGACAACGAATAGTGCTGTGTCGGGAAGCGTGACTCAGACGCTGGCCAAGGCAACAGCACAGGGATCTCTGGCGATTACATCGGTGACGGCAAACTCACTTGGTGGCACTCGCGTGAGTATTCCCATCCAGCTAACAACGACAGCACCGGTCTACGGCATTGCCTTCACGCTCAAATCATCGACTGGGATCAAGTTCATCGGAGCTGATACCGCAGGCCGTGTTCTCACCGATGCAATCATGATGACGAAAGCCCTTGATGAACAAGGGTCATTCGATGTTGGCATGACGAAAGTGAGAGGAGACGGATTCACAGGGATCGGGCAACTGATCACTGTAGCGGCGGAACTGTCAGAGGCTGCGACTTCTCCTTTGAGCTTTGACATCCTGAATGTTGTGGCGAATGATGCAAGTGGCAATAGTGTGAACATCACTGGGAGCTCGTATCGCGGAGCTGTGACTTCTGAGCCAAGCTCAGCGATTCCGGAGACATACAGCCTGAGTCAGAACTACCCGAACCCGTTCAATCCATCGACGAATTTTGAGTTTCAAGTTCCGAGTTCTGGGTTTGTAAGCTTGAAAGTCTTTGATGTTCTTGGCAGGGAAGTTGCGACTCTGGTGCATGAAGAGCGGGCAACGGGAGTGTACGTGGCGCACTGGGACGCGACAGCGATGCCGAGCGGAGTGTATTACTACCGACTGACGGCGACAGAGAAATCGGGCAATGTGTTTACGCAGACACGACGCATGGCGCTTGTGAAGTAACGTGTATTGAAAGAAAATACTATGAAGACATCGATGCGCCTTGTCGCAATGGTTCTGTTGTCTATGATCTTGCATTGCCAGGTCGCTTTCTCGCAATGGACACAGACCGGTGGACCATCCGGTGCTCTTGTGCATGCACTGGTTGCCAGTGGAACCAACATCTTTGCCGGCACGGACAACAATGGATTGTATCGGTCCACCGACGATGGATGGACGTGGTCAGCGGCTCCGGCTGGTCCGGCAACGACAACTATCATGACACTTGCTTCGGTGCCGGTCAATGGCACGGGTGGAAAGATCCTCTTTGCTGGCACGTACGTTGGCGGTATCTTTCGTTCGACGGACAACGGTGCGAGCTGGTCTGATGTACACATCAAATCAACCAGTGGAACAGTCTTCGCCTTTGCGAGCAACATTGACAGCATGGGAAAGGCAACCATCTTTGCGGGTACTAGTGGCGGCATTTTTTTCTCGACCGACAACGGCACCAACTGGGCCAATACCGGATTTTCCTTGCCGGTTGCGGTGAATGCGCTTCTTGTTATGCCTGGCTCCGGAGGAGGTACAAGAATCTTCGCCGGCACGGAGGGCGCGGATGCTGGAATAGTTCTTTCGACGAACAATGGCGCCAAATGGGCCAGCTCGAATCAGGGGATTTCAGGAAACTATGTCAATGCCCTAGCCGCAGTCGGAACGGTTCTTTTCGCCGGGACATATCAGGATGGTGTTTACCGATCCACGGACAATGGGAAAACGTGGGCTCCGATGAACACGGGGATGACCGGAGGGAGCAGCGTGACAGCGCTCAGTGTCAACGGCTCTTCCCTCTACGCTGCAACCTACGGGGATGGCATTTATCGAACGACGAACAACGGAGGAAATTGGTCTCACGTCGTTGGCGGATTGACAGACGCATACGTCAACGCGCTTGCCTTCAACTCCGCTGGGTCGAGACTGCTCACGGGCACAGAAACCGGCGTGTTTCGCACTGGTGACACAGGGACAAGCTGGTCAGCCGTCAATGTAGGTCTGCCTTATCTTGGTGTCAACGCTCTGGCCTTCAGTGCTGATGGCGCGAGACTCTACGCGGGGACCACTGGTGGTGGTGTGTGTTGGTCGACCGACAACGGTGCAACGTGGCAGGCACCAAACACGGGCCTGAAAAAGGACGACGGCACCACCGTGAGCGTATATGCACTCGCCCTCATGGGGACGACGGTCTTCGCCGGCACAGATGGAAATGGTGGTGTCTACCGCTCGACCGACAACGGTGTCAACTGGACTGGCAGTCAATCAGGTCTACCCAACAACAGCGTGAAATCTCTTTTTGTGAATGGGAGCTCTGTCATCGCTGGAATGTACGGTGGTGGGGTCTACACTTCCACGAACAATGGGAGCACATGGAAAGAAACGGATGCCGGCCTGCCTTCTGTCTCGACAGTCAACGCGTTTGTTCAGATCAGTACTACACTGTTTGCAGGAACCGGTGGAAACGGTGTCTACCGGTCCACAGATAACGGCTCGCACTGGACGCCATTGAACTCGGGACTCCCGTCCCGTGCCTCGATACAATCTCTTGCTGAGAGCGCCGGGGGCACATCCCAACTCATAGCCGGGACGGAAGGGGACGGCGTCTACATCTCGACGAATGCCGGCGCTAGTTGGACTGCGGCCAACACCGGGTTTCCCCAGGGCGTGGTCGTGAATGCGCTGGCAGTGGTTGGGGGGTCTCTCTTTGCCGGGACGGAGGGAGATAGTGTGTTTGTTTCCACCAACAGCGGAGCAACGTGGGGTACGGCTAACCGCGGCCTCACAGAGGACACCGTCAATGTTTTTGCCGTGAATCCGATGGGGATGGCGCCGACGAATCTGTATGCCGGAACAGGATCGAGCGGGGTGTTCCGCTACACCAGCAGCGTCTCTCTCAAGTCAAGCATTGTGTTGAACAAACCGGGACCTGCTTCTGTCGGTACACCGTTCTGGGTTGAAGTGAGGATTGGTGAGCCAACCGCTGTGAATGGGCTCTATGGTGTATCATTCAAGGTGAAGAGCGACAAGCCAACATGCACATACGTGGATGGCAGCGCCGCGGTCGGGACTTTTCCGGATGCGGGAGTGCTGACGTACTTCAAGATGGCAGATCCGCAAACGGTCGATATGGCTATTTCAAAGACGGCGACTCCCGGAATGAGTGGCAGTGGGCTTGTGGCCAAAGCTCAGTTTCTTTCTTCGGCGGGAGGGAGTGTCAGGTTCACAATCGAGGGATTAACGGCAATTGATCAAAACGGGACATCGATATCTCTCGACACAATGGGTTTGTCAATTTCATTTGGAGGGCCCGTAGCGCGATTGGTGGGAGTCGGACCTTATCAGATGGGCAAGCCATTCTGGATACAGGTGCAGATTGGAGATCCTGACACCATCAAGGGGCTCTATGGAATATCGTTCAAGCTCAAGAGCGACAAAATCGCTTGCACGTATGTTGACGGAAGTGCGACAGCAGGGACTTTGCTTGGCACATCCGCTCTGACGTTTTTCCAAAAGGCCGATCCTCAGACCGTGGACATGGCGTTGACGAAGACCGCTTCCCCCGGCGTCACCGGAACCGGGGTCATTGCGAAAGCGGAGTTCGTTTCCTCCCTTACAGGGGCAGTGACATTCACGCTTGTGGAAGTTTCGGCCATCGATCAGAATGGAGTGAAAATTCCGTTGGGGGCAGAGTCTTTCACCATTGCGTCCATTCTCACCGCGATTGCGGAGGAGAGTCGTGAGCCAACGTCGTTCCAGTTGAGCCAGAACTATCCGAATCCATTCAATCCATCGACGAATTTTGAGTTTCAGGTCCCGAGTTCCGGGTTTGTAAGCCTTAAGGTATTTGACGTTCTAGGCAGGGAGGCTGCAACGCTGGTGAACGAGATGCGCACACCGGGGATTTATCGCGTCCGGTGGAACGCGTCGGCGATGCCGAGCGGAGTGTATGTCTACCGTCTCCGTGCCGGGAGTCTTGTGTCCACGAAGCAGATGGTGCTTCTGAAGTAACAGCGTTCCGCTGTATGCGGGGTTGTCAGGATTTTCTGCAGTGAAGGAAGGGCAAGCTGCGCTTTCCTGTTGCATTCATTTGACTCCAGGAACACCCAATGCGAATCGACCGAATTGAACTGCGTCACACAAAGATGGAGCTCGTTTCTCCGTTCGAAACGTCCCTTGGTGTAGAGCTCTTTGAAGAGCATATCATCGTGCGCGTTGATGGTGGCGGAGTGACGGGCTGGGGTGAATGCGTTGTTGAGCCAACACCATCCTACTCCTATGAAACGTTGGAGACGGCCTGGCATGTCCTGCGTGATTTTCTCATCCCCGCTCTTGTCGGCAAAGAGATTCTGAACATCGACGACGCCTTGGCAAAGACCGGTTGGGTCCGAGGACATCGGATGGCACGCGCAGGATTGGAGGCGGCACTCTCGGATGCATTCGCGAAGGCACAGGGGATTTCGCTTTCGCAGTTTCTGGGAGGGACGCGCAAGCGGATCAATGTCGGTGTGAGTGTGGGACTTCAATATTCGCCAGATCGGTTGGTTGAGGTCATATCAGAATACTTGCAGGATGGTTACAAACGCATCAAGATCAAAATTGCCCCCGGCCGGGATCTTGCTCTCGTGAAAGCCGTGCGAAAAGCGTATCCGGATATTCAATTACAGGTCGATGCTAATTCGGCGTACACGCTGAAGGACATTGACATGCTTCGGGCCCTGGATGAATTCAATCTGCAGCTCATCGAACAGCCATTGGCGTATGATGATATCTACGATCATTCGATCCTGGCGCGGCAGCTCAGAACGCCCATTTGTCTGGACGAGAGCATTTACAACGTGTCCGACACAAAAGCTGCGATCGAGCTTGGAAGTTGTCGAATCATCAACATCAAGCCTGGTCGTGTTGGCGGCTACACCGAGTCCAAACGAATTCACGATTTCTGCGTTTCGAAGAACGTTCCCGTGTGGCATGGCGGGATGGACGAATCCGGCATTGGCCGGGCTGGAAATGTGGGGCTCGCGTCGCTGCCGAACTTCGTTCTCCCCGGGGATATCTCCGCAAGCAAGCGATACTATAAAGAGGATATCGTGGATCCGCCGTTTGAAGTCGACGCAGACGGCACGATGGCCGTTCCGACGAAGCCAGGCATCGGCGTCGATATATTGATGAACCGATTGGAGCACGTGACGGCGAGGCGCGAGGAATTCAAGCCATAGGAAACCCCCAATCATTCCTTCAAGCTCAATGTGAAGAGACCGCTCCATCTCTCTTCTCGACGTCTCATTTGTACAGACTCTGGCAAATGTGACAACTCTCGCATCTTGCTCCGCAACTCTTCCAGTCGCGAACGACTCATGTTCACATCTCGGAATAGTTGCCAGCCGACATATAAAAAAACTCTTGACAATAAAAGTCATTGTCTGTATTCTTGACATACCTAGTATACCAGGTTGCCAAGTATGCCTATTGATGTCCAGGATTCCACTCCGCTCTACCTTCAAATCGTCGATGATCTCAAATCGAAGATTGCCTCGAAGGAACTGAAAGCCGGCGATCAGCTCGGCTCTCACGCCGAGCTGTCTTCGACCTATGGCGTCAGTCTCATCACAGTGAAGAAAGCGCTCGCAACCCTCATCAACGACGGCATCGTCTTCAGTCGTGTCGGCAAAGGAACATTCGTCGCACAACCTTCGATTGACACGCATCGCAATGAACACCCCACGATCGGTCTCGTCATTCAGGATGTTCGCAGTCCGTTCTTTTCCCGCATCATGCACAGCGTGGAAGATGCTGCGTACAAACTTGGTTACCATGTTCTTGTCTCCAGTTCATCGGGCGAAGCGGAAAAGGAAGAGGCACAAATCGCACGATTCCGAAATTTCGGTGTCAATGGAATGATTATTGCCTCGATGAGTCACCAGTACCACGCTACACCAACCATTCGCAAGATGCTTCATGAGGGATTTCCATTTGTCATGGTTTCCTACATCGCCGATGAGGATGTTCCCTTTGTGGGCAGCAACCACGAACAGGGCGGGTATCTGGCGACGGAATACCTCCTCAAACAAGGATACCAGAGAATTGGATACATCAACGGAGAGCCGGGAAATTTAGTCGGAGAACTGCGTCGGCGCGGGTATGAAGACGCTCTCAGAGCTTATGGGCGGCGTATCGATAAACGCCTCCAGCTTCATCTCCGGATGAGGGGGGAAAAGCACGATTATCAGTCCGGCTATGAGATCGGAAAGAAATTTCGATCGATATCCGCTCGGCCCGATGCCCTGTTTGTGTACAACGACCTCTCAGCCCTCGGATTTGAAGAAGCGATTCTCGAACAAGGTCTGCGGATTCCCGACGATGTCGCGATCGTCGGTTTCGATGATATCGATCGAGGAGAATATGCCCAGGTTCCACTGACGACAATGCGCCAGCCGACGGCGCTGATCGGGTCGCATGCCGTCGAGCTGCTTGTGAAACTTATGAACGGAAAGAACGCCGTGCTGCGCAAGATTCTGAAGCCGGAACTTATTCTTCGTGAATCATCCGGTCGTAACGGAAAAGGGCGAATCCGCCGAAACACCTCCGCCTTAACAAAAGGCCAACAATCTGTGCACCATGGTGCCAAGGCGATGCGATCAAGCCAGAAGGAGCATTCCCGATGAATCAGTCCCCGGCATTTGTGAAATCAGACGATCAGGCGTGGGAAGCTGCGGGCGATGGGGTGAAGCGCAAGATTCTCTCCTACGATTCCGGCTTAATGATGGTGCATGTAAAATTCGTCAAAGGTGCGATAGGATACGTTCATACGCATCCTCATCGACAGGTAACATTTGTCGAACAAGGATTATTCGAAGTCCAGATCGCCCAAAACAAAACTGTTCTTTCGAAAGGGGACACTTTTATTGTTTCTCCGAATGTGGCGCACGGCGTTGTCGCGTTGGAAGAGGGTGATCTTCTGGATGTCTTTACTCCGGCGCGAGAAGACTTTCTCGCTACCGCCAAACCGAATTAGAAACCCTCAGTTGGAAAAATTTCAAGACGGAATCAGAGGAAGGATGTCATATGAAAGAGTCATTTGATCTCGCGGGGAAGGTGGCAATTGTGACCGGTGGATATCAGGGATTGGGAAGAGGAATGGCTATCGGGTTGGCGGAGGCCGGAGCTGACGTCGTTCTCGTCGATCGCCAGGAAGCAACCGAGACCGCCGGCGTTATTCACTCACGGGGCCGGAAAACACTGACCTTTGCTGCCGACCTGATGTCCATTGAGCCCATCCCGTTGATCGTGCAGAAGACAGTGGAGACCTTCGGGAAGATCGATATTCTCATTAACAACGCGGGCACGATTCGCCGGACGCCGGCAATAGATTATTCCGAAAAAGATTGGGATGACATCATGGCGGTCAACGCGAAGACCGTCTTCTTTTTCAGTCAGGCAGTGGCTCGTGACATGATGAAGCGAAAGTCCGGCAAGATCATCAATATCGCTTCGTTGCTCGCCTTTCAGGGGGGCATCATTGTCCCGGCGTATGCCGCGAGCAAAGGCGCCGTTGCACAGATAACCAAGGCTCTTGCCAACGAATGGGCTGCGCACGGCATCAACATCAATGCGATTGCACCGGGGTATATGGCAACCGACAACACGAAGGCACTGCGAGAAGACCCTGTGCGTTCCAAGGCGATTCTGGACCGGATCCCAGCCGGACGATGGGGAACGCCCCAGGATCTCGCCGGGGTCGCTGTATTTCTTGCTTCACCGGCATCAGACTATGTCAACGGACATATCCTCGTTGTCGATGGTGGATGGCTTGCGCGATAACCTTCGTAGAAAGAACTCTTGATGGGCAGAGGGATAGGGTTGGCATTCGCAACAATCTTGTACGGCTGTTTGCTCTTTGCCCAAGACGGCAAACCTGATGTATTTCTTATGGACGCGTCAACGCTTGTGGCTGCCCGGGAATCATTCGGCAGACCGGACGGGGTATTCAAGGCGGCGATCGAGAAGTTGCTCAACGATGCACGTAGAGCGATTGCGTTGAAACCGCTCTCGGTCGTTCAAAAAAAAGAAATTCCTCCGAGCGGTGACATACACGACTACTTGAGTCTCGCTCCATACTGGTGGCCCGACACAAGCAGGCCCGGGGGTGTTCCCTATATCCGACGCGATGGAGAAACGAATCCTGAACACGACACCGCTGGAGATCGCACGAATTTGGGGAAAATGATTGACAACGTTGGAACGCTTGCGGTGGCCTACTTCATCAGTGGCGTGGACGACTATGCACAAAGCGCAGCGACGCAACTGCAGGTGTGGTTCGTCGACTCCGCGACCCGCATGAATGCCAATCTCAACTTTGCCCAGGCGGTCAAAGGCCGCAATGAAGGACGAGGGATCGGCATCATAGACACCTACGGTTTGAAAGATGTGATTGACGCGATGCAATTGTTGAAGGGATCGCGGCATTGGTCCAAAACGCTCGACCGGGGAATGAAGAACTGGTTCTCAGCCTATCTGAAGTGGTTGCAGGAAAGTCCAAACGGAAAAGCGGAAGCCGACGAATTGAATAATCACGGTAGCGCGTATGATGTCCAGGTCGCGTTCTGTGCACTCTTTATCGGCAGGAGTAACATCGCACGTGAGGTCATTTCGCGTGCTCAAGCTAGACGGATTTCCGCGCAAGTTCAGCCGGACGGTTCACAGCCGCTGGAATTAGAGCGCACGAAATCGTGGCATTATTCCTTGATGAACATGGGAATTTTGGTGAATCTCGCATTACTTGGAGAGCGGGTTGATCTGGATCTGTGGAATTATGTGGATGGAGAAGGACGCGGAATTCGAACAGCCATCGATTTTCTCCTCCCATATTCACTCAATGAAAAAGAGTGGAGATGGAAGCAGATTACGCCGATGGAACGCGACCGCATGTATCCGATCCTGAGGATTGCAGCTGCCAAATATCATGATGCGAAGTACCTCGCGGCTTCGAAGCAAATGGTAAGTCCGAGTGTGCAGGCTGCGCGATTCAATTTCTTTCTCCCACAAGTTCCGGTGCCTGGAATGTTGGGGTCACTCGTTGCACATGCATTGAAATTCGCGGATCAACAACTCAGGCGTTCAATTGCAGAAATTCGGGATAGCACAAGGTTTGCGCGTAGCACGATGCCTGATGGATCATGGAAGACGAGCGAAGCGAGCGAGTGGACCAGCGGATTTTTCCCGGGTGCTTTGTGGTATCAGTATGAACACACAAAAGATCCCTTCTTCAAAGAAGCTGCCGAGCGGTGGACGGCGGGCATCACCGATCAGCAATTCAATACTGGGACACATGACGTTGGGTTTATGGTTTTCAACAGTTTCGGCAACGGTCTACGGATCTCTCCGTCAGAAACGTACAAAAAGGTGATCCTGCAATCGGCGCAGACGCTTGCGACGCGATTCAATCCGACGGTCGGTTGCATCAAGTCGTGGGACAATCAGAGGTGGGGGTATCCGGTCATCATCGACAACATGATGAATCTGGAATTGTTGTTCTGGGCCGCAGAGCACGGTGGCCCAAAGAAACTCCGAGAGATTGCCGTGAAGCATGCGGAAACCACGATGAAGAACCACTTCCGCCAGGATGGAAGCACGTACCACGTCGTCAGCTATGACACGACAAACGGTGCAGTGAAAGCGCGGAATACGCATCAAGGGTATACGGATGAGTCCGTTTGGGCTCGCGGCCAGGCGTGGGCAATCTATGGATACACGATGACGTATCGATTCATCAGGGATGAGCGTTTTCTGCGGACTGCAGAACGGGCAGCGAACTACTTCATCGACCATCTCCCGGCGGACGATATTCCGTATTGGGACTTCATGGCCCCGCAGATTCCCCGTGAGCCGCGTGACGTGTCCGCAGCGGCCATCGCGTCATCGGCCCTCTTTGAGTTATCGCAGTACGCAGAAGAAAAGAATCTGAGAGCCAAGTATCTTGTCGCCGCAGAGAAAATTCTCGGTTCTTTATGCTCGGCTCCCTATCTGGCAGAAGGGACGAACTCGCGGGCGCTCCTGAACCATGCCGTCGGCAGCAGGCCGGAACAATCGGAAGTTGATGTTTCCATCATCTATGCCGATTATTACTTCATAGAAGCGATGCTCCGGTTCAAGTCCATTCAGGAAGGGAAGTAATTGACCGTATTTTTCATTGACAAAGCGTGACGAAACGAGGAAGAGTGCCCATGGATGTACGATTCTCAACAGATCCCAGCGGTTTCCGCCGCATGACAACCGAAGAGCTTCGGAAGTCATTTCTCATGGACCATCTGTTCGTCCCTGACGAAATCCCGATGGTCTATTCTGACATTGACCGATCCATCACCGGTTCCGCCGTCCCGGTAAAGGGGGCTCTCAAGCTCCTCGGCACCAAGAAGGAAATGGCCGCTGAGTATTTCGCTGAGCGGAGAGAGATCGGTGTGATCAATACAGGTTCGGAAGGCAGTGTGTGCGTCGACGGCAAAGAATACGCGATGGCATTCAAAGATGCTCTGTACATCGGGCGCGGCGTGAAGGAAATAGAATTCAGAAGCAGCCGTTCCGACACACCGGCGATGTTCTACTTCGTCAGCTACCCGGCGCACAAGGAGTTTCCCACGACGCATGCAAAATTCTCGGATGCTGAACCGGCCCGACTGGGCTGCCAGAAAGACGCGAACAAGCGCACGATCTACAAGTACATCCACCCGAACGGCATCAAAAGCTGTCAACTGGTGATGGGACTGACCGAACTCGAAGACGGAAGCATCTGGAACACGATGCCTCCGCACACACATCAACGCAGATCGGAAGTCTACATGTATTTCAACATCGAGCCCGGCTCGATGATCGTTCACATGATGGGTCAGCCGGATGAGACACGCCATATCATCATGCGAAATCGTCAGGCCGTTCTCAATCCCAGCTGGTCCATTCATGCCGGAGCTGGCACACAGAATTATACATTCATCTGGGCGATGGGGGGCGAGAATCAGGTGTTTGATGACATGGACGGCGTCAAGGTGAACGATATCGTCTAAGGAACACAACAGTCCCACTCAAGAGAATAGCCAGGTACCCTAAGACCATGAAAAAGCCACAACCTCGTTTGACTCTCACGGCAAATCGGTTCTTCGATCCCACTCCGGCGGTCAGAGCCGTAGCTCGCAAGCTGTATCAGTCGGTGAAGAACCTCCCGATTATCAGCCCGCACGGGCATGTCGATCCCAACTTGTTTGTTGAGAACAATCCGTTCCCGAATCCAACAGAACTCTTCCTGATTCCCGATCACTATATCTATCGAATGCTCTATTCACAGGGAATCCCGATGGAGTCATTGGGGGTCCGGCCTCTCGACGGTTCGTCGACAGAGACCAATGCGAAGAAAATCTGGAAACTCTTTGGTGAGAACTACCATCTCTTTCGCGGCACTCCCACCGGCGCATGGCTTAATCATGAGTTCTCGGAGGTCTTCGGAATCAAGAAGCGCTTTACGGCATCTACGGCGATCGAGATCTATGATCAGATCAACGAGAAACTTCAACTGGCCAAATTCAGACCGCGCGCCCTGTTCGATCGCTTCAACATTGCCGTGCTCTCAACCACAGATGCTGCGACGGATACGCTCGAACCGCATCAGAAAATCCGCGCATCAGGATGGAAGGGAACCATCATTCCCTGCTTTCGTCCCGACGGCGTAACGGACTTGAAGGCGAAGAATTGGAAGGCGAACATCGATCTTCTCACCCAGCGTTCCGGAATCGACGTTACGTCATACAGCCGGTTCATTCAGGCACTGGAAAATCGCCGAGTGTTCTTCAAATCGATGGGTGCTGTCTCGACAGATCATGGGGTCTCCTCTCCGCATACTCGCGAGTTTACCAAGGGAGAAGGGGAACGGATTTTCCAGAGAGCTCTGATGGGTCAGGCGACGTCCGAAGATTCCGCACAGTTTACAGCCCACATGCTGATGGAAATGGCGCGGATGAGCATCGAAGACGGCCTTGTTATGCAGATTCATCCGGGATCTGACCGCAATCACAATCGCATTATCTACGACAAGTACGGTTTGGACAAAGGGTGCGACATCCCGATGCAGACGGAGTACACGCACAACCTCAAAGAACTGCTCAACAAGTACGGCAACGACCCGAAACTCACGGTCATCATCTTTACACTGGATGAATCGACCTACGCGAGAGAGCTTGCACCGCTTGCAGGTCACTATCCCGCAATGAAGCTGGGCCCACCGTGGTGGTTCCACGACAGCATTGAAGGGATGATGCGGTTCCGCTCGATGGTGACCGAGACTGCCGGCATCTATAATACTGCCGGTTTCAATGACGACACGAGGGCGTTCGTCTCCATTCCCGCACGCCACGACTTGTCACGGCGTGTCGATGCGAATTTCCTGGCCGGACTTGTCGCCCGGCATATCGTCGAGTTGGATGAAGCACAGGAGATGATCTACGATCTGGCGAATGGTCTGGTGAAGAAGGCATACAAACTCTCATAACATCAACGCAGAGAACCAGGACCGATTGTTTCTGAAAGGGAGCATACCGATGACTGATACCATGGAAATGTCCAAACCGCCCGGTCACTATCGCTGGACGATTTGCGCGCTGTTGTTCTTCGCCACAACCATCAACTATGTCGACCGCCAGATTCTTGGTCTTCTCGCCCCTCTTCTTCAGGCCGAGATCAAATGGACAGAATCTGAGTACGGATTCATCGTGATGGCATTTCAGGGGGCGTATGCACTCGGAATCCTGGGTTTCGGGTGGTTTGTCGACAAGTACGGGACAAAAATCGGCTATACTGTTTCCATCGCGTGGTGGAGTGTTGCGGCCATGGCTCATGCCTTGGTGAAGACGCCGCTGGGGTTCGGTGCGGCGCGCGCCGGATTGGGGATAAGCGAAGCAGGAAACTTTCCCGCAGCCATTAAGGTGGTGGCGGAATGGTTTCCCAAAAAAGAACGCGCTCTGACAACCGGGATCTTCAATTCCGGTGCCAACATCGGTGCTGTCGCAGCCCCGGCAGTGGTCCCATGGCTGACGATCACGTACGGATGGCAGGCGGCGTTCATTGCGACCGGAGCTCTCGGATTTATCTGGATGGTGTTCTGGCTTCTTTTGTATGACAAACCAGAGCGTCACAAGAAAGTCTCGAAGGCAGAACTGGAGTACATCCTGAGCGATCCTCCCGATCCGCCGTCTGAAAAAGTGCCATGGTTGAAACTTCTCCGATATCCACAGACGTGGGCATTTGTCCTGGGCAAGTTCATGACAGATCCCATCTGGTGGTTCTATCTGTACTGGCTGCCGAAATTCCTGAGTCAACGATTTGAACTCGATCTGAGTCATTTGGGCTTGCCTCTCATTGTGATCTACACGATGACAAGCGTCGGCAGTATCGGCGGCGGGTGGTTGTCATCAAGCTTCATCAAAGGAGGTATGGCGGTGAATCGCAGTAGAAAACTGGTGATGCTGATTTGTGCAATCTGCGTCGTGCCGATTGTTTTCGCATCACAAGCCGGTGATCTCTGGATGGCGGTTGGGCTGATCGGGTTGGCGGCAGCGTCACACCAGGGATGGTCTGCCAATTTGTTCACAACGACCTCAGATAGCTTTCCAAAGAAAGCGGTCGGTTCTGTTGTAGGATTGGGCGGCATGGCGGGCGCCATTGGCGGAATGATATTCTCAGCGTCGGCGGGTTTCATTCTGGAGTGGACGGGGAGTTACCTGAGTCTGTTCATCATTTCGGGTTCAGCATATCTGATTACCCTTGGCTTGATGCAACTCCTGACTGCAAAAGCCAAGCCGGTTGTTCTCTAGCCGTACAACGAAAAGGAAGGTCGAAGATGAATCTGCAGGAACTTACAAAACAATATGACTTCACCGGGAAGACGGTTGTCATTACGGGTGGGGCCGGAGTCTTGGGTGGAGAAATGGCGTGTGCGTTCGTTGGCTGCAACGCCAACGTTGTCATTCTGGATCGCGATCCAGCGCTAGCCGATCAGGTTGTGAAACGCTTCGATGTGACCAAAGGCAAGTATCTTGTTGTCAAAGGTGACGTTCTCAACAAAGAGAGTCTCGAACATGCTGCGACAGAAATCATCAAGCACTTTGGACGCATCGATTGCCTCATCAATGGTGCGGGAGGAAACAATCCGAAGGCAACAACCAATCCCGAGCAGTCGTTTTTCAGTCTGCCGACGGAGAGTCTGAAGTTCGTCTCGGATCTGAATCTTCTGGGAACCATCCTCCCGAGCCAGGTCTTCGGAAAGTATATGGCGGATCAGAAGGAAGGGATTATTCTCAACGTCTCGTCCATGAATGCCTTTCGTCCTCTGACGCGCATTCCCGCCTATTCAGCCGCAAAAGCAGCTGTCAGCAATTTCACCCAATGGCTTGCGGTCCATATGGCGCAGGAGTATTCGCCCAACATTCGTGTGAACGCCATAGCTCCCGGTTTCTTTCTGACCGAACAGAACCGGTTTCTCCTGACGGACAAAGAGACCGGCGGACTCACGCTGCGTGGAAGGAAAATCATGGATCACACGCCCATGGGCCGTTTCGGAAAACCGGAGGATTTATTGGGCGCAACGCTCTGGCTCCTGTCGCCGGCATCGGCATTTGTGACAGGGGTGGTGCTTCCAATTGACGGTGGTTTCTCAGCGTTTTCAGGTGTCTAGGAAAATTCACAAATCATGGGTATTTTTCCGATCACAAGGAGCATGATATGAGCAGCGGTTTGAATATCCGCCCCGAGGGCGCGCTGGATCTGGTTTCTCTTGGAGCCTTGGTCAATCGTCTCGATCCGGGGATCATTCCTTTCAGGAAGGCGACGGAGTGCAAGATTCATGTCAGCGGCGGAGAATTCAACGTCGCGGCTAACCTTGCTGACTGTTTCCGACTGAACACCGCGATTGTGAGTGCAATGGTCGATTATCCCGTCGGTGATTTGATTGGTGAACGCGTAAAGGCGATGGGAGTAAAACCGTACTATAAGCGCTTCAAGCATAATGGCGTCAACGGTCCTAACATGGCAACGGTGTATAGCGACCAGGGTCACGGTGTGCGTCCCCCGGTGGTGTTTTATAATCGGTCGAATGAAGCGGCTGCGCAGCTCAAGCCCGGTGACTTCGACTGGAATGCGATTTTCGCCGGCGGCGTCCGCTGGTTTCACAGCGGCGGCATTTTCGCAGCACTTTCGGAGACGACAGGGGAATTGATCATCGAGGGAATGAAGGCAGCGAAAAAAGCGGGAGCTGTCGTGAGTTTTGATTTGAACTTTCGCGAAAAGCTCTGGAGCATCTGGGGCGGGGCACAGAAAGCCGCTGAGGTGATCGGCCGGATTGTCCAGAACGTCGATGTTCTTGTCGGCAACGAGGAAGATCTACAGAAAGGCTTGGGAATTCCCGGTCCTGAAGTGGCGGCCACATCGGCCCTTGACCCAAAAGTATTCTTCGGGATGATCGACAAAGTCTCGGCAAAATACCCACAGGTAAAAGTGGTCGCAACAACCCTGCGCGAGGTGCATTTGACGAATCGACACAGCTGGAGCGCGGTTGCATGGATGAATGGCAAAAGCTATATAGCACCAATGTGCGAACTCGGAGTTTTAGACCGCGTCGGAGGCGGCGATGGATTCGCCAGCGGGCTCTTTTACGGATTGTTGGCCGGAGAGACACCCGAAGAAGCGGTAAAACTGGGGTGGGCGCACGGAGCATTGCTGACGACGACCCCCGGTGACACAACGATGGTGACATTGGAACAAGTGCGCGCCTTTGCGAAAGGCGGATCAGCGCGAATCCAAAGGTAGAAAACACAAAACAGATTTTCGATTTCCGATTCGCGATTGATGATTGAATACAAGACAGAAGAAGTATCGCTAAAACAGAACGCATCACGGAGGAAGGATCATGGCAGAGCACGGCAAACATCTCTATATGATTGTATTTCCCATCAACGCACTGGTGGCCTCGCAATTGAGTCCGCAGGAATTTGCCGAGCACTACACGGTCGGCAGCGCGAAACACTACAAAGGAAAGGTCATTTTTGCAGAAGTAGACATCAATTTTAGAAACCCCTATTTCGAGATCGATCAGTACCTTGCTCTCACCGTGCCGCACCCGGATGGAAAACCGAAGAAAACGAAGTTCATCTGTTCTTACGCCGTGTTGGAGCACGTCGAGTTGAAGGCGTTAAAGAATCTCTATCTGGTGACGGCAAACGGGAAAGCCCTTGAACTGACCTCCAAGCCGTACACGGCAGTCAATGAACCGGGATTGGTGCGGATCTATCAGGAGATCGCCCCGTTGACGAATCTGGTCGCCTCAACCGTCGATCAGCGGGCATTCGGGAAGTACATCACCAGCGAAACAAGATCCAAGGGTGCGCCGAAGATCTGCTTCACACAATATGAATTCAACGTGGATGAATTTCTGGAGAAGAACAGGAATCGCGAAATCATGTATTCTCCGATCCCGGAAACCAATCCGGCGCGGATCTACGACTACCTGGTGGAATTGAAGCGCGAGGCAACCAAGAAAACAAAGACGATCAGCCTGAGCACGACACTTCTCGAGGCGTCCTACGCGCTCATCAGACATGGGTTCTGGTTTGCCGCGGGGAACGATCTGCTTTTCTATCCCATGCCATCGTTGAGCGATTTGGAAAACACGTACTATGATTGGTGGAGATTTGTTCGGTGAGGAATTGCCGCGGGAGGTTGTCTCAAGGGCCATGGTCGTCATTTCGAAGGAGCCCGGCCTCCCCGACAACAGAACTCGGGGCGGGTCGATGGGGTAAACTCCGCGACCGAGAAACCTAAATGAAAAGAAGGATTTCTCTCCCGATATCCTTCGATAGACTCAGGACAAGCATCGGGATCGAAATGACTGGGACGCTTCTGGAACGTCCTCAGTTCAGGAATTACACTTTGTTTCTTTATCAACCACAATGAGAAAACTGCACAACCGTACCGTTTCAACTGTTGGGAGGTCGTAATGAAAATTCACCTGTATATGCTTTGCTATCGTTTCGAAGCACTCGTGGCATCACACCTTGAGCCGGAGGCATTCGGACGATATATGGCGGTCGGGACTCAGAAGAACGCGCGTGGTAACGTGCTCTTTTTTGAGATCGACCCTGCTCTGAAGAATGACTATTTCAAGTTGAACGATCTGGAACAGCGCTGTGCTCCGCACGTCGATGGGAGTCCCAAGCGCAGCAAGTACATTTCTGTGTATCGAGTGATGGAGCATCTCGATCTTTCAGCTTTTGGCAAGCTCTACTTGTGTACCGCTGACGGACGAGTGATGTCGCTTGATTCCGCGCCCTATGATGCGAAGCAGGAAATGCCCGGATCGAATTTATACGAAGAACTCTGCCCCGTCTTCCCGCTGGTGGTTTCCGCTCTTGCCCCGGCAGCTTTCCTGAACTTCATGACGGACCCGGGTAATCCGGTGACTATTCCTCGGCTCTTCTTCGTCGATATGCTCCTGGATCGCGATGAAAGCGGCAAGCTGGCGGGATATCTTCCGTATCCCGATCCGCTTCATTTGATCGACTGCGTGAACGATCTCGAGAAAGGAAGTGACAAGAAGACCAAGACGGTCTCGCGATCACCCCGTCACCATGCATTCTTCCGTACCATCCGACGCGGATTCTTCATCGGCGATCAGAAGGGTTTGAAGTTTTATCCGTTCCCTGAACGCCGAATCCTGGAAGTCGAGTACGCAAAATGGTGGCGGTCGGCATCAGAGAGTCTTATCTCATAAAGAAATAACTGGTGTGACGAGCACACCCGATCTGGATTCTGCGGCGCCCTCTCCCGGGTGAGCACATCACGGGATGGGGAGTCCAGGGGGCTTCTCCGCGACGCATCTTTTATCACTGACTTCGACATGTTGTTCAACGAGAAATGGTCTTTCACAATGAAATCACTACGACAAACCTTTCAATCGGAGACCGTCCGACACGCATATCTGGTGTTGATGATGGTACTGTTCGCTGTTGTTTACATCTGGCAGATCGGATATAGCCAGGATACGACAAAAACTGCCACGGCGGCGGTGGCAAGCGAATCGATTCACTTCTCGCCGTTCTCGCTCTTCAGCGATCCAAGATATAGTCCCATGGAAATCGGGAGCCTTCTGTTTGTTCTCGGGATTGCAGTGGCCGGACTGCTGTACGCGCTGCTTCTCGTCCGCCAGGTCTACAGAGCGGACTCCGGGACAGACAGAATGAAGGAAATTGCCGCGGCTGTGCGCGAAGGGGCAAACGCATACCTTGGAGCACAGTTCAAGCGAATCGGGCCGCTGATCATTGTCATCACGCTTCTGCTGTTTGTGACCTACACCGGCGCTGTGGATGCATTCCGTTGGGGACGGGCAATCGCCTTCCTCGTTGGTGCTCTCTTCAGCTGGACCGTCGGCTTTGTTGGCATGCGGTTGGCGACGACAGGAAACCTCCGTGTCGCAGCAGCAGCCATGCAAGGATATGGAAAAGCGATGCAACTCGGATACAGGACCGGCACAGTGACAGGGATGCTCACTGATGGATTGGGTCTTCTTGGCGGCACGATTATCTTCCTCATCTTCGGTGAGAAAGCGTATGAAGCGTTGCTTGGGTTTGGATTTGGCGGTACGCTCCTCGCTCTCTTTATGCGCGTTGGCGGAGGTATTTACACCAAAGCGGCAGATGTCGGGGCAGATCTTGTGGGAAAGATCGAAAAAGATCTCCCGGAGGATGATCCGCGCAACGCAGCGACCATTGCTGACAATGTCGGCGATAACGTTGGAGATTGCGCCGGTATGGCAGCAGATATCTTTGAAAGCTATGAAGTAACAATCGTAGCAGCGATGATCCTTGGAATGGCGAGCTTCGGCCACAAAGGAGTCATCTTCCCGTTGCTTGTGCGGGGTATCGGTGTGCTTGGCTCTATCATCAGCACGTACACGGTCAGGGCGGGAGCTCACGATTCGTCTGACAAAGCACTCAAGAGCGTCCATCGAGGCTTCTGGATTGGTTCGGTCATCAGCGTCATCGGCTTCTTTGTTCTTGGCTACTACTATCTTCATTTCGACGCCGGATATCTGCTTGCGAACCCTACGGCGGTTGCAGGATTTCCGCAAGGCGATCCGGGAATGCTCTCTACGCTCTTCTCCTGGGGTATTCCGGGACTTGATCTCCGTCCGGCTTTTACGTGTCTCGTCGGCGTGTTCCTTGCGGTTGCGCTGAACAAGGTCACGAGCTACTACACACACACAGGACATGCTCCGGTAAAAAGTCTTGCGAAAGCTTGCACTACCGGCCACGCAACCAACATCATCCAGGGATTCGCTGTTGGTTATGAAAGCACCGTTGCAGCAATCATCGTCATTGCGACTGCAATCATGATCTCGGTCCTCATCTACGCTGGAACGCCCCCGTTGTTCATCGCCTACGGTATTGCGATGACCGGCATCGGGATGTTAACGTTGACGGGAAACACGATTTCGATGGATGTTTTTGGACCGGTGGCCGACAATGCCAATGGCATCGGTGAAATGGGGTATGATCCAAAGGAAATGGAACAGGCAAATCCTGGAAGCTACAAACGTGCACGACAAATCCTTGCGGATCTTGACGCTGTCGGCAACACGACCAAAGCCGAAACAAAAGGAATTGCCATCGGCTCAGCCGTGATCGCAGCAGTTTCGCTCTTTGCCAGCTTCATTGCTGTGATCGCAGTTGGAAGCGAAGACAAAATCAATGAAATGACGACCGCGCAGTACCTCGCGGTATCAGGGAAACTGACGGTGGCCGATCCCATGGTCTTCGTCGGGTTCCTCATCGGAGGAGCTGTCCCGTTTCTTTTCAGCAGCATGTTGATTCGGGCGGTGGGGCGCGCCGCGTTTGATATTGTCCGTGAATGCCGGGAACAATTCAGAGATCCCGAGATCTGGGAGGGAACAAAGAAACCTGATTATGGCCGCGTCGTTGATATCTGCACCAACACGGCACAGAAGGAACTGATAGGTCCGGGATTTCTCGCGATCATGGCTCCGCTGCTCGTCGGATTCCTGCTTGGTCCCTATGCATTGGGAGGATTTCTGGCAGGGATGATTCTCGTCGGACAGCTGCTGGCGGTCTTCATGTCAAATGCTGGCGGCGCATGGGACAACGCGAAGAAACTGATTGAGGACGGCATCTATGGCGGCAAAGGTTCGGATGCGCACAAGGCTGCCGTCACCGGTGACACCGTCGGTGATCCGTTGAAGGACACGGCAGGACCGGCCATCAATCCGCTGATCAAAGTCATGAACATGGTCAGTCTCTTGGCGTTAGGGCTCGTTCTTAATTACAATGTCATTGCGCCGGCACATGTTGCCCCGGAACTGCAATGGGCGATGAAGACCATTGGCGGAATGGCAGCGCTGCTCTGCTCCATAGCAATTGCATGGGCTATCTGGCAGAGTAAACGGGAGGGCGTCGAGCTTACTCAACTCGAAACCAAAGTCAAACCCGCGAAAAAGAGCAAGAAAAACCGATAAGAGGACAATTATGGGTCTCAAGGTTCTCGCAGCGACAGACACCGGTCTTGATCTCCTCGCGCTCGGCGAGTGCATGATCCGGCTGAGTCCGCCCGGACATCAACGCATCGAGTTGACGCCAACCTTTGAGGCCTATGCCGGAGGAGGAGAATATAATGTTGCGTACGCACTCGCACGATATGGAATGAGAACAGGGTGGGTCTCGCGACTTGTCGACAATCCTCTCGGACATTTTATCCAGAATCATGCTCGGACGAGTGGCATGGATGTCAGCGAGATCGTCTGGGTTCCGTACGATGGCTCGGGCCGGGCCGACCGTATCGGATTGAATTTCACAGAGGTCGGCATCGGAGTCCGCGCAAGCGTCACGCTGTACGACCGCGGACATACCGCGATCGCGCATATGAAACCGGGAGATGTTGATTGGAAACGCATCTTCAGGGAGCGAAAAGTCCGATGGTTTCACACGGGCGGAATTCTCACGGCACTGAGCGACAGCTGTGCGGCAGTCGCGGTTGAATCGATGAAAGCAGCTCACGACGCGGGCACGATTGTCAGCTATGATCTCAATTTCCGGAGTAAGTTGTGGTCTTCAAAGAAGGCGATCGAGGAAACGAAGAAACTCATTCCCTTTATCGACGTGCTCATTGGAAATGAAGAAGACTTTCAAAAGGTTCTTGGATTCCAGGTCGAAGGAACGGATGAGAACCTGAAACAGCTGCCGTTGGAAGGCTATAAGAGAATGGTCGAACAGGTTGTCAAGGCGTATCCGCACATCAAAGCCGTGGGGACAACCCTGCGCGAAGTAGTAAGCGGACTTGTCAACAACTGGTCGGCGATCATGTACTATGACGGCACGTTTTATCAGTCGCGGAAGTACGAAAACCTTGAGATCGAAGATCGGGTTGGTGGAGGCGATGGATTTTGCAGCGGGTTCATCTATGGTCTGCTTCATGGCATGATACCTCAAGAGTGCGTTGAAATGGGAGCGGCGCACGGAGCGCTTCTCCAGTCGACGCGCGGCGACACCAGCATGGTGACGATGGAAGAAATCAAGCATGTGATGGGGGGCGGTTCAGCAAGGATCAAACGGTAGCTGCGAAGGAGAGTATGGTACTCTATAGGAGGGGTTCGGAGAACGATGTGCTTCAGGAAGAAGACCTGAGAAAAGGCCTCTCTGAAGCATTGGGAAAACTTGGTGCACGCAAGAAAATACTGGCCATACCGCCCGATCATACGCGATTGCACTCCCATGCCGGCGTTCTTACGCGTCTTGCCTGGGAGTACTACGGCGAAAGACTCACCGACATCCTCCCGTCTCTTGGTACTCACACGGCAATGACGGAGAGCCAGATCAAGAATATGTTCGGGCATACGCCGCAGGGTCTCTTCCGGGTACACGATTGGCGGAAAGACGTCATCACGCTTGGAGAAGTGCCAGCCGAGTTCATTCGTCAACAATCGGAAGGAAAACTCGACTACCCCTGGAAAACTCAGGTGAACAAGCTTCTGGTGGAAGGGAATTTTGACCTGATCCTTTCGATCGGTCAGGTTGTACCGCACGAAGTCATCGGCATGGCGGGTTACAACAAGAACATTTTCATCGGAACGGGGGGGGCAGAAGGAATCAACAAAAGCCACTTCCTCGGTGCGGTGTACGGCATGGAACGAATGATGGGTCGGGCAGATACGCCGGTCCGGCGCGTCCTGAACTACGCATCCGAGCACTTCGCCAAACAGATGCCCATCCTCTACGTCCTGACGGTCGTGTCCCGAGGCGGCGATGGAAAATTGAAAGTACGGGGTCTCTACATCGGCGATGACATGGAATGTTTCAACCTGGCGTCAGCGTTGTCGCTCAAGGTAAACTTCCAGATGCTTGAGGAGCCGCTCAAGAAAGTTGTGGTGTATCTTGACCCATCCGAATTCAAGAGTACATGGCTCGGCAACAAGAGCGTCTACCGGACCCGCATGGCCATCGCTGACGGCGGCGAGCTGATCGTGCTTGCTCCAGCGCTGAAAGAATTTGGTGAGGACCAACAAATCGATAGCCTGATTCGCAAATACGGCTATGTCACCACTCCGCAAGTACTGGAGTTCGTGAAGAACAATGAAGACCTGAGAAACAATCTGAGCGCGGCTGCTCACCTGATCCACGGTTCTTCGGAAAACCGGTTTACGATCACCTATTGCCCCGGACACCTGACAAAGCAGGAGATCGAGAGCGTCAATTTCCGGTATGCAGATTTGACGGAAACGACGAAACGGTACAGCCCGAACAAACTCACCGACGGTTTCAACACGCTGCCAGGCGGAGAAAAAGTATTCTATATCTCAAACCCCGCACTTGGTTTGTGGGCTCACAAGGACCGGTTCAAGTGATCCTGTACGCCGCTTTCTCACACCTCACGGTTACCCGGTGAAAATTGTCGTTGACAAAAAGATACCCTTCATCAACGGGGTTCTGGAAAAGCGCGCCGATGTCGTGTATCTCGAGGGTCGGGAAATCTCCCGAAGGGATCTGCTTACCACCGACGCCCTGATCGTCAGGACGAGAACGAAGTGCAACCGGGACCTCCTTGAGGGAACGTCGGTGCGTTTCATCGCATCCGCGACGATCGGGTTTGACCACATTGATACATCGTTCTGCGAAGCAAACGGAATCTTCTGGACGAATGCCGCCGGGTGCAATTCATCTTCGGTGCAGCAGTATATTGGCGGTGCGCTCGTGCATCTCGCACACAAACTGAACCTCACGCTTGCCGAAAAGACCATCGGTGTCGTGGGAGCGGGTAATGTCGGAAGCAAAGTCGCGAAGCTCTGCGAAACTATCGGAATGAGAGTCCTGCTGAATGACCCTCCACGAGAACGCAAAGAAGGATCAAATAATTTCGTTTCCCTTGAGAAGATCGTGGATGAGTCGGATATCATCACTCTTCACGTGCCCCTGAATCGCGACGGCATCGACAAGACGCTGCACATGGGTAATGAAGGCTTTTTTTCGAAACTGAACAAAGACCAGGTCTTCATCAACTCGTCGAGAGGCGAAGTTGTCGATACGTCTGCTCTGAAATCGTACCTCCGGAGTAGAAAAGCCAAGGCGTGCGTTTTGGATGTTTGGGAACACGAGCCTGAGATCGATCGGGAACTCCTCGATCTTGTGGATATCGGAACACCGCACATCGCAGGATACTCCGCTGACGGGAAAGCGAAGGGCACTTCCATGAGCGTTCAGGCCTTGAGCCGTTTCTTTGGTTTGGATCTCAATGCTTGGATCCCCGACGCAGTGCCGCCACCGGAGCATCCGATATTGGAATTGGATTGCCGTGGATTGAACCAGCAAGCGGTCTTCGGACAACTGGTTCGGCACACCTATGATATTCGCGCAGATGACCGGAGGTTACGGGAATCGCCGAAAACATTCGAGAAACAGCGGGGTGAATATCCGTTGCGCAGGGAATTTGCCGCCTATACCGTCAGGTTGCGAAATGCGACCGACGGTACACTTGCGTTGGTCCGCGATCTGGGATTTCATGTTTCAGCTCTGTAGGACAAGTTGTCAACCTGACCTACCAGGATAGCGATGCGGAGCGTGATACAGAATACTGAGCGTAAATCAAAGAGCCACACAAACAAACGAAAGAACGACAATGCAGGAAAAAGCTGATTTTGGATTGGTGGGGTTGGCGGTGATGGGGGAAAATCTCGTATTGAACATAGAGAGCCGTGGATACACCGTGGCCGTCTATAATCGCACGGTCGCGAAAGTCGACCAGTTTGTTCAAGGTCGCGCGAAAGGCAAGAAGATTGTCGGGGCTCATACGATACCCGAACTGGTTGCGTCATTGAAGACACCGCGGAAAGTGATGTTGATGGTAAAAGCGGGAAAGCCTGTTGACGATTTCATTGAGCTCATCATTCCTCATCTTGAAGCGGGTGACATCATCATTGATGGGGGCAACTCACATTTTCCCGACACCATCCGGCGAACGAAATACCTCGAGTCCAAAGGATTTCTGTTCATCGGTACCGGCGTTTCGGGCGGTGAAGAAGGAGCGCTGCGCGGTCCTTCCATCATGCCCGGTGGTTCGCGCTCAGCCTGGCCGTACGTGAAGCCGATCTTTCAGTCGATCGCTGCAAAGGTCTCCGACGGTACACCATGCTGTGATTGGGTCGGCAATGATGGCGCCGGACATTTTGTGAAGATGGTGCACAATGGCATCGAGTACGGCGATATGCAGTTGATCTGTGAAGCCTATCAAATTATGAGCGAATTGCTTGGGATGAGTGCAGGCGAAATCCATGAGGTATTCAAGCAATGGAACACCGGAGATCTCGACAGCTACCTCGTAGAAATTACGCGCGACATTCTTGCCTTCAAAGATACAGACGGCAAACCGCTGGTGGACAAGATTCTGGACACTGCCGGCCAAAAAGGAACCGGAAAATGGACGAGTGTCACATCGCTCGATCTCGGTATTCCGCTCACGCTGATCAGCGAATCCGTCTTTGCACGATGCTTGTCGGCGATGAAGGAGGAGAGGGTTGCGGCATCGAAAGTACTGGCCGGTCCGAAGGCGAAGTTCTCGGGAGACAAGCGGGCATTTCTTGCTGATCTTGAAAAAGCGCTGTATGCCTCGAAAATTGTCTCGTACGCCCAGGGATTCACACTGATGAGGGCAGCCGCCGAGGAATACAAATGGAGTTTGAAGTACGGCAGCATCGCGCTTCTCTGGCGCGGAGGGTGTATCATCCGCTCGGCGTTCCTCGGCAAGATCAAAGAAGCATTCGACAACAACCCGTCGCTTGCCAATCTCTTGCTGGCTCCCTTCTTCAAAGAAAAGATCGAATCTTCACAGGAAGCATGGCGTCGCGTTATCTCCACTGCTGTCCTGAACGGGGTCTGGGTTCCGGCGTTTTCAACCGCCCTCAACTATTACGACGGTTATCGCAATGCTCGCTTGCCAGCGAACCTGCTCCAGGCGCAGCGCGACTATTTTGGCGCGCATCAGTATGAGCGCGTGGACAAACCGCGCGGCGAGTTCTTCCATACAAACTGGACCGGACGCGGTGGGGACACAGCGTCATCAACGTATCGAGCGTAGGTGAGGCGGCGGGCAGGAATCGACTCGCTGCTCTCTTTGTCAGGAAAGGGTGTAAAGGATGTTCACAGAAATTACTGGCGCTACGAAAAAGCGCATGCAACTACTGGAGCAGATTGACGCCAGGGATAGAATTGACGGGACTGAAACGTCACAGCGGTTGAAGCAAATCCCACCTGAAACCGGAAAGTTCCTTGCTTTGCTTGCTGCGAATTGTCCTGATCATGGTGAATTCGTCGAAATAGGGACAAGCGCAGGGTACTCTTCATTGTGGATCTCTCTTGCTCTCCAACAGCGAGGGGCAAAGCTGAAAACGTTCGAGATATTGCCTGAAAAGATCAGGTTGGCACAAGAAACGTTTCGCGCCGCAGGCGTGACTGACCGGATAGAGTTGATCGAGGGGGATTTTCTTGAGAAAGGAAAGTCCTTAGGAGAAATTGCTTTTTGCTTTTTGGATTGTGAAAAGCATATCTACGTAAAATGTTTTGATATGATTGCGACAAAGCTTGTGAGGGGTGGACTGCTCATCGCTGACAATGCTATCGATCACGCTGATGCCATGAAACCACTGATGGAAAAAGCTCAAAGCGATGATCGATTCGACTGCTTAACAGTGCCGATCGGCAAAGGCGAGTTTGTTTGCAGGAGAAAATGAAAGAGACAGGCGCCGTCAATTCTGACTTGTTGCCCTAAACTCTTCGTAACATTTTGTCCATCACCCAGTTGGTCATTGCACCGGTTTTCCCGGTGCTTGGACTCTCACCAATCCCCAGAAGTTCATCCACGATATTCTGAATGAGCGGCTGCTGAACATGCTCGGGATGAGGGATATCGAATCGTTGGACACTCCCGTCTCTCTCCAGCGTGATCGGCAATTCCAGAAACGTCGAATACGAAATCTTTCCTCGAGAACCGATAATCTCCGTAGAATCCAGATTCTCATCCGCACTAAAACTCCACAAGCCAACTCCATGAGCTCCGTTTTCAAAAGTGAACGCCGCACTCACGATATCTTCTGCTGCGTACAACTTTCCCTGATTTGAAGAAAAACCAACTGCTGCTCCAATGGGACCCAACAAGTACTGGAGAAGATCAATCATATGAGAGCCGAGATCGAAAAAATACCCGCCTCCAGCGATCGTTGGATCAACCCGCCATTGCTTGAGGCCTTTCTGATCGCTTTCTGAGGGCTTCTGGTACAGGCGAAGATTCACGCCGCGGATGTCTCCGATCTGACCTTCGTCGAGGAGTGATTTGAGCTTCAAGAAGCGGGGCAGCGCCCTCCGATAATAGGCAGTGAAAAGCGGAACCTTCGCCTCTTCGCAAACCTGAATGATCTCCTGGCACTCGGAGTAATTGAGCGCCATGGGCTTCTCAACGTACACCGGCTTGCCCGCACGAGCGACTGCAATCGCATACTCTTTATGCGATGAAGGGGGCGTGGCAATGTAAACGGCATCGACATCTTTGTCATGAATCAGTGACTCGGCATCGTCGTACCATCTCGGCACGCCATGACGCTGAGCATACTCTTCCGCGAGTTTCCCGTTTCGGCGCATGACGGCGACGAGTTCCGAGCCGCGGGCTTTCTGAAACCCCGGCCCACTCTTCACCTCGGTGACATTTCCACATCCGATGATACCCCAGCGAATAGTCTTCATGGTGCTTGCCCCGCAAACGATGAACTAGGAACTGAAAACTGAAAACCCCTGGTGCTTCAGATTATAGTTTCTGAACTTCTTCCCAAACCGATCGGTCGACAGGAATGCCTTTTTTCAGATTTTCGCTTCTTGTGTGCAGAACCCGTTCTCCGGGATAGAGGATCTTCCTCGTTTCATCCGCTGCAAGAGATTTGTGAAGATCTTCGATAATATCATTCACCGATTCCTGAATCGTGAGATTATTCCTGAGCTGAGAAATGTCGATTGCAATGAAGACTTGCGATACTGCGGATTCCGCTTGCTGCTGACTGATCTGTGAGGTTGACAATCCACCGGAGAGGATCACTGCCAGCACATCCAGAAGCAAAGCAAGTCCAGAACCTTTCCAGTAACCGACCGGCAGCAGGCGCCTTGATTCCAGGATTTCCGATGGATCTGTCGTTAACACTCCGGCTCTATCATATCCCCCCGGCAGCGGTAGAGGCATCGACTTGATCTGATACGATTCCACAGACCCATAGGAGAATTGCGACATCGCCATATCAAGCACAATGGCTTCGTCCTTGAAGGGTACTCCGAGCACGAGGGGGTTGTTCCCCAAACGACAATCCACTGCTCCCCAGGCGGGCATATTCGATGTGGTATTCGTCCACCCGATGAAGACGAAGCCGGCCTTGGCTGCCCTCCATGCATAATGACCACCTCTCATCCAATGATTGGTGTTAAAGAGGGCAACACAGCCAATTCCGCATTCTTTTGCAAGATCCATCGCCCTGTCTGTTGCGAACAGTGCGTTCAACGGTCCCGGACCCAAACACCCGTCCCATTGTTCGATCGCACCAGCACGATGCCGTATCTCAGGCTTGGCGTTTACGCGAATGTATCCGTCTCGGACATATTGAACAAACCGCGGGAAGCGATTGATTCCATGCGACGAGACTCCATCCAGAGTGTTTTCGGCGAAGAGCCGCGCACAACGACTCCTTGCCTCGGACTCGAAACCAAGGACGTCCAAGATTCTGGAGAATTCACTCTCCAGTTGATCAACAGGAATTCGAAGTACCTCCGCCACAATTCTGCCCTTCCTTTCCAGTTCTTCATTGCTGACAGCCAACGACGAAAACATACGCCAGCGTTTCCAGAAAATCAACCTGGAGCGCCCACCAGCTGTGCAAAGTCAGCCAATTGCACCAGAACACAGGCCTGGTGTATGAGTCTGTCGATCAGCTCTTTAACGGTTCATTTGATCGTCTGCGCATCTTTCGAATGCCTCCGTTGTCTCAATCGATACGTACTTCTTGTGATCGCGAACCAACTCGTTTTTTCAAATCGTATCTCAACAAGAACTCTACGGTCGTCTCAAAGACCTTTCTCCTCGTAGAGAGCATGCGTACTCTGGACTGCACGGACTGAAAAGATAATTCTCAATCACTATTGATGCACGATGTCGTTTTCCTCCATGCCATGTATTTGCCTTTTCGTCGTTCATCTTGCAACACGTTCGGTGTGGGAGTAATAAAATGATCACAAAAGCGCGGAGGGGTTGTAGAAAAAACCATGACAGAGTTTGTCTTCAGAATATTGAGATTTTGGCAGTTCTCAATTCTTGGAATTTAGACAGGCGGTCTGAAGTCGTGGATTCGAGCATTGCAAGATCAGAGACGTTTCTAAAACTGAGAATGAGGTCGTGTCTGATCGCAAAAAAAGAACCTGAGCCCTTGACAAAGAGCCTTCTTTTGCCAAAGTTACGTTGCACCGTAAGCGATAAAGTAACCGATTCCGCGAGGGCGTTGTTCCGAGTTGTGCTCTCTGACCCAATCCTTCAAGACGAAGATCATCCAAGAGGCCCTAACGAAAACGGGTGGCAACTGTGCCGCCGCCACATCACTCTGAACTGGAGTTTCTATGAAATCTTTTCTCTCACTCGCGATTCTCTGCGTCCTGACTCTCGCGATTTCCGCGAGCGCCTTCGGCCAAGGCACGTTGACCGGAGTTGTGACCGATTCTCTCACTCATGAAAAACTTGTTGGTGTCAACGTTGTTTTGCTTGGTACGGGTATCGGTAACGCAACGAACATCGAAGGTGAATACAAGATCACGAGCATTCCGTTGAAAATGTACGAAGTACGCGTCTCGTGTATCGGATATGAAGTGAAGACGAGAAGGGTGGATTTCTCGAAGACCACAGATCAGCGATTGAACTTCCAATTGAATCAAACCGTCATTCAGGGCCAGGAAGTTGTCATCACCGGTCAGATGCGGGGTCAGGTAGCTGCGGTCAATCAGCAGGTCTCTTCCAAGACCATTGTCAATGTTGTTTCGGAGGAGCGGATTAAAGAGCTCCCCGACGCCAATGCGGCAGAGGCAATAGGTCGACTTCCAGGCGTTGCGTTGCAGCGTTCCGGCGGTGAGGCAAACAAGATCGTTCTTCGTGGAATGAGCAGTGAATTCGGAAGTGTTTCTGTCGATGGCGTTAGGATCCCGCCGACCGATGCCGATTCCAGAGGTGTGGATCTTAGCATGGTCTCTCAAGGATCATTGGCCGGCATCGAGTTGTTCAAGGCACTCACGTCGGACAAAGATGCAGATGCAATAGCCGGTACTGTCAATCTCGTCACAAAGAATGCACCCTCCGAGCGAACAATCCAGGTGGATACCAAAGGCGCATATAATAAACTGAACAAGACCGCAAAACAGTATGATCTTGCCGTGAAGTACGGCGAACGTTTTTTTGACAATCTGCTTGGGGTCCAGATATCGGGCAACCTTGAACAGAGAGACCGAAGCAGTGAGAATGTTGGAATCGATTATGATTTGAACTACGATTCAAAGTTCACCGATTACATTATTACGGATCTCACACTGCAATATGTCGATGAAGTGAGAAAAAGAGGCGGGGGAAGCATACTCCTCGATATCAACACGCCGGATAACGGCACGATTAAGTTCAGCAATGTGTACAGTAGTACGAGCAGGAACTACATTACCTATAGCAGAAACTATCCGCAAACTGCAGTGTATGGACCTGTGTACTCGGACAGGGATCAGGAACAGAACATCAACACCTTTAATAGTTCACTCCATGGGAAGAATTACATATTTGGTCTGACGGCCGATTGGGGCCTGTCCTTTGCTCAATCGCGATCGCAGTACCCGTACGACTATTATATAGACTTCTTTGAGCCATCCAGCAACCTCGTCTCGGGTATGAAAGCTATTCCGCAATCGAATCTCAAAGGACCGCCGGAATCGTACATCGACTATGCATACAATAATTTCAGTGCGGCATTCCTCGATTGGTCTTATTACCGCGCTCAGAACAACAGCGACAAAGAGAAGACTGCGTATCTTGATCTCACGAAGAACTACACGTTCGGGAGTATGTTCTTTGGTGAATTGAAAGTGGGGGGGAAGTACCGACAGAAAGACAGAAACAAAGACCAAAGCCAGTTGACTTCGAATCATGAAATTTTTGGTTTTGATTCCGATCAACGATTACCCGATGGAACTATTGGCCCCAAAAATTTCGCCGGAAGTCAATTCCCACTACCATCAGCACCCGGCGCATACCCATCCGGAAAGATACTTCTTACGTATTTTCTTGATCCTAGCCCGCCGGAGAGGAGTCTCTACGACAAGTACCGGCTCTATCCAATGATCACCAATGATGCAATTCGCTCATGGTGGGACATCAACCAGAGCGGTACGAGCGGATCAGTTTCAGAATATGTCGTCGATGGTCAGGCTGCGGCTGGTTCCTATGGCGTCGTAGAGCGGGTTTCGGCCGGGTATCTCATGAATACGCTGAACATCGGACAGGACGTCACCTTCATAGCCGGTGTTCGTGTTGAAAGTGAGAACAACGACTACACGTCAAGATTTTCACCGATACCGCTCTCTGGTTATCCTGCCGTAGGAGGTGTTTTGAAGGACACGTCCGCAAAGTATTCCGAGGTCGAATGGCTCCCGAACGTCCAACTGGCACTTAAACCTTTTGATTTTATGAATGTGCGTTTGGCTGCCTATCAAGCGCTCGCCAGGCCCGATTTCAATTACAGGTTGACGGAGGTTGTCGCAAGAAACTCCGCTACGGCGCTTCCGCGTGGAGTTCCGGCAGAATATGGAACGGCTGTCTATTACGGAAATCCAAATCTGACTGCAGGAAAGGCGTGGAATTTTGAAGTCAACGCTTCATTCTTCAGTAACACCATTGGCCTGTTCAGCCTTTCGGCGTACTACAAGAACATTGATAACATGTATCATCTTGCCAACTTCATCCTGGTCGAAGGACCTCTGACGGCCAATGGACAGAAATATCTCGACGACAACAGCATCAATTGGAAGAATCCTTTTAATTCCAATAGCACGTCCTATTATATTTCCTATCCGTATAACTCCTCGAAGCCGACAAAGATTTGGGGATTTGAAATTGAGCACCAGGCCAACCTCGGGTTCCTACCGGGCCTGCTCAAGAATATCGTTCTGTCGTACAATGTGTCCATCGTCCGATCTGAAACCTATATCAAGTCCTATGCGATGACCGACTCGATTTGGGTTGTCACGCATTCCCGATTCGGCGACCAAACGAATCTCTACTTAACACCAGAGTACTTCGAACTCAAACAAAAAATGGAGGGGCAACCAGAACTATACGGCAACGTAGCGCTTGGGTATGACATTGGTGGTTTTTCAGCGCGACTCTCTCTCTTTTTCCAGAGTGAGTATACCTCGGCTTACTCCGCTGACGGGAAAAATGACATCGTAACCAACAAACTGACAAGATTGGATTTAGCGCTCAAACAACAGATCACCAGCAACTTGGCCATCATGGTCAATGTGAATAACCTGACAAACGCTGATGAGAGCACTGCATATAAGAGCAGAGTCGCAGGATGGAAGCTTCAGAATTCAAGTACAAACTACGGTATGACAGCTGATGCAGCAGTACGTCTCACGTTCTAAGAGAATCATTCATTCATTTTTTCGGGAGGGCTTCGCAATGAAACACCTATGGTACTGTGTTGTTATTCTAGTATTGTGGGCGGCTTCCGTTTTCGGTCAGGATTTGACTGTTCCGACGCTCAAAGCTTCGGGCAAATACCTGAACGAGTTCATCGCCGCCGATTCGGCAGTAGCCAAGACAGGAACTCGAACGTATATCCTGCAACGTGACAGTATTTATTATGTGAACGCGGTCATCAGAAACATCGGCTGGACGTTGCGAATCAAAGCCGGAACCAAAGGATACTACAAACCCACCATTTTCCTCAGCACGCCGACCGGGTCAGCGCAAAATCCGGAAGAAATGTTTAACGTCAACGGGGACATCTACCTGCAAAACATCCTCGTAGGTGGGTATAATGAACTCACGCCGGCCTTTATCAGCGCCATAAACTCCGCACTCATCTGGACGGCTGTCGAGAACTGCACCATCGCCGTTGACAGCTGCATCTTCACGAATGTCGGTCAGGCAGCGATACGTACGGTGAGTGCACCTCGAGTCGTCAAAGTCACCAACTGCGTTTTCGCCAACATGGGATATGGCGGAAATTATGATCCGGGAAATGGCAGACCCATTGATTTGAGAAACGGCTCGTGCGATTCATTGGTCGTCGTGAACAACACATTTGTGAACAACATCGACCGTGTTATCCGCCACTATGCCAGCACTGCTGCCATAAAGTACTTCATGTTTGACCATAATACGGTTATCAACAACTACGCTTTTCACGGCATGTTTGCCTTTGGCATCATGGGTGACAAAGGCATCATCACGAACAACTTGTTTGTCAATCCCTTTACCCTGGGAGTCGATACCGATGCCGTGCGTCAGGCGGAGTTTATTGACAGCGGTGAAAAAGATCGTTTTGGACAGCCAAGGATGACATGGATCAATTCCGTGCCGAACACCACAACACAGTGGACCATAAGAAACAACTACTACACTGTCTCAACCGTTGAACAGAACTGGTACACGAGGAACACAGCTGCCGGTGTGACCGGCGAAGGTACACCGCTGACATGGCACATCAACAGCAAGATCGCAGATTCCGTCAATGCGTTCAAGAAGGTAAGTGTTACGCTGACGAATTCTCCCGAGATCGGAACCGCCTTTATGGATTGGTACCGATCTCCCACCGGTGCGAACAAAACAAAGGTGTTCTCATCGTGGAAAATGGCAAATGATATCAATCGGGTAAGTTTTGTCTATCTGACGGATTCACTCAACTGCAAGTACCCGACGAGCGCGAGTATTTATACCGCAGCTGATGGCGGCAAGCCTGTTGGCGCTCTCACATGGTGGAACATGGCACTGACAGCCGTGGAAAAGGTCGGGAACCAAGGCGTGCCCGAAACGTTCACGCTCAATCAGAACTACCCGAATCCGTTTAACCCCTCAACGACGCTGCAGTACACGATCTCCAAGAGCAGCCATGTTGTCCTTGAGGTGTTCAACGTGCTCGGTCAGTCAGTTGCACGGCTCGTCGATGAACCGTTGGCAACCGGAACATACAAGACGACCTTCAATGCATCGAGTTTGAGCTCCGGCGTATATCTGTACAGATTGACGGCTGGTGACTATGTCCAGACGCTCAAGATGGTTTTGATGAAGTAACGTGTGGCCTTTCGAGGGGCTGGACGAAACCGTCCAGCCCCTTTTTTATTTTTGTCCAGTCTGTCCGTGTCCGAGAGAATATGAAAACAGAAGTCAGAGATGTCGTAAGAAGGGATCCTCGTCAGAAGTTGTCGGCACAGATTCTCTTCATCATCTCACGTTTGCTTTTGACGCTTTGATTCTTGATCAGGGTGATCCCCAAACCAGGTCGTCCAACCTACCCCTGCATGCGGGCCGCTGTGCCGATCATGTCCGGCTTCTTCGTGTGTATGTTGGGGATTCCGACGACAGCTCTTGTATTTGGGAGATCGTCGAAGATGTTTTTGAAAGCACGATATTTCACAGCCGCTGCCTTGATCCTCGTTGGTGTCACGCCAGGGATTGTCTCGTACGCGGAAGAGGCACCTCGTGCGTATGTAAACTCGAAGTCAGTGCTGGCCCGAACCAATAAGTTCTGAGCTCCCAGAGTTAGAGAAGCCACCGTTTTTACAGCGCGGAATGATGGTACCGGCATTTGCATATATGGGAAGACGGGCAGTTTTTTCCATTCTTTTTCGACTCGAAACCCCTTGACAAAAGAGCTTTGTTTGATTAAAGTTGTAGCACGCCGTGAGCGGTAAAGTAAACGATTAAGCTGATTATGGCGTTGGCCTGAGTCGTTCTGGTGCCGTTCGTCTTCCTTGCCGTAGAAACCTTGATGGAAATTTTGCGAAGGAATTTTGCTCAAGACGAGATTCCTCTGAAGAAACACATCCGCTGTGATCGCGCCATGTCCATGATTGAACAAAATCTATTTTGAAGAGGGATCTCCATGAAAGCACTCACCTCATCATCACTTCTCATCCTGATCGTTCTTCTCGTCCCCGCAATGACATTTGGACAAGCGACATTGTCTGGTGTTGTCTCCGATTCTCTGACACATGAGAAGCTTATTGGTGTCAACGTCGTGTTGGTGGGAACCGGAATGGGCAATGCAACGAACATTGAGGGTGCTTACAGTATTTCTGGAATCCCACTGAAAGTCTATGGGGTGAGAGTATCCTGCATCGGCTACGAGCCAAAGGTGATCCAGATTGATTTCTCCAGAAACACAACACGGCGGTTGGACGTCCAGTTGAATTCAACAGTCATTCAGGGTCAGGAAGTCGTTGTGACTGCACAAATGCGCGGTCAGGTCGCAGCGATGAATCAGCAGGTTGCGTCGAACACCATCATCAATGTTGTCTCAGAGCAGAAAATCAAAGAATTGCCGGACGCCAATGCCGCGGAGGCGATCGGCCGTCTTCCCGGAGTGTCTCTGCTGCGATCCGGCGGTGAAGCAAACAAAGTTATTCTTCGTGGATTGAGTGACAAGTACACCACCGTAACCATCGACGGCGTGAAAATCGCTGCGACGGACGCAGATTCGAGAGGCGTCGACCTGAGCACCATTTCGCAGGGTTCCCTTTCCGGCATCGAGTTGTCGAAGGCGTTGACTCCCGACAAAGATGCGGACGCCATCGCCGGCACCGTCAATCTCATTACCAAAAAGGCGCCTTCAAAGCGTATGCTACAGGCGGACATCAAGGGAGATTATAACAAGCTGATGAACTCAGCAAACCAATATGATTTAAGCCTGCGTTATGGAGAAAGGTTTTTTGATAACATCCTTGGTGTACAGCTGAGCGGAAATCTTGAAAACCGGATTCGAAGCAATGAGCAATCGACCATCAACTACCAGGACCGGTATGATCTCTTTCCGGCGAACTACTTCATCAGCAATTTCAAACTGCGCTTTGTCGATGAAACGAGGAAGCGCGATGGTGTGGTTCTTCTTTTGGATGTTAATACTCCCGATAGCGGCTCTGTTCGATTGAGCGGCAATTACAACGGAACGCAGCGAAACAGTTCCGCCTTCATGAGGAACTACCCTACCAACAACGCCGGAAGCACGCCGGTCTACTATGAAACTGAAGTGTCGGACCAGAAAATCACTGCGTTTAACACCTCTGTGCGAGGGGAGAATTATCTCGGCGGCCTGGCATTCACGTGGGGCGGGGCCTATGCAAATTCCATCACCGATCTGCCGTTCGATTACTACCTTGATTATTTTGAGGCGATCGGAAAACGGGACGCATCCGGTCATGCCACCTCCGGCATGGATCTTCCCGGGAATCTCTTCATTCAAACAAATCCAGAAGTCATCATCCCTTATGCCGTGAACAACTTCGCGGTCGCAGCAATTGACTCAGGGATCTTCAGCACGGAACACAATAGTCAGACCGAGCGGACGGCCTATCTTGACGGGAAGGGAAAATATGGACTAGGAGAGCTGATTTCAGGCGAGTTCAAGATGGGTGGAAAATACAAGTACACCACGAGACAAAAGTCGGCAAGCAGGCTCTTTGCACCGTACTACCTGGCTGCCTGGCAACCGAAGGACCTGTCGGGAACACGCTTCGCGTCCTTCTACGCGAGATACGTTGCAAATAACCAGGTGCGCAGCCCTTCGCTGACGGATTTTCTCGACTCGTCTCCGGCGCAGAGGAACTTGTTTGATTTGTATACACTCAATCCCATGATGAACAAAGATGCTGTACGGGATTGGTACAATCTGAATAAGAACGGAACGGCGGCGAAACCCGATTACTTTACGGACAATACGGCGGATTTGGATTACTACGACATCACAGAGCGTCTGGGAGCCGGATATGCAATGACGACGACGAATATCGGGCGCGACGTGACATTCATCGCCGGAATCCGCGTCGAGAAAGAATCGGATGACTACCTCTCGAGGTTCGTTCCCGGGACAGGAGCGCTTGGGGGCTTTCCAACACCGACAGGCCAAGTAAAGGACACCACCACCTCGTATGCCGAAACGATCTGGCTGCCGAACTTCCATTTAACGCTGAGGCCTTTTGAGTTTCTTAATTTGCGGTTTGCTGCCTATAGAGCTCTCGCCCGGCCAGACTTCAGTGCGAGGTTAGTCAAGCTGTACGGACAGTCGGTAGGCTCATCCAACCAGCTGATCGTCGGAAATCCGAATCTGAAATCATCGAAAGCATGGAACTATGAGGTGAACACCTCGGTGTTCAGCAATACCATCGGACTCATTTCACTCTCGGCATTCTACAAAAACATCACCGACGACCAGCAGCTTCTCAACGCTGCAGGGTTGGTCGGTCCGCGATTTCTGGACAGCCTGGGTATCCACTGGAACACGGCTTTGATAAAAGGGGGGTATCAGTTGACAGTGCCGTACAATTCTGCACTTCCCACGAAGATCTGGGGATTTGAATTTGAACATCAAGCAAACCTGAGCTTCCTGCCGGGGTATCTGCAGTTTCTTGTCTTGTCGTACAACTTCTCGATTGTTCGATCTCAAACACACCTGGTCGGCACAGTGATCGACACGACCTATTTTGTCACCCACTCGGAATTTGGAGATATCGTAACTGCAAGTTATACAAACCGCATTGTTGATCGATCTCAGAAACTGGAGGGGCAGCCCGAGTTCTTCGGAAACGTCGCTCTGGGTGTCGACATCGGTGATTTTTCTGCGCGTATGTCAGTCTTCTATCAGGGCCAGTTTAACCGTTCGTTCTCAGGCGGAGGATTGACCGACGGAATTACCGGGCGCTATACCAGATGCGATCTGACAATCAAACAGAGATTCACAGATCACGTCGCGCTGCTTCTGAGTATCAGCAATCTCTTCAACGTCGAGGAAGACTCGTACACGATCAACAGGGTTTATAATTGGACCCGCCTGAACACAAGTCAACGATATGGAATGACCGGAGATTTTGGAGTGAGGCTTGATTGGTAGTGAGCTTGATCCCGTTCCAGCGTGCAGCGCTTGCCGGGTATGAACGAAGAATCGCACACAGAGAACAGCATTTCTAATTACAGATCTACCACCACAAACAACCGAGGAGATCATTTCATGAAGAACATGCGAACCATGTATTGCATCGTGCTGCTGTTGTTCTTGCTGCCGGTGCTCCTGTTCGGACAGGAACTTCGTCTCGTTCCTTATTCCGGTCAGGGGAGCCAGTATCTGAATCAACAGATCGCAGCAGATACCGTGGCGAACGGCAAACTCCCCACCCGTGTGTATGTTTTGACGCGGGGAGCGCTCTATCTATCGAATGCTGTCTTTACCAATACGGGGGGCTGGGCGTTGAAGCTGAAAGCAAACGACAGCACCACGACAAAAAAGCCGGTTATTATGCTGTATCCATCGGGCACAGGCTCCACGCCCTGGAACCCTCCCGGCAACCTCTTTCAACTCGGTGGCAGTTTGTCGATGAAGAATATTGAAGTGACGGGGTACTATGAGCTCGTCGACACGAATCGTTGGAACATGCAGGGAGCCCTGATTAACATCCCGACAACAACTTCAGGTGTCAGCATCACCATTGACAGCTGTATCCTCTCGAACTGCAATGGCAACCATATTCGAACTGATGGTGTCGCCTCGACGATCAAGGTAACAAACACCGTGTTTGCAAATCTGGGCTACCTCGGAAGATCAAATTTTGGCGCTGGCAAGGCCATCGATCTCAGAAATGTCACTTGCGATACATTGCTCATGGTAAACAATACGTTTGTCAACTGGCTGGACCGCATCATCCGTCACTATCCCGCCACGGGAGCTACGAGCACAGGCGCACTTGGCTATTTCCAGTTTGATCACAATACGCTCGTCAATGGCACGTCGTACCACGGGCTGCTTTCTCTTGGCAGCGTAGGTAGCAAGGTCATTATCACGAACAATCTGTTCTTTGATCCATTCATTCTGGGAAATGACTCGGATGCGACACGTCAGGTGGAATACATTCCGAGTGGCGAGCTCGATGCGTATGGCGGAGCGCGAATGGCCTGGATTTTCTCCTACCCCAACACTACCACCGCGTGGTCTATCTCCAATAACTATTATTGCATCTCCGACTCGGGACAGGCGTTCTACAACCAGTTTAAATCTGCTGGTGTCACAGGCGAAGGATCGCCGTTGACGTGGCATATAAACGGTAAACTCGGAGCCGATTCAGTCAACGCGTTCAAGAAGGTGACGGTTGCACTGAGCAAAGTTCCCGCCCCGATGACACAGCTTGCGCGATGGTATCGAGCCCCCAACGGTGGGAACAAGCTGAAGAACACTCCGGGCGCATGGACGTACGGTAATGCAACCGATCCCAACGATTATGACCGAAAGAAGTATGACTGGTTAAGGGACTCGCTCAACTGCGCGTACCCGACGACATCAGCGCTCTACACCAGCGCCGTGAAGGGATTCCCTGTTGGCGACCTGAACTGGTTCCCGACCTCAAAGAGTCAGTGGCTCCTGACTGACGTAGAGCCTGTCAACAAGACAGTACCGACAGCATTCACACTGCAACAGAATTATCCGAATCCGTTCAATCCCACCACGACGTTTGAATACTCGATTACGAAGAACAGTCACGTCGTTCTCGAAGTCTTCAACGTTCTTGGACAATCGGTTGCACGGCTGGTCGATGGGCAACTCAATGCAGGAACGTATCGTATTTCGTTCGACGCGTCCCAGCTAAGCTCTGGTGTCTATCTGTACCGGCTGAAGGCGGACAACTTGGTTCAAACCAAGAAAATGGTATTGATGAAGTAGTTGGTGGACTTTCTCTGTTGTCTGCACCGGGGCTGGAATATCAGTTTCAGCCCCGGTGGTGGACAACGGTGTCCCTTCCTCGATTTCATCTTAGGGTGTAGTTCAAAGAAGTTGATTCACATCAAAGAGAGTGGAGACTGCTGTGATACTTGAGCAATACTCGATCGGCATCGGCGATAGGTTCGGCCACCAGGGGGCAGCACAACTGTGCGCTTTGCAACAGGCAGAACGTCAGGGTGTAACGATCGTTCCCGTGTGGAACAAATCGTTTCGTGAACATTCCATTGTGGGCACCTCGCCGACCGATACACGATTAGCGGCGGACAATGCTGTAAAGGAGCGCGGCTGGAAGAACTCATACTACGTGGATGCAGACCACATTGGCTTAAAGAATGTTGATTGTTTCATTGACTCGAGCAACTTCTTCACACTGGATGTCGCAGACTACATTGGCAAGGCTGCCGGTGAGAAAGAGATCGATGCATTTGTTGGGTCAATGTCGAAATACTTGTCGGCTTTCCCAATGCCAGGAGTTCGAACAACAACAAGAGTCACGGAAGAAGACCTGCTTGCTATCGGCCGGAAGTACTTGTATGCGATCCAAGAAGCCGGAAGGATCTACCGGCACATCGCGGCACAAAAAGGAGTGGATCATTTTGTCACAGAAGTTTCGACCGATGAGGCAAATGAACCACAATCCCCGGCGCAACTGTTCTTCATTCTGGCGGCGCTTGCGCACGAAGGAGTGAAGGTTCAGACGATCGCTCCGAAGTTTACGGGAAGGTTTTTGAAAGGAATTGACTACGTCGGCTCCGTTGAGACATTCAGCGCTGAGTTCGAGGAAGATTTGCTTGTCATCGCTCACGCGGTGAAGACATTTGATTTGCCGAAGAATTTGAAACTCAGCGTACATTCGGGCAGCGACAAATTTTCGCTGTATCCGGTCATCCATCGCGCGATCAAGAAGCATAACGCGGGGCTGCATTTGAAAACTGCCGGGACAACCTGGCTGGAGGAGCTCATCGGTCTCGCCATGGCCGGAGGCACAGGGCTCGATACCGCCAAGGAAGTCTACGTCAAATCCTATGGTCGGATTGATGAGTTGTGCAAACCGTACGAAACAGTTATTGATATCGACAGGGCGAAGTTACCCGATCCGCAGACTGTGATGGCATGGACCAGCGACGAGTATGCAAACGCATTGAGGCACAATCAGAAAGATCCACGCTACAATCTACATTTCAGGCAACTGCTTCATGTCGGATACAAAGTTGCTGCCGAAATGGGAGACAAGTACCTCCAGATGCTCAAAGACTCGCGGGAAATCATCGGGAAGAATGTGACAGAGAATTTGTTCGATCGTCACATCCGGCCCATTTTTCTCGGCACCTGACAGCGTTGACTCCATCCTTCCGCCATTTTGCCTCGCCAGAACCGAATTCCATGAGCGTTCGCAAAACTGGCAAAATCATGCAGAAAAACCTCAATTCAGCTTGACAAATAGTCTTTGTTTTGGTAAAGTTCATTTGAATTGAGAGCGGTAAAGTAATCGTTAAAGTAAGCATCAAAACGAACCTCTTCCAAAGATCTTCCGCTCTTCGCCTGTCTCGACCATATGTATACTCCAAGCAAATCCATTCGCACGCTGTTCTTTACTTCCATCAGCCTCCTGGCTGTACTGTTTTCCCAACTTTCGGGTCAGCAGAAAGAAATTTCCCGCGATACGTCGTTCACTCTCGACAACACAGCCCCAAAAGTCTACAAACAATATCCACACGCCAGACTTGTCGTGGCAATTCTTCCGGACGGTATCGCTGCAGAGGAGAACATTGTCTATGCCCGCTACAAGGAGAGAGAGCTGCATCTTGATCTCTTCTCCCCGCGTGAGAAAGGCGAAGCATTCCACCCCGGGGTCATCCTGATTCACGGAGGCGGCTGGCGCTCCGGTCATCGTCAAATGGAATGGCCGATGGCTCAGTATCTGGCTGCACGGGGATATGTGACGGCGACAGTAGAGTATCGTCTCTCGATGGAGGCTCGATATCCCGCAGGAGTCTACGATCTCAAAGCAGCGATTCGATGGATGCGTGCGAACGCTGCAAGACATCACATTGACCCGAACAAGATCGCGGTGTACGGCTGTTCGGCCGGAGGTGAACTCGCGGCATTTCTTGGCACCACGGGCGACGTAAAAAAATTCGAGGGGAGCCCTGAAGATACAACGATCTCAACCAGAGTGCAGGCAGTTGTCGATGTTGACGGCGTGCTCGACTTTACGACTCCCGCAGAAAGTGCGAAGGACGGCGATCCGACAAAACCATCAGCAGGAAAATCATGGTTTGGTGCATCCTATGCGGAGAATCCGGAAATCTGGAGAGAAGCCTCGCCCATCAATTATGTCGACGCAGGGGCGGCACCCATCCTGTTTGTCAACAGCTCGCTGGAACGATTCCACGCGGGCAGAGATGAAATGATTGGACAGTTGAATGAGCTCCGGATCTATTCCGAAGTGCATACGATTCCGGATACTCCGCATCCATTTTGGCTGTTTCATCCGTGGTTTGAAGAAGCCTCGGGATATATCGTGACATTTCTCGACAAGACACTCAAAGGCAAATAATTATCCTTCTAAGGCGGGTCATTCGAAACTCTATGAAGAGCCTTCTCACGTTCTTCCTCCTGATACTCTTCAGCGCCGCGTCGCTGGTCGCTGAATCTGGAATCGCCGTCGACGCAAAGGCCAAGATGCTGGTTGCCACAGCCGGGATCGACTATCAATGGTATCGCGATGGAAAAGTCGTCGCTGGAGAAATCGGGCAGACGTTGGGTGTAAGCGAATCAGGAATCTACGCCGTTGCATACACCGATGTTTGCGGTAGACGCAAACTTCAGAACGCGCGCGTTGAGGTGTCAGGTACGAAGATTGTCAAAGTGTACTTGATTGGTGATTCAACGATGGCAGACTACACCCTTGATGCCGACTACAAGGCGAAGCGCTTTCCCATCACAGGGTGGGGACAGGTGTTTCAGGCATTCATGAGTTCGGATAGCTTGTTCAAAGTTCGCAACATCCTGAAGGCGGATAGTGTGGTCGTGGTCGATAAGGCACGAGGAGGACGGAGCACTCGAACGTTTTTTGAGGAAGGAAGATGGTCAGAGGTCTGCAAGTCGCTCGAGGCGAACGACCTGGTCCTGATCCAGTTTGGGCACAACGATGCTGCGAAAGACAAACCGGAACGCTATGTCAACGTCGAGGGATACAAGGAGTATCTGCGTCTGTTTGTCAATCAGGCCCGCGAAAAGGGAGCGGTTCCTATTTTGTTGACTCCTGTGAATCGGAACTATCCATGGGCCGACGGAAAACTCTCGAATGTGCACGGAGAATACCCTGATGCCGTCAAACAAGTCGCGAAAGAATTGAATGTGCAGATCATCGACCTGACTCAGCTCTCCATCGACTTCTTCACGTTGAAGGGTCAGGAATATGTAAGCAGTCATTATTTTATGAATTTTGCCGCAGGGCTCTATGAAGGATATCCCAATGGGGGCAAGGACAATACGCATTTTCAGCCTGAAGGAGCGGTAGAAGTTGCCCGGCTCGTATTTCAGGCGATGGCCGGCCTGTGAAAAGGTATGAACCTATGTGGAGACAGACACACCTCCATCATCGCAGAATCCATCAAATGATCGATGCTCGGCGGTTTTGCTCGTTGTTGACGCTGACCACGCTCTTGAGTGTCAGGGAATATGCTGAGGTCGGCTATGATTTTTGACTGTGCATGGACGGCAGAAGGGGCGATCTTGATTCGAAGATAAAATGATCATTCACAAAGAACGACTGGTATCCACATTCAGGTGTGACACAGAATCGTCCGAAACGGTACAATAATTAAAGAGAGGTGCATCATGAAACAACGTATACCATTGCTGCTACTTGCATTCGTCATGATGGCGATGCCGGCGGCACTTGCTCAGACACCCGATAGTGTCATTTGGTACTTGAGCAGCACGACACTGAAGATTGCCGCGAACACTGCCAACGTCATAGGAGATTCAAACTCGGTTGGACCGGCGCTTGGCCTGCAAATCGCCAGCTACAATGCGAACGGCCAGCGATGCAACTTGGCTGGTCCAGGCGGCAACAATTGGCCGGCAAGCGAAACCGATACGGCAGCGGGACGTTACATCCAATTCGATGCTTCGCCTATCAGCGGGCGCAGCTTCACTGTAAAGAGAATATTCTTCAACTATGGCGGAGCTAGCAGTACAAATGCTATGAAAGGAAAGGCGTTCTATTCGACAAATAACTGGTCTTCGATGACGCTGCTCAATACAGATTCCGCGTTCGTTTACCCGAACTCCACCGTATCGCCGTATTCAAAAGCCGTTAATGTAACAGTTCCAAACAAGGGGAGATTCTCGCTGAGAATATATCCTTTCTGGGTATCGGCAACGGCAGGCACCAGCTCGAAATACTCAGTTCTCGATTCGGTAACGATTTCGGGAGCAACAGCAGTGGCCAGTAGCGTGGAGAAGACGGGAATCGAAGTACCGAGTGAGTTCATGCTTCATCAGAACTATCCCAATCCGTTCAATCCATCGACGAATATCGAATATCGAATATCGAAATCCGGAACTGTCACCCTGAAAGTGTTTGATGTGCTGGGTCGCGAAGTTGCGACTCTGGTGAACGTAGAACTCCAACCAGGAATATATCAAGCAACATTCGACGGTGCACATCTTGCCTCGGGAGTCTACCTGTATCAGTTGAGGGCAGGGGATTTCGTCCAGACGCAACGAATGGTGCTCGCGAAATAGCGATGCTCCCGGAGCGCAGTTCGCATGGGGCTGAGTTTTAATGTCTCGGCCCCAGCTATCCCACACGTCATTGTGCAGCGGTTGGAAATCTTTGACACCTTCAAGAATATCTTGTGAGCCTTAAAGGGGACACCATGAAAGCACCATCTTTCGGTCTCTTCATATCTCTTCTGTTTCTCCTGCCTCTGCCGACCATGGGCAATGGAAGCAATTCGGCCGGGAACGGAGGTGATTCGTTGTCCATCTCCGATCAATGGCCATGGTCAAAACGGATCGCCGAGTCCTTTGTCCTGCGCCATCCCGGCGCGGTGACGTATGACTCGCTGTCTCCGAGCGAGAAGTGGAATTATGAGCAGGGACTGATGCTGGAGGCTCTTCATCAAATGTGGTTGTTCACGAAGGATCAACGATACTTCGATTTCATCAGGCGGAATATCGATCAGTATGTCGATGAATCCGGGAACATCAAGACCTATAAGCATGACGAGTTCAATCTTGACAACGTGGCCGTCGGCAGAGCGCTGCTCACACTCTCTGAGACAACGGAGAACAAAAAATATAAAAGCGCTGCCGACACCCTCAGGTTTCAGCTCAAGAACCAACCGAGGACTCACGAAGGCGGGTTCTGGCACAAACAGATCTATCCATATCAGATGTGGCTGGACGGCCTGTTCATGGCGGAGCCGTTCTATGCCTGGTACGCGAAAAGCTTCAAAGAACCTGACGCGTTCGAGGATATTGTAAACCAATTCGTGTTCATTGCCAAGCACACGCGCGACCCCAAGACCGGATTGCTGTATCATGGATGGGATGAAAGCAAACAGCAGCGATGGGCGAATCCGGAGACAGGCTGTTCTCCCAATTTCTGGGGAAGGGCAGTGGGTTGGTATGAGATAGCGATCGTCGATGTTCTGGATTTTCTGCCCAAGAACCATCCGCGCAGACATGAACTCATTTCGATTCTCAGGGATGTATCGGCTGCAACCCTGAAATTCCGTGATGGAAAAACGAACCTTTGGTATCAGGTGCTCGATCAGGGGAAGCGGGAAGGAAATTATCTGGAGGCTTCTGCATCCTGCATGTTGACCTATGCGTTTGCCAAGGGTGCTCAGAAAGGATATCTGGACAAGAATTACCTGACAGCGGCACGAGAATCGTTCGAGGGAATCAACAAATACCTGATTTCCGTCGATGCGAAGGGGTTCATCGATCTCCTTCACACCTGCCAGGGTGCCGGTCTGGGAGGCAATCCGTACAGAGATGGGAGTTATGAGTACTACATCGGTGAGCGCCAGCGGACAAACGATATGAAAGGGTATGGTCCGCTTCTCCTTGCCGCCATCGAGCTGGAAAAAGCTGGCGTCAGAGTCAAGAGTCACTGAAGTTAGATGTTCTGTGAGGGACGCACCGTCACCTCCCAGTGTCTCACTAAATTGGAAGGAACTGCCACGTGAAACGTAGAGCGCATATAACCCTTGATGACATCGCCAAGAAGGTGAAAGTCTCCCGGGTTACAGTCTCGAAAGCACTTCGGGGTCATCCTGATATATCCGAGAAGACATCGAAACTCGTGCGGAAGGTTGCCAACGATCTCGGCTACAGTCCGAATTTCATCGCAAGAAACCTTTCAGCACGAAGATCCAACATGCTCGGGGTCGTTGTTCCAAAGATCGCGCACTTCTTCTTTAGCTCTCTTATCGAATCGATCTACAATGCGGCTTTCGAAAAAAACTATGAAACAATCCTGACGGTTTCGCAGGAGAATGCGGATCGTGAAAAGAAACATATCCAGACCCTTGTCTCCATGCGTGTTGATGGAATCATTATATCGGTTTCTCAGGAGACGAAAGACGTGGAAATCTTCAAGTGGATCAGGAAGATGGGGATCCCGGTCGTGTTTGTTGATCGCATGCCATACCCTCCCATTGAGGGTTTCAGCACCGTGCAGGTTGATGACAAAGGCGGAGCACGCCAGGTGGTCGAGCAGGCAGTGAAGGCAGGATACCGAAAAATGGCGATGATCGGTGGCAATCCGTCGATTAACATTGGCAAGAATCGCCAGATTGGATTTGAGGAATCGTTGGCGCAACATCAGCTTCCGGTGAAACCCGAGTGGATTGTACATGGAGGATTCGGCAAGGAAGATGGCTACCGAGGATTCAAAAAGCTATGTGAAAACGGTGATCGACCGGAGTTCGTCTTTGCGATCACATATCCGGTTGCCCTGGGAATCTATGAAGCCGCAAAAGAACTCGGACTTCGTATTCCCAATGATATTGACATCATCTGCTGTGGAGAAAGCGACATGATTAGCTTCCTTCATCCTTCATTGAGTTGTGTCAGTCAAAACCCGCAGGAATTGGGAACGTCAGCAGTCAAAACAATGCTCGAGGTTATTGAGCGTCCTGATGAGATTCCGGAGCGCCATGTGGTGGTTCCAACACAACTGATCCTGCGGGAGACCGGACTGGGAAAAATGCGGGTGGGAGACTAGGAAACTAGCGAAAGAGCTCGGCATCGACTAAAGTCGATGCCTTTCAACGAAACCCCTCGGGTTTCGAAACAATTGAGCCGTCACCTCACAACGCGTCCTCCTGTAGGCTGGCGGTCACCCTATCTTGATGGGTTCAAGATTTCTCGTCTCCACAAGACGGAGACTCGAAACGACAAAACGGGAAGACTCCCATCACCAATGATTTAGTTTAATCCACAATTGCGACTGAAGTTATCATGAACACGATGAATATGTTCTTCAAAAAGCTGATGGGGGTTCTCGCCGTTCTGACCTTGCTCGGCTTTCAGGGTGAAAGACCGGCTCGGCTCTATCTCATCGGCGATTCAACCATGGCGGACAAGCCGCTCATCGGGACGGCGGAGCGCGGCTGGGGGCAGGTCTTGCCGTTGTTTTTTGATCGCGGGGTCGTCGTGGAAAACCATGCACGAAATGGCCGGAGCACGAAGAGTTTTATCGCAGAAGGAAGATGGCAAACAGTGCTGGACAAGTTGCAGCAGGGCGACTATGTGTTCATACAATTCGGACACAATGATGCGAAGAAAGAAGATACTTCCCGCTTTGCAGAACCTCATACCGACTACAAAAAAAATCTGCTGCGGTTTGTCACGGACGCCCGCGAGAAAGGGGCAACACCGATACTCTTCACGCCGGTAAGCCGAAGACAATATGACGATCACGGCAGCCTCGTCGATACCCATGGCGACTATCCGATCGTTGTACGGGAGCTTGCTGCAGAGCAGAAAGTCTCGCTCATCGATGTTCATCAAAGTACCATGCAATGGCTCAGGAGGCTCGGGCCCGATGATTCCAAGAGGGCATTTGTCTGGATCAAGGCGGATCTCTACACGGCAAATCGTGCCGGGAGACAGGACAACACACACTTCAATGAATCGGGAGCTCTGAACGTTGCACAGCTTGTTGTTGATGGGCTCAAGGAGCTGAATCTTCCTCTCGCCAAACATCTTAAGGCTCTCGACAAATCGGCGATGGTTGGACTCGGCAAGATCGTCTGCCTGGACGAATTTTACAACAATGAATGGCGGAAGGATGCCAAGGGCAAACCCGAGCGTTATCACTACGTCTGGGAAGACACGACAAATTCCGGCTTCTCAACCCTCGGCAGTATGATCGTCAACATGGGAGCATCCATTGACACTCTCTGTGAGGCTCCTACAACTCAAGACCTTACCCGCGCCAGCCTCTACATCATTGTTGATCCCGATACGCCGCTTGAGACGGAACATCCCAACTACCTCGAGCAACCCGCCATCGATGTAATCGAGAAGTGGGTGAAGAGCGGCGGTGTTCTTGTTCTGATGGGAAATGACAAGGGGAATGCTGAGTTCGAGCATTTCAATCAGCTCGCAGCGCGATTCGGCATGCACTTCAACGAAGACAGTCGGAACAAGGTGACGGGCAACGCATACGATATGGGTAAGTTCGATTCCTTTCCGGACCATCCGCTCTTCAAAGGGGTCAGGCAGATTTACATGAAGGAAATCTCAACCCTCAAGGTGCAGGATCCAGCTGTTCCACTCTTCTCGGATAAAGGGGATGTGATCATTGCTTTCGCCAAAGTCGGCAAGGGGTCAGTCTTTGCCGTCGGCGATCCATGGCTTTACAATGAGTACATCACCCACCGCAAGCTTCCTGAAGCATATGAGAACGACAAAGCAGCGGAAAATCTCTTCCGATGGCTTCTGGAGCTCGCGCAACCGGCAGCAAACTGAGAGTCCCCAAGGTGATCCTAATCGGGGATTGAGAACGAGGTCCCGAACAGAACCATTTCGGGACGACATGCTAAAGCGTATGTCACCCCGACATGTTTCGCTTTAGGAATCCCGCATGTGAGCGGAATCCAAAAGCGGGACTCTTGGTCGGGGTCTGAAAACAAGCCCTCGAACAAAAGCATTTCGGGACGACGTTCAAAGTATCATTTCGAATGGAGTTTTGTGCGAGCATTTTGTCTCTTACTCTCCCTCCTGCTTCTCTTTGCATTTCCGTTGAGCGCGCAGCAGTCCTCTCAAGATCGCGGCGTGTGGATCCCCGACAATGGAGACGGGACGTACAAGAACCCTGTCATCTATGCAGATTATTCTGACCCGGATGCCATTCGCGTCGGCGATGATTTCTACATGATTTCGTCGAGCTTCGGCTGTTTCCCGGGCTTGCCGATTCTTCGATCTCATGATCTTGTGAATTGGACGATCATCGGTCACGCTGTTCTCCAGTATCCCTATGATGAGTTCAACGAACCGCAGCACGGGATGGCTATTTGGGCGCCGTCGATACGATTTCGCAACGGAGAGTTCTTCATCTATTTTGGTGACCCGGACCGCGGCGTGTTCCTGACGAAGGCCAAACATCCGGCTGGTCCATGGGAACCGTTGCGACTCATCCGCAAGGTGACCGGATGGATTGACACATGTCCACTCTGGGACGACGATGGCAGCGCCTATCTTATCCACGCCTGGTCCAACAGTCGCGTTGGGATCAAGAGCATGCTTGTGGTCAACAAGATGAACAACGACGGCACGCAAATTCTTGATGACGGAATTGTTGTCTTCGATGGGCATGCAAGCCAGCCAACCATTGAAGGGCCAAAATTCTACAAACGGAATGGATACTACTATATTTTTGCGCCGGCTGGTGGAGTCAAACCCGGATGGCAAACAGTCCTTCGCTCGAAAAGTGTTTTCGGTCCTTATGAGGATAAAGAGGTTCTCGAGCGGGGGACAACAAACATCAACGGCCCGCACCAAGGCGCATGGGTTGATACCAAGTCCGGTGAAGACTGGTTCATCCACTTTCAAGACAGATACGCCTACGGCAGGATCATTCATCTGCAGCCAATGCGGTGGGAAAACGATTGGCCGGTGATGGGCGTCGACAATGACAAGAATGGGATTGGCGAGCCTGTGGCATCCCATACCATGCCACGCGTGGAAAAGACCTTCCCCATCGAGGTGCCACAAACGACAGATGAATTCAATTCCCCAAATCTTGGACTACAGTGGCAATGGGAAGGGAACGGCCGCAGCGAATGGACCTCGCTTGACGCGCGCAAAGGGTGGCTAAGACTCTTTCCCCAACGCCCGACACCGAAGCACAAGAATCTGTGGAATATTCCGAATCTGATGCTTCAAAAATTTCCCGCGCCGGCCTTCAGAGCGACAGCGAAGCTTGATTGCACATCACTATCACCCTTCGAAGAAACCGGACTCCTGATTTTCGGACACGACTACTCCTATGCTGCGATCCGAAGAACTGCGACGGGCTATAGCGTACTACAGATGATGTGTGCGAAAGCGGACAAAGGCACTCAGGAAGAAATTGTCGCGTCCGCTGATATCGCGTCCGCTGAAGTCTATTTGCGCGTTGAGGTGAAGTCGGAGAATGATACAGACGTCATCCCGAACGTCCTTTGCGCGTTCAGTTACAGCGTGGATGGAAAGTCGTTTCATGCACTTGGGAAAGTGTTTACCGCCCGCGAAGGAGTTTGGGTGGGAGCAAAAGTTGGTCTCTTCTCTCTGGCGACTGGTGAAACGCCGCAGCTCGGGTATGCCGACATAGACTGGCTCAGATTCGAGCCCTTGAAGAAATAGTATTCTGCTGCAATCGCATAACATTGTTTCAGACGTTAATTGCCATTGGCAGATCACCCCGAGGGGTGTTTTCCTTTGAACCGAGACTAGAAGCTACCTCAAAAATGGATTTCACTCCCGTCCCGAAGGGATCCCTTCGGGAAATGCTTCTGTCGGGAGTCCAGAAGAGAGCATAATATTTGCCCAAGGCCGATTTAATCCATGATCTGGATTCCCCGCCTGCCATGAGAGAACGACGATGGCGGGCAGGCCGCTTAAGACATGCGGGAATGACAAGCCGACCTTTGGGAGTATTTTTGAGATGGGTTCTAGTCATCAAGGAGTTCCCAATGCGAATGATCTTGAACCTGCTTCTTGTAGTGTCTGTCAGCGCTATCGCGAGTGCTCAAGTGCATCAGAAGCCAATGGTCATCTCAGGCTTCGTCAGAGATTTTCAAGGACGGGTCATCGACAGTGCGAATGTTGTTCTTCAGAACCGGATGTTTCAGCCGGTGGCCCAAACCGTCACGGATAAGATGGGCTACTATTCGCTCAAGGTCGAGAAACGAGACTACAACTCGTTGCTCGCAATCCGCATGAGCGACTATGGTAAGACGCGGTTGGAATTCTGGGCGTGGAAGATTCCTCCTGCAGATTCACTGCTGATCGATCCTCGCTACCATAGATTGGAAGTCTATGGCCTTAATGCGTTCGTGGTTCAAGGCTCCGGTTCGCGATCGATCTTCGTATACTTTCGGCCGATGAGTCTTACTCGCTATGCGGAGTGGCAGTCTCTTCACGACACCACGGGCAGCGAAATGCGAGTAATCGGTCCAACGCTGGCCACAAAAGACATTGCGGTCACCATAGATGGTCAGGTGTCGAACATCTTGGACCTTTGTGAGGTCAAGGAAAAAGCGAAGGTGGGATTCATGAGGGGTTACTTCATCCAATGCACACTGCCGAACTCAAAACCACGTGACACTACTTCACGTATCGTCATCGCAGTGACTGATCCGGAGAACCAGGACAAAGGAGAAGGCATGCTCTTTTGGAGTGGTGACTAGCCGCCCCAAGGTCTGCAACCGGCTACTAACAAACGGCAAACCCCGCGTAGCGGGGTACACCGTCGCTCGCACGCTGGATAGGCGATGTTGAAGCAGAGGATGGGCCCAATGAAAGGTGCTCGCTCCATTGCTCGCCAACAGGACAATCGAGGATCAGTTCGATACTGGCGGCTCGCAATGACAGTTTGGCTAAACGAAATCTGAAGGAGAAACATGATGAAAGTACAACGATGCTTCCTGCAGGCCATGGTGCTGATGTTTGTGGCCGGGTTCATCCCGCGGTCCCAAGCGCAGACAGCAAGCGCTTCTGATCAGGAGATCAAAGCGTACACCGCTAACTTGCCCTTCTCCATGCCGGAGATTCAGGCGCCGGTGTTCCCCGCAAACAAGGTCAGCATCGTCGATTGCGGTGCCGTCCCCGACGGCGAAACGATGAACACAAAAGCCATTAACGATGCAATCCAAACGCTCGCAAAAAAAGGGGGCGGAACTGTTGTCATTCCTCCAGGAATGTGGTTGACAGGTCCGATCGGATTCGAAAGCAACATCAATCTGTATGTTGAGACGGGCGCCGTTGTCCTCTTCAGCCCGAACTTCGAAGACTACCCCGTGCCGGCAAAGGGAAATCGGGTGACGTCACCGATCCATGGTCAAGGTTTGACCAATATTGCCATCACCGGGAGCGGGATGTTTAACGGGAACGGGCAGCATTGGCGCCCGGTCAAGAAAGAAAAGCTTACCGATCGACAGTGGAAGGAACTCGTTGCATCAGGAGGCGTCGTGACTCCCGATGGCAAAATGTGGTGGCCTTCGAATGAAGCGATGAATGGAGAGAGCTATCTCAAGGACCTTCGCACCGTGAATAAGAAACCGACTCCGGAAGATCTGGCTGGAGCAAGGGAATTTCTGCGGCCCACCATGGTAGATTTCACTGATTGCACGAACGTTCTCATCGATGGACCGACGTTTACCAATACTCCGGGATGGGTGCTTCATCCGACAGAATGCGAAAACGTCATTATTCGGAACACTACTGTCACCAACAACTGGTGGGGACAGAATACCGATGCAGCGGATATCAGCGGATGCCGCAATGTTCTCTTCTATCGCAACGTCTTGAATGCCGGCGACGATGGCATTTGCATGAAGTCCGGAGCGAGTAAGAAGCGGGAGTTTGCACTCGAAAATGTGGTCATCGCAGACTGCATTGTCTATAACGGACATGGCGGCTTCGTCATCGGGAGCAATACCGATGGTGGCATGCGGAACATCTCCGTGAAGAACTGCACATTCATCGGCACCGATATCGGCCTCCGTTTCAAATCGGCCCGTGATCGCGGAGGCAGGGTGGAGAAAATCTATGTTGATGGAATTCGCATGAAGGATATCGCGACATCGGCCATTCTGTTCGATCTCTTTTACGATAGCAATGGTGACAGCGATCCGAACAAGGTAAAGATGCCTTATTTCCGTGATTTCGACATTAGGAATGTTGTCTGCGATGGAGCTGCCGACGCGATTTTTGTGCGAGGACTTTCCGACGCGCCAATTCAATCGATTTCCCTCACGAACATCTTCATCACCTCTCAACGTGCGATGACGATGGAGGATGCCGACGGATTTGTGCTCAAGAACATCCGGCTAAACTTCACATCCGGACCGGTCCTCTCCGTGAAGAACGCAAAAAACATACAACTCGATCAGATGACCTCGTCTTCCACGCCGGAAGTGTTCATCAAAGCCAGCGGCGAACGGACGGAGAAGATCCGAGTGTCGAAGGTTGACGCCTCAAAGGCGAAGCGTTCTGTCGAGCAGACGGAGGAAGTGCGAAAAGACGCCATTGTTGTGAGATGAAAGTGCCCGAAAGAATTGGAATGTTCATGAGCGTGAGAGCGCTGAAGAAGCACATAAACGCATTAAGTATCGCGATGGTAGCCGTCTGTTTCGTCACGATATTCCTTCCTGTCCTTTCAAGCGCCAAGACCTACTACGTTTCTCCTGGAGGGAACGATGCGGCTGCGGGTACCATCGACCAGCCTTTTCTTACCATTGTGAAAGCACACTCCGTTGTTGCTGCTGGAGACACCATTTTTGTACGTGGTGGAAATTATGTTGTCAATGCCACGATCAATCTCTCCAAGAACGGAACGGGCACAAGTGGGTTTTTCCTGTTGGCGTATCCTGGTGGACGGCCCATTCTCGATTTTTCATCGATGACAGTTTCGAGTGGCAACAGAGGTATCCAACTGTCAGGAAGTTATTGGTACATCAAAGGATTCGATGTCAAAGGTGCAGGCGACAATGGGATGTTCATCAGTGGCTCGTTCAACACAGTCGAATTCTGTGCTCTTTTCGAAAACAGGGATACCGGCCTGCAGATTGGGAACGGCGCTTCAAACAACAGGATCATCAACTGTGATTCCTATTATAATGTGGATCCGAGTCAGGGAAATGCAGACGGTTTTTCGCCGAAACTCGATGTCGGTACAGCCAACTATTTTTATGGCTGCCGATCTTGGCAGAATTCCGATGATGGGTGGGATGGATATTTGCGACCATCCAACGATGTCACGACAACGCTTGAAAACTGCTGGAGTTTCAACAACGGCTATCTGAAGAATGGGGGCGCTAGCAGTGGAAATGGGAACGGGTTCAAGATGGGCGGGGGTGACAACGGAAACAGCGATCATTTGAAACACAATATGATCTTGAAGAGATGTCTTGCATTTGACAATAGAGTTAAAGGCTTCGACCAAAACAACAACGTGGGATCGATGACTCTCTACAATTGCACGGCATACAGAAACGGAACAAACTACAGCATAAGTAGTACACTTGATTCGGGCAAAACACTGATCGTCATCAATTGTGTCTCGCTGGGGAGCTATGGTTCGTTGGGGAGTTTCGCCGCTCAACAGACAAACAGTTGGTTGAGTCCTTTCGGCGTCTCGAATGCTGATTTTGTCTCTGTCGATACAGGAGGCGTGCGTGGGCCGAGAAAAGCAGATGGTAGTCTGCCGGACCTACTTTTCATGCATCTCGCCCCCGGCAGTCGGCTGATCGATGCTGGGACGATTATTGGAATGCCCTACGGTGGAACCGCCCCCGACCTGGGGGCATTCGAATATGGAACGACAACTTCGGTCAACAATGAACGAGAGCTCTTTTCACCTGAGACTTTTACGCTTTCTCAAAATTTTCCCAATCCGTTCAATCCCACAACAACAATTCGGTATTGGCTTCCCTCTGCCGGGCCTGTTTCGTTACGGGTTTATGACACACTCGGCCGTGAAGTTGCAGTGCTCGTTGCAGCAGTCGAATCCCTAGGAGAACATCTTGTTCAATTCAACGCAGGGTTGTTCCCAAGCGGCACGTACTTTGCGCGTCTCACGTGGGCCGCACACACAAAAACCGTCACCCTCGTATTGGTGAAATAGAAACATCACGGAGGTTTGAGTATGGACTCTGATAATTCAATCACAAGACGTGAGTTCGTTGCCTCGTCGACAAAGGCCGCCGCTGGCGCTTTGCTCCTTGGCCGGATGCCGACAATCATCTCTGCCAAACCCAGTCTGAAGAAGAAGCGGTTGGCGATGGTCGGCACGGGACACCGGGGGACCGGCATGTGGGGGACAAGTGTCCTGGCGTCGTGTGGGGACATCGTGGAGTTTGTGGGACTGTGCGATATCAATCCGGGCCGGGCAGAGACAGCGAAAAAGATGTTGAGTGTCTCCTGCCCGACGTTTACCAACTTCGAGCAGATGATTGAGAAGACGAAACCGGAAACCGTCATCGTTACGACGGTGGATGGAACGCATCACACGTTCATCACCAAAGCTCTCGAGATGGGCTGCGACGTGATTACGGAAAAACCGCTCACGACGAATGAGGCAAAGCTCAGGCAAATCATAGAGGCACAGAGAAGTTCAAAGAACAAGATCATCGTTGCCCACAACTACCGATATCCTCCGACCCAAGCCCGGCTCAAAGAACTTCTCATGCAAGAGCGCGTTGGGCGCCTGACGTCAGTCGACTTCCATTGGTATCTGGATGTGTATCATGGTGCGGACTATTTCCGCCGGTGGCATCGCCTGAGGGAGAATTCCGGAACACTTCTGAATCACAAGGCATCGCACCATTTCGACCTGTTGAACTGGTGGATTGAGTCGGAACCCGAGGAGGTCCACGCTTTCGGTGCGCTTGAGTTTTACGGGAAGAATCATGAATTTCGCCACACCCATTGCAGGCCATGTCCCTTCAAAGAAAAGTGCGAGTTCTTTTTTGATATGACGAAAGACAAGCGGCTCATGCAGCTCTATGCGGACAACGAACATTACGATGGATACACTCGCGATGGTTGTGTGTGGAAGGAAGACATCGACATTTTTGACAAGATGGCTGTTCAAATCCGATACGCGAATAAGGTCCAAGTGAGCTACTCACTGACAACATATTCGCCGTACGAAGGATTTCGAGTTGCGTTCAATGGTACCAAAGGGCGGATAGATTTCTGGATGCACGAGAAGCAACCATGGCCGATGGAAAGCTATGACGAGATTCATGTGACGGACAGTTTCGGAAAGGCGGAATTTGTCAAGCTCCCTCGCATTGAGGCCGATCACTATGGCGGTGATCCTGTGCTGCGTGAGACGATCTTCAAGCATCAGTCCGCGCCCGACCCATTGAAACGAGCAGCCAATGTCCGGGATGGTGCAATGGCGGTCCTCATCGGAGTCGCAGCGCGAAACAGCATTGGCTCCGGAAAACCCGTCCGCATCGCAGAGCTCACGGACCTTGTTCCTCAGGCACAAAAACCATACGCCGAATGAGGTAATCGATGAATCGACAAGTCCTTCTCTCGCTTCTTGTTTGCTTTGGTGTTGTCTGTGCTTTTGGCAGCGAACGCGCACAGATTATTGTCGCCAAAGATGGGAGCGGAACGTTTCGCACAATCCAGGATGCCCTCAATTCGATTCCGAAGAACAACGGCCAAAATATCATCATTTTGATCAAACGAGGGACATACAATGAAAAGGTCTATGTTGAGCGGAGTTTTGTGACGCTTGTCGGCGAAGATCGGGATAGCACTCGCATTGTGTTCGCCGAGCTGCGCGAAAATTGGGCAAAAACCCACAATAACAGCGATTGGGGATCTGCCGTCGTGAACATCGATTCCACCGTCACCGATCTGACCCTCGCAAATTTGACTGTTTACAACAACTACGGCTCTCTCTATAATACACCGAAGCATCAATTCGCGATCAGAGGCAAAGGAACACGGATCATTCTCCTCAACTGCAACGTGATTGCCGACGGGAACGACACGATCAGCCTCTGGAACCGCGACAACGGGATGTACTATCATGCGAACTGCTCCTTCGAGGGATGGGTCGACTATGTTTGTCCTCGAGGGTGGTGCTACATCACCGACAGCAAGTTCTACGGTCACAATCTCAGCGCGAGCATCTGGCACGACGGTTCTCACAACAAAGACCAGAAGTTCGTTATCCGGTATTCGAGCTTCGACGGAGTTCCGAATTTTCCGCTCGGTCGGCATCATTCGGATGCACAAATCTTCCTGCTCGATTGTATTTTCTCGCGCACCATGGCCGATCGCCCCTTCTATCTTCCGGTCTCTCCGAATGCAAAAGTGTGGAAATGGGGTGCGCGTCACTACTTCTACAACTGTCACCGCGAAGGCGGTGACTATGAGTGGTTCAAGGACAACCTCTCAGAAGCGGAGGGCGCGCCAAGTCAGGATCAGGTGACCGCAACATGGACTTTCGGAGGTAAGTGGGATCCTGAGGAAACCATGCCGGCGGTGCTGCCGTTTGTCTTCCAGCCCAAGCCCCGTGACGGATCGTACAGCAATCCGACTGAGAATATGATCGCAAGGTGGGTTCCCTCGCGAAACGCGACAGTTCATCTCGTGTACTTTGGAAAGAGCGGATCTCCGGAATTTGTTGCGAGTCAGAAGGAGAACACCTTCAAGATCGGCGCTCTGGAACCGAAGACAACATACTACTGGCGGATAGATGAGATTGCCGATCGGGATACCGTCCAAGGGCCCGTCTGGCATTTCACCACACGGTAGATGTTGCACTCAGTGGCGAAGGAAAACGCTCAGAAAACATCTAGTCGGGAAAAGGAGAGTTCACCGTGAAAAGAAAGAGCATTCTCTTGTTGATCATAGTGATTTGTTCGGGGATGACGATGAGCCATGCACAACAAGTCGTACGACTTCGGCCGGGGCTTGAGGGGGCAGCAGACAAGGATACACCGACATTGACTGTGTACTTACCTGCTGCAGACAAGGCGACGGGAGCAGCGATCATCATCTGTCCTGGTGGTGCATACAGGGGGCTGGCGAAACACGAAGGTGAAGGTTACGCACAGTTCTTGACGCCGTATGGAATCACTGCGTTCGTGCTGAGATACCGGCTCGGTTCAGACGGATACAAATACAAGGAGATCTCCGCGGACGCCGCGAGAGCAATGCGAATTGTTCGCGCAAACGCAGAGCGGTGGCATCTCAATCCTCATCTGATTGGCATAATGGGTTCGTCTGCAGGAGGACACCTTGCCTCAACGTTGATGACGCATTGCGATGCCGGCGATTCAACCTCAAACGATTATGTCGAGCGCGTCAGTTCTCGTCCGGATTTTGGCATCCTGTGTTACCCCGTGATCTCGATGGGTGACATTACGCACAAGGTTTCTCGCGAGCAGTTTCTCGGTACCAGTCCATCTCCAGCGCTGATAGCGCTCTATTCAAACGAGTTGCAGGTGACCCCGTCAACGCCGCCGTGTTTTCTGTTTCACACATCTGAAGATCAGGCTGTCAGCGTGGAAAATAGTCTCAACTTCGCCAAGGCGCTGCAGAAGAATGGTGTCCCGTTCGATTTGCACATCTATGAACATGGACGACACGGATTGGGCGTGGGAGATGTCGCCCCGTTTACAAACGCGCATCCATGGACAAAGGACCTTTTGGTATGGCTGAAAGGGAGGGGGGCGATTAGATAGATGAAGCAGACCAGGTTGAGAGAACAATGACCCGCAAATGGTCTGGAAAGACTCTTTCAGAAGACGAGTGTGAAATGGAATCGTGTCACTTTTGACACTCGCCGCCCAAAAAGGAAGATATTAATGAAAGGTGTTTTGATTTTTCTTGACATCGTCACCTGAAATCTCTAAGTTTGCATCAGCGATTGCGTTAGCGTTAACGCAACCGGTTAAGTAGACCGCAGCACCGAACTCGTTTGCTCACCCAGAATAGTGACTCGCTGTCGTCATCGTCCTGGATTTCCCTGGTGGCAAACGAATAACGCACCTCACAAGAATGTAAAAACCTCAGCACAGAAAATTCGTACCAAGGTGGTTATGCGATCGAACTTGTCAACTCGCGCCATTCAATTCTTGTTGGCTCTCTGCATGTTTCCTCCGTTCGCACACAATGTCAGCTTTGGTCAAGCGGGTTGGGACTCTGTTCCTTCGATTCTCAAGCGCATCTCTCCGCCGCTCTTTCCTCAGAAGGATTTCGTCGTCACGTCGTTTGGCGCAGTCCCGGACGGTGTCACAGATTGCAGCAGCGCGTTCAGTAAGGCGATTGAGAAATGCAATGCTGAAGGTGGGGGGAGAGTTGTCGTTCCGAAAGGCATCTTCCTCGTCGGGGCCATTCACCTGAAGAGCAACGTCAATCTCCACATCGCAAAAGATGCCACGCTCCGCTTCAGCACCGACCCCAGAAAATACATGCCGGTCGTCTTCACGCGCTGGGAAGGTATCGAGTGCATGAACTACTCTGCACTTATCTACGCCTATGAGCAGGAGAATATTGCCATAACAGGTGAGGGTCTTCTCGACGGACAAGCCTCGGATGCCACTTGGTGGAGCTGGAAGGGAAACCAAGAAGCCAGTGCGGGCAAACCGAATCAAAATGAGGCGCGGAAGAAGTTGGTTGAGATGGGAGAAAACAGTGTTCCGGTGAAGGACCGTCTTTTCGGAGATGGCTCTTATCTCCGCCCCAATTTCTTCCAACCCTATCGCTGCAAGAATGTGCTCGTTGAGGGGGTCACGTTTAAGAACTCACCAATGTGGTATCTGAATCCGGAGTTATGCAAGAACGTCTCCATCGTGGGTGTGACAGCCGAGGGACATGGACCGAACAACGACGGTTGCGACCCAGAGTCCTGTGTCGATGTTCTCATCAAGAACTGTACGCTCAACACCGGTGACGACTGTATTGCGATCAAATCCGGGAGAAACAACGATGGCCGGCGAGTGAACATGCCCAGCGAGAATATCGTGATCCAGGGATGCACGATGAAGGATGGGCACGGGGGCGTTGTCATTGGTAGCGAAGTCAGCGGCAGCGTTCGGAATGTGTATGCCGAAGATTGTTCGATGGATAGCCCGATCCTCGACAGGGTACTCCGCATCAAGACAAACGCTGTTCGCGGTGGTGTGATCGAGAATGTCTTCATGAGGAACGTCAAGGTGGGGCAGGTGAGGGAGGCAGTCCTCAAGATTGACTTCTATTATGAAGAAGGTGATAAGGGATCGTTCACTCCAATCGTCCGAAATATTGAAATGAAGAATGTAGAATCCGGGAAGAGTCAGTTTGGGATCTGGATCCGAGCTTATGATCGCTCTCCGGCGTCGAACATCTCGGTCGATCATTGCGTTTTCAAAAATGTCGCAGAGCCAAACGTTCTTGATAATGTTAAAGACCTGAGTCTGATCGACGTGCAAACGATCTACGAATCGGATGGAAAGAAGGCAAAATAGATGTCGCGGATTGTATTTCGAATATAATGTATCAGCAAAGAGTCAGATTATTAAGTGAAAGGAAGCTCAAATGACAAAGTTCAGACTGAGAAAGAATACGGGTGTTCTTCTGTCTGTCGCGATCGTGATGATTCTGGCGCTGAGCACACTCTCGGCGCAAACCGCGGGAAAGATCTCGGGGAAAATCACGGATCTGGAGACAGGTGAACCGCTCGTCGGCTGTAATGTCGTTATCGTTGGAACGGGGATGGGGGCCGCGACGGATGTGGAGGGCACGTTTTTCATCATCAATGTTCCGCCTCGGAAATTCGATGTTGAGGCTTCTCTTCTGGGGTACCAGAAGGTTCTGCAGCGGGACGTAATTGTGAATTCGGGCAGAACGACCATAGTAGACTTCAAATTGAAAACATCCGCACTGCTTCTCCAGGGGGTCGTCATACAGGCCACCCGGCCGGATGTCGAAGTCGAAAAGACATCCACGAGTATGATAACACGTCTTGATGAAGTACAACAACTTCCGGCCATGCATAGCGCGAGTGACGCCTTGAAGTTATCTTCTGAGGTTGATAATGATCACTTCCGAGGTGGTCGTTCGGACGAAGTCCTTTACACATTGCAGGGTGTCGTAAGTGTAAATCCGTACGACAATTCGAATACGCTCAACCCGATTATGAGTGCGGTCGAAGAGGTAGAAGTTGTGACCAGCGGAATGGGTGCTCAGTATGGAAGCGCTCAATCCGGTGTTGTGAATATCTCGATGAAAGAAGGAAAATCGGATAAATGGAGGAGCTTTGCTGATATTCGCGTGAGAGTTCCAGGGAAGAAACATTTTGGAGCAAGTCCATGGGATTCTTCTGTCAATCCATATTTGCAGGAATTGAATAATCCAGCAAACTATAGTTTATGGGTAACAGATGGTAAGATACCTGCGAAGTATGGAGCGCCTGGTAATGTTGGAGACGGTTATTTGCGTCTTCTGAATGATACAGTGATGTGTGCAAAAATTGCTTATGCCTTGCAGCAGCAATTGCTCAATAATCAGAATAGATCCTATGGAAACAAGCCGGACTATTCTGCTGAATTTGCCTTTGGTGGTCCGATCAATGAGTCTGTGCGAACATTTCTTGCAATGAATACAAATGTGAGTTGGCCGGTTTTGGCGACCGAACACCCTGATGAGAATTATCAGTTGTCTGGAAACCTTTTGAGTGATGTGGGCCGCGGCGCAACATTTCGCATAAGCACTGTATTTTCTCAAAACAACTCGAATACAATTAATGCGAATAGTAATTCAGCCTATGACGGTTTTTTGTACAACATGCTTACCGGAACGCAGTACCGACAGAGGCAAACCGAGCAGGTGGGCCTGCGATTCACAAAAACTCTGAGTCAAAACACATACTATGAAATCAAGCTAAGCGGACTCGCAACACGAGATCAGATCGGTTCACGCAATTGCCTGCCGGATAGTATCAAGCCCGGCACCGGATACAACGTTTATTGGGCCGACAGACCGAGTGCCTCGGTGGAAGGCTATTCCAATACACCACAATCAAACTTTAGAGACGATAAAACTCAGACAATCTCATTCGATGGTTCTCTTACCAGTCAGGTCGCAAAATCGCATTTGATCAATGCCGGCATTCAGGCAAATTTGTACCTGATCGATGTGAATGAACAAAGTGGCGGGTACTATGTCAGTGATTGGTCAACCACGACAAATTACTATGCAAAGCCTTTTGAAGCGAGCGCATATATTCAGGATAAGATGGAATTTGAAGGGATGATTGCAAACGTGGGCTTGCGCGTTGATGGTTGGAACATGCGAGGGAGCTTCGGCAATTTAGATTCTGTATATACCAAAACCCAAACCGCGCCTATTCTTGTTCGATTGCAGCCGCGTGCGGGTTTTTCGTTCCCCATATCCGCGAATTCAGTGTTTCATGTGAACTATGGTTCGTTTGTCCAAAAACCTCAGCTCCAATACGCCACTTTTGAACAGTCCAGGAGTAGCAATCTGAACTATGTGCCGAATCCTGGTCTGAAGCCCGAAATGACCAATAGCTATGATATTGGTCTGAGTCAGGCGCTGGCTGAGGGATTTACCATTGATGTGAGTGGGTATTACAAAAACGTGACGGATCTCGTCCGGCGGGTTGAATATGTTATATCAGGGTTCAACAGCCAGGGCCAGGACTATTTTTCCTACGTCAATTACGATTATGCAGATATTCGGGGATTCCATGTCTCTTTGACAAAGCGAAAAGGAAACCTTTCAGGTTCCATCAATTACACATATTCCGTCAATACTGGTTCCAGCTCAAGTGCGACAGCCACCAATATAGTTCAAAAATACTTGAACAACGGCGGCAACATTTCGTTGACTGATAATACGTTAAGCATGCCGACACAGGAAGTTCTCTTAGACTTTGATCGGACGCATAACTTTGTCGTCAATCTCGCATATATAACGGATGACAATTTTGGTTTTGAGATCGGTGACTCTCATCCGCTCGGAGATATTGCGATTGCAGTATCTTCCACAGCCAGCAGCGGCAGGCCCTATACTTACAAAACATCTTCCGCAGATCCATGGATGAATAGGCGTGCTCCTGCTGAGTATAACACTGATCTCAAAATCTCCAAACGTATTAGAGATTTCTTTGGAACGACATTGACAGCGTACGCAGAAGTGTTCAATGTATTTGACAACAAGACGCTGAATTATACTTATCTCTTCCAGGCAAGCTTAACCGCTGACAACAACTCGGTTATTCAAAGATATTTAGCAGGCAGTCAATGGGCATCGAACGATCAGTTGCTGTATTTCAGCTTGAAAAACCCGTATACCCCGGGCTTGGGGGTTGATCAATCCTATATAATGTATTCCAACCAGCCGCGTTCCTATTGGTTTGGAGTCAGCGTAGAATTTTAATCATTATCCATTAGGAAAATCTTATGAAAAAGCGAATTCTCTTCATTGTGCTTATTGTCGCCATTGCTTGTTCGCTTGGGTTTGCACAAGAACAATGGGCAACCCATACGAGAGGGTTGTTGCATCAGTCTGTGTTCAACACGGGCGCCCTTGGTGTGCAATGGTACAGTTTCTCAACAGGTGCTTATCAAGGCGATTCATTGCGGACACCGTTTGAATGGCCGGGAAATTCATATTTCAATTTGAACAACCATAATTTCTGGTACTACAACGCAAACGGTGGCGGCCTTGTTCTCTGCTGTGATACCGGTCTTACGACAAATAGAAGTCGTGGCAAGTACATCTATATAGATAGTGTTGCCTCGACGACAACGAAAGGCGTCGATATGGTTGGATGCCTGAGCTCCAGCGGTGGCGGTCAATATCGCGATGGGAGTAAACTTCACTACTGGCCCGGTACAGCGGTGAAGACCACAAACTATCCGTTGAACGACGATGGTACTTGGAACTCAAGCTACAATCCGAACGAAGCTGAAGAAATAATCACATCGTCCGTTCATACTCGATACGGCCTTACCATTACACGTACCAGCCGCGCGTGGAGCTATCCCGGATATGATAGCTTCATTATTTTCGATTATGAAGTTAAGAACACCGGCATATTCTTCGGAGGATTAAATAATGGAACATCTCCTTTAGTGTCTCCTACGCATGGTCGTGATACGCTTTCGGAAATAGCTATAGATTGCGTCGAAAGCTTCTTCCCTTCGTATGTGTATGGGAATCAGATTACGGGTGGTTGGAGTAGCGGAGGAAGCAGGGAGTTGGCACATTATGATCTCACACGGTATATGCAATATGTAGTCTCCCCTGATGGAAGGCCATACACGCCTGCGAGCAATTTTGCCACGTATTCGCAAAATGGCACTTATGGCGGAGGATTATCAGCGCCTGCTGCAGTAGGACGCCTGTGCTTGTATTATGATTATGACAAGTTGCAGTCAGCTACCTATTCGCGATTCATAGAAACTCTGAAGCAAGCAAATAAGGACTCGCTTGTTGTCTTTGATGCGAAGAACAAATTCAAACAGCCCTGGGTTTGGGCATCAACACAATCAAATCTCTCCAATACAAAAATATTGTCCCATGTTGAGGCGAGTGCTACAAGATATGATCCATGGAATCCTAATAATGCCACCGATGGAAATGATGCGTTTTTAACTGCACACATGGGAGCGACTCGTGCGGCTTATTGGTATGGACGCGCAAGGCCCAATGCAAACTTTAATTATGCATCGGCCATGGTGCAAAGTATGACGTTTGGGCCATTCCAATTGCCGCCAGATCAATCGTTCCATGTGGTTTGGGCTGAACTCGCAGGGTTTGGAGCCGGCCGCAAGGCCGACGCGAAATATTGGGATTGTGGCGGTGGAACTGAGACCGTTGCCACTGCCGACTTCATGCACCCCGTGCCAAGTTGGGACAGTGTGCTGGTATACCCAACGGGTAATCCAGCCACTATATCTTCTACCGGCGGTGCTGGAATTGCTTATACTCCGATTTATGGATTGCCTGCATATATTCGGGACACCAATGTGGTATCTATCCGTGATGTTGCAGACCGCTGTATTCAAATGTATAGCGGCAGCACGAATGTCATAAAGTGGGATTCAACCCAATACGAACCGTCGGGTGACAAAACGCTGGCAAACGCTGCTCCTTCACCAGCCCAGGTTGCGTCACGTTTGAACGGATGGAGCGCAGGAATCAAAATACCACTCCCTGGCCCGGTTCTTACGGGGATAGTTACTCCTACGATAGTCTCCAAAATAACTTGGATGAACACCGTGGAGAACCCGCCATCAGCGCTTTTGCCGTATCTCAACGGAGGGCTTGATCATTATGAAATCATACGCGGTACTTCAAAGCTTGGTCCCTGGACGCTTCTTGCAACCGTCAGCAAGAAGGATTCCCGATATTGGAATTTGACCGGTTCGGAAAATGTCTACTCCTTTGTCGATGGAAACGCAAGAATTGGTGCGACATATTATTATTGTGTTCTTTCTGTTGATGCCACCGGCAAGAAAAGCGGGTTAGCCAATATGCTGACGCTACAAGCAAATCTGCCCTACTATCCAGCATTAGGCAAAGTATATGCGGTTCCTAATCCATTTTTTATTGTCTCCAGCCTGCCCGGTGAAACGCCAGGGTCAACTTATTTACAGTTCTTTGGCCTGACACAGCATTCAACAATTCGCGTATTTTCATTTAGCGGGCAATTGGTTGCAACGTTGCATAGTGATGGACAACTTCAAAGCTATAAGTGGGATTTGAGGTCTGATTTCCAAAAGAAAATCGCACCCGGTTTCTACTATTTCACCGTTGAGGATGACAAAACGGGAAGCAAGGCATGGAATAAATTTGTCGTTATACATTAATAGGGAATTCTGAACGATGAAAACAATGAAGAAAATACTCTTGTCGCTTGCGGCAATTAGCATGGTGACAGCTAGCGCGCTTGCACAGCAAAAAGCTGGCACAACATCCATGCAGTTCTTGTCGGTAATGCCAAGCGCACGCGCTACGGCATTGGGAGATGCGTATTCTGTGGCTGCCACCGGTGCCGAAGCGGTGTTTTGGAATCCGGCTGGCTTGGCATGGACCGAGAATCAACAGCTTTCTCTGACGTACATTGCCTGGATATTTGATTCCAAATTATATGATCTGGCATATGCTCTGCCGTTGGGAAGCTATGGCAATATAGGGCTGCAATTGCAGTATGTCGACTATGGCAGTTTCGACGAAACCATAACCACTGGCACATTGTATTATCCCGGCCAAACACTTCCCTATTTAACGGGCCGGACATGGAAGCCGTACTCCTACCTCGCAGGTCTAACGTACGCAACGAAGCTGACCGACAGGTTTTCATTCGGTGTCACTGCAAAGTATGCCTACGAGTCTTTGTATGATCAGACCGCGTCGGCGATTCAAACAGATGCCAATGGGAGTGTGACAAACGCCTATTCACTCCAAACGAACAGGGGTGTGTTCTTATTTGATGCCGGCTTCAGATACAATACAGGATTCAAAACTATTCAGATTGCGGCATGCACCCAGAATTTTGGCCCTGATGTTAAGTACTCATCAGATTATCAAGTTACCCAATATCCTGCGCCATTGACATTTCGCATTGGCATTGCCGGTGATGTCATTGGAAAGAATAGCTTGCTTCTGGAAGATGCAAATAATCGGTTGGGAGTGATGTTTGATCTGTTTCTTGAAAATGATGCAGATCAACAGGAGCATGTAGGCATTGAGTATGAATTTGCAAATATGGTTTCCATTCGTGCCGGTTACAAAGTCAATTATGCAACGCAAGGGTTCACTTGCGGGGCCGGCGTTCACCAAACGATCGGGAATGTTAAATTTTCTTTTGATTACGGGTTTGGCGCTATGGATGCCATGATCAGTGCCTATACCGGCAATGTACATCGTATCAGCGTAGGAGTGGAACTACAATGACAAAACTCAAAAAAACATCGATCGTCACTCTTGTGCTGAATGCCGTGATTGTCTATGCCATGGTCGCACAAGACTACAATCTCCCTCTTTCTATGGAGGGGTTAAATCATACAACGAATACGTCTGTCCTGTCAAAATCTCTGGGCGGCGTGACCATTCCATTGCGGAAAGACGTATCTCTGATGTTTGTGAATCCGGCAAGCCTCGGGACGCTTGATGCGTTGACCATCTCGGTTGGCGCCATGCAAACGAATACAAGCGCAAACCAAACGCAACAATGGCAGCCATCTACCTATTTTGGTAATTATTCACTTCTTATGGACGGATCTGCCAATAATATCTATCACACGGATACCACCACATCCAATAGATATCAGACCCCGGGTGCAACCACATATTTCCCCGGTGATACTCTTTGGAAAGCGTATGATAAAATCGGGCCCAACTGGAGTCATGATAAAAGTCCGAGTAAATTCATTCCCAATATTTTCGTAGCGATGCCTGTAAAAATTATGGACATCAATGCTGCTGTCGGTATTGGGTATAGTGAATATGCTAACATGGATTATTACTATCAGAACAACAATTCGGAGAATCCGAATCCCAACGAACTGATGATCGGTCAGGGTATTGTCAAGGGCGATTCGACGAGAAGGATAGATTGGTGGCAATCAATACGTAATCGTGAGGGAAGCCTCAGTAGTGTTGGCGGAGCATTCTCTATAAATATAACGCCAAGTTTCACTGCCGGTGTGAGCGTAAAATATATATCCGGCAGTACAAACGATTTTGAGCAGACCCTCGGACGTGGTGTCATATGGTTCTTTTGGTCAGGTGCCGCAAACAAAAACGCTCCCTATCAAAGTCTCCGTTTAGACTCGGTCTCTTATATGAGCTCTCTTAGCGGAACGTCGAATTACAAAGGCTACGAAGCTGCCGTCAGCGCCACATATCGTGGTAAGGATGTTACGGTTGGCGTTACCATAACGTTGCCTACTGAAATTGACAGAACGTTTGACGGAACGACAACCAGTTATACAAACAAAACGAAGGATTTTGCGGCGGTACCCCTAGGGTCTGTTAATATCAGCACTTTCCAGGAGATGGACTTGCCGATCAAAGGAAACATCGGTATCGGTGTGCAACTGCGACCCAATGTCTTTGTTGCGGGCGAATACGAATATGATCCGTACGGAGATGCAAAACTTATTACAAATCACGCCACGACAACGAAACCTTGGTTAGACGGCTCTTCATTCCATTTTGGCCTCAAGTGGGAACCGTTGGAGAATTATTCGCTGCGCTTTGGCTATCGCAGGCAAACTGAAGTATTTCAAGCTCAATATTCGGCAATCGAAAACCAACCCGTGTCATACATTGCATATTCTGCAGGCATTGGAATTCAGCTGATGAAGGGACTTGCGCTTAACGCGGGGTATGAATTCTATCAGCGAAAATATGAAGACACATGGATTGGTAATTCAAACATCAACTTCTATGAATCCGGATCGATTTCAGCTGGATTACAATACACATATTAGGATATGTTCCTCGTGCGGTAATAGCTGTATGCTTCCTTTGTTTTTGCAGGCGTCAACCATGTACACGGTTTGACGCCTGTATTTTTTTGTTCCGACAGAAGCTAACCAACATTCAACAACAATCGTCAAGAAAGATTTCCCAATGACTTCATCCTTCCGTCGTAAAACGGCTCTGCTCGTTTTCTCTTGTCTGCTCTGTCCCATTCAATTCATGGCGCAGAACATTGTTCTTCCCAAAGAAATTGTCGTAGCGCAGGACGGGAGCGGCAACTATGCGACCATCCAAGAAGCAGTAAATTCCGTGAGGGATTTGGGTCGGGACCGGGTGGTCATTCATATCAAAAAAGGGATCTATCGTGAGAAGTTGGTGATTCCCTCGTGGAAAACCAAAATCTCCTTAGTCGGTGAAGACAAGGACAATGTCGTGATCACCAACAATGATTATTCCGGCAAAGCAATTCCTGGAGGTATAGATCTGTTCGGCAAAAGTAAATTTTCCACCTTCACTTCGTATACTGTTCTGGTACAAGGAAATGATTTTATTGCGGAAAACTTAACGATCGAGAATGCGGCTGGTCCTGTGGGACAGGGGGTCGCGTTGCATGTAGAAGGCGACCGCTGTGTGATGAAGAATTGCAGACTGTTGGGCAATCAGGACACTCTTTACGCGGCAACCGAAAGAAGCCGACAGCTGTATCAGGGATGTTCTATAGAGGGCACGACCGATTTCATTTTCGGCGAGGCAACAGCAGTGTTCCAGAACTGTACTATCAAGAGTCGTATCAACTCTTACATAACCGCAGCTGCCACGACGCCGCATCAAAAATTTGGTTTTGTATTCTTTGACTGCAAACTCATTGCTGATAGCTCCGTCAACAAAGCCTATCTTGGCCGACCATGGCGGCCGTATGCCAAAACTGTATTCATCCATTGTGAATTAGGTAACCACATCACCCCTGAAGGTTGGGATCCCTGGAAAGGCGATGTCATGTTTCCAGATAAGGAGAAAACAACATTTTATGCTGAATATGGCAGCACCGGACCTGGGGCGTTGGTGAAGGAGCGGGTATCATGGGCTAAGCTGTTGACCTCAAATGAAGCACAATCATATACCTTGAAAAACATTCTAGGCGGTGCGGATCATTGGATCCGATGAGTAACTATAGTAGTGAATCGCATAGAAGATGAAACCCCGCTTTGGGTTACCCGATACTAACGGAACATTGGATCAATTCATCCACTCTTGAAGCGGTTGCAGCTTGAAATTAATTTCAACTCTGACTCTGAAATTGGAACCAACAGATTATTCTTCTGCGGCAGAGATGGGATCAAGCGCGATAGTCTTTCACAGATTTCATATGAAAGAAGAAATCATTATAGTTGGTGAGGATATTGGCCGCAGCGTTTGCTGGACAGGGAATACCCCGCGTTGTCCAAGAAGCACTCCGTGACAAACGTTTTGAGATAGCTGGTGTTGAGCCGAGGTCCCAGGCTGTCAAGTCACCACGACAAGTGCTTGGTCAGGGTCTGAAAACCAGGCTCGAACAGAAATGTCTCAAGTGTCTAAGGCCTTTCAATCTGAGAGAAAAATCGATATGTCGCATACGGAAACCATGACACCGCGTGAGCGGGTCAACAAGGCATTGAACCACGGGGAACCCGACCGTGTTCCAATCGATCTTGGAGGGTTCCAGACGGGTATCCATCGCAGAGCGTACGAATCACTGCTCCAGCATCTCTCCATACAGGAGAGTATCAACATCCTTGACCCTGTTCAACAGATTGTCGTGCCTTCGGAAAACATCCTGCGGCGATTCCACGCCGATATTCGATACGTGACAGCGCACGGGCCCCACGATTTTCATTCAAGAATTGAAGTCAATGAGCGAGGGGGAAAGGCGTGGCATGATTTGCGGGATGAGTTTGGAGTCGTCTGGTCCATGCCCGGCGATCAGATGCTGTATATGGATATCTCGCATCATCCGTTGGCAAATGCAGACCTCAAGGATATTGAATCGTACCCTTTTCCCGATGGGGCCGAACCAAGTCGTTTCACGGGAGTACGCGAGAAAGCCTTGGCCCTGCGCAGGGAGACGCCGTATGCTTTGTCCAGCGGAATTTGCGGGGTATCCTACGAGATTTGTTGGTACATGCGCGGTATGGAACAGTGGTTCATGGACATGAAGGAGAACCAAACGTTCTGCGAAGCCCTCATCGATCGCACAGCTCAGTACTGGGTCGATTGGATGACGGTGTTTCTGGGGGAAGTGGGCGATCTTTTGGATGTCGTGATGATTGGAGATGACCTCACGGGCCAGGACGGTCCGCTCTTCTCTCCGCAATTCTATCGGGACGTTGTTCGGCCAAGGCAGCAACGAATCATCGACGTGATCAAAAAGAAATCACCCTGCAAGATTTGGTACCATACCTGTGGGGATTGCTCTGTCTACATTCCCGATTTTATCGACATGGGAATTGACATCTTGAATCCCGTTCAAATCAATACGAGCGGCATGGACCCTGCGCAACTGAAAAGAATGTACGGGAACGATCTGGTGTTTTGGGGAGGGGGAATCGATTCGCAGCGTGTTCTACCTTTTGCATCGCCGCAAAAGGTCAGAGATGAAGTGAAGAAGAACCTTGAGATATTTAAGCCGGGCGGCGGATACGTCTTCAATAATGTTCACAACATTCAGCCGGGAGTGCCGCCTGAGAACATCGTCGCGCTCTATGATGCAGCGTACGAATTTGGATTCTACGGTTGAACCAACAGGTCTGACCTACTGCTATTTCACCAAGCCCAGCTTTCTCTCCGCTGACACGCCTGCTTCTTCCACACTGATATGTTTTCGTTCGAGTCTTGCGTAGTTCTGTGTCGGTACTGTCCCGACCGGATTATGCTTGTATTCGTCCGTACCCCGGCAGAGATACGTCTTGAAATAGGGATTGACAGAAAGATCGCATTTTACGATGGTGCTTGAGTAGCGAATGGTCAATCCCGCACGACGCCGGTCGGAGAGATTTGCCGGCGAGCCGTGCACCAGCTTGTCATCGTGGATGGAAATTTGTCCCGCCTTGAGATTGAACGACACCGCTGCATCCTCCCGGAACTGACCCTGTTCGCATTCGAGTGTCAAGACAGAATCTGTAGCCGATGATCGCGAGTGTTTGAGCAACCCCGCCTTGTGCGATCCCGGTATCACTCTCATCGCGGCGTTTTGCTCATCAACGTCGTCCAGGGCAAGCCACACGGTCGCGGAAATCTTCGGCTCAAGAGGCCAGTAATAAGTATCCTGGTGCCAGCCGACCGTGGAGTTGCTGCGCGGCGGCTTGATGAAGAAATTTGAACCCCAGAGGTAGAAATCGGGTCCGAGGATATCTTCGACATAGTCGAGGATATCCTCGTTCGTGCAGATGTCGTAAAGGAAACGGCTGCTCTCGTGCCATTCCCGAATTTCCTTGGAGTCTTCATCCGGCCGCAGGAGTTTCATGACCTCGTCTAGCCCATCGTTCAACCCCTTCACCTGTTGCGGCGTAAACACCGGCGGCAACCCGAGGATGTACCCGTTCGTCCCATAAAACGTCTTTTGCGGATCTGTCAATCGCTTGCTCATGTTGATTAGTGATGAGTGAGTGGTTCATGGGTGATTGTACTTCATTAACAACACGGACGTGTGAATAGTTCTGCGGATTCCATCCTCATCCTGGTTGTTCGTTCCACGTGTTGAACGCGTACGCTCTCAAGGTGCATGACCACTGGTCCCGAAGGAGGAGTGCGGGACACTGACTCAAAACATCCCTGCTGAATGATGTATCAGAAACGCATGGTGTCGGACCTTGCCGGCAGCCGCAGTTTCCCAATTCTGAGACGCCGACACCGGTCATTCCATCTGAACAATCGTGGCCGATGGCAAGATCGCCGGCGTTCCCTCGATATCCGCTAAAGTTCTACTAATTCTTTTTAGTTTTGTTGTTGCAGAACTAAAAGAATACACGTATCTTGAACACATCACAGACAGACTATTCCTGAGGCCGACATGAAAACCGACAAAGAACAAAACGTCAAAGAGCTCGTGGAGAGAATCGGCGTTGCCATGGAAATGGGAGGACTTCAGCCTGCGGTTGGCAGGGTGCTCGGCTGCCTGATGGTCTCCGATCCGCCATACAAGACGTTCGATGAAATCCAGGGCTATCTCGGGATCAGCAAAAGCGCTGTGAGTAATGCGCTGAATGGCTTGATGTCGAGAGAAATTGTGGATTATATGACGCTCCCCGGAGAACGCAAACGATATTTCCAGCTGGTGCAGACCGGAATGATCTCTCAGATGAAGACGAAGCTGGCGCGTCACTCTGCGATGCCTGAATTGCTTCGAGCAGTTGTCCAGGTCCGTTCAAACAAGTATCCGGAGTTTAACAAGAATCTGCTTGAGATTTGCGACTTCTTCTCCTTTATGGAGAAAGAAATGCTCGCGTCCCTTGATAAGTGGGAAAAGCTGAAGGCAAAGAAATCGTAGTGGTGCGATTGTAGATATCGGCCCCTCAACCGTGATGATTTCTGTCCACCGGATTCTGAATTGACAAAACCATCATGCTCTCCGCCGAGGACTCTGTCCATCGTGCCACAGGGGAGTGTTGCAAGCCGTGAGCAAGCAAGAGTGAGCATTGATTATTCCAAATCCTGAGGAAACGATGAAACAAAAGATTCTCTCAATCTGTCTGGTCTTCTTTCTTGTGCCTGTCATTGCGCCGGCACAACAAAAGCTCGCGCTGACCATTGAGCAAGCAATTCAAACCGGACTGGAGAACAGCAAAACGCTCCATACCTCACAATTCAGACTCCAGGCTGCGGACGCCAGGGCAAGTGAAGCAAATACACTCGGATTGCCGTCGTTGAAGTTCAATGGTATGTACACGCGCCTGAGTGACGTCCCGAATCAAGCTATCACGCTGCCTGCAAACTCCTTCGGTCCTGGATTTCCGCCGGCGGATGTGGCGATGACCCTTTCGCCGACGATTCTGAACAACTACACGCTGAAAGCGACACTCCAACAACCGCTCTTTACCGGGGGAAAAATCTCCGGGGCAATCGATGTGGCCGAGTTCAACGCAAAGGCTTCGCAACACGACCTCCAGAAGGACAGGGCCGACGTCATCTACAATATCAAGGCCGCGTACTGGAACCTGTATCGCGCGATCGAATTCAAGAACGTCGTCGATCAAAATGTCGCTCAGATGAAAATGCACTCATCAGACGCTGAAGGTCTCCTGAGGCAAGGGCTGTTGACGACCAACGACGTTATGAAAGTGCAGATTCAGTTGTCTGACGCGCTTGTCCGGCAAATCGATGCTGACAACAATGTGACCGTCGCGATGTACGTTCTCAACAATACTATCGGCTTGCCGCTCCAGACACCGATTACTCTGGAATCGACTATCGAAATCAATGGTCGACAGTGGGATGGAATGAGTGTCCTTGTGAAGCAGGCGATGGCAAATCGTCCTGAGATCAAGGGGATGGGCGCTCGCGTCCAGGCTGGGGAAGCAGGCCTGACGTCCGCTCGCGGAGCCTGGTGGCCCCAAATTTTCATGCTGGGCAACTACAACTACCTTCGTCCCAACCAACGCTATTTCCCCATGACCGACAATTTCAAGGGAACATGGGATGTCTCTGTTTCGCTCACCTTTGATGTATGGAACTGGTGGCAGACGGGGTATCAGACGACTCAGGCGCAGGCGCAACTGGCGCAGGCAAAAGAAGGACTGTCGATGACCATGGACGGAATTCTGCTTGAAGTAACGCAAAGCTCTCTGGGCATTCAAAGGGCGAAGGAGCGCAAAGCTGTCTCCGAAGAAGGCGTGCGTCAGGCAGAAGAGAACTACCGGATCATGGTCGGCAAATACAAACAGGGGCTTGCCGCGAACTCCGAGCTGCTTGATGCCGAAATCGCGTTGCTCCAGGCCAAACTTAATCTTACCCAATCCCTTGTCGATTATGCACTCGCTATTGCGCAGCTCTCGAGGGCAATAGGCGAATAACATTGTCTCCAGTGAAAAGGAAACGCATCATGAGCACGAAAAGAAAGATATTTCTCACCGTTGGAGTCATCGTGATTATTCTCGTTGCGCTGATTGCAAAGAACAGGGCGGCGATGAATTCAACTCCCGAGACCTCATCACTTCCCACAGCATATTCGGTATCGGTGGTCACGGCTTCCCGGCAGTCCCTGGAAGACAGGATCCCCGTCGTCGGAACGATCAATGCATTCAACGATGTCATTGTGCTGTCTGAAACCCAGGGGCGTGTGCTGAAAATCGACGTCGAGGTGGGTGACTTCAAAAAGGCGGGAGAGGTGCTCGTCGAGGTCGACAGTGAGCTGAAAGATGCTGCGTACAAGGCAGCGAGGGTGACCTACGAGAAGGCAAAAAAGGATCTCGAGCGCTATGAGGCGCTCTTCAAAGAGCATTCGATTTCCGATACACAAATCGAACAGGCGCGTTGGTCATATCAATCAGCCGAAGCGCAGTTCGTTGTCGCACGCAGGCAACTCAACGACACAAAGATTACAACGCCCATATCGGGAATCGTGACGGCACGTTTTGTGAATGTCGGAACCATGGTCATGGGCGCTCCGCAGGCAACGCAGATTGCCAATGTTGTCGACATCTCGAAACTCAAGGTAAAGGTCAATATTGCAGAGAAGGATCTCTCACAACTCCATGTTGGAGACGCTGTTGATGTGACGACCGACCTGTATCCTCGCACGACGTTTCCGGGCACCGTCTTTACGGTTTCCTCGAAGGGGGATGATGGACACACATATCCGGTGGAAGTCCTTCTGAACAATCCCAAGCTTCAGCTGAAAGCAGGGATGTTCGTTTCCGTCGTCTTCAAGCCGAAGGCAACCGTACCGTCGCTCGTTGTGCCCCGCGAGGCTCTTATCGGCAGCCTGCAGAGTGCAAAATTGTACGTCGTGAAAGACAACATTGCGAAGCTTCGCACCGTCACGGTGGAAAAAGAAGTTGGTACCAGCATCGAGATTTCAGACGGGCTGCAGGAGGGAGAAATGGTTGTGATTGATGGCCAGAATAATCTGAGCGACAGCGTGTTGGTCGTGATCCGAAAACATTGATGACTGAAGGAATCTCAAAATGACGATCACTGAATTAGCAATCAAACGTCCAACACTGGTTGTTGTGGTGTTCACCGTGATAGCGGTTCTCGGCGTGTTCGGCTATTTCCAGCTTGGGTATGAGCTGCTTCCAAAGATGTCGATCCCCGTTGTGACGATTACAACGATCTATCCGGGGGCGTCTCCGTACGAGGTGGAGAATAACGTCAGCAAGGTCATCGAGGATGCGGTCTCGGGAATTGACAAGATCGACAATGTGCGGTCGACATCGTTCGAAGGGATGTCGCTGGTGATCGTCGAATTCAAGCAGGACGCCAATATCGATTTCGTTGTGCAGGACGCATCACGAAAAGTCAATGCCGTTCTTGCTCAACTTCCTACGGATGCCAAACAGCCGACGGTCTCTAAAATCGCGTTCGATGAAATCCCTGTCCTCCGCATGGGCGTTACCAGTCAGATGGACTCGCGGGAATTCTATCAGTTCATGAAAGACCGGATTCAACCGCGGATATCGAAGATTGCAGGCGTGGCCCAGGTTGCTCTGACCGGGGGCGATCAACGGGAAATTCGCGTGAACCTGAACTCGAGAAAACTGCGCGCGTATGGGCTTTCCATTATGCAGGTCATGCAAGCAGTACGCAGCGCCAATATGGATTTCCCCACGGGGAGTTTCAAGGATTCCGACGAGCAATTTGTCGTCCGCATCGCCGGAAAATTCAAATCAGTCGATGATTTGCGGCAGCTCGTGATCGCGCGCTCGCGCCAGGGAGGAGACATTCATCTGTCGGATATTGCGGAGGTTCAGGATGGCATGAAGGACTACACGCTTATCAACCGTGTGAACGGGATTACCTCCATCGGCATTCAGGTCGTGAAGCAATCCGACGCCAATGCGGTTCTCGTCAGCAAGCTTGTTCGTGCTGAACTGAAGAAGATCCAGGAGGAATTCGCGAAACAAAGCATCGTGTTTAACATCGCAGAGGACAGTTCGACATTCACACTCGATGCGGCGAACGCAGTGAAACAGGATCTCCTCACTGCCGTCCTGATGGTTGCCATTGTGATGCTGCTCTTTCTTCACAGCATCAGGAATTCGCTCATCGTCCTTGTGGCGATCCCATCGTCCTTGATTACGACGTTTCTATTCATGTACGCGATGGATTTCTCCCTGAATATGATGACTCTGCTGGGGATGTCCCTTGTCATCGGCATCCTTGTCGACGATTCCATCGTTGTGCTCGAAAACATCTACCACCATCTGGAAAAGGGAGAAGAGCGGCGGACGGCAGCGTTGCGTGGCCGAAACGAAATCGGTTTTGCGGCTCTCTCGATCACGATGGTGGACGTGGTGGTGTTTCTTCCTTTGTCACTGGTGAGCGGCATCGTCGGTCAGATCATGAGGCAGTACGCTCTTGTGGTGGTCGGTTCGACACTCACGAGCCTTTTCGTTTCGTTCACCATTACTCCCACACTGGCTTCCCGTTTCGGAAAGCTCGAGCGGCTGACCGATCGCACGCTGCTCGGAAAGTTTGCTCTCGCGTTCGAGAGGTACTACCATAGTTTTTCGGATTTCTATCAGAAGCTGCTCAAATGGGCTTTGGTGAATAAAGGAAAGGTTGCGATCGGAACATCGGCGATTTTCATTCTCGCGTTGACGTTTCCTGCCCTCGGATTGATCGGGAATGAGTTCATGCCCCAGTCCGACAGGGGAGAATTCAGCGTCTCGATGGAGCTTGAGCCCGGAACATCCATAGAACAGAACAACCAGACCACGCTCCGTGTCGAGCGCATCTTTTCTCAGATGCCGGAAATCGAAAAAGTGTTCACGGGTGTTGGTTCGCAGGCCATGGGCTCACTTTCTCTCTCCAGCGACAATCTGACGCAGCTGAATGTCACTTTGATACCGAAAGAAAAGAGGAAGAAGTCTACAACGCAGGTGGGCGAAGAAATCAAAGTGAAGCTGAAAGAAATTCCGGGACTCAAAGTGTTCGTCAACCCGATCGGAATATTCGGTGCGGCCAACCAGTCATCGATTCAGATCGCTGTTAATGGAACTGACTTCGCCGCCATCACCCAGGCCGCCAGGCAGGTCGAAGATGTTCTTCATTCCGTCCCGGGGACAACGGATGTTCGGCTCTCTTCGGAGTCCGGTAAGCCGGAGATGCGGATCGAAATCGACCGGGCGAAGATGGCCCAGCTTGGCCTCTCGGTTTCCGACGTTGGAACAACGCTGAGGGTAGCGTTAACCGGAGATGACCAGTCGAAATTTCGGGATGGAAGCAATGAGTACGATATCCGCATTCGGTTCGATGAGTTCAATCGTTCGAGAACCGACGACATTGGGGGCATTGCTTTTGTCAACAACCGCGGACAGCAGATCGAACTCAAGCAGTTCGCAGATATCTATCAGTCCTCCGGTCCGACAAAACTGGAGCGCCGTGAACGCATCAGCATCATCTATGTAAACGGTGAGACACTTGGACGTCCGACCGGAACGATCATGGAAGACTTCAAGACGAGAATCGCCAAGGTCCAGCTTCCCTCGGGAGTGACGCTTGCATATCTCGGAATGGAAAAGATGCGCGCCGAGGGATTCACCAGTTTGTTTCTCGCGATGGCCACGGGGATTCTCTTCATCTATCTGATCATGGTGGCGCTCTACGATTCGTATGTCTATCCGTTCGTTGTGTTGTTTTCCATACCGCTGGCTTTGGTCGGATCTATGATCGCTCTTGCGGCCACGGGAAAGGCGCTGAGTATCTTCACGATGTTGGGGATTATCATGTTGACGGGGCTTGTCGCAAAGAATGCCATCTTGCTCGTGGACCGGACAAATCAAACTCGCCTTGAAAAGGGACTGTCCGTGTATGATGCTTTGCTGGAAGCAGCTCAGTCTCGTTTGCGTCCGATCCTCATGACGACGTTAACGATGATTTTCGGCATGCTGCCGATCGCGCTTTCCACAGCGGAGGGTTCAGAGTGGAAATCCGGCCTGGCGTGGGCCTTGATCGGCGGACTGACAAGTTCCCTGTTTCTGACACTTGTTGTCGTGCCGGTGGTGTATATGAAGGTCGACGAATGGAAGGAAAAGGTGCCGGCGTTCTTCAGCAGGCCGTCCGAGATCTTCCAGAAATTCCGCCGCAAGTAAACAGCTCGAATGAATTACCAACATCAAGCCTCCGGCTTCCACGCGAAGCGGAGGCTTGTGCATTATGAGCTTCGTACTCGAACCGGTGTATTCAAGGAGTTGAGGGAGGATCGAGGAAGAGAAGTCACAGAATCTGGGCCAGTTTGGAGAATTGAGCGCTGAAGGTAAATTGCAGTGTGAATACAATTTTCGTATATTGCAGCCAGAAAATGAGTGAAGAGAGAATATGAAAGCCCAAAGTATCAGAATCTCTCCAAACTCAAACTGATTTTCTTCGGGGTGTAGCGCAGTCCGGTTAGCGCACCTGCCTTGGGCGCAGGGGGTCGCAGGTTCGAATCCTGTCACCCCGACAATTTTGAGTTGGGGGGTCGTCCCGTCGTAGACGGGATCACCCCGACAATTTTGAGTTGGGGGGTCGTCCCGTCGTAGACGGGATCACCCCGACAATTTTGAGTTGGGGGGTCGTCCCGTCGACCCGTCCCGACGCTGTTTGTCGGGAAGGCGGGATCACCCCGACAATCCTCAACAGTCGCTCCCCTTGCTTCTAATGGGGTTGTTCATTGTTGATTTTCTCCTTGTTATAGCCTCTCTGACACAGTGTTTCAAACCGAATATCGCCCCACGCTGATTATCATTCGATTTTGTCCCTTCTCACTGTTGGCAGAGTCGGAATCGTTCCCTGGTAGAGTTGCCTTTCGGCAAAGTAATTAATAAGTTTCCAGACAACTCGTCAAACGACTATCAGAAGGCCTCTTACAGCAAGAGTGCTGGGTGTTGTTTTTCCAATTTCGGGAGCAGAAGCTATCGTGAAGCCGAAAGTACTCATCGTCGATGACGAGGAATTCTTCCGCGCTCTTGTCGCCACCGGATTTGAACGGGAAGGATTTGCCGTTCTCCAGGCCGACAATGGCGAGGACGCCGTCGAAGTCGCGAGCACTGAGTTGCCGGAGCTTATTCTCCTTGACCTCGTGATGCCGGGATTGCTCGGCTTCGAAGTCTGTCAGATGCTCCGGAAAGACCAGCGGTTCACTCATACTGCAATCATCATCATGTCGGCGAAGTCCTACAAACCCGACATGGATAAAGCTGCCGAACTTGGTGCAGATGCCTACGTCGTGAAGCCATTTGAGTTCAGTGATTTGATGAACGTCGCACGGGAAAACATGAACAAGCGCAAGAACGCATCATGATGACGGTGCGTTTCTGGGGAACGAGGGGTTCCATCGCCACCCCCGGGCCATCAACGATGCGATACGGCGGTAATACGTCCTGCGTTGAACTACGCTCAGGCAATCATCTCATTGTGTTCGATGCGGGCACGGGTATCCGCGAGCTTGGCAATCGATTGCTGAAAGAATTCGAATCCCAGCCGCTGACTATTCACGTCTTCATCAGTCACACACATTGGGATCACATCCAGGGTTTTCCTTTTTTCCTCCCGGCATACGAACCTCAGAACACCGTCCATCTTTACGGTCCGCCCGGCCGCGACAAATCATTGGATAAGATCCTGAAGATCCAGATGGATTCTGATTACTTCCCGGTGGAACTCGGAGCAATGAGCCCGAATATCTTCGTCCATGAAATGCGGGAAGAAGTGGTCATTGGCGATCTGACGGTAAAGCATTTTTACCTGAATCACCCCGCGATGTGCCTCGCCTATCGCGTGAGTGACGGTCATCGAAACATTGTGTATGCAACTGACAATGAGCCGTACCAGGGGACATTGTTTGCACAATCCCAAAAGGTAGAATCCTCCTCCGATTTCCCCACGTATCTTGACGAGAAATTTGTCGAGTTTCTCTCGCAGGCTGACCTCTATATCGGCGAAGCGCAATACACGACAGAGGAATACCGTGAGAAGCGCGGTTGGGGTCATTCTCCTCTCGAATCTGTCGTCCGATTCGCTGTCCAGGCCAATGTGAAGACGTTTGCGTTGTTCCACCATGATCCTCTCCATGACGACAATTTCGTCGACGGGATGGTCCAGGAAGCCAAACAGTTGGTGACCCTGTTCGGCGGAAAGACGGAATGCATTGGTGCACAAGAAGGCCTTGAAATCCAAATCTCGTAATACGATACGGGATTTCTCTTCGGGAGCATCACTCTATAGTCTTTTCTCTTCACGGTCCGAGGTGTCCAGCAATGGCAAGGACAATCCCGCGCTTTCGTCAAATTTCCTCCTTCGTTCTCCTCGTGGCTCTTCCGCTCGTTGCCCAACTCAAATTCACAGATCCGTCGCGGCTCAACAACAAAGACTACCTGAATCATCAAATCAAAGACATTAGCAATCAGGATCTGTTGCAGGCTATCCGCCTGGATCAATCCGCGCTTGCGGATGTCAATCAGGCCTTTCAAAAGAAACAATGGGATCGAACATTTCAAGCCTGGGGGGCATACTGGAACCTCAAGCAACAGCCGAAGTATGTGACCCAGAATGTCGGGTTCCTTCTCGATACGGATATGCTGAAAAGCTACGATGAAGCGCGTCAGTATGCGCAACAACATCCTCAGGAAATGGACAACGTCCTGGCCCGGGCGACGTCTCTGCTCAAGAACATCATCCGCCCTTGGGGAGATTTCGAAGTCGACTTCGGCTCGAAGGTGGACTTCAATCGTGAAATTGGTCAATCTGGAAAATATGGCTTTCACTACTGGTGGTGGTCCAAACCCCTCTTGGTGGCGTACGTCGTGAATCAGGACCAACGGTATCTCTCGAAATTCGATGACCTCTTCCATCAATGGTACAATCAGCGAAATGTCATCACCAACGGTTTTCCCAATCTCGATGTTGTCTACTATGAACTGGGTCTGGGTGTTCGCAACCGGCTGTTCATCGAATACTATCTCCTTCCGTATAAGGAGCGCCCTTGGCAGACGCATCAGCAAATGCTGAAGACGATGCTCGGGGCGGGGCGTTGGCTCTACGAGCTTCAACGATGGGAAGGCTATCGTCCCGGCAACTGGCAGGTTCACGGATCCTACATGCTGGCACATCTCGCACTCGTGTTTCCGGAATTCAAAGAGTCGCAGGAATGGTTGGCCATAGCACTTCAGCGGATAAGTGAACATCTTCGGCAGGATTTCTACGAAGACGGCGGACACTCTGAGCGCGCTCCGCGCAATTACACGATGGCCACCTACATGGCCTTTCGCAATCTCTATTACCTGCTCTCTGCATATCACGCCGGCGATGAGCTCGCAGCTGAAATTCGACATCGGATGGGAAACACGATCGATTGGTGGATGAGCATGCTTGCGCCAACGGGAGAAATTCCTGCGATCAACGACAGCCATCGCGGCTCGTTTCCCACGTTCATACTTCAGGATGGTGCGGAGTTTTTCCGGAAACCATATGTCAAAGGAGTATTGAAGAACCTGTTTGGAGTAGACGCGAAAAACGTTTCGCTCTCTCTTCCTTCGTTCACTTCCCGTCATATGCCGGAATCCGGATTCACCGTCATGCGATCCGACTGGACTTCGTCGGCGCTGTACATGAACCTGAACTACGGGAAATTCGCCGGCTTCCACACTCACAACGATCTTCTCGATTTTGAGATCTACGCATACGGAAAGGCGCTTGCTGTCGATGCGGGACTCGGGCTGACGTACGATGATTCGCTCTATGTTCCATGGTATCAGTCTTCGCGTGCACACAATATGGTAACCGTGAACGATCGAAACATTGAGCGAAAAGAAACCGAAGGGACGAACATTGTGTGGAATTCCGGAGCAATGCTCGACTACTTCTCCGGAGAACATGATGGGTACAAGAACCAGGGCGTGCACGTTGAGCGCCGGATAGCGTTCGTCAAACCATTATACTGGGTGATCGTTGACCGGATGGACTGCAAAAAGGGTGGGGACACGCTTTCGTGGTACTTTCATTCGCCAACCGCGCTCGTACCTCGAGGCCAGGGATATCAAAGCTCGAGCTCTCCGGGTATTTTGGTACTGCCGGCGAACAATCCAGTGCGTTCAAGAACCGGAATGGGCATGGCTGCGAGCACGCGCGATCTGACCCCCGGCAAGACGGAGCAAATCAACTGGATTGCCTTCGACCAATGGGCGACTCCCGGACCCGCAAACACGATAGCCGTTCTTCTGTATCCTTTCGAGGATTCGCTTCAATCGGCGACATTCTCCACGATCTCAGACGGTCATTATCGGGTCACGAGTCCCGGTGTGAAAGACGATCTCTACTATCTCACCACTCCTTTGAAGAACGACGAGGTTGAAACCGACGCATCGTTTCTCCTTATTCGGCATCAGTTGACCGGGTCGGATCGCTTCAGTCTTGTTCAGGGTTCCTATCTCCGCGTTCATGGCAAAGAAGTCTGGACGTCCGCCGACCGCACATCTGTCGAACAATTCCTACCAAAGTAAATCATCGCAAACGTGTCGCACCCGGTCATGCATTCTTGTCTGTCCCACGAAAACGCATGCTCCTATTCCGATAATCCTGTCTGTTTCTGACTCACCTTCCACAACTGGCGCTGCAACGTTTCGTCGTATGTCACCGGGGACGAAGATATGGAGATCTTGTTCTGAAAGTACCTGCCGGTGACATGTTCCACTTCTTCAGAGGAGGCCAGGTGGACCAGTGTTTCAGCGCCGTCTGTGGTGCTCGCGCCGGGCATATTGAAACCGGCACGAAGGAGTTTCGTCCCGATGACGCCCGGGTGCAGGCAATTGGACGTCACTCCGGTTCCCTCAAGCTGCTGCGCAAGTTGATAGGTAAAGAGAACGTTGGCGAGTTTCGTAAGTGCGTATGCAGAGTACCCACCGAACGATTTCTCCGCCTGAAGATTTTCAAAATCGATTCGCCCGCGCGTGTGCGCAACAGAACTGACGTTGACAACTCTCGAAGGGGCACTCTTCTTGAGGAGGTCGAGAAGGAGGTTGGTCAACAGAAATGGAGCAAGGTGGTTCACAGCGTAGGTCATCTCGAATCCATCCTCGGTCAGCGCTCGCTCATTCATGAAGACGCCTGCGTTGTTGAGGAGAACATCGAGCCGATCGTACCGGCGATGAATCTCCGCCGCAAGCTCCCGCACTTGTTTGAGCGACGCCAAATCGGCAATCAGGAGGTCAACCTTCTGGTTGCCTGTGGACGTTTGGATTTCTTCGACTGCCGCCTTGCCCCGGGCTGAATTGCGCCCGTGGACGAGAACTGTTGCGCCCAGTGCCGCCAACTCAACTGCAGTCTGCCTGCCAATGCCATCGGTCGAGCCTGTAATCAGAATAATCTTGTTTTGCATGGGAAGAGCTCTTTCAGGGAGGAAGCGTTATCGGCTGTGCGAGGATTCCTGGAACCGAGGTGAATGTACTCGTTCGGGGGAGAAACAGCAAGGACGGCAAGGGTTCAGAGAAACACCCGAACCAAATGCCGCCCTGGAAGAGTCGCATTTTGATTGAAACTAGTTGTTGCGCGGCGGACGATTCATCATCCGTTGTTGCTGTTGTTTCACGACTTCCTCGAACTTCGCTGCCTGCGGTTTTGTCAACAGGGAAATGATCTCCATATTCTGAGCCTCCCTGATCTCCGTCATCGCCGCTCGCATGGCGTCCATATCACCCTGAAGTTCATTCCGTTTGTCCGTCATGATCTTCTGGTATTTCTCATAGATCGCTGCGACCTTTACGACGGTCGTTGAATCCAGGCCGAGTTGTTTTCCGAGCGTATCTGCACGCTGTTTTGGTGACATTCGCATTCCCTGTCCCTGAGCGAATGCCATCTGCACCATTCCAGCGACGAAAACCATCGCAAAAAGAACGATGAGAAAACGTCCGATACCGGTTGTGGATTTCATGAATGTACTCCGATCTGATTATTGGTTGAAATAGTGAATTGATATACGCGGAACAGCGGTTACATTCTCCGTTCTTAACTCCTTGCACAATTCCTACTTCTGGGCTGACCCATTTGACAGGTGAACAGTCACCCAGTGTTTGAGTGGTTCCGGCATCTCGTTGCCTAATCCCTGGCCGGTTCCGCCGCCTCCCGATCTCCCACCTGATCGGCCGCGGCCTCCACCACCACCAGCACTTTGAGAAGGACTCGACACTCCCGGTTGTCCCTTCATGGCTGCGGCGAAATCACCGGTTTCGAAGCCGACCAAAATAGGTTTCGTCATGTCGGCGTTGACGGCGAACACGTGCGCTTTGTTTTTCTGGAGCGGAATTTTCAGTTCATAGATCAGGGTGCCATCGACATATCCGAGATGGGCTTCCACGCCTGCAGCGTCCTGCACAGACAGGCGATGTTGTTCGCCCTCTCCGGGACCGAGGATGGCCAACTGCTGTTGTGCCAGGTTGATCATGCGTTGGAACTCCTCCTGGTTTTCTTGCGCCGGAAATCGCCGTCCCTGCAGCAAACCAGAGACCGGAAACTGAATGCCAATGGTCTTGTTCTTTTTTCCCTCCACGTCGAACCATGCCGTGCATCCGAGAGCAAGCATCTGAAGCTGGGTCGCACGGTTTGAGGTGACAAGGCCTACGTAGAGATAGTTGTTGTCATTCTTGACTCCAACGGAGACGTCGGGGCCGACGATTTCAATTGTAGCGTCTTTCCAGTGGGATCCGTCGCCGGTGATCGCCAATTCCTGGTTTGTCCATACGCTGTTGAGTTCCTTGGAGCTGCTGCAACCAAGCAACATCAGCAGAAAAAAACCGGAAAACAGAACGGCAAAACGTGGAAAAGCCTTGAGCGAGTGAATCTGCATGATCGTTGTCCTCCAAAAAGCACGGTGATCGTTCTGGAGATATCTTTAGATTGAAAAGCTGAACAACACAAAGGTAGTATAGAGATAATACGGACAAAGTGTGAATTTGTCTCTCTGAAAAAGACGCCCGCCTGCGGCAAAAGCCAGGAAAAGGATCGATTTCTCAAGGGAAAAACCAAACCCTGGTTACTCACAGTGCAAACGAAAACGGAGCCTTGCCTTTGCAAAGCTCCGTTTCCTGAGTGAACCTGAACAAACTGCTTCAATCCGGATTCAACACTTACACCGGCTTGGAATCGGTGTCCGCTCCACTGAATCGTTTGAAGAATGCGGATACCCGTTGCGTTCCTTCTTCCAGGAGAGAATACACCGTCGGCACGATGACCAGCGTCAGGAATGTAGAAACAGTGAGCCCGAAAATAATGGTGACCGCAAGAGGCCGCCAGAATTCGGCGCTTTCTGCACCGAAAATGAAATGAAATTCCCGCCAGTCAAAGTCGATCCCCGTTGCCAGAGGCAAGACACCGAGTACGGTTGCCGCTGCTGTCAAGATCACCGGGCGGAGACGAATCCTCCCCGCTTCGAGAAGTGCATCTTCCAGCGAGAGCCCCCCTTCGTCATGTTTGTGTTTCACGAAGTCCAGAAGAACAATCCCGTTTCGCACGACGATTCCAGCGAGAGCCACAACCCCGACACCCGTCATGACAACACTTACGGGTGTTCGTGTGATGATGAGTCCAAGCATGACCCCGATCAGCGAGAGAACAACGGAAATCAGAATGATGAACGGTATCTTTAATGAATTGAATTCAGCTACCATTATAAGGAAGACAAGGAGCAGTGTGATGACAAACGCCTTGCCGAGAAAATCCGCAGCCTTCTGCTGTTCTTCCTCTGATCCGGTAAGTTTGATGGCGTAGCCGGCCGGAAGCGACAATCCTGCAACCTTCGCCCGGACGTCCTTGACCACATCAGACTGGACGCGGCCCTCGACTTCGGCGGAAACCGTAACGACGCGCTTCTGGTCTTTCCGTTTGATATCCGACACAGCCGTCGTTCGCTTGAGTTCGGCAACAGACGTCAATGGAATGGAAAGCAGCTGTCCCCGCCGATTCATGAACGTGATGCGAAGGTTTTCAAGATCGCTGGGGGAGAGACGCTGGTCTTCCTTGAGTCGGACACGAATGTTGTACTGATCTTCCCCAACCCGGTACTTCGATGCGTCAACACCGGCGATGGCGGCACGAATGGTGGAAGCGATCTGCCCGGTGCTTGTGTAATACATGCCGGCTTTCTCACGGTCAATTCTAATTTCAACCTCAGGGCGTCCCGTGTTGTAGTCGTCTTTCAGGTCAACAAGACCCGGAACGTCCTTGATCTTCTCGCGCACGACCATACTGAGCGACGCCAGCTGTTCGTAATCCTCGCCCGAGATTTCGATGTTCACAGGCGCTCCAACGGGGGGGCCCATCTGCTGTTTCGCCACACGAATCTCGGCCCCGGAAATGCCACCAGTGACGTTCCGTACCTCCTCAAGAGTCTGAAATGTGCTCTGTTGCCGCAGCTTTTTCTCGTAAAAACTGACTGCAATCTGTGACTTGTTGGGGGTACCCTGACCGCCGAAATCAAACGCGTTATCCGAAGTGCCCGCGCTTGCAGCGACGAACTCCGCATCTTTTCTTCCGGGAATCTGATTGATGCGGTCCTCCAAAGTCTCCGCAATGCGATTCGTGACATCGAGCGATGTGCCGGCCGGTGCCTCGATATTCACCGTGACCTGCTGTGGCTGAGTATTCGGGAAGAAATCGACCCCCTTGTTGAAAAATCCAAACAATACCATGATGACGAGGAGCAGACCGAAGGAGACTGACATTGTCAGACCCTTGTGATCGAGCGTCCATTTCAGGGTTTTCACATATTCGTTCTGAAGCCAGGGAAATGCCACCGTGTCAACTTCATGATACAAGAACGTGAATGGATTGTATTTCTTGTACCAGTGTGGATGTTCAAGGTTCTGCTTCGCCTTTCGTATGTCGCGCTTGTAGTTGATCCACCGTGCGGCTTGCACAGGGCTGATGACATACGCCACGAAGAGGGATGCTGTCAGCGTGATAATCAGCGTGTACGGAAAGAACTTCATGAAGTCTCCCACAATCCCCGGCCAGAATGCCAGGGGGAGAAATGCCGACAGGGTTGTGATCGTTGAGGTAAGAACGGGCACGAACACCTCACCGGCCGCCTTTTTTGCAGCTACTTCAGGGGTTTCCCCGTATTCCTGCTGATGCCGGTACGTGTTTTCAATAACCACAATGGCGTCGTCAACCAGGATGCCGAGTACCAGTACCATGGAGAACAACACAACCATGTTTAAGGTGATCCCAAGAGCAGAAAGGACGACGAATCCAATAAACATTGAGAGCGGGATCGCCGTCGAGATCAACAGCGAGTTCTTGAATCCAAAGAACATGAAGAGCGACATGACGACAAGAAACATACCCGTGAGAACGCTGTTTTCGAGCTCCTTGACCATGCGTGTGACGAATTTAGACTGGTCGTTGGAGATATCGATGGTGATTCCCTGAGGCAGCTGAGCCCGTTTCACTTCAACGAGCCGTTTGACCTCATCGGTTATGCGAATGAGGTTTTCCCCCGCGCGCTTCCGGACGTGCACGGAGACAACTTCCTTTCCGTTCAAGCGTGCGTAGGTCTGCCGGTCTTCAAAAGAATAATCCACCTTTGCCACATCGCGCAGATAGATGGGCTTACCGTTTTGCATTTTGAGGACGATATTTTCCAGGGGGCGCACTTCCTTGAACTCGCCCGGGATGCGAATCGTCAGGTTCTTTTCCTTTGTGTCGATGGAGCCGCCCGGGATGGAGAGATTCTCGGCACGTATGGCGCCTGCGATATCATCGAAGCTGATCTGGTACGCATTCATCCGGTAAACATCAGCGTTGACCTGCACTTCCGGCTCCAATCCGCCCGTCACGTCCGCTCCGATAACACCGGGAATACCCTCGATCTCATCACCCAGATCTTTTGCAATTTTCTTCAGTCGTGCCAATCCGACCTGCCCGCTCACGTTAATGTAGATGATGGGGAATTCGCTGATATTGATCTCACTGATCACGGGATCAAGAATGTCGTTGGGAAGCTGCGATCGCGCCGAACTGACTTTGTCCCGGACACGCCGCAGTCCTTCATCAATATCAACGCCAGTATTGAATTCCACTTGAATCGTGGAGAGCCCCTCTTTGGAAACAGAAGTAATGTGTTTGATGTCCTTGAGTCCCTTGAGCTCCTTCTCAAGCGGTTGCGAGATCAATCCCTCGATATCGACGGGAGACACACCGATGTACGGAGTCGCCACGATGATGAGAGGGATCTTGATGTCGGGGGCAGCCTCGCGCGGAAGTCCCTGGTACTCGGTCCACCCGAAGAATACAATCAAAACCATAAGAATGTACACGGGTGTCTTGTGATCGACTGCTATACTCCAGATTTTCATGGTCTGTCTCCGCTATTGGGTCACGATGACGGGTGTACCATTGATAACTTTCTGATACCCGGAAACGATGAGGTGATCACCGGCGTTCAAGCCCTCGAGCACCTCGACCATGATTCCCTGACGTCCACCGAGTTTCAGACGCCGCTCTTCCGCCTTCCCGTTGTTCTCGACATACACGATCGTACGATCACGGTCGACAAGCTGGACAATGTTCTCGCTCACGAGGAGCGCGTTCGGCTTTGTCCCGCGAATGATCCTTGCTTTTGCCACCATCTCCGATTTGATTTTCAGGTACGGATTGGCTACCACAATCTCGACCTGCAACGCGCGGTTGGCAGATGACACTGTCGATCCGACGAAATTCACTCTGCCGCGGAGCGTATCGCCGGGGAGCGCGTCAAACGTGATGACCGCCGCGGCGCCAACGGCCACGGAGCCTGAATACATTTCAGGGATATCCGCCTGAATCTTGATCGTCGATGTGTTGACGACGCGGGCAACCGGCATACCCGGAGGCGCGAAATCGCCTTCATTAGGCACGATATTGTCCACGATCCCGTCAAACGGAGCCCGGATTTGCGTCCGCTCCCAGCGCGCCTTCATGAGGTCTGTGTTCGCTTTGGCGGCGTCGCGGCTATACTCCAGGTTCTTCATCTGAAGCTCGCTGATCCCTTGCTCGTCAAATACCTTCTGTTGCTTTTCGAGGTTGAGCTCTGCCATCTTATACTGCGCATTGGCTGCATCATAGCCCGCCTTGATAACCTCGTCCCTGAGAATGATAATCAAATCACCTTTCTTCACGGTCTGGCCCTTCTTCGCCCTCCATTCCTTGACAACGCCTCCTTCTTCAGGACTCAAATTCGCATCCTCCGAGGCCTTGACCGTGCCGGCGACCTGTATGGCGTCGACCAATCGTGATGGCTTCAAGATGTCAATCCGTACGTCGACCAGTTGGATTTTTTTGCTGTTGGTGTTTGTCTCTTGCTTGCCGCAAGAGGAAAGAAGCAAAGCACTCAACATCACGAATGCCGCAAGAGCTTGTTTTGTACTGGTCATGGAAATGTTCCTTCAATAGGTTACTGTTGTTCACTTTCGAGGGCGTAGCTTGGCAGACGGCCGATCAATTGCTCAAGGTCGGCCGACGCCGACAAATAGTCAAAGATTGCCTGGACGCGGTTCACCTTTGCTTGAGTCAGGGCTAATTGGGCATCGTTCACTTCGAGCTGAGTTGCAGCGCTGCTCAAGAACCGAGTGGTGACGATTTTGTAGCCGCGTTCAGCCATCTCGACGGTTCTTCCCCCGGCGTCAATGCGCTTCCGGGTTTGCTCAAGATTTCCAAGAATTGAATGCAGCCCCGTCCGAAGCGTCCTTTCAAGACCAATTCTCTGTTCTTCGCTCTTGCGCTGCTCCAACTGGGCTTGTTCCACCCGTGAGAACGTCTGTAAGCCCTGGAAAATGTTCAGCGAGAGCGAAAGGCCAACCTGTGATCCCTTATAGAAATCATTCGGTGAGAAGTTGAACTGATCCTTGGCCGCCGAGTATGCATAGGATCCAAACGCTGATAGAGTCGGCAAGTAGTTCGACCGCTCGGCATTGACAACAGCGCCGTTGAGTTCAATCTGCCTCTTCGACGCACTCAAACCTGGATTCGTTTCTACCACCAAATCTTCCGCTCTGGCAATGAGTTGCTCGTCCACCGGCTGCAGTGTGAGGCTGTCGGTGAGGACGAAAGTGTCTTTGGTGGTGACGCCAAGCGTATTCTTGAGATTGTCCAGTGACAGGCTGTAACCGGTCTCGCTTTGGATCACCATGGGTCGCAGATTCTCAACGCCGACGGTAGCGCGCAACTCATCGTATTCCGATACCATTCCTTGTTTTCTCATCAATTGGACATTTTTGAGATTGTCCTCCGCGTTCTGGAGACTGGAACGCATCAAGTCGAAAGCTTCATGTGCAAGAAGCGCTCCATAATAAGCCTTGCGAACCCTCGTCACAGTTTCCACCTGTTTTGCCTGGTAAAGGTCGCGTGCGAGATTCGAATAGATATGCGCAGCGCCAACTCCAACGAATACGGCCCCGTTGAAAAGAATTTGCCTCACATTCAGAGATGCACTTGCATTGAAAGCGGGTGTGAATGATATTGGCACAAACTGGCCGCTCGGTTTGGGATACGTGGAATCGATCCCCTTCATGAAACTGTAGAGGAAGTAGTCGGGAAAGAATGACACCGGCTTGTCGATCATATGGACATATTGCCCCGTGATGTCGACTGCCGGCATGGCATTTCCCCACGCTTCGAGAACGCGTGCATCGGAGCGTTTGACCTCAAGCCGCGCGGTGAGGAGATCTGGATTTGTCTTCATCGCCATGCGAACAGCATCTTCGAGAGAGAGGCGGCGAAGAGATGTCTCTTGGGCGCAAACGGGCGAGAGTGAAAAGCCGGTCGCCGACAGGAAAAGAATAAGAATGAGTGACGTGGATTTCAGGTTCATGTATTCCTCATGAAGATGTTCAAGAATTCGATAGAGCTTTCAGTTCCAGTCTTCCTTTTTCCGTACAAATTGCCTCAAACAACAGATCATTGGAGAGATTCAAGACATCGTGGAGATTGAGTTGAAACGCTTCCCGCCAAATACCCTCTTCGGAGTCAATACGCATCATGAGAGCGGTCGCGCTTGACCAGAGAATGAGCCCAACTTCGGCTGGTTTCAGGTCCTTGCGAAGAATTTCCCCGTCGACGCACCGCTGAAGCATCCCGTTTACCAGATCCCAAATCCGTTGGTTGAGAACACTACAACTCAGTTTCACTTCTTCAGAGACTTGCTTGTGGAATTGCGGAGCCTGCCAGTAGTGCATCATTCGGAAATAGTCTCTATGCAGATTGAAGTAGTGGAGGTACGCTCCGGAGAGACGCGAAAGCATTTCCGCAGGAGCACAGGCACTATTTGCGACCTCGCTGAAAGCATCATAAAGAAGTTGCATGCCACGCATCATCACCGTCAGATAGAGATCTTCTTTGCTCTTGTAATAGAGATAGAGAGTTCCCTTGCTGAGTTCTGCGCTCTCTGCGATGTCATCCATGGTCGAGGTCGCCAAACCACTCTCAAAGAACACACGCTGAGCAGCATCAAGAATATCCTCTCGGCGCTGTTCCTTTTCCCTTTCCTTACGTTCATGAATTCCCAAGTTTGACTCCAGTGAATTAAATGACTGATGGTCATTAATTACGGTCAAGTTAACCAAAATGTTGCAGTTCCCAAAAGTCTTATTGTCAGTTACTTCCGGGGGTATTGAAACGGTGTTTTCGGTCTCTTTTTGGCCTCCACAGCACCGGAAGTCATTGGAAATTAAGGCGTTCTGCGCTTTTGCCTTTAGCGTGAAAAATGAATACTATTTCCTCAAATGAGCAGTCTCCGCTACAAGATAGGCTTCAGCTATTTCCTGTTGGTCTGTGTCAGCCTCGCCTCCAGCGTTGTAGCCCTCTATAACTTCGTCGAGCTCCAAAGCTCTGTCGGGCAGTTGATGCGCGAAAACTATCAAAGCGTCTTGGCGGCGGAGCACATGTCAAGGGCCCTGGAAGAGCAGCAGCAGACGCAGGAATCGCTCATGTACTTCAGCGTGCCGCTGGCAGGGACAAGGCCTGTTGGCGACGAACTCACAACGGCCAGAGGTGTTTTCAACAAGAACCGCGATGATTTTGTCTCGTGGTATCGGACGGCAACAGAGAGCGTTCTTGTCGCTCCAAAGCCACCAGTTCTCGACAGCATTCCCCTGAGTTACAAAAACTACAACGTCGCGTCGGATTCTTTTTTCAACATCTTCAGAGTGACTGCAAAGCGAGGGAGTGCGCGCAATCTTCAGCAGAGAATTCTCAAACCGCTCTCGCTCATTGTTCAGGGTCAATGTGCGCGATTCCTGGAGTTCAATCAGGCCGCAATCGCTTCGGCCGACCGCAGAGCCAAGGAAGCGTCCAACAATGCGGCATTTGCCGTTATCTTTACCTCGATCTGTGCAATTGCTCTCATTCTTTTTGCCAGCGTACAGATTTCAAGAACCATCATTCGCCCTGCGGAGAAGCTGACCGAGGCTGCGCGACGCATCGGGCGGGGCCAGCTGAATCAGAAAATTGACATCACGACCAACGACGAGATCGGCGAACTGGGGAGCGAGTTCAACAAAATGACGGAACGTCTCAGAGCGTATGAAGAGATGAATGTCAATCAGTTGATCGCAGAGAAGAAGAAATCCGAAGCCATCGTCGCGAGCATCCCGGACCCCGTCATTATGATGGATGAGGGAGACAATCTCCTTTTGATGAATCAGGCAGCACGAAAACTTCTTCGCATTCGCGGTACCGACTGGCAGGGCAAACCCCTCGACCAGACCGTTACCGATGCCCAATGGTTGAAGTTGCTCGGTCGCGGAGGCGTCAGCGAAGAAGAACGCGCGAAACGCGATCCCTTGCTTTCCATCCAGCAACCCGGCGAACAGATCCTCTATTTCCGACCGAGGCAGACGACGATCATCGATGAGTCGAACAATATTCTCGGGGTTGTCACGCTTCTTCAGGATGTGACACGTTTCAAAAATTTGGATCGAATGAAATCAGAGTTCATCGCCACGGTGTCACACGAACTGCGTACTCCCCTGACATCCATCAACATGGCCGTCGATATTCTCTCACAGGAAGTCCTGGGCACGGTGAATGAACCGCAGAAAGACATGCTTGCAACGGCAAAGGACGACTGTGAGCGGTTAACCAAATTGGTGAAGGAACTCCTCGACCTGTCGAGGCTCGAGGCCGGGAAGTACGAATTGAAGAGGGAGAGCATCAATCTCCGCGCAGTCGTAGACGAAGCGTTGAAGCCTCTGCGGCTCCAATTTCGGGAAAAGGGGATTCGGTTGGAGACAGACATCGCTCACAACACACCCGAGGTTCCCGGAGACCAACAGCAGTTGTCATGGGTGATCACGAACCTGGTGAGCAACGCGTTGCGTTATACGCCGGCGGACGGCGTGGTGACCATCCACTCTGATTTCGCTCGTGATTCTGTGCGTGTATCTGTTTCGGATTCAGGGCGTGGGATACCGGCAGATGCGATCGAAGTGATCTTTGACAAATTCGTTCAGGTCAAACAATCGACGGATGCAACGCCGGGCAGTGTTGGACTGGGGCTTGCCATTGCAAAGGAAGTCGTCGAAGCACACGGTGGGAGGATATGGGTGGAAAGCAGCGTGGGTCAGGGGAGCACATTCTTCTTCACGATACCACGGACCGAGAGGAATGCGAGATGACGCAAATCATGCCCAGAGTTCTGGTCGTTGATGATGAAGCGAATATCCTGAAGACGATGGGCGTGTGCTTCAATGCTGTCGGCTATGAGACGCATTTGTTTTCGAAACCGCAGGAGGCGTTGGATGCCCTTCATCGCGAACGGTTTGACCTTGCCTTCATCGATTTGAAGATGGCGCCGATCGATGGTATGGAAGTGCTGGCAGAGATCAAAAAATACTCGCCTGAAACTACGGTCATCATTGTTACTGCGCACGGATCCATCGATACCGCAATCGAAGCAGTGAAACGTGGGGCATATCATTATCTCCAGAAACCGTTCGACTTCAAGGAGCTTCAGCTTTTTGCCCAAAAGGCGTGGGAATACCATCAGCTGGCCCAAGAGGTGCGTGCTCTCCGGAGTCAGCTGAATTCTGCGCAGGATACCGGCGACTTGATCACGAGGAGTCGCGAGATGCTCGAGCAGATTGCCCTCGCTTCAAGAGTTGCCGAAAGCACAATTTCGGTTTTGATTGAAGGAGAGAGCGGAACGGGAAAGGAACTTTTCGCGCAGTTCCTTCATCAGAAAAGCGCACGTGCGCAGATGCCGTTCGTAAAAGTAAACTGCGCTGCTATTCCGGAGCAACTGTTGGAGAGCGAATTGTTTGGTCATGTGCGGGGGGCCTTTACTGGAGCGGTGCGAGATCGGCAGGGAAGATTTGAGCTCGCGAATGGCGGAAGCATCTTTCTTGATGAAGTGGCCGATCTCACGCTCGGGATCCAGGGAAAGCTCTTACGCGTTCTACAAAACAAGGAGTACGAACGCCTCGGGGAGAGCACAGCCCAGAAGGTTGACGTGCGGGTCATCGCGGCAACGAACAGGAGCCTCGAAGAGGCGATGAAAGAAGGAACCTTCCGCGAGGATTTGTTTTACCGACTGAATGCCGTGCGACTCAAGCTTATTCCGCTGCGCGATCGCCCTGAAGATCTTCCTCTTCTCATTCAGCATTTCCTGCAGAAGTACTCGCCGGGGGCCTCGATGGATCTTGCTCCGGAAGCGATGAAAGCAATTCGTGCCTATCGATGGAATGGTAATGTGCGCGAGCTCGAGCATGTCATCGAGCGATCGGTACTTCTTGCCCAACACGGAATTATCGAGTTGGATCATCTCCCTGCAGAAGTGCGAATGGCCCTCGAGCAACCAGGGGATGCGCGTTCTCTCGAGGAAATAGAGAAGCTCCATATCAAACGCGTTCTTCAACAGGCTAAAGATTATGATGAGGCCGCGCAGATTCTCGGCATTGATCCGGCAACGCTCTGGCGAAAACGCAAGAAATATGGATTCTAGCCAGAGCTTCTTGATTGCAATCTGCAATACCCCCTAATCCCATATTCCGCAACCGGTTATAACGCATTTCCTCGCACGACCAGTATTGACAATGCAAAATTCAACCTGAGGTTCAATTGCCCGAGGTGCACGGCTGAAATCGCCTTATTTATCAATCATTTCTGGTGATTTGGCTTGGCACGAGGATTGCCCTCGCTTTCTTGAATAATCAACCGGACACCGGACAAGAACCGGGAAGTCTCATCCCTAGCACAAAATGTGGGAGGCGGTATGGCAGTTAAAGTGACCACCATGAACAATTTGGACATTGCCGTCGTTGAGCCGCGCGGTTCGTTGATCGGCGGGGAGGAAACAGACGAGCTGAAGGCCAAAGCTCGCGATTTGTTGGAGCAAGGGAATCGAAAGCTGATCTTGGATCTGGGTGGAGTGTCCTACATCAATAGCTCGGGCATCGGTGCGCTCGTCGGCATTCACACCATGTACACCAAGGCCGGCGGCAAGATCAAACTCTGTCAGATGGGAAAAGGCGTGCAGAACGTTTTCGTCATCACTCGTCTCGCGAGCGTGTTTGATCTCGAAGAGACCCGCGATGATGCAGTCAAGAAATTCTAGTTAGCGTGCTGTTGCAGTAGCTCTCCAATCACTACATAATCACAAGGAGTACATATGAAACAATCTGTCTTCATTTCCGGTGTTTTGGTTGTCGCGTTGATCGCATCGTATTTCATCTACGATTACCTGTTACCAGACTACATCCGGGACGGTGGTCCGTTGGTGGTAGGGTTGATCGCCATGACAATTATGGTCTTCACATTCATCTTTGAGCGTATCTTCTCCCTTCGCAAGGCCCAGGGTCGCGGTTCCCTCGCCGTGTTTTTGAAGAACGTTACCCAGGAAATCAATAAAGGTAACATCGAAGGTGCAATTGCCGCGTGCGACAAGCAGCGTGGATCATGCGCCAACATCATTCGCACAGGGCTGGATAAGTACAAGCAGCTCATGCATGATGGCGATGTCAAGAGTCAGAAGGAAATGATGGCGGAAGTTCAGCGCGCCATTGAAGAAGCGATGCTGCTTGAAGTCCCCTTGCTCGAAAAGAACCTCGTTGCGCTCTCCACGATCTCTTCGATCGCAACCATGTGGGGTTTGCTCGGAACAGTGCTTGGAATGATTCGTTCCTTCCGCGCCATGTCGAAGGCTGGTTCCCCGGACGCAGTGGCTCTTGCACTTGGTATCTCCGAAGCTTTGATTAACACGGCAGGCGGTTTGATTGCAGCTATTGCCGGTATTCTTGCATACAACTTCTTCACGACGAAAGTTGACAACTTCACATATATGATTGATGAAGCCAGCTATTCGATCGTTCAATCTCTGGCAGAGAAATTTCCTGCTGGCAAATCCAAATAATGTGAGGTCTGACTATGCCGAAAATCAAGAAAAAACGCCTCGGGTATGGTATTGATATGACACCGATGGTGGACGTGGCTATGTTGTTGCTCACGTTCTTCATGATGACGACGCAGTTCCGACCGGAAGAGGCAACGGCCATTGATATGCCGTCCTCTCACGCACCCTTTAAGATGCCCGAAACGGATATCATGGTTGTTACGGTCAACAAGGCCGGGACAACGTACCTGTGGGTGGATGCTCAAAACCTGCGAGCGCAGTTGTTTGGCGAGGCCAACAAACTGAAAGCGAGCATCCCGGTTACCAACGATCAGCTTCGTCAATTGTTGGTACAGGCCCGTATTTCGAATCCAAAACTGCGGACGCTGGTCAAGGGTGACAAAGATGCGCCCTATGGTCCGATTGAGGATGTCCTCGGTATTCTGCGTCAGGTGCAAATCACCCGATTCAATCTCGTTACAGAACTTGATAAAAACTAATTAAGGGAGTCTACCCATGGCAGTAGTTGACAGTGGTGGTGGCTCGAAGAGTCATGATCGTGGACAGAAGAAGCACAAGAAGAAACGCCGCCTTCGGATTCGTATTGACATGACTCCGATGGTCGACGTCGCGTTCTTGTTGCTGACGTTCTTCATGCTGACGACCTACTTCAGTAAGCCTCAGACGATGGAGCTCAACCTTCCAAAGGATGAGAAACAACAGGTCGAGGTCGCAGAGTCCAATTTGTTGACGATTCGTGTAGCTCCGGACGGCGCTGTGTTCTGGAATATAGGCACTGACCCGGCGAACAGGATCGAAATGAAAGAGCTGAGGAAATTCCTGACGGACAAGAACAAGGAAAACCCGAAGCTCATCACGCTGCTCAAGATCGATCGTGACGGCAAGTATGACATGCTGGTCAAGGCGATGGACCAAGTTGCCCTCGCCAAGGTCGAACGATTCAGCCTGGCGCAAATGAATGAATACGACAAGCGCCAGATTCAAAAAGCACGAGGTTCATAAAGGAGCACACCTATGGAACAATTTGATGTGAAATACAAGACAGACTACGGTGCGCCCGAACTGAAGAAGAATTACAGAAGGTATCTGACCATCGCCTTGTTGATCGGTATGGGCATTGATTTTGCAGGCGCAGGTGCTTACTGGGGGGTTTTGTATGCCACCCGGGAAGACGCACCGACCGGCACCGTGAGGCTGATTGTCAAGTACAGTGATCTGGGTCCGCCTCCGTCGTTGTCGCAAGCAATGGCCGCATCTGTGACGGCTGCGAATGCCGGTGTGAAACCGAGCGTTGGTATTCCGGTTCCAGTGCCTGATGCGGAAGTCAGTCCGGAAGCAACTATTGCGACGCAGTCTGAAATGAGTCAACAGACGGCAGTGGTTGATCAGGGCCCCGGCAGCGGCGACAAGGAAATCAAGATCGAAGAAGACGAAGCGCCGCCCGCAGATTATGTCCCGTACGAAAAAGCCCCCGAGTCCGTGAAGCAGGTTCAGCCGAAGTATCCTGACCTGGCAACACGCGCTGGACTTGAAGGCACCGTGTGGGTCAAGATCTGGGTCGATAAAGAAGGCAAGCCGAAGAAAGCAGTCGTGCAAAAGAGTGATGCGGAAATCTTCAATCAGCCGGCGACCGAAGCAGCAATGCAATGGATCTTCACGCCTGCGATGATGAAGAACGGACCGGTCTCGGTGTGGGTTTCGATCCCATTCCGGTTCAAACTGCAAGGAAAGTGACCGTTGAAGTCAGTCGATGTTTCGACGGTCATCGGATACGGAATATCCGGATTGATGGGCATCGTCGGGGTTCTGGTCCTGACCGGTGTTCTAGCAAAAGAGGGTACTCCGGCACAGTTCCGAATACTCTTTGGCATCGTGTTGATCCTGTATAGTGTATATCGTTTCACGATGACACGAGCACGTCGTAAACAGGAAGGAGGATCGGAAGAATGAAACCTGCAGTATTGTTCTCGATCCTCATTATGCTGAGCGTTGTCAGTTGTACGAAGCGGCAGGGGTCGGATATCCGGAGCGGGACGTTAGCTGTTCTTGCAACGGAATCGCACCTGCCGCTCGTTCAGCAGCTGGCATCCGATTACCGCAGCGCCTTCCCGGAAGTCGTGGTGACTCCCCAGGGAACGACAACGCGTGCAGCGATTGTTGATATGGTCAACGACAGCGTGCACTGCGTGTTTGTGGATCGCAGGTTGAATGAAGAAGAACGAAGTGCCGTTGAGAAGGCAAAGCTCAACGTTATCGAAACAGAAATTGCCCGTGACGGGCTGGCTGTTCTCGTTCACCCGTCGAACAAGCTCCCGGCAATTTCCATGGAATTGCTGGAAGGAATCGTGTCCGGGAAAACAGCACTCTGGAATACTGTTCCCGAATCGAGGATTCACGGAGTCATCGAGCTCTGCTTGACCGGGAAGAACTCGGGCCTGTACGAATTGTTGACCCGTCACTTCTTCAAATTGGAGAAGGACGTGAGTCTGGCTGCGATGGCCACTTCGCAGCAGAGCATCATCGAATATGTTGCTGCACACCCCGAAGCGCTCGGGGTCGTTTCCTATGCTGCATGGAAAGACACTTCTCGCCCGGCGAACGAGACCGCAAGAAACAATGTCCGGTCGCTGGACCTTCTGACAACCAACGCAGAAGGAGTGCGAACAGTCGTGCGCTTGAATCAAAGGAACATTTACGATCAGATCTACCCGTTGACCTATTCTCTTTATATGTACACGTCGGAGAAAACGCCGGGCCCAGCATATGGATTCAGCGCTTTCGCTGCTGGAGAAACCGGACAACGAGTGTTCTTGTACGCGGGACTTGTTCCCAAAACCATGCCCTATCGGACTATCCAACTCACACAGGAGTAGATGTGGAATGAAAAACCTCGTAGCTGTCGTCATCTTGTGCGCGGTGCTCGTGTCGGGGCTCCTGGCGCAGACGCAAATTGACAAAGCAAAGGATCTGTTGAACCAAGGCAAAGCAAAGGATGCTCTTGCCCTTCTTCGGGAAATCGTGACTGCTCCCCAGAAGAACACGGAAGCATGGCGACTGTTCGGTCAGGCATTTTTCAACCTTTCCATGCCTGATTCCGCGAAGATAGCCGGTCAGAAAGCCATCTCTATTGACGAGAAAAACGTCAAGGCCTACATCCTTGTCGCAACGATTGAAGAGGGCCAAAAAGACCTCAAGGCGGCGCTCAGTACGCTCAACAGTGGCCTGGTGGAAAAGAAAAACGACTGGGAGCTTCTCACAGCCAAAGGGCTTATGCTCCTGCGTGCTGATTCAGTCGATCGTTCGATCGTGGAACTGTCGAAGGCCAAGGAAGCCAACCCGAATGCGGCCACGATCTATAATGGGCTTGGCGACGCGTATAACAAGCAGGGCGTCCCTCTTTTTGCGATTACTCAATACGAGAAGTCCGCAGAGTTGGATTCCATGAATGCTGATGTCTACAACAAACTTGGGAAACTTTACTACAAAGATCGCCGTTACAATGACGCGGCCAAGGCGTATGCGCGCGTCGTTGTTCTTGACCCCGCGAATAAGACGGTGCTGCTGGATCTTTCGAAAATGTATATGGCGTCGAGACCGAAACAGTATGAGAATGCGTCGAAGTACCTCAAGCTGTATATCGATCGTTTCCCGAAATCGGACGAGGCGTGGGCGATGTACTCGGAGGCGCTGTTCTTTCTGAAGAAGTACCCGGAAGCCCTCGATGCTGCCCAGCGTGTGCTCAAGATCGATCCGAAGAGCGGCAAGGCATGGCGCTATGAGGCGACTTCGGAGTTTGAATTGAAGAAATTCAAGGAAAGCGTTGAGTCGTTCAAGAAGCTGCAGCAGGTCGACACGATGAGGGTCGAGGATTACTACCGCCTGGGAGATGCGTATCTCGAAATGAAGCAGACGGCGGCCGCGGTCGACGCGTATGAGAACGTGCTCAAGCTCGATCCAAACCAGAAAGAAGTGTACAACAAGGCGGGCGGCATCTACATGGGAGAGCAGAAATGGGAAAAGGCGGCTCCGTTGTTCCAGCGCCGGTTCGCGACGGATTCTTCGGCAAGAGCACTCAGTGCGTATCTCAATTATGCTTCCTGCAAAATCGCAGTGAAAGAATATGATTCTGCGCGCATTGCATACCGGACATTCATTTCGAAGCGCGCGGACTACCCGCCAGCATGGTTTGGCCTTGCTCGAGCCTTGATCCTCCTGTCGACAGACTCATTGCAGGCGTCAAGGCGCGCATATGAGGAATGGCTGAAACTCATTCCACCGGCTGACGAGTCGAAGTTCAAAAGGGAACTGGCCGAAGCGTACAAGAATATCGGTGTTGCTTATCTCGTCGACAAGAAGTATCAGGAATCAATCGCTCCTCTGGCGAAGTCAACCAAATACAAAGATGATGATGACGAGACCTGGCTCCACCTTGGTCAATCCAACGCGATGCTCGGGAACAAGGATGAAGCGATTCTGGCATTGAAGAAAGCTTTGAAGCTGAACCCGAAGAGCAAGGACGCGAAAAAAGGTCTTGAGCTCTTGGGAATACCGGTTGACTGATCCTGGTCCCTGTATTACAAAATTGAAATTACTCTCGCGGTGAATAAAACAAGAGGCATGGTATGGCAGATCAGCAAGAAGAACAGAAGAAACAAGAGAACCCGGCGCGTGGATATTATGTGTTCATGGGTCTCGTGATTGTGACGCTGGTGATCATCATAGGATACGTTGTTCGATCGTACTTTGGAATTTAGACGAATAAACGAACCACACTCACTTCACAAAGAAAGGGTGTATGCGATGAAGCATAAACTGCTTGGGATTGCCTTAATCGTGATGGTTGGCCTGATGGGATGCGCAAAGAAAGAACCTCTCCCGCCAATCTCAGGTTGGGAGAAAAACCAGGATCCATATTTCAAGGTCCGGTTCGACTATCCGAAGGGGTGGTTCAAAGGCGGGGAGTCGGGAAAGATCAGCTTCACATCGTCTGAGGCGGCTGTTGGAAAATTCTTCGATCCCACAACGAAAGAGTCACCGGACGGTGCTCAAATCCTTGTAAGCTATGAAAAACAAGATACCTTGAAGACCCTTGAGGCATTCGTCGATGAAGATCGTACCGACCTGAACGCTTCCGGCTTCAATCTGAAGCCCATCGAGCCGGCAACAGTCGACGGCACTCCAGCACTGAAGTTCAGCTACAGCGGACGGTACAATGACAAGGTGACGGTTGAAGCCACCCGCGTGTTCATCCTGAAGGACTCGGTACTGTTCAAAGGAGTCTTCTGGGCGTTCAACGACTACTATCTGCCCTATCGCGCAGCGATCGATACCTTCATCTCCACAGCAGAGTTGCCAAGAGCCAGAACTGCCAAGGTTGACGAGTCGCTTCCCTCAACAATCTATGACACGTACAAGGATAAGAATGACGAGTATCTTTCCATTCAGTATCCGAATAACTTCAACCCGACAACACCGGCTCCGAAAGGGAAAGTGCAGTTCATGCTGATGCTTCAGGGATATCGCAATGACTCGAACATCCTCATCGACGTTCGTCCCGCAGAAAAACTCACGCTGGATAAAGTCGTCGATCAAAATGCGAAGTCCTACAAGGCAACGTCGAGCGGAGAAACCACGATCGATGGTCAGAAGGCACATTTCCTGAATTACTCGGCGTCGAAGAGCGTGGCGAGCAGAGTGTACTTTGTTGTAAAAAATGACAAGTTCTACAGGATTATCTTCAATTACTTTGAACCTGCAAAGAAGGACTTCCTTCCGGCCTTCGAAAAATCGATTGCGTCGCTACACATAAAGTAGTACGACGGGCGGGAATTGCTGTAGAGAGCCGGGGCAGCAATGCCTCGGCTTTCGCTTTTCAGAACCGAGTTTATCCCATCGTCTTACGACGTCACCGTAAGCGTGCACTCTCATCGGGAAATAACTACGTTTACCGCCTGCCTTCCGCTCCCTGGCAGATCAACTCCCGAAGCGGCTTTTAAAAGCCCAACGTCGCAAGATATCTCTTGTCTCCTCGTTCCGCAAAATCCGTTTGGACATTCACACAATAATTGCTATCGTTTCCCTTGGTTTATCGCTGCCGCAAACGTTGTTTCCTGACCTGGTCCTGACGCGCTTCGGGACAGACTCTCTTTGCTTCAAACCATGCAAAGGCCTTTTTCCCTCACGAGGAGGATGGAATAACGAATGGGAATGCACATCTTCCGCCGCAAAGATCTCGACCTCATCAAAGAGGATGCTGAGAGTTCATCCGAAATTCACCTCAAACGTTCCTTAGGTGCTATTGATCTCGTCTCGCTGGGAATCGGCGCGATCATTGGGACGGGCATTTTCGCCGTTATCGGCACGGCCGCGGCCGGAGGACCAAGCCACCTTGGAGCCGGCCCGGGTGTGATGCTATCATTTATTATCACCGCTGTCGCGTGCGGGTTCTGCGCCCTTTGCTATGCAGAATTTGCTGCACTTGTTCCGATCTCCGGCAGTGCATACACCTATTCGTATGCTACTCTCGGCGAACTCGTCGCGTGGATCATCGGTTGGGATTTGATCATCGAGTATGCGGTCGGAAATGTTGCAGTGGCAATCGCCTGGGCGGCGTACTTTCATCAACTCTTTTTCGGTTTGGGGATTCATATTCCCGAATGGCTGGCCGTGGACTATCGATCAGCACATCAGGCTGCAGAGGCTGTTCTGGCGGCGGGCGGGACAGTCTCCCCTGACATTGTGCTTCCTTATGAAGCCTGGCAAACCGCTCCCACGGTTTTCGGGTTTCACGTCATCTTCAACTTCCTCGCCATCGCCATCGTCGCGGGGGTGACCTGGATCCTGGTGGTCGGCATCAAGGAATCGTCCAGGGCAAACAACATCATGGTTGCCTTGAAACTTGTCATCCTCCTTTTCTTCATCGGTGTTGGAGCGTTCTATGTCAAGCCGGAAAACTGGACGCCCTTTATGCCCAATGGTTTCGCTGGTGTTTGGACGGGAGCCAGCCTTATCTTCTTTGCCTTCATCGGCTTCGACGCGATCTCCACGGCTGCAGAAGAGTGTAAAAATCCCGGCCGCGATATGCCGATCGGTATCATCGGATCACTCCTCGTCTGCACGGTGATCTATATTGCGACCGCTGCCGTGCTGACAGGAATTGAACCCTGGAATAAGCTCGGCGTCGCTGATCCGCTGGCGGCAGTCTTCGCCCGACTCGGTCTGAACTGGGCCGCTGGGATCGTCTCTCTGGGCGCAGTGATATCCATGACGGCCGTGCTGCTCGTCTTCCAATTGGGACAACCGAGAATTTTCTTCTCTATGTCGCGCGACGGCCTTCTGCCAAAATATTTCGCACGGGTTCACCCGAAATATCAAACTCCCCATATTACTACCATCTGGACGGGCGTTGTTGTTGCCGTTGTCTCCTCTCTCGCGAACATCAATGAGATCGTTGAACTGACCAACATCGGAACGCTCTTTGCTTTCGTCCTTGTCTGCGCAGGTGTGATCATTCTTCGGCGCACGGATCCCGATCGTCACAGAGTCTTCAGGGCTCCGCTTGTGCCGCTGGTGCCGTTGCTCGGTATCGGCATGTGTTTCTATCTGATGCTTGGTCTCCCGGCGATCACCTGGATCCGATTTGGAGTCTGGTTGCTCATTGGTCTGGTGTTCTACTTCTCCTATGGTTTCTGGAAGAGCCGATTGCGGGGACGGGGAGGAGTGAAAGCATGAGCGACGCTGGGGAATCCAAAGCCGGGCCATCAGCGGGAGCTCCTCAGCTTTTACGCGCCCTTGGACTCAAAGAGGGGATCGCCATTCACATGGGGGTCATCATCGGGTCGGGAATTTTCATCGTCCCGGCAACGATCGCAGGCCATCTTCAGGCGATGGGTCCGATCATTCTCGTCTGGGTGGTTGCGGGACTCCTGACGCTCTTCGGTGCCCTCACGCTTGCGGAACTGAGCTCAGTTCTGCCTCAGGCAGGCGGACCATACGTTTATCTTCGACACAGCTTCGGGCGGGTTTGGGGATTTCTTTTCAGCTGGAATGACTACTTCATCAACAAAGCCGGTTCCGCTGCCGCCATTGCCGTAGCGTTTGCCACCTATCTCGGATATTTCATTCCCGCCCTCAATCCGGCGAACACAATGCTCAAAGGGGAATGGTCGTTCTTCGGCCATCCGATGGAATTCTCCTTTGGCTGGATTCAGATCGTCGCCATTGCTACGATTGCTTTGGTGACCTTCATCAATGTCCGCGGCGTCAAATTCGGCGGCTGGGTGATGGACATTTTCACCACGGCAAAAGTTGTTGCCCTGGTTGGTTTGATCCTGGCAGTCCTTTTCTCCGGAAAGGGAAGTAGTGCAAACTTTCTTCCCTGGTGGCCGGATCACTGGACCGGCCAGATGACATCGGCCTTCGGACTTGCCATGATCTCGGCGTTATGGGCCTATGACGGATGGATTGATGTAACGCTCACGGCGGGGGAGTTCAAAAATCCACGACGGACTGTCCCCCTCTCGCTTGTGTTCGGAACATTGGCCGTCATCGCTCTCTATCTTGCCGCGAACCTGGCTTTTGCGTATGTCATTCCGGTTCAATCCATGTCGGGTTCTCCGCGCATTGCTGCTGATGTGGCGCAGACCGTGTTGGGGCCGATCGGTGCTTCCCTCATTGTTGTCGGAATTATGTGCTCAACGTTTGGAACAACGAATGGCATGCTGCTCGGAGGTCCACGCTCCATCTATGCAGCCGGGGCTGACGGAACATTTTCGAAATCGTTCGGCAAGGTGCATCCTCAGTATCACAGTCCGTACATCGCCATCATCTCGCTCGGTGTTTGGGGGTCGTTGCTCACGTTCAGCGGGACCTACGACCAGATCACCTCGTATGTTGTGTTTGGATCGTGGGGGTTCTATGCGTTGACGGCGCTGAGCGTGATTGTGCTGCGACGAAAAATGCCGAATGCCGAACGCCCCTACAAGGCATGGGGATATCCCTATGCAACCCTGCTGTTCGTCGCTATCGCTTCATGGTTCATCTACAATACGCTGATGGAAGACACTCGTAATGCTGTCATCGGCATCGTGTTGCTGCTTGCGTCACTTCCATTCTATTACTATTGGACACGGAAACGAGAATCCACAACCAGCGCACAATGATTTCACAATCGTCAGCCCTCATAACAGGCACCATGCCGGTATGAAGATTCCACGACCATCACTGACGCAATGGATTTTTGTGGGAATGGCGGTTGGTCTCCTCGTCGGCTGGCTTGCGCCTGACGTAGCCGTCAACCTGAAGCCATTCAGCACCATCTTTCTCCGTCTCATCAAGTCGATTGTCGCTCCGTTGATCTTTGCCACCCTCGTTGTTGGCATTGCGGGGCATGGCGATTTGAGGCAGGTAGGAAGGATGGGGGTCAAAGCGATAGTGTATTTCGAAGCCGTGACAACGGTGGCGCTTGTCATCGGGCTGGCCGTGGTCAACATCATGAAGCCGGGTGTTGGAGTCAGTCTTCAGACGGCGGCGAGCGTTGGCGACATCGTGGCCAAGAAGCAGACCTTCGGCGATGTTCTGGTTCACATCTTCCCGCAAAGCTTCTTTCAGGCGGCTGCTGAAGGAGAAGTACTCCAGGTTGTCGTGTTTACCCTGATTTTCAGCTTTGCCCTGGCGTTGGTGGCCAAGGAAAAGCGGCTCATCATGATTTCGTTTTGTGATTCGCTTGCGGAAACGATGTTCAAGTTCACGAACATTGTCATGAAGTATGCCCCCATCGGAGTGGCCGCAGCGATCGCCGTGACCGTCGGCAACAGGGGGCTCTCGGTTCTGATCAATCTCGGTCTTCTCATCATCTCGCTCTACATCGCCCTCGCAGTATTCGTTGTCGGGGTGCTTGGTACCGTTGCATTGATCGCGCGAGTACCGATCCGTCAATTCGTCAACGCTGTGAAGGAACCCGCGCTGATTGCGTTCTCCACCTCCAGTTCTGAAGCAGCACTTCCCAAAGCCATGCTCGCAATGGAAGCGCTCGGAGTACCACGGAGAATCGTCTCCTTCGTCATCCCTACGGGCTATAGTTTCAACCTTGATGGTTCATCTCTTTACCTCTCCTTAGCGGCAATCTTTGTGGCGCAAGCCGCCGGAATAGACCTGTCGATCGGTCAGCAGATCGTCATCGTATTGACATTGATGCTGACGAGCAAGGGAGTCGCCGGTGTATCGCGCGCAGCTCTTGTTGTCCTCGCGGGAACACTCTCGAGTTTTGGGCTTCCCCTGGAGGGGGTCGCAGTGCTTCTGGGTGTTGACCAACTGATGGACATGGGAAGAACCATGGTCAACGTTATCGGTAACTGCCTTGCCACTGTGGTCATTGCCCGATGGGAAGGAGAGTTCAAACCTGCCACGTCACAATAGTCTCATTGTATACCCTCTTTGCCGATTCCCACGAATTAGAATTTCCAATTTTAGAAAGAATTGGTTAAATTATTGCCCCCGATTACAGGTTTAGTCCCCCCAACGTTTGGGTTCCGTTAGAAAGGATTAGAGAGAGACCTATGGAATTGTATCTTGTCTTAGGCATCAGCGTCATCGGACTTCTGTTTGCCGTGTACCTTCTCCGCGATGTCTTGCGCCGAGATGTCGGCACGCCGCAAATGAGGGAAATTTCCGATGCAATCAAGACCGGTGCAGAAGCATTCCTGCGGCGTCAGAACCGTACCATCGCGACTCTCGCCATCGCGCTCGCAGCGCTCATTTACATCCTCTATGCTTTTGTGCGGACTCCCACCGTTCATGATCCTTCAGGACCCGCATCCCTAGCGTTTTGGACGACCCTTTCGTTTGTTCTTGGAGCGGCCTGTTCCGTCGCAGCGGGTTACATGGGTATGTGGATCTCTATTCGCAGCAACATTCGGACGGCCTCTGAAGCCACAAAGGGAATGAACGGAGCGCTTCAAACTGCGCTTCGCGGCGGCGCGGTTTCGGGATTCTTTGTCGTTGCCATGAGCCTTCTTGGTGTGGCCGGCTTGTTCGGAATCGTGAATGCCCTGGGTATTACAAAGGACGTATCGAAGATTCCTCTTCTCATTGTCGGTTATGGATTTGGGGCGAGTTTTGTGGCACTGTTTGCCCAACTGGGCGGCGGGATCTACACAAAGGCTGCCGACGTCGGCGCAGACCTTGTTGGAAAAATCGAAGCTGGAATTCCGGAAGACGATCCGCGCAATCCGGCGGTGATTGCAGACCTCGTTGGCGATAATGTCGGTGATTGCGCAGGAAGAGGTGCAGACCTTTTTGAATCCACAGCGGCAGAAAACATCGGCGCGATGATTCTGGCCGCTGGACTTTATATGTCCAATACCGCCTATTTTGAAAGCATCGGCATGTCGATGGTTGGTGTCCTCTTGTTTCCTCTTGTCGCCAGAGCATTCGGAATCATCGCATCAGCGGTCGGAATTCTGGTTGTCAAAACGACTGATCAGGAAGACCCCATGAAGGCGTTGAATCGCGGCTACTACGTTGCTGCAATCCTTGCCATGATTGGTTTCTTTTTTGCGTCGCATTGGCTTCTGGGTGCTGAGCATTATTTTAATTTCTTCCTCTGCGGCGTCATCGGCGTCTTGACGTCGGTAGCGTTCGTTTACATCACACAATACTACACTGACTATCAGCACCGTCCGGCCATCTTCATCGCTGAAGCATCTCAGACTGGACCGGCAACGACCATCATCGCCGGTCTCGCCGTAGGGATGGAGTCGACCGGACTTCCTGTCCTGGTCATTGGAACTGCCATCGTATCAACCTATCTGCTCGGTCAAGCCTCCGGCTTGGTGCACGCAGGATTATTTGGGACGGCCGTAGGTACGATGGGCATGCTGGGAACGGCTGCGTATATTCTGGCGATGGACACGTTTGGACCAATCACGGACAATGCAGGCGGCATTATCGAGATGAGCCGTCAGCCTGAAGAGGTAAGAAAAAGAACGGATCGATTGGATGCAGTCGGCAACACGACAAAGGCGTTGACCAAAGGCTATGCCGTCGGCTCCGCCGGACTTGCAGCCTTCCTTCTTTTCAGCGCGTTCTTCGACGAAGTGCGAAACTACGGATTCGACCTCCGGAGCATAGACTTGTCAAAGCCAGCGGTGTTTGTGGGGGCAATGTTTGGCGCGATGCTGGTGATGGTGTTCTCGTCGCTTGCCATTCGGGCCGTTGGCCGCGCAGCCTATGCGGTGATCAATAATGTCCGCGAGCAATTTCGCTTGAACCCCGGCATCATGCTCGGTACCTCGAAGCCGGACTACGGACAGTGCGTAGACATTGTGACGAAATCAGCATTGCGGGAAATGGTACTCCCTGGTCTGCTTGTAGTTTTCATGACACTCGCTGTGGGAATCGGGTTCCGGTGGCTGTACGTTTTGACGGGAAGCCCTGTCGATGGTGCCACAGGAGCTGAGGTCGTCGGCGGATATCTGATGGTAGCGACCATTACGGGAATCCTCATGGCATTGTTCATGAACAACGGTGGTGGGGCATGGGACAATGCGAAAAAGCTGATCGAGACCGGCATGTTCGGAGGGAAACGATCGGAGGCTCATAAAGCCGCTGTGGTCGGGGATACGGTTGGCGATCCGTTCAAAGACACCGCCGGTCCGTCGCTGCACGTTCTCATCAAACTTCTGAGCACCATTACTCTTGTTCTTGCACCACTCTTCATTTGATCGGAAAAAAAACACTTGAGCGGTGAGCCGCGCACAGTCAATTCGAATTCGTTCTCCACAAGCCGTCCCGAAGTCAAATGGGACGGCTTTGCTTTTTCTTCGGGGCACTATTCGCTTGTTTCCGACAGCAAAATCAATTAGAATTGAAAACATCATTTCCCGAAATTCTGCAGATTCCTATTTACATCATCGAAGGAGGTCCACCGCATGAGTAATCAGCATTCTGCGTTGTCGCGGCTTTTGGTCACAAAGCCGCTTGATGCTCTCCTGCACGAGTCACAAGAGACTGGAGAGCACAGCCTGAAGCGCGCACTCGGCCCGGTCAATCTTATCACTCTCGGCATTGGTGCAATCATCGGCGCCGGCATCTTCGTGCTGACAGGGGCCGCAGCTGCCAACTATGCGGGGCCAGCGATCATGCTGTCGTTTGTGCTTGCCGGGATCGCGTGCGTTTTCGCCGGGCTATGCTACGCAGAGTTTGCTTCGCTGATTCCCATTGCGGGCTCAGCGTACACCTATGGTTACGCCACCCTTGGCGAGCTCTTTGCCTGGATTATCGGCTGGGACCTGATCCTCGAGTATGCCTTCGGAGCCGCTACCGTCTCCTCAGGGTGGAGCGGCTATTTCCTCAGCCTGATGAATGATCTTGGAGTTCATATCTCCCCGGCGCTCACTGCTTCACCGGGAACAATGCTTGTCCAGATGCCGAACGGAAACTGGGAGCACCTCTCCCGGATGATGAACACCATCCAGGCCATGGGGCTCGATCCGGCTTCACTTCCACAGATGGCTGCATCGTTCAACCTTGTTGCATTCCTCGCGATCCTTGCCGTCACGACAATTCTGGTGATTGGAATCAAAGAATCAGCCAATTTCAATTCGGCGATCGTGATCGTAAAACTGGCCATCGTACTTGTGTTCATAGGAATTGTCGGATGGTACGTGCTGCAGAATCCAGAAAAGACCATTGACCTCAACTGGAAGAACTTCATTCCAGCCAATACCGGGGAATGGGGTCATTTTGGGTGGTCTGGAATTGCGCGAGCAGCGGGTGTCATCTTCTTTGCCTACATCGGATTTGATGCTGTTTCGACAGCGGCTCAGGAAGCGAAAAATCCGCAGAAAGACATGCCGATCGGTATTTTGGGTTCGCTGGCGATCTGCACCGTTCTGTATATTATCGTATCGGGACTTCTCACGGCAGTGGTTCCCTATACAAGCCTCAATGTCGCCGAGCCTGTTGCCGTTGGAATCGATGCAACCGGAGTGAAATGGGGAAGCTACCTCGTCAAAACGGGGGCGATTTTTGGTTTGGGCACGGTCATGCTTGTCATGCTCCTCGGTCAATCACGAGTGTTCTATTCAATGTCGCGCGATGGTCTGCTGCCGAAATGGGCCGGCAAAGTGCATCCCAAGTTTCGGACTCCCTACATCTCGACGATTACCGTTGGTATCTTCGTCGCGTTCTTTGGTGCTTTGCTGCCAATCGGCATCCTCGGTGAACTTGTAAGCATCGGAACCCTTCTGGCGTTTGTTATCGTTTGCGCGGGAGTTTGGATTCTGAGGGTGCGGCGACCAGATCTGAATCGCCCGTTCAAAACGCCTTGGGTTCCTTTCGTTCCGATCATGGGAATTATTGTATCGGGATTGTTGATGGCGAGCCTGCCGTTTGATACCTGGCTGCGGTTGGTGGTGTGGCTCGTTGTCGGCCTAGTGATCTACTTCACCTATGGCCGTCATCACAGCGCGTTCAGATTGAAATAGTGGACTCTTTGCCTGTCATAGAATCGCACAATGACTGAACAGCAACCGGCGAGGGAATTCAAGCACGGCCTCGGGCTTCTGGACTCGACGATGATCGTCATCGGATCCATGATTGGATCCGGGATTTTCATTGTGAGTGCGGATATTGCCCGCACAGTCGGATCTCCGGGAATGCTATTGCTTGTGTGGCTCATCACTGGTCTCATTACGGTGACCGGTGCGCTGAGCTACGGTGAGCTGGCCGGCATGATGCCGCACGCCGGTGGTCAGTACGTCTACTTGCGCGAAGCTTACAATCCTCTTGTGGGCTTTCTTTACGGCTGGACATCATTTCTTGTCATTCAAACCGGGACGATTGCGGCAGTCGCCGTTGCATTTGCGAGGTTCACCGCTGTCATCGTCCCGGGTCTGAGTGAGCAGAACATCCTTTTCGTTGTTTTTGGTCTCCGCATCTCCGCCGCCCAGATTTTGGCGATTTCCAGCGTTGCCGTGTTAACCTTCATCAATGCCCGGGGCTTGCGCGAGGGAAAGATTGTGCAGAACGTCTTCACCACGGCGAAGACCGCAGCGCTCATCGGACTCATCCTCCTTGGTATCATCGTCGGTCGCAATGCTCACGCAATCGAGGCGAACCTTTCCAATTTCTGGAGTGCATCCTGGACTCATGTGGCGGATGGCAGGATCGTTTCTGTTGAATCGCTCACAGGTCTGATGATTCTCGCCGCCATCGCCACGTCGATGGTTGGCTCGCTGTTTTCCAGCGACGCATGGAATAATATTACCTTCACTGCCGGTGAGGTGATCAATCCAAAACGTAACATCCCGTTGAGTCTCGCTCTTGGCACCGGGATCGTGACGGTCTTGTATCTGCTTGCCAATGTTGCCTACATCGTGATCCTGCCTGTGGCAGGAACTCCTGGTGCAATGGATCTCATGGGGAGGGGAATTCAGTTTGCGAGCTCGGATAGGGTGGGAACAGCAGCGGCGACGATGATCTTCGGAGAGCCGGCAGCCGTTATCATGGCGGTCCTTATCATGGTATCGACCTTTGGCTGCAACAATGGTCTGATTTTGGCCGGTGCCCGCGTTTACTATGCTATGGCGAAAGACGGCCTGTTCTTCAAGAAAGTGGGATCTCTCAGCACGAGATCTGTCCCGACAACGGCGCTGGTGGTTCAAGGTGTTTGGGCAAGCCTCCTGTGTCTTTCCGGGACCTACGGCGACCTTCTCGATTACGTCATTTTCGCCGTGCTGGTGTTCTATGTTCTGACCGTCATCGGGATTTTCATCCTCCGGAAAAAGCGCCCGGATGCAGAGCGTCCATACAAGGCATTCGGCTATCCCATCGTCCCGGGCCTGTATGTGTTGTGTGCATCGGCGATCGCGATGGATCTGCTGATTTTCAAAACGAAGTACTCCGGATCCGGATTGATCATCGTTCTATTGGGAATTCCTGTCTACTTCCTCTGGAAAACATTCTCAGGCTCAAAGCAAGAGGCTGCACGTTGAATCTCAAGTACCTTCCCATCGGAGACGATGCTCCGCACGTTGTCAACGCCATCGTGGAAATTCCCAAAGGGAGCAGGAACAAGTACGAGTACAATATCGAGCTCGGCGTGTTTCAGCTTGACCGTGTGCTGTTCTCGTCTATGCACTATCCGGAAGCCTATGGATTCATCCCGAGCACGTTGTACGATGACGGCGACCCTGTCGATGTCCTCATTGTGATCGATCAACCGCTGCAAACGGGAATCATGATCGAAGTGAAGCCGATCGGTATTCTGAAAATGGCTGACGAAAAAGGATCGGATGACAAAATCATCTCTGTAGCCAAACACGATCCAACGTATTCTTCGATCCGGGAAGTGAAAGAACTTCCGAAACACACGCTCATTGAAATTGAACATTTCTTCACGAGTTACAAAGAACTCGAAGGAAAACATGTACGGAGTTTTGGATGGCACGGTGTCAAGGAAGCTCGTCGGGCAATTCAACACGCGGCGAAAGCTTTTGCGAAAACCGTGCACCTGAAATATCAAAACTCTGAAGCTGAACATTGACAGCCTGGTGTGTCGGCATGAGTGCCTTGCCGGGACCGCTTGTATCTTTCGTCCTTCCCTCGTATTTTCCATTTCAACCCTCCACGATCAACTGGTGCCATGGTTCCGGCAAGCCCACTTCTCTATGTGCTGTTTACAGTCTTCATCATCGCTCTTCTGGTGGTGGATCTGGGGCTGTTTCAGCGAAAGACGCATGAAGTCAAGATCAAAGAGGCGCTTGGCTGGAGTGCAGTCTGGATTTCGCTTGCTCTTCTATTCAACCTCGGTCTGTTCTTCTGGCGCGGCAAAGAACCGGCACTGCAGTTCCTCACAGGATATTTGATTGAGCTCTCTCTGAGCGTAGACAACCTGTTTGTCTTCCTCCTCATTTTCATGTTCTTCAAGGTTCCCGCGGCATATCAACACAAAGTCTTGTTCTGGGGCATCCTTGGCGCGCAGATAATGAGGGGCTTGCTTATTGGTGTCGGCGTGGTGCTCATTGCACAATTCCATTGGATCCTCTATTTCTTCGGACTCTTCCTGGTCTTCACAGGCATCAAGATGGGATTTCAGGGAGAAGACGCTGAGGTGCGACCGGAGCGGAACATCTTCGTTCGATTTTTCAAGAAGGTGATGCCCGTTACCCCGGGATATCATGGATCGAAATTCTTCCTCAAGCTGGAAGGTCGGCATTACGCGACCCTTCTTCTCATCGTCGTCATCGTCCTCGAAACAACCGATCTGCTGTTTGCGTTGGATTCGATACCTGCCATCTTCGCCATTACGACCGATCCCTTCATAGTTTATACTTCGAACATCTGCGCAATCCTCGGGTTGCGCTCACTTTATTTCGCTCTGGCCGGGATGATGAATCTCTTCAACTATCTCAAGATCGGACTGGCGGTCGTGTTGACATTTGTGGGTTTGAAGATGCTTCTCGCTGAAATCTATCCCATCCCGATCGGTATCGCCCTGGGTGTCATCGGGGTGGTCCTCCTTCTCTCGGTCATTGCCTCACTCCTCTGGCCAACGCAAAAAAAGGCCTGAAAACAATCACTTTCGAAAAGTCCCGAGTCGCTCAGACCTGTCTGCGGAGGAACCCCCATCGCCTGACCGCCGAGTTGTTCACGTCTCCGGGGAACTCCTGCACAAAAAGCTTCCCTTTCAGACTTTTTTGTAATAGATTTAGCAGGCATTTATCTGCTGTGTGAGCCCCAGTGTAACGGCGGCGAGTGAATCAGCGATCCCCCATTGTACTTGTACAGATTGGTGAATGAGAAACTCCGGCTTCAGATGGTTGGCGTTTGGTGGTATCATAGTATGTTCTCTGACATTTGTGATACAAAGCATAGCGCTGGGAAGGACGCGGGCATCATCGTCGGCGACACAAGAGACAGATTCGCTTCGAGCTTCACGCAACGATTCGCTCATGGTGGTGGTTGCTGCGAGGGACTCGACGAGTGACTCTACGTCGCATCGATCGACGCTGAAATGGCACAGCATGATCACCAATATCCCTGGTGATTTGGTAACGTACTACCAGCAGAAGATACAGCCAACAAGCGTTCCGGAATTCCTGAGTCTTGGCTTGCTGACGGCTGGATTGATTGTGACTGATGATGCAACCTACGAAGTCTCCGATCAGTGGTACAAGAACTCGAAGACCGTCAGTGATGTCAGCGATTTTTTTGTCAGCCTGGGCGATGGAAAGTCGCAATTTGCACTCGCAGGGATATTTGCCGCGTACGGATTGGTCAGCGATGATCACCGGGCGCTCCGTACAGGCAGTCAGATTGTGCAGGCTGTTCTCGCTTCGGGCGCTGTTGTGCAGCTGCTGAAACACGTCACGGGAAGAGAAAGTCCATTTACCCGTTCATCACCGACGGGACTGTGGAGATTTTTTCCGAACCAACTGGATTATCTGAAGCACGTTCCGGCGTATGACGCCTTTCCGTCGGGACACATTTGTACTGCACTGGCAACCGTCGTCGTGATTGCCGAGAATTATCCGGAGAGCAAGTGGATACGGCCTGTGGGATATGTGGTGAGCGGGCTTGTCGGCGTCGGGATGGTGAACAGAGGAATCCATTGGTATAGCGACTATCCGCTTGGTTTGGCCCTCGGGTACGCCTTCGGAATGATCGCTGCTCATCCTGATGGCATCACAGTGAGTGAATCGGCGGATGCGAGCAAAACGCACGTAAACGTTTCACCAACAATTGGCGAACAAGGTTTAGGACTTTCGATGTCGATAGCTTTCTAAAGGACTGAGCGAGACCGAACAGAGGAAATCACAGATTCTTCAACCTTTGCCAAAACCTGCATAGAATTGACTACCACATTCCGTATTCTCGCAAGTGTGTTTTGTACCGTCTTCGCGTTGGCGGCAATCTCGACTTCCTGTCTCAGCCAGAGCGCTGAGCTCGATCCCGTGCTTTTTGACCACGAAGTGCTGCCGATTCCGTTACTGATGAGCGTGCAACCTGGTTTCAACGTGGATCTTCTCCGGCATGAGATGATCCCGACTTGGCACAGCATGTTCACCCAGATTCCCAGCGATTTTGCCCGATTCGGCAACCTGACCATGAACACGCACAGCATTCCAACCATTGCAAGCCTGGGATTGCTCACCCTCTCGCTGATGGAAACAGATCATCATTCCTATCATTCGACCCGCCGCCTCTACAAAGAGTCTGATTCGTTCCGCGAGTTCAGTGACTACGCTGTCACGTTAGGCGATGGCAGGCTGCATGCAGGAATTGCGGTAGCGTTTGCCGGGTTCGGCTTGATTGAGAACGATTCCAGGGCTCTGAAAACAGCGAGTGAGACGGTCGAAGCGTTTCTTGCCACAGGAATAACGGTTCAGCTTCTCAAACGCATAAGCGGAAGAGAAAGCCCAATTTGTGCGACACGGAATAGTGGGCGTTGGAAGTTTCTCCCTCATCCCAGCACGTACGAAAAGAATCAACCAAGCTACTATGCATATCCGTCCGGTCATATTTCCACAGCCATGGCGACGCTGACAGTCATTGCCGAAAACTATCCCCGGCAAAGCTGGATCAAACCTGTTGGATATACCATGATCGGAGCACTTGGCGTGGGGTTGGTTGCAAAAGGAATGCATTGGTACAGCGACCTGCCGCTGGGAATCGCGCTAGGATATATCTTCGGCAAAACCGTTGCCAATCCTGAAGTGACTGAACTTTCTGAAACTTCCAATGACGGAAGTGTAAAGGTCTCAGTCAATCCGTCCTTCGATGCGCTCGGAGGCAGTGGCGTTCGCTTTGCTGTGAACTTCTAGTTCTCATCAATCCAATCTGCCTTCGGTCTGATCCGCACGCGAAATTGTGATACACACCGCTGCACCATTGCACTGTGCGGTTTTTGATTCACCGGCTGGACAATTCTCCCACTCCCCCTGCTTCACCAATTCTTTTGTCCCAGACAACAAAGCATCGCAGCAGACCGCTGATCATCAGCAACTTGAGCTGCGGGAATTGAATCTTGCGCATGTTCTTGCTACTTTCTCCAGTGTGCATGAAATGAAGAAGACGCATGGCAGATAAGAAGATCGGCACAGTGGTGTACAGAAGGAACCTCTCTCCGGTTCTGGCGATTTTTCGCCTGGTGCCGGAAGAAGAAATGGCATTCCCTCTCTATCGGGCAGGGCAGTACATTGCTCTCCGGCGTGAGAACTGCCGACTGACAAAGAGGGTGGTCAGAAGTGACGGAAGCATCGTGTATGTCCCGGACCTGGATGAAAAGGGGAAGCAGAAGCGTGGACCGGTCAGCCATTCCTATTCTATTGCGTCTGCTCCCTTTGAGACTCAGCTTCAACGCTATCTTGAATTTTACGTTATCCTGCACCTCGACGACAAGGGTCAGCCCGGGAGGTTCACGGAATCCCTCTTTCAAATGAATCCCGACGGGGACAATGCGATCACGTATTTCTTCAAGATCGCGGGAGACTTTACGCTCGAGAAACATGCTGCAGGGTTTTCGAGCGTTGTCATGGTTGGCACGGGGAGCGGCCTTGCTCCGTTTGCGTCAATGATGAAGCAGCTGAACTACGAAGCGTTACAGGGCAAGAGGTCGAATGTTCGCTACACGCTGATCCACGGTAACAGGGGATATCAGGAGCTTGGATATCACGACGAGTTGGTGGCTATCGAGGCGTCTGAGAAGTTCGATTTTGTCTATGTTCCTACGATCAGCCGTCCATCAAGGGATGGTCACGATCATCTTACTGTCGGAAAAGGGCGGGCAAACAACGTGCTGAGGTACATCGTTGGAATGCCGTGTAAGGAGGAAGAAGATCTTCAGAGTGAAATGGCCAGCGGCGCTGATACAGCACACGCAAAGGCGTCTCTCGGTCGATTGGTGCGCCCGGTGTTGCCTCACCACATTTCCCGCGAAGCCATACGCGAGAGAATACAACCCGGAAACACCATCATCATCACTTGCGGCAATCCGGAGGGGATGGCCGATATCAAGCATATCGCAGACGGGCAGGGGATACACTTCGACATGGAAGAGTGGTGAAGCCGGTTCTGCTAGAGGAGCCGACAAAAGCGGCTATGTCGTCCCGAATTCGTGTCACCCTGAGCGCCTGTCCTGTTTTTCGGGATCTCCCGCTCTTTGGGATCCCGCCTGGTTGCGGGATCCTGGAAAGCGGGACCACACAACGGGACCCGCCTTGTGAGATCCAGTGAGGCAAGCGGGCGGGGAAGGGTGTTCGGGACATCGCCTTTAGACCCCGAGCATCCTTCGACTCAGCGGGCTGAAAAACTCCCGCTTCGCTCAGGATCATCTCGGGGTGACGTGATTGGCGGTAGAGATTTGCGACCAACCTCTAGGCACGAATGAGCTTCAACTGTGCCGCCATCCGAGCATCAATTTCTATTGTCGCAGGCGTTTCAGCGCTCGTCGAGAGTGATTGATCTGAGTAAAGGGCAAAATGCGCTTTGCCATCTTCCGTGGGGAATGAACCGTTGACGCGATGAGCTGTTCCACCCGCGCGAAGGAGTGAATCGAATTCCGCCACGATTTCTTCAAATGATCCGCCGATCGACGACTCACCCATCAACCCAGACAGCTTCTTAATGATTTCCAATGTCCGCAATCCGCTTGTGGCCTCTCCGATGGCGTGGGTCTGTTGTTGGAGCCCAGACCAGTTGGTGAAGTGGCCGTCCGTTTCCATGAACGCAGAGAGAGGCAGGAAAACGTCGGCGGCCTGAGCAGTCTCGGTCAGGAACAAATCTGCAACGACGAGGAACTCCAGGTTGTTGACAAAGTGATGATACTCTGACGCTACGGACGGGTTCTCCCCGAAAATGACCGCCGCGCGAATCTTGTCCTCTCGTATCTTTCGGCTGATATTCGTGCCAGACGTTTCGAACAGTTTCTTGAGATCGGTCTTCCAAAGTCTTCCAGCCGCATCTGCCCTGGGCGCGTTACTCAGTGGTGCACCCCCCGGGAGGAGACGATTATCAAATCCTGATAGACGCATTCCTTCGTTGTTGCACTGATTGGTCATCAAAGCGATGCCTGACCCGTCGACGCCGATCTTACCGAGACAGAGCATCAATGTTGTCAACGCCCGAAGATCGTTGGCTGCCCTGTCGATCCGGCTCTCGAGGTTGTAGTATGCAACGATCCTCTTAGACGGATCAGCGAGAAGTTCGACCATTGTTCGGATAGCATCGATGGCAACGCCGGTGACCGCAGAAACTTCGCTCAGCTCGTGCTTGGCAAGGCTTGCAAGGACCTGGTCCGCATTGACGGTCCGCGCTGAAAGAAATTGTTTGTCGACCTTGTTCTGGCGGACAAGCTCGGCGATCACGCCATTCAACAATGTCGTTGCTGTGCCGCGACGAGGATCTGCCCAGACAGTCGCGTAGGGGACCATGTCAATCTCGCCTGAATTGATGACGATGGCCTTCGTTCCCTTCTTCATATTTCGTTTCATCTGCCACCCGAGCACCGGGTTCTCCGAAGTCGGATTTCCGCCGAGAATGAGGAGCAGATCTGCAGTTTCGATTTCCTTTGCTCCAACGGTGGAGGCAGTCGTTCCAATCATAGCATCGAGACAGTGATAGTCCGCTTCATTGACCATGCGGTAGAATGAGGCGATGTTGTTTGTTCCGATAGCAGCCCGCGCATATTTTCCTGCGAGGTACAGCTCTTCGTTCGTCAGCTTTGGTGAGGCGGCGACGAGGATATGGTCCGGGGTGTGGTCTTCAATGACTTTCGCCAGCCCCTTTTGCACCGCTGCAAACGCCTCTTCCCAAGAGGCATCTTTCAGGCGCCCGTCTCTGCGAACCATCGGACGCGTCCAACGTGTGCCATCGAGGTGGTGCTCGTACCCGAAACGACCCTTGACACAGAGTTCCCCGCGATTTGGGCCAAGATCAGGCGGTGCTCCGGTAACGTAGAAAAGGTCCGGGGTCTTTACCATGAATGTGACATTGCAGCCCACCGAGCAGTAGTTGCAGACGTTGTAGACTGGATCCATCTTCCAGGGCCCTGAACGCCGGAACGGCATCTTCTCGACGAGCGCTCCCGTGGGACACACATCGATACAGTTGCCGCAGGAAACACAGTTCGTTTCGTGCAGCGGCTTTTCCATTGCCGGTTTGACGAT